>Ga0255338_1000107_pt1 | contig 378180 bp, 325 predicted proteins | sample MeOH1_35cm_T4_19_FD_203715 | JGI IMG/M metagenome (GOLD analysis project Ga0255338, IMG submission 203715) | Sandy soil microbial communities from University of British Columbia, Vancouver, Canada - MeOH1_35cm_T4_195 | ecosystem: Engineered > Artificial ecosystem > Sand microcosm >... | reverse complement strand
TCGGTCTGCACGAGAAGCTCTACTTCCAGGTCTACGACCACGCGATCACGGGGCGGGAGGTGGTGCGCTTCCTCCGTCACCTCGTGCGCCACCTCCCGGGCAAGCTGCTCGTCGTGTGGGACGGCGCGCCGATCCATCGCAGTCGGGTGGTGAAGGCCTTCCTGCGGGCCGGCGCGGCCCGGCGCATCCACCTGGAGCCGTTTCCTGGCTACGCGCCGGAAGTGGACCCGCAGGAGGGCGTCTGGTGCTACCTGAAGCGCGACGAGCTGCCCAACCGCTGTCTGGGCGATCTCGGTGACGCGCATCGGGAGTTTCGCGCGGCCTGCCAGCGCCTCCGGCAGAAGCCGCGCGTCATCCACGCTTGCCTAACACACAGCGGCCTGCTTTAGACTTCGATGCGCCGGTCAGTAGTTCTTCCCTCGTACTTCGGTCCTCATGGGTGGTGTCATCTCAGGCTTCGGCGGCCCGATCAACACGACGTCTTTCACCGAAAGCGGCGCGGAACCCGGTAGCATTCGGCTCGCCGCCGTCGTCATCTGGCGGCGCCCGCCCGCACCGATGCGCGCCGAGCGCCCACCAACGCCCTGGCGAGCGCCGGATGGCTGGAGCGGAGGCCGTAGCGATGACGGGCGCGAAGTGCTGTACCATGACGGACGACGCGTCGTGCGCGTGCTTGAGCAGGAATACCCGCTTCCGCCGACCGGCGAGGCACTCCTCCTGCTCATCGACGACCCCGCGCCCGGAGCCGCGCCGCCCGGTGTCGGCGTTCACACGCTCGCCACGCCCGTACATGTGCGGCCTCAGTTTGACCGTACGCTCGACAAGTCGGCCCAGGTTAAGTTGCGGCTGGCGGCCGCACGTGCCGAGCACGCCACGTGGAACGCTGCGATCGCGGCCCACTCGGCCGTGCAGGCGTTCCTTGCGGGCGGCTCCAGTGACCCGCCACCTAACGTCCGTTGAACCTGCCGAGCGCTGCGAAGCATCCGGTTTCTCGCCAGCATCCGGTATCTTGAATTCAGCACCGCGAGCCCGTCGAGTAGAGCGCTCGCGGCTCAACTTTAGGCGTTAGCTGGCGACACACTTCGTCCCATGATCCGTATTTGGATCGGCCTCGTCGTCCTCCCGGTGCTTGCGCTTGACGCGCAGGCGCCGCGGTTCCGCTGGGCGTTGCGCGACGATCCGGATCTGCCGGCCGACGTGCGGCGGACCATCGACTCTATGCGCGTTTCCAGTGACCGCGCACATCGGTGCCCGCCGCGGGCCGACACACTCTGGGCAGCGAACCCCCGGGCGGCGATCCCGACCTATTGGCTCGAGGCATCGGTTCGGCCGGGCTGTTGGAGTGTGGCGCTGCCGAACGCGGTGCGCCGGCGCCTGCGTGACGACTCGACGTCCCTGCGTTTCTACGAGCGCGTCGTCCGGCTAGGGAGTGGGGCGTCAGAGACCGGGCGGTCTGCAGCCCTCCTGAACCTGATTTGGAGCGCCGAGCCGCGCTACTACCCACTTTTGATTAGTCTGGCGGCCGAGCAGAGGCCGGGCCTAACGCCAGACAGCACTAACTACAACGTGTCCTACAACGCGATCGTCGCCCTAGCGCCCTACCTCTCGGACTCACTCGACGCTCGGCGCCTCGTGGAGCGCGCCGCCGAGGACCGCAGTTCCAAGCACTCGCGCGAGGCCGTCCTGCTCGCACTCGCCACGGCCAATTCCGATTGGTCGCGCCAACTGTTGCGACGTCTACCGCTCGCTGGTGTCGACGAGTACATACGGGGGAGGGTTGGTCGGGCGCTTGCCCACACGCCGTGCCCCCGCGGCCTTGTTTTCGTCGAGTGGTTCGGGGTGGAAGGGCAAGACTACAGCAAATGCGAGCTGCCGCCAGACTATCGGTAGAGCACCGTCGCCGGGTCACGCGACCCACGTGGCACTCGCCAGCTAACGTTTCGTTGCTGCTGACAAGCGATCTGCGGATGCGGCTACGCCGCAATGGTGATGGTTCGCTTGCAGCAGAACTGTGGCGTTAGACGCCATGTGCATGGGGATGCCGGACATGTCGGGTCAAGAAGGAGAGGAGATGATATGACTCTCAAGCGGATGGACAACATAGGCATCGTGGTCGAATCCCTCGAGGCCGCCATCTCATTTTTCGCTGAGCTTGGCCTGAAACTCGAAGGGCGTGCGACGATCGAAGGAGAGTGGGCCGGGCGCGTCACCGGACTGGGGACCCAGTGCGTCGAGATCGCCATGCTGGTCACCCCGGATGGCCACAGTCGGCTCGAGCTTTCGCGATTCCTCACCCCGCCCGTCATGGCCGATCACCGGAACGCTCCGGTGAACGCTCTCGGCTACCTACGTGTCATGTTCACTGTGGACGACCTCGACGAGACGCTCGCCCGGCTCGGCAAGCGTGGCGCGCAGCTCGTTGGCGAGGTGGTTCAGTACGAACAGTCATATCGGCTGTGCTACATCCGCGGCCCCGAAGGCCTTCTCATCGGGCTCGCAGAGGAGCTCAGGTAAGGCGTCCCCGCATAGGCAACGTCAGCTCGCGGCAAACGGACGCCCGGCTCGGAGTACCGCGCCGGCGTCTAACGAACGCTGAAGCTGACGAGCGATCTATGGAGGCTCGCTTCGCTCGCGATTTGTTGGATTCGCTCGCAGCTCAACTTCGGGCGTTAACCGGCGACATGCATCTCGGGGGATATGCCCAAGCTTTCGTCGCGAGCCTCCGTCCTCTTGACATTCGGGAGGAGAGCGGCAAACTTCCTCCTGTCATTCGGGAGGAACGGCTTGTCCAAGCCCACCACCAACGAACAGGTCCTGCAAGGCACGCTCGACCTGCTCATCCTCAAGACACTCTCGCTCGCGCCGATGCACGGATGGGGACTCACCCACCGCATCGAGCAGCTCTCCCGGGACGCGCTGCAGGTCGGCCAAGGCTCCATCTACCCAGCGCTCGTCCGGCTCGAACAGAGAGGCTGGATCGACACGGAGTGGCGCATCACCGAGAACAGCCGGCGCGCAAAGTACTACCGCCTCACCGCCGCCGGACGACGCGCGCTGAGCCAGGAGGTCGCATCCTGGAACCGCTTCGTCAGCGCTGTCGGCTTCGTCCTCGCCGCGGAGAGCTGACCCGATGCTGTACCACGTGCGTGCCACGCTCACTCGTGTCCGGGAACTGTTCCGCCGCCGCTCGCGCTCCGCCGCCGAGCAGGACGAGGAGTTTGCCTTCCATCTGGAAATGGAAACGGCGGAAAACATCCGCCGCGGCATGAGCGACGCCGAAGCCCGGCGCACTGCCCTGCTCCGCTTCGGCGGCATGCAGCGTTTCCGCGAGGAAACGAGCGACGCGCGCGGTGTCGTCTCGCTCGACAATCTTGCCCGTGACACGCGCTTCGCCCTCCGCCGCCTGCACCGTGCGCCGGGATTCGCCGCGGGCGTCATCGCCACCCTCGGCATCGGGATTGGCGCCGCAATCGGCATCGGCACCATCGTCTACGGCGTGCTCCTCCGCGACCTCCCGTACGACAAACCCGACCAACTCGTGCGCGTCGGCTTCATCACCGAGGGGATCGCCACCTCGGGCGACCTCCAGTCCCCAGCCACATACTTCCACTTCGCGAAGAGCGCGCGTTCCTTCACGGAGCTCGGCGCGTATTCCACCAGCGACGCCTTCGCCATCACCGACGGCGACGCGCCCGAGGGCGTGACCGTCGCCCTGATGACGCCGAGCACGTTCACCCTGCTCGGTACACGCCCGCTGCTCGGCCAGCTCTTCGAGCCGGGCGACACCTCGTGGTCCAACCCACGCAGCGCGATTCTCATCTCGGAGAACCTCTGGCGGCGGCGCTACGGCGCAGACCCGTCGATCATCGGCCGCCCCATCGACATCGACCACGGCGAGCGCATCGTCATCGGCGTTCTTCCTCGCTCCTTCGATTTCCCGACACCATCGGTCGACATCTTCTACCCTGCACCGGTGCCCGTCAACCGGCCGCAGATCACCTCGCGCTACTCCAACGTCATCGGTCGCCTGCGCGAGGGCACCGGCCCGTCCGCCGCCGAGGCCGAGCTGAACGCGCTTATTCCGAGCCTCGCGGAGCGCTTTCCGGCGATCACACCCGATATGCTGCAGCGCAGTCGGGCGCGCGTATCCGTGGGGCCGCTCAAGACCGCCACAGTGGCTTCGGTGCGTCCCCAACTCGTGCTCCTCGGTGTCCTCGTCGCGGTCGTGCTGCTCATCGCGACGACCAACGTCGTCAACCTGTTCCTGCTGCGCACCGAGCGCGCGAGCCAGGAGATCGCCATCGCGCTCTCACTCGGCGCCACGCGCGTTGCGCTTGCGCAACGCTTTGTCATCGAAGGGATCGTGCTCGGCCTGGCCTCGGCGATTGTCGCGCTTCCCGCCACCGCGCTCGCGTTGTCCACGAAGTTCGGCTTCACGGAGCGCGAGATCCCGCGCCTGCATGAAGTTTCATTCACGTGGCAGACGGTCGCGCTCGTGCTCGGGGGCGCGACGCTGATCGGCGCCGCCGTCGGGCTCATCGCGCTGACGCGCACGGGGATGGTCGGGCTGTTCGACCGTCTCCGCGCCTCGCGGGCGACGTCGAGCCGCACTTGGCGGCGCGCGCAGACCGGCCTCGTCGCATTCCAGGTGGCGATCGCGCTCGTGCTGCTCGTTGCGACCGGATTGCTCGGCCGCAGCTTCTGGAACCTGCATAACGCGGAGATCGGGTTTGAGCCCGAGAACGCGATGACCTTCCACGTGTCGCTACCGTGGGACGGCTACACGTCGTACGCCGCGAACGCGGCGTTCCACGCGAGGATGATGGACCGGTTGGCCGCGCTCCCCGGCGTCACCTCCGTCGCCGTCGCGTCGCGCCTTCCCCTCGCGAGTCGCGGCGTGCCGAGTCTCGGGATGCAACTCCAGGCCGGCGATGCGGAAGGACGACCGGCGGTCGCATCGGCCAGCAACATGGCGAGTGGCGACTACTTCCGTGTGATGGGAATTCCGCTGCGCGCCGGGCGGGGCTTCCGGCCCGGCGACCTGCGCGGCACGCCGGCGGTGGTGGTGAGTGAACGCCTCGCGACGAATCTGTTCGGGACGACGGACGTCGTCGGTCGCCGCATCAAGGGCCCGGCGCGCGGCAGAGCGCCGTCGACGTGGTTCACGATCGTTGGCGTCGTCGGCGACGTGCACTGGGGGCGCATCGAGGACGGCTACGTACCCATGGTCTACTTTCCCCTCCTGCGCGATGGCGACGGGCTCCCGGCCGACAGCTCTGCCGTGCCGGGCGAGCCGAGGGATGCTCAATACGTGATACGTGGGACACAGCTGCCCGAAGCGCCGACGATTCAGGGTATCGTGAAAGAGCTCGACCGTCGAGTTCCTCCGACGAACATCCGCACGCTTGGCTCGCTGGTGGACGACGCGACCGCTCGCGTGCGTCTCACGATGCTGCTCATCGCGATCGCCGGCGTCGCCGCGCTGTTGCTTGGCGTGATCGGCGTGTACAGCGAGGTTTCGTACGCGGCGAACGGACGGGTGCGAGAGTTCGGCATCCGCCTGGCGCTCGGTGCAGCGCCGACGCGCGTCGGCGGCATGGTACTCGGCGACGGACTCAAGCTCGTCGCGATCGGCACCTTCTCCGGCCTCGTCGCAGCGCTGGGCGCGACACGATTCCTGCGCGCCCTTCTTTATGAGGTGGAACCGACCAGCGTCGCGGAGTTCGGAATCGCGACGGCATTGCTGGTGGTGGTGGCGCTGTGCGCGACGCTTGTCCCCGCGCGGCGAGCCGCGCGCACGCATCCCGCGGTGGCGCTCCGCGGCGAGTAGCGAATCCGACAAGACTCCGGCCGACGATCCGCGATCCAGCTCTTTCCTCGAGAGCATTCTCGGACGCCGGCTAACGAACGCTGAAGCTGACGAACGATCTTCGGATTGCGCGCGGCTCCGCCGCGCGCTCTTATTGACTCGTTCGCAGCTTAGCTCCGGCGTTAGCCAGCAACCGGGCTTGCCCTTACATTACCTGCATGCAACTCCAACTCACCGCGGTCTTTCGCAAGGTTCCGGAAGGCTACATCGGCTTCGTCGAGGAGCTCCCCGGCGCGAACACGCAGGGGGCGACCCTCGAGGAGGCCCGGGCCAACCTGCAGGAGGCGGTCGCCTTGACCTTCGAGGCCAACCGCGCGCTCGCCGAGGAGGACCTCCGCGGCGCCGACGTGATCCGCGAGCCCCTCCGCCTCACGGCGTGAAGCGCGTCGATCTCGTTCGCCACCTGGAGCACCACGGCTGCCTCCTCCTCCGCGAGGGTGGCAGCCATTCCGTTTACGTCAACCGCGCCGCCCGCAAGACCTCGACCGTCCCGCGGCACCGCGAGATCAATGACTACCTCGCGCGCAAGATCTGTCGCGACCTCGAGATCCCCGCCCCGTGATCGCGATCTCGACCTGCTGGCTAACGTATCGTTGCTGCCGACAAGCGATCGGAGGATGCGGCTACGCCGCAATGGTGACAACTCGCTCGCGGCTCAACTTCAGGCGTTAGGTGGCGATACAGTCAATGTTGTCTCATGCTTCGCTTTCCGATGTTTCGACTCGCTGGCCACGTCGCGGTCACGATCGCGCTAAACGGGTGCGGCGGCGATACGGTCGTCGACGATTACCGCGATAGCTGGGCGGTGATTCGGGGCCGAGTACTCGACCAGACCGACCGTCCGGTTGCGGGCGCCACGATTCGCGCCGCGCCCGTGCAGCCACTCTTCGCACAGGGCGACACCGTCGTAAGTGCCTCAGATGGCAGCTATCTCGCCCGAGTTAGCGCGTTCGGCGTCTCGAGCTTCCGCGCGGAGGTCCGGCTGAGCGCCACCGCTTCGTCGGGCGCGGCGGCGGACACGCTAATTCCAGGGCGCTACGTGGCCGAGCGTGATCGCGGAGGCAAGCCGGACACGCTCAATGTCACCCTCCGAGTGCGTCCCTGAACCGGGTCGCGACGGAGGATCGCGCATGAGGGGGCCGTACGCCATCACCCAAGGAGCCACGGCCGCGCGGACGTCGCGACGCCGCCACCTAACGTTGCGTTGCACCTGCCGGAGCGACCGGCATCGGGTTGATCGCGTGGGTGGCTGGTACGATCTTTTCGGCGCCGACGCGTCTGCCTGGAGGGCGCTCCGCAGGTGAACTCGGGCGTTAGGCCTCACCGAGTCATCCGCACGTTCCGGCTCGGAGACGACGATTGCGTATCGTTCGGAAGGCAGTCGCGTACATCACGCGGAACGGACGTGTCCTCTTCTTCGAGCTCCCCCTTCTTGTGGACGCGCCGGCCACATGGGACCGGATGGTAGAGGAAGGAAACGGGCTGTTCACGTTCTCGTTCTTCTGGGTAGACAGCACGACCGTTCCCAAGGAAGTGTATCCCGGTCACGACGTCTTCCTCAGACACGTGTTGCCCCAGATCTGACGTGCCCTATGCGACGAGCCGCCGGTTCGCTACGCCGCGTTAGGCGATCCGAACCAGGTGGTTAGCACGTCGACGAGCCCCGGTTGGGTCACGTCTCCCGACCACGTGCAACCCGGCTACCGGTCGGACTGGCCCGGCTAGGGCAGGATCTCGACGTACCCGTCCGTTCCATGCACGCGGATCCGCTGCCCGTCCCGGATCAGCCGGGTGGCATGCTCCACCCCCACCACCGCCGGCAAGCCGTACTCCCGTGCGATCACCGCGCCGTGCGTCATCAGACCCCCCACCTCCGTCACCAGGCCCTCGATCGCGACGAACAGGGGCGTCCAGCTGGGGTCCGTGTAGGCCGTGACCAGGATGTCGCCCGGTTCGAGATCGGCCTCAGCCATGTCCAGGATGACGCGGGCCCGCCCCTCGATGGTCCCGGCGGAAACGGGTAAGCCGACCAGCGCGCCCGCCGGCAGGTCGTCGCGTCGGTACGCCCCGGCGACGGCCTCGCCATCCGACGTGAGCACCCGGGGCGGCGTGAGCGCTTGATACGACCTGAACGAGTCCTTGCGCTGGCGGACGAGCTGGTCGTCCACCTGGTTCGTGCGCACGACGTCGTGCAGCTCCTGGAACGTGAGGTAGAAAATGTCTTCCTTGTCACGAAACACGCGGGCCTTCACGAGGCGCTCGGCCTCTTCCAGCAAGGCCTGCTTGTAGACGAAGTAGCGGCTGACCATGCCGTACTTCGGATACTCTCGGTACCCGATGAAGGTCCGGACCCGGTCGATCATCCGCTTTGCCTCTCCGGCCTTCCGCTCCCCGTTAGGCAGGGCCCGCAGGCGCGCCAGCAGCTCCTGCTCCTTCTTCCGGGCCTCCTGCCGTCCCTGCTCGAAGCGCCGCGCGCCGGCGCCCGGCTCGAAGTTCTCGATATGGCCGAGGAGGATCGGCACGAGCGTGCTGGGGCGTTCGCTCCACCGCGGCCTCGTGATGTCGATCTCGCCGACGCCGCGCATGCCGTACCTGTCGAGCCAGGGCCGGATCGCGTCTCGCGCTTCCCGCCCGCCCGCGAGCCCGGGCAGCTCGTCCAGGAAGCCCTCGTCCTCGACGTGCTGCAGAAAGGCCACCACGTCCGGATGCGGGCGGATCACGTCCGCGACGTCGAGGAGCGCCAGCCCCATCTCCGACGTGACGTTGTGGGGGACGGACTGCGTGAGCGTGTCGGCCGCGTTCTTCTCGCCCAGCCACGCCTGCAGCTGCTCGTTGAGCCACCAGGTGGCCTCCATCCCCGCCATGATCACCTGATGGCTCTGCGGATCGAACAGGATCCGCTTCAGCTCCTGGATGTCCGCCAGGATGAAGTCGAGGAGCGCCGATCCTGACTTCGTCCGGATGTCGCGCTTCAGGGCGGCGATGGAGGCCTGGCTGCGCGCGATCAGCTCCGCGGGGATGGCCGGATCGGTTTCGATCGGGGCCGGCGGGCCCCCTGCGGGCGCCGCGCCGGACGCCACGTCCGGGAGCGGCGCGATGAAGTCGCCGCGGTCGAGGATGGTCTGCAGCGCGTCCCCGATCAGCGGATCGGATTTCCCCAGGACGTTCAGGAGACCCGCGCGGCTCGCCGGCGAAGCCAGGCCCCGGGTGACTTCGACGAACAGCCTCCCGCCGGCCTCGTACATGGGCACGGGGGCCGTCAGCTGCCGCACGGAGAGCCCCAGAGGCTTCATGGGGTCGGTCATCATCTGCTGGTGACCGACGGAGACGTAGACGTGGTTCTCTTGGTCTTCGGCCGCGGGGATGGGGAACAGCGTGGTGATCGGCCGGCTCTGGACGATCTGGAAGTCGTCGTCGACCAGACACCATTCGATGTCCTGGGGGCGGCCGGAGTGCGCTTCGATCCGCCGGCCCAGCTGCGCGAGCCTAACGACTTGGGCATCCGTCAGCGCTGGCTGCTGCTGCCGCTCCGGCTCGATCGCCTGTTCCTGCGTCCCGCCTAACGGTGAGGCGAGGATGGCAAGCTGCTTCGTGGCGATCGTCCTGGCGATGACCTCGCCGTCCCGCACCTTGTAGACGTCCGCGTTCACCAAGCCGGACACCAGGGCCTCGCCGAGTCCGAAGCTGGCCTCTACGGAGGCGACCTTCCGGTTGCCGGTGACGGGGTCTGCCGTGAAAAGGATGCCGGCCGCCTGCGAGAAGACCATCCGCTGCACGACCACCGCCATGTGGACCTTCCGGTGGTCCAGGCCGTTCCGCAGGCGGTAGGTCACGGCCCGCTCGGTGAAGAGCGAAGCCCAGCACCGGCTGACGTGCTGGAGGATCGCCGCCGGCCCCACGACGTTCAGGTACGTGTCCTGCTGGCCCGCGAATGAGGCCGTCGGCAAGTCCTCCGCCGTCGCACTGGATCGGACGGCGTAGGCGGTTTGTGGCCCAAGCCGGGCGAGCGGGCCGGTAATCGCCGCCGCCAGATCGTCGGGGATGGCGATCCCTTCGAGGGTCCGGCGGACTCCCAAACTGAGCGCGCGGATCGCCTCCCGGTCGTCCGGCGTGAGGCGCGACAGCCGATCGAGCCGATCGTCGATCGACGGCGCTTCCGCCATGATCCGCTGGAAGGCGTCCGTCGTCACGCAAAAGCCAGCCGGCACGCGGATGCCTTCGATCCGCGAAAGCTCCCCCAGGTGCGCGCCCTTGCCGCCGACGATCGCGACCTGCGTCTGGTCGATCTCTTGGAATTCCAACACGTAGCAGCCCATCCGCTCCCTCCCTTGTGCGTTCTCAAAAGAATGTCGCAGCGTCTCACCGGACCCCTCCCCAACCCTGCTCAAGGAACGGATCCCGAGGGCGTCGAGGCGTACGCCCCATTCCGGCTCCTCGGCCATCTCGACCTCGGCGATCAGCTGGCTGGTTGTGGCTGGTCCGCCGCCGACGGCGGCGTCGCCTTGGTCGCCGGCGGGCGTACCGGCCGGCCGATCGCCACCAGAGGCACGGCGACACCGGCCAGCAGCTCCGCGAACTCCTGATCCGGCGTCGCGCACACCTGCACCTCCGCGCCGAGCGCCCGCGCCTGCACGGCGAGTCCCACCGTCGGTTGGACGTCCCCGCGCCACACGCATTTTCGCAACTCCCATTTCCGTAGGTTCAGGCCTCGACCAGAGGTCTGGCCGAGGCCGGGGACTCTACGCCTCGCCCCCGGGCTTGCGGCAAGCCCCCCGGTGCGCTACAAGCTGAGAGTGGCGAGGAGGGGGTACTCTCCTTTCGCTTGTCCGCGGTGGACGGACGAGCCCGGTGCGACGCGGCGGCGTGGCGCGTGCGGCGACACCGTGGGCCCGGGAACAGCTCCCGTTGGCCGGCGGCTGCAGCCGCCGAACGAGCTCCCACCAGTGATAGGTGGCGCGACGCGCAGCCGAGCGAGCTCGGCTCAATTGCGCGGACATGGTTTGCGCTCATGCGCCGGTGCGGCCTAACGAACGCTGAAGCTGACAAGCGATCTGTTGAGTTGTGCGGCCTGCGGCCGCACTCTTATCTGATTCGCTTGCGGCTTAGTTCACGCGTCATACGGCTACACGCATCGACCACAGACATTCTTAAGCGCTCTCGCCGAGGTCAGCGGACACGATGGCTGAAAAGAAACCAGCAAAGAAGGGCACGCAGAAATCCGCCAAGAGCACCACCGCGATTGGCAAGGCGTCCAAGGGATTCACGGACGAGGAACGAGCAGCGATGCGGGAGCGCGCCCAAGAGCTAAAGGCCGCCGCGCGCCCCGGCCCGCGCGCGGGAAAGGCGGGCGAGGAAAGCGCCGTGCTCGCGAAGATCGCCGCGATGCCGGCACCGGATCGCACCATGGGCGAGCGGCTCCATGCCATTATCAAAGCCAGCGCACCAGGGCTCTCGCCGAAACTCTGGTACGGGATGCCCGCGTATGCCAAGGACGGCAACGTCGTCTGCTTCTTCCAAGGCGCGCAGAAGTTCAAGACGAGGTACGCAACGCTCGGCTTCAGCGACAAGGCGACCCTTGACGAAGGCCACATGTGGCCGACCGCCTTCGCGCTGAAGGAGTTGACCGCCGCCGACGAGGCAAGGATCGGCGCGCTCGTGAAGAAAGCAGTGAGCTGAGGACTCCTTCTTCGCGGGTTCGGTCAGCAATCAGATCTCGTCTTTCCGATCAATGGTTCCGCTATTTCGGTGCACTGGCCCTGATCGCCGCGGACCGAGGCGGCCCAGATGCTGCGCGGCGCTGGGCGAAGATGCATTCGCATCGGCCGCCCAGCTGCGTGGACCGTTCGCGCGCCATCCCACTTTCGGTGTTTGGCGATGGCGGGGCCGTCGATAGAGATGCCCACCAGCGGCTTTGGCAAACTCGCCACCGACTAACTCGCGAGCTGGCCCGGCAGCGACGATGCACCGATCTAGCGCTCGCCGTATAACGGTCGTTGCAGCTGAACTTGGGCGTTAGCCAGACCGCTCGTCGCCTTTGTTGGGTGTCGTGGTGGGAGGGGCGTGATGGATGAGGGGTTGGTTGCGCTTGCTGTGGGTGAGCCGGGTTGAGTCGGTCTTGATGCCGGGGAGCCGGGTGGGGAGGTTGGATGGTTGTGAGATGTGGGCGACTGTTCACGTCACAGTCCGGCGGCGGTGCGGTGCCGCAGTGGGAGGCCGCGTCGAGAATGTCAGCCTGCGGGGCTCGTGGGGGTGCGGGAGACCGGGCTGATGTGGACGAACATGCTGCGGGCGTTCCAGGTTGGGAAGGCTCTTACGAGCGACGAGGGGCCGTCGAGTTGGATGCGGTCCTCGCGGGTGGCTTGAGCCCAGGTGAGCTGGCCGGCGTGCCATTTGACGAAGGCTTCGGCTTCCGCCGTGATGCAGAGGTCCTCGTCGAGGCCGGGGCACGTCTTGCAGATCTCGGTGTCTCCGAGCTCGATGAGTAGCCAATAGCGTTCACGGCGCGGGCGGCCGGTGAAGTCGAAGCGGATGACGACGCGTCGATCCGGGAGCCGGTCTCGGCGGAGCGCGTTGCACATCGACCACAGGGCCACAAAGGGGTCGAGGTTCTCGGGGCCGATCTCGAGCCAGCGCGCACCCCACTCCCCGAGCGTCTGGCAGACCGTGAAGAGGTCGTGTCCCGCGGACGTGAGCTTGTAGCGGTGCCCGCGCCCGTCGGGTTTGGGTACCGACTCGACGATGCCGACGCGTTCGAGCTGCTTGAGCCGCTGTGAGAGCAGGGTACGGGAGAGTCCGGGCGCGCCCTCCAGGATCTCGCTGAAACTCCCGCAGCCAAGGTACAGGTTGCGGATGATCAGCGGCGTCCAGCGCTCGGCGAAGATCTCGGCGCCGCGGGCGATGGGGCAGTATTGGCCGTATGTCCTCACGACGCCAGTATTGCGCACCCGCCTTCGGTTGTGAAGTCCAGATTCTTGACTTGACGGTCGGGGTCCGCGGTGGTCCAATGTGGCCGTCGAGAGAGGAGGACCCGATGACGATACCGAAGACCGCGGAAGTCGGCCGCGGGAGCAAGGAGCCAACCGTCGTGGAGATCGACGGGTTCCGAGGCCGGCTGATCAGTGCCGACCACGCCGACTACGACATCGCCCGGGCAGTGTGGAACGGTGCCATCGACCGGCGCCCGCGCCTGATCGCCCGATGCATAGCGACCGCCGACGTGGTCGCGGCCGTGCGTTTCGCCCGCGACCACGATCTGGAGATCGCCATACGGGGCGGAGGCCACAACGTGGCGGGCACCGCCGTTTGCGACGACGGGATCGTTATTGACCTTTCGGCAATGCGGGCCGTGCGGGTCGATCCTGCCGACCGCAGGGCCTGGGTGCAGGGTGGTGCGCTGTGGGGCGACGTCGATCACGAGACGCAGGCGCACGGTTTGGCCACCACCGGCGGAATCGTGAGCCACACCGGCGTCGCCGGGCTCACCCTCGGCGGTGGCATCGGCTGGCTGATGCGCAAGCACGGCCTCACGGTCGACAACCTCCGTGCCGTCGACGTCGTGACGGCCGACGGCGAGCTGTTGCGCGCGTCCGAGAATGAGCACCCCGACCTTTTCTGGGCGTTGCGAGGCGGTGGCGGCAACTTCGGCGTGGTCACCTCGTTCGAGTTCCGCCTCCACTCCGTCGGGCCCACCGTTCTGGCCGGGCCCATCCTCTGGGACGCAAGCGACGCCGGGGAGGTCCTCCGCTTCTACCGCGACTTCGTCCGCGACGCTCCCGACGAGCTCGGCACGGTCGTGAGGTTCGGCGCCGCGCCACCGCTACCGGTCATCCCCGAGGATCTGCACTGGCGCCCGGTGGTGATGGTGGGTGCCTGCTACGCCGGGCCGATCGAGGAGGGCGAGCAGCGGCTCGGCCCGCTCCGCGCATCCCGGACTCCCCTCCTCGACCTGGTCGGGCCCGCGCCCTACGTGGGATTCCAGAGCGCGCTCGACTCGACCGTCGTCCACGGTTGGAACTACTACTGGAAGTCCACCCACCTCCCAGAGCTGCGCGACGATCTCATCGACGTGATCGTCGAGCACGCGTTCTCCTGCTCGTCGCCACGGTCGTACGTGGCGATGTTCCATCTGAAGGGGGCGGTGAGCCGAGTGGCCGAGGGCGGGACGGCGTTCGGGAACCGGCAGGCGTCGCACGCGATCACCCTCGATGGTGTGTGGCGGCCCGGCGAGGACTTCGGCGACCGGGACACCGCTTGGACGAGGGGGTTCTTCGCCGCCCTCGGCCGCTTCCGCGAAGGCGTGTACGTCAACTTTCTAGGCGGCGACGAAGACCCCTACCGGGTCCGCGAGGCGTACGGCGACTCCGTCTACGACCGGCTGGTTGACGTGAAGACCACGTACGACCCCGACAACGTCTTCCACCACAACCAGAACATCCGCCCGAGGTTGAGTGATGGTGTGGGTGGTTCCGATCGCGCGGGCGACGTTTGACCAGTGTGGGGTGGTGTTGGGTGGGAGTGCGACGCTGCCGGAGGCGCCTCGGCGGGGTGCGTGTCGGGCGCTGGGGCTGCGCGGTGTGCTGATGGTTCGGGGCGTGGTCTTGAGTGGGCGGTGGTTCACGGGCGGCCGGGCTCGGAGCCGATTCTGCGTCGGTTGGGGTTTTGAGTCTGTGGGGGAGGTTCGGGTGCTTACGGACAGGTCGTGACGGTGGGTGCGTGGGTCGCGGCGCACGTACAGATCGCGATGCCGCTGGCTAACGGACGTTGCAGCTGACGAGCGGTTTTCGGATTTGCGCCGGCTGACGCCGGAGCTCTTATTTGATCCGCTCGCAGCTGAACTCGGGCGTTGAGGATGTAGGAAAAGCCCTCGCGTGCATTCGGCCTGGCGCCTCTTTGAAAACCGACCTCACCGAATGCCCCAGGATCGACGATCGGCGTCGAAGGAATGGTCCGCGTACCTGCTGAAATGGTCGCTCCGGAACCATCGGGACTTATTCTACAGCTTCGTTAGGCCGCGATACAGTCAGAGGTAGGACAGAGATGCGACTCCGTGGACGCGACGGCTCCATGGAACTGACCTTGGTCGGCTACCAGTTCCCGCACCTCGCGACTGTCGAGTGGGACTCCAACTGGCTCAATGTTCGCGTGCGGGTGCAGCACCCGCGCGGAACGTGGACCGCGCAGGATCCTTGCATGCTTACCTACGACGTGCCCGCGCTCGCTGACTGGCTCGAGGCCGTGGCCGCCGGACACGAGGACGACGCCGAGCACGGATTCCTTGAGCCGAACCTGTTGTTCCGCGTCGTTACCGACGCCAGCGGGAACCGCTTCGTGCGCGTGTTCTTCGAACTCGAGTTGCGCCCGACACGGGCGCCGTTCGACGGCGCGCCCATGGAGGATCTGTTCCTCGACTTTCCTGCAGAGCGGATGCAGCTCGCCGCAGCCGCTAAGTCTCTCCGCGACCAAGCAGCTCGCTATCCACGCCGCACCGAGCGCTGACCAGTCGCCATCGATGTGCCCGCGGTCTAACGTATCGTTGCTGCTGACAAGCCAGCTGTGATTGCGGCTACGCCGCAACGGTTGTACTTCGCTTGCAGCAGAACTTCGGCGTTAGGCCGCAACTCGGTTCTCCTGCCAGGATGGGCTGTCTACGTCGCGTGACGTATTCGCGTGCCGGGGCGCCGCGCCAGGCTAAGCGTGTACCGGCGCTTTGCCGCCCTGACGGGCCCAACGCCCCATCCGAAGCGTGCCTGATGCTGCCTCTCAAAACAGAGGTGGCCATTCCTGGCCCCGAGCATCCCGTTGTGGGGCGTGCTCGCGTGCGGCGCGAGCACTTACGGATCGTACCGCTCCGAGCCGAGCGGTCCGGTATGCGGTTCCGCCCGGCCTCGCCGCGCCAGCCGGCTTGGCGCTCGCCGTCGCCCTCGTGTACGCCGCCCACCGGGCTCGTGTGTCCGTCCTCTTGAACCTGCTCCCGGTCGTGGCCACGGTCGTCCTTGCGCTCCCCGCGTGTGGAATGCGACTCTCCAATCGGAACCCGGAGGCAGCCCGCTGGGCGACAATCGTGGTCGGCGTTACGCACGCGCGACTCCGCCCGTTCGACCGCCGTCGGGCCCGGCGTTCCGGCCGACATGCCGCGCACAGCGCGTCAGGAGGATACGATGAGCGACCAACTCAGGGCCACGTTCGTCCACGAGGAACCGGACTGCGCATTCTGCGGCCGGGTGCTCGCTCCCGACGACTGTGTCGCGTCCATCCGGCTCCCGTCACACACGCACGGCCAACGCTATTTCGGTGCTCACGCCCGGTGTTGGCAGCAGGCCGTCCGACCCGAGATCGCGCGGCTCATGGATCTCGCGGACGTGCCCCCCGGGTTGGACCATTTCCTCGCGCTGCGGCCTACCGACCGCTGAAACTGACGAGCGATCCATGGAAGCTCGCTGCGCTCGCATTGTGTTCGACTCGCTCGCAGCGTAGCTGCAGCGTTAGGCGGGCGACATGTGGGATGATGGATTGACCGCTTCTGTAGGACTGCTCGCGCCGCCTGCTTCCACACGTGGAGAGCTCGCGGATCACCCTGACCGGAGGGGTCGCAATCGGGCTGCAGCTGGGCGCCGCCCGCGGCGATCGAACGCGTGGGTTGGCGGCAGAAGACGTCGATTTCGTAGTCGAGGGCCCGGACGCAGTATCCCCGGCTGTTACGACCGACTTCCTCGTGCCTCATTTCACCTACCGCAGCCCGGCTATCCGAAATTCCTATGGAGTGGGGTCAATCCGCTCCCAAATCAAGAATAGGTAGGTCGCGTTGACGAGGAAGAAAACCGCCGCATAGAAGGCAACCGGCTGCGGTGCCAATTCGCTCGCGGCCATCCAAGCGGTGGAGAGCGGAAGCAGCGACACGGAAAACAGATGCGCGAAATTGAACCAAATCAGACGAGGCATCGCCTCCGTCGCATAGCGCATGAGATGATGGTGATTGGTCCAAACTGTGGCGATAAAAACGTAGCTCACGGCGTAGCTTAGCCATGTGGCCCACAGCAACAGGAGCGCCTTAAAGGTGGGGAGTTCCGGCGGGCGGAGTTCCAAGACCAGCACTGTGATCAGGACGGCAAACACCCCGTCGGAGAACGCGCTCAGACGCTCCGGGGTCGCTCTCGCGACGGACACGGTCGTACCCTTTGGCCGCAGGAACGGGGTTCATGACCTCCTCGAGGTGAGGAGGAGGCAGGCGACATGGACGAAGGCAAGATAGATGTCGGCACGGTGCTCGTGGCGGGTCACCAAACGCCGGAAGGTGCTCGCTGCAACTCGGGCGTTAGGCGGGCACCAATCACGGGACCGTCATAGCGGTGAGGGCGAGGATGTCGGAACTTCGAGATCCAGTCGAAGCAGATGTCCGCGCCTGGAGAGTCAAACTGCAACGCGAGCAGCTGTCGCGTGCCGACCGGAATGACTCCCAAACGACCGACCCGACTGGCGACCTGCAGCAGATCGCGCAAACACTCGAGGCCGACCTCGCCGGGGTGCTGGAGAAATCTGCAAGGGTAGCCAGGCGTTGTGCCGACTTCGAAATGCGTGCGGTAGAGGCCGTTCGCGAGGGCGATGACGTCACCGCGCGACGGACTCTGCTCGCTCCACAAGCATGCGCAGAGACGCTGGCGCGGTTGGATGCAGACGCGCAAGTGGTCCGCGCGATGCTCGCAGAGTGCCGAGAGGCAGTCTCGGATGCACGAGCGCACGGCGTCCATTCGGTACCGCCGCACGCCTAACGATCGGCGAACCCGACGAGCGAGCTACGGAAGCGGCGGCTCCGCCGCCGCATTTCATGCACTCGCTCGCGGGTTCACTCGGGCGTTAGGCTATCACACAAGTGGCGGTCAGTACACCTACTCGGGCCTGCCTCGCGCACCCTCGTGGTGACTGGCGCCTCCGGCTCCGACAAGACAGGGACCGTTCAGGCCCTCGCGTCGCGGGGTCGTCCTGGCGGTCGGTGCTTCCATTTCAACTCGATCCGGCATCCCGACCCCGAGGTCGTGGGAGGCGAATACGGCGGGCCCGAGCACCGGCAGACCGCGGCTACCACCGCGTGGCTGACGCGTCTTGCCAGTCCTGGCGTGGACGTCCGCGTCGCTGTGCTCGATCCGCAGACCCGCCGAGTACCGTATTCGCGGCTCCGGGTGCCGGCAGTCGTGACGAGCGCACGTTGTGTGGCTCGACTGCACCCACGACGTACGAGCGCCCGGCAACGCGGCCCGCGGCGCCACGAGGCCATCATCCGGCGCCCTGGCCGACTCCGACGCGGCCGCAGCCTAACGTGTCGTGGCAACGGACGGGCGAACCGCGGAGGCGCGACACCGCGGCACGCGTCCTGTCGCAAGCAGTGCCGGTGGCGGGCGCCGCGGCGCCCGCCACCGCCTAACGCTGCTCGTCGTTCGCGTCGTTCGTCGCGGGCGCGTCCGCGGCGTCCGGGCGCGCGCGCTCGCTTTCGAGCGCTTCGCGTCCCTCGAGGTACGCGCTGTGGATGTCGATCGTCGGCCGTCCACTGGCGTCGGATGTGAGCCCGCCCAGCAGGATGCCATCGCGCATCACGAGGTCCGAGCCGCCACTGTCCTGATAGCCCGCAATGCCGCGATCGCCGCCGGCCCACTCGCCAAGCGGACGCATCTTTGCGTCGCCACCCGGACGTTCTTCGCCGGAGATCGGATAGACCCCCGTGCGGCCGACGTCGTCGCGGCGCCCGGCGCCACCACCTGGCTGACCGCTCTCGCGCTGCGCCAACGCCTCGGGCGAGCTGTGGCCGTGGACGTGTGGGTTGCCGTGCACCGGCCTGGTTGGTTCCCGGTGTCGTTCCGGATCGCTGATGGGCACGATGTCCTTGTGATGTCGGTCGCTCACCTCGGCCTCCTCCAGCTAGATAGCGGAACCATAGTGGCTGCACACGGCGCGCCACGTCTAGCAGCGCGGTCCGGAGTTCCCTGTCGATGCGCCGCGATCGTGCGTACGTTGCGGCCGCCGGCCACCTATTGATCCGTAATGAGCCATCTCAGCGACCCGCTGCAGTCGACTCTGCGCGGCGCATACGGGCTCGAGCACGAGCTCGGTGGCGGTGGGATGAGTCGTGTCTTCCTCGCGACCGAGACGGCGTTCGATCGGCGCTTCGGGAAGGCACTCCCGCCCGAGCTCAGCGTGGAGGTGCGCGCCCTCCAGGTGCGCTCGACGCGCTCACGACCTACGGTGAAAGCGTGATGTTCCTCGTGCGCCTGGCGGTCGTGTTGGATTCGCTTACGACTGAACTTGGGCATTAGGCGCGACCCAGCGACGCGTTGAGCAGCTCGTGGTCCGCGACGCCGCCGTTCCGGTCGGCGCCGGTCTCGTGCTCGGGTTGGAGATCGCGACCCTCGTCACCCGACCAGCCGCAACGCGATGGCACGCATCGAACGGAGGGAGCCCACGCCCACCTCCGTTATTCCGACCACGCTGTCACTCCAAGTCCCTCGTTCGGGGCGACCGGGACGCCTCATCGCCCGCTGCGCGGCGGGGGCCCGCCGCGCAGCGGGCGCGCGGCCCGGAATGACAACCGGAGCGATCGGAATGAGATCCGGGGCGGCTCACGGCCCGATCGTGACGGGGCGCACAGGCGCTCCGCGGGCATGCCACCATGATGATTCCGTGCAACGACAGACGACGGCCCGAGGTGACGGAGCGCACGTCCTCCGGACCTTCGAGCTCGCCCTCGATGTGACAATCCGGGTCGCGCCGTCCGTCTCGGTTTCTGATGGAGCCACCGGCCGGTGGCTCGGAGACTCCAACATCTGTGCAGGTCTCACGATGAATCCCCAAGTGCAGAAGGCACTGGACGGCGACTTGAGCGCTCAGGCGCTCACTACCCCGGAGCGGGCGGAGCTGGCCGAGGCCGAGTCGCAGATCGACGCCGTCCTGCGCGCTGTTCCCGTCGAACCGCTACCCGACCTCGCGCCCGCCGTTCTCGAGCGGATCCGGCGCGAGACGTCCCGCGCTCGTGCGCAGATCGATGGGCCGCCGCCCTCGGCGGCTCCCACTCCTCGGCGCAGCGTCGCCGACTGGTTGTGGCAACCGCGCTCGATCTCGATCACCTGGCGGCCTGCCTACGCTCTCGCCGCCGCCGTGCTGTTCGTCGCGGTGTTCGCGGCGGATTCGCTACGACCGCGTCCCGCCGTCGTTGCGGGGACTCCGCAGCAGGTGTTCACGCAGTTCGTGCTCAGCGCTCCGGACGCGAAACGCGTAGCGGTCGCCGGCGATTTCTCCGGGTGGCAGCCCGTTCACGTCATGACGCGGTCGGAGGCGGGCATCTGGACCGTGGTCGTTCCTCTCGATCCGGGAGTCCACGACTACGCGTTCGTCGTCGATGGCGAGCGCTGGGTCCCAGACCCGGCGGCGCCAGCGGTGAACGACGGCTTCGGGGGCGTGAACAGCCGCCTCGCCGTGTTGTCGCCCGACGGCGGGAGGTCCTGATGCGCTTGGCCCTCTTCGCCGCCGGTCTCTCCGCCGCGCTTGCGGTTACGATGTCGGGTGCGCCGGTTTCGGCTCAGGAGTGGCGCGCGAGCGCGCAGGCCGGCCGCATCCGTTCCGCGCTCGACCCGGCGGCCTCGGAGAGCTTCGCGCTCGGTCTTCAGTACGACGACCCGACCACCGGCCTGCGCCTGACGGGTGGAGTACCGATCCGCTCGGACAACCCGTTCAGCGGTGGAGCGAGCGCGTGGAAGCGTCTGTCGGTGCGCCACCGCGGCGTTCTCGCCGGTCTCGATCTCGCGGGGAGCGCGTTCCTCGCGGTCGATCGAGCCGACCAGCCGGCAGCCCCGCTCCCCGGTCCATTCGATCCGCCGTCGCCAGTACCCGTCGACCGCTCCGGACACGCGTTTGCCGGGCAGGCCATGCCGGTACTCGGCTACGAGGGAGCGGACATTCAGCTTCATGCGCGCGCCGGCGTGTCGCGTTATGCGGCGACGTTCGGCGAGCAGCGGAGCGACCGCTCGGTGCGGCTCGCGGATCTTCAACTGACCGTCACGCCCGCGAGCTCGCTCGCCATCGTGCCGGTGGTTCGGCGCGTCCAGGCGCCCGGCGAGGCGGCGTCGACGTTCGCGGGCGTATCGGCCGTGACCGCATCGACGTTAGGCAGCCTCTGGGCCAGCGTCGGGCAATGGTCGGGAGGCCGGAGCGAGGGCACCCCCTGGTCCGTCGGCGGCCGCTTGCAGCTGCACCCCCTTGTGTCGCTCGACGCCGCGGTGCGCCGCGATACGTTCGATCCCCTCTACCTCCAACCGGCGCAGACGTCGTGGAGCATCGGACTGTCCGTGCTGGTCTCCGGTCGCGCGCGGCCCGTTGCACCGCCCGTCCCGGCGGCGTACGTGAACGGTCGCGCGACCATTCGCCTGCCCGTCTCCGCCGCGAGCACCCGGCCATCGATCGCAGGGGACTTCAACGCCTGGAATCCGGTGCCCATGGAGCGCGAGGGCGATCGCTGGACATACACGGTCGCGTTGCCGCGCGGCGTCTACAACTACGCGTTCGTCGGTGCCGACGGCACGTGGTTCGTTCCGGAAAGCGTGCCGGGCCGCAAGGATGACGGCATGGGCGGTCAGGTGGCCGTGCTGGTGGTCCGATGAGCGCCCCGCTTCCGAACCCGTTCCGTGCGCCGGAGCCGGCAGACGCGCAGCTCGTCGCCCGCGTGCTGAACGGAGATGATGCGGCCTATGCGCCGCTCGTCCGCCGGCATCAGGATCTGATTTACCGTCACGCGCGGGGCATGGGTCTCGACCACGACACGAGTCTGGACCTCGTCCAGGACGCATTCGTGCGTGCCTTCGACCGACTCGAGGACTGCCGCGACGGAGCGAACTACCGCTCCTGGCTGTTCCGAATCTGCCGCAACCTGTGTCTCGACGAGCTCCGAAACGTGCGGCGCCTCTGCGTGCCCATGAGTACCGTCGAGAATGCGGACGACATGGAAGACACGCGCGCCGCCGAAGACGAGATGGCGCTGACGTTGCGCGCAGCGCTCGAGCGACTTCCCCACGCGCTGCGTGAGGCGTTCCTGCTCAAGCACGACGCCGGCTACACGTACGAAGAGGTGGCGGAGATCACCGAGGCGTCGCCGAGCGCGGTCAAGATGCGCGTGCACCGCGCGCGTGAAGCGCTGCGCGCGTTTCTGACTGCGCAGGGTGTGGGCGGCGCGGTCGAGTTGGGCGATGGAAGTGACAATCCGGTGGTCGCCGAACGTCTCGTAAATGAAGAAGGACAAAACCAACCACCGAGCGGCGCGCGTGCGAATGCCGCGCGCGTCTCACACTCGCGGAGGATGTCATGAAGGCGAATGCCATGAAGTCTACGATGATGGCGGTGATCGTCCCGACCATGCTGCTCATGCCCGCTGCGCTTCGCGCGCAGGATGCCAGCGCCGCGTCGCAGGGTCAGGCACAGGGGCAGACGCGTACACCGCAGGCCCGCATCGACGCGGCGCTGAGTGCGGCCGCCAAGGCGAACGTTCCGGCGGAGCTGGTGAAGAGCAAGATCGCCGAGGGCGAGGCCAAGCGCGTGCCGCCGGAGCGCATTGCGGCCGCGGTCGAGGCGCGTGTGACGAGTCTGGTGCGCGCGTCCGAGACGATGAAGCGCGCCGGTGTGGAGATGCAAAGCGCCGGCGAGCTCGCGGTCACGGCGGACGCGCTGGACGCGGGCGTCGGCGAGAGCGCGCTCGTCCGCGTCACGCGCGAGGCGCCCGCGGAACGGCGCACGGTGGCGATCGCGGTGCTCGCGGACCTCGTGCGGCTTGGCAACGCGTCGGACCGTGCCCTCGCGCGGGTGAGCGCCGCCGTGACGAGCAGCGCCGCACTGGCGAACCTGCGCGCCGACGTTGCATCGCAGCTCACGCTCGGCGGACTGAGCTCGACACTCGACGCGGCCGGGGCGATCCGCGTGCCCTGACCATTGACGATGGCCGTCGGAGCGGCAACGCCCCGCCCCCGAGCTCGGGGGCGGGGCGTTGGCTTCGGTGAGACGGGGTCGCCGGTTGGCGCGCCTAACGCCTCAGACCGCCGAGGCGCAGCTCGACTACGTCTACCTGCACGTCCGTCCCTTCACGGGAACGTTGAAGAGGCTCAGCGACGTCGACGTGACGATCCTCTACCGGAAGGCAGTCGGGAGGCCGGAGGATGTCGTCCTGTTCACCGAGACCGACGGCGGCGGACGCCTGGCCGGAGCACTGGCCGCGGACCTGGCCTATGTCCGTGCGCGACGTGTGCGCTGCCGAGCCGGCGGACTACCCCCGGATGGCGCAAGCGTGGGCCGCCTCGGTAACGGCCGCGCTCGCCGCGCTCGTTCTCCTTGCCGCATGCGACGGCGCGGGAACCGGGCCGGGGACCGCGCCGGGGACCGCGCCGGTCCCGATCCCGGCCCGAGACGGCTCGCCGCTCCAGAGCGACGCACTGGACTACGAGCTCCGCTACGCCAGCCCGACTCAGTACTTGGGGCGCGCCGTGGTGACGTACCAGAACGCCGGCTCCGCCCCAATCTACTTGGACCGGCTTTCGCCCTCGGCACGGGCACCCCTGTTCGAGCTCACCTCGGCGTGGCCCGGCAGCTACGATGTGCCGACGTCCCAGCCGTTCGTCGGCGTCGGCTCGCCCGCGCTCATCCTTCCGGCGGGCGGAGCGCGCGTGGACACGCTGGACCTGGACCTCCGGGACCTCGACCAGCACGGGCCGGAGCCGCGCCTGGTGGGGTGGTCGGGCGTGCTCCGCGTGCGGATCAAGGTCTACGCGCGGACCAACCAGTTCGGCCGCGGCGACCGAGTCGACCTCACCGAACTTCTCTCCAACCCGTTTCGGGTCCGCTGCACGCGCTGACGGCCGCCGCGACCGTCGGCCTAACGTGGGTAGCACCGGCCAGCGCGTCCGGCATCAGGTTGATAGCCCGTCAGCGGCGAACCAGATTCGAGCTCGCGGCGCCAGTCGATCAGGCGCTCTGCAGGTGAACTTCGGGCGTTTGGTCGCAACCACTTCCGTGGCTCGGATAGAACTCTCGCTTCACGTCGCCGCGCCGCCAGAGCGCTGTTTCGACCTCGCCCGCAACGTCGACGCTCACGTCCGGTCCACGGCGGCGACCGGCGAACGGGCTGTCGGCGGCCGGACGTCGGGCCTCCTGTATCTCGGCGACGAGGTCACATGGCGCGCTCGCCACCTCGGGGTCTGGCAGGAGCTCACGAGCCGAGTCACCGCATTCGACCATCCCCGCCACTTCCGCGACAGCATGGTCAGCGGAGCCTTCGCTCGCTTTGACCACGACCATTTCTTCGTGCCGGCAGACGGCGGGACACTGCTACGCGATGTCTTGACTACCGCGCGCCCCCGGGCCCGCTCGGGTGGCTGGCGGAGCGCCTGTTCCTGTCTGCGTACATGCGGCGTTTCTTGCTGGCGCGCATGCGCGCACTCAAGGCACTCGCGGAGTCAGACGCGTGGGTTCAGTTCGTCCCGCCGGCGACCTAACGTGTGTCGGAGAGTCGTTTTGGAGATCGCCTTGATGATCGCGAGCGCGATCCTCGTCGCGCTCGCGCTCGGACTCGCGGTCAGAGCTCGCCGGCGTCCTGCCTGAGGCGCGCGATCGATCGTTGGAGCTGAGGGGCGCTCGGCCACATCCGGTAGCTCGCCATCATCCGGTATCTTCCAGATCAGCATCGCGAGCCCGTTGCGTCGAGCGATCGCGGGGTACCTTCAGGCGGTTAGCCGGACCACATCGTTCTCGACGGGGCATGACGCATCGTCCGAAGCTGTTTACTCGCACGGTGCTTGCCCTGCTGCTCGGTGGCTGCGTGTCCCTGAGCCGTCAAGACGGGCTCCGCAAAGGGCATCTCGAGCGCCTCTACTTTGGCCGCAACATCGGCGATTCCGCGACCGTTGGCGATTCCGCCTGGCATGCCTTCGTGCGAGAGACGGTGACGCCTGCGTTCCCGGAGGGCGCCACCGTATGGGAAGCCGCTGGCCAGTGGCGCGCGCCCGACGGGACACTCGTCCGAGAACGCAGTTTCGTGGTCGAGCTCTTACACCTGGTCACGCCCGATGTTGAGGGGCGAGTCCAGCAGGTCACCGACGACTACAAGCGGCGATTCGCGCAGCAATCGGTGCTTCGGATGGTCACCAATGTCCGCGCGAGCTTCTGATCGCCGGCAGGCGAGCGGTCGTTGCATCCGACGGGCGATGCTCGGTAGCGGTGGCGACGCCGCCGCAGTCGATTGATTCGCTCTCGGATGTCTTTGCAGCCTACCTTCGGGCGTTAGGTGGCTCTCTCGTCAGCCGAGGTTCATGCGTTGCGCTCTCACGACCCGCCGTCTTCCCCCTCTCCTGGCCGCCATCACGCTCGTCGGCTGCACCGCCGGGACCGACGTCATCGACGATTACCGCGAGAGCTGGGAGGTCGTTCGGGGCCGTCCGTGTATTCGACCCGAATGGCGCCCCCGTAGCGGGCGCCACAATCCGCGTCACTCCCGTGCGACCGCTTCGCCCTCGGTGACACCCTCTCGAGTGCCTCGGGCGGCAGCTATCAGGCGCCGGTGACCGCGTTCGGCGTTTCCAGCTTGCGCGCCGATGTACGGGTGCACGCAGCGGCGCCGTCTGGCGCGACCGTTGTTCGCCCGGCGGAATCTCGGTAGGGCGACGGTGCCGATGAGCACGAGCGCCACAAGGGTCGACGCAACGATTGCGGCGCGGCGGTTCACGGGACGTTCGCCTCAGTGCAGTCGGCGGATCAGATCAGCCGGTCAACGCGGAGACTCGCTCGAGATTGTCCCGGCGCCACAGCGACAACGCCAGGCCAACGATCATCACAGTGAGGATAGCGAGGTTTATCGCGAATCCGGGCGGTGTTCCGGTCCGGGCGATGGGAAGAAACTGAAGAATCAATTGTCTGCCCAGCTGTTGCAGCAGGAACAGCCCGAACATGAAGGGAATCAGACTGCGATATCGAACCAGAACCACTGTGCCTATGACACAGATGATGAGGTTCGAGAGCCCCAACAGCGCGAAGAGGGACAACGCCGTTCGTGCGCCGGCAGGCGTGTACGTGTCGATGGGAATCCCGTCGGCGGAGCTCGCCGCGGTGTGACCGTTGAAGATGGATCCCAGGCTGATGCCAGCCTTGAGGAGCAGGAGCAGGCCAAAGAGCGTGAGCGCGAGCTTGTGACCTCGATAGGTATTGTCCGCGCGCCGGGGAAGAAGCTGGTCGAGCGTGGCAAGCCTTCGGGTCACGATTGATTCTCCTCGGGAGGCTGTCACGAATGCGCGCGCGCCAGGCGGTGCGCGGCAACCGTCCGGAACCGGGGCCAGACACGCACGCGAAGATGAAGTAGAACATGGCGGGGTATTTGTCCAACCGGCCATCCGGGCTGTTGGCGGCCTGGATGCCGAAGGCGATACCGGCAATGGCCGTCGCCAGTCCAATGAGCCCGGTGCCGATCTCGAGACGCCCCGTCTCTCCAGGTTTTCGCCAGGCGGCTGCCCACCCGGTAGCGACGAGGTAGAACGCCAGCAGCCCGCCCATGACGTTGCCCATCACCGGGGTGATGAAGATCGAGATGTACGCGCCGGTCGCGGACATGATGAGCATGGAGACGAAGAAGACGTTTCCGGACTGCCGGTGCAGCCGCGAGCTTTTGCGGAACGTCATGGCCGCCGCGCCAGAGACGAGCCCGAGCATCCCCATGGAGATGTGCGCGCAACGCAAGTCCAGATGGGCTCCAGTCATTGGCGGTGTCATATGGGGATCCCATAGAAGCGGATACTCCCCTGACGGCTGGTGCGGCAAAAGAGTTTCAGGCGCGGTGGCCCGCGCCGGTCCCGGCGTTCACACCACCTCAATGTTTACCGCGGGCGCCACGCCCCTCACAGCCGCGATCGTCAGCCGCGTTACGTCGCACGCATGGTGATGGCCGGGTCGATTCGCGCCGCACGGAGCGCGGGAATCCAGCACGCGATGATCCCGATCGCCGCCATCATCGCGGCCACACCGATGAACGTGACCGGATCGTGCGGCGCGATACCGAAGAGCAGCCCGCGAATGACGCTGGCCGCGAAGAGGGCGCCGGAAACGCCTAACACGAGCCCAATCGCCAGCACCATGCCGCCTTCCGCCAGGATCATCCGCTGCACCCGGCCGCTGTCGGCCCCGAGGCTCATGCGGATGCCGATCTCGTTGGTACGCGCGCTCACCGAGAACGCGAGCACGCCGGCAATGCCCACCGCCGCGATGATCACCGCCAGGATGCCGAACGACGAGATGAGTGCGGCATTCAATCGCTGCGGCGCGACGCTCTGATCCTTGAACTGCGCGATGGTCATCACGTTCTCGATGGGCGCCGTCGGTGCGATGCGTCGGACGATGCGCGTCGCCGCGGGCACCAGCGCGGCAACGTTGCTATCGGCCCGGATCACCAGCCCTCCGCCAAACGCCACGAACTGCGTCAAGGGCATGAACACCACCGGTCGCGGCGCCGCGTCCAGCCCTCCGTCCTGCGTGTTGCCGACGACGCCGACGATCGTGCGCCAATCGGGGCTGATGGGAGTGAATCGCAGGACGTCCCCGGTCCACGCGATCCGCTTTCCGACCGGATCCTCGTTCGGAAACAATCTGTTGGCGAGCGTCTCATTGATGATCACGACCTTGCCGGACGTAGCCCCATCGGTCGTGTCGAACGCGCGCCCATCGAGGAGCGGAATTCCCGCCGCGCCGAAGAAATGCGGGTCGGCGGTCCGAAGCTCGGCGTTCGGTAACGGTTCGCCGACGGCGACCGACTTGCCTTCCGCCTTCACGTCGAACCGGACGTCCGAGCTGCGGAGTGGCATGGGCGAGCCCACTCCCACCTCGACCACGCCGGGAAGCGCCGCGATCTCGCGGCGCATGCGCTCGTACCGCTCCTTGGCCGCGGCGTCGGCCGCGGGGTTGGACAGGATCTCCGCCGGCGTGATGAGCGCCACCTGCATCGTGACCACTTCCTCGGTCCTGAGCCCCGTGTGCACATCGGCGAGCCGAATCATGGTGCGCGTGAGCAATCCGGCACCCGCGAGCAGCACCACCGAGACCGCGATCTGTACGACGACCAGTCCACGCTGAAGCCGCTGCTTCCTCGAGCTCCCGCTCGTCCGGTGCGCGCCCGCCAGGATCCTGGACGCGAAGCTGCCTTCCCGCGGCAGCGATGCGAGGAACGAGAGCAGCAGTGCGACCGTCACCGAAAGCGCGAGCATGAAGCCAAGGACCGTCGCGTCGAGACGGATCTCGCTCGCGCGTGGCGAGTAACGCTCCGCCAGCGACACGAGCAGCCTGACGCCGCCGATGGCGATGCCCACAGCGAGAATGGCACCCAGGAGCGTGAGCACGAGGTTCTCGACCAGCAGCAACCGACGCAGACGCGCTACGCCGGCGCCGAGCGCGGCTCGCACCACGAGCTCATGGTCTCTGCGCACGCCGCGCATGAGCGTCAGGTTGGCGACGTTGGCCACCGCGATGATCAGTACGAACGCGGCGGCGCCCATGAGCAGCCACAGCGTCGGCCGTGCGCGCTCGCCCAGCGCGTCCTTGAAGGCAATGACCGCGACGCGGTAGTGGGATCCGGGATCGTACGCGTCCTTGTGCTCCCTCTGCATGGTTGCGTACACCGCGGCGACCTCGGTCCTTGCCTGCTCCACGCTCGCGCCGGGCGCGAGCCGGGCCACCACCTCGGTCATGCGATGGGTGCGCCCCTCCACCATCGTTGCGCTCAGGTGATGCTCACTCATCACCATGTTGAGGAGCGCATCGACCCGATCAGGAAAGAACGGCGCGGGCTGGACCACGCCGATGACGGTCACCGACTTGCCGTCCAGCCGCACCTGCTTGCCGACGATGCTGGGATCTCCGCCGAAGCGCTTCATCCAGTACTCTTGCGTGAGCACCATCACCGGCGGAACCCCGGGCCCATCATCGCTCTGCCGCGTTAGGCGGCCGAGTATCGGGGAAAGCCCCATCACTTCGAAGTAGTTGCCGGTGACGAGGCCCACGTTGATCTTTGCGGCGCCCTCCTCACCCTCGAAGATCACCGTCCACGGGGAGTATTCCGCGATGCCGGCCAGCGATGGGACGCCATTGCGGAGATCGCGTACCTCCGGGACGGAGAAGCTGAGGTTCGCTCCCGCCGGTCCGTCGGCCGACTGTCGCAGGTAGACCAGCCGATCGCCGTCACGGTGGGGCAGCGGCTTGAGCAGCACGCCGCGGACGACGCTGAAGATCGCGGTGTTGGCGCCGATGCCCAACGCGAGCGTGATCACGACCACGGTCGTGAACGCGGGGCTGTGTCGGAGCGCGCGCAGGGCGTGCCTCGCGTCGGCGGCAACGCTCTCGACCCATGGCAGTCCGCGCTGATCGTGGACCGCGTCGACGGCCACGGCGAGACCTCCGGACGCCAGAAGTGCCTGCCGGCGCGCCTCGTCCGGAGGCATGCCACGCCGCATGTTCTCGGCCGTCTCCATGTCGAGATGGGCTTGCAGCTCGTCGCGGAGATCGTCGTCCGCGCGGTGTCCGGTGAAGACGCCAGCGATGCGCGCGAGCGCGGCGCGAACGTGTCTCATGGTTCCTCCCGTCGCGGTGCGAGAAAGGCGGCGATCAGATCGGCGGTCTGGTGCCATTCGCGCGTTTCGCGCGCGAGTTGCTTGCGTCCCCGGGCGGTGAGCGAATAGAACTTCGCGCGACGATTGTTCTCGGACTGGCGCCACTCCGCGGTGACGAACCCCTCCTGTTCGAGCTTGAGGAGCGCGGGGTACAGCGTGCCGTAGTTGAGCGTGAGGCGGTTCTTGCTCGTCTCCTCGATGCGGCGAGCGACACCGTAACCGTGCAGCGGTCCGAGAACCTCGAGCGTCTTGAGAATCATCAGGGCGAGCGTGCCCTGCTTGACGTCCAACTTCTCCGCCATGGTCCGTCCTATGGGATTCCCATACGACGGTAATGTCGGGCGCTGGATCACGCAATAGGAGCGTCGCGCTCGCGGATGCGCACTGTTGCCTCATCCGCCCCACACTCATGGGTCTGGCGTGCCCGCGATCATCCGCGGCTCATAGGCTCCCCATGGATCGCCTGCCCCGGCGTGTTCGTTCCTACGGCAGCCTCTTCCTGAAAGTTGCTCATCCGGTAATCATCAGCGCGGGCAGCGCGTGCTTCTCGAACGGTGCCGACCTCGACGTACGCACCGTCACCCACCGCTTGGCACTCTCCCACCGGGGTCGCGGCTTGATGACATGGGCGGTTCAGGCGGAGTGTGGCGTTGGAGCCGAACCTGGCGTAAGAATCGGCCAGGCAGGAATCGACTGGGCGAGGAGGCGCACGTCGAGATGCTGCTCGAGGACCGCTGCACAACCCTGATGAACGTGCATCACCCGAACTGCCCCACCGCGTGAAGAAGACCGTCCTCGTGTACGGCATCCTCGGCGGCGTGCTGATCGCCGTGCTCAAGATCGTCGAGTACCGCTTTCTCGTCCTCGAGCACTCCCTCGAGATCTACGGCGGCATCGTCGCGCTGCTCTTCTCCGCCCTCGGGATCTGGCTCGGCCTCAAGCTCACACGGACGCGCGAGACCGTGGTCGTGCGGGAGGTGCCCGTGCGTGTGGAGGTGCAGGTTCCCGTGCATGTGCCCGTGCCGGTGGCGGGGCCGTTCGAGCGGAATGAGGCGCGGCTCGAGCAGCTCGGCATCACGCCGCGGGAGCTCGAGATCCTCGAGGCGATGGCGGCCGGGTTCAGCAATCGCGAGATCGGCGAGCGGCTGTTCGTCAGCGAGAACACCGTGAAGACGCACGCCGCCCGGCTCTTCGACAAGCTCTCGGCGCGGCGGCGGACGCAGGCCGTGCAGCGCGCGAAGGAGGCGGGACTGATCCCCTGAAAGGGTGATTTTCTCGGGTTTCCCTCGAAATCACCCGTTCGGGTGACGCGGGAAGGAGGGTGGAACGGACAGACTGATAGCCGTTCACCCGCACGTTCCACCTTCAGAGGATTCGATCCATGAAGAAGATCGTACTCACCTTCGGCCTGATCGCCGGCGCCATCCTCTCGGCGATGGTGCTCGTCACGCTTCCGTTCCAGGACGCGATCGGGTTCGACCGGGGCGCGATCATCGGCTACACGTCGATGGTGCTCGCCTTCCTGCTGATCTTCTTCGGCGTGCGCTCGTACCGGGACAACGTGGCCGGCGGCACGGTGCGCTTCGGCCGCGCGTTCGCCGTCGGCGCCCTGATCGCGGTGGTGGCGTCGCTCTGCTACGTCGCGACGTGGGAGGTGATCTACTTCAAGCTCGCGCCCGACTTTACGGCGAAGTACCAGGCGCACGTCCTCGAGAAGGCGCGTGCGGATGGCGAGAGTGACGCGGCGATCGCCCGGAAGCAAGCGGAGATGGCGAAGTTCGCGGAGCTGTACAGGAATCCGGCGATCAATGCGGCGATCACGTTCCTGGAACCGCTGCCGGTGGCGTTGATCGTGGCGCTGGTGTCGGCGGGGGGGTTGAGTCGACGGAGGAAGGGTGGGGTTGGAGACGATAGGCTGGCCGCGGGTGCGCGCGTTTCGACCTGAGCTGGGTTGTCAGGTACCGGGCGACCTGGTGCCAGTGATCAGCTTGCGGAACCGCCCCAAGCGCAGCGTGTGGCTCGCCAAGTCCCATCGGCTACTCCATATTGTGGCCTTCGGATGCTGTGGTGCTTCGTCCTGGACCCAGAGGTCCCATGCCCGGCACGTCCCCAGAGCTCGATGCGATCCTGACCGATCGCTACCGCATCGAGCGCCAGATCGGTCAGGGCGGCATGGCCACGGTGTACCTCGCCGACGACCTGAAGCTCGGCCGGCAGGTGGCCCTCAAGGTGCTGCGGCCCGAGCTGGGCGCGGTGCTCGGGAGTGAGCGCTTCCTGGCCGAGGTGAAGATCACTGCGCGGCTCGATCACCCGCACATCCTGACGCTCATCGATTCCGGCAGCGCCGGCGGGCTGCTCTACTACGTGCTCCCCTACGTGCGGGGCGAGTCGCTACGAGACCTGCTGAACAGGGAACAGCAGTTGGGCGTTGAGCAGGCGCTCGCCATCACGAAGCAGGTAGGCAGCGCGCTCGACTACGCGCACCGCAAGGGCATCGTCCATCGGGACATCAAGCCCGAGAACATCCTCCTGCAGGAAGGCGAGGCGATGCTGGCGGATTTCGGCATCGCACTGGCCGTGCAGGAATCCGGCGGCAGCCGACTCACCGAAACGGGGCTGTCGCTGGGGACGCCGCACTACATGAGCCCCGAACAGGCCACCGGTGACCGCGACCTGGACGCGCGTAGCGACCTCTACTCGCTGGCGTCGGTACTCTACGAAATGCTGGTCGGCGAACCACCGATGACCGGCAAGACCGTGCAGGCGGTCATCGCCAAGCTCCTCACCGAGCCACCGATGCACATCCGCACGGTGCGCAATACGGTGCCGGAGAGCGTGGACGCCGCCGTGGCGAAGGCCTTGTCGAAGGTACCGGCCGACCGGTTCGCGAGCGTGGCCGAGTTCGGCCGCGCACTCGAGGCGGCGCTGGTGGCCACGCCTCACGCCCCCGGGAGCACGGCGGCGATGCCATCGGCGCGGCCGCGTTCGCGGCGCACGATGATCGTTGCCGCGATGGCCGGCGTGGCCGTCGTCGGAACGGTCGCCGCGCTCGCCGCAACCGGACGGTTTCGGCGCGAGGACACCTCGGCGGCGCTGCGCGACCGGACACAGCTCACGTTCACGGGCAGGATCAGCGCGCCGACGCTCTCGGCGGACGGCAAGCAGCTCGCCTATTACACGAAGGAGTGCTCGGGCGCGGACTGCCGCTACGCAATCGACGTGCAGGACGTCGGGAGCACGACCACGCGGCGGGTGCTCGAGGGGGCCACGGCGGCGTACGGCCTGGAGTGGAGTCCCGACCGCCGCAACCTGATGATGAACGGCACGATCGGCGGCCGCTACGGCAGCTTCATCGCATCGGCGTTAGGCGGTCCGCCGCGCTTTCTGACCGCTGGCGCCGCGACGTTCTACGCTGGCGGCGATTCGCTGCTGCTGGGTCCCTCCGGCGCCTCCGACTCGACGTTCGTCGTGCGCGTTGCGGGGCTGGACGGCACGGTGCGCGACAGCCTGCGCGTGCCCGGGCCCGGGGGGGCGCTGGCGTCGCTGGTGTCGATCCCCGGCACATCGCGGCTGGTCGCGCTCGTCATTCAGGCGCCCCACGGACTCTGGCAGGTGCTCGAGCGGAACGGGACGGTGACCGACAAACTGCTGAACTCGTGCACGTGCGGGGCGGCGGCGTCGCGCGACGCGCTGTGGATGACGCGTGCGGGACCGACGGCAGCGGAGGCTGTGGTGCGCGTGGCGCTCGACCCGACCAACGGCAAGTTCGCGACGCACCAGGATACGATCTACAGCGGCCGGTTCTCCAACCTCTCCGTCACCGCCGATGGGACGCAGATGGCGGTCGATGATGGCAGCTATTCATTCTCGGTGGTCGCGGCGAGCCTGCCGGATCTCCTGAAAGGGACGTTGCCTGACGGTGCGCCTCTGATGCAGGCCTCGAACCGGGTGAATGCCATCGTATCGCCCGACGGAGAACGTCTGCTGATGCGCCGTAGCGTGCCCGCCCCGAAGGGACAGGATGAGGTGCGATTTTCCGTGGCACCGTTCACCGGTGGCGCCGAGACCCCACTGAACGTCACGGGGAACGCGGTCGATGCCAGGTGGCTCGACTCCGTGACCGTCGTCGTCCGATCGCTGAGCGGCCGCGGGTCGCGTGTCGTGCGCACGGATGTCCGTACGGGCGCCGCTGGTCCGGCGATCGAGCTTCCCGATTCGACGATCACGAGCATGACGGCGCTGCCGGACGGATGGGCGTGGATTCCGAAGGATCGCGACCGCATCATCGTCGAACAGGGCGGGAAGCGGCACGAGATCGCGAAGCCGGCGTGGTTCGAAGGCCTGAATCAGGTCGAGGCATCTCCGGACGGTACACGGCTGGCGCTGACAGGATGGAGTGCATCGACCAGCGACACGCTGCGTGTCGATGTGGTGCCCACCGCGGGCGGAGCTCCCATGCCGTGGTCGCGGAGCTTTGCCGAGAGTGGTTCGGCCACCTGGCTCGCGGATGGCTCGATCGCATTCGCCGTGTGGAGCAGCTCCGACGCGGCGACGGTGCGCAAGCTCACCGGGCCGAGTCAGGAGAAGATGATCGGCGCCCTCGGGCACGTGGCAACGACGCTCAGCCTGTCGCGAGACCTGACGCGCGCCACGGTCATGTGGCGCGAGTATCGGGGCGACGCGTGGATGTACCGCGTCGTGAAGCCGTAAGGGGAAGCGCTGGCGCCTCGGCTCGAGCAGATGGAGAGAGGCGCGAGGACGAGCAGCGAGCGATTCCTGCGCGAGATCCAGTTGGCGGCGAAGCTCTCGCACCCCCACATCCTGCCGCTCTTCGACTCCGGGATGAGCTGCTGGCGCTGTCGAACCGTGGCGAGCGCGCACCATGGAACCTCGCGTACATCGCGGCCGAGATCTGCCTGACTGGCGAGGCCGAGCGGGGGGCGCGCGAGGCAGTCCGTCGACGCCATCCGACGATCTACGCGTATGGGCGCGGTCGCCTGTCACCGGTGGACGCCGTGCGAGCGCTCCCGGTCTACGACGAAGTCATGCAGGCGCTCGACTGGCCGGCCGCCGTGTACCGCACCGCGCGTGAGCGACCCGCGGGTGGTTGCACGACCAGGGCAGCCTAACGAGGCTGCCCTGGTCGCCGAACCTATTGCCGGTGATACGTCAACCCGGCGCGCTGCGCCTGCTCCACCGCCACCACCATCCCTGGCACCAGCTCGACGCCCGGGAGGATGTTGGCCTTCATGTCCTCGTACACGGCCGCTGCGTCGAGTCCGCGCTTCCGGGCGAGGAGCCCCGAGAAGATCTGCAGCGCGTTGTTGCACACGATGAAGGTCGCGCCACGCTTCTGGAGCGACTCGACGCTGGCCTGCGTGAGGGTCATGCCGAGGATCACCGGGGCCGAGCGCCACGGGTTGACGACCGCCGGCTTCCCGGTCGCCGGGTCGTTGACGTCGAGGAACTCGCCGAGCGCGTACTTCGTCCACATGGCGTCATTCAGGCCGTGGAAGGTCGTGCTGCCGTAGAACGCGAGCACGGCATCGATGTCGGCGTCCTTCACGTTATAGGCCTTGTTGTATGTCTCGTAGTAGTTCATCACGTGCACGAGCGGGATGCCGCCGGCGGGCGCGGGCGCGTCGAAGAACTGGCGGTGCTTGGCCTTGAGGCCATCGAGCCAGCGGTCGCTCGGCTCGATCGCGCGCGAGCTCGCGGCAGGCTTCATGGCCGGCTTCCCGTCGTGCGCGTCGCCACGCGTGGCGAGGATCGTCGCGGCGGCAACTATCGCCAGCGATGCCGCGATCGCGGAGCGACGGGCGGTGGTGTTGGTAGCCAGCATGAGTATGGTTTCAGTGAGGGTTCAGTTCACGACAGCGATCACTTCGAGGTACTCCGCCTGCACGCGCGTCGTCCCGTCGCTCGCGCGGTTGTTGTCGGTCCATAGCTGCTCCAGATCACGCCGCAGGCCGTCGCGGTCGGCCTCGTCCAGCGCCGCGAACGCCCGCAACGTCGGCCCGTACCAGAGGCGGAACTCGTTCACCACCTGCTCCGGCCCGAACGGGTACTCGAACGTGATCATTCGGCGCGTGAGGGTCAGCGGCGCGGATCCGGCTCCGAGCCGCGCGCGCACGGCCTTCTCGGTGCCCCACAGCAGCGGCGATGGAACGTCCGCGGGGGCAGGAACGTAACGGCCCTGCGTCTCGAGCAGCTCGCCGACGAACCCGGTCGGTGTCCAGTTGGCCATCGCGATCCGGCCGCCCGACCGGGTGACTCGGAGCAGCTCGGCAGCGGCTCGCTCGGGCCGCGCGGCGAACATCGCGCCGAACATCGTGACGACAGTCTGGAACGTGCCGTTCGCGTACGGCAGCTGCTCGGCGTTCCCCACCTCGAAGGCGATCGACAATCGCTCGCGCACCGCGTTCGACTGCGCCTGCGCGAGCAGGTTGGGGGCGATGTCGATCGCGGTCACCGAGGCGCCGATGCGCGCCGCCGGCAGCGCCAGGTTCCCGCTACCGCACGCCACGTCGAGTACCGACTCGCCGGCGTCGAGCCCGAGTCGTGCGATGAACTCGCCGGCGCTCCGCTCGTAGCTCTTCGCGATCCGGCCGAAATTGCCCGAGGTCCACGTCGCGCGAACGCGCTCGGTGAGCGGGTCGGCCTCGAGCCCCTGGTCGGTCGCGCCGTCAGGTAGCGCAGTCATGAACATGGTCGGGGTCATGGAAGTGAAGGAGACGAATCGACCTGCGTTCGTTAGGCGCCGCATGGTGGCTCACCGGCCGGTCGGCGCGTAAGCGGGGTTGACGTACGTGAGGACGAACGGACCGATGGCGTGGACCTGCACCACCGTCAGCCCCCGCGCCATCGCGTAGTGCGGGTGGTCGGCCGGAATGGCGGCGAATCCGTCACGGCCGAACGCCTTCATCTCCGACTCGACGAACCGCGTGCCCATGCCGGCGAGGAACGTCCCGGTCAGCACGGTGACGTTCTCCGCCGTGGGGTGCGTGTGCGGAGGGATCTTGTAGCCGTTCGGAAAGCGCAGCCGGACGGTGAACGGCTCCGCCTTGCTCGGGTCACCCTGCAGCACCGCGAACTCGGCACCCGGCGGAAACACCGCCGGAGCGGGGCCCCACTGGATGCCTTGCTGCGGCGCGGCGGACGCCTGCGCGGCGGCGAGCGACGCGGTGGAGCTCGGCGAGTCGGGCGTGTTGCTGTTGGCTGCGGCCTTGGTGCACGCGGCCATCGCGACGGCGGCCGCGATGAGAATGGCGTGAATGCGCACGAGAGTATCTCCGGGATGAGAGGTGTCGCCTGCGCCCGACGTCGTGTCGGACGTTGACTGCGGCGGCAGGATACCGGAGATGGCGACGCGTTACAGCGTGGAAATCACGCGGAGTTTCGCGCGCGGTACGGGGAAATTCGTCGCCCCGATGGGCGGCGACCCCGGTAGAGCACTTCCCGCGCTGATGAACCGGGAATCACCGCGCCGAGCGTGAGGTTGGCGGGCGGATGATGCCTTTCTCCACCGCCCAGGCCGCGAGCTGCGTGCGCGACGCGAAGCCGAGCTTGCCGAGCGCGCTGGCGACGTAGCCTTCGACCGTCCGCTCGCCGATGCCGAGCTCGCGGGCGATCGCCCGGTTCGCTTTGCCCTGCGCGACCAGCTCCGCAACGTCGCGCTCGCGCCGCGTCAGGCCGCCAGAAGCCTCCTTCGCGACGCGGCCCGCCGATGGCGGCGGCACGGACGGGATGAGGGCGTCCAGCCCGTCGCGAAAGCGCGCGCGGAGGTCGTCATCGGGGATCTTCGCCGCGAGCTCATCGGCGATGGCCCGCGCCGCATCGAACGCGCGACGTGCCTCGAGGCGTCGTCGCTGCGCGCGGTGGAGATGCCCGAACGCCGCTTCGATTCTCCAGAGCAGGGGTCGCGCGCCCTGCGCTGTCGCCTCCACACGCGCCCCTTCCAGCGCGCGCTCGGCCTCCTCGTACCGGCCGAGCGACACCAGCGCGTCGGCCCGGAGAAGGGAGAGGCGTGGAACGCCGAGGACGCTGTCGGGGTTGGCGGCGCGCTCCGTGGCGAGCCGCGCATCGACGATCTCCAGCGCCATGTCGGGCCTCTGCTCGGCCAGCGCGAGCTCGGCGCGCGCAAGCCAGAGCTGGCGCTCGCCCAACGTGAGCGCGTCGCTGCCGGGTCGAGCGGGCGCGCTGCGTGCGGCGCCAGGAGGTCGAGCGACAGCGCGCCGAGCAAACGAAGCGAGCCCGCCGACCACTGCAGGTGCTGGATCTCCTCGGCCTGAGCGAGCGCCTCCCGAACCAGGGGGATCGCGCGGTCGTATTCGCCTCGCCAGGCCAGGCAGTCGGCGACCAGGAACCGCACGAAGGCCTCGCCGGCGCGCCACCCGATCTCGCGGGCGAGGCACACCGACCGCGGTGCCGCCAGCTCGTTAGGCACCACCGCGCTCGTGAACGGAGTCGTCGATGACACGTGGTACGATGGCCCGCAGAGTGCGAGCACCCCGAGCGCGTTGGCGAGCCCGCGACGGTCGTCCATCTGGGTGAACAGCGCCACCGAGCGCTCGTAGTACGTGGCCGCCGCGCGCTGCGCTCCGCCCACGTGGTGCGCCATCGCGATCAGGTCGACGGTCTCGGCGACGCCGCCCGTGTCGGCCGCGCGCTCGAAGGTCGCGAGCGCTTCCTCGTGGTGCGGGAGCCCGGCCAGTGGCTCCTCGAGGTTCACGTGCCAGTTGCCGATGCGATTCAGGCTGCGCGCGACGAGCGACTCGTCGCCGACGGCGCGCGCGACGGTCAACGCCTCACGCCGATACTCGCCGGCACGCGAGTAGCCCCGGGCCGCCCAGAGCATGCCTAACGCATGCAGCGCCTCCCACTCGGCTTGGGTGTCGAACGCGGCACGCGCCCGGTCGAGCGCCACGGTGAAGTCGTCATTGGCCCGCTGGAATTCTCCGAGCGTCTCGTTCGCGCGGCCGCGCGCGAGATGGAGCTCGATGAGCGGCTCGACGCCCGCGCGCTCGGAGGCCGAGAAGGCGCGGTCGAGGTGCGCGACCGCCTCTCGTGGCGCCGACAGAGCGACCGCATGCCGAGCGGCGCGAGCCGCATAGATGGCCGCGCGCGCCCAATCTCCCGCTTCCCACACGTGGTACGCGAGCGCCTCGACGACCGCGTCCAGCGAGTGCGCGTGGTGGCGCTCGAGGGCAGCCGCGACTTCCCGATGCAGCGCGACCCGCTCGCGCGCCAGCAGCTCGGCGTAGATGGCCTCGCGGGTGAGCGCGTGGCGGAACGCGAACCGTTCCGCCGATTCCTCGACGACGAGCTGCGCGGCGATGAGCTCCTTGACGAGCGCGAGCAGCTCCTGCTCGTCGCGATTCGTGAGCGACTGCAGCAGTCCAAAGTCGAACCGCCGCCCGGCGACGGCCGCCGTCGACGCGACGGAGGGCGGCGATCTGCGGATCGCGACCGATCAGGGTAGGACAGACGACGTCGTGCTGGAGGTGCATGGGCACACATGCTGTGTGCGCGGGCGCGGTGAGTCAATCGCGACCTTGCGCCGGCCTGATGCGAGGTACTATTCTCGCCGCGGGCGCGCAGGGCGCCTCCCGTCCGCGGACAGGACCGAGTCCACCTGAGCAGCGCACGAAGTACGGGTTGGGTTCCTTCGAACCTCCTTTCGCCCGACGCCAGCGGACCCCGGGCATTCCCAAGGAGGCTCGTCATGTCCGTCCGTCGCCTGCCCGTTCGCCCGGACCTGGATCAGCTCAAGCACCAGGCCAAGGACCTCCTCCGCGCCATTCACGCCGGCGATCCCGCCGCGATCGCGGAGTTGAGAGCGCACCATCCGGATCCCATCGCACCCTCGAGCGCCAAGCTCGCCGACGCGCAGCTCGTGCTCGCGCGCAGCTACGAGGCGTCGAGCTGGACCCGACTCGTGCAGGCCGTCGAGCTGGTGAACGCGATCTGGAGGGACGATCTAGAAACCGTACGTCGCCTCGTGACCAGCGACCCGAAGCTGATCCACGAGGATGCGCTCATCCGCACGAACAGCAACTGGGGGCCGCCGATGACCTATGCGGCGAACGTCGGGCGCGACCGCATCATCCAGATGCTGCACGCTCTCGGTGCTACCGACCTCCGGTCCGCGATGGCGCGCGCCGCGCTCCAGGGCAAGATCGGCACGGCGAAGATGCTGCACGCAATGCTCGGCCGGCCCATGCCACCCGACGGCGCGCTCGGCGGACCGGCGTACACACTCAGCGTGGACGGGACCGCGCTGCTCCTCGACCTCGGCGCGCGCGTACGCGACGACTCGGGCAAGCTCCTCGCGCCGGTGGATGTCGTCATGCAGACCGACGGGCGCAATCCGTCGGCCAAGCACGCGATCCTCGAGATGTATGCGAGTCACGGCGTCGAATTCCCCGACACCGCGCCGATGGCCCTCCACCGCGGGCGCGTTGACCGGCTCGAGGAGCACCTTCGCCGCGACCCGAATCTCCTGAGCCGGACCTTCTCGCATCGCGAGATCTATCCGGCCGAGATGGGGTGCGGTGATGCGATCGATGCGACGGTGGGCACCCCGCTCGGCGGTACGACCCTGCTCCACATGTCTGTGGACTACGACGAGATGGAGATCGCGCGCTGGCTGCTCGACAAGGGGATGGACGTCAACGCGCGCGCCGCCGTGGGCGCGAATGGCTTTGGCGGATACACGGCGCTCTTCGCGACCGTGGTGTCGCAACCGAACTTCTGGATGAACTACAACAAGCGCGGGCCGTTCGTCGCGCCGCTTACCGAACTGCTGTTGGAGCGCGGTGCGGACCCGAACGTGCGCGCGTCACTCTGGAAGCAGCTCCACCCGGGACACGGCGACGTCACGCGACATGAATATCGTGACGTCACCGCCCTGTCCTGGGGGCGCCGGTTCCACGCCCCGATCTTCGTGAGCCAGCCGGCGATGCGACTGATCGAGGACGCTGGCGGCGTCGACTGACTCCCCGACTCCTGCACCGGTGGAATCCCACCCGCGCGACGCGCTCGTGGCCTGGGGGAAGTACAGCACCATGACCGGACGTGTACCATTCTGCGCCGTTCAACCGGGATGTAGAGAACGCGCCGCCGGCTCCGACTACTCTACGCAAGCGCCGATAGAACGGAAACGACACCAAACCCGCGAGGACAACGAACCATGAGGTACATGCTGATGATGCACGCGCCCCGTGCGGCTGGGGATTACCAGATCGGCTCCTGGTCCCCGGACGACTTCAAGGCCCACATCGCCTTCATGCATCGCTTCAACAAGGAGCTCACCGACGCCGGCGAGCTGGTGGGCGCCGAGGGGTTGGCTCCGCCAGGTGAAGCCCGGGTGGTACGCGCGGGGAATGACGGCCTCCCCGCGGTGACGGACGGGCCGTTCCCGGAGGCGAAGGAATTCCTCGCCGGCTACTGGATCGTGGAGGTCGACCGAACGGAACGCGCGTATGAGATCGCGGCCAAGGCCTCCGCGGCGCCGGGGCCCGGCGGCGCTCCGCTGAACATGCCGATCGAGGTGCGCCAGGTCGGTGGCGCGCCTCCTGTGGACGCGTGACGGCGGAGTCCACCGTCAACGGCACTGCATCCACCATCGGGCACCTGCTGCGCGAGCTCGCGCCGCAGGTGCTCGGCGCCGTCGCGCGCCGTCACGGAGACTTCGCTACCGCTGAAGACGCGGTGCAGGAAGCGCTCATCGCGGCGGCCACGCAGTGGCCGGCGGAAGGTATTCCGGCCAATCCGCGCGGCTGGCTCTATCACGTCGCGGTCCGGCGCATCACCGATCACCTGCGTAGCGAGGTGGCGCGACGCCGCCGCGAGGACGCCGTTGCCACCGAGGTGTGGGCCGAATGGGCATTCGTGCCGCCGCCGGAAGCGGACGTCGGGACGGAGCAGGACGACCCGCTCGTCCTGCTCTTCATGTGCTGTCATCCCGCGCTCACGCCACCGTCGGCCGTCGCGCTCACGCTCCGCGCCGTGGGCGGCCTGACGACTGCGGAAATCGCCAACGCGTTCCTCGTCCCGGAGGCGACGATGGCGCAGCGCATCAGTCGGGCCAAGCAGAGCATCAAGGCCTCCGGGGTTCCGTTCAGCATGCCAACCGATGACGAGCGCGCCGAGCGATCGAGCGCCGTGCTGCACGTGCTGTATCTCATCTTCAACGAAGGATACACGAGCACCATCGGCCCGGCGCTGCATCGCCCCGATCTCTCCAACGAGGCGATCAGGTTGACCCGAGCGCTCCACGGTCTGCTCCCGAACGCCGGGGAGGTCACAGGCCTGCTCGCGCTCATGCTGCTCACCGACGCACGCCGCGCCGCACGAACCGGAGCGAGCGGTGAGCTGATCCCGCTCGACGAGCAGGACCGAACGCTGTGGGATCAGCGCCTGATTGCCGAAGGGATCGCGCTCGTCACCGAGGCGCTCTCCAGGGGATCGATCGGCTCGTATCAGCTCCAGGCCGCGGTCGCGGCCGTTCACGATGAGGCCGCGCGCGCCGAGGACACCGACTGGCCGCAGATCTTCGCGCTGTACGGTTTGCTCGAGCGGATGTCGGACAATCCCATGGTTGCGCTCAATCGTGCGATCGCCGCCGCGATGGTGCATGGCCCGGCGGTGGGGCTCGAGATGCTGGAGGCGCTCGACACCGATGCGCGAATCGCCGGGCATTACCGCCTCGATGCCGTGCGCGCGCACCTCTTCGAGCGGGCCGGTGACCACGAGCGCGCCCTCGCGCACTACCGAGCCGCGGCGGAGCGAACGACGAACATCCCGGAGCGGAACTACCTCACCGCCAAGGCCGCCAGACTCACGGCCGAGCAGCGCCGGCCGGACCCGCCCCAGGGACGGCGATGATCGGGTCTGGCGGCGGTGAGCATGTTCGTTACGTTCGTCATCGCCGCGGACGATAGGACGACGGCGTCTCCCCGATGACGGGAGGGCGTGGCGCGACGTCTGCACGAGCTCTTCGCGGTTCGGAGGACAGCTCATGCGTACCAGCTCGTTGCCCACCCCCGGCACACCGTCGCCGTTGGGAACCAGGCCCATGCGGGGCCTCCTGCTCTATCCCGAGTTTCCATCCAGCTCCTTCTGGAGCTATCGGCACATCATGCCGATGGTGGGCGCGAAGGCCGTGTTCCCGCCCCTCGGGCTGCTCACCTTCGCGGCGCTGATGCCGGATCACTGGTCGTTCGAGCTGATCGACCTCAACGTCCGGCGACCGCCTGACGCGGAGCTGCGCGCGCGCATCGCCGCGGCCGACGCGGTGTTCGTGAGCGCCATGTCGGTGCAGAAGCGGTCGCTGGTGGAGGTGCTGGACGGGCCGGCGCGCGGTCTGGACACGCCATGGGTGCTTGGCGGCCCGTACCCGTCGAGCTATCGCGAGCACATCCTCGACCCGCACACGCCGTCCGATGAGATCCTCCACCGCGGCCTCGATCTCCTGGTGTGGGGTGAAGGCGGTCAGTGGACCGCGACGATCGATCGCATCCTCTGCAGCCCCGAAGGCGGACGCCACTCGGATGCGTGTCCCACGCTACTCATCCCGGCGGCCATCGCCGCGCAGGAACCCGGCTCGCGCAAGGCGCTCAACGACCGGACCATCTTCCGGGAGCTCACCACCACGCCGCCACCGCGGTGGGACCTGATCGACATCGGGGACTATCGCGCGATGATGGTGCAGACGACGGTCGGGTGCCGGTTCCGCTGCGACTTCTGCGACATCATCCAGTTCAACGGCGGCTTCACGCGGCCCAAGACGCTGGAGTCCGTGCGACTCGAGCTCGAGACGCTGCATGCGCTCGGCTACCGGGGCGGGATCTTCACCGTGGACGACAACTTCGTGGGCAACCCCGAGGCGATCGAGGTGATCCTCCACGAGATGATCGAGTTCCAGCGCCGCCACTCGTACCCGTTCTCGTTCTACACGCAGGCGAGCGTGGACCTCGGCTCGCCGAAGCTCGCGCACCTGCTGCCGCTGATGAAGCAGGCCGGCTTCGACCAGGTGTTCCTCGGCATCGAGAATCCCGACCCCGCCGCGCTCAAGGCGATGAACAAGATGCAGAACGTGAAGGTCGACATCGCGCGCACGGTGTCCAACATCCAGGAGGCGGGGATCGAGGTCATGGCCGGGTTCATCTTCGGTGGCGACGAGGATACTCCGCAGTCGGCGGGCCGGATCGCGTCGTTCGTCGAGGCGACGGCGATCCCGACGGCGATGGCGGGCATGCTGACCCCGATCCCGCACACGCCGCTGGCCGAGCGGCTGCGTGCCGAGGGCCGGCTCGTCGAGAGCGAGTTCACCGGCAACAACACCAACGACGAGGTGCAGTTCGTCCCGCGCCACATGACGGCCGACGAGATGCGCTCGGGCTACTACGCCATCCTCGAGCGGCTGTTCAACCCGCGCGCGATGTACCGCCGGTCGGGCGCGCTCCTCGAGCGGCTGCGCCCCCACATCTTTCGCGGCGGGAAGGCGCGAGGCGCGGACGTGCGGGCGGCGCTCCGCTCCGTGTGGCACCAGGGAATACTGCATGGGCCGCGATGGGCGTACTTCGCGCTGCTCTGGAAGGCAGTGCGGCTGGATCGGGCCCGCTGCCGGGAAGCCGGTCGCGCGGCGGCCGAGCTCGAGCGCCGGCTGCGTGCACTCCCTAACGAGACTCGCTCGGAGTTGACCAGGGACGCGCTCGCGCTGCCGGCGCTCGTGGATCGCGCGCGCGACGCGATCGTACGGTCGCAGCCCGCGCGCAGCCTGGCCGAGGTGGGCGAGTGGGCCGCTCTGATGAAGGCGCGAATCGAGGAGGGGGCGCCGACCGCGGACGATGTGCGGTCGCTGTACCGCTGGAGCCGTGAGTTCTTCCTGCGGCAGCGGGGCCTCCATCGGTTCCCCGGCGCGTACGTGGAGAAGGCGTTCAACCTCGCGATCAAGGGGCTGCACTACGAGACGGCCATGATGGGCGTCGTCATGCACGGGGCCGGAACCGGTTCGAGCACTCCACGCGGTCTCCCGCGGTCGTCGGGCATCGGTGTGATGCAGGAGACGAGTTAGACCAACCGCGGTTCCTCGCCGACGCGATGCTCGGCCGGCTCGCGCGTTGGCTGCGCGTGCTCGGGTTCGACACGGCCTACGATGCGATGCTCGCCGATCCCGCGCTCGTGCGGCTCGCGGCTGCTGAGGAGCGCATCCTCCTGACGCGGGATCGGCACCTGCTCCGCGAGCTCCGCCCGGCGCGGGCGCTCGAGATTCAGAACGACGTCCCACTCGATCAACTGCGGACGGTCGTGACGGCGCTGGGCCTCACGCCGCCGCCGGAGCTCTTCACGCGTTGCCTGCTGTGCAACACGCCGCTGTCCGCGCCGCTCGCGGCGGCCGATGCGTCATCGCTGCTCCCACCGGCCGCGCGCGGGCTACCCGGGCCGGTTCGGGTCTGCCCGCAGTGCGGTCGGGTCTACTGGCCGGGCTCCCACGTGCGTCGCATGCGGCGCGCGCTGGCGAGTGCCCTGCCGGGCTGGGCCGGCGAGCCGTCCCGATGAGCGACGGGTCCAGCGGCCGAGTTTCGCGCCTCGTGGATCGCGTGGCGGCGCGTCCGGGCGTGCGTCTTGTGCTCCGCGGCCGAGTCCGTTCGTTTCACCGGATCCACCAACCGCCGTGGCAACGTATGGGAACCGGTCCGATCGAGGCGAAGTTCAACGAAGCGCTCGACGCACTCGTCGAGGAGATACGCGAGGACCGCTCCATCCTCGCCGCGATCCTCTGCGGCAGCCTGTCGCACGATACCGTCTGGGCCAAGTCCGACATCGACCTCGTGCTGGTGACGGTCGACGACAGGAAGATCGAGGAAGGTGGGCGATCGCTGTTCGCGGATGGACTCAACGCCCACGCCGTCCTCATGCCGCGCGGGCAGTTCCGGAAGACGGTGGAGGGGTCGGTTCGCAACTCGTTCATGCACTCGCTGCTCGCGAAGGGGCGACTGCTCTACACGCATGACGAGACGATCGCCGACCTGTGCGAGCGGCTCCGCGAGATCGGCGAGCGCGACACGCAGGTGCAGCTGCTGCGCGCGGCCACGCACGCGCTGGCACCGATCTACAAGGCGCACAAGTGGCTCCTCACGCGCGGCGACCTGGATTACACCGCGCTCTGGATCCTCTACGCCGCGACCCCGCTCGCGCAGATCGAGGTGATCGGCCGCCGGCTGCTCGCGGACCGTGAGGTGATCCCGCAGGCGATGACGTTGAACCCGGTGTTCTTCAGGATCATCTACGCGGACATCCTCAACGGGAGGAAGACGCGACGGACCATCGAGGCCGCGCTGGACGCGATCGACGCGTACCTGGCCGAGCGTGCGCCAACGCTGTTCGCGCCGGTGATCGATCACCTTCGCGAGGTGGGCGAGACGCGCTCGTGCACGGAGATCGAGGCGCACTTCGAGCGGCACTTCGACGTCGGCGGTGTCACCGCGGCGTGCGAGTACCTCGCCGACCAGGGGCTCATCGGCAAGGCATCGACGGCGGTTCAGCTCACGAAACGGAGCAACGTGACGGTGCAGGAGCTGGCGTTCTTCGCCCTCGCGGAACCGGGTGAGACGATGGACGCGGTCGACGCGACATCACAGCCCCCACGCGATCGACCGTGATGATCGTTTCCGGCTCAATGGATATTGGTGGCCGGGCTCACGGCGCCGCCGCGCCGCCGACCGTCACGCGAACCGGCGACTCGAGGCGCTGCGCGAACCGGTCGAGGTAATTCCACCAGTCGCGCGCGTCGCGAAAGTCGCCGCTCGACGTCCAGCCGGCGCCGATGAAGTGCACGACAGGCTGCCCCGACGTCGCGCGCGACACGGCGAAGTAGTGGTCGTCGGACTCCTTCCAGTCGGTCACGCGATCGCGCGGAAGGAGTACGGCGGTCCCGAGCTCCCCATGGCCGCCGTTCTTCGGGGCGACCGGTCCCCAACCCGTGAGCCAGGCCCACGCGTTGGCGCGACTCTCGATCCCGACCATGCCCTTCCGCTTCACCACGCCGATCACGTACGGCACCTCGCGGGCGCCGGTCGCGCGGAAGATGCTCTCCTGGCGGAAGAGATTCTGGCCGGCGTCGATCGTGATGCGCTTGGTCTCGGTGACCTCGAGTCCGCCGGCATCGAGCGGCGGATACTGCAGCTCGAAGATCGTTCGGATCGGGCCGTTGGCGATGATGCGGTAGGCGGTGAAGTTGTCGGGCCGGTACATCTTCCCGTCGCGCCAGACCGCCGTGCCGCCGGCGCCGAGGGTCTCGCCGACGTCGAAGAAGTCCGCGCCTTCACCCGTATCCACGTGGTAGGAGTCGTGGCCTTTCGAGTACCACTTCTCGACGACCAGGTCGTGCACGCTCTTCACCCACACGTCCACGCCACTACTCGACATTGCCGACGGCGTCTTCTTGAGGCCCTGCCCGTACATGCGGAAGGCTATGCGGTCGCTCTCCCAGGCGATGTCGTCGCGCGGTGGATCGTGCCGCACGAACGTGCGTGGCTTCACGGCAGCGGCGGCCGCGCCTTCCACGACGAAGCCGCGCACTTCGTTAGGCGCGAAGCTCGCCTGGAAGATGAGCGCGTCGGGCGTGCCGTCGCCATCACCATCCACGAGCTGCGACGCCACCTCCCTGCCCCCGCCCGCCTCGACCACGCGTACCCTCCCGGCCTGTACGTCGGGGAGCCGCTGCCGGAGCGAAGCCCACGGGATGCCGATCGTCTCGTCGTTCCGCGAGATGGCGAGCGAATTCTCGGCTCGTACGGCGAGGCGAGGCGCGCCCTGCTGTGCGACGGCGCTCGACGCACCGGCGAGCGTCATGCATGCCGCGACCCCGGCCACCGAACGACGAACGGCTGACGGACCGCGCGGGGCCACACGAGCTTGGCTGATCATTTGAGGGTCTCCGTGGTGACCTGCTGCATGTCGGCGAAATCCTGGTTCTCCCCACCCATCGCCCAGCAGAACGTGTAGCTGGCCGTCCCGCACCCGGCGTGGATCGACCACCCCGGCGAGAGCACGACCTCGCCATCGCGCACCACGACATGCCGGGTCTCGCGCGGCGCACCCAGGAGATGCATGACGACCGCATCGTCAGGCAGGTCGAAGTAGAGATAGACCTCGGTGCGGCGCAGGTGCGTGTGCGGCGGCATCGTGTTCCAGACGCTGCCACTCCCGAGCTCCGTCATGCCCATGACGAGCTGCGCGCTCCGAACGCCGCCGGGATGGATGTACTTGTTGAGCCGGCGGCGGTTCGCGCGATCCGCGGTCCCGAGCTCGGTCGCGTCAGCCTCGGCGCGCGCAATGCGGCGCGTGGGGTACGTCGCGTGAGCGGGATAGCTCACCAGGTAGTACCGCGCCGGATTGACAGGGTCATCGCTCGCGAAGCTCACGTCGCGGGCACCTCGGCCGATGTACAAGCCGTCGCGATTGGCCATCGCGAACCGCTCGCCGTCCACCACCACGTGACCCGCCCCACCGACGTTCAGCACGCCAACCTCACGGCGCTCGGTGAAATACTCGGACAGGATCTCGTCGGGGGCGTCCAGTGGGAGCGGCGCGTCGAGCGGCACGACGCCGCCGAGCACCACCCGGTCCAGATCGATGAGGCGAGTGGTCACGGCGCCGCGTCGGAAGAGGTCCGTCACGAGGAACCGCGAGCGGAGTTCCTCGGTGGTCATCCGGGGAAGCTGGTCGGCGGCAGGGAGAGAGTGCATGAGACGTCGGCCTATTGGCGGTTATCGTGATATCAGGTGTGATTCCGAGCGGAAAGTGTTGTCATTCCGAGCGGAGCGCCGCAGGCGCGGAGTCGAGGAACCCTCATCCTCCCGGTAGAGGGGTAACTGGACTGGGTAATTGGGGTCAGCCTCGAATTCCCAACCGGGAATTCGAGGCTGACCCCAATTACCCCGAGGGTTCCTCTCGGAATGACAGCGTACACTCATCTCGCCATCCATCCGCCATCGATCACCAGCACGTGGCCATTTACGTAGTCGCTGGCGCGCGAGGCGAGGAAGACGACAGCACCGGCGAGGTCGGATGGCTCGCCCCAGCGGCCGGCCGGAATGCGCGCGCTGATCTCTCGATAGCGCGGCGCGTTCTCCCTGAGCTGCTGCGTGTTGTCGGTGGCGAAGTAGCCCGGCGCGATGGCATTCACCTGCACGCCGGCCGACGCCCACTCGTTGGCGAGCGCCTTGGTCACGCCGGCCACCGCGTGCTTGCTGGCGGTGTAGGCGGCGACGTTGATCCCGCCGCTGAACGAGAGCAGCGACGCCACGTTGATGATCTTGCCGCTGCCACGCGCCACCATCCCCCGTCCGAAGTGCTGACAGAGCAGAAAGGCCGCGTCGAGGTTCGTGTGCAGCACGCGATCCCACGCCTCGACGGGGAGCTCGGTGGCCGGAAAGCGCTCGATCGTCCCGGCGTTGTTCACGAGGATGTCGATCGGCCCGGCCTGACGCTCGGCGTCGTCGGCCATCGCCAGCGTGGCCTCGCGACTCGCCAGGTCGCCCTCCACCTGCCACGCCTCGCGGCCTAACGCGCGGATGGCGGCAGCGGTGCCGTCCGTGCTGGACCGCCGTGAGCCGGCACACACCACGGCCGCACCGCCAAGCGCCAGCGCCTCGGCCATCGCCCGGCCGAGCCCGCGGCCGGCACCGGTGACCAGGGCGCGCTTCCCCTCGAGTGAGAAGAGACCGCCAGGGCCGGATGCACCAGAGGTCTCCATCGACGGTCGCGATGCGTCGCGCGTCATCGGCCGAGCTCCACGCTTGCCAGTATGAAGGCGCCGACGCCCTTGGGGTCGTTCGCCACCACCGGCTCCCCGACGTAGTACGCGAACGACCCGTCGCGCTGCTGCTTGCCGCCCAGTCCCGCCACCTGGCAGACGCCACCAAGCGTGACCAGCCCGTCGGGCTCGACCGTGATCAGCCGCGCGATGATCCCGTCGTACCCGCGCTCCGCGATGGCGCGGTAGTCGGCGGGCAGGTAGCCCTTTCGGGCGCCCTTGCCGAGCGCGTAGATGAACATGCTCGACGCCGATGCCTCGAGGTAATTGCCCGCGCGACTCGGCTGATCGAGCACCTGGTACCAGAGGCCGGTCACCGGGTCCTGCACCCTCGCGATGGCGCCGGCGAGGTCACGGAACACGCGAACGAGCTGCGCGCGATCCGCATGATTTTCGGGGAGGAAGTCGAGCACGTCGACGAGCGCCATGGCGTACCAGCCCACAGCCCGCCCCCAGACGCTCGCCGAAAGCCCCGTCTCCTTGTCGGCCCACGCCTGCGTGCGGCTCTCGTCCCAGCCGTGGTAGAGCAGCCCGGTCCTGGGGTCGCGTGCGTGGCGCGCGAGGAGCAGGAACTGCCGCGTTATGTCGTCGAACGCCGCCGGCTCGTTGAAGGTGCGCGCATACTGCGCGTAGAACGGCTCCGCCATGTACAGCCCATCCAGCCACATCTGGTTCGGGTACACCTTCTTGTGCCAGAACCCGCCTTCCTTCGTGCGCGGGTGCGTGCGGAGCTGCTCGCGCAGCAGCTCCGCCGCCTTGCGGTAGCGTAGGTCGCGCGTGCGCGCGTACAGTGGAAAGAGGAGTCTCCCCTGGTTGATCTGGTCGAGGTTGTACTCGTCGAGCGCGTAGGTCCGGATCGAGCCGTCGGGCGCGACGAGCCGGTCCATGTTGTCCTTCACGTAGCGCTGGTAGCGCGGGTCGCCGGTGAGCGTGCCGACCTGGTCGATGCCGAGGAGGATGAGGCCCGCGGTGTAGTCCCATTCCTCGTGCACGATGGGCTGACGGCGCATGACCGATTCGGCCATGCGCACCGACCAGGGCTCATTCGCCGCGGCGCGCGGCACGGCCGCCCCGCCCTGCGCACGCACGGCGGGGGGGAACGTCGCGAGCACGAGCGCGATGGGCACCACTCGATGGAGCATCTTCGCTTGCCTCACGCGCCGGCGGGGCGACCGTTGATGGACACGTTCGTCATCTCCAACCCGGCGACGTGCTCGACGACGTTCCCCTTCGCCACGCCGTCGAAGGTGCAGTCGATGATGCGCACGTCCGTGATGGGCGCACGCTCGAACCCACGAAGGAAGAGCGCGTATGGCGAACGCTTGCTCGTCAGGTTGCGGAGCTCGATCGTGCGAGCGACCGGCGTGAAGGCGCCGTTCGCACCCTCCTCGTAATGAAAGTCGATCGAGAGGACGGAGTCCGACACCTCCCCGATCCGAACGTCGCGCAGGTACACGTGCTCGATGACTCCGCCGCGCGCCGCGTTGTTCTTGAAGCGCAGCGCCCGCTCGAGGTTGGGGCTGTCCATCGTGCAGCGCTCGGCGAACACGTTGCGCACGCCGCCGGAGATCTCGCTGCCTATCGTGATGCCGCCGTGGCCGTCCTTCATCCGACACCCACGAACGATGATGTTCTCACTCGGCGTGGCCAGCCGCCGGCCGTCCGCGTTTCGGCCCGATTTGATCGCGATGCAGTCGTCGCCGGTATCGAAAGAGCAGTCGTCGATGAGCACGTCGCGGCACGACTCGGGATTGCATCCATCGTTGTTCGGCCCGTGGCTGTCGATCGTCACGCGACGCACGGTCACGTTCTCGCAGAGCACGGGGTGGATCTCCCACATCGGCGAGTTGCGGATGGTCACGCCCTCGATCAGGACGTTCCGGCAGCGATAGGGCTGGATGAACTGCGGCCGCAGGTAGTCGCCGGTGCCGAAGCGCCGTCGCGCCACCGGAAGGCCGCTTTCGGCCATGCCGAACAACCGGTCGCGCGCCTGCTTCTGCTGCGGGACGCCGGCGGTCCAGCCATGCTCGGCGTTTCCCTTCCAGGGCCACCAGTGGGTGACATCGGCTTGTCCGTCGAGCGTGCCCTCGCCGGTCACGGCGACGTTCTCCTGCTCGAACGCGTAGATGAGTGGCGAGTATCCCATGAGCTCCACGCCTTCCCAGCGCGTGAGCACGGCGGGAAGGTACCGACCGGGATCCTGGCTGAACGCGACGGTGCCGCCCTTCTCGACGACGAAATTGACGTTGCTGCGGAGATGGATCGGACCGGTGAGAAACCGCCCGCTCGGCACGATGACGCGTCCCCCGCCGGCGCGGCTGCATGCCTCGATCGCGAGGCGACAAGCCGCAGTGCAGTCGGTGGTCCCGTCGCCGGCGGCGCCGTAACGCGTGATCGCGAACTCCCGGTCGGGAAACGTCGGCGGCCGGATACGGCCGAGGATCTCGGGGACGAGCTCCCAGCCGGTGCCTCGAACGCGCGGAGGCCGCGCGATGCCCGGTGCCGGCGCGGCCGCGCGGCAACCTAACGCGACGTACGGCGCGGCCAGCAACGCGCCGACGCTCGACGCGAGGTCGGCGACGAAGTCGCGGCGGGTGAGGCCGGGCGGGGTCATGCGGAGACGCCGCGCACGAGCATGGTGTGACTCGGTCCGGATACCCGGACGATGTCATCCCGAGGGCCTGGAAGGCCCGAAGGACCTACTGTACGCCACCGGTGGTTTGCTACCGGTGCCGCATGGTAGGTCCCTCGTCGCTGCGCTCCTCGGGATGACAACGGGGCAACTCCGCCTCGCGATGACAACGGCACAGCGGCTCCGCGGCGTGATGTGGCGGCGCGCGGATGCCGCGCCGACCACCGCTCGTACTTCCTCAGCACGCCCGCCGGTTCGTCCGTGTACCACGCGTATCCCGTCCGCCGGTCCGTCAGCTCGTTCCAGTCGTAGCGCCTCACGCCATCGCGGTTGCTGAAGATCGGGCGATTGGTGCCGATCTCGGACATGCGCGCCCAGATCGGACCGGCGCCGTCCTGCTGCCGAAGCCCCGTCTCGACGTCGTACGAGTAGCCGTAGATGGCCGTCGTCCTGAACCAGTCGATCGCGGCGTGCACCGCGGCCACCACCTGTGAGTCGGGCGACGAAAGCCCCATCAGGAAGTCGACGATGCCGGCGCTCTCGCGCCCACTCAACGAGACGAGCTCGTAGCTCCGGGCACCAACCGGCGCGAGCGTGATCGGGTCGTGCTGCTGGCCCCACGCCGTCGGCCGGCCGTTCACCACGACCTGGCTCGCCACCAGGCACTCGACCCCAAGGCCGAGCGCTCCGCGCGCCCGGTCGGCGACCGCTACGGGCACGAAGCGGAGCTCACCCTGCGCGCCGCGGCCGACCTCGCGCAGCACCTCGAGCACCTTGACGGTCGCGTCATCGTTGAACGTGGCCGCGTCGTGATAGCCCCCCTGCAGCGGATAGACCTGGGGCCAGCAGCCGTTCGGAAGCTGCGCGGCGAGCAGGTAGTCGAGTCCCTTCGCCACCGCGTCGCGATAGCGGTGGTCGCCCGTGCCGTTGTACGCGCGGGAGAGAAACCGGAGCTGGCTGGTCGTGGCGCCGTTGTCGATGGTGGCGATGTACTGCCAGTCGTCGCTCTCCGCGAAGTAGCTCTCGCCGGGGCGGCGAGGGCGGAGTGTCAGGTCCACGTGCTTCGACCACCCGCCGGACGGCGTCTGGAAGGAGAGCACGTTGTCGGCGATGCGACGCGCCGAGTCGCTCTCGAACCACTCAGCGGTCATCCGCGGCGTGAGCGCGAACGCCGCGCGCGCATACGGCGCGCGTGTCATGCGCGCCAGCCCGGCCGCCCGGAGCTCGGCATCCATCGCCGAGCGGTCCAGGGCCGCGAGCCGCCGCGAGCGTTCGAGATAGGTCGTCCACGCCGAGCGCGCCGGCTCGGAGAGGGTGCCAACGCGCGACGCGGCGAGCAGCGGAGCGGAACCCCCATCGCGCACCGCGCCCTGCCCCGCCGGCGCGGCCGCACTCCGGGTCACCACGGTCCGCGAACACGCCGCGCCGAGGAGGCACGTTAGGCACGCGACGCCGAGCCATCGGCGGCCTGACACTACTGTGTCATTCCGAGCGGAGCCTCGTCTTTCCGAGCGGAGCGGCCCGTAGGGCCGCGCAGTCGAGCACGCCTCATCGTCCCGAGAGAGGGCCCTCGATCGGGACCCTGAGTAATTGGGGTCGGACTCGAATTCCCGGTTGGGAATTCGAGTCCGACCCCAATTACCCTCGGTCGGGACCCTGAGGGTTCCTCGACTCGCTGACGCTCGCTCGGAACGACAAGCGAGCTCGGGACGACAAAGCGGTACCAACCCCCCGCGGGGCACGCGCTCACGCATTCGTGCGCCCGTCGAGCGCCGCGGGTGCGAGCCGCGGCGCGAGCAGGTGGATGACGAGCAGCGCCGACACGTACGCCAGGCCACAGATGATGAAGATCGCGCCGTAGTCGTTGTTCGATGCCTCGAGAATGCGACCCGTCGCGCGCTGGAAGAGCATCCCACCCATGGCCCCCGCGAAGCCGCCCAGCCCGACGACCGACGCGACGGCACGCCGCGGGAACATGTCGCTCGCCGTCGTGAACAGGTTCGCCGACCACCACTGGTGCGCGGCCGCGGCCACGCTCACGATCGAGACCGCGAGCCACATGGTCCCCGCGCGCGGCGCAAACATCGTGGGCACGATGAGGAGCGCGGCGACGAGCATCGTGGCCTTCCGTCCCGCGTTCACCGACCAGCCTCGCTTGATCAGCGCGCCGGACAGCCAGCCCCCGCCCACCGAGCCCACGTCGGCGGCGAGATAGATCACGATCAGCGGCAGGGCCACCTGCGCCAGCTTGATGCCGTATTCGGCGTCGAGAAATTTCGGCAGCCAGTACAGGTAGAACCACCAGATGGGGTCGGTCATGAACTTCCCGAGCACGAACGCCCACGTCTGGCGGTGTCCGAGCAGCCGCCTCCACGCGACCCGGTCCTGTGCCTCGACGGGGTCGCTCTGAATGTGCGCGAGCTCGGCTCGACTCACCTTCGGGTGCCCCTCCGGACTGCGGTACAGCGCGAGCCAGAACGCGAGCCAGATGAAGCCGAGCGAGCCGGTGACGATGAACGCCCACCGCCATCCCCACGTGAGCGCGATCCACGGCACCACCAGCGGCGTGATGATCGCCCCCACATTGCTGCCGGCGTTGAAGATCCCGGTCGCGAGCGCGCGCTCCGGCTTCGGAAACCACTCGGCGACGGCCTTGATGGCGCCGGGAAAGTTTCCGGACTCGCCGAGACCGAGGAAGGCGCGCGCCACGGAGAACCCGGCGCCCGTGCGCGCGAAGGCGTGACCGATGGCCGCCAGACTCCACGCGACGATCGACAGGGCGAATCCCTTTCGCACACCGATGCGGTCCAGCAGCGTCCCCGCGCCAAGGAAGCCGATCGCGTAGGCGAGGCTGAACCAGGAGACGATGTCGCCGTACTGCGCCTCCGACCACCCGAATTGCTGCGAGAGCGACGGGGCGAGGATGCCGAGGACCTGGCGGTCGACGTAGTTGATCGTCGTCGCCGCGAACAGCAGGGCGCAGATGGTCCACCGGTATCCGAGCCAACGTGGCGCGCGGGAATCGGCCTCGCGCGACAGCGCGTCTCCGGCGCGCGCTCGATCGGCGGCCGGTGCGGATAGCGCGGTATCGGGCGGCCGAGTGCTCGTCACCGCTGTACCCTCCCGCTCCCCTCTCCGTGCATCAACGCCTCGACCTCGGGCACGCTCACCCGATTGAAGTCGCCGGGGATCGAATGCTTGAGGCACGACGCGGCCGTCGCGAACTCGAGCGCCTTCGCGTCGTCGCCGTACGACAGCAGGCCGTAGATGAGCGCCGCGCCGAACGAGTCGCCGGCGCCGACCCGATCCACGATGTCCGTGATCTCGTACTGCCGGCTGGTCAGGTACGTCCGCCGGTTGTGCAGCACCGCCGACCAGCCGTTCACGTCGGCGCTCCGGCTCTCGCGGAGCGTGATGACCTGCCGCTCCAGATTCGGGAACTCGTCGAGCACGCGTTGCGCGATCGCGCGGTAGCGCTCGGTCTCGAGCGCCCCGGCGTGGACGTCCACCGCCACGTCGATGCCTAACGCCTTCTGGCAGTCCTCCTCGTTGGCGATGCCCACGTGGACGTGGCGTACGATCTCGCGCATCACCTCCGGCGCCGACTTCCCGTACCGCCAGAGGTTCTTGCGGTAGTTGTAGTCGCACGACACGGTGATGCCCTTCTGCCGCGCCGCGCGCGCGCCCTCGACCGCCAGCGCGGCCGCCGATTCGCTGATGGCCGGCGTGACGCCGGTGACGTGGAACCACGCCGCGCCGTCGAGGATCGCGTCCCAATCGAAGTCGCCGGGCTTCGCCGCGGCGATGGCCGAGCCGGCGCGGTCGTACGTGACCTTCGACGGCCGCTGGTTCGCCCCGGACTCGAGGAAATAGATGCCAAGTCGTCCGCCCTGCCGGCGCACCTGGCTCGTGTCGACGCCGAAGCGACGGAGCTCGCCGAGGCACGCGTCCCCCACCTGATTCGCGGGGACGGCGGAGACGAAGGAGACCGGGAGGCCGAACTGCGCGAGCGACACCGCGACGTTCGCCTCCGCACCGCCGAACGTGGCCTCGAGCACCGGCGACTGGAAGAGCCGCTCGAAGTTGGGCGGCTTGAGTCGAAGCATCACCTCGCCGAACGTCACGATTCGTGGGAGACGTCCTGCGACGCCGGCGGAAGAGTTCTGTGCGGTTGCAGCGGTAGTCATCGTCGGCTCGTCAGGAACGCTGGTGATCGTGTCAGGCGAGAGCGGCCGCCGTCGCGAGATGCGCCTCGAGCGCCGGGAGCACCCCGGCGCGAACGATGCGATGCAACTGCTCGGCGACCATGTCGGCGAACCCCGGGATGGCGGTCAGGTCGACACCCCAGAGCGAAACGTCCGCGCACGCCGCGTTCGCGAGCGCGCGAATCGCCCGCGGCGAGTCGTCGGCCGTCTGCCAGAGGATACTCAGCCGGGCTGCGTGGTCGTCCGCGACGGCGTCGAGTCCCGAGCGCCGCCGTCGATCGTGCACATCGCCGCGCATGAATCTCAGGTAGGCAGCGAACCCGAACGCCAGCGACGCCGGCGGCCGACCCATCATCTCCGCGTAACGCACGATCGATGGGACGACGCGGACCCGCATCTTCGACGTCTGCTGCAGCGTGATGCCGGTGAGGGCGTGGTGGATGAACGGGTTGCCGAAGCGCTCGAGGACGTCGCGCGCGAACGCCATCGCGTCCGGCGCGCCCACCATCGGCGCGATCTCCTCGAAGAGGGTGCGGCGAAGAAACCCGCCGACGAGCTCGTGGTGCAGCGCCTCGAGCACGGTGTCACAGCCGGCGAGCAGCGCGACGGGCGCGGTGATCGTATGCGCGCCGTTGAGCAGCCGCACCTTCCGCTCCCGGTACGAGGTGATGTCGTCGGTCAGAACGATACCCGCGTCGGCCGCGGCGAACCGGAGGAGCGGAGCACGTGCCCACGCACTCTCCACCGCGAACAGACGATAGGGCTCACACACGGTGAGCAGCGCGTCGTCGTAGCCGAGGGCTCGGCGTTGCACCTCCGCCCGCTGGCCACGCGGTGCGCCGGGGACGATGCGGTCCACCAACGTGTCGTGGAACGGCACCGCGATCTCGACCCAGTGGATGAACCGCTCACCGAGCTCCCAGTGGCGCGCGAGCGCGAGCACGCTCTCGCGCAGCCGGGCGCCGTTGCGCTCGATGAGCTCACACGGCAGCACCGACACGCCGCGCGCGGGGTCGAACTCGAAGGCGTGCGCGCGCTCGTGGAGGAACCGCGTCAACTTTCCGGGGAACGATCGCGGTGGAACGAGCGTCGGGCGGTCGGCTTCGTCGAACGCGATCCCGATCTCGGTCGTGTTCGAGAAGATGAGCTCGAGCTCCGCAGTGCGCGCCACGGCCAGCACGGCGGCCCAGTCATCTCGCGCCGAGAGCGCGCGGCTCACCGACGAAATGACCCGGAGCTCCTCGCGCGGCGCGCCGCCGTCCACGCCCCGGACGGCGAGCGTGAAGAGCCCGTCCTGCGCGTCGAGCATGTGGGCGCGCCCACTGTCGGTGGAGCCCACCGCCACGACGCGTCCGCCGAACAGCCCTTTCCGGTTCGCCTCGTCCAGGAAATAGTCCACGAACCCGCGCAGAAACGCGCCGGTGCCGAACTGCACTGCCTTCTCCGGGAGGTCGAACACCTCCGGACCCGGAACGACAATGTCAGTGCGGCGCTGGAAGTCGCGCGAGCTGACGAGCGCACGAGTGAGCCGCACGAGGCCGGCCATCTAGAGCGTCACTCCTTCCTTCCAGATCGCGATCTCGCGCACGCCCTGCCGTTCGTTGTTGGCGAGCACCCGGCCCGACGCCACGTCGAGCACGAGGGCGAACAGCTCGTCGGCAAGCTGCTCCATCGTCGCCGTCCCGTCGAGCAGACGGCCGGCATCGAAGTCGATCCAGTGTGGCTTCCTGCGGGCGATCTCGCTGTTCGAGGCGATCTTGAGCGTGGGCACCGGGAAGCCGAGTGGCGTGCCGCGGCCCGTGGTGAACAGGAGGAGCGTCGCGCCGCTGGCGACCATGGCGGTGGACGACACCGCGTCGTTGCCCGGCGCCTCGAGCAGCGAGAGTCCGCTCCGCGCCGCGGCCTGGCCGTAGCGGAGGACGGAGGTGACCGTGGCGCGACCGCCCTTCTGGATGGCACCTAACGACTTCTCCTCGAGCGTGGTCAGCCCGCCCGCCTTGTTCCCCGGCGACGGGTTCTCGTAGACCGGCTGGTCGTGGCGCAGGAAGTACTGCTTGAAGTCGTTGATCATCCGCACGATCTCGGCGAACACGCGCTCGTCGGCGGCGCGGTTCATCAGCGCCTGCTCCGCCCCGAACATCTCCGGCACCTCGGTCAGGATCACGCCGCCGCCGGACGCGGTGAGCCGGTCGGCGACGCGGCCGAGTAGCGGGTTGGCGGTGATCCCGCTGAAGCCGTCGGACCCTCCGCACTTGTGCCCGAGCAGGAGCTCCGACACGGGACATTCCTCGCGCCGATCGAGCTCCATGCGCGCCACGAGCTGGCCGACCGCGTCGAGGCCGGCGTCGATCTCGTCGAACACGTCCTGCGAGTTGAAGAACCGGAGCCGCGTCCGATCCACGCCGCTCGTTCCCTCGCCGGCGACACGCAGCAGCGCGTCGAGCTGGTTGTTCTCGCAGCCGAGACCGAGAACGAGCACGCCGCCGGCGTTCGGATGGCGCATGAGGCCGGCGAGCACGCGCTGCGTGTTGCGGAGGTCGTCGCCGAGCTGGCTGCAGCCGTACGGGTGCGAGAACGCGTAGACCCCGTCGACGCGACCGGCGAATCGCTCCGCGGCCGTGCGCGCGATGCGCTCCGATGCGTGGTTGACGCACCCCACGGTGTTGAGGATCCACACCTCGTTGCGCGTCCCCACCCGCCCGCTCGCCCGGCGGTAGCCCATGAACGTCGGAACGGCGCCACGCACGGCGTCGTCGCGCGGGACGGGCTCGTAGCGGTAGTCGCTCACCCCCGACAGCCCGGTGGCGAGGTTGTGGGAGTGCACCCACTCACCGCGCGCCATGGCTACCGTGGCGTGCCCGATCGGGAGCCCGTACTTCACGACCTGCTGCCCCGGCTCGAGCGCGCGCAGGGCGATCTTGTGCCCCGCCGGCACGTCATCGCGCAGCGGGAGCCGCTCGCCATCGAGCGTGACCTCGGTCCCCGCCGCGAGCGCTTCGACGGCCACGGCCACCGTGTCGGCCGGGTGAAGTCGTATGGCCTGCGGCCGCGCGGCCACCGTGAGCTGCGGCGTCATGTCGATGTCCCGGCGGGAGACGTTAGGCGCCGGCCGCGGCCGACCGTGGCCTGGCGGCGGCCGCCCGTCCGCCGCCCCCCGCTCCGTCGGCGGGCCGAGCCAGCTTGTACGTGTCGCGGGCCAGGTCGTACGCGAGGGCACGCGCCATCTCGCGCGCGTCGGTCATGTCGATGATGTGCCGCGCGACCAGCCCCGCCAGCCAGTTCGCGTCGACGCGGCGGGACAGGTCGTGGCGCGCCGGAATCGAGCAGAAGGCGCGCGTGTCGTCGTTGAAGCCGGCCGTGTTGTAGATGCCCGCGGTCTCGGTGGTGCGCTCGCGGAATCTCACCATCCCCTGGATGGAGTCGTGAAACCACCACGGAGGACCGAGCCGCACCGCCGGGTAGTGGCCCGCGATCGGTGCCAGCTCTCTCGCGTAGGTGGACTCGTCGAGCGTGAAGAGCACGAGCGTGAGCCGCGGGTCGTTGCCGTAGGCGTCGAGCAGCGCGCCGAGGTTACGCGTGTACTCGGTCCGCACCGGAATGTCGCCGCCCTGGTCGGGTCCGAACCGCGTGGCCACCTGCCGGTTGTGGTCGCGCAGCGCTCCCGGGTGGAGCTGCATCACCAGCCCGTCCTCGGTGGACATGCGCGCCATCTCCATCAGCATGTGGGCCTCGAAGCGCCGCTCATCGGCCTGCGTCGATGCCCCGCACCTGGCCGCCTGAAAGAGCGCGTCGGCTTCGCTGTCACTCAGGCGCTCCGTGTACGGCTCGACCACCGCGTGATCGGTCGCGGTCGCGCCCATCTTACGAAAGAACGCCCGCCGCTCCTCGAGCGCCCGCACGAAATCGGCGTAGCCGCCGACGTCGATTCCCGCCGCCGAGTGCAGCGCGTCCACCTCGGCGTTCCACCCCGCGGCGGCGATCCGAAAGACCGCATCGGGACGGAAGGTCGGAATGACGTTCCCGCTCCACCCCGACTCGCGGATGGCGGCGTGGTGCGCGAGCGAGTCGCTCGCTCGGTCGGTGGTGGCCAGGACCTCGATGTTGAACCGGTCGAAGAGCGCACGCGGGCGGAACTCCGGAGCGGCGAGCTTCTCCAGGATCTCGTCGTAGATGCGCTGCGCGCTGTCGCTGGTGAGCATCACGCGAACGTCGAGCACCTCGCGGAGCTCGTGAGCGAGCCACACGCCGGTCGGCGTCGCACGGAACAGATGGCAGTGATCGGCGAAGAGCTGCCAGACTTTTCGCGGATCGGTCTCTACTCGGCTCCCGTCCCGGGCCGGGATCCCGATCGCCTCCATCGGGATGCCCTGGGAGTAGAGCATGCGCACGATGTAGTGATCGGGGGTAATGATGAGCGCCGTCGGCTCGGGGAACGGCGAGTTCTCGGCGAGGAGGCGCGGGTCGACGTGCCCGTGCGGGCAGACGAGTGGAAGCGCGCGCGTTTCCGCGTAGAGCTCGCGCGCGAACCTTCGGACCGTGGGGTCAGGGTCGAAGAAACGATCCTCGTGCAGTTCGAGGGGACGGGCACGTTGGGCGGCGCCATCCTCCACCCGCCCGGGGGACTGCACGGTCAGCTCCATCGTCTCCCTCGCGGCTCGACTCACGCAAGTCGCGTAGACTTGCTTATGAACGAAGGACTTACCAATTTGTTCCTTGCACGAACAAAAGCGCCCGGGCAATGTAGGAAATCGCGCGTCGGCACGCAACCTTCTTCGTTGGCGTAGGCCATTGGTCCTGAGAAAGATCGACACGCGCAACTTCCGGCGGGCCACGCGGTCCACGAGCCGGGAGATCAACCGCCAGATCGTGCTCAACCTCGTGCGCGAGCACCAGCCCATCTCCCGCGCCGATCTCGCGCGGCGGATGAGCCTCGGGCGCGGTGTGGTCACGTCCATCGTGAACGAGCTGCTCGCCGACGGCGCGGTATACGAAGGGCCGACCGGCGAGGCGCCCAGGGGGCGGAAGCCGACGTTGCTGTACGTGCGCACCCGGGATCGCCTCGCGATCGCGGTCGATGTGCGATTCAGCCGCACGTACGTCATGCTCGCGGACTTCAGCGGCGCGCAGATCGCGCTCGAGACCTTCGATACGATCACCGAGCCGGGCGAGCTCGTCGCCGAGTTCGCGCACCGCATCGGCCGGCTGCTCGAGCGCCACGGGGCCGAAGGGCGCTGCGAAGGCATTGGAGTGGTGGTGCCGGGGATGGTCGACCACCGCAGCGGCCGAATCCTCAACGCGCCGCAGCTCGGCTGGCGTGACGTGCACATCCGCGACGCGCTCGCGGACAGCACCGGGCTCGCGGTGCAGATCGAGAACGCGCCGCTCGCCTGCGCGCTCGCGAAGATGTGGCTCGGACGGCGCGGCGAGGGAACGGACAACTTTGTCTATCTGACCGTCTCGGACGGCGTCGGCACCGGGATCGTCGTCAACGGCCAGGTCGTTCGCGGCCACGATTTCACCGCCGGCGAGTTCGGGCACGTTCCGCTCGATCGCAACGGCCCGCGCTGTCTGTGCGGTGCGACGGGATGCCTCGAGGCGTACACGTCGAACCTCGCGACGCTGTCGCGGTACCTCGGCAAGGAGTTGACGGCTGAAGGGACGCGAGCGCTGCTGAGCGCCACCCCGCTCACGGTGCCCGAGCTGATCGCGCGAGCGCGGACGGGCTCCGACGCGGGAGCGACAGCGGCGCTGGAGGAGACGGCGCGACATCTCGGGCTCGGCATCGCGATGATCGTCAACTCGCTGAACCCGGCGCAGATCTTCGTGGGCGGGGAAATCACCGCCGCGTGGGATCTGCTCGAGCCGATCGTCCGGCAGGCGGTCACCGAGCGCGCGCTCACGGCGGCCGCGGCCGAGACCCCGGTGATTCCCGAGGAGGTCGGCGGGTATCCACGGCTGCGCGGTGCGACGGCGCTGGTGGCTGCCCCGGTCTTTGCCGCGCCGCAGGTGGCGTGACGCGCGAGTGGCGGGTGAGGGCAGGTACCGCCACGGCAACGCCGAGCGCTGCGTACGCCTAACGCAGAGAACGACGAACGCAGCGCACGCTGGCGCGCGCCCGTAGCGAACCGCGGCGAACTGCGGGGGACGCCGATGACCGGCGGGCCGGGCAGGGCGGGAACGGGCTGACGAACGACAATTCACCGCGGAGGACGCGGAGGACGCAGAGACCGGCTCGTTCGGGACGGTCCTCCCGCCGCGGGCCGGGACTGAGAATGACCGGCCCCGGGACGCCAGAGCCTCCCGAGGCCGTTCCCCTCGGTTCACGGCCGCTGGCGCGGGCATCTCGACCAGTCAAGCAGTTCTCGGCGTTCTCTGCGTCCTCCGCGGTTCACTGCACTTCTCTGCAGTTCGCTGCGGTTCTCCGCGGGCGCGCGGCAGCGCGCCCTGCGCGGGTGCCCGCGTCAGCGGGCGCTGCGTCGCAGTTCGCCGCGCCCGCCATTCGGCACTCGCCGCGTGCATCGGCGCCTGCTCTGCCTGCGTTCGTCACTGTCCAGAGGTCGCGCCAACCGCAGCGTGCGCAGCACCAAAGGCGGCCCTGCCGAGGGGCGAGCGTCGCCACGGGCTGACCCGATGGCCGCATGATGCGACGCCCTGCCACGCACGCCATCACCGCATCGTGCGGTAGCGGACCAGCGCCTCGACCAGGTAGTAGTCCGCGTACACCAGCCCGACATCGATCTCCATGCCCTGCGGGCGCTGTCCCGTCGCATGCTTCAGGACCGCCGCGCTCGATCCGTCGGTAGTCAGATAGCTCGTGCACAGGGAGCTCAGGATCCGCTCCGCCGCCAACCGGTAGCGAGCGGCGGATGCCCCCTGGCTCTGCGATGCGAGCTCGAACAAACCCGACGCCGCGATGGCCGCCGCGGACGCATCACGCTCGACGCGCGGGATGTCGGGGTGCCGGAAGTCCCAGTACGGCACCTGGTCCGCGGGCAGGTGCGCGAGGAAATAATCGGCCGCGCGCTGCGCGCCGGCGAGCAGCTCGGGGCGCCGGCTCTCGCGGTAGGCCATCGTTAGGCCGTGGATGGCCCATGCCTGGCCGCGGGCCCAGGTGGACGTGTCCGCGTACCCTTGCCAGGTCACCCGCCGGAGGAGAGCGCCGGTGCCCGGATCGAACAGCGCCACGTGCGCGGAGCTCCCGTCGTCGCGAAGGTGCGCGCGCAGCGACGTCATCGCGTGCCGCTCGGCGATGGACCGGAGCCCCGGATCGCCGCCGTTCGCGCCCGCCCAGAAAAGCATCTCCAGGTTCATCAGGTTGTCGACGATCACCGGAAACGCCCAGCCGCCGCGGCCGTCGGTCGCGCCCTCGGTGTCCCAGGATTTGATGGCGCCCACCACGGGGCTGAAGCGGCGCGCCAGCGTGGCGCTCGCCTCGAGAATCACCGCGCGGTAGTGCGGGTTGCCGGTGAGGCGGAGGCCGTGCCCGAAGCTGTCGAAGATGATGAACCCCAGGTCGTGCGTGCCGGTGAGCGCCTTCGCCGGCTCGAGCCCGGCGGTCCATCGTTCGGCCTGCGTGCGCCAGTACGAATCGCGGGTGAGGTCGTACATGTACCACAGCGAGCCGGCGAAGAAGCCGCTGGTCCACGCGGTGGCCGGGCGTACCTCCCACCTCCCGTCGGGCCGCGAGACGCGCGGATACCCCTGCGCCGGGTCCAGCGACTCGGCGGTGCGCCGGAGCTGCGCCGCGGCATGTCGCAGCGCCCGCTCGGCGAGCGTGTCGAGCGCGGACCGGTCAGGTGCGCCGGCGCCCGCGGAAGGCACGTTAGGCACGTCCGGGTACAGCAGCGCCGAGCGGTGCGTCGCGACCTCCTCGGGCGGCAGCTTCGCCAGCGCGGCCCCCAGCGCCGGCTCGCCGAGGGCGGCGGCGCCCGCACGGAGCGTCAGTGGGAACAGTCCCGAGTCCACCGGCATGGCCTCGGGACCCGGGCGCGGCACGGCCGGGTCGGCGAACCGCGCGGCGAACAGCAGCGCCTTGCGAAGGCTCCCGCCCGACGGCGCCTCGTACCGCCAGAGATCCACTCCGACGTGACGCCCGAGCTCGGCGAGCCGCTCGAACGGCTCGATGGTGAACAGCGTGTAGTGGAGCGGGCGGGTGCGGGCGAGCTCGTGCGGCATCTTCCCGTCGGCGGCGATCTGCGCGCCCACGCGCGCCACGGCGTCGCGACCGATGATCCGTCGCGCGAGCTCCACGTCGCCCACGAACAACGCGAGCGACGCCGTCTGCGCGTCATACCAGACGCCGTGGTTGTTCTCCTCGTCCTGCTCGTCGCGACCATGCTCGCTCGTGCGCAGCCAATCCAGGAACGCGCGCATCCACGCCGTGATGCCGCGCTGGTCCGCGCTCGTCCAGGCGGCCGAACGTTCGATGAGGCCGACCGCATCCACCACGCGCGCCAGGTCGCGCGTGTCGATGATGCCGATGCCGCGCCCATCGATCACGCCCGGGATCGCCTGCCCGTAGCGCAGGTGCGGGTTCATGCGCGTTGCGGAGTCCAGAAACCAGGCGCGAAGCAACGCGGCAGCCTTCCACGCATAAGCGTCGCGGGCCGCCCGGTCGTCGCTGAGATAATGCGCGAGCGCGAGCGCCTCCACCGTTCCCACCATCAGCCGGAAGCGTGGCGAGTCCATGTCGGCACGGCTCTCGGGATTCACCTGCCCGTCGCGGCGGACGTACGGGAGCCCGTCGGGCTTGGTGGAGTCGGGCCACCAGTACGGGCCGAAGCTCATGTAGTCGTGGCGGTCGCCGCTGGGCGCGAGGCGCTTCTTGTCCACCACGGAGAAACGGTCGACGGCGAGGGCCGCGGATGCGTCGCGCCGAAGGGCATCGTACGCGGGGCGGAGGCGTGGGTCGCCGGCGCGGAGCCGCTGCTTCGTTCGAGCGAGGTTCTCCGCGCGAAGCAGGAAGACGCGCGGCTCCGCGGCCGGCGCGGCGGCGTTGACCGCGTTAGGCGTCTTCGCGCCGCCACACGCCAGCACGGCGAGCAGGGCGAGGAGTCCGACGCTCCGCCACCGTCGCCCCGTGCGCGCGCGGACGTACTCGAGTGCCCGCTCCATCCCCGTCATGCCGCCTCAGGCAACGTGCGCGGGAACGCGCTCGATGCGCTTCATGACCAGCAGGAAGAGGAGCGCGCCGAGCGGGGCCATGAGCCCGACCAGCACGTACACCGGCGTATACGAGAAGTTGTCGACGAGGTAGCCGACGAGCATCGTGAACAGCATGCTGGCAATGCCGGCCGCCGTGCCACCGATCCCGGCGACGGAGCCCACGTCCTGCTTCGGGAAGCAGTCCGACGGCAGTGTGATCACGTTCACGATCCAGCTCTGGAAGGCGAAGGCGATGACGCTCACCGCGGCTATCGCGACGGCATCGCTGTTGGTCGTCACGATCGCGGTCACGCCCAGCGGAATGAGCAGCGCGCTCGTGACCATGACCGTCTTCCGCGCGCGGTCCACGCCCCAGCCGCGCCGGATCAGGAGGCTGGAAATTCCTCCGCCCGAGAGATTGCCGATGTCGGCGACGAGGAACGGGATCCACGCGAACATCCCGATGAGCGCGAGGCTGAAGCCACGTTCGTTCTTCAGGTAGTTCGGCAGCCACGAGATGAGGAACCACCAGATCGGGTCGGTCAGGAAGCGCGCGGCCACGAGCGCCCACACCTGCCGGTAGCGGAAGAGCGAGAGCCACGGGCGCCGCGACACCGGCGCGGTGGCGTCTGCCGGGTCCTGATCGGAGAGAATGTGCGCGCGCTCCGCGTCGGACAGTCGCGGGTGCTCGGCCGGTGCGCGATAGAGGAAGAACCAGAGCACCATCACGATGATGGAGAGCGCCGCGCCGATGAAGAAGGCGCGCCGCCAACCGAAGGTGAGCGCCACCCAGGCGATGAGCGGCGGCGCGACCACCGCGCCGACGCTGGCGCCGCTGTTGAAGATCGCCATCGCGAACGCGCGCTCGCGCGTCGGGAACCACTCGGCCGCCGCCTTGGCGGCGCCCGGCCAGTTCCCCGCCTCCCCGAAGCCGAGCATGAAGCGGAACGCCGCGAGCTGAACGGCGTTGCGCGCGGTCGCGTGCAGCATCGACGCGACCGACCAGATGCCGACGAAGAGCATGAAGCCGCGACGGGTGCCGATCCGGTCGAGCACCTTGCCGGAGAGCGCCTGAGAGATCGTGTACGCGAGGAGGAACGTCGTGACCACGCGCGCGTAGGCCACGTTCGTCATCCCGAACTCGTCCATGATGGTGGGTGCCAGCACGGAGAGCGTCATGCGGTCGACGTAGTTGATCACCGTCAGCATGCAGATCATGCCGATGATGTACCAACGCAGCCCGCGGACCTTCCCCACGGCGGCGGCACCCGCGAGCGCGCGCTCGCGGACGGATCGGGCGGTGGTGTCGCTCATGGTCGTCGCTGATCGGGTGAGGGCGTCAGCCGCCCGCGTGCAGAAAGTCCCGGCGCGCCGGGGTGAACACGTCCACCAGCGTGCCCGCCGCGACCGCCTCCACGCCGTGCACGAGGTCGGCCGCCACGAAGAAGGAATCGCCGGCGCCTAACAACTGTCGGACACCGTCCACCGTCACCTGGAACGACCCCGTCGCCACATAGGTGACCTGGCGGTGCGGGTGGTGATGCAGCGCGCCGATGGCGCCGGCCTCGAACTCGATGCGAACCATCATGAGGTCGGGGCCGTACCCGAGGATCTGGCGGCGGACGCCCGGCCCAGCCGCCTCCCATGGCGTGTCCTGGGTTCGAACGAACGACGTGCTGGCCAGCAGCGGCTCCCCAGGTCTGCTCGCTTCACCGCCGGCGATCCTGCCGTCGCGCGCCGTCATATGAAGTACGACCCACCGTTGATCTCGATCGACTCGCCGGTGATGTACGCGGCGGCGCCGGAGGCGAGAAAGACGACCGCGTTGGCGACGTCCTCGGGGCGACCCTCACGTCCGACGGAGGTTCGCGACGCGACGGCCTTGCGTATCTCGGGCCTGGTGAACGTGTCGTGGAACGTCGTGTCGATCAGTCCCGGCGACACGCAGTTCACGCGAATCTTTCGCGGCGCGAGCTCCTTGGAGAGGCCGCGCGTGAGCGTGAGCACGCCCCCCTTCGCCGCGGAGTACGCGAGCGCACCGCCCCCGCCGCCGTCGCGCGCGGCCAGCGACGACAGGTTCACGATCGCGCCACCCTCGGGCATGTGCGGCACCGCGGCCTGCGTCACGAGGAAGACGCTCTTCAGGTTGAGCGCCTGCACGGCGTCCCAGAACTCGCCGTCCATCTCGCCCAGCGACTTTCTCGCGAGGAGACCGCCGGCGTTGTTCACGAGAATGTCGATCCGGCCGCCGAGCGCGGATGCCGATTCGTCGATCAGGCGCTTCGCCTCGACGGCGCTGGAGACGTCGGCGCGCACGGCAACCGCGGATCCACCGCGCTCCCGCACTTCGGCGACGAGCGCGCTCGCCTTGTCGGCACTGTCGTGGTAGTTGACCACCACGGAGGCACCGCACTCGACGAGCTGTAACACCACCGCGCGGCCGATGTCACGAGCCCCACCAGTCACCACCGCGGATTTGCCAGAGAGGTCTACTTGCATGCAAGCACGTATTCGGGTTGTCGGAAAAAGGGGTGAACCACGGTCACTGGACGCCGCGAACCGAGTAGTTGCCCGTCCACTCGAACGTCTGCGCGCCAAACGTGACCCGATGACGCGCGGTAGCGGACGCCGCGGTGTTGGCGATCATGACGGTCCAGCGCAATCCGCCGTCGCCCGTAACCTCCGCGACGGTGGCTTCCGCGGAATGACCGAGCACGCGCACCGCCTGCAGCCGCGGCCGCGCCTGCTCGGAGCGTTCCTGCGCCTCGTTGAAGTAGCCATGCGGCTCGATCACCGACGCGAACACGTGGTCGCCCGCCCGGCGGCGCACGATCATCATCGGCTCGACGATCAGATTGAAGTTCGGATCGTTGGCGCCGGTGCGTCCGAAGATCACTTCGGTGCCGGGGGCCGCGGCCGTGGTGATCGAGTAGTAGCGGTTGCCGTCGAGCCACGTCGCGCGCACCGGCCCATCGGTGGTGCCCGCCGCTTCCTTCCAGATGTGCTCGTACCCGAACTTCGCGCCGAGCGGCTCCTGGCGGGCCACGTTCGCCTCGTACTTCACGTTCGTCGCGATGAGCTGGCCTCGATGGTGGATCGGGTAGTCGTAGGTGTGCGTCGCGGCGCTCGTCAGGCGGAAGAGATCGATCACGACCGGGTACTGCAGGCGCGCGTCGCGCACGAGGAGCATCGTACGTTGCATCCCGACCCCGGCGTAGTAGCGGTCGGCGCGCGCACTCATCGCCTGCACCTTCGCGTTGGTTCCGTCGAAGAAGTGACGCTCGGCCCACGTCGCTTCGGCCTCGTCGAAGTCGGCGCCGTTCTGCGTGGCCTGGTCGACGACGACCGTGTTGTGGGCAACGGTCTGCATGGCGTACGAGTCGTTCTCCGGGAGATACCGACCGCCGTACTTCGGCTCGACGTTGATCCAGCGGCTGAAGCCGTAATCGGGTACGACTTCTCTTCCCCCGTCGAAGAGGATGAAGTGCAGCTTGTCGAAGTGGCCGTGCCCTTCTCCGTGCACGCCGTACTTCATCAGGAGCATCGTCGCGTCGCGGCCCGCGCCGCTGCGGAGAATGCCCAATCCACCGCGCTTGCCATCGGACCCGTCGGTGAACTCGACACTGCTCCAACTCACCGCCGGCGGGGTGCGCCGCGCGGCCATGTCGCGGGCCACCGCTACCCCGCCGCCGTTCAGGATCACGCGATCCTGAATGGCGGCGGCGCCGAGCAGGTTCGCGTTGGCGCCGTACCGCTCGTACGCGAGGTCCACGGCGAGAATCACCTCGGGCGCGTCGATCGCCATTGTGCGCGACGCGTCGTTGATGGGCGCGAACACGCCGTTCGGGAACGCGGTCTGAACGGCCGAGTAGAGCGCCTTCTTCAGAATGCTGTCGCGGTACGCGTAGATCCCGAGCGCGGGCTGCGCGCGGTGTATCGCTTCGGCGAAGTGGTAGAAGGGCATGAGGGCGTACCGGATGTAGTACGGGCCCTCCATGTAATACCCATCGGGCGAGAAGAGCAGATCGAGCTGGCGGAGAAATCCGCCCGACCGGTCCCGCTTCGTGCCGTAGAGCGCACGGTTGACGTAACTGGTGTCGCCTAACACGTAGCCCAGCATGCCGACCGCGGCCACCGCCCAGGTCCCATGGTTGTGGATGCGGTCGAACTCCTTCGCCTGCGTGACCGAGAGCCAGTCGGCCATGGGACGCAGCACGTTCGCCTCGAAGCGCGCGCGCTCGGCCGGCTTCAGCCAGTCGTAGACGCAGTCGTAGGCGATGGCCGTGGCGACGAGCCAGTTCGCCTCGTTCAGGCTCTGGTGAAAGAGCTTGCCGGGCGCCTGGTTCTTCGAGAGCGGGTGCGCGCCGAGCGTGGGGTACAGCACGGCATACTTCTCGAGCACGTCGCGCACGTACGCCGCATACCGCTCCTCGCCGGTGATCTGGTAGAGCTGACCGGCGAGCTGCATCTCGCGGTAGTTCTGCTTGTGCCGCTCGTGCGCGTAGCCCCCGGCCTCGCCCGGTTGCGGCACGTCGATGGGGGTCGCGAGCGCCTGCGCCATGGTTTCCCTCGCGGCGCTGAGCGTGCGGCCGAGCAGCGGGTAGCGTGCGGCGGCGGTGCGAACGGCGGCCGCTTCCTCTCGGGTGAGGAAGATCCGCGGGTGGGGCGCTGAAAATCGCAGCCCCGAACGAGCGGCGGCCGGTACTCCGCCCCCAGCGTTGCCCGACGAACCACGAACCGCCGGCGCGCGACTTCCGGCTCCGGACGCGTCGGGATACAACAACGCCGAGCGCCCGGTTCGCACCTCCACCGCCGGGAGCGTCGCGATCGCATCGGTATACAGCGGGGGTCCGAGCGCGACCTGGCCGCGGCGGAGCGACAGGAGCAGCACGTCGGCGTCGACGTCGTCGATCTGCTGCCCGGGCCACGACTGCTGCCGCGCAACGTAGGGCGCGATGTGGTCGATCGCCTTCCGCAGGCTCCCCCCGTTAGGCGCCTCGTAGCGCCAGAGGTCGACGCCCACGTGCCGGCCCATCTCGGCCACCCGGGAGAGCGCCTCGACGTTGAAGTTGCTGTAGTGCATGGAGCGCGTGCGCTCGAGCTCGATCGGCTGCTGCCCATCGGCCGCGATCTGCCAGCCGATGCGCTCCTTCACGCCCTCGATGATCGGCCGTGCCACCGCCGTGTCGCCGAGGAAGAGCGCCATCGCGGCCGTCTGCGCGGCGAACCAGGAGCCGTGGTTGTTCCTGGCGCGCTGCTCGTGCGCGCCGTTGGGGCTCGTTCGCAGCCAGGTCAGATACGCGCCGAACCACTCGCGCAGGCGGCGTTCATCGTTCGCGGTCCAGCTCCTCGATCCCGCGAGTAACCCCGTGGCGTCGATCACCTCGATGAACCAGCGCGTGTCGATGATGCCGCTTCCCCGCTCCTGATCGAGCCCGCGCACGAGCTGCGCGAAGCGGAGGTGCGGATGCATCCGCGTGGCCGGATCGAGGAACCAGGCGCGGAGCTGCTCGCCGGCGCGCGCCGCGTACGCTTCGTTCCCCGTGAAGTAGTAGGCCAGGGCGAGGGTCTGCACGTTGGCGCCCAGAGCGGCCACGCGCGGCTGGTCCAGATCGCGCTTGCTCTCGGGGTTCGTGACGCCGTCGCGGCGGATGTACGGGAGCCCGTCGGGCTTCGTCGAGTCGGGCCACCAGTAGGGACTGAGACTGAAGTAGTCGTGGGGGTCGCCGCTTGGCGGGAGCAACGTGCGCTTGTGCGTGACGGCTACGAGCGGCGCGCGAAGCGCCCGGTCCGCGTCGCGTACCAGGCGATCGAGCGCCGGTCGGAGCGCCGCGTCGCCGGCGCGAAGGCGCGCCCTCGCGCTCGCCAGCGCCTCCGGCCGCAGCGCGAAGACACGCGGCGCGCCGGCCGACGCCTGCTGCGCGCCCGCACCCGTGCTCCACCCGCAGGAGACGAGCGCGAACCCCAGCGCCAACCGCGCGAGCGCCATCATTTGCAGATGCCGTCCGACCATCCGGGGTTCTGCACGAGCTCCGGGTTCAGCTCGCACGCCCGTGCCGGAACCGGGTAGAGCTTCCATTTGTCTGGGATCGGCCGCGCGTCGAACTTCGTGGTGCTGCTCGTGAACGGGCTGCGGTTCATCGTGCTGATCTGGGACATGCTCGCCTCGAGCCGTGCCTTCGCCCACGTCCAGTTGCGGCGGTTGTCGAACGTGCCGTGCATCTCGAGCGCGAGCTCGTAGCGGCGCTCGAGGAAGAGACTGTCCTTGAACGCCGCCTTACCGAGCCCCGGCGTCAGGGCCGGCACCTTCGCCCGCGTGCGCACCTGGTTCACGAAGCCGTACGCTTCGGCGTTAGGCCCCGAGATCTCGTTGATGGCCTCGGCCATGGAGAGGAGCACGTCGGCGTAGCGGAGGATGAGCACATCCGGCGCCTCCGCGCCGCCGTCGGGCGCGGCGAGATCGAGGTACTTGCGCGGCGACGGGCCCGTCGAGCCGTAGTTCGTGGCGGTCTGGATCCCGGAGGTCCACGCCCACGTCACCGTCTTGCCCGCGTTGGTGAAGGAGAGCAGCCACGTGCCCGCCTTGCGCACGTCGCTCGGGTTGTACGAGTCGAAGAACGGACGCTCCGCCTGGAACTGATTCTGCGCGCCGGCGGCGAAGATCTGCGGGTTGGTGATCGGCGAGAACCATTCGGTGATGCGGCCGCCGTAGCCGTCAACGCGGACGTTCTGGAGCGAGAAGATGATCTCCGGACTCCGCTCGTTGCTCCCATCGAACAGGCTGGCATAGTCCGGGTCCAGGGCGTAGCCCGTGACCTGGCGGAACGCGTCGAGCGCCTTCTGGAAGTCGGCCGCGCCACCCGCCGTCGCCGCGCTCTGCAGGTACGCCTTCCCCAGGAGCGCCAGCGCGGCGCCCTTGGTCGCACGTCCGTAGTCCGACCCCGGCCAGCTCGCGGGCAGCACCGCCGCGGCTTCCGTCAGGTCCTTGGCGATCTGCGCGTAGGTCTCCTGCGCGGTCGCGCGCGGCATGCCGGCACCATCGATCGTGCGCGTCTCCTCGAGCTTGAGCGGTACGCCGCCGAATAGCCCGGCGAGATAGTAGTAGTGCAGCGCGCGCAGGAACTTCGCCTCGGCCACGATCTGGTTGCGGCGCGTCTCGTTCATCGGCACCTCGGGCACGCGGTCGATCACCGAGTTGGCCCGGTTGATCCCGGCGTACGCCGCCTGCCAGATCCCCTCGAGGTAGGGATGCGACGACGTGAACTGCGTGTGGTAGTTGTCCACCATACTGCGCTCGTTGGCCGCGCTGAGGCGGCTCGTCACCACTTCCGTCGGGTATTCCGCGACCATCCAGAAGTTGCGGCCGAGGTAGTCGCTGCTGGAGAGCGGCGACGGGAGGGTGATGAACGTGGCGTACGCCGCGTTCACCGCGGCAATCGCGTCGCCCGCGTTGCGATAGAAGTTCTCGGGCGCGACGAAGTCGGACGGGACCTCGGTGAGGAACTCATCCTTGCACCCCGTCACTGCCGCGAGCGCGGCGAGGAGTGCCATGATGCGAACGCGAATCTTCATACGATCCTCGTGGGGAGAGGCCATGGCTCGTGATGGCGGGCACCGCCCGCGAGCGTTTCGCCCGCGACGGCGCGCCTGACGATCAGTAGTTGACGTTCACGCCGAAGGTGACGCCGCGCGCCAACGGATACGCGCCGATGTCGATCCCGCGATTCGTGTTGCCCACCGATTGCGCACTCACGTCGGGGTCGAAGCCGGTGTAGTCCGTGATGGTGAACAGGTTCGTGCCCGTCACGAAGATCCGCGCGCCATCGGCCCGGGCCTGACGGATCAGCCGTGCCGGCAGCGAGTACGTGAGCGTCACCGTGCGGAGGCGGAGGTAGGAGCCGTCCTCGAGGAGGTTCTCGGTGAAGTTGTTCGTCCCCACCTGATTCGGGTTCTCGCCGATCCGCGGGAACTTCGCGTTAGGGTTCTCCGGCGTCCAACGGTTCACCCACCGCTCGCGCGAGATGTTCACGCGCGGGGAGCTCTCGGTGCGGATGCGGTTGATGTTGAGAACCTTGCCGCCGTACGAGCCCTGGAGGAGCCCGGTGAGCTGGAGGTTGCGCCAACTGAAGGTGTTGGTCAGCCCCACGGTGAAGTCCGGCGTCGGGTTGCCGATGTCGGTACGATCGTCGAGCGTGATGACGCCGTCGGGCACGCCGTCCGGACCGCTGATGTCGAGGACCTTCATGTTCCCGGCGCGGAACGGCTGGTTGTTGAAGTTCCGCCACGTGATCGACGCCGCCTCGACGGAGTCGCGAATCACGCCCGCGCTCTTGAACCCGTAGAACATGCCGATCGGCTTGCCGACCTGGATCATCGTTCCGGGGAGGTTGTAGTCGGTGGTCAGCAGATCCGCGAAGATCCGGTCGGGACCACCGAGATCGATCACCTTGTTCCTGTTGCTGGCGAAGCTCACGTTCGCCCGCCAGTCGAAGCCGCCCTTGGCACCGCGGAGCAGGTGCGCATCGAGCCCGAGCTCGAAGCCCGCGTTCTCCACCTCGCCGCGGTTCGCGAGCGCACTCTCGAACCCGGTCTCGAAGGGAAGGCTGATCTGGAGGAGGAGGTCGGTCGTGCGCTTGTTGTAGTAGTCGGCCGTGAGCGTGAAGCGATCCCAGAGGCCGAGGTCGAAGCCGAGGTCCGTCTGCTTCGTGGTCTCCCAGGTCAGGTCCGGGTTGCCGACCGCCGTCGGGTAGTACCCGGCGTAGGGGGTGCCACCGAAGCTGTACCCCTGGTCGTTGAGGCGGGCGAGCGACTGGTAGGGACGGATCGACGGGTTCCCCACGATGCCGTACGACGCGCGGAGCTTGAGCTCGTCGATCGCCTTGATGCCGGCCATCCACGACTCCGACGACGCGCGCCAGGCGATGGCGGCCGACGGGAACGATCCCCATTTCCGGCCGGCGGCGAACCGCGACGAGCCGTCGCGCCTAACGGTGGCGGTGAACAGGTACCGGTCGAGCAGCGAATAGTTGATGCGGCCGAGCCACGACTCGAGCGTCTGCGTGGTACGTCGTGATGAGATGCCGGGGCCGCCTTCCTGGGTCCCGGCGCCGATGTCGTAGTAGCCCGTGATGTCGCTGACGAAGTTGGTGTTGTTCATGTTCTCGCCATCCAGGTCGGTGCGTTGGCGAGAGTACCCACCCAGCACGTTGATGTCGTGAATGCCCCGGAACTGGCGCTGGTAGGTGAGCGTGTTCTCGTTCACCCACGACGACGTGCCGGTGCTCGCGCGAATCGCCTCACCGTTGGACTGCTCGCCGCGCAGCGTGGTGCGCGGGTAGTACGTGTAGCGCCAGCGATCGGCGTAGTCGGTGCCGATGCCCACGCGAAGCTGCAGCCCCTGGAGCAGGTCCACCTCGCCGAACAGGTTGCCGAACAGCCGGGTGTCGCTCAGGCTGTCCTTCACCTCCACCGCGAGCGACACCGGGTTCGGCGTCTGCGGTGCGTCGAGCAACGTGCTGTAGGCGTTCAGGTCGGTGTTGATGTAGGAATAGGTGCCGTCCGCGCGCCGCACCGGGAGGATGGGCACGTACTGGATGGCCGCGCTCACGGCGCCGGCGTTCGAGTTCTGCTGGCCGGCTGTGGGAACGGCCTTGCTGCGCGCCTGCCCCACGGAGAAGGAGCCGCCCAGCTCGACGCGCGAGCCGATCGACTGATTCAGATTGAGCCGTCCCGAGATACGCCGCAGCCCGGACCCGACGACGATGCCGTCCTGGTCGAAGTAGCCGCCCGTGAGGTTGTAGCGGGTGGGCGAGGCGGCCGTGGTGGCACCGCGCACCGAGAGCTGAAGGTTCCGCACGGGCGCCGTGCGGAAGATCTCGTCCTGCCAGTCGGTGTTCACGCCGCTGGCGAGAATCCGGGCGCGCGTCGAGTCGGGGAACGGGGTGAACGCGTTGCTCGAGTTCTGCCCGTACTCGTTCGCGTAGTCCATGTACTCCGCGGCGTTGAGCATGTCGTACTTCTTCGCGAGCGACTGGTAGCTCGTGTAGAAGTCGAGCGCGAACTGCGGCCTCGTCCCGCGTCCCTGCTTCGTGGTGATGATCACGACGCCGTTCGCGCCGCGCGCGCCGTAGATCGCCGTCGCCGACGCGTCCTTGAGGATGCTGATCGACTCGATGTCGTTCGGGTTCAGCGTCACCAGCGGATTGGGCGGCGTGGTGCGCGTGCGTCCGCCGTTGCCGACCGCGGAGCCCTCGATGTCGTTCTCGACCGGGAAGCCGTCGATGACGTAGAGCGGCTCGGAGTTGCCGGTGATCGACGACGTGCCGCGGATGCGAATGGAGAGCGCGCCTCCGGGCTCGCTCGAAGCGGTGGTGACCTGCACGCCCGGCGCGGTCCCCTGCAACACCTGGTCGATCGTCGCGACGGGAGCGCGGTCCACCGCCTCCATGTTCACCGATGCGATCGAGCCGGTGATGTCGCGGCGTTCCTGCGTCCCGTAGCCGACGGTGACGATCTCCTGAAGCTGCACGACCTGCGTGCTCAGTCGCACGTCGGCGGTCACGGTCTCTCCGGCGACGACCGTGACGCTCCGCTCACGCGGCTGGAAGCCAAGGCGCTGAACGCGGAGCTGGTGCGTGCCCGCCGGGACGTTCGCGATCGTGTAGCGACCGTCGGCGTTGGTCTGTGCACCCAATCTGCTGCCGGTGACGGACACGGTGGCCAACGCCACCGGCTGCGCGGTGGCCGAGTCGAGGACCGTACCGCTGATCCGTCCCGTCTGCGCCTGCGCGGCCAGTGAGCTGGTCAGCGACAGCGAGGCGATCAGGCAAAGGTGCTTCGTCCACCTCATGGTGCTCTCTCCGAGTCGAGGAGTGACGGCGGCAGGGCAGCCGCAGGTGACGTCCGACGGCGAATTTGTTCGCCGAACGGACAAACGGGCCGTGAAGAATCAGGACTCCGCAGCGCGCGCACGGCGGTAGGCCGTGTGCGCGGCCAGGGATCGTAGGGTGAGCGCGCTGTCGCGCGCCGCGTCGCCGTCGCCCGCCTCCCCTTCGCCGGGTCGAGGTGGAGCACCACAGGAACGGCGCACGATGAGGGTTGGCTCGAGGAGCTGCCGAACCGGCGGCCGTGCGCCGCGCAGTTTGGCGAGCAGCGTCTCGACGGCGAGCGCGCCGATGCGGTCGGTCGGCTGCCTGACGGTCGTCAGCGGTACTCGCGCCCGCGCGGCGAGCTCGATGTCATCGAGTCCCACGACGGCGATGTCGTCGGGCACACGCACCCCGCCGTCGAGCAGCGCGTCCAGCAGCCCTAACGCGCCCAGGTCGTTGAACACGAACATCGCATCCGGCTTCGACGGGAGCCGGGCGATGTGCTTTCCGATGGCGTACCCCGAGCGGTAGTCGTTCCACTCGCCGTTGTAGGGGTACTCGAAGACGAACGCGGGATCGACGGTGAGCCCCCGCTCCCGCGCCGCGCGCCGGTACCCGCTCGCGCGGAGCTCGCCGTTCGCGCTACCGAACTTGTCGCCGAGGTAGCCCAGGCGGGTGCGACCGAGCTCGATCAGATGCTCGCCGGCCAGATATCCCGCGCGATCCAGGTCGAGCCCGACGAACGGGACGTCCTCCCCGGCCGTGAAGGAGACCATCACGTAGGGGAAGCCGGAGTGGTGCAGCTCCTCGACCGCGCCGGTGATCCGATACGTGCGGCTCATCGAGACGACGATCAACCCACGAACGCCGAGATCGCGGAAGCGGTGGATCTGCTCCTCCTCGCGGTCGAGCCGATTGGAGCTCGACGAGAAGAGCAGCCCGTAGCCAACGGCGTCGGCGCGCTGCTGGGCGGCGTGCGCGACGAGCGAGAAATAGGGGCTGCTCATGTCGCGCAACACGAAGCCGAGCAGCTCGCCCCCGCGCGGAGGGTGGGCCGGCGCGGGGCGGACGGCGACGAACGTTCCACGGCCCACCCGGCTGTGGAGGACGCCGTGGCTCACCAGCCCCGAAAGCGCCTTGTTGATCGTGATGAGGGAGACGCCGTAGCTCGCGGCGAGCTCGCGGTGTGGCGGGAGCTGGGTGCCGACGGGCATCTCGCCGGAGACGATCTTTCGGCGGATGTCATCGGCAACCTGCTGGTACAGCGGTGTCGCGGCGCCGGGGTCGATGCCCAATCCGAGCTCCTGTACGACGGCCAGGGACGAGTGCCCCAGGGACGAGGCATTCGGCTCGCCCTGGTTCCCGCGTGCAGCAGTCGTTCACGCCGGATGAACTCGCTCCGCCGACGCGCGGCGACGATACAGCCATGACATTGATATTGTCAATAAGGGCTTTCCGGTTTCGGAACGACATGGATCAGGGATCAAGGGGGTCAGAGTCGTTGATCCGGCCGGATCAACGACTCTGACCCCCTTGATCCCCTTGAGCCCTCTCATAACGAGTACTATGCCAGCACATGCCCCCACCAGAGCGTCGCGACATCATGGCCCCGATCGAAGACGAGTGGCTCTGGGGATGGGACCCCACGCCGGGGATCGTCTCCGTATGGGCCGAGGGGAACGGGCGCGCGACCATCTGGCGGCGCATCGCCGCCACCGGTGAGCTGGTGCGCGAGGACGAACGCTTCCGCCCCTGGCTCCTGCTCGATCGACTCGACGACCTGCACCACCTCGGCTCGCGCCTCGGCCCGGAAACGTCGGGCGCGCGCGTGCGCTACCGTGAGCTCGACGGGCCCGGAGCGCTCCGTTTCCTGGTGAGCGCCGATGACGCGCGAGTGCTCGCGGACTCGGTGTTGCACGGGGCAACGCGGCGGCTCGGGCGCCACGTCGGCCACCTGCGCGACCTGGAAGACGAGGGCGTACTCGTGCTCCCTCCCGAGGAGCAGTATCTGGTGGCGACCGGCCGGACGTATTTCCGCGATCTCTCGTTCGACCAGCTGCACCGGATGCAGTTCGACCTGGAAACGACCGGCCTCGACGCCGAGCGCGATCGGATCTTCATGATCGCGGTGCGCTTCCCCTCGGGCGCGACGGACGTGCTCGAGGCGAGCGGTGAAGGCGATGCGGGAGAGGCCGAGCTGATCGCCCGGCTGGTCGCGACGGTGCGGGCGGCGGATCCCGACGTGATCGAGAACCACAACCTGCACGGCTTCGACCTGCCGTTCCTCGATCGCCGCGCGCGCATGCTCGGCGTGCCGCTCGCGCTCGGGCGCATCGGGCCGCCAGGGCTGCGACAGCGGGCGGCGCGGCGCGGCGCCGCCGCGTTCGGGGACGTGGGCCACCGGGTGCGCTACGTCGCGCCGGGCCGCGAGCTGATCGACACGCTGGATGCCGTGCGGCGCCACGACTTCTCGACGCGCGAGCTGCCGGGGCACGGGCTCAAGGCCGTCGCGCGACACCTGGGCATCGCGGCTCCCGACCGCGAGTACGTTCGCGGCGATCAGATCTACACCGTCTACCGGCGCGACCCGGACCGCGTTAGGCGCTACGCCACCGGCGACGTCGACGAGGTCGCGGCGCTCGCGCGGATGCTCGGCGGCGCGACGTTCGCGCTCGCGCAGATGGCGCCGCGCCGGTACGAGCGCCTGGCGGACGCGGGCGCGGCGACGGGCGTGATCGATCCACTCCTGGTGCGGGCGTACCTGCGCGCGGGGCTGGCGCTGCCAGAGCACCAGCCGGGCGACGGCACGCCACACAGCGGCGCGGCGCTGCACCTGTTCGCCGCGGGCGTGGCGCAGCGGGTGGTGAAGGCAGACGTCGCGAGCCTGTATCCGTCGCTCATGCGCGCGTATCGCATCGGCCCCGCGCGCGATCACCTCGGCGCCATGCTCGCGCTCGTGGACCGGCTCGTCGAGCGACGGCTCGACGCCAAGGCGAGGGCGCGGGCCGCGCCGGCGGGGTCGGCCGAGCGCTACACGCACGAGGCGACGTCGGCGGCGATGAAGATCGTCGTCAACTCGGCGTACGGGTACCTGGCCGCGGGCGGGGAGCTGACGCGGTTCGCGGACGTGCACGCGGCGAACGAAGTGACCCGCCGCGGCCGCGAAGTGCTGGACCTGATGTGCCGCGCGCTGGCGGCGCGTGGCGTGACGCTGCTCGAGGCCGACACCGACGGCGTCTACTTCGCGGTGCCCGAGGCGTGGACCGAGGCCGACGAGCGCCGCGTCGTCGCGGAGGTCGCCGCGCTCCTGCCGCCACTCGTGCAGCTCGAGCTCGAGGGACGGTACGCGGCCATGCTCTCCCACGAGCCGAAGAACTATGCCCTACTGAGGTACGACGGGACGCTGCTCCTGCGTGGGGTCGCGTTCCGATCGAGCCGCGCGGAGCCGTTCGGCGAGGCGTTTCTCCGCCGCGCGATCGAGCGCCTGCTCATGGGCGACATCGTGGGCGTGCGCGACGCGTACGTCGCCACCGTCAGCGCGCTCCGCGGCCGTGCGGTGCCCACGTATGACGTGTCCTCACGCGTACGCCTCACGAAGTCGCCGGGCCAGTACCTCGAGACCCGCGGCCGCCGGCGCGAGCTGCCGTACGAAGCTCTGCTCGCGAGCGGCCGCGCATCGTGGAGCGTCGGTGAGCGCGTCAGGATCTATCGCACACGGAGCGGCGACGGCGGCGTGGTCGCGGACCCCGACGACGAATCGGCCACGCACGCCGGCGCCGACGCGCGAGACTACGACGTCGAGCACTACGTGCGCGTGCTGCGTGACGCGTTCGCGTCACGGATGGCGCGCGCGTTCACGCCGGCGGACTTCGCCGTCGTGTTCGCCGACCCGGATCAGTTCCCGCTCTTCCCACCGTCGCTCGCCACCGTACGAGCGGTGCTCACGCCGACAGCCGACAACGGGCATCGCGCGCACGCGCCGGCCGACGACGCGTGACTACGCGGGCGACGCGGGCGGGCCCGAGCCCTGGAAGTAGGCGATCGGCCGAACCTCGTAGGCGCCCCCGGGGTTGGCGCGCCCCAGCTCTCCGGCAATCTCGATCGCCTCCTCCTGCGTCGAGCAGTCGACGATGTAGAAGCCGAGGATCACCTCCTTCGCCTCGGCGAACGGCCCGTCGGTCACCAGGTGCGGCTCGCGGTTTTTCCTGAGCGTTTTCGCGGTCCTCGTGGGCTGCAGCCGGACGACCGGGCCGAGCCTGCCCTGTTTGGCCAGCTTGTCCTGCACGACCGCGAGCCTGGACATCACCGCGTCGTCCTCGTCCTTGGTCCACGAGCCGACGACGGCCTCGGAGTGGTAGCAGAGAATCGAATACAGCATGTGTGTGTGATTCGTCGTTGCGATGTCAGCCGCGCTTCGGTGCCAGCTTCAACAGCCGCCCCGTTGCGCTGTCGGTGAGCAGATAGAGCGCCCCGTCGGGCCCTTGCCGCACGTCGCGAATGCGCTCGCGCTTCGGCTGGAGGTCCGTCAGCAGCCGCTCCTCGCCAACGACCTTCTCGCCATTGAGCTCGAGTCGCACGAGATCGTTCGTGGCGTGGCCGCCGATGAACAGGTTGCCCTTCCACGCCGGGAAGAGGTTCCCCGTGTAGAACGCCATCCCGCTCGGCGCGATGACCGGGTCCCAGTAGTACAGCGGCTGCTCCATCCCCTCCTTCGCGGTGATGCCGCCGGTGATGGGACCGCCGGCGTACTCGATCCCGTAGGCGATGGTCGGCCAGCCGTAGTCCTTCCCCTTGCGCGCGATGTTGATCTCGTCGCCGCCGCGCGTGCCGTGCTCCACTTCCCACAACTCGCCGGTCACCGGATGGAGCGCGGCGCCCTGGATGTTCCGGTGGCCTAACGACCAGATCTCCGGCCGGGCGTCATCCCGGCCGACGAATGGATTGTCCCTCGGGATCGATCCGTCCCTGTTGATCCGGACGATCTTGCCGAGCAGGCCATCCAGTCGCTGCGCCTGCATGCGGCCCTCGGTGATGGAGCGTTCGCCCTGTGTGACGAAGAGCGTTCCATCCCGGCCGAACACGAGCCGGCTGCCGAAGTGCTGGCGGGAATTCAGCGACGGCCGCTGATGGTAGATGACCTGGACGTTCTCCACGCGCGGCGAGACGCCGTCGACGAACCTGCCGCGAGCGACGGCCGTGTTGTTGACCCCATCCCCCGGCTCGGCGTAGCTCCAGTAGATCAGGCCATTCGACGCGAAGGCCGGATCGAGCGCGACGTCGAGCAGGCCGCCCTGCCCCCGCGCGTCGACCGGCGGCAGCCCCGCGACGGGGTCCGACAGCTTCCCGTCCGGCGTGACGACCCGAAGGCGGCCCGGCCGCTCCGTCACCAGCATCTTGCCGTTAGGCAGGAACGCGAGCCCCCAGGGGTTCACCAGCCCTTCGGCGACCGTGACGACGTCGAACGCGACGTTGGACTTGCGCTCGGGGGCGTCGGTCTGGCCGGGAAACGCGGGGGTCTGGCCGGTTCCGTTGGGCGGCCGCAGATCGACGCCGCCCTGGGCCGCGACGGGATCCGGCGCCGCGGCATACCAGGCCAGGACGGCGAACACGGTCATGGTCAACCGGAATTGCACGCTTCATCTCCTTCGATCGAGTGGTTGGATGTCGCACGCTCGCCCGGAATCATGGCAGGGCGTCGCGCACCCCGCCACGCACACGGTCGACATGGAGGATGGCGCGCATCCGCGTCGTACGCGCGAATGCGCGGAAAGCTACGGCGGCGGCCGACGGCCGGCCACTCGGCGACGCGACGCGCGCACGCGAGCGGCGTCAGATCGTGGTCTCACCAGGATGCACGGAACGCCGCCGGGGTGCGCGTCGTCCCGGTGATGTAGCGCACACGAATAACAGATTCGCGCGGGCGGCGTCTACTGGATGAGGTTGCACTCCATACCCGAGCCGTACTAATGCGCCCTTCCCTGATCACTCTCACCGTGCTTGCCGCCGCATGCGGCGAGCGCTCGACCACCGCGCCGCTGCCTAACGCGCCTGTCACGCCGCGCACGCTCGACTGCGCCGCCACCAACCCGTCGTGCCCGGCGCTGACGGTGATCGGTGATGCGCCTTACGTGCTGCCCAGCGGCGCGACAAGCCCCACGCGCGGCTATGCCGACCCATCGTTGCGGCGGGATCCGGCAACGGGTACGCTGTGGCTGGCCTACTCGTGGCCGCACCTGACCTTCGCCTCGGCCAGCAAAGCCACCGTCACCGTATCGAATCACCTCGCCCGCAGCGACGACGGCGGCACAAGCTGGCGCTTCGTACGGCCGCTCTGGGAGTCGGCGGCCGAAACCGGGAAGAGTGGCGCCGGCGGCTACTCGAACCACGAGGTCGTCTCGCTCGCGCCGCGCGCCACGGCCGCCGGCACCATCTGGTATTCGGCGCGGCTCCAGTACTTCACCACGGACGGTGGTCCTGACGCGACGAGCTTCCGGATTCGCGTGGCGACGGCCGCATCGCCCGACCAGCTCGTGGCCGCGGAAGACGTCGTCCTCGGCGGCGCGGCGACCGATGCGTATTGGCGCCCCGACGTGGACCTCTCGTCGCTCTCGAGCGAGCTCACTCCCTGTCTATACAACGACCCCGCGGTCTTCGCGCACAGCGACACGCTCTACCTCGCGATGCAGTGTCAGGTGTTCGACCCGGATGGGGAACGTCCGGACCGCGAGTTCGTCGCCGTCTTCTCTACCCTTCTCTCGGGTGGGCCGCGCACTTGGAAGTGGCGTTACCATGGCAAGCTCGCCACGAGCGCCGACGCCGCCGAGCTCGGGGGCAGCTCGCTGATGCAGACCGACCTCGTGCTCGGGCAGGATGGCGCGCTGCTCGCGGTGTTCTCGCCGAGCGCGCCGGCGAGTCCGCTGGCGATTCACTACGGGTGTCGCGTGGTCGAAGTCGCGTCGCTCGCGCCACCGCGCCTCTCACGCGATGATGCAGGGAAGCTCCGGGTGCGAGCGAGCGTCGGCGCATCGGACTTGCTGCCCACAGGACCGGCGGCGTGCGGCTACGATCCCGCATCGGCAACGGGCGTGGTCATCACGCGACGCGCGATGGGAGACGGGCAGCTCGTGGTGAGCTTGAACCGTACCGGGCTCCGACCGTGACGGCGTTGGATGGGCGCGGCGAGCTGACCCGATGCCGCGCGGAATGATCCGCCGTGGGGTTTCTCGACGACACGACTCCGCCATCCGGCACGCAACGTCGGCAGATGCCGACTTGCCCCGTCGCTCGCGCCGAGCGTAGGATGGTTGGAGTATGGCCACCGATCGGAGCCTCTCATGGCACTGCCAGCGCGCACACCCGCGATCATGATGACGGTCGAGGAGGTCCTGGTCTGCGACGTTCCCGACGGGAAGGCGGAGCTCGTCCGTGGTGAGCTGCGCGTGACGCCACCCGCCGGCGCGCCGCACGGCGCGGCCGCCGGTAGTCTCGTCTCCATGCTCAGCATGCATGTGCGGCAGCATGGACTGGGGCGCGTGTTCGGTGACTGCTGTGGCTACGAGCTCGTGCGCCTTCCGCACACGGTTCGTGTCCCGGATGCGTCGTTCGTCCGGGCCGACCGTCTGCCGACGGACGGGATCGGACCGGGGCTGTTCAAGTTCGCGCCCGATCTCGCGGTGGAGGTCCTCTCCCCGAGCGAATCCGCGTCGGAACTCGAGGAGAGGCTCCACGATTTCACTGTGTCGGGTACGACACTCGTGTGGATCGTCGACCCGGTGCGGCGAAGGCGCCGCAGCTCGGCTTCGGATGCGATGAACCCGAACGCGGGCCAGCCGCCCGAGCGAACGGACCGCTCGAACCAGTCCCGCGCCCGCGTCGTATCCCCTCGCACGAGGTACCAGTTGCCCACGCCGTAGGCCAGGGTCGCGACGGCGACATCTCCCGTATCGGCCGCCGTGAGCACCTCGTCCGGGCCGATCGCTCCGCGATACAGTTTCAGGCGCTGTGCGTACGCGACCGTCGTGGGGAGCGAGTCGGGGCGGCGCTCCAGCATCGCCTTCGCCTCGGCCGTCCTGCCGGCGCGGGACAGCGACATCCACAACCAGTCGGTGGCGCCAGCGAGCTCGCCGGCGTCGGGTGCGCGCGGCTGTGCGCGCATGAAGGCATCCGCCGCGCCGGCGAAGTCTCCTCGGACGTACCGCAGCACCCCGAGGTGGTACAGGATGCCGTAGTTCGTGCTGTCGAGACGAAAACCGCGCGTGAGGTCGGCCATCGCCCGGTCGAACTCGCGCACGGAGAGATAGCGGTGGCCACGCCACCGGTAGAGCATCGGGTCGTTAGGCGCGACGGCCAGGCCGCGCGTGAACGTCCGGATGGCTTCACGGAACTGGCGCGCGCCCGATTGTGCGACGCCGAGTTGAATGAATCGCTCGACGTTGCGCGGGTCGGCGGCGAGGGCGCTCTCGGCACGCGCGATCGCGCCGGTGTCGCGTTGCGACCGGTACTCGACGCGCGAGGCCGAGCGGTACTGCACCGATTGGCTCGCTGCCGGCGCGGCGAAGGCGAGCGCGCTCGCGACGGCCACCAGCAATTTCCATCGTCCAGACATCGTGACGCTCCTCGTTTCGGAAGTGCCGTGGCGTGAATCAACGTTCCGGCGGCGCTTCGTCAATGCTGCGAGCGGCTGCACGGGCCAAACCTTCCGCGACCGAGCCCTGTCGCATCCCGAGCGTAGCCTTCCCCTTGCTCTCGAGCATTCCATGACCGACATCCGCGTTGCCATCGCCGTGCTCGCGATCGTCGGCGTCCTCGCGGGGTGGCTTCCCGCGCGACGGGCAGCACGCATCGACCCGTCCCAGGTGCTGCGAGAAGGCTAGCGATTACGACGTCGTGTAGGCGGCACCGGTGGCCACCGCCCTCATCACCGGGAGGGCAAACTCGAGCAGCCCCCGGGCGCGAAACAAATAGCACGAGGCATCACCGACGCGCCCGCCCGTGTTATCGGTCGCGGCCAGGTAGCCGTCGACGATCTTCGCGAAGAACGCGTCCGGCCAGTTGGCGTGCACACCGGCGCTCGACGTATCGAACTCCTCCATGTCACGCCAGACGCGCGTGCCGTTCTCCTCGACCGGGACCTTGAAGCGCGCGATGCGCTTGTCGGGGATGTCGACGATGTGCTCCGCGTAGTGGAGATAGGTGACGTTGTCGTGGTCGGAGCCGAGCAGCAGGATCTTGCCGTCGAGCATCGTGAACCGGTCGAGAATCGAGTCTCGCCCGAAGGCATAGTCCCACGGTTGGTGCGACAGGAGGTAGTCGGTCTGCTTCCCCCAGACGACGAATCGCGCGGGGTGCGGGTTGACGCGCGACCCGGGATACGTCCGCAGGAGCTCCACGAGCGCCCCGTTCTCCCGGCTCGCTCGTGCCGTATAGGGGTCGAAGGGGGGCAGCTTCTCGTGCAGCTCGGCTTCCCGCTCGGCCGAGAGATCCCCACGCCCCACTTCGTCGACGTAGCTCGGGCAGCTCGCGTACATCAGCAGCGTGCCGTCGTCGGTCAGCGCGTCTTTGAGCGCGAGGTGAATCTGGTCTGGCCCGCCGGCGATCTGGCCGACGGCACGCACCGACGCGTGCAGCATCACGACGTCGCCCGGCGCGACCCCGAGCGCGCGAAAATCAGTGGCAAGTTGTCGTCGAGAATGCATCGGAATGTGGCCTCGTGCGTGCGCGGTCAGATTCGCGAAGGCGCGCCATCAGGCGGTGCCTGGCAAGGGCTGGACGCACTCGATCTGCAGATACTCCCGGTCCCAGCGCTCGCCGACGCGGGAGAAGTAGAGGTCGATGGCATCCTCCAGCCGCCCGGCGGCGAGGAGGGCGCGAACCCTTCGCGCCACCGTCGATCGCAGTTGGTGCGAAGCGTGGCGCGCGACATGCTCGGCGATTCGGCCGGTGAGCGCCGCGGGCGTCGCGGCCGCGACCAACAGCCGGATTCCATCCGCGGCGTACACCGCGGCGACGTGAAGGATCGAGCCGCCCGCGCGGGCGGCGTCAGACGAGTCGCCGAACGAATGATCCGCGCTCGGTCGGGGCTCGACGGTCCCTAACGATTGATCGTGCTTCACAGCACACCTCGGTAGCTCGAATCGTTCCGCGCGGGCTCAGCCCCGCCTCCCCGGAGGACGCCGACGGCGCCGGCTCGACCGCTTCTGGGCGGCCGGGCTAGCAGCCGGTCGGGGGCCCCCCGGCGCCGCCCCCGCCATGTCCGCCAAAAACGACGACGTCGACGCGGAGCCGCGTTTCGGCCGAACGACGAAGTCGTAGAGCCCCAGCCCCCACATCGAGGCCAGCACGAGCCGAGCGCGCTCCATCGCGTCATCGCCTCCGAGCAACTCGGCCACCGTCGATTGCATTCGCCGCGTGACGCGGGCGACCATGCCGCGCAGCTCGGGGTCCGCGTCGGCCGCCACGATGACCCCGGCGAACATGCGCATGTGCCCCGGCTCGGCGATCGCGGCTGCGATACGCTCGAGCACCGCGCCGGGGGTGCTCGACTCGGACTGGCCCGCGAGGTCACCGAGGCCGCCGGCGATGCCGTCGATGAACCGCGTCGCGACCGCGTCGATGAGGTCGCGACGCTTCGGGAAGTAGTAGGTGAGATGCGACTGCCTCACCTCCGCCCGGCGCGCCACCTGCACCTGCGACAGCGCCTGAATGCCGTCCTCGCGCAGAATCGCCATGGCGGCGTCGAGGATCCGTTCGCGGATCCCCCCGGCTTCGGCGTCGCGTGCGGTACGTGGCTCCGGCCTCATCGACTCCTCGTTCGCGGTCCAGTGGGGTATTGGTATGTATACCAATCCGGTCCGCTTCGCGCCAGTCGACCGCGCCCGGTTCGCTCCGAGCGGGGGCACGAGGACCGCGACATCGACGCCCGGGTCGCGGCCCGGGGTTGCGCGAGACGGCGGGCCTTGGTAATAATACCAACGTCTTGGTATCACTACCAAGATCGCTGCCCGCGCGCTCGACGCGACGCCGCGGCGGGTGCACGCTGCCACCCGTTGTGAATCACGGACGTGGAGTATGTCGAACACCAACCGGTCCGACCTTCGACGGCTCGAAGATCGCGCGCTGCTGGCGGGGTCAACGACGTTCGCGTTGACGAGCGTCCGTCACGTGTACGGGGCCATCCGCTACGGCACGCCGGCGCGCTACCATGCGGCCGGCATCGTCGCCCTCGCGGTGATCATCATGCTCGCCACGCTCCGCCTCAGCCGGGCGAAGCCGTCCAGCGCCGCCGGTCGGGCGGCGTGGTGGGCGTTCGTCGGCGTGGCCGCGACGGTCTTCGTGCTCGCCTTCGGCGCCTTCGAGGGCGTGTACAACCACACGTTGAAGGACGTCCTCTACCTCGCCGGCACGCCGACCGCGTCGATGCGCGTGATCTTCCCGGCGCCGGCGGCCGGCCTCGAGCCGTGGGCGCTCACCTAACGTCTACACACGAATCCCTGTCGAACCAACGGAGGCTTCCGATCATGAGCATGATGCTGACGACGATCGCGCTCTGGACGGTGCGGGTCACGGGCCCGGCGCTGGTCGTGCTCGGCCTGCTGTTCTGGGCTGGCAGAGCGCTCACACTGTTGCCCGTCCACATGGCAATCGGGATGGTGTTCGTGCTCGCCCTGTGGGTGCTCGCCGGCCTTGCCGCCTGGGCCGGGCTCCGCCGGGCGCTGGTACTGGCGGCCATCGCGTGGGGACTCATCGTGCCGGTTTTCGGAAACGCGCAAACACGGCTGCTGCCCGGGCCCGCCCACTGGGTGGTGAGAGTCGCTCATCTACTGATCGGGATGATCGCCATGGTCGTCGCCGCGCGGCTCGCGCGCTTCATCCGCTCACACCCCCGGCGGCTGGGCGTCATCACCCAAGAGCAGTGGGCAAGCCAATGAGCCGCCCCGACGCGACGTACATCCCCGCCGCCGGCCGCCACTGGCGCCTCCCGTTGTACGATCTCCTGGCGACGCTGCTCGGCGCGGATGCGGCGCGGCGCGTGCTCGTCGAGCAGGTGGCACCCCGTCCGGGGGACCGCGTGCTGGATCTGGGCGCCGGCACCGGCAGCCTCGCCATCGAGCTCGAGCGGCGGCACCCCCGGGGAACCGTGATCGGGCTGGACCCCGATCCGAAGGCGCTCGCCATCGCGCGGCGGAAGGCGGCGCGCGCGGGCGTCTCCGTGCACTTCGACCAGGGATTCGCGGACGCGCTCCCCTACCCCGACGCGTCGTTCGATCTCGTCATCTCGTCGTTCGTGTTCCATCACCTGTCTCCTGCGGTCAAGGAGGCGGGGCTCGGGGAAATCCGGCGCGTGCTGAAGCCGGGGGGCCGCTTCCACATGCTGGACTTCGCCGGACCGGCCACGCGCCGCACCGGAGCGCTGGCCCGGCACATCCATGCACACCCGCAACTCCATGACAACGCCGAGGACCGGGTGCTCGGCCTCATGCGCGCGGCCGGGTTCGCGGACGTGCGGGTGGTCGCCCGACGAGCCGCGCGCCTAACGCACATGTGCTACTACGCGGCAGCGTCCGCCACGTCGCCGGTCGAACCGCCGGCGTCCGTCCAGGCTGGTCGTTAGGTCGTCGCCTCGCCGGCCCGGGAAGCTTGGGGTTGGGCTCGAGCCTACCGGGGCCGTTTCGGCTGCCTGTGGCGGGTCTGGCACACGGAGGTTATCGTCTCCGTGGCGGACGCCGGTCGGGTGGCCAATGCCACCGCGTCGGCACCGCAGACATGAGCCTTTCGCGGAGGCCTTATGCGGAACTGGTTCACGGCGCGCCTCACGCTCGCCTGCCTGGCGGTGGCGACGAGCACGACCATGGTGCACGCTCAGGTCGGATCCGTGCGCGGCAAGGTCGTCGACTCGACGGGCGCACCGATCGCGGGCGTCCTCCTCGCGGTGGATCGCACGGCGGTGCGCGCCCAGACGACGTCCACCGGCAGCTATCTCCTGGTCGGAGTGCCCGCCGGCGTCCGGACCGTACGTGCCCAGATCATCGGGTACACCCCGGTCAGCGCCGACGTCACGGTCAAGGCGAGCGAGAGCGTCACCCAGGACCTCATGCTGAAGAGGTCAGCCGTCCAACTGGCGGCGGTGGACGTCGTGGTCGGTTCACGCGCGCAGCACAAGGCCGCGGATGAGATCGCCGTCCCGGTCGACATCATTCCCGCCGAGGTCATCGCTCAACAGGGGACGTCGGAGCTGTCGGCGATCCTGCAGAACGTCTCGCCATCGGTCAACTTTCCGCGGCAGAGCGTCACCGACGCCGACGACATCGTGCGCCCGTTCACGATGCGCGGGCTCTCCCCCGACCACACGCTCGTCCTCGTGAACGGCGTTCGCCGCCACCGCTCGGCCCTCGTGCACACGTTCGCGTTCGGCATGCCCGCCGGTTCCACCGGCGTCGACCTCAACGCGATGCCGGCGAGCGCCATCGGTCGCATGGAAGTGCTGCGCGACGGCGCCTCGGCCCAGTACGGGTCGGATGCGATAGCCGGCGTGGTGAACCTCGTCATCAAGGACGGTCAGTTCTCGCCGTTCATCAACGCCGACGTGGGGCGCTACATGCTGCCGAACTACCCCGACGACGGCGACACGTTCGACGTCAACGGTGGCTGGGGGCTCGCGCTCGGCCGTGGCTCGTTGGGACTCTTCGCCGAGTATCGGAATCGCCAGCCCACCAATCGCGCGTGGCCCGAGGCCGCCGATCAGCTCACCGAGGGTGACGCGGACGAAGTGGACGCCAATGGGCGGATCATCAAGAAGAACAACCCGGTGGCCCAGCCCAATCATCACCTTGGCGACGGCCTCGCGAACGACGTGCTCACCTTCGCGAACCTGCGCATCCCGACGAACGCCGCCGCGACGAGCGAGTTCTACGGCTTCGGCGGATACACGCATCGCATCGGGACCGGGAACGGCTTCTATCGGCAGGGGCTGTCGGACCGGAACTGGCCCGAGATCTATCCGCAGGGGTTCCTGCCGGAGTTCCGGCCAACCGTGGTGGACTGGTCGGGCGCGACCGGTTTCCGCGGCGGCGTGCGTGGGTGGAACTACGATGCGTCCGCGACGTTCGGTCGCAACGTCTTCGACTACCATCTCCGGCACACGTTGAACGCGTCGCTCGGCCCGTGCCTCGACACGCCGTGCGCGCCGGGGCTCGATGGCATCCTGGGCACCGCGGACGACCCCGGCATTCCCAACAGCACGCACTTTTTCGCGGGCGGACTGCGCGCGAGCGAGCTCGGGTTCACCGTCGACGTCGCGAGGCCGATCGAGGTTGGGCTCCCCAACCCGCTCAACGTGGCCCTCGGCGCCACCTATCGCCGCGAGACGTTCAGGCTGGTCGCGGGTGAGGAAGGATCGTGGATTCAGGGCGGCCACCTCAACCAGTTCGGCGAGCCGGCGCCGGCGGGGTCGCAGGTCTTCAGCGGCTTCCTGCCGTCCACCGAAGCCGATGCGTCGCGCGGCAACACGGGCGCGTACGTGGACCTCGAGACCGACCTCACCCGGCAGCTCCTCGTGAACGTCGCGGGTCGGTTCGAGGACTACACCGACTTCGGGTCCAAGGTGAGCTCGAAGGTGGCGCTGCGCTTTCAGCCGGCCACGCAGTTCGTGCTGCGCGCGGCGTTCAACACGGGATTCCGCGCGCCGTCGCTGGCGCAGAGCTTCTACGGCAGCCGGATCACCAACTTCCGGCTGGACCCGGCCACGGGCAAGCAGGCGCCGTTCGAGGTCGGCATCTTCCCGGTGTCCGACCCGGTGGCCGTGGCGTTAGGCGCCAAGCCGCTCAAGCCGGAAAGCTCGGTCAACGTGAGCGCCGGCATGGCCTGGAGCCCGACCGACCGGTTCAACCTGACGCTCGACGGGTACCTCGTCGATCTCGACGACCGGATTCTGCTGACGGGGTTCATCGGCGGCGACAGCGTGGAGAGCATTCTCGCATCGAAGGGGCTGCCGCTCACCTCCGCGCAGTATTTCACGAACATCGTCGACACGCGGACCCGGGGCGTCGACCTCACCGCGAACTATCGGACGATCATCGGACAGGCGGGCGCGCTGCTGCTGACCACCGGCGTCAACTACACGACGAACCGGATCGTCGGCCAGCGGGCGGCCCCGAGCCAGCTCGAAGGCACGGGCGCGGAGCTCGTGGACAAGTTCGCGAGGATCCAGATCGAGAAGGAGCGTCCCGATTGGCGAGGCACGGTGACGGCCGACTATTCGCGCGGCCGGTCGAACGCGCTGCTCCGCTCCTCGTACTATGGGAAGTTCCACTCGGCGCCGGGGTTGTGCGACAGCTGCGATCAGCTGTTCGGCGGCAAGACGTTGTTCGACGCGGAAGCCGGCCGGCGGTTCAGCGGCGTCCGCTGGTCACTCGGCGTGCGCAACATCTTCGACACGATGCCCGACAAGAACTCGCTCGACAACGGGTACGGCATCTTTCCGTGGGCAGGCGCGTCGCCATTCGGGTACAACGGGCGGTACGTCTATACGCGCGCGGAGGTGGTACTCGGGAAGTAGGCGTGCGCCGGCGGAGGAGCCGATCACGTTCGACGAGCGGATAACGCGGGAGCGCAGTCGATTCCGCTAGCCACCGACTGCGCTCCCGAGCACGCGCCGCACCGCCGCCAGGAGCTGGTCGGGCGTGAAGGGCTTGTGCAGGAAATTCTGGTACTCGTTGGCGTCGATCTGCATTCCCGCGAAATCGGGGCTGTAGCCGCTCGTCAGCAGCACCTTCAGCGCCGGCTGCGCCGCCCGCAGCCGCGCGGCGAGCTCGCGGCCGTTGACACCTGACGGCATCACGATGTCCGTGAGCAGGAGCCCGATGGTCCCCACGTTCGCCTGCCAGACGGAGAGCGCCTCGAGGCCGTCCGTTGCGACGAGCACCTTGTAGCCGTTGCGGCTGAGCACAGCCTGCGTCAACGCCAGCGCGGCGGGGTCGTCCTCGACGACGAGGATCGTCTCGCCGCCTCCGCCGTGGGCTGCGACGTGGCTCGGGGCGGGACGCGGGGGGGACGCGAACCGGCTCGCAGGGAGCCAGAGCCGCACCGTGGTGCCCTCGCCGACGCGGCTTTCGACATCGATCCAGCCCTTGTGCTGCTCCGCGATCCCGAACACGGTCGCGAGCCCCAGCCCCGTTCCTTTCCCCGCCGGCTTGGTGGTGAAGAACGGTTCGAAGATGCGCGGCAGGATCTCCGGCGGAATGCCCTCGCCGGTGTCGGTAACCGCAACACATACGTACGGTCCCGGCACCGCGTCCGCGCGATGGGCGGCCGGAATGGCAGCCGCCGTTTCGCTCGTGCTCTCGATCGTCAGGCGCCCGCCCCTCGGCATCGCGTCCCGGGCATTGAGGGCAAGGTTGCGAACGATCTGGTCGAACATGCCCGCGTCGCCGTCCACGAACAACCGCCCGGGATCGAGCGCCAGCTCGACATGAATGTCTTCGCCGATGGTGCGCGTCAGCATTCGTGTGAGATTGCGGATCGCATCGTTGACGTCGAAGCGGGAAACCTCCATCACCTCGCGGCGGCTGAAGAGCAGGAGCTGCCGCGTCAGCGCGGCGGCACGGCGCGCCGCCTCCTTGATCTCGATCAGGTCGGGACGCCTCGCGGAGTCAGGCGGTTCTTCGGCGAGCAGCAGATCAGCAAATCCCGAGATGGCCGTGAGGGTGTTGTTGAAGTCGTGCGCCACGCCGCCGGCAAGCTGTCCGACCGCCTCCATCTTCTGGGCCTGACGGACCTGCGCCTCCAGGCTCCGCTGCGCGGACACATCCTGCACCGAGCCGACGATCCGCAGTGGCGTGCGCGTGGTGGCGTCGCGGACGATGAAGGCCCGATCATGGACGATCGCGAACAAGCCGTCGGTGCGCCGGTAGCGGTACTCGTCGGACCACTCCTCGCCCGTCCCATCGAGCGCGGCCGAGAAGCTCGCCAGGACGCGTTCGTGGTCCGCGGGATGAATGCCCGCGGACCACGCTTCGACGCTCGGCATCACCTCCCGGCCGACGTCGAATTGTTGGCGGTAGTTGTCACTCCACCAGGCCACGCCAGTGCGCGGGTCGAACTCCCAGATCGCGTCATGCGTCGCCCGCGCGATGAGCTCGAAGCGCTCGAGGCTCTCGCGCAGGTGTTCCGCGTGTTGCTTCTGCGCGGTGATGTCGTCGGCGACGCCGACATACAGGCGTGCCAACTCCGCCTCCGCGCGGACAGGAAAGCCGCGGTCCCTGATCCACCGGACCTGTCCGTCAGGACGGATGATCCGGTAATCGTGGTCGAACGGCAGGCCGAGCTGCTGCGCCTCGAGATCGTCGAGCACGCGAGTACGGTCCTCGGGATGAACCGCATAGAGGAACGAGCGCGGATCCCGGTACAGGCTGTCGCGGCTGCGTCCCCAGACGTGCTCATAGGCCGGGCTCACGTACACCATGGTCTCGATCTGGACGTCGGCCATCCAGAACACCTGGGTAATCGTCTCGGCGATCAGGCGGAACCGCTCCTCGCTCTCGCGCAGCACCTCCTCCTGCCGCTTCCGTTCGCTGATGTCGCGCATCCGCACCTGAATCAGGCGCGAGCCGGCGACCTGCACCGCGCTGGCCGACACCGCGACATCCACGAGCGTGCCGTCGGTGCGAAGCACTCGGTCCTCGACCGCGACGCTCGCGCCAGTCTCGTCGTCGAGCAGCGCACATAGCCGCGATTCGAGCGCACTCCTGCGCGAGGGCTCGACGAGCGCGAGTGCCGACTGGCCGATCAGCTCGCGCCGGTCGGTCACGCCGAGCATCGCGAGCGTGGCGCGGTTGACCTCCTCGATCCGCTTCCCGCGCTTTACGATGATGGCGTCGGGAGAGGTTTCCACGAGCTGGCGGTAGCGTTGCTCGCTCTCGGCGAGCCGCGCGGCCATGGCACGCTGCGCGTTGTCCTTGCGCTGGATGGCCGACGCAGCCCACCAGACGATCGCGGCCAGCGCGACGACCGTCACTACGGCATCCAGCGTCCAACCGGTTGCGGCCGGGTACCAGCCACGACGCTCGCCCGAGAGCTCCAGCCAGTTCAGGAGCACGGGTGCGAGCACGATCGGAAGGAGCGCGCGCCGGGCGATCGTGCCTCCGAGACCCGCGCTCGTAAAGAACCGCATCAGCCCGTCGGTCGGGCGGGCGGCCACGATCGAGAGCCCGGCGAACAGAAAGCCGGGCCCGGCAGGCAGAGCCGGCTCCCCGAGTAGCGGCGTGTCCGCGAGCGCCACGGCCTCGTAGAGGTAGCCTGCGAGTACGAGGAGGCCGATCGCGGCGGCGCCTAACGCGAGCGATTGGGCGAGCCGTGGCGCCTTCAGGACAATCACCGCGAGCAGCGCGGCGCCCAGTAAGGCGATTCCAAGGGCACTCGCGCCGGACATCCGCACTGGATAGCGGTCGGCAAGCGGAACTGGGATGCCGAGAAGGAAGAGGCGGTCGATGTCGAGCGCGCGCGCGAACGTCAGCTCGGCGAGCGTCGCGACGCCGATCAGCAGAACCAGCGCAGCAAGAGCGGCGGAGAGCGCGGTGCCGCGGCGGCCGAAGATCTGTCGCTGCGCCGCGCTCTCTGGCGGCAGGGTCCATCCGGCAGCCGCGGCCGCCATCAGGCCGATCGCCGTGTTTGGCGTGGGCAGCGCGCCCGCCTTGAAACTCGCAAGGGCTGGCACGTCGAGCACCCATCCGGCGAGAACGATCAGCCCGTCGAGAAACGCAAGCGCGCCGAGGAGTCGTCCTACGGCTCTGCAACGAGCCACCTGTGCGGGGTCGGAATCGAATGGAGGCATCGACGGGACAGACAGAAGGGTTCGCCGCGCTCGCAACGTCCCGGGTCGAGCGGGACTGCTGCGACTCGCGAGCGTCGTACGATGCAGGTCCGTGAGCGCGCCGTCGGTCGAGCCCAGCACCTCAGGACGAACCGACGAGGCGCTACTCCGCGCGGCGCCAGGTCCACAGGCGGACGCGACCGGGAATAGCCACGAAGCCGGCGAAGCGGGGCGGCAGCGCAGAGTTCCACGCATCACTCCGACTGACGAGATGCGTCAGTCTATGAAGCGTGCCGCTCTGTCACATCATGAGCCCGCCTGACCGGGCCACGTCGAGCCCGGTGATTCAGCACTGGCTCGAGCGGTACCACGCGGAGCTACCCAGTGCTGCCATTCCGAGCGAGGAGCGAAGCCCCCGGGTACCCGCCGCAGGCGGGTGCATGAGGTTTCCTCATCCTCGTTAGGCGCGCCTACGGGCTGACACGGTACCGCACCAGCGTCCGCTCAGTCGCCGCCCGCTCGTCGTCCTCGACCGCCCAGATGTGTTCAAGGTCCGCGGCCACGACGACGCGGGAGGCGATGCGCGGGAGGTGCACCTCCGCCAGCGGGTCGCCCGCGGCGCTCAGCACGAGCCAGGTGTCGCGGTCGGCGCGGCCGGTGCTCCGCCGCAACCAGATCGACTGGTCGGCGCCCACGAGCAGTCGCGTGACCGGGGGATGCACGCTGCCCTTGCCGACCGCGCTCGAGAGCGCGGGGCCAACATCCAGTGCGCCCGCGCCACCCGACCGAGCCGGCGGCCGGATCTCCCTGAAGCCGTTCGCCGCCTCGGCCACGTCGGTTCCGGTCACCGCGCGCGGCGTGAACGGGATCCGCCGCGAGAAGATGCGCCGCCCGTCCGCCCCCCACGCCGAGACCGTGTACGACGGCGCGCGTGGCGATGCCGCGTCCTGGAGCTGCACCAGGACGGTGCGCCGGCCGTAGGGGTCGAGCGCGAGGAGATCCTTGTGCGCGAACGGATTCCGGAAGCGCATCGTGGATGGTGCATCCGCGCCGCCCCTGCCGACGAGGAACCAGGCATTCCGCTCGTCGAGGACGCCCAGCGTGTCCACGCGTCGGGCGCTAGTGTCCGCGAGCAGCGCAACCGAGCGCCCGCTTCCGGCGGCTGACCGCGGGTCGGGAGGCAACGGGCTCAGCACGAGAATGCGCCCGTTCGCTAGCAGGGAGTGTGGCCACAGCCGCCCAGCGGCCGATCCGGTGCGCGGCGCGACGGCGTCGGTGATGTCGCGGAACGACCGCGTCACCGCCGGCCGGCTGCCGGGCGCGTAGCGCGTGAAGCGCTGGAGCGCCGCGTCCGCCACCCACACGGTGTCCCCGAGCAGGCCGACGGCGCTCGGCCGCTCGATCTCCCCGGGCCCGGCCCCCGCCCGGCCGAACGTGCGCACGATCCGGCCGTCCCGGTCGATGAGCAGGAGCGTTCGGTCCAACGGCAGGGCGGCGACGAGCGAATCCCCCCGCGTGGCGACCGCCGCGGGGATGACGTCGGTGCGCCAGGCGCCGCTGGGGTCGTCGCGCAGGCGCCACTCGAGTCGGGCCGACCAAGTGGGCGTGGGCGACTGCGCGCCGAGCCCGGCGCCGAGCGCGGCGAGCATCGCCGAGAACAGGAGAGTGCACGCGCGCGGGACGCGCGCCGCGGAGGTGTGGGGTCGCATTGGAGTGCGATCCTGGGCGAGGCGAAGGCGCGGCGGTTGGCGAGAAGACCCACCCATGCCGACGGATCGGGAGGTCGTCGGCCGGTGGGGTTCCTGGAGTGTCAGCTGCGTCAGCGTCGACCTCACCGCGTCGGCACGCGCGGCCGAGAACTGCCGCGCCACGACGGCGCCGGCGCAATCCCGGAGCACCCGCTCTCCCGCGCTAACCGATGCCCACGTGTCACCGCCCATGGACGCGGGCGAGGCAGGCGGTGCGGATCCGTCGGGCGCCACGAGCGCGTAGTAGATCCCACAGTTCCCTCCGCCGTTGCAGGTCGAGTAGGACAGGCCCGAATCGAACCACCACATCTGCCCGCGGAGCGGGCACCCGGCAGCCTGCCGGCTGCTCCGCTCGGAATGACAGGGGCCGCTCGGAGTGACGGAACCGTATCAGGCCGCCGGTCGCGATTCGTCCCGTCGCATGGCCGGCCCCTGCTCGTCCTCGATGCGATCGGCGGCCTCGCGCAGCTTCCACAGCAGCGCGGTCCCGACCGCGGTGGCCCACAGCGCCGTCCGGAGGAGCGCGCGGGCCGCGGCCCCGGCGCCCCCACCCGCGACCGACGCGCGCTCGACGATGGTCGCAGCGAACGCGGCGAGCACCAGCACGACGGCGGCGGCGACGCCGAGCGACATCCACGGAATCCGGCGCAGGGTCAGTCGCATCGGCGACCTCACGAGAAATGTGAAACTGCCCAACGTGCCATTTCTCCCGCGAGCGGCTCGAGTCGAAGCGCGGCCGCAGCCGCGCAACTCCTCGGATTGCCCGTCTGCTCCAAGCAACGTTAGGCCGGGCGGACCGATGAGATCGTCAGCTTGAACCCGTCCGGATCCCGCAGCCGGAACACGCGCGCGCCCCAGGGCATGTCGGCGGGCTCCGAGTCGAGGATGCCGCCGAGCGCCTTGATCCGGTTCGCGATCTCGTCGACATCCTGATCCGTCGTGAACTGCAGCGAGAACCCCTCGCCCTTGACCCGGTCCCATCCCTTGGCACCGTCATCCTGACCGATCAGGATCCGGACGTCCCCGGCTTTCAGCGCCACCGCTCTCAGCTTGCCATCGCGCTCGTACTTCTGGTCGACGGTGAAGCCCACCACGTCACGGTACCAGGCCAGACTCGCGTCGAGGTCCCTCACGGTCAGCGAGGCCGAGAGGCTGCGGGCACGGAAGGCGTCAGGCGCCGCACCGTCGGCGTCGCCGAGGACTGGGGAATGGGTGCTCATGTGATCTCCCGTACGGGTCTCCCCGACGAATACAGTGATGAAAAAGTCTTGGGCCGATGGCGTCGCGCCCTCGAACCCGGCTCGTGACGTCGAGACGACTGCAGTCGCTGCCCGACGTCAGCTCACGGGCGGCAGGATGCGCATCCTTCAGGGCGCCATGGACGAATGGGTTCGTGGGCACAGCCGATGCACGAATGTGTGGCAACGCGATTGTGCGAACAAGGCGGGCCACGAATCCATCCCTCGGCCTCGCAAGCGCCCGGGCATGACCGCCTACTCTCGCGCCGCCGCCCCCGGCTCGAGCAACGCGTTGAAGAACATCCTGAACGTCCCGTACGACTGCCCGCGGTAGAGCGGGCGGAAGCCGAACATCGTCACTCGGCCACTACCTAACGCGACGTCGGCCGCCGCCACCTTCCCCGCCAGCTTCGGCGCGCCCTGCAGGAACCCGCTCAGCAGGATCGACTCCGGCCGCGACGGATACCGCGCGATCGCTCGGGCAGGCGAGCCTGCAGGCAGTTCGAGCGACGTCGAGTTCACGAAGTAGATGGCCGCCGAGTCGGCCATCCCGCGCGCCACGGGGTGCGTGCGGTCCACGGCGACGCGAAGGATCGACCCCGGCGCGTAGATCTGCTCGGTGTCCGCGGCGACCGCGCGCCCGCCGCCGGCGGTCACCAGCTTCACGTCGATACCGAGCGCCGCCGGGGCGAGCTCGGTCGCACCATCCACGAGCACCAGATGCCCGCCCTCCTCGACGAACTGCTTCAGCGCCGCCAGCCCTTCCGCACCCATCCCGCCGGCGTACCGCGGCGGCACCTGCTCCGCCGACATCCCATCGCGCACCTCGCGCAGCGAGAGATCGGGGATGACGATCACGTCGAAGCGCCGGCGAAGCGACCCCGCACGCACCGCCGAGTCGCCGAGCGACACGTACGGGAACTTGAAGTCGTCGAGCACCCAGCGCGTCCACCCCTCGTCCATGCTCGCCATCCACGACTTGTAGAGCCCCACGCGTGGGTGTCGCGTGAGGCACGCGTACTGGCGCGTGTCACGGGCCACCGCCGCGACGGTGAACGTCGCGGCGGCTCGCGGCGTACAGCGCACGCGTGCGGCGCCGTCGGTCACCGGCACCGTCTCCACCGCGAGCGGCTGGTCGATCTGCACGACGTTCACCCCCATCTGCAGCGGCAGCGTCCAACCGGCTACGTCGTACGGCCGCTCCGGCGGCCCACCGGGATACTGGTCCATCCGCGGAAAGCGCTGCACCTCGAGCAGATCCTTCGCGTGCGCGCGGTACGGCTGATCCATGCGCACCACGTACGAGCCGGCACCGTACGTCGCTCCGCCAACGGTGAACGCCGCCTTCGCCTGCCCGACCTCCACGCGCCCCACGCGCAGCACGTCCACGAGCCGCTCGACGGCGCCGGCGTCGCCCTGCCCCGCCGGGATCACGAACGCGTACGGCGGCTTCGAGCCGGCCTCGATGGCGCGGCGACCCATGGCGACGAAGCTCCGCACGTAATCCTCACGCTGCTCCGACGCGAGCCTGACGAGCGCCTCGGACGCGATGACCTCGTAGTCGATGATGTCGCGCAGCCGCCACGTGCCGCCCGGCCACGGGTTCGGGAAGTTGATGCGCCGCTCGTACTTCGGCAGCCCGCGCGCGTGGCCGCGCAGCTTCGACGTGTCCTGCACGATGGGCGTCGCGATGCGCACGCTCGCCGCCTCGGTGATCACGCCCACCATGTTGTGGCGCGTGGGGGTGGAGCGCGCGCCGCCGTGCCACCAGAGGTCGTAGATCACGCTGTTCGCCACCCCCGACTTCCCACGTTCCTCGAGCGCCAGCGCCATCTCGGCCCCCACGTGCGCGATGCCGCGCACGATCATCGGGTCGAGGTTCGGGTTCACCGGGTCCACGAGCGGTGGCACGAAGATGCGCGCGCCCTCCGCGCCCATCTGATGCACGTCGTAGAAGATTTCCGGGAACCACGCGCCATAGAGAAAGTCGGTGACGAGCCGAGTCTCCTTCTGCGTGACCATGAACCAGTCGCGGTTGTTGTCGTGGCCCACGTACGGATGGTAGAGCCACGGCAGCGGGCCGCCCTCCCACTTCGTCCCGAGGTTCTGGCGGTACCACTCGGTGATCATGCGCTGCCCGTCGGGGTTCATCGACGGCGCGATCAGCACGATCTCCTTCTCGAGATAGCGCTGGAGCGTGTCGTTCGTCGCCAGCCTGTGGGCGAGCTCCATCGCCATCTGCGATCCGCCGATCTCCGACCCGTGAATGTTGTTGGAGATGAAGATCACGCTCGGCTGCGAGGCGACGAGGCGGCGCTCCTGGTCGGGCGTCAGGCGCCGCGGGTCGGCGAGGAGCGCCTGCGCGGCGCGAATCTCGGACAGGCGCGCGATGTTCGCGGGCGTCGAGACGGCGACGACGATGAAGGGCTGGCCGCTCGTGGTGGGACCCAACGTGTCCACATGCACGGCGCGGGACACGGTGGCGAGGCGCTGGAAGTAGCCGGTGATCTGGCCCCAGTCGGCCAGCGTGCGGTCGGCGCCGACGGCGAAGCCAAGGTGTTCGCTCGGGCTCGGTATCGTCGTTGCTCGAGCGGGTGTCTGGCTGTGGGCGGCCGCGGCGAGCCCGACCGTACAGGTGGCGACGCGCGGGATGGTGCGCGCGGCAGCGCGCGCGAAGGGACGAACGACGCAACGGAAAGAATGCATGGTCGGAGACTGGAGTGGGCGCGGAGTTGATCCGTGGCGGTCGGATCATGGCCCGCGCCAGGCGGAGCGGCAAGACACCGGGTCCGGAACGACCCTACTGTTCGACGTCGCGCGCCGCCTCAGGCTCCGTCAGCGCGCCGCCAGCCGACCCGCCTTCCGCGGACTGTCCATACTCGCGACAAGCGACCGATGCTCCACCCAACCGGACACGCCCCTCGCTTTGATCCGCCGCCACGCACCGCGAGACTCGCCGAGTTGAACGCGCGTGTTGGGGCCGATGGATGCAATGATTCGCGACCTGTGGCTCGGCTCGCCGCGCACGACCACCCAGCGGCGCGCGACCGAGCTGACCCAGCGGCCGCTCGTTCGAACCGGAGGGGACTTCCTGGCGGTCGCCTTTGCGGTCGCCTTCGATGAGGCGACAGCGCGCGCCGGCGCTCTGGTGACTTTGGCAGCCGCCTTCGGCGCCGATCGCGGCGGCGATGATTTCGCGACCACCGACCTCGGCGGCACTGCCCTCGCCGGCGCCCCCTTCGTCGAGCGCGCGGAGGGCGACGGTGTCGCGGATGTCGGTGCCGCTGGCGGCGCTACGCTCGCGCGCGGTGGAAGCGGCGTGCTCTCGACCGCGTCGACAGGCTTCGCCGGTTGCGCTGGGTCGTCCGGCCGGTCCTGTCGGGCCACGGCACCGGCTGATTGAACCTCGACTGGGTCCGTCTGAACGGTGCCCGCTGACGCGAGCCGAGTCGCCGTGTCGGCAGATACGACGTTCGTCCTCGTGAGGCCAATCGCCGTGTCGGCACTGTCGGCCCCTACGAGCGTTCGATATGCGATGGCGACGGAGTCGACGGGCGACGGCGCCGAATGCGCCGTCGTATCGACCCCCACCAGCCGGGATGCCGACGGACGCCTGGCGTCGCCGGCCGGCGTGTCGTCGTGCACGAGCCAGGCACCCCAAGCGAGGCAGACGAACGCGGCGATGCCCGCGCCCTTCCATACGTACGGCCTGAGGGGTGCTCGCTCGGGTTTCGTACCGCACCACCGACATTCGCCGAGGTGGAGCGGATAGTCGGACCCGCAGGTGGGACAGTGCGCGAGGGGCAGGAGCTCACCGAATCCGTCGCGCACCGCGAACGGATGGCCGCATTTGGGGCACTGGGACGCCGCCATGAGCGCCTTGGTCCCACAGACATCACAACGCACGGAGCGCATTCGGACCGCCTTGTTGAGGGTGCGCTCGACTGCTCCGTCCCTTCCGACCACCTGACCCGCGGGGCAGCGACGTACTTGTTTGACACCGATATCGGGGCCGACGGCCGCACCGATGTGGTGCGGCGGTCGGCCGGGAGTACTCCGCCCGAGAGGTAATCCGATAGTACCACGGTCGGGAGTAGATGTGCCGTGGCGAGGCGGGCGCAAATTGGCCGAGCGCCCAGTCGGACTGGCCGGCTCAGCGCGGCCGGCTGCCGCCCGGTGCGGCCGTCGGCGCGAAGCTCCGCCGAGCCTGTCCGCACCGCGGCCACGCTCGTGCCTGACCGTTAGGCAACGCTGGCAGGGTGGACAGCTCACGCGAGGTGCGCTCCGGGTCCTCCGACGCCGCGTACGCCAGCATGGCCGCCATCGTCGCGTTGTTCTTCAGGTCGTCGAACACGATCTTGTCGAACGTGTCGCGGTTGGTGTGCCAGGTGTACTGGCGATACTCCGAATAGCTGGACTGCAGGCGGAACGCCGGCGCCGGGCGGCACACGAACGACGTGTGGTCGCTCCCCGTGTTGGCCTGCGGCCCCGGCACCTGAAGCAGCACGCTGTCCGTCATCTCGGCCGGGAGCTGCGCGACCCAGCGCGCGAGGTTCGCGCCGGCCTTCAGGAACCCCTGCGCCTCGAGGATCTCCACCCGCCAGGTGCCATTGTCCTGGTTGAACGCGACCTGCAGGCCCTCGACGACCTCGGGGTGGTCCTCGGCGAACGAGCGAGACCCGATGGTGCCCTGCTCCTCGCCGCCCCAGTGGCCGGCGATGATCGTGCGGCGCGGACGCGGGTACGTCTCCTTCAGGATGCGCATCGCCTCGAGCATCGTCAGGGTGCCGGTGCCGTTGTCCGTGGCACCGGTCGCGCCGTGCCAGCTGTCGAGGTGCGCGGAAAGCAGCACGTATTCGTTAGGCAGCTCGGTGCCCTTCAGCTCGGCCACCACGTTGAACATCGGGACTTCCGCCGGGGTCGACTGCGACTCGGCGGTGAGCCGGATGCGCGGGCCCTGGTTGTTGCTCGCGAGGCGGTGCAGGAGGCCATAGTCCTCGCACGAGAGGTCGACGGTGGGCGCTCGCAGTGCGCTCGCACCGAAGATCTTGTTCACACCCCAGCCGCCGGACCACGTGAGAGTACCGATGCCGATGACGCCGGCGGAGTCGAGCCGCATCTGTACGGCGCCGCTCACAGCCTGCGGGGGCGTGTTCGTGGGTGCCAGCGCAGCGAGGCGCGCCGCCGCTATTCGCCGGACCTCCGCGCGGCGGGCGTTGATGCTCGTGACGGTTGTCGTGCGCGCGTACCGCTCGAGCTCCTGCGGTGCGCGGCACATGATCTCGGGGGCCGAGACGAGGACGAACTTGCCTCGCACCGTCGCGAGCCACTGCCGCGCCGCCGCCGAGTCGGCCAGATCGGGGATGGCCACGACGTCGCCCTCGACCGGCCGGTTGCCCGTGCCCGGGCTCCAGGCGAGCAGCTCGACCTCGAGGTTCTGCACGCGCGGCGCGATCATCTCCATGTGTACGGTGCCCTGGCGCCAGCCGCGCCACGTTCCGTAGCGCTCGCGTCGAACCGGAATGCCCCAACTCTTGTACCTGCCCTCGAGCCAGTCCACGGCCGACTGGTAGCCCGGGGAACCAGAGAGCCGCGGCCCGATGGAGTCGATGAGTACCTGCGCCAGCTTCTCGGTCTGCGACCGTTCCATCCCCACCTGCCACATCCGGCGGATCACGGAATCGGCGGTGCGAAACGTCTGGGCGCCGGAGGCGGCCGGGACGAGCAACGCGGTGACAAGCAGCAGGCGATACAATGGATACATCTTGGCTTCCAGGAGTTTCCGGTTGAGTGGAAGCTCCAATCCTACCGAACGCGCGCGCGTCGGGAAATGGCGACACGCCTCGGTCGTCGGGCGGTGGACGCGTGGTCGGACCTGATCATCGTGACACCTGTCGGCGTCGGCCTTCGGCGGGCCAGCCGCGACGCCTAGCGTGGCGGCAATTCGATCAACGCGATGTCGGAGTTCTCCTGCACGCGCTCGAACAGAATCCGCCGGCCGTCAGGCGACACGTCGAAGCGGTGGAGCGACGCGCCGGGCCGCAGCCTCGTCAACTGTCGCCGCTGCCCCGTGGCGAGATCGATCAGCCAGAAGTCCTGGCGACGGAACCCGCCGAGCTTCACAACCAGTCGTCTGCCATCCGGAAGGAACCGGTAGCTGTCGCCGACGCGATCGACCGAGATCGCCGGGAGCGCGTATGGCTTCCCATCAGGCGTGACGGCCTTCACCGGGATGCTTCGCGCGCGCCCGGCTCCGGAATACAGGATGAACCTTCCGTCGGGTGACCAGACCGGGTTGAACGAGACCGAGTCCACGAGCCGGACCGGCGGCCCGCCGTCCATCGGCACCTTGAACACCCGAACGGTCCTACCGTCCGTGGCAGCCACGGCGATCCACTTACCATCGGGCGACCACGAGCCCGGGCCTCGCACGTTGAGCGACGCCGCGAGAGATCGTGCCCCGCTCCCGTCGGAGGATGCGCAGTACAGCGTCGAGCGGCCGCGCCGGCGAACCGGAAAGCAGACGGTCTTGCCGTCCGGCGACGGAGCTGCGGCGCCGACGACGGCCCCGTCAGCCGCGTTCCACAGCTCGCCCGCGTCGCCGCGGGTGAGCCGCCACAGGCCGTCGGCTCCGCTTCGTGATGCGAGGTAGAAGAGCGACCCATCGGGGCCAAACCGCGGCGCCGCCGACCGTGCGGTGGGCACGCTCAGCCTCCCGGCATCTCGCTCGGTGGCGGCGCCGTTCGTGATGGGAACGGTCCAGAGCTGGACCCCGGGGTTCGAGACCGTTGCCACCAGCCGCCTCGGCTGGCCGGGCACCTCCGCGCTCGCCGCGATCGAGATGTAGTGCTCGACGGCCGTGATGGCGCGCTGGGGGACGCGGTCGGTCAGGTCCATCCAGTACAACCAGGGGCCGGTGCCGTCGTCCGCGGTGGCCGTGTAGAGGAGCGTGCGCTCGTCGAGCAGCACCGGATACGCCACCGTCGCGTTGTGCGCGGTGACCCGCTCCGCCGTCCCGCCGGCCGGCGGCACCCGCCAGATGTCCATTTCGTTAGGCGGCGACCCGTGCGAGAAGTACAGGTAGCGCCCGTCGGGCGACCAGCTCAGGTGATGGTTGTGCCGGCCGGCGTCGGCCACGTAGATCCGGCGCGGGTTCGCGCCGCCGCGCTCGGCCACGTAGATCGGGTCACCCGGCGTGGTCTCGTGATACGCGAGCTTCGAGCCGTCGGGCGACCACACGACCATCACCGCGGTAGGGAGGAATGGGCGGAGCGCGCCGCCGGTCGAGGGCGCGACCGCCACGCTCGCGGGTGACGTGATGCCGGCAACGCGGACCCACACGTTGGCGCCGTCGCGCGTGAACCCGACGTTGCGCACGTCCTCGTTGAACAGCTCGGGGAGGCGGCCGCCGGTGAGGTTCACGAACCGCCCGCTGCGCGCGCGCGTGACGAACGCATCAAACACGCTGTCGCGGTCGGCGAGGAACGCAACGAGCTGGCCGTCGGGCGAGATGGCGGCGTCCACTTCGGAACCGGCGAAGTCCGTGAGTCGCTCCACCCGCGCGTCGTCCCAGCGATCCCGCCACGACGGGCCGGGCTCGTCGGCGCGGGTCCACACGACCGCCCACCAGGCGACCGCCCCGACGGTGACCGCGGCCGCCGCGGCCGCCGCGGCCGCCGCCGAGCGTGACCGCCTGGGTGCCGGCGGCGCCGCCCCGGGCCTGGCTACGGCGAGGTGCTCGAGGCGCTCGACGAGCACGTCGGCGTTAGGCCACCGGTCCTCGGGTTCCTTCGCGAGGCACCGCATTACCAGCTCGGCGAGCGGGGCGGGTACGTCGGGCCGATGGGTGGTGAGCGGGGCCGGCTCCGTGCTCAGGTGGGCGGCGAGCACCGCGTCCCGCGTCGCGGCCATGAACGGCGGGCGCCCGGCGAGGAGCTCGTACGCCAGCACGCCCACCGCGTAGATGTCGGCCCGATGATCCACGTGGGGGTCGCCCGCGACCTGCTCCGGAGCCATGTAGGCTGGCGTGCCGAACGCCGTGCCCGCCGTCGTGGCGCCGAGCGGCGCCGCGCCTCCCCCAACCTCCGCGTGGCCGAGATGGTCACTGCTTTCCGCGAACGCCTTCGCGACCCCGAAGTCGGTGACCAGCGCGTGCCGGCCCGAGAGCAGCACGTTGTCGGGCTTGATGTCCCGATGGACGATGCCGTGCTGGTGCGCGTGGGCGAGCGCGTCGCACACGTCGCGCAGGATCAGGACCGTCTCCTCCACCGGCAGCGGGCCGTGGAGCGTCAGCCGCTGCCGCAGCGACGCACCAGGCTCGTACGGCATGACGTAGTACAGCGAGCCGTCGGCTTCCCCCGAGTCGAAGAGCGGGACGATGTGCGGGTGCCGGAGGCGGGCCGCGATCTCGATCTCGCGCAGAAACCGCGCGCTGCCTAACGCCGAAGCCACCACCGGGTGCACTACCTTCACCGCGACGTCGCGCGCGTGCTTCAGGTCGTGGGCCAGATACACGGTCGCCATGCCGCCCCGTCCGAGCTCCCCCGCCAGGCGATAGCGCTCCGCGAGCACCGCCGGGAAGCGCGCGAGCGGATCGTCGAGCAGGCCGGCGAAGCGCTCCGCCGCCGGGCGGTCGAGCAGCGGCGCGTCGCGCTCGAGATCCGCGACGAGCCGCTCCAGCTCCGATCGCCGAGCCGGATCGCCGCCGCTCAGCTCGGCGATCACGGCGGCGCGCTCCTCGGGGCCGGCGTCGATCATCGCGTCGACGAGCGACGCGAGCCGGGACCAGTCCTCGGGCGATCGGCTCGGCGACACGGGGCCGGGGTGATGCGACTCGCCGTCCGCTACGCTTCGAGCGCGTGCCGCAGCAGGACGCGCGCCTTCAGCCAGTCGCGCCGCACCGTGCGCACCGTGACGCCGAGCGCGCCGGCGATCTCGTCCTCCGTGAGACCGCCGAAGAACCGGCACTCCACCACGCGCGCGACGCGTGGCTCGACCTCCGCGAGGCGGTTCAGGGCGTCGTCGAGTTGCAGCAGCGCGTCCGCCTGGTCGTCGACGCTGATCTCCTGCTCGTCCAGCGTGACCCGGCGGCGCGCGCCCTCCCGCTTGAGCGCCGCGCGAGCCTTCGCGTGGTCCACGAGGACGTGCCGCATCGCCAGCGAAGCGACGGCGAAGAAGTGCCCGCGATCACGCCATCCGGACTGTGCCTGACCGGCGAGCTTCAGGTAGGCCTCGTGGACGAGCGCCGTCGTCGAGAGCGTCCCGCCGCCTCCGCCGGCGGCCAACCGGGCGTGGGCGATGACTCGCAGCTCGCGGTAGGCCAGCGCGACGAGCCGGTCCAGCGACTCGGGCGCGGCGCTCCCAGGGGCCAGGACAACAGCGCTACGTGTGGTCGACGGATCCATCGGCGCGGAACGCCGCCGAACGCGGCACGGCGCCCGTCTGCAGGCGGGCGCCATGTCCTGTCTCGGCGCGACTTCTCGTTAGCACGGGTGACACGATGCGGCTCGCCGGCGTCGGTGGCTCCAACATACGACACGGCCCGTCCCGGGGACAGGCGTGCCGGTGCGCCGCGGCGTGTGCGACTCCGCCGCGACCGCTCTGACGCCGGTCGCAGAAGGTCCTCTACTCGACCCACCCGGAGGTTCCGATGTTGCACGCACGCACCGGTCGCGTTGGCGCCCTGCTGCTCGCCTCTCTGCTCACCGGATGTGCCGACGGCGCCGACTCGCTCGCCCCACCGCGCGCGGACCCGCTCGCCACGACGCCGTCATTCACCCGCGGCTCGGGCTCGACGTCCGCCCTGCTCGGCCGCACCACGTTCAGCGATCCGACCGATCCCACCTTCAAGGTGAAGCGCATTACCGGCGACTGGCACGTCGAGATCAAGTCGAAGCCCGCCTTCGACCTCGCCGTTCAGCGCATCGACTTTCCGGCGGGCTCACACAGCGGCTGGCATCGCCACCCCGGGCCGGTCTTCATCCAGGTCGTCTCGGGAACGATGACGTTCTACGAGTCGGATGACCCGACGTGCACGCCCATCGTCCGGTCGGCGGGGCAAGGGTATCTCGACGCCGGAGACCATGCGCACATCGCCCGCAACGAGAGCGGCGTGCCGGCCCAGAACGTGGTCACGTACTTCGCGCCCCCCGGCGCGGACCTGCGGATAGACGCGCCGGCGCCCGGCAACTGCCCGTTCTGACGGCGCCTAACGAGTCGGAGGCGGGCGGCGGTCGCGAGGCACGCGTCGCCGTCCTCCTCGCCTTCGACGTCGACTACGAGACCATCGCCCTCCGCCTGTGGCCATGGTCGTGCTCACGATGTATCCGCACATCTCGGGGCATCGCGCACGCGTCGCCGCGCTCGAGCGGATCATTGCGCGCATCAGAGTGAGGGGCGTCGCACCAGCATCCCATCCAGCGCCCACCCGCCGTTCCCTGTACCCGGGTCATTCCGCCCTGAGCGCCACGATGGGGTCGACGCGCGCTGCCCGGCGAGCCGGCACGTACACCGCAACGGCCCCGATCGCGATCAGTAGCAGCGGCACGCTCACGAGCACCGCGGGATCGGTGGGCGCGGTGTCGTACAGGAGCTGTCGCACGACGCGGACGAGCGCGAACCCGACCACCATTCCCACCGCGCAGCCCGCGACGGCCAGCGTGGCCCCCCAGGCCAGCACCGAGCGCTCGACCTGCCGAGCGCTCGCACCGAGCGCGAGCCGAACGCCGAACTCGTGCCTGCGCCGCGCCACCGAGTAGCTCGTCACGCCGTAGATCCCGAACGCGGCGAGCACGAGGGCGCAGACGCTGAATGCACCGACGATGCCTAACACGTAACGGCGCGGCGCCAACGTGGCGGACAGCGAGTGCTCCGCCCGTCGGAACGTGGCGGCCGCACCTGGCCCGACCGGGAGGAGATTCGGCTCGACCTGCATTACCGCGCGTCGCAGCGCGTCAGGCGACGCGCTCCCCGCGTCCCGCAGGCGTACCGCGAACGACACCCAGGGCCACGGCTCCGCGGAAATGGGCACGTAGACCGACGGATTCGGCTCGCTCTCGGGGCCGAACTGCCGGACGTCGGCGACCACGCCGATCACCACCGCCGAGACCGCACGGCCGAAGTCCGCCCGCGCCTGCGACGACCGGTAGATTGTCAGCGGCCTGCCGACGGGATTCTCGCCCGGCCAGTAGCGTTTGGCGACGGACTCGCTGATGACGACGCCGTCTCCGGGGGATCGCATCTCATCGGCCGAAAACCAGCGCCCGCGAACGAGCGGGATGCGCAGCGTGCGCAGGTATCCCTCCGACGCCGTGACATAGGTTGCCATGTCCTCGCTGTTCACGGGCCGCCCGGGGATCTCGATGCGCGTCGGAACGCCCGCTCGACCGCCGGGCATGAAGTTGACGACCGCGGCGTCCTCCACGCCTGGTTCGGCGCGCAGGCGATCGACGATGCGTTGGTACAGCGCGAGCGCCGCCGCCGGGTCCCCATATCGTGTGTCGGGCGGCGTCACGGCGGCGGAGACGAGCCCGCGCGGATCGTATCCGATGCGCACCGCCAGGACGCGCCGGTAGCTCTGCGCGAGGAGTCCCGCCCCCACGAGGAGCAGCAGCGCGATCGCGAACTGTGCGCTCGTGAGCATGGCTCGCCCGCGTGATTCACGTCGCGTCCCGCCCGCGATGGACCGCGCACCGAGCAACGCGCCCGGGCTTCCACCGGCCAGCGCCGCGCGCAGCGCGGGCACCACACCGAACACTAGCACGGTGACGATGGTGATGCTCGCCGCCACCGCGACCGCGCGAGCGTCCAGCGCGATCTCCTGGGCCCGCGGCAGGTCGAACGGAGCGGTAGCGCGCACCCACGACACCGCGCGCGAGGCCAGCACGACTCCGGCTCCACCACCAAGCAACGCGAGCGTGGAGCTCTCGATCGCGAGCTGGCGCACGACCTGCGCGCGGCTCGCGCCGAGCGCGAAGCGTATGGCCAGCTCGCGCCCGCGCGAGGAGCCACGAACGGCGGCGAGGTTGGCAACGTTCACGCACGCGATGAGGAGGATGAGCGCCACGGCACTCCCGAGCGCGATGAGCGCGCTGCGTATGTCGCCGACCAGCTCCTCCTGAAGCGGCGTGAGCTCGGCTCCCGTCCAGTCCGCCTCTTCCTTGTAGTCGCTCGCGATCCCCTGCTGCACGACCGAGAGAAGACGTGTCGCCTGCGCCACGTCCACGCCCGGCGCCAGTCGCCCAATGGCGCGGCTGTCGGCGTGGAAATCACGGCGGTCGATGGCCGGATCTCTCCCGGCGAGCGTGACGAGCGGACGCCATGCCTGGGCCCACGTGGGGTAAGCTACCCCGGGCGGCATGACGCCCACCACGATGACGCTCGCGCTGTCCAGGCGCAGCGTGCGGCCGATGATGTTCACGTCGCCGCCGAACGTCTGCTGCCAAAGATCGTGCGAGAGCACGACGACGTCCGGGCCGCCTCCGCCTTCTTCCTCGGGCGTGAACGTTCGGCCGAGTGCGGGGCGCTGGCCAGTGATCGCGAAGAAGCCGCGGGAGACGTATCCCGCCGTCACGCGCTGCGGTCCGTCCGGTCGCTCGAGCATGAGCCCATCGCCGCGGATCCACGCGAGACCGCTGAGCCCGACGTTGGCGGTCGCCCAGTCCTGCAGCGTGGGGAACGACACGAGGCGCAGGTTCCCACCCTTGCCGCGCTGGTAGAGCGTGACGAGGCGGTCTGCATCCGGATACGGGAGCGGGCGGATGAGGACGTGATCGACCACGCTGAAGATGGTCGCAGACGCGCCGATGCCGAGCGCGAGCGTGAGAATCACCGTCGCGGCGAAGCCCGGCGCGTTGCGAATGGCGCGCTCGGCGACGCGCAGATCGCGGGCAATCACATCGCGAACGGCATCACGCCCGCCCGCCGTGCGTCGTTCAGTTCTGCTGCTGGGCTTCGCCGCGGACGGCGCATCGAATGGGTCGTGAGGGCTCATGAGCGGAGTCGGGAGCGCGGAGCGTCGGCGTGGCTGCTACATCCACCAACTTGCGCACGGGCCCGCGGGTCACTCGCCCGCCTCGACCTCCGCGTGGCACGAGGTGATCGTCGCCCCGAAGACGGCCATGCTCGGACGCTACACGCTGAAGATCGAGGAGCTTCCCCGAGCGGGCGACGCCTCGCTCAGCGCGGCGCCGGCGCCACGTCCACCGGGAACGACCCGGTGAGCACGCGTCCCGCGCGCTTGAGCTGCACCCACACGGTGTAGCGCCCCGGCTGCGGGAATGCATACGGGAAGTACAGCGTGTCGCGCCCGAGGTCGGGCGCGCTCATCGCATGCCCCATCGCGCCGGCGCTACCAGAGCGCGTGAGCCTCGCCTGCGCCGCCAGCGAGATGGTGCCGAGCGGGTGCAGGTGGATGAAGACCTGCCCGTCGTCCCGCGCGACGACGGCATGTCCTACCATTCCGAGATACGGCTCGAGTGACGCCGTGTCACCCTTCGGCGCCGTCACCGCGAAGCGAAGACCCGCCTCCGTATTCGCGACGGGCGCCGCGGGATCGCGAAGCCAGGTGAGCGTGGTGCCGTCGCCGAGCACCGCGCGAGACGGGTCACCGCCCTGTCGTCCCACGGCCCACGAGTCGTCGGGGTCCGCGAGCGCGGAATCGCCGCGAGCGCCCGCGTCGGCGCGCACGTCGGTGATCGTCGTCATCGTCTGCGTGAACCCGCTCGCGTGCACGATGTCCGCGTACACCCGGTACGGCCCCGGCGGCAGAGCCGGCAGCGGCGACTCGAACGAGACGGAGTCGCGAGTGACGGGGTGCAGGTGGGCGAAGACGCTCCGTGCGTCCATCGAGACGAGGAAGAGGTGCACCAGCTTGCCGTGATCCTCGATCAGGTCGCCGCGTGGCGGCAGGCGCCGCTCGCGCAGCCACCGGACATCGTGCCGGTGGGCCCACGTGGAATCATCGATGGAGAGCACCAATCGGCCACGGAGTGCGGCTGGCACCACGCGAGCGGACACCGACATCGGCCGGAACAGGTTTCGGGCGAAGCTCCTGTCTTCCGCCCGCCACCACGCGCCGGTGCCGACGATCGCCACCACGATGACGACCGCGACGCGCCCCATGGCGACTCGGGCTCGCCGGCGGCGCTGCGCATCGGGCTCCGCGCCCGGAGTCAGCACACTGTCCCGTACCGCCGCCCCGGCGATGGTCACGAGACCTAACGCGAGCACGACGCCTACGAGCGTGAGCAGCATGGCGAGCGGGGTGTCGAACGTGAGCCGCCGTCCGGCAACCGCGGTGAGCGGCACGACCACCGACCCCGTGCCCTTCCTGCCACGCACGGCGACGGTCACGCTGTTCGAGCCTGCCGTCATCACCCAGAGCCTCGTCCGATACCACCCCGTGCTGTCCGCAACCGGCGCGGCGAGGTCGGGAGGCGGCGTGCCGCCGGTTGCGTCGAACCGGTTCACGAACGCGGTCACGCGCTCGATGCCCGGCTCCGTCACCCTCACGTTCACGATCGCGATGCCCGGTACGACGGCGGGCGTCTGCACGCGCACCAACACGGTGTACGGGCCGGCGGGTCCGTCGTACCACGCGTCGGGGCTCCCGATGTGCGCCGATGCCACCAGCAGCACAGCCGCGATAAGCGCGGTCCCGCGAAACGCATCGAGGACGCGCCGTACGCGGGACACACGAAGCAGACGACTGACGCGCGCCGCCATCATCGTCACCGCTGCACGCGCGTCATCCCACTGCCGATCCACAGCCCCGCACGCGAGGTCACGACGGCGGTGACGATCGCGATCGCGATCCCTCGCGCGAACGCGAGTGCGCTCTTTTCGGCGTTCCAGAACTCGTACCGCCAGTCGCCGAGCTTGATGTAGTAGTCCCACTGATCGGCGGCGAAAACGAAGCTGCGCGCCCGCGGCGAGAGCAGGAACTCGCCCCACCACCAGTGCGCCGCGAGCATCAGCAACACGAACGCGACGCCGAGCGCGGTGGCGAGCACCCAATCGCGGCCGCGTACGCGGCGCATCAACAGGTCGACCGCCACCGCCGGCACGACGAGCAGCAGCGGGAACGGGGGCGGCACCATGCGCGTGACCGGATTGTAGATCGGCGCCAGCTTCGCGGTCGCTGGAAAGAGTTGCAGCGTCCACATGAGCAACAGCACGACGCCCATGTACACCGCGGCGGTGGTCGTCGCCGGCATGCGGAGTCGCGAGGCCCGCGCCGTCGCCACCAGGATGAGCGGCATGCCGATGGCCGTCAGGCGATAGAAGCGCGCCGCGTGCATGTCGTTGGGGAACGCGGCGTACTCCATGAGCACCGTCGCGTGCATCGTGAGCAGGATGCCGGCCGACACCGCGTAGAGCACACCGAGCCGGCGCTGCTCGCCGGGCACCGCTCTGTTCTGGCGGGCGAGCGCCATGAGCATGGCGCCCACCTGGATCGCGATCATCCCCCACGCGAGGACCATGTGCGGCGGGCTCATGATCTTGACGTCGAGCCCGTACGCGTTATGCCACCAGTTGTCGAATGGCGCCGAGACGACCATGGTGAGCGTGCCCCAGATGCACACCCAGGCTCCGAGGGGTCCTCGAAAGCCCCAGACCCGCACGCCCGACGCGCGGTCCCCCGCGCTTCCACCGAACGTCGTGCGCAACACGAGCCAGCCGCAGCTGGTGCCGGCGACGACCGCAGCGAACTGCTCGAGCACGTGGGGAGGCGACCAGAAGGTGTCACGCCCTATCGAGCGGTGCCACGAGATGTCCCAGATCAGGCCGACGACGATGGATACGGAGGCGAAGAGCACGGCATAGAGCGGCCACGTGCGCTCCGCGGCGCGGGCGGCGGCCTTCGAGAACGGCTTCGCTTCGTCGACCGGGACGACTTCGAGAGTGGTGCTCACGACGTTTTCGCTCGCTCCAGTTCGGCGGCTCGGGGTTGAGCGCAGCCGCTCGGCGCGGGCCGCGTCGGCTGCGCGGCCTGGCTCGAGAAAATGCGCGACGGCGTGGTTTCGGGACAGGGGATTCGACTCCGGGGCGCTGCCAGGTGACACCGCCGCCCTGGCGTCGCAATATTCGCCGCCGGCCACGGCCAACCGACCTCGTTCGCCCCGACGCTGCATCGCCTTTCCCAGCCACGCATCATGACCGTTCGCGTCTTCGTCACCGGCGGTACGTTCGACAAGGAATACGACGAGCTGACCGGGAGGCTCTTCTTCCGGAACACGCACGTGCCGGAGATGCTGCGACGCGGTCGCTGCGGCCTCGACGTCGACGTCGAGTCGTTGATGATGGTCGACAGCCTGGAGATGACCGAAGCCCAGCGTGCGGTGATCGTGCGCGCGTGCCGCACGTGCACGGAGCGTCAGATCGTGATCACCCACGGCACCGACACGATGGTCGAGACGGCACGCGCGATCGCGCAGGGCGTCGAGCAGAAGACGGTGGTCCTCACGGGGGCGATGGTGCCGTACGCCTTCGGCAGCTCCGACGGGCTGTTCAACCTCGGGAGCGCGCTCTCGTTCGTGCAGTCGCTCGCGCCGGGTGTGTACATCGCGATGAACGGGCGCAGCTTCCCCTGGAACGATGTGCGGAAGAACCGGGAAGCTGGCGTGTTCGAGCGGCTCGGGGACTGAGTCGAGGCCGCGATTTCGGGGGGCGTGGGAACAGCTAAAACCGCAAAGGACGCAGAGAACGCGGAGGACTGCGTGGCTGGTCGAGATGCGCGCGCCAGCGGCCGTGAACTGATGGGACCGGCCTCGCGACGCACTCGGCCTCCAGTGGTCGTCCCCCTTCTTCAGTTCCGCGGTTCTGCCGTTCCGTCGTATGAGCGCCCGCTGCGCGCGCGATGCCATCCGCACATCGGTTCGGCCGCACTAGCCGCCGAAGTCGGAGCGGAGCTGTCGTTCCTCGACTGCGCGGCCTTCGGCCGCTCCGCTCGGAATGACACCGCAGGCGCGCGCGTAGGCTATGCACGCCCCGCCGAACGGCGGGACTCGACGAAGCGCCGGTCACTCGGCGCCAAGGGCAAACGAGCGAGATCGCTCGGCCGCCCCCACGCCAGCGCGATGTGCTCGTGACAGGTCGGCTCGCCGACGATCCGGACCGGGACGAACACGATCAGGAACGACGACCCCGGATCGGCGATGGTGAGCTCGGCCTCGCCGACCTCGGTCACCTCGACCCCGAGCTCCTCATGCAGCTCGCGGCGCGCGGCATCGGCATCGGACTCGCCGCTCTCGCATTTGCCGCCAGGAAACTCCCACAGCCCCCCGTGACGCTTCGAAAGCGGCCGTTGACACACGAGAAGATCGTCACCGCGGGAGACGACCGCGGCGATGACTCGAACGACGGGATCGGGCATTCGGTTCGGCTACCCCTGTCCTCGTAACACGCTGAACTCGCCGAACAGTTTCGGCGGGAGCGGAACCCCGAGCGTCCACGTGATGCTCATCGGCCGATCCCCGCTGATGTCATCCGGACTCGTCAGGCGCACCGGGCCGCACGCCCGATAGGGATCGTGCTTGGCCACGCGAACGAAGAGCTGGAACGACCAACCGTTCGTCGCGCTCTCGAGATAGCGGCGTCCCGCGGGCGTGTCCGGCCCTGCCGTATGCTGCGTCTGCCAGTGAAAGCGATCCGGGCTCACGGCGTAGTCGTGATAGGCGATGCGATCGTGGAAGCCCGCTGACTTGTCGAGCGTGATGAACAGCAACTCCGTGTGCCGGTCGTGCAGCGCCAGCACGCCCGCCTGGAACGGAGTCCGTCGCTCCGCGCTCAGAAAGCCCACCGCGGTCAGGATCTCCCGAATACGGTACGCCCCGTGGAGTTGCAGCGGGGCGTCATCCAGGCCGGGAACGGGCCGGCGCTCCAGTCTGCTCTGCGCCGCGAGCACGTCGGCGAGCTCCTCCAGCTCCTCGGCGCACGCCGGGTGTTCGTCGAACCGGGAGAACATGGCTTCGTACGCCAGAGGCTGCCGGCCGCCATCGATCTGATACGCGAGCATCTGCGCCCGGATCTTCTCGTTAGGCGCGTCCGCGGCGTACCCGGCGCGCGACTCCGCGACGCGCCGCATCAGCGCGAGTTGATCCGGGTCGTCCACGTGCAGCAGGTCGCCGAGCCGGCCAGAGAGCTTGGCCTCGGCCTCCGACTCCTTCCCCGCCAGAAGACCCGCGTTCCGTTTGAGCGTCGTCCACCCGCTCGGGGCGCTGTCGCGGTAGACCTCGTCGAGCCCGATGCGCTGATCGTGCAAAAACTCGCCGAGTCGAACCGTGCGCGTGCGCCGGAGCGTGGCGTAGCTCTGGAGCTCGGCCGTCATTCGTCGCCAGCTCTGATGCACCAGCGCCCTGAGGTTTCGGAGCACCTGCTGGCGCGTCTGTCGCTGCAGGTGGATGTGGCAGCCCGGAGGAAGGTTGCCGAATCCGTGCTCCACCGCGTCGATCAACTGGGTGCGCGTCAGTCCCGAGATGCCCGAGAGCAGCCGGTCGAAGCGGAAGTCGGCGCGGTGCTGACCGAGGAAATCGAGTACGAGACAGCTCTCCTTTCCCGGCGACAACCGCAATCCGCGCCCGATCTGTTGCTGGAAGAGCACCGGGCTCTGCGTGGGGCGCAGCAGGATCAACGTATCGACGTCGGGGAGGTCGACGCCCTCGTTGTACAGGTCGACGGTCACGAGGGCGCACACCTCGCCCCGCGCCAGCCGTCCGGGCGCGCGAAGCTGCTCCATCCTCGGCGTGTCACCCACCACGCAGAGCGCCGGCAATCCCGCCGCGGTGAGCTTCTCCGCCGTGAACCGCGCGTGAGCCACCGACACGCAGAACACCAGCGCCTTGCCGTGTCGCGGGTTGCCGGCGAGGCGATGCCATTCGTCGATCACCATGCGCGCGCGGGCATGGTTCCCGACCACCATCTGCTCGACCGCGGCCACTTCGCCCGGACGATCCCACGGCACCTGCGTGAAGTCGGTCTCGTCATCGCACGCGTAGTACTCGAACGGTGCGAGCAACTGCATGTCCAGCGCATCCCAGAGGCGAAGCTCGACCGCCGGGGCGCCGTCCGGCCGCGGCGAGAAGTACTTCTCGATCGGCTGGCCGTCCGCACGCTCCGGCGTCGCCGTCAGCCCAAGGAGCTGGGCGGGGCGTATCGCGGTCGCGAGCCGATCGAAGCGGTCGGCCGCGAGCCGGTGGCATTCGTCGATCACCACCGTGTGCCAGTAGTCGGCGCCGAGTTTCTCGACGAGGTCGCGCGACGTCAGGCTGTCGATGGAAGCGAAGAGGTAGTCGTGATGGGCCGGTATCACTCCCCCGGTGAGCAGCTCGCCGAACGAGTGGTCGCGCAGTACCTCCCGGTACGTTCGCAGCGCCTGTCGGAGGATCTGGGCGCGATGCGCGACGAACAACAGACGGGGCCGAGCACCTAACGTCGCACACGTGTCGCGGTAGTCGAGAGCGGCGACGACGGTCTTTCCCGTCCCCGTCGCCGCGACGAGGAGATTACGGTTACGCCCCCTGTCTCGCTCGTGCCGGAGTTGCTCGAGCATGTCACGCTGGTACGGCTTCGGCTGGATGTCGAAGAACGCCAGGGGCGTCACGTCACCGTCCACACCGCGCTCGCGCCGCAAGGCGTCGATGACCGCCGCGCGACTCGCCTGGTCCGCCGGCGAGTATGGCGTGAACTCGTCATCGAGCCAGAGCGAGTCGAAGTGCGCCCTCGCCCGCCCGTAGAGCAGTTCCTGCCCGCGCTCCGTGAACTTCATCGTCCACTCGAGCCCGCCCATCAACGCCGCGCCGGAAAGGTTCGCGCTCCCGACGTATGCGGAGCCGAAGCCGGAGCGCCGGTGGAACATCCACGCTTTGGCGTGGAGGCGAGTGCGCCGGCCGTCGAGCGAGACTTTGACCTCGCAGCCGTTGAGTCGCGCCAGTGCATCCAGCGCGGCGATCTCGGTGGCGCCCGTGTACGTCGTCGTCAGGACACGGATGCGCGTCCGGCCCTTTCCCGCGGCGTCGCCGGCGGTGACCGCGCGGAGGATGTCGGCGAGCTTTCGAACTCCCGACACCGTGATGAAGCTGACCAGGATGTCGATCTGGTCGCACGCCGCGGCCTCGCGACGGAGCTCGGTGAGGAGCGCCGGCGAACCGCGCCCCGCGGTGAACAACCAGGGGGCGGCGAGCCCCGTTTCGGGAGCCGCCGGCGCCGTCTCGCCCGGCCCGTGAACGGCCCGCAGCACGCGCGGCGGCGTAGCGACCGCGTCGACGATGTCGCGCGCCGACGGGCGATCGGTGCGGATGCGCCGCAGCAGGTCGTTGACGAGCGCGAGCTGGGCGCGGGCGCGCTCCGAATCCTCGCCGTCGAGGTGATCGAGAATTCGCCGAAGCTGCTGGCCGAGTACCTCGACCAGGCGCCCCGGCGTCTCGGCTTCATCGAGGTCTCGGATGTCGGGGACGTCCGGCGCGATCTCGCCGAGCGCGCGTGTCACCGCGTCGGTGAGGACGAGATCGTACAGACCGCGCGAAAGGCTCATCGGGCGGCGCGCCCTACTCGATTCTCCGCCGCAACCGGCTCTGTGGATCGGCGCCGTCGCGCACGTCGATGGCCGCCCGCGCGCCGATGGTCAGATACGGGCGCGCGCTGTTTTCGGTCAGCGCCTCGGGCCGCAGGTGCAGGAACGCGCCCGTCGCATCCAGCGTGTCGACGGCCACGGCGCCCGTCAGGTCGCCCACCTCGCGCACCCGGCCGCGCGTCCTCGCCACCGCATCCTCGTAGTTGATCGCGACGTCGGCGACGACCGGCGGCATGCCCGGGAGCACCACCCGCCCGCCCCGCACCAACAGGTCGTACGCGCCACCCGTGTTGTAGGCGAGGCGCTCGTACTCGTTAGGGTCGGCCGAGTCGTACGCGCTGGTGGCGATGGCGTCGAGCGCGCGGAGGATCGCGGCCGCGTTGAGCCGGCGGAGCGCCTGCTTCTCCGGATCGTCCGGCAGCGAGCCGCTCTCGATGAGCACCGTGCTCGTGCCCCACGTCTGCATCAGATCGCCAAAGGCGCGCGGGTTGAACGCGTCATCGTACTTCGACACGCGGCCGGGGATCTGGCTCCCGAAGTCGCGGGCAATCCCCGCGGCCACCAGGCGGGCACGGCTCCGCACCGGCCCCCACGACTTCTCGGCGTCGGCGGCGGGAGCGAGCAGCGCGATGCCTGCCGGCAGCCCGTTGCGGCCCACGCGCGTGCGAGCGTTCTGGTCGTGCAGGTTGAAGCCGAAGTCGGGCTGGAGCCCGTCTCGAACCGCCTTGAGCGTTCGCGCTTCGGGTGTGGAGAGCCGTCTCGCGTCGCGGTTGATGTCGATGCCTGCCGCGTTCTCCCGTTGGAAGCGCTCGGCGCCATCGGGGTTGAGCATCGGCAACACGACCACCGTGAGCGCGCTGGACAGACGATCGCGAAGACCATCGCTTCCCGGCGCGGTCATCCAGGCGAAGATGTCCGCCAACGCCATCGTGGCGGTGGACTCGTCGCCGTGCATCTGAGACCAGAGGAGCACCTTACGCGGACCGGTCCCGAACGTGATGGTGCGGAGCTCGCGCCCCTGCATCGAGCGCCCCACCTCCTCCACCCGCAGCCGCGGCGAGACGAGCGAGGGCTGCAGGGCGCTCCAGTAGTCGGCGTGGGTCGTGCGCCGGGTCGTGATGGCGGCCACCTTGTACCGGTCGGCGATGCGGAGCATGTCCGACAGGCTGCCAGGCGTGCTCGGAGTGGGGCGGCTGGCCGGAGCGTTGGCGGCGCGACAGCCAGCGAACGTCAGCATGGTGGCAACGAGCAGGCAGCGGCGCATGACAGTGGGCACGGGCACTCGGAGTGAGGGATGAGTCGACTCGCGATCGACAGCGTCGGACGATAGCTACGCGCGCAAGTGTCAGTCGGGCAACGACGGGACGAGCGTTCACGAGCGCCACCAATTTGCCGACTGAACGCCAGCCCGCAATCGGGAGCGATCTTCCGCGACCGCGTCTCCCATGAGAGTTTCATCGGGAACCGTCGCGGCGCGCGCGACGACATCCACGTGAGCGACATGCGCGTCCTCTTCATCGGCAACAGCTTCACCGCGCGAAACGACGTGCCCGGCCTCATCGCGCAGCTCGCCACCGCTCGGGGCAAGCGGCTCGAGCATCGCCTGATCTCGGCCGGCGGCGCGTCGCTTCGCATGCACTGGAACAAGGGCGAAGCCCAGAGGGACATCGCGCGCACCCGCTACCACCACGTGGTACTGCAGGAGCAGAGCACGTTGCCCATCAAGAACGCGCGCCGGATGCACGAGAACGTCCGGCTCTTCGACGAAGCGATCCGGGCGTCGGGGGCGAGCACCGTGTTGTATCTCACGTGGGCGCGCGTGAGCGCGCCGGCCACGCAGGAGGCCATCACGAGCGCCTACACGAGCATCGGGAGCGAGCTCGGCGCCGTCGTCGTTCCGGCCGGCATCGCGTGGCAGCGGTTCCTGCGCAAGCATCGCCAGCCGGTGCTGCACGACAAGGACGGGAGCCACCCGACCCTTGCCGGCTCGTACCTGGCGGCCTGCGTCTTCTTCGCCGTCCTGTTCGGCGAGCGTCCCGGTGGGGTGGCCGGCGATCTCGCGGGGCTCACCCGCGCCGACGCCGAACTGTTGCACGAGACCGCGTGGGCGACGGTGCACGAGTCGCGTCGATCCGCATGACGACCGAACGTCCCCACTCATCGCGCCAGCGCTACCGCGGATTCGTCGAGGACTACAAGCACCGGCGCCTCGACGACTCGGCCAGCGCTCCGACGAACCAGAAGCGGGTGAACGAGTCGGCGAGTGCGGGTGGAGACGGCCAGTCGCCCGAATCTCGCCGCGTGCGGCGGCGCGAGCAGCGGGCGCATCTGCGCGCGTACCTGCGTTGGCTGTCGCCGTATCGATACGCGGTGGGCGGGGTGTTCGCTCTCGCGCTGCTCGCCGCCGGTCTACAGATGGTCGAGCCGCTCTTCATGCGGTTCATCATCGACCGGGTGCTCCTGAACGCCGGGCTCGACTCGGCGGCGCGCCTGACGCGCCTCCACCTGGCCGGCGCGGTGTTCGTCGGCGTGATCGTCATCTCCAACTCGACCGGCGCGCTCAAGGACTACCGCCAGCGCATGCTCAACGCCCGGGTCATGCTGTCGCTGCGCCGGTCGCTGTTCGACCGACTGCTGCACCTGCCGTTGCCCAGGCTGTGGGACATGAAGACCGGCGGGATCCTGTCGCGGCTGACGGGTGACGTGGACACGACGACCGGGCTCCTGCAGATGGCCATCGTGTCTCCCGCCGTCTCGCTCATCCGTCTCGGCGTCGCGGTGGCCGTGCTGCTGTCCCTGAACTGGCGGTTGGCATTGACCGCCCTGGCGATCGTTCCCGGCGTGATGCTGATGAGCTTCACGCTGGCGCGCCGCGTCAGGCCCATCTACCGGTCCGTTCGCAAGGACGCGGAGCAGATCGATGGCCGAGTGGGCGAGACCTTCTCGGGGATTCGCGTCGTCAGGACGTTCCGGCGAGAGTCGGGCGAGCTGCTCGAGTACATGCGCGGGCGGCATACGGTGCTGCGCAAGGAGCTGTTCGCGAACCGTCGCGAGATGGTGCTGTGGACGTCGTGGGGGCTGTTGTTGGGCAGCGTCAACGTGGCCATCGTCTGGTACGGCGGGTACCTGAACATCAGGGGCAACGCGTCCATCGGCGACATCATGGCCTTCCAGTGGTACACGTTCCTGCTGCTGAACCCCGTCTGGCAGATCGTCAACTCCTTCTCCGAGCTCCAGCGGTCGCTCGCCGCCATGGAACGCGTGTTCGACGTGCTCGCCATGGACGAGGACAAGCCCGACCGCCCTGACGCCGTCAACGCCCCGCGGCTCGTGCGGGAGATCCGGTTCGACAACGTGGAGTTCGAGTACCGCGAGGGGCGGCCGGTGGTACGCGACTTCGACGTCACCGTCCGCGGCGGATCGGTGGTCGCGCTGGTCGGTCGAAGCGGTGCGGGAAAGACGACCGTGACGGATCTCGTCGCCCGCTTTCACGACCCCACGCGCGGACGCATCCTGCTCAACGGCTCGGACGTTCGAGATTTTCGCCTGCGCACCTATCGCGACCTGCTGGCCATCGTGCAGCAGGACGTCTTCCTGTTCGACGGGTCGGTGCGCGACAACATCGCCTACGGCCGCCACGATGCGACCGACGCGGACGTCGAGGACGCCGCCCGCCGCGCCAACGCGCACGAGTTCATCGAGAAGCTGCCGGAGGGGTACGACACGTTCATCGGCGAGCGGGGCGTCAAGCTCTCGGGCGGGCAGCAGCAGCGGCTCGCCATCGCGAGGGCGATCCTGGCGCGGCCCCAGATCCTCATTCTCGATGAAGCGACCAGCAACCTCGACACCGAGAGCGAGCAGCTCATTCAGTCGTCGATGGCCACGCTGTTGGCCGGGCGTACGACGTTCGTCATCGCGCATCGGCTGTCGACCATCCGGCGCGCCGATCTGATCCTCCTGATGGAAGACGGCCGGGTCGTCGAGCGCGGGACGCACGAGCAGCTCATGGGTGCTCGGGGCGCGTACTACGAGATGGTGCTGCGGCAGATGGAGTCGTCGGCCCAGGGCGGCGACGAACTTCTGCTGATGAACGCGCCGGCGCGGCCGCTCGCCGCCACATCGGGCGATGGCGGCGAGCGATAGGACGCGACTGCCGGCTACTGTTTCGTCATCGTCAGGCCCGTCACGGTCGCCTCGGTGTTGTGGCCGAAGCGAATGCCGTAGATGCCGTCCGTCGACTTGAGCTTGCCGGACGTCACCAGGTCGGCCTTGGGGTAGCTGGCCACGGTCTTCCCGTTGATCGCGCACTCGACGTTGTCACCCTTCACCGACAGGGCGATCTCCTGCGTCACCGGCTGCCCCGGACCGGCGGCCTTGTGCACCGCGTCGTTCATCTCGCCGCCACGGCCGTTCATCTGGAACGCGGCGGGGCCGAAGCCGCGAACGATGAAGTTGCCCTTGCCGTAGGCCGCGCAGTACAGATAGCTCTGCTGGTCGGTGCCCATGTCGTTGCCGGCGATGAACACCCCGTACGGATGCGGGTGATCGTTCAGGTTCATGTACTTCGGCTCCGTGAACGTCGCCTTGACCGTGTAGTTGCCGGTGGCCTTGTTCGCCGGGTTCCAGTACGCGACCGCGGGACCGGTCGTGACGTGAAGGGCGTTGCCCTCCTTCGCCAGCTTCGCGTTCTCGAGCTTCTGGCCTCTGCTCGCCTCGTTGGCGTCGATCTTCCCCGCCCACCCCGGCACGGAGATGCCGCCTCCGGCCACGGCGCGGGCCTCCTCCTGCCCCTGGACAACGCTCACGACTGGAACGAGCATGATCGCGACAATTGCTGCCGCGGAACCGTATGCGCTACCCATCGAGCAACCTCCTGATGAGGGTGTTAGCTGCCGCTAACGATACCTCGGGGACGCCCAGGGCCGCCACCGGGTGAAAGGTCAGCGCGATGTGAGGACCGCCACCAGGCGTGTGCCATCGAATCCGCCATTCCACGCCGGCCACGGCGCGTTCTCGCGGACAGCGGCCGAGGGACATCCGATCTTGTTGCCGAGCTGATGCGCGGTAGCTTCAACCCACCGCGTCACCGCCCGAGGGGCGCTCCCGGTCGCCACGAGCGGCAGGCGCGTCACCAACAGCGTCCCATTCGCATCGACCGTTAGGTGCGCGACCTGATCGAGGGAATGGCATGCCTCGCGTGAGCGCGAACCGTAAGGGCAGGAAGGCGACGGCCGAGCGCGCCGGCGCGTCGCCGCGCACGACCATCGCCGTGCAGGGCGCGCGCGTGCACAACCTCAAGAACATCTCGGTCGAGATCCCGCGCGACAGGCTCGTCGTGGTCACGGGCCTTTCGGGCTCGGGCAAGTCGAGCCTCGCGTTCGACACCATCTACGCCGAAGGACAGCGGCGGTACATGGAGTCGCTCTCCAGCTACGCGAAGCGCTTCGTCGCCCAGGTCGCGAAGCCCGACGTGGACTTCGTGTTCGGCCTCTCGCCCGTGATCTCGATCGAGCAGAAGACGATCGCCAGCAACCCACGCTCGACGGTCGGCACCCTCACCGACATCGCGAGCTACCTGAACCTGCTGTTCGCGACCATCGGGGAACCGCATTGTCCCCGCACGGGGGAGCCGACGCCGAGCCGCACGTCCAGCCAGATCCTCGAAACGATCCTGTCGCTGCCAAGCGGCTCGGAGGTCGAGCTCCGGGCGCCGGTCTTCCCGGTGTACGGCGAGGAGCTGGACTTCGTGCTCACCGAGGTGCGGAAGAAGGGATGCCGCCGCATGATCATCGACGGCAAGCCGGTGGACATCTCCGATCGGGTCGAGCTCGACGGCTCGCGCGTCAGGCACATGGACGCCGTGGTGGACCGCGTGGTGGTGGGTCCGAAGCACGAGAAGGCGATCAAGGCCGCGATCGCCGCGACGCTGCTCGTGGGCGATGGCCTGCTTCGGGCCGAGGTGGTCGCGGGCGCGAGCAAGGCGGAGCGCGACCGCTTCTCTCGAGCGCTGTGCAGCCCCACGCACCACCTCGTGTACGGCGACATCCAGCCGGACTACTTCGTCTTCAACAACCCCGAGAGCGCCTGCCGCACCTGCGGCGGACTCGGCGTGCACAAGCTCACGCACCCCGAGCTGCTCATCCCCGACCCGAAGCGAAGCATCCGCGGCGGCTGCTTCGTGCGCGAGGCGTTCCGCTACAACCCCGACACGTGGGACGGGGTGGTGATGTACAGTCTGAGCAAGGTGGTGGGCTTCTCGCTCGACACGCCGTGGCAGGACCTGCCACCGAAGGTGCACGACGCGATTCTCAACGGCATCGACGAGAAGGTCGTCATGATGTCACCGCCGGAGGCGAAGGTCCGGCGCGACAACCCCGAGGGCAAGTCCACCGGCTTTCACGGCATCGCTCGGCGCATCGAGCGGCATTACCGGCGCTACCGGCAGCGCGGGGAGGGCAGCGCCGGCATGGAGGCCTGGCTCGACAAGGTGATGGTCGAGCACACCTGCCCCGACTGCAATGGCGCGCGCGTGCGCGCCACACGCCTGCTCTTCACCGTCGGCGGCAAGACGATCCACGACTTCGGCCAGCTTCACTTCGATGAGCTGCACGCCTTTCTGGGATCGGTCAAGCCCGCGGGCCGCGGCGCCGATGCGGGGCGGCAGATACTCAAGGAGATTCGCGGCCGGCTCGAGCTGCTGCTGGGCATCGGGCTGGATTACCTGAGCTTCGACCGCCGCGCGAGCACGCTCTCCGGCGGCGAGTCGCAGCGCATCCGGCTGTCCACGCAGATCGGATCCGGGCTCATGGGGATGCTCTACGTGCTGGATGAGCCGAGCATCGGGTTGCATCCGAAGGACAACGTGAAGATGATCGCGACGCTGGAGAGCCTGCGCGACATCGGCAACACGGTCATCGTGGTGGAGCACGACGAGGACACGATCCGCGCGGCGGACCACGTGGTGGAGATGGGGCCGGGGCCCGGTGTGCACGGCGGCACGGTGGTGGTCCAGGGCACGATCGACGACGTGCTGAAGTGCAAGGCGTCCCCCACCGGGCAGTTCCTCTCGGGCAGGCGGTCGATCGCCACCCCCACGCGGCGGCGCACCGGCAACGGGAAGGCGCTCGTCGTACGCGGCGCCCGCGAGAACAACCTCAAGTCGGTGGACGTGGCGTTCCCGTTAGGCCGACTGGTCGCGATCACGGGCGCGTCGGGCTCGGGCAAGAGCACGCTCGTGAGCGAGGTGCTCTACAAGGCGCTGTGGAAGCGGCTGGTGGATACGCGTACGCTGCCGGGCGAGCACGACGGGGTGGACGGCATGGAGCACGTGCACAAGGTGGTGAGCATCGACCAGTCGCCCATTGGCCGCAACAGCCGCTCGAACCCCGCGACGTACATCGGCTTCTACGACACCATCCGCGACCTGTTCACGCAGGCGCCGCTGTCGGTCGAGCGGGGCTACAGGGCGGGGCGATTCAGCTTCAACGTCAAGAGCGGCCGGTGCGAGGAGTGCCAGGGCGAGGGGGTGATCACCACCCAGCTCTACTTCATGCCCGACGTGGAGGTGACGTGCGGCGCCTGCAAGGGCGCGCGGTTCAACAGCGAGACGCTCGAGGTCACGGTGCGCGGGAAGACCATCGACGACGTGCTGAACATGTCGGTGGAGGAAGGCGTGACCTTCTTCGCGAACGAGCCGGCCATCGGCAGGAAGATCGCCGTGCTGAACGATCTCGGGCTGGGCTATCTCACGTTAGGCCAGTCGGCGACGACGCTCTCGGGCGGCGAGGCGCAGCGCGTGAAGATCGCCGCCGAGCTCAGCACGCTGCAGCGCTCGAAGCACACGCTCTACATTCTCGACGAGCCGACGACGGGGCTCCACCTGGCGGACGTGGAGCGGCTGCTCGAGTCGTTGAACCGCCTGGTGGACGTGGGGCACACGGTGCTGCTCATCGAGCATCATCTCGATGTGATCAAGACGGCGGACCACGTGATCGACCTCGGGCCGGAGGGCGGGCACGGGGGTGGTGAGGTGGTGGTGACCGGCACTCCGGAGGCCGTGGCGGCGTGCCAGGCGTCGTACACGGGGCGATTCCTGAAGGCGCACCTGCGGCGTTAGGACAGTGCTGTCATTCCGAGCGAGGGGTCGTTGGACCCCGAGTCGAGGAACCCTCAGCGTCCCGGTCGAGGGCCCTCTGCCGGGACGCTGACGGTTCCTCATCTGCCCGCGGGAGCGGGCACCCGCGCCGCCTTCGGCCGCTCCGCTCGGAATGAAAACGTCAGGCCTACCTCGCCTCGGCCGCCGGCGTGAACCCGATCTTCCCCTCCGCCATCCGCAACAGCTCGGCCGGGTCGTACACGACGCCCGCCTTCATCACCATCCGGACGTTGCGGGTGTTCTTGATGTCCTTCAGCGGATTGCCCCGGACCACGAACAGATCGGCGAACTTCCCGGCCTCGATCGAGCCGAGCTTGTCGCCCGCGTTCAGCGCCCGCGCGCCGTTGATCGTGCCGATGCGGAGCGCGGCCGCCGGCGGGATGCCGGCCAGCACGAGCGCGTGCAGCTCCCGGTGCGCGGAGAAACCGGCCAGGAACTCCCCCCGGCTGGGATTGTCCGTGCCTAACGCGATGAAGCCACCGGCATCGTAGAACGCCTTGGTCGTGCGGCGGAACGCCCAGTAGAGCGAATCGAACAGCACGTTCGGCTTCCGCGGCGGCAGCCCCTTCACCCACGCCTGCACCTCGGGCGTGAAGAACTTCCGCTCGTCGATCCAGTAGTCGAACCCTTCCTGCAGCGTGCCGAAATAGACCGGCGCGGTGATCGTCGGGTCGAACGTCACGTGGTGCGACACGAACAGGTCGATGATGTCGCGGACCTCCTTCGATTTCACGTCGGCGTGGATCCACGACGGATAGGCGGGCTTCGTCGGGTCGAGCTCGTCGCCGCCCAGGAAATGCTCGATGCGGTCGATCCCCATGAGGATCGCGTCCTTCGGGTTCACGCTGTTCCGGTACCCGGACTCGAGATGCCCGGTGACGGTCAGCCCGTGCAGGTGCGCCCGCTCGATGAGCGGCTTCAGGTGCTGGGGCGAGATCCCCTTCGCCTTGAAGCCGCGCACGCCCCTGGCGGCCCACTCGTCCACGTCCCGGTAGATGTCCTCCGCCGTCGCGTTGGCGTTCCACCCGCGGCGCGCGGTACCGAAGTACGGGCCCGAGTTGAAGATTCGCGGGCCGATCTGCCGGCCGCTGTCGATGCGCTTCCGCGCCTCCATCATCCCCTCCGGGTCGTACTCCCCGGCCGGGAACGTGGACGTGACGCCGTTCGCGAGGAAGATCAGTGGATTGATCGTGTACTCGTCGGACCTCGTCCCGTTGGGCCCGAGCGTCATGTTGTAATGCGCGTGGACGTCGAAGATTCCCGGGAGGATGTACGACTCGTCGTCGAGCTGTACCACGCGCGCGCCAGCCGTGTCGGCCGGTGCGATGGTCCCGTTCACGATCTGGAAGACGCCGCCACGGACGAGAACTCCGCGATTGCGTACGACGGTGTCGCTGGTGGCCGTGAACAGCCAACCGCCCCGCACCACGACGGGCGCGGGTGCCTGGGCACGCACGGCCGAGGCGATGAAGAGCGCGAACAAGACAACGCGGTACACGAATCCTCCCGATCGAGTCGACCGCAAGATGGCGCATGTCTCGGCGACCGCCAGTGCCGAGCGATAGACTCTTCGTCGGAACGGGCCGAAGCTTCTGGTATCAGAACCCGTTGATTGGACGACAGCACACGATCACATGACGAGTCTACAGGAAATGCTCGGCATCGAGCTGCCGCTCATTCAGGCGCCGATGGCAGGCGTGCAGGGCAGCGCGCTGGCGGTGGCGGTGTCGAACGCCGGGGGGCTGGGCTCCCTTCCCTGCGCCCTGCTGAGCCTCGACGCGATGCGCGAGCAACTGGCGGCGATTCGGTCGCACACGACCAGGCCGTTCAACGTGAACTTCTTCTGCCACACGCCGCCCGCGTTCAGCGCCGAGCGCGAGGCGGCCTGGCGAGAGACGCTGGCACCGTACTACGAGGAATTCGGAATCGATGCCAGCGCCATCACCGCCGGGCCGGTGCGATCGCCGTTCGCGGCGGAAGCCGCCGACGTCCTCGGCGAGTTTCAGCCGTCCGTCGTGAGCTTCCACTTCGGCCTGCCGCCGGCGGAGCTGCTCGCGCGTGTACGAGGGTGGGGCGCGAAGATCCTGTCCTCGGCCACCACGGTGGACGAAGCCCGCTGGCTCGAGGCGCACGGAGTCGATGCCATCATTGCGCAGGGTCTCGAGGCGGGCGGACACCGCGGCATGTTCCTCTCCGTCGACCTCACGACACAGGTGGGGACGTTCGCCCTCGTGCCGCAGATCGTGCACGCGGTGAACGTCCCCGTCATCGCCGCCGGCGGCATCGCCGACGCGCGAGGCGTGGCGGCCGCCATGCGGCTCGGCGCCGCCGCGGTGCAGGTCGGCACGGCGTACCTGCTCTGCCCGGAGTCCACCACGACCGCGGTGCATCGCGCCGCGCTCGGGAGCGCGGCGGCTCGCCACACGGCGCTGACGAACATCTTCTCCGGCGGGCCCGCGCGCGGTATCGTCAACCGCATCATGCGGGAGCTCGGGCCCATCTGTGCGGCGGCGCCCGACTTTCCGCTGGCCACCGCCGCCATCGCACCGCTGCGCGCCAGGGCCGAGAGCCAGGGTAGCGGCGATTTCTCCCCGCTGTGGGCGGGCCAGAACGCGAGCGGTTGCAAGGAGGTGCCGGCCGCCGAGCTCACGCGTGAGTTGGCACGGGAGCTCGCGTGATGTGGCGCCATGGCCCATCGCTGCATCGGATCTGACCGCCCGCCATCCGTCCCCCGTCGAATCTCCGCCTGTGCCGAAGCGCCCAGCCCCCGCGAGAACCTAACGCGACGGTCTCTGGAATTGGGGTCAGACTCGAATTGAATCATTTGAGCTCAATTCGAGTCTGACCCCGATTACCCCGGTCCCTCTACCGGGATGATGAGGGTTCCTCATCTGCCCGCGGAGCGCGCACCCGCGCTGGCGCTCGGCGCCAGCTCCGCTCGGAATGACAGAGTCGTACTAACGCGCCAGCCTCAAGCCCTCGAAGATCGTCCGGACCAGCGTCCCGTCATCGCCGCCGAGCTCCCACGCCATCACGCCGCCGAGGTGGTGTGAGCGGACGTACGCGACCTTCTCGGCAACCGACTCGGCGTCGTCGTACGTGATCCACGTGCCGGTGGCGGCGTTGTAGAGCCAGGGCACGCGCGCTTCGGGGTGCATGAACCGGCGGAACCCGCTCGTGTCGGGCCGGCGGCGAATGAGCGACTTGTAGTCGGTTCCGGTGCGCCACTCGTCAGGCACGCTCCCGCCCGTTGGCTGGAAGAGCCCGTCGTTCGCGCTGCCCACACCTCCGTACACGCGCCCGTAAAACGGAATGCCGACCACGATTCTGGACGCCGGGACGCCACCCGCGAGGTAGCGCCGCACGGTGGAGTCCACGGTGAAGCCGGGCGTCGGATCGCCGGTGGCGGTGTAGAGCGGCGCGTTGAAGTGCGCGATGCGCGAGCCCGCGTGGTAGTCGTACGTCATGACGTTGAACCAGTCGACGACTGCCGCGACCTTGTCGAGCTCGAGCTGCGCGAACACGGCCGGGCCGGCGATGGTCGCGATGGTCAGCAGATAGCGTCGCCCGTCCCGTTCCGCTTGCGCGTCGAGCTCGCGACGCAGCTCCTGGAGGAGGAGCGTGCAGTTCTGCCGGTCCTCGGGACGCACGGCGTTGGTGGGGAGCCCGCCGCGAACCGGATACTCCCAGTCGATGTCGATGCCGTCGAACAGGCCGGGGTTCGCGCGAATGACCAGATCGACGGCCGACTCGGCGAAGGTGCGACGTGTCTCGGGGGTCAGGGCGACGTCGGAGAATCGACCGGAGCCGGACCAGCCGCCCACCGCCACGAGGATCTTCAGGTGCGGATAGCGGGCCTTCAGTCCGCGCAGGTCGGCGAAGTTTCCACCTTCGGTGGTGCTCGGGCGCTCGGTGCTGCCGGCGGCCGCGTCGCACTGGCCGGCGTCGAGGCACGGGTCGGCGAGCGCGAGGCGGCCGTCCTCGGCCACCCGGACGAAGGCGTAGATGATGTGCGTGAGCTCGCGGCCGGGGAGGTCGGCGATGCGCGTCCCCTTGGTTCGGACGCCCCAGGACGCGAGGTAGCCGACGATGCGAGGCGTCTGGGCGACGGGGGCGGGGGCCGAGCGGGCCGCGGGGCCGCACGCGAGGGCGGCGGGCGCGCCTAACGTGGCGGCGAGCCGGAACGTGAAGTATCGTGTGGAAGGCACGGTGTGAGAATGCGGTCGGCGCCATGCTGCCGTCAACGGTGACGGCCGGAGCTGGAGCCGCCGCTCCCTGGCGATCGCCCCGCCGACCATTGCGTGTCCTCGCCTGCCGCGTCAGAGTACGAGCGACACTCGGCGCGCCGCTGCGGCGAGCAGTGGACGCCTGAACAGACCCATGCGATCCAAGTCGACGATGTTCCCTGACGTTCCGTTCGAGGCGGACTTCCTGCGCGCTGCCCTGCTCCTGGGACTCGTGCGGGAGGCCGACGTGTCCGCGTGGGCCGAGGCGCTGCTCGAGACCGAGGCCGATCCGCAGGGCCGGCTCGCGGACGTCTCGCTGGCGCCGCACGAGCTGACGGCCATGCGGGAGGTGGCGACATCGCTCTCTTGTGGGACATCCGGGTCGCACCCGATCGGAGGGCGCAAGGCGTGGGCAGAGCCCTGTTCCACGCCGCCGAGGCGTGGGCCGCCGCGCACGGGCGTCGCCGTATGAACGTGGAGACGCAGAACGTCAACGTCCCGGCATGCCGGTTCTACGTCAGCCAGGGGTGCTACCTCGGCGCCATCCGCCGATTCGCGTACGCGGAGCTTCCGGACGAAGTGCAGTTGCTCTGGTACAGGGATCTCTCCGGGCGCGCGCTCGACGGCGCGGTGGCTCACCCCGGCGCGACGAGATGAGATCGACCATGCGCGAACCCGTAGTACTGAGCTGGAGCGGTGGAAAGGACAGCAGCCTGGCCCTGGCCGAGCTGCGAGCGGACCCACGGCTCGAAGTCGTCGGACTGCTCACCAGCGTCACGCGCGGCTACGATCGCATCAGCATCCACGGCGTGCGCCGTGCGCTGCTCGAGGCGCAGGCGCGAGCGATCGGTCTGCCGCTATACGAGATCGCTCTCGAGCCCGAGTGCTCGAACGACGCGTACGAGGCGGCGTTCCGGTCGGCGGCCGAACGGCTCCGCGCCGTGTACCCGTCGCTCGAACGGATTGCGTTCGGCGATCTTTTTCTGGCTGATGTCCGCGCGTACCGCGAGCGGCTCGTGGCGTTGATTGGCCTCGGAGCCGAGTTCCCGCTGTGGGGGCGCGACACCGGCGAGCTGGCCGCGCACTTCGTCGCCTCGGGATACCGCGCTCGGCTCGTCTGCGTGGACACCACACAACTTGCCGCGAGCTTCGCCGGCCGCGCCTTCGACGCGGATCTGTTGGCCGAGTTGCCGCCGACCGTCGACCCGTGCGGCGAGCGCGGCGAGTTCCACACGTTCGTTTCGGACGGCCCGATCTTCGCCGAGGCGGTGCCGCACGTGGCGGGCGAGGTCGTCGTCCGCGACGGGCGGTTCGCCTACTGCGACCTCCTCATCGCTGCTTCCGCTTGAGCAGGAGGTCCTGAAAGTCGAAGCTGAAGTCCGTCTCCTCCGAGACCGCGCGCATCTTCGCCTGATCGATGCCGCCGTCGGGGTTGAGCGCGAACGTCACGAAGGCATCGGCCCGCAACTCGCGGTCTCGCCAGCGCGCGACGAACGTGTCGTGCTGCCAGTGCTCGAGATCGCCGGTCAACTGGGGAGAGTGAGAGAACCGCATCACGAGCTTCCCGCTCTCCAGCGCGACGGTCACGTCGCCGTACCATGCGTCGGTGTAGGTGCCGGCGTACTTCTCCAGCGACAGCGATGGCCGCGAGATGGAGTCTCGCGGCGCGACCTTCTCGCGATCGCCCGACCCAGTGGCGTTCGCCCCCTGGGCGGCGAGTCGCTTGAAGATGGCTACGTAGTCCACCGCCGGGGCGCCGAGGTAGTGGTCGAGCACGTGGTCCACGATCGACTCGAACGCCGCACCCGACTCCTGGTTGGTGAGCACCACCACACCTAACCGGAGCTCGGGAAGCATCGCCACCTTGGACACGTATCCGGGCAGTCCGCCGGTGTGCGACACGAGCTTCTTGCCGCGGTAGTCGGTGAGGCCGAACCCGAGTCCGTAGCCGCCGAAGTTGGCGCGCAGGAACGCGAGCTCCGGCGGCGAATTTCCCGGCGTGATGGGCGTGACGACGTTCCAGAGCTGCCGGGTAGTGCGCGGAGAGAACAGGCGCGAGCCATCGGCCAGCCGGCCGGAGTCGAGCTGTACGATCACCCACCTGGCCATGTCCTCGGCGCCGGCGTTCACGCCGCCGGCGGGGTTGGTGTTGTCGCTCAGGAATGGGGCGATGGGCCGGACCTTTCCGTCGACGCGGGCGTGAGTGCCGGCGACGTTGTCGCGGCCGCCGGCGTCGGAGTGCCTGACGGTGCTTCCCGTCATCCCGACCTTCGACAGGATGCGCGAGCTGATGAAGTCCTCCCACGACTGCCCGCTCACGGCCTCGAGCACCTCGCCGGCGACGAGGTAGAGCACGTTGTCGTACGCGTACGCGCTGCGAAACGAGGTCTGGAGCGGGATGTACCGCAGTCGCCGGGCGATCTCCTTCCGGTTGTACGTGGAGGGCGGCCACCAGAGCAGGTCGCCGGCGCCGAGCCCGAGCCCGGAGCGATGCACGAGCAGGTCGCGCACGGTGAGCTCGCGCGTGACGTACGGATCGGAGAGCGCGAACCACGGGAGGTAGCGCGTGACGGGGGCGTCCCACTCGATCTTCCCTTCCTCGACGAGCAACGCGAGCGCGGTTGCCGTGAACGCCTTGGTGTTCGAGGCGATGCCGAAGCGCGTTTTGGCGTCCACGGGCGTGGGGTCGCCCATTCGGCGGACGCCGTAGCCCTTGGCGACCACCACCTTCCCGTCCTTGACGATGGCGAGGCCGATGCCCGGGACTTCGAATTCGCGCATGGCGCGCTGCACGAACTGATCGAGGTCGGCGGGTGCCGACTGCGCGTGGAGCGGGGCGGCGAATGGCGCGAGTGTGAGGACGAGAAGTGGAAGGATCGTGCGACGCGGCATCAACGGAAGACCGGGCTCAGGGTGGTAGAGGGGAGCTGAGCGAAGATGGCGCGCTGCGGGCAGCGGGGACAGAGCCGGCGAGCGAGGGCGCTCGAGCCACCGACGTCGTGCGTGCCCGTTAGGATGTCTCGCGTGCGCGGGCGAACCGACCGTCGGCGTGGGGATGGAGTCGGCTGCGCCACCCTGTGGGGATTTTCATGGCGCGTAAGACATTACGCAGCGTCGCTACGCTGCATAAACTCAGGACGACCTCGCCGGCGTGCCGAAGTCGGTGCGCTACTGGCGGATAGGCAACCTGAGAAATGGCTGGACCGCGATTACGCAGTGTGGGCGGGTTCGGAATTGCCGCCTGAGTCTTGTAAGATGGGTGTGGAATCAGCGTTAGGCGGCTGCATATACGTCCAGGAGAAGTCAGGAAGTGCTACGTCGAATCATCGCCTTCGCACTTCGGCCGGTCTTGCACCTGCTGGTGCGTGCCATGCCTGACGGCGATCCGTGGGAGCGTCTCGAAGTCGCGCCCCGACGGCACATGTATGGCAGCGGCGCGCGTCTGGACTTCTCCAAGTACCTCGAAGGGCCGAGTCGTGTGCCGGTCGCGTCGGTCAGCGAGATCCAAGACTGGCTTCTCGAATGCCGCTATGAGCGCGATGAGGTGCTCTTCGCTGAGCCAGATTTCTGGCAGCACCCCGCGACGTTCGAGCACCTGCGGGCAGGAGATTGTGAGGATTTCGCGCTGTGGGCTTGGCGGAAGTTGGTGGACCTCGACATCGACGCCGAGTTAGTCGCAGGCCATTGCTTGAAGAACGGGGAGTTCGACGGCCGCCACGCCTGGATCGTGTTCCGCCAGGACGGAGTTGAGCTCTTGTTTGAGCCGGTCCATCGTGCGAAGGATCGCATGATCCGTCCGCTAGCCGACGTCCGCGACGCATACCTTCCCGAATTCGGCGTCGATCGAACGGGGCGTCGCTTCGCATTCTCGGGCTACATGATCGGCCAAAAGCGGTTGCTGCGGTCGAAATCGGTCCGCCGCACCGCCTGACGTACGCTGCAGCAGACGGGCGGTTTGAGGATTTGCGCGGACTGCGTCCGCGCTCCTATTTGACTCGCCCGCACGTGAGCTCGGGCGTGAGACAGCTACGAGGGGTTTCGGTTAGATCGAGCTCTTCGTCTGCGGCGGCAGGACGCGCACCCCGCCCCGCGGCGGTCAGCACACGGAGGTCCCATGCGATCGATGGATTGCGCACGCGCGCTCATTACCGTGGCTGCGTGCATTATTCCGCCGCTCAGCTGCACTCGGTCGACGCCCGCACCGCCGTCGGTGCCGCGAGCTAGTGCGACGCCACTCTCGGTGTTCACCGACACGGCCCAGTACCGCCGCTACTGTGTGGTGCCCGCGGGCCAGCCGGTCGACCTCAACCAGCCGTGCCTCCTCTTAGACCAGGGTCGGGCGCCCGGGCGGCCGACGCCGGGGCGTCGGCCGCCTGCGCCACGACCGTGACTGCTGTCCAACGTACGTTGAACCTGCCGAGCGCTGGAAGCGTCCGGTATCTCGCCAGCATCCCGTGTCGCGTGCGATCCGCCCGTGATCGTCAGACTCGGATGCGGAACTTGTGGCAGCCGGCTTCGCGACGTACTGGCGCGAGCAACCGCTCGTCGCAGCGGTTACAGGGTTGCTCGACCAGCGGCGGTTCCACGCCGCGAATCATCGTGGGCGCAGACAACGGTCTGCATAGGAACCTTGACGCCCTGAAGCGCCACCTCCACTCCATCGTAGGTCGGTCGGTGTCGGGGCCGAAGCAGGCGACCGTCCGCTGAGCGAGGGTCGGTGGCGCGGGGAATGGGGTATGCCGCGACCGCCTGCGTCGCCCTACCGCTCGTAGGTCTTCGCCCCGCCGTCGAATCCGCCGACTCCCGCCGCCCGCAACCCCGCGAAGTACTCCGCGCGCAGCTGACGCCCGGCGAGCACCTGCACCGCGACCACGCCGGCAATCGGCAGGCCCATGCTCGTGCGCACGGAGTCGCCGCTCCAGTCCTTGACCTCATACCTCACGACGCCGCTCGACGCCGTGATCGTCGCCGGGTCAGGCGCATTGCCCTCTACGACCCATTGGCGTGAGCTGCCGTCAGGGAATGCCATGGAAATCATGACCAGTGCGGGATCGATGTTGCCGTACGCGAGCGACAGGTGGCCGGTCCAATAGGTGCCGCCGCCCGGCCCGTTGCCGCCATAGCCGTTCGTCCCAACGAGGAACCAGTTGCCGACCGCGGCGCCGTCGATGTCGAAATCGATCTTCCCGCCGCGCGGTAATGCCTTGCGTCGGTTGAGCGCGTTGAGCTGGCTGCGCAGCGGCTCGTCGAAGTAGTCGAGTCCATCAACCGAATGGATCTTCCACGGCTCGGCGACGTAGTGCTCCGGCACGAGGAGGCCGGGGAGCGTGACCTCCGCGTTCACCGTGCCGAGGTCGAGCGTCTGGCCGCCAACCTTACCCACGAGCTGACCAGCGGTCACGGCAATCCGTACGTACGCGCTGTTGTTCGCGGCCAGCGCGCGTCCACCGGCGGCCAGCAGGATGGATCCGAGAGTGGTACGCATCGATGAATAATGCCCACGATGACCCGCATTGCTAGCATCGAGCTGCTGCGCGCCATTGGCAGCGACGCATTGAAGCCGTCACGGCCTCTGAGGTAGCGCAGCTTCATGACCTCAGGCATTGTCCATCGCGGCCAAACGTGCGTTGCAGGTGTCAAAGCGACCGGCATCCGATTGTGCGCGTGGCACCATGGGGTTTCGTCAAAATCCGAGCGCCCGCCGCGAAGACGCTGCGCAGGTGAACGCGGGCGTGAGCCTGCTACGAAGCGCTCCTTTCGGAGAACGGGACTGCGTTGCCGAACCCCGGCGGGTGCGAGATTCGGATCGCGGAAACGTGGATCGAACGACGAACGGCTCGCCGTTCGCAATCACTTGACCGTCTAGTGCTCGGGGGTTATCGTCCGCAGCACTAGACCGTCTAGCGATCAACCATGCCGCCGAAATCCGCTTCGCTTCTCCAGGGCACGCTGGACCTCATCGTGCTGCAGCTCCTGCGCGCCGAGCCGACGAACGGCTACGAGCTGGCCCAGCGCATCCAGGCCATCTCACGCGACGTGCTCAACATCAACGCCGGCTCGCTCTATCCAGCGCTGTACCGGCTCGAGGCCCGCGACCTGATCCGCGCCGAGTGGGAGGAGTCGAAAACGGGCCGACGGGTCAAGGTCTACTCCGTGACCGCGGCCGGACGAAAGCAGCTCGCGGAGCAGCGCGACGAGTGGACGCGCTTTGCCGGGGCGCTCTCGGCCATCCTCAAGGTGACCTGAGTGAGCGCGTTCGGTCGAACGCGAGCGTGGTTACGCGCCGTTGCCATGCGCGGCCGCATGGAGCGCGAGATGCACGACGAGATGGCGGCGCACATCGCGCAGGCCACGGAGCGGTTCATGGCGCGCGGCATGTCCGAGCGAGACGCACGGTTTGCCGCGCGCCGCGAGTTCGGACAACTCGGCGCCGTGCAGGACGACGCGCGTGAAGCGCGCGGTGGCCAGTGGCTGGACAGCCTCGCCGCCGATCTGAAATACGCGTTCCGCTACTTCGCGCGGACGCCGCTGACCACGATCACGATCGTGTTGACGCTGGCGCTCGGCATCGGCTTCAGCAGCGCGACGTTCTCGGTCATCAACGGTATTCTCACGCGGCCGGCCCCGGGTGTTCCCGACGATCCGGCACTGGTGAAGATCCGGGGGATCTCGAACGCCCGTCCCTACGCGAGGAGGCTGTCGTACCCGGAGCTCTCGGCGTACGCCGGCTTGACCGACAAGTTCGCCTCGGTGGTCGGTTGGGTTACCTCCGGGGTTGTCGTCGACCTTGGAGACAAAGATCTCGGCGTCCTCCGCGCGAGGGCGCACTTCGTGACGCCGAACTACTTCGGCACGCTCGGGATCAGGCTGGCGGCCGGCCGCGGGTTCGACCAGTCGCGATTCGATGACCGGTTTCCTCCCGAGCTCACCGCAATCGTGAGTGACGCATTCGCGTCCGAACAGTTCGGCGGAGCGAGAGGCGCCGTCGGGAAGCAGGTGAAGGTGAACGACGTCGCGGTGACGATCGTTGGCGTGGGCCCACCTCACTTCAATGGCCCGGTCCAGTCCGGCGAGCCTCGGACGCTCTGGCTGCCGCTGTCGTCGTGGCAACCGGTGGCGAGGGTGAGCGACGAGATCTTCGCGAACCCTAACGCGGAATCGTTCGAGGCGCTGGCGCGCCTTCGGCGCAATGTCACTCTGGCGGAGGCGCTACCGGCGGTTCGAGTCGTTGCCGCAAGAGCAGACGCCGAGGCCAGGGCCCAAACCGAACGGACGTCGACCGGGACCGCCGACGTCGTTCGCCTGCGCGGGTTGATGGAGGTCACCGGGCGCTACGACGACGAGCTCGGGCCGGGCGTGGCAGCGTTCACTGCGATCGCCCTGTTGATCTTGCTGGTGTGCACGACGACGGTGAACTCGCTGCTCGTCGGCGCGGCGGTCGCTCGGCGGTACGAGATCGGCGTGCGTCTCGCCCTCGGCGCGTCACGCCGCCGGGTGGTCCGTCAGTTGTTGACCGAGATCGCGATCCTGGCACTCGCGGGCGGCGCCCTGGGAATGTGGGCGTTTGGCGCGCTCACCCGACTCGTCGAGGTGGCGAAGGACGGCTTCGACGTTTCGCCGAACTGGGCGACCACGGGCTTCACGGTGTTGTACGCGGTGCTCACGGCGACGCTCTGCGGCCTTTCGCCGGCGTTACATGCGACGCGCGTCGGTCTATCCGACGTGCTCAAGGACAGGCCGGGAGGTACCGCGGGAAGATCACGGCTTCAGCGGACGTTCGTCGTCGCCCAGGTCGCGATCGCGCAGCCTCTGATGGTCATTTTGGCCGCCGTGATCTCCAGCGTCGTCAGCGGGATCGAGCCGACGCGCAACGCGACGCTTCGGGAGCGCCTACTGGTGGCGGAGTTCGACACCTATGTCGGCTTCAACTCGAAAGCACCGGACAGGATGCCGGGCCTGGTGCGGCGGCTCGCCGACCTGCCCGGGGTGGCCGCGGTTCTACCGGTAGGACTTGGACAGGGTCGGATTTCTCTCGAGCTGCCGTCATCACGCTCGTCCGGTGATCACGAGGTTCCGCCAGGACGATCCTCCGCGGTGGTGTTCGATGTTCCGCCGGGCTACTTCAGAGCGGTCGAGGCGCCCATCGTCCGTGGCCGCGAGTTCGTGGCAAGTGACACGACATTGTCGGTCACACCGGTGGTCATCGCCGAGTCGCTCGCCGTCGCGCTGTTCAGGTCGAGTGACCCGATCGGGCGGCGGCTCTTCCGGGTCTCGCCGTACGATGAGCGTCCTGCCGAAGTGGAGGTCGTTGGCGTCGTTCGGATGGAGCACGAGACCAACACGCTGGATTACGAGAGCGACCTTGCGCCGGTGTTCGTTCCCTTTCGGCGGCGCGAAGGGCCATGTCTGACGACATGCATCTTGGGAACGAAATTGCTGATCCGCACGACCGGACCCGCCGAGCCTCTGATGCCGACGGTGATGGCGGTGGCACGGGAGGAAGCACGGATGGTCCCGCTGATCCGGATGCGAACGCTGGCGCAGGGTGACCGTTTGCGGAGAAGCTCGCGGCTGGAGGCGACGGCGGTAGTGGCGGGATGTGGCGTGGTCGCGCTCATTCTCGCCTCGATCGGCCTCTATGCCATGGTGAGCGTCGCCGTCGGCCAGCGCCGTCGGGAAATCGGCATCCGCCTGGCACTCGGCGCTCACGCCCGTCAGGTCGTCAGAATGTTCTTCAGGAGCGGGTTGCGTGTGACGCTGCTGGGTCTCGCCCTTGGTCTGCCGCTGAGCGTCGTGGGGCTTCTCGCGATCCTGACGCAAATCGACGACCTGCCGAGGGACAGCGTGCCGGCCGTCGCCGCGCTCGTGACACTGGCCGTGGTCGGCGTGGCGTCGCTGGCGAGCTGGCTGCCCGCGCGACGGGCGGCGGGCGTGGACCCGATGGCCGCCTTACGCTCGGAATGATTCGCCCTCCAAGCGCACGGGGCGCACACCACGCCGGCCGCGACGAGCGCCCCCTCACCGGCGTGGCAACGCCAAACAGCGCCTAACGATAACGATACGCCATTGCGGTCCACGAGACCCTTCGGGCGATCGAACGGGTGGCGAGGTGGCGCTGCATCCAGCATCATTGTGTCTGAACCGCAGGCGTCACACCACCGCCGACCGTTCGGACATTCCATACCTCTCTTCTCGCTGCCCACCGGAGGCCACCGTGTGGCTTCGTAAGCCGAGGCCCGATCCCGCCGCGACCGGCGGACCGACCGCGACACCTTGTGCCCGACCGTTCCACGCGTGACGATTCGCGCTCGCGATGCCCGACCACCACCCTGCACCGCCGTCCCATGCCCGCTAACGTCGCTTCCGTCCGAACCGCTCGCGTATGGAGCGTGCTTGCCGCGCTCATGGCCGCCCTCGCCGCCGCGCCTGCAGCCGCCTCCGCCCAGCGCCCGCTCAAGGTCTACATCTCCGCCGACATGGAGGGCATTGCCGGCGTGGTGACCGGGGACCAGCTCGGGCCTACCGGCTTCGAGTACGGGCGCGCGCGCGAGTTCATGACCGGTGAGGTGCTCGCCGCCATCGCCGGCGCGCGCGACGCCGGGGCCACCGAGATCGTCGTCAGCGACTCGCACGGGAATGGCGAGAGCCTCCTCATCGACCAGTTCCCGGATGACGTGCGCATCGTCCGGTCGTGGCCGCGCCCGCTCATGATGATGGAGGGGATCGACTCGACGTTCGCCGCCGCCATCTTCATCGGCTACCACGCGTCCACCACGAGTCCGGCCGGCGTGCGCGCGCACACGATCTCGAGCGCCAATCTCGCGTCGGTCTCCCTGAACGGCGTAGCCGTCCCCGAGGCCGGGATCAACGCCGCGATCGCCGGCCGCTTCGGCGTGCCGGTGGTGCTCATCTCCGGCGACGACGTCGCCGTGGAGGAGACGCGGCGGCTGCTCGGCGACGTCGAAGGCGCGGTGGTCAAGCGCGCGATCAGCTTTCACTCGGCGTCGACGATGACGCCCAAGGCGGCCCAGCAGCTCATCCGCGAGCGCGTGAAGGCCGCCCTCGGCCGGCGCGCCGCGTTCAAGCCGTACGTCGTGCGGACGCCCGTGACGCTCGACGTGACGTTCAAGAACTACCGGCCGGCCGAGATGCTCGCCTACCTCTCGATCGTGCAGCGGACGACGGCCCACGGCATCCGGTTCATCGGGCGCGACATCACCGAGGTGTCGCGGTTCCTGGAGTTCATCGGAACGTACGAGCCCGGCATCGCCCCGTAGGCGCAAGGATTCCGTCAGCGCCGGTGCCGCGGCGCCGCGCGACCATCGCGCCGCGGCACGGATCTGGACAGATTTCGCGGCGCCCCGGCCGGCGACCGCCGCGCGACGGGACCTCCCCGTAACGAGACCGCCACATGGATTGGTTGACCGACCCGAACGCGTGGATCGGGCTGCTCACGCTGACCGTGCTCGAGATCGTGCTCGGCGTGGACAACATCATCTTCATCTCGATCCTCGCCGGGAAGCTTCCGGTCGATCAGCGCGCGAAGGCTCGTCGCCTGGGACTCATCGGCGCCTTCTTCTCGCGGCTGCTGCTCCTCCTGAGCATCGCCTGGATCGTGCGCCTCACCGCGCCCCTGTTCACCGTGTTCGGCGTCGAGATCTCGGGCCGCGGATTGATCCTCATCCTCGGCGGCCTGTTCCTGATCGGCAAAGCGACGCACGAGATCCACGACAAGCTCGAGGGCGAGGAGGGCGAGGCGGAGACCCGCCGGGTGGCCGCGTCGTTAGGTGCGGTGGTGGCGCAGATCATGGTGATCGACATCGTGTTCTCGCTCGACTCGGTCATCACGGCGGTCGGCATGGTGGACCAGGTGTCGATCATGATCGCGGCCAACGTGATCGCGCTCGGCATCATGCTCTACGCGTCGGGGCCCATCAGCGAATTCGTGGACAGGCATCCGACGGTGAAGATGCTCGCGCTCGCGTTCCTCGTCCTGATCGGCACGAACCTCGTGGCCGAAGGGCTCGGGCAGCACATCCCGAAGGGGTACACCTACTTCGCGATGGCCTTCTCGGTGCTGGTCGAGATGCTGAACATCCGCATGCGGGCGCGCGCGGGTCAGGCGCCCGTCAGGCTTCGCGACACGCCGCACGAGGGGGAGGAGAGTACGGCGGGGTGATGGCGTGGATCACGGCGAACCACAGTGGTCAGTGAGCCGAAGCCGGCTTCAGCTCACTGACCACTGACGGCTTCCGGCGCGGAGTCCAGCACCTTGGCCGTTGAATCCTTCGCCACGATCGCCGTCGAGGACATGTGCCCGGTCACGTTGGCCAGCGTGTTGAACATGTCGGGCACCGTATCCACCGCGATGAGCAGTCCGACGCCTTCGGGCGGGAGGCCGAACGACACGAGCACCGGTGCCAGCATGAACAGGCTCGCGCTCGGGATGCCCGGGACGCTGAAGCTGATGAGCACCGCCGTCACGAGCACCGACACGAGCGTCGCGAGCCCCACCTCGATGCCGTAGAGCTGACCGAGGAACGCCGCGCTCACCACCCAGCGCGGCGGCACGTTGATCCGCAGCACCGACACCGCGAGGGGTAACACGAAGCTCGTCGCCACCGGTGGCAGCGCCAGCCGGTCGCGCGTCTCGCGCAGCATGGCCGGCAGGGCCGCGAGCGACGATCGCGCGCTCACCGCGACGGCCTGTGCGGGCAGCGCCGCGAGCGCGAACCGGCGCAACGACACGCGCCCGACCACCAACGCCGGCACGTACAGCAGCACCGTGACGATCAGCAGGATCGCGGACAGGACGACGATGTAGTACAACAGCGCGCCCGCCGCCTCGATCCCCGTGCGCGCGGCCACCGAGAGCCCGAGCGCGAACACACCCACCGGCGCGGCCGCCAGCACCCACCCCACGATCACGAGCATCGCATCGCTCACGCCGCCGAAGAAGCGGACGACCGTGTCGCGCAGTGGCGGCGCGAGTCGCGCGGTGGCGAGCGCGAACACGAGCGTGAACACGACGAGCGGCAGCATGGCGCCGTCGGCCGCGGCACGAATGGGGTTGGCGGGGATGGTCTCGATGAGCCGCTGGCCAAGCGTGGGCATCTGCTGCACCGCGCTCACCGTCGATGAGGCGCCGGACGACGCCGACGACCGCAGCCGCTCGCTGATCTCCGCGGTGAGCGGGATCCGCTCGATGAGCGGCGGCGCCAGCACGAGGGCGACCAGCCCGGCCATCGTGAGGAGGGCGACGAACGTCACCAGGGCGCGTAACCCGAGTTGGCCGAGCGGCCGCGACCCCACGCCGGTGGCCACCCCGGAGATCAGCACCGCCACGACCAGCGGCACGACGGTCATGCGAATGGCGTTGACCCAGAGGGTGCCTAACGGCTCGATGGCCCCCACGACGCGGAGCATCGCCGGGCTCGAGGTGGCGGCGGCAAGGCTGCCGAGCAGGAAGCCGGCGGCCAGGGCGGCGAGAACGTAGGTGGCGGAGCGCACGGCGGAGGGTCAGGGGTGGATTCGCGACACCGGCCAGAGATCCGCGACGCGCGCGAGCGCGTCGCCCGTGAGACGGTACACCGTCCAGTCGCTCATGGGAACCGCGCCCAGGCTCTGGTAGAAACGAATCGCCGACTCGTTCCAGTCGAGCACCCACCACTCCATGCGGCCGCAGCGGCGGTCGATCGCCACCCGGGCGAGGTGCGACAGCAGCCGCCGCCCCACCCCTCGCCCACGCCACGCCGGCAGGACGAACAGGTCCTCGAGATAGAGACCGCGTCGCCCGAGGAACGTCGAGTAGTTGTGAAAGAACAGGGCGAAGCCGGCGACGTCACTGCCCACGTACGCCAGCACGACCTCGGCGCCCGGCCAGTCGCCGAACAGCGAATCGCGAACGGCATCCTCGGTGGCCTCCACCTCGTGCTCGAGCCGTTCATACGCGGCCAGTCCCCTGATCAGCGAGAGGATCACCGGGACGTCACGCTCGGTCGCGGGGACGATGCGAACGTCGGGTGCGGGGGTCATCGCGCGAGGAAGATGTCGGCCACGCCGTCGGAGAGCGCGTCGACAGGCGCCGTACCGCGGTTCACGAGCACGATCACCGTCAGGCCATCGTCGGGGTACCGCTGGATCGCGGTACGGAAGCCGATGCTGTCCCCCTCGTGCCGCTGCCGGCGATGGCCGCGGTGCGCGTCGAGAAACCAGCCGAATCCGTACGACGTCCGCTCGCCTGACGCGAGCACGGCCGGCGTCGTCGCGGTGCGGAACATCGCCTCACTCAGCACCGCCGATCGGTCCAGCGCCGCGCTCCAGTGCGCCAGCTCCTCGGCCGACGCGTAGACGCCGCCGTCGCCGAGCACCGCGCTGGTGCGGTTCTGGTCGGTGCGGTGCCAGCGCCCGCGCTCGAGCGAGTGACCGTACGCTCGACGGACCACGGTGTCCACGCCATCCTCGTGCGCGACGGCCGTGGGCATGCCCGCGCGGTCGAACACGCGCCGCCGCAGGAACCGCGCGAACGACTCGCCCGACGTTCGCTCCACGATGAGTGCCAGCAGCGCGTAGCCCGAGTTGCTGTATCGCCACTTCGTTCCGGGCGGGAAGTAGAGCGCCTTGCTGTGATGGAGCAGCGCCAGCACGTCGCGATCCTTCACCTGCGGGCCTTCGCCCCCGCCCAACAGCGCCTCGTAGTCGGGCACGCCGGAGGTGTGCGCGAGCAGGTGCCGCACGCGAACGTCGTGCGCATAACGCGGAACATCCGGGAGCAGCTCGCCGAGCCGGTCGTCGAGCGACAATGCGCCCTGCTCCACCAGCGCGAGCACGGCGGCGGCGGTGAACTGTTTGGTGACCGACGCGAGCCGGAACGCGGTCGCGGGCGTGACCGGCGTGCCGTGCTCCACGTCGGCGAGGCCGAAGCCTCGCGCCAGAAGAATCGAGTCGCCGCGAGCCACCACCACCGCCGCGCCGGGTGCGCCCGGCACGGTGTAGTCGGCGAACAGCGTGTCGACGCGTGCTGCCGCGTCGTCGCTCGCTCGAGCGCGAGCAGGGCCGGACTGGGCGACCGCGCGGTCGGCGCTCACCGGGGGCCCCGCGATGAGGAGCACCACGCCCATCGCGCGGAGCCCCTCGCGAATTCCCGTTCGCGCCGCGAACGACCCGGGCGGAGTGTGCGACGCCCGGCTCTCATGCCTCGACGCTGCGCTCACGGAGCTGCTCCTCGGTCAGTCCGTAGAGCGGCGGCGTATGCACACCGAGCATGCCGAGCATGATGTAGAGTTGGCCGCGGTGATGGATCTCGTGCTCCACCATCGCGCGCAGCCACTTCCACGTCGAGATGCTCGTACCGGCCGGCGTCACGCATCGCCCGGCGAGCACCTCCGGCGTCATGGCCCGATAGATCCCGAGCGCCTCCGCGTGCGTGCGATCGAGGTACGCGAGCACGGCGTCGTAGCCGTCGGCCAGGTCGCGCCCATGCCCCGGGTAACGGCTCGCGTTCCCGCGCGCCGTTTCGGCGAACATGTACCGCTCGGCGGCGCCGATGTGCCGCACGAGGTCGCCGAGCGTGAAGGCGCCCTCGCGGTGCGTCCATTCGACCCGGTCGCGCGGAATCGTCTCGGCCACGCGCCGCGTGCGGCCGCGAACGCTTTCGACGTAGGCGAGAAAACCGTCGATGGTCGTGATGATCACGGGTGCGTTGACGCGGGTATCGGGAATCGGGAACCGACCGGAATCGGGACCCACGAACAGCGGCTGTCACGAGCCGCGACCTCGGCTGGCGCGGCGCACGCGGAACGAGCGGGCCCAGATCCGCGCACGCGATCAGTATACTATTGGCGCACCGCCCACGTCAGACTCGAACGTCTCGAGGAGGCTCATCCCGTTTGCGCGCAGCCGCACCGGTTGTCCGCTCGTTCGCCCTGTTCGCCAGCCACGACGCTCGCCACGCTGGCGCTCTCCGCGTGCGGCGGCACGGCCGTATCGACCGGCCGGGCCGCGCCGACGGCGTCAGCGGCGGCGACGCCGCGCAGCTTCTTCGCGCTCGGCGCCGGCGGGAACGTGATCTGGATGGATCCCGAGGACGACATCATCGTGGTGGTACGCTGGCTGGACACGTCGCAGGTGAACGAGTTCATGCGGCGCGTGCTCGCGGCGGTGGGTTCCGGGTGACGCGTCAGGAAGCCCGCGTTACAGCGAAGCCCTCACGATCTTCGCCGTCGTAACGATCTGCCCCGTGTGACGGTGCGTGTGCTCGGCCGCGTGGAAGAGGAGGCCGAGCACGTTGGACGGCAGCGCCGCGCGGCCGACTGATCGCGGGAGCAGCAGATCGCTCTCCGGCGTGGCTCGCAGCGTGGCGACTGCGCCGTCGATCGCTGCCTCGACACCAGCGACGAGCTCCGCCGCGGCGGCCGGCGGATCACCGCGTGCGCCCTCGGCGGCGAGCGCGCGACGCTGCTCGCCGTCGAGCTGCGCGCCGCGCGCGTACGTGAGCAGCCGGTCGAGACTCCCCACGATGTGACGCAGGTGGAATCCCACCGACGCCGCGCCGCCGGGCTTCGCCCACAACTGCTCCGCCGAGAGATCCGATGCCGTGGCGGCGATCTCTTCGCGGCACTGCAGCAGGCAGTGCGCGGCCGGCATGAGCAACGGCGGTACGCCCGGCAGCGGACCGCGAAGCCAGACCTCCGGAAGGCTGGTAGTAGTCACCTATTTCTGCGGCTTCTTCGACAACGACCGGTAGTACTCATCCACCATCTGACGGAATCCCGCGGGCACGTCGCCGCTCGCGCCGAGGACGGGGCGGCCGCGGTCGTCGCCCTCCACCTGACGGCGCAACGCGAACTCGAACGCCTTCAGCCCTTCGATGAGCTGCTGCTGCAGCCGCTCGAGCGAGACCGGGTCATCGTAATTCCGGCCGCTCTCGAGCTGTCGCATCTGTTCGATCATACGATCGAGGTCGGCGGGATCGACGCCCATCTGCTTCAGGTCGCGGCGCAGCGCCTCGGCCGACTGGCGCTGCTCGCGGAACTCCCGGGCGAACTGCCGGACGTCCTCGGGGTCGAGCCTGCCGTTAGGCACGCCGCCACTCCCGGGCGTGTTGCCACCCGGCGTCGCGATGCCGCCCTGCGGCTGGTTGCCCTGAGCGTTGCCGCCCATGCGGCCGCCCTGCCCTTGCTGGCCGCTGTGGCCGCCCTGACCCTGCTGTCCGCTTTGCCCCTGCTGCCCCTGCTGCCCGCTCCGCCCTTGCTGGCCGGCCTGGCCCTGCTGGCCGTTCTGCCCTTGCTGGCCTTGCTGCTGCCCGCCCTGCGCGTTCTGCTGCTGACCGTCGCGCTGGCCACCACCCTGCTGGCCCTGCGCGTTCCGCTCTCCGCCCTGCTGGCCGCGTTGAGTTCCCTGCGCGCCACGCGCACCCTGCGCACCGCCCGCCGAGTCCTGCTGGCCGCCTTCACCGAGCCGGCGCTGGCGAATGCGCTCGTTGAGCGACTCCTGGCCGCGCACGAGATCGCGCGCGCGGTCGAGCGACTTGCTCGCTTGCTGACGGTCGCCCTCCCCGCGCGAGGCGCTGGCCGCCTCGTTCACCTTCTGCCGCATCTCCTCGACGCCCTCGCCGATGGCCGACTCGAACTGGCGCGCGTAATCCGGCGAGGCGCGGCCCTGCGTCAACGCCTGCGCCAGCCGCTGCGAAGCCTGGATGCGGTCGGCCAGCCGGTTCTCGCGCATTCCCCGCACCGCCTCCTCCATCTTGCGCGACGCCTCCGCGTGCTCGCGACGTGAGTCGCGCGCCATGCGATCGAGCTTCGACTCGAGCTGCCGCACGTCGCCCTCGAGCTCCTTCTTCCGATCGACCAGGCGCTCGGCGTTCGCGCGATCGGCGCCGCCGCCTGCCGCGCCCTGCGCGAGCTTGTCCATCTCGCTCGAGACGCCGCGCTGCTCGTTCGCGATCTGCTCGGCCTTGCGCACGGCGTCGTCGAGATCGCGCGCGGTGCGCTCGCTGCGTTTCTGGTCGAGTAGCCGGCGCGCCTCCTGAAGCCGGTCGAGCGCCGACGCGCCCTGCGACACGCCGCCGTCGTTCGCGCCCGTGGCCGAGCGTCGCATCGCGTTGGCCGCTTCCTGCAGGCGGCGCGCGCTCTCGGCGAGCTGCTCGTTGTTCGCGTTGTTCGGGTTCTCGCGCGCCAGCCGCTCGAGCTGGCGGGCCATCTGCTCCGCCTCGTCGGCCAGCTGGCGTTGCCCGCCGCCGCCACCACCACTCTGCTGCCCCTGCTGCCCACGCATGCCGTTTCGCAGCCGCTCGTTCTCCTGCTGCAGGCGGCTCGCGAGCTGCTTCAGCTTCTCGGCCGTCTCATCTACCTGATTGTCGGCTTGCTGCTGCTGCGACCCGCGATCGACCGTCTCGTACTGATTGCGCAGCTTGTCGGCGTCGAGCTCGAACAGATCGGCGAGGTCCTCGGCGTTCGACTGCTGGTTGCCACCACCACCGCCGCCCTGACCGCGCTGGATCTGATACTCGCGGAAGGCGGCCTCGGCGCGCTGCAGGTGCTGGAGCGCGCGCTGCTCGGGTGGGAGCGCGTCGGTGGAGTTGCGCTTCAGCAGCTGTTCTTCCGCCGCCTGCATCTCCTTCGCCGCCTGCGGCAGCTCCTCGGCGATGATCCGGAACGCGGTGTCGATCGCCGTGACGTTCCGCTCCATCATCCGCCGCGTCAGCGTCTCGACGGCCTCGCGCACCCGGCCCTGCGAGAGGTGCAGCGTGGCGAAGCCCTCGCGCGTGCGATTCGCCGGCATGGTCTTCCGATCGCGATCGACGTTGAACGTGCCCGCGATCACCTGGCGCTGCCGTTCCGTCAGCTCGCCGGGGTTGTCGCCACCGCCCCCGCCGCCGCCGGCCTGCTCCGCTTCCTTGTAGGTCTGATCGAACGGGCGGACGCTCATGAAGTAGATGTCGGTCTTCGCCTCCTGCCCCGCCCCCCCGTTGTCGCGCGCACGCGCATAGTACGACACGAGGTCGCCGGGCTCGAGCTGCATCTCCTCGAGGTAGAACGTGTGCCCGGCCACGACCTCGCGCAGCCGCTTGCCGCCTTTCTGGAGGGCGACGGTCTTCTCCGGGCCGCCGTTCACCGAGTATACGAGGTCGATGTTCGAGACGCCGTAGTCGTCGGTCGCCTGCACCTGCGTGAACACTTCCTCGACCGCGGTGACCTTCGTGTCGCGCCCCGGCTTCTGGAACGTGATGGTGGGCGGGCGGTCGTCGAGCACGTCGATGGTGTAGTCCAGCGACCCCGGCACGAAGTCACCGCTCGCGGCCTGCAACTCGAGCTTGTAGAAGCCGTTGACCGTGACCTGGATGGGCGCGGACAACGTACCGTCGGCGCCTAACGTCATGGCCACGGGCGCCTTCCCCTCGATCGAGAGGCGGCCGCCCTTCACCGGCATCGTCGGCGTGGCGTGCACGATCACCGTCGTACCGCGCGGCGCCGCGATGTCGCCGGCATCCTTCACGGTCTCGGACGCCATGCCGGTGTAGCCGGGATAGCGGTACTCGAGATCGATCTTCTTCACGTACGGCAGGTTCGCGACGTCAATGCGGAACAGGGGCGAGCGCACGCCGTTCGACTCCACGTAGTACTCCGTGCGCTCGGCCAGGTCGAACAGGCGCAGGGAGAAATGCGCCGAGTCGCCGCTCGCGGTCATCGGGATGTGCTCCCACTCGACCGCCGCTCCGCGCCGCACGACGAGCTCCACCCGTTCGGCCGTGAAGCCGCGCAGCGATGCATCGACTTCCTGGTCGCCGCCCTTGGCGACCGTGGCATTGCCCGGGAGCACGGCGATCGCGTACGGCTGTGCCGCCTCGGCACTGCGCCACGGCGCGAGCAGCAGGCGAGCCCCCTCGCGCAGGAACGTGGGCCCGACGCCGAGCGCGATCATCCCGATGAGCGCGGCGCCGCCGGCGAAGATTGCCGCCCGGAAGATGCCCGGCTGGTCCACGCGCACGCCATCGGCCACGGCGTGCGTGCGCTCGATGGCATGCTCGACCAGGCGGCGCGCGAGGAGCGGCGACCGGTCGGCCGACTCGCTGCCGGCCTTCCCGTGCTCCACCGCGCTCAGCACGGCGGCGTCGAGCGACGGCTCGTGCTCCTCGAGGTAGAGCGCGACGTGCTCGTCGCTGGCGCGCCGCAGGAGCGGGCGCACGAGGTACTGCACCACGAGCGCGGCCAGGGCGATGTAGGCCGCGATGCGGACGCCGGTGATCACGTCGGGTGCGAAGCGCGCCGTCTGCATCACGTAGGCGCCGGCGAGCAGCGCCACCACGAGCGCGCCCAGCACGATGGCCGCGCCGCGGAGCGCGAGCTTGAGCCGCCACCGCGCACGCACGCGCCGGATGACACCGAGCAGGGTCTCGTGGGCCGTCGTCAACTCGATCGTGCTGGCCATCGTCGCTCTCCTGCCTAACGTGGAATCGCGATCCGCCGCGACAGCCGGTTCGAGAACAGCGTCTCGCCGGCCAGCAGCAGCAACACCGCCACCAACAGGTACCACCACATCCCCTGACGCCGCTCGAGCTCGAGCGGGGTCGCGGCCTCGGCCGCCGACGCCGTCGAATCCGCTCCCGCCCGCGCCACCATCGCCCCGGTCAGCAGCTCCGGCTCCACCGAGGCGAGGTCCGACTCCGCCAGATCGACGTTCACGGCGAGCACCCGTGGCTCGGACCGGCCCCCCGCGCGCTGCAGCTCGTAGAATCCCTGTTCCGTGAGCTCCACCGTCGGCTTCTCGGTTGCCGTGATGCGCGTCCGCGCGCCTGACGGCGCGACCGCGACGTACTCCACCTGGGTGGCCGCCTCGGCCGGGCCGGCGCTATCGCGAAAGATGCTCGGCAAGTTCGCGACCTGCCCAACCACGCTCCACGGACGCTCGTCCGCGTACGCCGCCGCGTACTTGGCGAGCTGGTGCGCGACCGGAAGGAATACCGGCTGGAGCGGCAGGTCGTTCCAGATGCCATCGAACGTGGACGCCCACACCAGCACCCGGCCACGACCGACCTTTCGCTCGAGCAACGCCACGTGGCCGTCATCGAAGCGGGCAAGCTGCTCGTCCTGCGGGCCCGGGGTGATGCTGCGGTAGCGGAAGAAGCGCGGCGTCGTGAAGTCACCGCTCCGTGGCGCGCTGAAGAGCTCGAAGATGGGGTGGCTGCGGTCGATGTAGCCGAGCGTCCCGCCACGGTCGGCGGTGCGATCGATCGGCGCATCGGCGGTTGCCGGCAGCAGCTCCGTGGCGTACGCCGGGCGGTCCCGAGGCGCGCTGCGATCGCCGAGCGCCACGAGCAGTCCGCCGCCGTTCTGCACGTACTCGACCAGCCGACGCCCGAGCTCCCCGCCGGGAAGATCCGAATCGTTGAGCAGAACCAGCGAGCGCCCCGCGAAGTCCGATGCGGTGACGTTGCCGAGACGCTTCGTGGTGATGCGGAAGTTCGGCTGGTTGCCGATGCCGAGCGCGCGCTCGATGTAGAGGCTGCGCGACGGCCCCCCTTCGCGGTGATCGATCACGAGCACCGACAGCGCCTGCCCGCGGGAGATCGCGAAGAAGAAGGAGTTGTCGCGCGGCAGCGCATCCTCGGCGCCGCGCACGACGCCGCGGGTGGTTCCGGCCGGGAGTGGCGCGGCGGCAAAGTCGACCTGGGCCGCGGCGTTGGCCGCGAGGTTGACCTGCTTCGTCTCGACGGCGCGACCGTTGAGCTCGAGCGTCACCGCGTACCCGGTGCGCGCCTCGCCCGAGCGGTTGACGAGCCGCGCGGTGATGGCGACCCGCTCCCGGTCCTCGGCGTAGTCGCGTCGAAAGTCCACACCCGTGATGGCGACGTTCGACGTCTTCTCGTCGGCCAGGTCCACCTTGCTGACCGTCGTGCCGGCGGGGAGCGACGGCGTGTCACGACCGTCCCACCCGATGCGCTGGAAGTCGGAGATGAGCAGCACCTCTCGGCGCGGCAGATTCGAGTCCATGGTGAGCCGCTGCGCGAGCTTGAACGCGGGCTCGTAGCGGGTGATGCCGGCACTTGGGCGCGCGGCACCGAGCGCGGCGGAGAGGATCGCCTTGTCCGCCGTTGGTTCAGCGGCCGCCGAGGCCGTGCCGTCGAACAACACGAGCGAGGCGCGGTCATTCGCGCCAAGGCCGGCGATGGCACGGCGCGCGGCATCCACGGCGCGCGTCCACCGATCGCGGTAGCTCATGCTGTATGACCGGTCGAGCAGGATTACGAGCTCGCGCGCGCCAAGCCCACGCACCGGTGCCGCGGCCGCGGACCGGGCGAGGAACGGACGCGCGAACGCGAGCGCCAGGAGGACGAGCGCCAGGCAGCGCAGCGCGAATAGGAGCCAGTGGCGGATGCGCTGGCGCCGCACCGCCTGATACGGGATGCGGCTCAGGAACATCAGCGACGGAAAGACGACCACGTCCTTCCGTTCCCGGTGCGTGAGGTGCACGATCACCGGCACGGCGAGGGCGACGAGCCCGGCGAAGAACAGCGGCGCGAGGAAGGACATCAGCGTACCCGCGTCAGGCGCTGCCGCCGCGAGAGGAAGTCGAAGAGGGCGAAATCGAGCGGCATCGACGTGTCGAACAGCGCGTAGTCCACGCCCTGGTCGCCGCACAGCCGCTCGATCTCGGCGATGTGCGCGCGAATCATCGTATGGTACTGGTCGCGCAGATACTCGGGGATGACGGGAATGCGCTCACCGGTCTCGATGTCCTCGAAGCTCGTGGCGCCGTCGTAGGGAAACTCGAGCTCCGCCTTGTCGAGCACGTGGAACGCGATGAGGTCGTTGCCGCGCCCGCGCAGCTGCGCGAACGCATCGAGAATCTTCTGCGGGTCCTCGTAGAAGTCGGAGATCACGAGCAACATGCTGCGCCGGCGGAACTGCTCGCTCAGCTTGCGGAACACGTGCTCGATGTTGCCGCCGCGCTCGGGCTTCGCGCGGGCGAGCGCGTGGAGCACGTTCGGCAGGTGCTTCGCCGACGGCGGCACGATCTCGCGCACGTCCTCGTCGAACGTGATGAGCCCCACGCGGTCGCGCTGCTGGTTGGCGAAGTACGCGAGGCACGCGGCGAGCGTGCGCGCGTAATCGAGCTTCGTCGCCGGGCCGCTGCCGAAGCTCATCGACTTCGAGACGTCGAGCAACACGTTGAAGTTCGTGTTGGTGTCCGCCTCGTACTCCTTGATGTAGTACCGGTCCACACGCCCGTAGAGCCGCCAGTCGATGCGCCGGATGTCGTCGCCCGGCATGTACTGGCGATGCTCGGCGAAGTCGATGGACGTGCCGAGGTGCGGCGACCGGTGCAGGCCGCCCAGGAACCCCTCGACCACCGTGCGCGCGACGAGCTCGAGGTTCCCGATCCTGGCGAGTGCGGCCGGATCGAGAAACTGGATGCCGGGGAGAGGGTTCGGCGACGTCACTACAAGCCGCTCTTCGGCGTCGGGACGGCCTTCACGAGCTGCGCGATGATCTGGTCGGTGGTCACGCGCTCGGACTGCGCGTGGAAGTTGAGCAGGATGCGGTGGCGCAGCACCGGGTGCGCGAGCGCGCGGATGTCGTCGAAGCCCACGTGGTAGCGCCCGTGCATGAGCGCGCGCGCCTTGCCGCCGAGGATCATCCACTGCGCGGCGCGGACGCTGGCGCCGTAGTTCACCCATTTCTTGATGAAGTCGGGCGCCATGGACGACGTCGGCCGCGAGTAACGCGCGATGTTCACCGCATAACGCGTCACCGGCTCGGACACCGGCACGCGCCGCACGAGCCGCTGGAACTCGACGATGTCCCGGCCGGTCACGGCGTGCGAGAACTGTGGGTTCTGGAGCGACGTCGTGGAGCGCACGACCTCGATCTCCTGATCCTCGGTGAGGTAGTCGATGACGATCTGGAACATGAACCGGTCGAGCTGTGCTTCGGGGAGCGGGTAGGTCCCCTCGAGCTCGATGGGGTTCTGCGTGGCGAACACGAAGAACGGCTCGGCGAGGTCGTAGGTCTTCCCCTGCACCGTCACGCGATGCTCCTGCATGGCCTCGAGCATGGCCGACTGCGTCTTGGGCGGCGTGCGGTTGATCTCGTCGGCGAGCACGATGTTGGCGAACACCGGACCGGCGGTGAAGACCATCTTGCGCTGCCCCGTGGCGGGGTCGTCCTGAATGATGTCCGTGCCGGTGATGTCCGAGGGCATCAGGTCGGGCGTGAACTGGATGCGCGAATACTTGAGGTCGAGGACGCGCGCGACGGTGTGAATGAGCAGCGTCTTCGCGAGCCCGGGCACGCCGACGATGAGACAATTCCCGCCGGCGAACAGCGAGATGAGCGTCTGCTCGATGACGTCATCCTGGCCGATGATGAGCTTTCGCAGCTCGGTGATGATTTGCTGGTGCCCACTGCGCAGGCGATCGGCGAGGGCGATGTCATCGGCGCTCTGAAGGGCGACCTGTTGCTCGGCGGTTACGGCCACGATTTGCTCGCTGGTTGCTGGGTGCTGGGTGCTGGGTGCTGGAGCTGGTTGCTGATTGCTGCGGCTGCTCGCTGCAAGCTCGTGCTGAGTGCTGGGTGTCTGCTGGGTGCTGGGTGCAGGCGACTTCAATGCGTCAGCGCGTACATCACGTAATTCACGCCCAGCTTGTACGCCTCGTTGGTCAGGTCGATCGACAGCAGTCCCTGATCCGACCACTGCCAGGCGTCACCCACATCATTGTTGTAGTTGGCGATCACCATCAGCCGCTTGTTCGGATCGTTGTCCTCGAAGATCCCGAGGTACTGCACCGGCGGCCCGTAGATGCCCGGCTGCGCCAGGTCCTCGCCATCGATCCTGAAGAACGCGTCCCACACCGCCGACCCCGGCTCCACCGGAATCCAGCGCGCCCGCGGCAGCACGCGCTCGAACTGGGTCTGCAGGTTGAACCAGTGGAACTGGCGGAAGTCATCGATGATCATGAACCCGCCCTTGAGCAGGTACTCGCGAACGTTCGCGACCTCCTCGTCGGTCGGCTCCCAGTAGCCCGGCTCCGAGAAGTACACGATCGGGTACTTCATCAGCTGCTTGTCGCCGAAGTCGAACACGTTGCTCGAGTCGAGCCGCGGGCGAAGGAACGAGATCTCCGACAGGATCTTCGACAGGTGGCGTTCGGCCGTCGGATAGTCGTGCATCCACCCGGGCCCCTCGTTGGTCATCCCGCCGTAGCCCGGGTAGCGGAGCCGCGTGAACGTGAACTGCCCGTCGTACGAGGGATTGCCCTCGACCTCCGGGATCTCGCCACGGAATCGCCGCTGTGCCGACAGCGTCAGCGCGGCTACGCCGAGCAGCCCCGCTACCAGGTAGCGTCGCCGGATTCTCATCTCAGTTGCCTCCCGCCTTGTTCGAACCCTGGAGCCTCAGCAACAACTCCTGTGCCTTCTCGAAGTTCGGCGCATCCTCGAGCGCCCGCAGCACCTCGCGGCGCGCCGCCGGCGCATCGCCGGCCTCGAAGTACGCCAGCGCGAGCTGATACAGTGCCTCAGCGCGGTCCACCGGATTGAGCGCCACCACCGCGATACGCTCGCGCACCGCCTTCGGGCGATTGCCGAGGCGCGCGTACAAGCTCGCGAGGCGAGCATGCACCGCCCCGTCGTACGGCGAGATGTACATCGCGCGATCCAGCGCGGCCGCCGCGCCGGCGGTGTCGCCGAGCTGCTCGAGCATCCCCGCGAGCTCCACGTTGGCCGCGTAGTTGTCCTCGTTCCGCAGCGTCAGCGCGGTCAGCTCCGCGGCCGCGGCCCGCGTGTCGCCTTTCGCCTTGTGAATCTGCGACAGGAACCAGTACGCGCTCTGGGCGCCCGCGTACTCGGGGAACATCGCCTTCGCCCGCTCGAGCGCCGGCACGGCCTCATCGAAGTTCTTCTGTTCGAACGCGGCGATGCCACGCGCCATCACCCGCATGAACTCGCCGTCCACGGCCGGCGCGCGCGGCACACCATCGCCGCGTACGTCCTTTGCCTCGATGACTGCCAGCGGACCGGCGAACCGCTCCCGGAGGTACTTGTCGAACTTCGCGTCGAACACCTCGGGCGACATCTTCAGCACCCGATCGAACACCTGCGCCGTGGTCGCGCCGCCCTTGTAGCCGTTGAGCATGTCCACGATCGCCCGCTGGCCGAAGTCGCGGTCGATCAGCTCGCCCACGAGGGACGCCTGGTAGTACGAGAAGATGAGCTGCTGCGGGTACGCCGGCCGCATGAAGCCATCGTTCATCCGGCTCACCTTCACGAGCCGCCCGGCCTTGTACGCCGCCAGGAACTCCGGCGTCACGTCGGCCCCCCATCCGTGCCGCGCGCGCCGCTCCTCCAGTACCGAGAGCCCCTCCGACAGCCACCGCGGCACGCGGTGGTCGCTCGCGCCGAGCGTGAACGTGTGCGCCAGCTCGTGCCAGAACGTCGAGCCCCAGTTGAAGTCGCCGACGTCGCGCGCGGCCGGCGAGTCCATGGCCAGCGTGGTCCCGAAGCTCACGCCTAACGCGCCGAGCCCGGCGAGCCCCACCGTGCGCACCGAAAAGTCCGCGTGGCTGCGATACACCTCGAGCCGGATGGGCGTCGGCGGGCGGTACTGGTACCGCGCGGCGAGCGAGTCGTACGCCGCCTCCGCCAGCTCCCGCAGGTATGTCGACAGCAGGTCCGCTTCCTTCCCCTCCACCACGAAGCGGAAGCGCGGCGAGCTCGTCTCGCGATAGTCCTTGAACGTGTCCAGCAGGTCCAGTGTGTTCTTGATCCAGACGTCGTACGGGTCGCCCGCGAACGCGCGCTCGAGGTTCCTGCGCCCCTCGTCCATCGCGCCCACGCGAAGCTGGTTCATTCCCAGCATGCCGTAGGCGCGCCACGACGTCGAATCCGCGGCCACGCCCTCGCGCGCGAACTCGACCGCCTGCGCATACAGGCGATTGCGCGCCGCCGACTGCGCGAGGTCGCTGAAGAAATCCGCCGCGTGCGGGTTGCGCGCGAGCACGCGGCGCTTCGTCGCGTCGAACCCCGCACGATCGCCCTGGAGGTAGCGCGCGGCGGCGAGCACGCTCGACGCCTCGACGTCCGTGGAGTCGGATGCCAGCGCCTGCTCGGCTTCCTTGGCCGCGGCCGGGTAGTCCTCGCCGTCGAGGAGGATCGTTCCCAGAAACGCGTGCGCGGGCGCCGCGTTCGGGTTCACCTCGAGGCTCTTGCGCACGATGTCGGCAGCCGCGCCGCTGCCGTCGAAGTACGTGATGCGCGCCGAGGCCAGCAGCGCGCGCGGGTGCCGCGGGTTCTTCGCGAGCAGCGCCCCGATCATCGATTTCGCATCGGCGCTGTTGTACTTCTCGAGGAACAGCTCCGCCGCGCGGAGCTGGGCCTCCTGGTTCGTGGAGTCGCGCGCCGCCGCCTCATCGTACGCCTTGAGCGCGTCCTTGAAGAGCTGCGGGTTCGTGACGCCGAGGTATCGGCACGCCGTGCCGACGGCCATCAGCTCGCTCGACGTCAGCGACTGCTTTCGCGTATTGTACACGTCGATGAAGCTGTCGAGCTCCCGCAGCGCCGCGGCGTGCTCGCCCCGGTTGAACCGCAGCACGGCGAGGTTGAGTCGCGCCGTCAGGCTGTCGGAGGCCTTCCCCGCCATCGCGGCGCGGAACGCGGTCTCCGCGTCCGCCACGTTGCCGCGGAGCGCGAACACTTCGCCGAGGGCGTTCTGGAGCTCCGCGCCGTTGGGCGCGCCGACGAACCGCTGACCCGCCTCCTGCGCCTCCCCGTACTTCCCTACTTCCGACAGCGCGCGCAGGAGCCCGCGCCGGCTCGCGACCGAGGCGGTGTCCTTCGCCGCCAGATCCTTATAGATGGCGATCGACTCAGCGTACTTGCCGGTCCGCTCCAGCTCCCCGGCACGGCGGAGCCGAGCGGAATCATCCTCCCGCTCCTGCCTCGCCCAGGCCGGCCGGTCGTTGGCACACGACACGCTCGCCACCGTGGCGAGCAACAGCAGCAGGCGCACCGCCGGCGGCCGCATCATGGCCGCCCTCCCGCCGCATCGCGAATCGCCTTGTTCTTCTCGGCGAGCTGCACGAGCAACCCCTCCAACGCCTTCTCGTACGCCGTCGAATCCATGGACGCCTTGCGCTGCCGGAGCGAATCGATGCGCGTCTCGAGGGCGTCCTTCTCACGCTCGAGCGCCGCCACGCGTGGGTCCGACGACGCGGCGCGCGCGGCCGCGTCCGCGACGCTCGCCCCGCCACGGCCGAGGAAGACGCGCCGCGCGAGCGCGCCATCCGCGGCGCGCCCGTCGGGGGCCGCCGTCCCTTTCCTGTCGCCGTTGTCATCGAGCATCGCGTGCTCGGTGAGCAGGTGATTCTCCTGCTCGAACGCGCGCGCCACCTCGCGGCGCGCGTAGTCGAACGCCTCGAGCACCGACACGCGACCGTCCTTGTCCGCATCGGCGACGTCCGAGGCGTACGCCTGCACGAAGTACGTGGCGAACCGCGTCTGATTGCGCTCCATGCCCGACTTCGTGGCCGTCGCGATCACGCGATTGGGGCCCGAGAGCGTGGCCAGGAACCCGCCGCTCGCACTGGCCGCGTTCACTACCGCGATGGTCGGCCCGCCGATCCCGTCGAGCACGCGCGCGAAGTCCGCCGCGGTGATGTCGGGGCCCGGCACGTTGAAGCGCGTCGCCGCGTCGTCGCCGCTGCCGTGGCCGATGAGCAGCACGAACAACACGTCCCCGGTCTTCGACCGGCCGCCGAGCGCCGCGAGCTCGCGCTCGACGTTCTCCTTCGTGGACGCCGCCTTGATGCGCGCCGCGTCGCGAGCGGGGTTCTCCGCCAGGTAGACGATGTCGGAATCGGGGACCCCGAACCGCGTGCGCAGCGCGTCGATCATCGTCGTCGCCTGCTTGTGGAACTGCTCGGCGTACTGCGGCTCGCCCGAGACGCCGGTCACGATGAGCACCCGCGCACGCCCCCCGCTCTGCGCCACCAGCGGCACCGCGAGCATCACGAACGCCAGCGGACCGAACGCGCGAGCCACACGCCGCCTCACGCGAGCCCCCGCAGCTTCCGATAGCCCCACTCGCTCGTCACGAGCCCGAGCAGGAGGAGAAATACGATTGGCATGTCCCACAGGTCCTTCCGGTCCACCACCGTGTTGCCGACATCGGTGAACACGATGTCCTTGGCCAGCGCCGCCACGTTGTCGGCCGTGTAGAACCGGCCGCCCGTCTCGTCAGCGATGCGACGGAGTAGCGGGGCGCGCATCTCGGCGCCGAAGTACTCCGTCGAAAGATCGCCCGACGCGATGTACGCCGGATCGCTCGTGATGGAGTCCGTCCCCATTCGCGTCCGCACGTCCACCCGGTACAACCCCTTTTCCGTCGGCGTGAAGCCCGCCGTGTACTCGCCGTCGCGCGTCACCGACCACTCGAGCGGCATCTCGGTGACGGTACCCGACGGCGCCGTCACGCGTGCTACGGCCTCCGCGTTGTTGACCTTGAGATAGCTGCGGTCCGAGATCTCCGCATCGAGCCCGACCGGGTCGCCGGGGGAGACCTGATCGCTCGCGGCAGCCACCATCACGCGCGACGGCACATCGGTCACGAGCCACCGCAGCATCTGGCGCCAGAACGACTCGAACGCCATGTCCTCGAGCGAGATCGACGGATCCATCTGCCAGACCCACGAGTCCTGGATCGGGAATACGATCGCCTTGCCGCGGCCATACCGCTGGAACGCGAGCACGACGTCGCGGTCACCGCCCCTCGTCGGGGTTCCCGACAGGAGCACGGTGGCACCGGGCTTCGCGCGGCCGATCCGGTTGACGGTGGAAACGACCGGCATCGTCTTCCAGCGCTTGACCGAGATGCTCTCGGCCTCGGCGATCTGCGTGGCCGCATGAATCGCGCCCGGTACCGTGACATCGACCCTGAGCTCGCCGAAGTACGGGGCCAAGCCTTCCGCGTTCATCGCGAGCTCCACCGGCAGCACCTCGGCCACCGGCGTCCCGCCGTAGCCGCCCTCGGCGAGCGCGCGCCGGCCGCCTAACGCGAGCAGCCCGCCGCCGCGCTCGCTCACGAAGTCGGCGAGCATGCGGAGCTGGTCGCCGGTGAAGTAGCTCGCCTCGATGCTCCCCAGGATGATTCCCTTGTACGCGAACAGCTCGTCGCGCGTCTTCGGGAACCCGCTCACCAGGTCGAGACTGTCGTCCACGCTGAAACGGCGAAACTGGTCCTTGGCCAGCCGCTGCAGCGTGACGACCTGCAGGTTCTTGTCGCCGCGCACGGCGCGGCGCAGGAACGCCATCTCGAAGCGCGGCTCGCCCTCGATGTAGAGGATCTTCTCGCGGCGCTCGCTCACCGTCACGATCGCCTGCTGCGTGTTGTTCTGCGTCACCATCTCGCCGGGCTGCGCGGGAATCCGGAACGTCAGCACGCGCGCGCCGGGCTCCGAGGTGGGCACGCGAACCCGCACCGGGACGGCTTCCCCGTCCGCCGACAGCTTCACCGCCTGCGTGCTCACGATCCGCCCACCGTCCTCCACGATGAGCTGCACGCTCGCGCCATCGTAGCCGCGCTGCGCGACCATGACATCCACCACGAGCGACGCGCCCTGGAGCACGGTGCGTGGCGCCTCGACCCGGCTGACCTCGATGTCCTTCGCGAATCGCTCGCGGCCGACGCCCACCGTGAACACCGGCACGTGGCGCGCGCCGAGCGACAGCACCGCGTCGGTGAGCGATCCGCTCGAGTTGTCCGCACCGTCCGACACGAGCACGAGCCCCGAGAGCGGCACGCCGGTCAGCTCCTGGCGCGCCGATTCCAGTGCCGGCCCGAGCTGCGTGCGAGCCCCATCGTAAGTGAGGTCACCGAGCTGAGCGACCCGTTGGCCGTCCCCCGAAAAACGGAACAGCCGCACGACGAACTTCTCGGCCAGCGCCGCGAACAAGGAGCTGTCGCGGCCGCCCAGCAGATGGCGAACCGCGTCGGCGCGCGTCGCGCCGTTCAGGTCCGCGATGCGCATGCTGCGGGAGTCGTCCACCAGCACGCCTACCACGTTTCGCTGCGGCACCGCTTCCGAGACCACGAGCACCGGGCGGAGCACGCAAACGATCACCAGGGCGAGCGCCGCCACACGGAGCGCGAGCAGCACGGCTCGGTCGCGCGCGCCGCCGCGCATCCGCATCCGGCCATAGCCCACGAGCGCGGGAATCGCCACCGCGAGCGCGACGGCGATCACGATCCAGGTGGCGGATCCGGCCGCGAGCGCGAGCCGTCCCTTCTCGAACACCACCGGGCGGAACTTGAAGAGAAACTCGAACAGTGCTTCCAACGCCACTCCGACGATGACGCGCTGTGTCGCCCGCATCGGTCGGCGGAGTGCCGCCCGATGAACATTCCTGGATTACGCGAGTCCGCCCGGCACCGCTAGTCGGAAACGCAGGCGAATCGGCCCCGTCACGTGGATAATCTCGGGCCGCGCACCGGGGCGGCGAAGCCGGAAGGCCTCCTTGCAATCCTCTGACAATGCACTGCGCGCCGCCAGGGGTACACATCGGCTACGGCGGTGCGGCGGCGATGGATGCGCGACCTTACACGCCCCGGCAGCAACGGTTCCGTGGTCGGGGTCGCAAGGCGGCTCGGCGAGGGCAGGCCGCCGGGACACGAGGTGAACCGCGCCCTCGCTCCAACCGGCGGATCAGTCGCCGCGGATGGCCGACCGGAGCCGCTCGCAATCGTGGAGGAGGAGCTCCGTCACCTCTTCGTCGCCGCCGTACGTGCTGCGCTTCCGCTGGTTGAACAGGATGTCGGTCCACGCGGCAATGCTCGCGACCTTTTCGCGCACCACCTCCTGCGCACCAGGTGCGTCGCGGAGCCGGTCCACGAGCTGAAGAATATCGCCCTGCACCTCGGCATCATCGTGACGCGATGTGGCGGCGAGTCCCTCGATCCGCCGCACGATCGCAAGCGCCTCTTCGCGGGTCATCCGCTCCTCGCAGTGGTCGCGCCGCTAATCCAGGGGATATCGGCCGGCGCGCGGGGAATGGGGGCTGCGGCGCGCCGCCACGCCGGGCGCGACAATACAACATTGCACCGCTCGTTCGCGCAACGCTGCCCCGCGCATGAGCTTGGTAGGCAAACGCATTATCTTCCGGTCCACTCCGTCACACGTAAACATCCCTTCGAATGTCGACCTCTCCCCCCGTGGTGTCTCACTCGCCCGTGGACCACACGACCGATCGCGCCAGCGACTCGCCTCGACCCACGACGCTCATCGAGGCGCCGCGCCTCGCCGAGCGCCTGGGGCTCGATGTCGTGCTGGCCTCCGAGACGTTCCAGCGCACCGGCAGCTTCAAGTTCCGCGCGGCGTTCAACGTCGCCGCCAACGTTCCGCACCCGCACATCATCACGGCCTCGTCAGGCAACTTCGGCCAAGCCATGGCGTACGCCTGCAAGTTGTTCGGCAAACGATGCACCATCGTCATGCCGGCCAACTCCGCGCGCGTGAAGGTCGAGGCCGTGCTCAGCCACGGCGGTCGCGTCGACCTGGTGGACACCACGAAAGTCCTGCGCGCGGCCCGTGTCGCGCAGCTCGCCGCCGAGCATCCGGATGCGTACGTCGCGAGCGCGTACGACGACCCGTTCGTCATCGCGGGGAACTCGACGCTCGGTGACGAGTTGATCGCGCTACCGTCCCCGCCCGACGTCGTGGTGGCGCCGATCGGCGGCGGCGGCCTCACGGCCGGACTCGTACAGGCGGCGCAGCGCGCCGGGGCCACGATGGCGGTGATCGGCGCCGAGCCGGCAATCGCCAACGACGCCGCGCGCTCGCTGCGCGCCGGTCACATCGTCGCCAACGAGACCGAGCCGCAGACGATCGCCGACGGCACGCGCACACTCAGCGTCGGCAAGCGGAACTGGGAGATCCTCCAGCACGGCATCGAGACCATCGTCGAGGTGCCCGAGGATGCGATTCGTGAAGGCGTGCGCGCGCTCTTCGCACTCGCGAACCTCAAGGCCGAGCCGACGGGCGCACTCGGAATCGGCGCGATGCTCACCGCCCCCGACGCATTTCGCGGCCGCCGCGTCTGCTGCGTCGTGACCGGGGGCAACGTGGACCCCGCGGTCTACACCTCGATCATTGCCCCGCCTGTCGCCGCCTGACGCCGACGGTTCGCCGGTCACGGCCGGTCGGGCAACGCGCTCGATCGTGCCGTCGCTCGTGCTCGCGCTCGTGGCGGTCGTCATCGCCGCGGCGCTGTCGCTGGCCGTGCCGGCGCTCGCGTGGGCGTTCCCTGGCACCGTGGCGTGGGCGGTCGGGGCCGCGCTCATCGCGGCGGGCGCCACCCTCATCGTCGCCCTCGTTCGGACGCGCGCGCTCGAGCGAACGTTGCAGCGCGCGCACCGGTCGGAGCAGGAGCTGCGCGCGTCGGAAGCGAAGTTCTCGGGCATTCTCGAGATCGCCGACGACGCCATCATCACCGTGGATGAGGCGCAGCGCGTCGTCCATTTCAACAAGGGCGCCGAGAAGATGTTCGGCTACGCCAGCGAGGAGGTGGTCGGACGGCCGCTCGACCTCCTCATCCCGCCCCGCTTTCGCGGAACCCACGCCCTGCACGTGCGTAGCTTCGGAGCCGGACCCGCGACGGCGCGACGGATGGGCGAACGCCGCGAGATCTTCGGCCTGCGGCGTGGTGACGAGGAGTTTCCAGCCGAGGCATCCATCTCGAAGCTGGAGACGGCCGACGGGCGGCTGTACACCGTCGTGATGCGTGACGTCAGCGACCGCAAGCGATTGGAAGCCGCGCAACGGCTCCTTGCGACCGTGAGCGACCGGCTCGCGCAGTCGATCGAGTTCGCGGCGACCGGGGAGGCCGTGGCCAACGTCGTCGTGCCCGACTTCGCCGACGCCTGCCTGCTCGATGTCATCGACGCCGACGGCACCATTCGCCGCCGCTCGAGCGACCCGGCCGCCCTCGACCAGGGGGGGGCGCTCTCGGCCATCGTGGCCGCGGGCACGCTGCACCCCGACTCACCGGCGCGCGTGATCGACGTGCTTCGCACGTCGCGCCCCGACCTCGTCTCGACCGTCACCGACGACTGGATCGAAGCGCACACCGACGCGCCGGAGTCGTGGCGCGAGCTCGGCGTGCACTCGCAGATCATCGTGCCGCTCTCCGTGCACGCGCGCACCATCGGCACCCTGACGTTCCTCGCGACCGCGCGCACCCGCCGCCCGTATTCGCCGGCGGATCTCCCGCTCGCCGAGGAGATCGGGCATCGGTGCGCCCTCGCCCTCGAGAACGCTCGCCTGTACGAGTCGGCGCGCAACGCCACCCGCGCGCGCGATGAAGTGCTGGGTGTCGTCTCACATGACCTGCGCAATCCGCTCAGCGCCATCGGCATGTTCGCGCGCGCGCTGCGAGAGCCCGACGCCGACATGGCGCTCCGGATCGAGATCGCCGATTCGATCACGCAGGCGACGCGGTGGATGCAGCGGCTCATTCAGGACCTGCTCGATGTATCGGCCGTCGAGGCCAACCGCCTCTCCGTGGAACGGCGCCCGGAAGCGCTGAGCACGATCATCGCCACGGCGGTGTCGCTCGTAGGCGCCGAGGCGCGCGAGCGCGGTCTCGTGGTGAGCACCGAGGTCCCCGCGAATCTGCCGGAGGTCGAGGTGGACGCCGAGCGAGTGGTGCAGGTGCTCGCGAACCTGCTCGGCAACGCCGTGAAGTTCACCGAGTCGCGCGGCGCCGTCACGGTTCGGGCGGTGGCCGGGGCGGGCGACGTGGTGGTCTCGGTGGCGGACACCGGCCCGGGCATTCCGCCGGCGGATCTGCCTAACGTATTCACGCGGTACTGGCACTCGCGCCGCCAGTCGGCGCGGCGTGGCAGCGGCCTCGGGCTGGCAATCGCCCGCGGCATCGTCGAGGCGCACGGCGGACGCATCTGGGCCGAGAGCACGCTCGGGGTCGGCAGCACGTTCTTCTTCACCCTCCCCCTCGCGCCCACGAGCGCGGCGGCGCTCGCCGCACCTCCCGCGCAGGAGCCGCGCCCCGCGCGGGGCTGACCAGCGAACGCCCGACCCGCGAGGCCGGGCATTCCCCTACGCCGGTCGTGGCCGACTCCTGATTAAGCGGAGCGGCCCACGTGCCTACCCTTCCACACGCGCCCGAAGTCGGGGTTCTCCCGGCCGCGGCCGACGTGAGCATCGGCGTGCGCATGCATGGCATGGGCGTGCGCGTGCGAGCGGTCGGTTGCGCGCGACAGCCACGCACACCGTTCTCTCCTGCCGAGGGTCTATGCACCGTTACTCGCCTCGCCAACTCACCGCCGGCGTCATCGGCGCGGCAGCACTGGCCATCCTGGTATACGCCTGTCGAACGACGGCCGGGCCGAAGGGCCAGAGCCTCGCGACCGGCGATGCCGCGTCGAAGGTCTACGTGCCCCCCGGCTCGTATGACACGTACTACTCGTTCATGTCCGGGGGATTCTCCGGACAGGTCACGGTGTACACGCTCCCCTCGGGCCGCCTCATCAAGACGATTCCCGTCTTCTCGCAGAACCCTGAGACGGGGTACGGCTACAACGAGGAGACCAAGGCGATGCTGCAGACGACCTTCGGGCAGGTCCCGTGGGACGACTCGCATCACCCGGAGCTGTCGCAGACCGACGGCGTGCCCGACGGCCGCTGGCTGTTCATCAACGCGAACAACACGCCGCGCGTCGCCCGCATCGACCTGACGACGTTCGAGACCACCGAGATCCTGCAGATCCCGAACGCCGCCGGCGGTCACGCGTCACCGTTCACGACACCCACCACGAAGTACATCGTCTCGGCCACGCGCTTCAGCGTCCCGGTGCCTAACACGGACGTGCCGATCGACAGCTACAAGCAGAACTTCAAGGGCACGCTCTCGTTCATCACCGCCGACCAGCCGGGCAAGCTCGACATCGCGTTCCAGATCCTGATGCCGGGCTACAACTACGACCTGGGCCACGCGGGCAAGGGACCGTCCGACGGGTGGTTCTTCTTCACGTCGTACAACTCCGAGCAGGCGAACGCGAAGCTCGAGGTGAACGCGTCGAAGAACGACAAGGACTACGTGGCCGCCGTCAACTACCGACGCGCCGAGGAGTGCGTGGCCGGCGGCCAGGCGAAGACGATGCCGGCGAGCTACTACCACAACTGGGTCGACGAAGCGTCGCGCATGTCGAAGGCGGAGCGGAAGACCAGCGTCCGCATCATCGACCCGAAGGACTGCGCCGGCGTGGTCTACTATCTCCCGACCCCGAAGTCGCCGCACGGCGTCGACATCGACCCGTCGGGCGAGTACATCGTCGCGAGCGGCAAGCTCGCCTCGCTGATCCCGGTGCACTCGTTCACCAAGCTCCAGAAGGCGATCGCCGACAAGGCATTCGAGACGACGATCGACGGCATCCCGGTGATCAGGTACGAGGCGGTGCTCGCCGGCGAAGTGCAGAAGCCCGGGCTCGGCCCGCTCCACACCGAGTTCGACGGCAAGGGCAACGCCTACACGTCGATGTTCATCTCGTCGGAAGTCGTGAAGTGGAAGCTCGGCACCTGGGAAGTGCTCGACCGCATCCCGGTCTACTACTCGGTGGGCCACATCATGATTCCGGGTGGCGACAGCAAGAAGCCGTGGGGGCAGTACCTCGTCGCCATGAACAAGATCACGAAGGACCGCTACCTGCCCACCGGCCCCGAGCTCGCGCAGTCGGCCCAGCTCATCGACATCAGCGGCGACAAGATGAAGATGATCCTCGACTTCCCGACCATGGGGGAGCCGCACTACGCCCAGGCGCTGCCGGCCGAACTGCTCAAGGACAAGCAGGTGAAGTTCCACAGCCTCGCCGGCAACACGAACCCGTGGGCGACGAAGGCGGAGTCCGACGGCGGCATCTCGCGCACCGGCAAGACGGTGCACGTGAAGATGATCGCCATCCGCAGCCACTTCGCGCCGGACAACCTCGAGGGCGTGCAGCTCGGTGACACGGTGCTCTTCCACGTCACGAACATCGAGCAGGACTGGGACATCCTGCACGGCTTCGCCGTGCTGGGCGCGCAGAACTCCGAGCTGATCCTGCAGCCGGGCGAGACGCGCACGCTGAAGTGGGTGCCCACTCAGGTCGGCGTCTTCCCGTTCTACTGCACCGACTTCTGCTCGGCGCTGCACCAGGAGATGCAGGGGTACATCCGCGTGTCGCCGGCCGGCTCGAGCACGCCGCTGGCGGCGAACACCAGCGCCAAGGCCAAGGCACAGATCGCGGCCCTGGACGCGAAGCCGGCGGGCAAGCGGTAACGCTCGCCCCGTGAGGGGTGCGGCGCGCGCCGCTCCCCCTCACGGAACCGCGCGGGGAGCCGACCCGGCTCCCCGCGCCGTGCACCCGAGGGTTCGGTTCCACCTTTCTCCATGCCTAACGTCTCATGCCCAAGCTCGCACGCCTGCTGGCCGCTGTCGCGGCGCTCCTCCTGGCGGTGATCTACTTCGCGCCGCTGTGGACGATCGACCTGGTCGCCCCGCAGTACCCGGAAGGACTGGGGATGCTCATCCGCGTCAACACCGTCACCGGCGTGCGGCCGAACGACCTCGACAACATCAACCACCTCAACCACTACATCGGGATGAAGGTGATCGACCCGGATACCATCCCGGTGCTGAAGGTCATGCCGCTGGTGGTCGCCGGACTGATCGGAACCGGGTTGTTGGTCGCGATCGCTGGTCGCCGGCGGCTGCTCTACGCCTGGGCGCTGCTGTTCGCCGCGGCCGGCGCCGCCGGCCTCGTGGAGTTCTGGCGCTGGGAGTACGACTACGGGCACAACCTCGACCCGAACGCGATCATCACGATCCCGGGGATGAGCTACCAGCCACCGCTCATCGGGAGCAAGCAGATCGCGAACTTCGTCGCCACGTCGCTGCCTGGCCTCGGCGGGTGGGCGGCCGGCCTCGCGTTCCTCCTGATCGCGGCCGCGGTGGCGCTGACCATCGCGCGCCACCGCGCCACGCGCGTGCCCGCGCCGTCGGTCGCCGCCCGGTTCCGCGCGGTCGAGGCCTGACGATGGTGCCGTCGCCCGTGCGCTCCGCGAGTCCGGTCGGGCGCCGCGCGTTTCTCGCGCTGTCGGTCGCGGCACTCGTCGCCGCGTGCAGTGGCGGTCCGCCGCCCATCGCCTACGGCGTGGCGGAGTGCGACTACTGTCGCATGCGCATCGGCGACCCGCGATTCGGCGCCGAGGCCATCACGGCGGCAGGCAAGGTGCTGCAGTTCGACTCCATCGAGTGCGCCGCGGGCTACTACGCGAGCCTCTCGGGCCCCGAAGCGGTGCGCGGTGTGTGGGTGAGCGATTTCCGCCGCCCCGGCACGCTCATTCCGGTGGGCGAGGCCCGCTTCGGCCACCTCGAGGGGCGCCTGACGCCGATGGGTGGCGGATTGTTCGCGGTCCCTGCCGCCACGCCGTCGCCCGCGGACGGTGCGGTGCCCGCGGCATCGCTCGACTGGACCGCGGTCGTCGCGCTGGCCAGGCGCGGGGCGCCGGCCGCGGGCGCCCCGCGGGCTCACTCGCATGCGGGCACCGCCCATGTTGCAAATCGTTAGGCCTCGCGCCCGGCGGCGCGTGTCCGCGCTGGCGATCGTCGCGTTGGCGGCGGGGCTGGTGCTCATCCTCAGCGCCGCGGCAGGCGCACAGCTCGCGGCCCCCACGGCCGACGCGGTCGTGACCGTATCGCCGAACGGACCCGTGCGCACCCTCACCGAGGCGCTGCGTCGGGTGGCTGCCGGCGGTCGCGTGGTCGTTCGGGCCGGCACCTACCGCGAGCCGACGATCGTCGTCACCCGGCCGGTCGAGCTCGTTGGCGACGGACGCCCGGTGCTCGACGGCGAGAACGCGCGGCCGATCCTGATCGTGGCGGCGGATGACGTCACGGTGCGTGGGCTCCGGTTCGCGCGCGTCGGCACGAGCTTCGTGGAGGATCGCGCGGCGCTCAAGGTCACCCGCGCGGAACGCTGTACGATCGCGGACAACGAGTTCGACGACACCTTCTTCGGCATCTACCTCGCCGAGGTGACCGGCTGCCGCGTCGAGCGCAACGTGCTGCGCGGCGCGAAGCGGGGCGAGTCCGAGTCCGGCAACGGCATTCACCTCTGGTCGTCGCGCGACGTGACCATCGCGGACAACCGCATCACCGGGCACCGCGACGGGATCTACTTCGAGTTCGTGCACCAGGCCGACGTGCACGGGAACGTGAGCGAGCGGAATTTCCGCTACGGCCTGCACTTCATGTACTCCGACGATTGCCGGTACCGCGACAACGCGTTTCGCGCGAATGGCGCCGGCGTCGCCGTGATGTACACGAAGCAGGTGACGATGACCGGCAACCGGTTCGAGGACAACTGGGGCAGCGCGGCGTACGGCCTGCTCCTCAAGGAGATCAGCGACGCGCGCCTCGAGCGGAACATCTTCCGCCACAACACCAGCGGCCTCATGGCCGACGGCGCCAACCGGCTCGTCGCGACGGGCAACACGTTCGTCGGCAACGGCTGGGCCGTTCGGCTCGAAGCGAGCACGCAGGGCGGCGCGTTCACCGGCAACGATTTTCGGGGGAACACGTTCGACGTAGCGACCAACAGCCGTGAGACGTCCACCGCGTTCGCCGGCAACTACTGGGACGCGTATCGCGGCTACGATCTCGACCGCGATGGCATCGGCGACGTGCCGTTCCGCCCGGTTCGGCTGTTCTCGGTGCTCGTCGCGCGCAACGCACCCGCGCTGATTCTGCTGCGGAGCGCGTTCGTCGGGCTGCTCGATGCGGCGGAGCGCGTCATCCCGGCACTCACTCCACAAGCGCTGGCGGACGCCCGGCCGGCCATGCACCCTCACCGATGATCACCATCCGCGGTCTCACCAAGCGATTCGGGTCGCTCGATGTCCTGCGCGGACTCGACCTGGAGATCCGGCGCGGGCGCGTCACCGCCGTCATCGGGCCTAACGGCGCCGGCAAGACGACGCTCATCAAGGCGGTGCTCGGGCTCACCCGTCCCGATGGCGGTGAGATCACCATCGACGGCACGCGCGTGAACGGTGACGAGTCGTACCGCGCGCGCCTGGGGTACATGCCGCAGATCGCGCGCTTCCCCGAGAACCTCTCGGCCGCGGAGCTGTTCTCCATGCTCACCGACCTGCGCGGCGTGAGCGCCGACGCGCTCGATGAGGAGTTGCTCGAGCGATTCGCGCTCCGCGACCAGCTCGACAAGCCCTTGCGCACGCTCTCGGGCGGTACGCGCCAGAAGGTCAACGCCGTCGCCGCATTCCTCTTTCGCCCGCCGCTCGTGATTCTCGACGAGCCAACCGCGGGACTCGACCCGGTCGCGAGCGCGATTCTCAAGGACAAGATCGTCGCCGAGCGGGGGCGCGGGGTGACGTTCATTCTCACCTCGCACATCATGAGCGAGGTCGAGGAGCTCGCCGACGACATGGCATTCGTCCTCGACGGCGTGGTGCGCTACGCGGGACGGGTGGGCGACCTGATGCGGCACGCCGGCGAGAGCAACCTCGAGCGCGCCGTGGCGTCGCTCATGGCCCGGCCGGTGGCCGCATGAACGCGCTCGCGAAGATCGCCGGCTACGAGCTGCGAGACGTCGTGCGCAGCCGCTGGCTCATCGGCTACGCGCTGTTCTTCCTCGCGGCCACCGACGGGTTGCTCCGCTTCGCGGGCAACGGCGCGGCCGCGCTCGTGAGCGTCGTCAACATCGTGCTGTTCGTCATCCCGCTCGTCACGGTGGTGTTCGCCACCGTCTACCTGTACAACGCGCGCGAGTTCATCGAGCTGCTGCTCGCCCAGCCGGTGCGCCGGCCGGCGCTCTACGGCGGGCTGTTTCTCGGACTCGTCGGCCCACTGTCGGTCGCGTTCGCGGCCGGCGTCACCATCCCGTTCGTCGTGCACGGCGTGGACGAGCCCGGCCAGCGTGTGACGGTGCTGGCGCTCGTCCTGGCCGGCGTCGCGCTCACGGCCGTGTTCACGGCGCTCGCGTTCGTCATCGCCATGCGCACCGACGACCGCCTGCGCGCGCTCGGCACCGCCATCGCGGCGTGGCTGCTCATGTCGCTGTTGTACGACGGGGCGGTGCTGCTCGCGGCGGCAGTGTTCGCGGACTACCCACTCGAGCGAGCCATGCTCGCCGCCACGCTCGCGAACCCGATCGATCTCGCGCGCGTGCTGTTGCTGCTCCGCCTGGATGTCGGCGCGCTCATGGGCTACACGGGCGCCGTCTTCCAGCAGTTCTTCGGTTCCGCCGCCGGCACCGCAGTGGCCTCCGCGGCGCTCGTGATGTGGATCGCGGGACCGATCACCCTTGGGCTGCGTGCGTTCAGAAGCAGGGATTTCTGATCGACGCCGCGCACCCGACACCACCACCACTGGCCGGCCAGGCGCCGAGCCGACTCTTCACCCGATAGGAGGCCATCCCATGCATCGCTCGCTCATTTCATTCGGTGCCTGTGCTCTCGTCGCGCTCGCCGCGTGCGGCGGCGAGTCCGCCAAGCCGTTGGCCGATTCCGCCGCGTCGCCCGCGCCGAAGACCGAAACGCCGTCAGTCGCCGCGACACCCACCGGCGACACCATCATCGTGAAGCTGCTCACGGACGAGGTAGGGAATAACCGGTTCGACCCGGCCCGCTTCGAGGCCGAGCCCGGCGACCTGATCCGCTTCACGCTCGAGACGGGCGTGCATAACGTGCACTTCCTCCCGGACTCGAACACCATCAAGGCCGGGCTTCCCCCGGCGAGCGAGCTCCTGCAGCTCCCGGGACAGACCTATGACCTGGTGGTGACGCTCCAGCCGGGCACCTACTACTTCCAGTGCGACCCGCACGCGCTGCTCGGCATGAAGGGGTATCTGAAGGTCGAGGCGGAGGAGCATTAAACAGCCGTCAGCCGGCAGCCGGCAGCCGAATGCTGCCGGCTGCCGGCTGACGGCTCGCCGCTACGCCGCCAGCGGCGGCATCTGCGGCGATGCGCGGTAGAGCAACGCCAGCATGTCGAGATCGCCGTGTTCGCGCGCCCGATCGGCCGCCGACACGCCGTCGCGATCGCGCGCGGAGACCCACGCGCCGGCACCGATCAGCACCACGCACAGTTGGCGGTGGCGGAACATGCTCGCATACATGAGCGCCGTCATCCCATCCACCGTCGCCGCGTTCGGGTCCGCGCCGCGCTCGAGGAGCGTGCGCGCCGCGTCCGTGTGTCCCGCGATGGCCGCGGCCATGAGCGCCGTGCGCCCGGCGAGATCGGCGTCGTTGGCGTCGGCACCCCAGTCGAGCAGGAGGTCGACGACCTCGGCGTGCCCGTTCGCGGCCGCCACCATGAGCAGCGTGCTGCCGCGGCGGTCGCGCGCGCCCAGCGGCGCACCGGCAATGAGCAGGGCGTCGACAGCGTCGGCGTCGCCGTGGTAGGCGGCATCGAACAGTGCCTGGGCCTTGGTTCTGGATTCAGTCATCTCTCCTATCTATCCTCAACGCCGTCCTCGACGGCGACAGTCGCCAGTGTTCGTCGTTCCACGTCGTTCATCCACGTACGGTCCGGCCCCGCCGAGGCGTGGTGGACGCGCGCGACGGCCGGAGGTTCACGCGCGCCTGGAGCGTCGTGATGTACGCATGGACCACCTCGGCGCGGAATCGGTAGTGCACGTACTGCCCGTCACGCCGCATCTCGATGAGCCCCGCCTCGACCAACGTGCGCAGGTGATGCGACATCGTGGGTTGCGAGACCGGGAATTCCTCACACAGGTGCTGGCAGGCCGCGTCGCCGCGCGCCGCGATCCGTTCGAGAATCGCGAACCGTCGAGCATCGGCCAACGCCTTGGCGATGCGGTGGAACTCGTCCGGGGGAAGTGGCATGCGGGTCGGGGAGCGGGAAGCGGGCGCGACGCGGCCGGCCTGGTTTCGATCTCTATATCGACGGATATCAATATAATCGATACCCGTCGATATGCGGAGGCTCCCGGCGGGGTGAGCGCGAAGTCGCTCCGTCTCACACTCGGCTCGCCGCGGTATGCGGGGACCGGGGCCCGTCAGGGAGCGAGCACGAACGCGATGGACCGTACGCGAGCAGGCAGGACGGCCAGCCATCCTGCCGGGCGCCGACCACCGTCACAGCCTCGGATCCACCGGCTCGCTCTCGAGCGCCAGCACCCCGAACACGCACTCGTGCACGCGCCGCAGCGGCTCGCCCGCCACGAACCGTTCGAGCCCCTCGACGCCCAGCGCGAACTCGCGGAGCGCCAGAGACCGCTTCGCCGAGAGCCCGCGCTGTCTCAGCCGCTCGAGATTCTCCGGGAGCGTGTACTCCGGTCCGTAGATGATGCGGAGATACTCGGGCCCGCGGCACTTGACCGCGGGCTGCACGAGCCCGCGCCGCCCGCGCACGCGCCCCACGGGATCCACATCGAGTACCAGCGCCGCCGTGCACCGCTCCGGGGTTGCCTCGGGGTACACGACGTGTGCCTGTCCGAACGAGAGCTCGAACCGCTGCGCGCGAGCCGGGTTCTTGTGGAGCAGATACCCGAGGTCGGTGGCCGGTGGGTGCGTGGCGGAAATGGTCAGGAGCATGAGGTCTCGTTAGTGCGGTCAAGAGGAAGCCGCGGTGCGGTCGCCTCTTCCACAGCTCCCATCACCTTCAGCGTTCGTCGCTCGCTCGTTCGGCTCAGATCCAATGTACCGCACGTCGCGCGATGAGCGCCCGCTCGCCGAGTGATGGTCCGGGTATCCTGTTCTCAGTCGTCCTCTTCCCACGGACGACGGTCCTTCTTTTCCTCCAGGCGCCGAGCGCGGTGGAACTCCCGACTGGCAGCGCGCTGCGCCGCCGTGCTCTCCGAAACGCGGTAGATGTGCACGGCCTGGATCCGATGCCGCGCACCGGCCAGGTCGCGGAACGCGACCCAGCGCGGTGGCGGCAACTGATCCAGCCGCCGCTCGATCTCCATGGCCGTTTCCTTCGACACCGCGAAGCTCGCCCAATGGCTCTCGATCTCGAAGAAGTCGTCCTGCGGCTCGGGCTCCTGTGGGTCACCGAAGTAGTCCTTGAGCCTGTTCATCCCGTGGTTGTGTGTGTGGAGGAGGCGAGCCCCACGTGCACGTGAAACTCGCCGCCAGAGCTCCGCGACCACCGGGTGCACGGGGGTGGTGGCGCGGCCGCTCGCTCCACACACACTACCCCTGCGTATCACCCATGAAGTCGCTCATCACCTGCGGCGTGGCGGCGTCGAACCCCACCACGTCGAGCATGCCGGCATCGTCGGAGTCCGCGATCGTGAACCCGTTCGACGCCATCGCGACGACCAGGAGCTTCGCCGCGATGCCCGTACGCTCCCGATAGTCGCGGAGCGCCTGTGCCGGGTGGATGTTCCCTGCCCACGTCTCGCTGTCCGTGTAGGCCACGAAGACGTCGATCGCCCAGCGGTGCTTCAGCGCCTCCACCATCGGCAGGGCGCAGTCCGTCCCGCCGAACGGCAGGTTGCTGATGGACTTCACCACGTCGTCCAGCCGCTGGCGCGGCGAGACGGTGAGCGGCGAGAGCCCGGTGTCGTACGCCGAGCCATGCGTCGCCGACCACATGGACGGGTACGGTCCCTTCGTGAACGCGACGACGCGGTGCCGCGACTCCGCGGCCGCCGTCACCAGCGCCATCGCCGCCGACGCCTCCCGGCACGAGACGTACGGCATCCCGTGCACCGGAGCCACCATCGAGCCAGACACGTCGAGGGCGAGCATGATCCGCTTGCCCGTCGCCGGCGCGTTCTCGAACGCGAGGTAGAAGGCGCCGTCGAGCGCGTCCACCACCTGCGGCACCGGGGCCCATGTTCCCTGCCCCTTCATACCGCGCCCCTGCGCGTACGTCTTGAGCGCCGCCAGCACCGCCAGCGGATGCACGCGCGCGCCGGCTCGGCTGCCGCGCGCGCCGGCATCGCGCCGAGCGCGAGATACGCTTCCACCTCCCCGCGGCGCGACTCCATCTCGCTCGCCAGCCGCTCGGCGGCGAGCGCGGCACCGTTCATCGCGTTGCCCACGATCATCCCGAACAGGGGGATGATGTAGCGCGGGTCGTACCACGGCCGCACGTGCAGCACCACCTGCGTCACGTACGCCAGCGTGAGCCCCGAGCCCAGGAGCATCGCCGTCCCGCTGATCCCCCAGAGCGCCCGCCGCTCTCCGACCGCCGTCGACTGGCCGCGGCGCCGGCGCGTCGCCGTCGCCGTCGCGGACACCAGCATCACCGTGAGCACGAGCAGCACCAGCCACCACCGGGCGGACGCGAACACGTAGACGAGGATGTAGCCGACGGCCACCAGCTGCACGAACGCGCGCACGGCGCCCACGACGAAGCCGCGCTCGAGCCCGAGCCGCTGCCAGCGCGACACGGCCACTGCCACGAGCACGAGCACGGCCGCCATCGCGAGGGCCGGCCAGGTGACGTCGAGCGTGCCGGCGGAGGCCGCCGGCGCGGTGGTCTGCAGGAGTGAAGGAACGTTAGGCATCGGCATCCCGGTGGCAGGGTCAGTCGGCGGACGCGAGGTAGGCGCGCGTCCGCTCGCTCGTGGCGGCGCTGAAGAGCTGCGCGGTAGGTCCCGCCTCCACGAGGCGTCCCCCCTCCAGCATCACCGCATGCGTGCTGGCGCGCCGTGCCTCGCTGAGGCGATGCGTCACCATCACGACCGCCACGCCGCGCTCGCGCGTGAGCCGCACGACCGTCGCCAGCAGCCGCTCGGCGACCTCGGGATCGAGGGCGGAGGTGGGCTCGTCGAGGAGTAGCACCTCGGGCCGGGTCATGAGCGCGCGGGCGAGGCTCACCCGCTGCTTTTCGCCGCCCGAGAGGTTCCCCGCCTCGAGGCTCGCGAAGTCGGGCGACAACCCCACGGCGCTGAGCACGCGATCCATCGGCGGCGCACTGGACCCGGCGCCGGCGCCGCCCAGCTCGACCGCCACGCGCAGATTGTCCCCGACGGTGCCGGGAAACATTGTCGGTGCCTGAAAGACGAAGCCCACGCGCCGGCGCAGCGCGGCCACCGGGTAGCCGGTGATCGGCCGCCCGTCGAACGAGACCTCGCCGGCAGTCGGGTCGTCGAGTCGGTTCAACAGTCGCAGGAGCGAGGTCTTGCCCGCTCCCGACGGCCCGACGAGCGCGGTGATCGCCGTGCGCGGCAGGTCCACCGTGAGATCGCGCAGGATCACCGTGCCCCCGCGCTCCTGCGTCACATCGCGCAGGGCGAAGAGCGGCGATGCGGGCGACGGACCGTCATCGCGCGGGTCGCCGTACGCCTCCCGCGACGCCACGGTCCGCGGGGCCGGTTCGGGGGGCTCCATCTAGGCCGCCTCGGCCACCAGCGTCCCCGGGCCGATATCGTGCGTGGGCTCGGCGACCGCCGCGCGCCAGAGCACGGCCGAGCCTAACGCGGCGGCCAGCGCCGAAGCCGCGAACACCGCGATCTTCACCGCGGCGAAGTCGCTGGCACGGGGGAACGATTCCGCGGCGATGAAGAGCGACATCGTGAAGCCGATCCCCGAGAGCACACCGGCGCCGGCGAGCTGCCGCCACGTGTATTCGGCCGGCTTGGTCGCGAGGCCGAGCCGCACCGCCAGCACCGACGCCATCACCATGCCCAGCGGCTTACCCACCACCAGCCCCGCGATCACCGCGAGCATCAACGACTCGTGGCCACGAATCACGCTCGCGCTCACGACCACGCCGGCGTTGGCCAGCGCGAACACCGGAAGCACCACGTAGCTCGATCGGACGGAGACGACGCGCAGCAGCCGGTCGGCGGGCGATTCGAGCCGCTGGTAGATGGCATCGAGTGCGCGCATGGCCGGGGCCGAGGGTCCGTGGTGAAGTACCTCATCGCTCCGATGCGCCTCGGCCGCGAGGATCGCGTTCGCCTGGGCCACCAGCGCCCGAAAGTTCGGCGGGTCGCGCGTCGGAATGAAGAGGGCGAGGATGACGCCGGTGAGCGTTGCGTGCAGCCCGCCGGCGAACACCGCCGCCCACAGCGCCACGCCGAGGAGCGCGTAGGGCGCCACACGGTACACGGCCAGGCGGTTGAGCACCGCCAGCGTGCCGGTGATCGCCGCGGCGAGGAGGAGGTATTCCGGATGCAACGCGTGGGAGTAGAAGAGCGCGACGACGATGATCGCGCCGATGTCATCCACGATCGTGGCCGCGGTGAGGAAGATCCGAAGCTCCACCGGCACGCGGCTCCCCATCGTGATGATCAGCGCGATGACGAATGCCGTGTCGGTCGCCATGGGCACGCCCCAACCGCGCGCCCACGGCCCCGATGGAATGATCGACCGGTAGATGAGCACTGGCATCACCATGCCGCCGATGGCCGCGGCGATGGGAAGCGCGGCCACGCGCAGGCTCGCCAGATGACCGACGGTGAACTCGCGCTTGATCTCCAGCCCCACCACGAGGAAGAAGATCGTGAGCAGACCGTCGTTCACCCAGCGCAGAAGTGGGAGGCTGAAGCTTCTGCCATCGAAGAGGAAGCCCACGCGACGTTGCCAGAGCGCCTGGAACGCCGGCCCGAGCGGGGAGTTGGTCACGATGACGGCGAGCACCGTCGCGAGCAGGAGCAGAAGACCGGTGGATGGCGCCCATCGCGCGAAGTCGAGCGCGGCGGCGCGTACCCGGTGGCCAAGCGAGCCGAGCATCGCGTCCGCCAGCGCGCTCTTCTCCCAGAGGCCCTCGTACCGGCGGCCGTTGATGAAGTAGGTCGGCGTCACCACCACGCCGCTGGCCCTGGCGCTCGCGATGTGAGCATCCACGCGCTCGCGCGCGCGACGCTCGCTCTCCGCCACCGCGCGCGGGTCCCCCCGGTCAAGCTGCAGTTGCGCGACAACGGCGCGCAGGTCGTCCTCGGTCAACGTCGGCGACCGCGTCATCAGCGTGACGTGCGCGTCCCAGAATCGGCCCACCTCGCCGGCGCGCTCCGCCAACTCGGCGGCGCGACGGGCGATGTCGCTCCCCGGCACGGGGCGGTGGCGAAAGACGTACCGGAGCCGGTCTCCGAACTCGTCCCGTAGATCCGCGATCTGGTCGTGGGCGATACGGCAGTAGGCGCACGCGTAGCTGCCGAACTCCACCAGCGTGATGTCCGCGTCCGCTGGTCCGAGAACGTGATCGACTCTATCGTCCACCGGTGGGACGAGTTGGGTAGCTCTCGCGGACTGCGCCATGGCGGCTCGAGAGAATTGCAGGTTCTCAACCACATGGCGCAAGTGTCGCGGGTTGGTCGTGGCAACCGGCATCCCGGCGCCGTCTGTCGCAGGGGCTCGTGGTTACACGCCGGTGATAGTATGTTCGCCGAGCGCCGTGATGTTACCTCGCGAGAGGGTCGGCTCGTCAACGAGCGCGGACGAAGCGGCGCCATGGGTAGCGAACCGATGTCGGTTGGATGCCGAACCGCTTCGTGAGGATCGTGCTGCGATGATCAGTGAACGGCCCGCGTTCCTGTTCGACCTCGACGGCACGCTGGTGGACAGCGTCTACGAGCATGTGCTCGCCTGGCGCGAGGCGCTCGAGGCGGAGGGCATTCAGCTCGACGTCTGGAAGATCCACCGCCGCATCGGCATGAGCGGGGGGCTCCTCGTCAACGCGCTCCTCCGGGAGACGGGGCGACCGGTGAACGCCGACGACGCGGCGCGCCTCCAACGTCGGCACTCGGCCGCGTACGCGCGGCTCGCGCCGCAGGTCCGCGCGCTCGCCGGTGCGCGGGAGTTATTGGCTCAGCTCACTCGCGCCGCTGTCCCGTGGGCAGTCGCCACGAGCGGGTACCGCGAGAGCGCGCAGCGAACGCTGACGGCGCTCGGTCTCGCCCCCGACACCCCGGTGGTGACGCGCGACGACGTGCGCCACGCGAAGCCCGACCCGGATCTCTTCGTGGCGGCCGCCGAGCGACTCGGTGTCCCGGTGAGCGCATCCGTGGTGGTGGGTGACAGCGTCTGGGATCTCCTCGCGGCACGCCGCGCCGGCGCGCTCGGGGTCGGGCTGCTCTCCGGCGGTTACGGTCAGGAAGAGCTGGAGCGCGCGGGGGCGTACCGCGTGTACGAAGACCCCGCCGACGTGCTGCGACATCTGGACGAGCTCGGCGTCAGAGCCGCGGATTGACGCGCCGGCGCGGCTCCGCTCGGCGCAGCGCCGCATGCGCGCCATCCGAGACGCGGGCACCGGCCGCTAGTCCGCGCGTGGAGGATGGCGGCGCACCTCGTCGGTCGCGCGCGCCAGTCGGCGCAGGTACTGATCCACCGGCTCGCCCTCGTGGCGGCGAGGAAGCGCGAAGTGTGGATCGTCAGGCTGGGTCGCGTGACCCGCCGGGCCCTCGTCGACCATGAGGTCTCCGCCGCGCGACTCGACCGCATCCTCGAATCGCTCGATCGCCTCCTCGATGTCCATGAGCTCCTCGGGCCGCTCGTGTCCGGTCAGCGCAATGCCGAGCGCCGTTAGGCGCCCGGCGATCTCATCCGAGACACGCTTCACCTCGTCTTCGCCGCGCGAAGCCGGCTGGTTCTCCTGGGTCATCGCGGGTCCTCCTCGGGCTCCGTCGTTCGTTCTCATTCGTGCCGGGCCGGCCTAATGTGTCCGGGCGTGCCACGCCCCCGCCAGCACCAATAACGCCGAAGCCCCGCATCCACCATGGTGGATGCGGGGCTTCGATAGCAGGGGTGGGACTCGAACCCACGACCCCGGCATTATGAGTGCCGTGCTCTAACCACCTGAGCTACCCTGCCGCGGGGCGAGACGGAGTATAACACGTTGCCGCCGCTGCTCATAGTCGCCCTTCCCGGACCCTGCTCGCCGGCCCCCACCCAGCGCCTTCGACCCCTCGCCTCTCGGCCAGCGCGGGTCGAGCCGGGGCCCCGGCCCCGACTCGGAATTCATGACCGAACCACGCTCCCGCTCGTCATATCCCGTACCCACCGCACGGGAGTCTGGCATGCAGTCGCCCGCCCGGCCGACGCCGAAGGCCAACGTCGCCGCGCTCGTCACCGAGATCATGGAAGAGGCGAAGAAGAACGCCGAAGTACCGGCGCCTTCCGCACCGCGCCGCCTTCCGAGCTACGTCGCCGCAGGCATCGTGTTCGCGATGTGCGCGTGGGCGTGGATCGCGCCGCCCGAATGGCTCGTTCCCCGCCCCGTCGCCGCCCCGTCCCGCGAGTACCGCGAGGCGAGTACGCGCATCGCGCTCGCCCTGCACGCGCAGCGCATCGAGGCCTACCGCGCGTCGCACGGGCGGCTCCCCCGTACGAAGCAGGAGGTCGGGATCGGCAGCGATGACATCGCCTACGAGCGCACCGACAGCCTGACCTTCGCGCTCACCTCGCGCGTGGACGGCCAGCCCCTGACCTACAAGTCCACGCAGCCGCGCGACCGCTACCTCGCGGAAGCCATGACCGCGCTCAGCCGGGCCCGGCGATGAGAGGCCTAACGACTCGCACGCGCCGCCGGCGTCGCGGCTTCTCCCTCATCGAGCTGATGACGGTCATGGCCGTCATCGGGCTGCTCGCCGCGCTCGGCATTCCGCGCTATCGCGAGATGAAGCGGCGCGCGTACTACGCGAACGTGGTCAGCGATTTCAACACGGTGCGGATCGCCGCCTACAACTACTTCGCCGAGAACGCCACGTACCCGCCCGACGGCAGTCCCGGCGTGCCGCCGGCGTCGCTGGTGTCGTACCTGCCCCGGAACTTCGCGTTCACGAACGCGAACTACACGCTCGACTACGACGTGTGGCCGTCGCCCGGCAATCCGACGCAGCTCGTGATCGGCATCACGGTGACGTCCAGCGATCAGACCCTGGTCAACATGATCGCGCGCAATATCCAGAACGGCGGCATTGGGATCAACGTCGGCAGCGGCTACACCTACATCTTCGCCGGCCTGTAACGCTCACTCCGCTATGCAAACGACAGAGGCCGCCCGATCGGGCGGCCTCTGTCGTTTGCATAGCGGGGGCGGGATTTGAACCCGCGACCTTCGGGTTATGAGCCCGACGAGCTACCAGGCTGCTCCACCCCGCGTCGATGACCTGAATCTAGGCCGCGCCCCATCGAAGTCAAGGTCAGCAACTGCCCGCACATCGGTCACTTGGCGGTCGACGAATCCCCCGCGCTCGTGAACCGGTACAGCAGCTCCTTGTCGCCACGCACCATCCCGAATTCCTCGCGCGCGATCCGCTCCTGCACCGCCGTATCGGTGAGGATCGACTTCTTCACCCGCGACAGGGAGTCGACCTCACGCCGGAGCGAATCGATCGCGACCCGCAGCCGGGTCGCACGGGCCCGCTGTGCGAGCAGGTCATCGGTTCCCCACTCGCCCCCCTCCACCGCGTAGACCACCGCGGCGAGCAGGACGCACCAGAACACGATGCGCCGGAGCATCAGCCCGCACCCGGTCGCGCCGGACGCGTGCGCCGCGACTCAGAGGCCATAGATCGCCCCGCCGGGGAACTCCGCCGAGTCGCCGAGCTGCTCCTCGATGCGCAGCAACTGATTGTACTTCGCCACGCGGTCGGTCCGCGACGCGCTCCCCGTCTTGATCTGCCCGGCACCGGTCGCCACCGCCAGGTCGGCGATGAACGTGTCCTCGGTCTCGCCGCTGCGGTGCGAGATCACCGACAGGTAGCCGGCCGCGCGCGCCATCTCGATCGCCTCGAGCGTCTCGGTCAGCGTGCCGATCTGGTTCACCTTGATGAGAATCGCGTTCGCGACGCCGCTCTCGATGCCGCGCGCCAGCCGCTCGGTGTTGGTGACGAACAGGTCGTCCCCCACGAGCTGTACCCGGTCGCCTAACGCCTTCGTCAGCGCGGCCCACCCCTCCCAGTCGTCCTCGGCCAGGCCATCCTCGATCGAGACGATCGGATACTCGTCGAGCCACTTCGCGTACAGCTCGATCATGCCGTTTGCGTCGCGCGTGCCGGCGCCGCTCTTCTTGAATGTGTATTTCCCATCGCGATACAGCTCCGACGCCGCGACGTCGAGCGCGAGCGCGACTTCCTTCCCCGGGGCGTACTTCGCGCCCTCGATCGCCTCGATGATCACCTGGAGCGCCTGCTCGTCATCCTTGAGGTCGGGCGCGAAGCCGCCCTCGTCGCCCACGCCCGTGGAGAGCTTCCGCTTCACCAGCACCTTCTTGAGCGAGTGGAACACCTCGGCGCCCACGCGCAGCGCGTCCGCGAACGTCTCCACGCCCACCGGCACGATCATGAACTCCTGGAAGTCCACCGTGTTCGTGGCGTGCGCGCCGCCGTTCAGGATGTTCATCATCGGCACCGGCAGCGTGCGCGACAGCGGCCCGCCGAGGTAGCGATAGAGCGGCAGCCCGGTGACCGCGGCCGCCGCGCGCGCGGTCGCCATCGAGACCGCGAGAATCGCGTTCGCGCCGAGCTTCCCCTTGTTCGGCGTGCCATCGAGCTCGATCAGCGTGCGATCGATCTCGATCTGATCGGTGGCGGGCAGCCCCTTCAGCGCTGGCGCGATGGTCTCCTCGACGTTGCGTACCGCCTGGCGCACGCCCTTGCCGAGATACCGGCTGGCGTCACCATCCCGCAGTTCGCGCGCCTCGTGCTCGCCGGTGGACGCTCCGCTCGGAACGGCGGCGCGGCCCCTGTGCCCGCTGGCCAGAATGACGTCGGCTTCCACCGTCGGGTTCCCACGGCTGTCGAGAATTTCGCGAGCGGCGATGTCGATGATCGTTGACATGCGATTGGGTCGGGGATTGAAAGTGGCGGCGGTCGCCGCGATGGATGTGAGGCGGCTGGACGCGTGCCGGTCAGGTCGCGGCGGCGCTCTCACGCGGCGGCGGCAGGGTGGCAACGCTCTCGACGCCGTACAGCTCCTGCATCGCGGCGGCCAGACGGTCCCACGCCGCCCGCGACAGACGATTCCGGTCCTCGTACGTCAAACCGCTGGCGTCGATGGGCTCGAGGAAGTGGATGTCCACCACGCCGGGGCGCACCCGAAACGAATCGCGCGGCATCACGGCGAGCGTGCCGTGCACGAGCGTCGGCACGATCGGCACCCCCGCGGCGACGGCCAGCACGAACGGGCCCTTCTTGAAGGGACGGAGTGCGTAGCTCTTCCCTCGCGTCCCTTCCGGAAACACGACGACGGACGCGCCGGCGCGAATCCGGTCCGCCGCGACGCGGTACGACTCGAACGCCGATTTTCGGTTCTCGCGCTCGATCGCGATCATGCCCGAGGCACGAGCGGCCCGCCCGAAGATCGGAATGCGAAAGAGCTCGGCCTTCCCCACGAACTTGTAGCGCGGCAGGACGGCCGCGAGCGTGAGCACATCGAACCAGCTGACGTGATTGCTGACGAAGATGCGCGGCGCCCCTGACCGCATCCGTTCCTCGTTATGCAGCCGGACCGTGATGCCGGCGGCGCGCACGAGCGCGGCCGCCCACCATCGCGGCACCTTGTCGTAGATGCTCCCCTCGCGATCCCGCACTCCGAACAGGGCGGCGACGATCACCATGCTGCCGTACACCGGCGTCATGATGAGGAGCGTGAGAAAGACGAGAATGGTGCGCATCAGAATGAAAAGTGGTCGTAGCCCGGGAGCAGGTCAACGAACGTGCCGTGCGCGCGCAGGCGCACTCTGGCGTCGCCCGGCGTCCCCGCGACGACCGACCCGACCCGGGTGAGCGGCACGCCGAACGCGGCGGCGAACGCGTGCTCGTCGAGCGGTCGGGGGGCCGCGACCACAAGCTCGTAATCCTCGCCGCTCGCCGCGGCGTCGCGCGGCGATACGCCGCCCATCGCCGGGATCGCGTCGAGCTCGAGATGCGCCTCCACGCCGCTGGCGCTCGCCAGGTGCCACACGTCGGCCACGAGACCGTCCGAGATGTCGATGGCCGCGGTGGCGCCGTGCTCGGCGAGCCAGCGCGCTTCGCGGATGCGAGCCGTCGGATGGGCGAACCGCGCGCGATGCTCGGGGGCCGGCGCACGACCCGATTCCCACGCCTGCACCGCGCATCGCGCGCCGCCGAGCGTGCCGGTCACGTACAGCGCGTCGCCAGGCCGTGCGCCGTCGCGCCCGAGCGGCCGCGCCGCGGCGCCAAGCACCGTCACGGTCAGCGCGAGCTCGGCTCCGGTGGTGAGGTTGCCCCCGGTGATGGGCGCGTCGAACAGGCGCGACGCATCGCCGATGCCCTCCGCGATGCTGCCGAGTTCGTCCCGCCAGCCCACGGGTACGCTCATCGCCACGAGCATCGCGATGGGTGTCGCCGCCATCGCCGCGAGGTCGCTCAGCGCCGCGGTGGCGGCACGGTAGCCCACCTCCGACGGCTCGAGCCACGCACGACGGAAGTGCACGTTCTCGACCGTCGCATCGGTGCTCGCGACCAGCCGGCTGCCGGCGGGCACGTCGAGCACCGCCGCATCATCGCCGATGCCGCGGGCCGCCTTGCCCCAGCGGCGCACGAGGTCACGAATCACGTCGAACTCGCGGCCCGGGCCGAGCGGGATGGCGTCGCTCAATGAGCCGCGCCTGCAGGGCCGGCACCCACCGCCGGCAACTCGGCGAGCACGGGCGGCCGCGGCCCCGGCACCGGCTCGTTCCACACGCGCGCCAGCGCCGCCACGACGTCATCGAGCGTCGCACCGCGCACGGTGCACGCACCGGCGAGCTCGGCGGCGCGGCCGTGCATCCAGGCGGCACACGCGGCGGCGTCCAGCGGGTCGTCGATCTGCGCGAGCAGCGTACCCGCGATGCCCGCGAGCAGATCTCCACTGCCGCCAGTCGCGAGCACCGGCGTACCGGTGGCAGACACCAGGCAGCGCCCGTTAGGCGCCGACAGGATCGTGGGAACGCCCTTGAGGAGCACCACGGCGCCGAGGGTGCGGGCCAGATCGCGGCCGGCGTCGAATCGCGATGCGAGCACCTGCTCCGGCGTGACGTCGGCGAGGCGCGCGAACTCGACGACGTGCGGCGTCACCAGCGCCGGACGGCCGCCCAGGAGCGCGCCCAGCGGGGCTGCCTCGTGCTCGAACACGGTGAGCGCGTCGGCGTCGAGCACGACCGGCCCGCGCCAGAGGCGCAGGAGCCGCTCGACCTGCGCGCGCGTGTCCGGGAATCGCCCGAGCCCGGGTCCGATCACCAGCAGGTGAGCCCAGTCGCAGATGGAGTCGCGCACCTCGTCGTCGGTGGTTGGCCACGTGCGTGCGAGTGCCGCCGGGGCCGCGGTCTGCACGGCAGTGATGCTCGCCGGATGCACGATCACGCGCGCCATCCCGACGCCGCTCCGCAGCGCGGCGCGCGCCGCGAGGATCGTGGCGCCGGCCATCCCGCTCGCGCCGCCGACGATGGCGACGCGGCGCCGCGTGCCCTTGTGCGCTTCCGCCGCGATGGCCGGGATGCGGGCGGCCACCCACGCTCGATCGATCAGTGACGGCGCTCCGTCGTCGAGCGCCCCGTGCATGCCAAGGCCGATGTCCACGACCGCGATGTGGCCGGCGCGGTCGCGGGCGACGAGCAGGCCGCGCTTCATCGTGCCGAACGTGACGGTGAGGTCGGCGGTGACCGCGGCGCCTGCCTCACCGGTGGACGCATCCACCCCACTCGGCACATCGAGCGCGGCCACCACCGCGCCACCCGCGCGGAGCGCGGTGATGCGCGCAATCGCCTCCGCCGCGGCTCCACGCGGCGCGCCACTCGCACCGGTCCCCAGCACGCCGTCCACGATGACCTCTTCGGCGCCGGTCGGGGCGCCGGGCTCGATGAGCGGGCGCGCGACATCGCGCTCGGCGCGCGCGTCATCGGTCTTCGGCTCGCCACATTCGGCGACACGCACGCGAATCCCCGTCGCGGCGAGCGCTCCGGCTACGACCCATGCGTCGCCGCCGTTGTTCCCCGGCCCTGCGAACACGGCGACACCGCGGTGCAGGCGACCGCCGAAATGGCGAACGATCTCTGCCGCTGCCGCGGCACCCGCGCGCTGCATGAGCGCGCGCGACGGCACGCCAGCGTCGATGGCCGCTCGGTCGCGCGCGGCGGCCTGCGCCGCCGTCACCACGGGCGCGGTCACTACTTCTGCGATTGACCCACGGACCGGCCGAAGCTGATTTCGCCGTTGTCGATGCGCAGATTGAACCCGCACGCCGGGTTGCTGCACACCCACGCCTTGTAGGTAATTGGCGCGCCGTCGCGACCGTAGTCACTGAGCGGGAGCAGCGAGCCCTCGCGACACTTCCGGCACATCGGCAGTTCGCTTGGATTCAACGGACCTCCTTCACTCCGGCCGGAGCGAGATGCCGAGGCTCCGATTACGCCTGACCCGCGCGCCGCCAGGGATAGTCGCGTTCGAATGCCTGATCGAAGCCGAACACATCCGCGAAATCGAGACGCGAGTCGGTGGGCTGGCTGATGAGCAGCCCGAGATCGACCAGCGTGAACACCACATCACCGATGTCGGAGGTCGAGCGCACACCCCAGTGGTCGAGCACGAGGCGCGCCATCACGCCGTAGCGGTCGAGCGCGAGATCGCGACACGCTTCGGCGAGCTCACGCCCCGTGATGTGGCGCCGCTCGGGGAGCCGCGACTGCGAGTACTCGAGAGCCGAAAGGATGAAGAGGTACGCGTGCTCATGGAACCGCGGCTCGCGCAGCCGAATCTGGTCCATGATGCCATCTCGAAACGCCAACTCCGGCAATGCTGTTCCTCGACGTAAGGGTTCTCGTGTCGCCGGTCGCCGCATCGCGTGGCGCCGCTGGTGGCCGAGGGGCACGACGCGTGCCCCGGTCCGACCACCCGCGCTAAGATGTGCGCGCTCCGCGCGCTGCACAACACCTGTTATCGGTCGTGCTCGCCGGTCGAATCGCCTGACGAGTGGGCGCACGCCTCTTGCAATGACGAATGACGGGGAGCACGGGGCACGCCAGTGGGGGCGTGATCGTGATACCCGGCGCATGGCGTGGCACGACTTCTCGTGATTAGCCGACCCTAACGCATCGTAACGATCGACGCCCCGCCTACCCCGCCGCCACTGGCGCGGGGTACAACGGAAACGCCGCGGTCAGTTCGCGCACCTCGCCGCGCACGCGGCGCGAGACGTCCGCATCCTCGGGCGCCTGGAGCGCGGTGTCGATCAACTCGGCAATGCGGCGCATCTCGACCTCCTTCATGCCACGCGTCGTCACCGCCGGCGTCCCGATGCGAATGCCGCTCGTCACGAACGGCGACTGCGTCTCGTTGGGCACCGTGTTCTTGTTCACCGTGATGCTGGCGCGATCCAGCGCCTGCTCGGCCACCTTGCCCGTGAGTCCCTTGTTCCGCAGGTCCACGAGCATGAGGTGATTGTCGGTGCCGCCCGAGACGATCTGGAAATCGCGCGCCACGAGGGCCGCCGCCAGCGCGCGCGCGTTCGATACGACCTGCGCGGCGTACTGCTTGAACGACGAGTGCAGTGCCTCTTTCAACGCGACGGCCTTGGCGGCGATCACGTGCTCGAGCGGGCCGCCCTGCAGCCCCGGGAACACCGCTTTGTCGATGGCCTTCGCGTGCTGCGCCTTGCACAGGATCATGCCGCCGCGTGGGCCACGCAGCGTCTTGTGCGTCGTGGTGGTCACGACGTCGGCGAAGGGAACCGGCGACGGGTACACGCCACCGGCAACGAGCCCGGCGAAGTGGGCCATGTCCACCATGAAGAGGGCGCCCACTTCACGCGCCGCCTCGGCGAACGCGCCGAAGTCCACGACGCGGGAGTACGCGCTGTAGCCGGCGATGATCATCTTCGGCCGATGCTCGCGCGCGAGCGCGCGCATCTGCTCGTAGTCGATCAGGCCGTCCTCGTTCACGCCGTACGACACCGGATGGTAGAGGATCCCGGAGAAGTTCACCGGCGAGCCATGCGTCAGGTGCCCGCCGTTCGACAGGTCCATGCCGAGGAACGTGTCGCCCGGCTTGAGGAAGGCGAAGAACGCCGCGGCGTTCGCCTGCGCGCCCGAATGCGGCTGGACGTTCGCGTGCTCGGCGCCGAACAGCTCCTTCGCGCGATCGATCGCGATCTGCTCCACCTGGTCCACGAACTCGCACCCGCCGTAGTAGCGCTTGCCCGGCAGCCCTTCGGCGTACTTGTTCGTGAGCGGCGAGCCCATCGCTTCGAGCACCGCCGGCGACACGAAGTTCTCGCTGGCGATGAGCTCGAGACCGTCCGACTGGCGCTCGATCTCGCGCTCGATGAGACGGGCGATGTCGGGGTCGGCGTCGCGCAGCGCCGCACCGGGTGGACAGCGGTCCCACTCCGACCAGGTGATCATGCGTCGTCTCCTCGCATTCGGTTGATGGTGCTCATTCTTCGCGCGGGAACTGCGGCCACGTCCGAACGAGCGATCCGACTTCCTTGAGGCGGCGCTCGGCCGTGCGGTCGGCGGCGACGTAGGTCGGGATCCGCTGCTCGCGGGCGAGCTCGAACACGCCCAGCATCGTATCATAGATCTCGTCGGCCTTGCGCAGCGAGCGCTCGCGCGTCCACCCGGCCAGCTCGCTGTACACGTTGATGACACCACCGGCGTTCGCGACGTAGTCGGGCGCGTAGAGGATGCCCTTCGCCTCGAGCGCCTCCCCGTGGCGCTCCTCGAGGAGCTGGTTGTTCGCGCCGCCCGACACGATCTCGACCCGGAGTTGCGGGATCGTCTTGTCGTTGAGAATCCCGCCGAGCGCGCAGGGCGCGAAGATGTCGGCCTTCACGCCGAAGATGCTGTCGTGCTCCACGCCCTGGGCGCCGAACTCATCGACCACCCGCTTCACGCGCGAGGCGTCGATGTCGGTGACGATGAGTCGCGCTTTCGCCGCGTACAGCTCCTTGCACAGATAGTAGCCGACGTGCCCGAGGCCCTGCACCGCGATCGCTTTGCCCTCGAGCGAGTCCGACCCCCAGCGATGCGTGGCCGACGCCTGGATGGCGCGGAACACGCCACGCGCCGTCACCGGCGACGGGTCGCCGGACTTGTTGGCGAGCCCGGTGACGTACGCCGTCTCCATGTGCACGAAGTCCATGTCGGCGGTGTTGGTGCCGACATCCTCGGCGGTGATGTAGCGGCCGCCGAGCGAGTCCACGAACCGGCCGTGCGCGCGGAAGATCATCTCGCGCTTCACCGTGCGGTTGTCGCCGATGATCACCGCCTTGCCGCCCCCGAGGTTGAGGCCCGCGACGGCGTTCTTGTAGGTCATGCCGCGCGAGAGCCGCAGGGCATCGATGATCGCCTCCTCGTCGGTGGCGTACTGCCAGAACCGGGCACCACCTAACGCCGGGCCGAGCGTGGTGTCGTGGATCGCGATGACGCCGCGGTAGCCGCTCGACTTGTCGTGGCACATCACCACCTGCTCGTGGCCCATCTCGGCGATCGTGTCGAAGAGCGCGAGGGAGCCGGCGGTGGTGGCGTCTATGGTGGCGAGAGAGGACATGGCACGTGGAGTGAAGTGAGGGGTGAGGGCGCTGCCGTCGGCGCCCGCATCACGAGTGCGCGTACAGCTCCCGCGCGATCACGATGCGTTGAATCTCGGAGGTGCCTTCGTACAGCTCGGTGACCTTGGCGTCGCGGAACAGCCGCTCGACCGGGTACTCCTTGACGTACCCGTAGCCGCCGAAGATCTGGACCGCCTGCGTCGTCACCCACATCGCCGTCTCGCTCGCGAACAGCTTGCTCATCGAGCTGAACTGCGTGATGGGCTCGCCGCGATCCCTGGCGGCACCCGCGGCGTAGAGCAATGCGCGCGACGCCGTGACGCGCATCGCCATGTCGGCGAGCTTGAACTGGATCGCCTGGAACTCCTTGATGGGGCGGTTGAACTGCCGCCGCTCGGCCGCGTAGGCCGTGGCGTGCTCCAGCGCGGACCGCGCGATGCCGATGGCCTGTGCGGCGATGCCGAGCCGCCCGTTGTCGAGCGACTGCATCGCGTAGATGAACCCCATGTGCGCGTCGCCGAGCAGGTTCTCCGCCGGCACACGAAGGTTCTCGAAATGCAGTTGGACCGTGGGCGATGCGCGCAGGCCGAGCTTCGCCTCCTTCTTCCCGACGTGAAACCCGGGCAGATCGGGGGTGACGATGAACGTCCCGATGCCCCGCGCACCCCGCCGATCGCCCGGCGCATCCGTGCGCGCCATGGCGAGAATCACGTCGGCGTGGTTGCCGCTCGTGACCCACGCCTTCGTGCCGTTGAGCACCCAGCAGTCGCCGTCGCGCACCGCCTGCGTGCGGAGCGACGCCGCGTCGGAGCCCGACTCCGGCTCGGAGAGCGCGAACGCCCCGAGCCACTCGCCGCGCGCCATCGGCCTGAGAAAACGCTCCTTCTGCGCCGCGCTGCCGTAGCGCAGGATCATCTGGGTGGGCAGCGAGTTGTGCACGCTCATGAGCACGGCCACCGACGCGTCCACCGCGGCGATCTCCTCGAGCGCCACGAGGTAGGTCGTGGTGTCGAGCCCGAGGCCGTCGTACTCCTCGGGGATGAGCATGCCCAGGAATCCGAGCGCGCCGAGCTTGCCCGTGATGGACGGGTCGTACGCTTCGGCCCGGTCCCATGCGTCGGAGTACGGCGCGATCTCGGCGCGCGCGAACTCGCGCGCCGTGCGCTGGATCTCGCGCTGTTCCTCGGTGAGCGGGATTAGAGCCCAGGACATTCGTTAGGCACCCTGCTGGTTGCTGCGTGCTGGCGCTGGTTGCCGCGTGCTGCGGCTGCGGCTGCGGCTGCGAGCCGCGAGCTGTTGCTGGCTGCTGCGGGCCGACACCCAGCACCCAGCACGAGCAAGCAGCTCGGAGCCGCAGCACGCAGCACCCAGCGCGATCATTGATAGCTGTAGAACCCGCGGCCCGTCTTCCGTCCGAGCCACCCCGCCGCCACGTACTTCCTCAACAATGGACACGGCCGGTACTTGGGGTCACCAAGGCCGTCGTGCATGACCTCGAGAATGGCGACGCACGTGTCGAGGCCGATGAAGTCGGCGAGCGCGAGGGGCCCCATCGGGTGGTTCATGCCGAGCTTCATCACCTGGTCGATGGCCTCGGCGCTGCCCACGCCTTCCATGAGCGCGAAGCACGCCTCGTTGATCATCGGGAGCAGGATCCGGTTCGCGATGAAGCCCGGAAAGTCGTTGGCCTCGACCGGCGTCTTGCCCAGCGTCCTCGCGAGCTCGACGATCCGGCGCGTCGTCTCGTCGGACGTCGCGAGCCCGCGGATGACCTCGACCAGCTGCATCACCGGCACGGGGTTCATGAAGTGCATCCCGATCACGTGGTCGGGACGCTTCGTCTGGGCCGCGATGCGCGTGATCGAGATGGAGCTGGTGTTCGACGCGAGGATCGCCCCGGCGGGCGCGATCCGGTCGAGGTCGGCGAACAGGCGGAACTTGAGGTCGGTGTTCTCCGTCGCCGCTTCGATCACCACCGTCGCGTTGCCGACCGCGCCGAGGTCGGTGCTGGTGGCGATGCGGCCTAACGCGGCATCGCGGTCGGCGGCGGACAGCGTGTTCTTCTTCACCTGCCGTTCCATGTTCTTCTCGATCGTCTCGCGCCCCCGCCGCAGCGCATCGTCGGAGACGTCGATCATGGTGACCGGAACGCCCGACTGCGCGAACACGTGCGCGATGCCATTCCCCATCTGCCCCGCCCCGATGACCGCGACGCGGTCCGTCATGCTATGACTCCTCGCGGCGCCGATGCCGCAGGTAGAGGTAGATCGTTGCCGGCACCAGGCCGAGGGCGGCGCCCACGCCTCCCTCCGGGCCCCACACCCCGCCGAGAAACACGCCGGGCAGCGCCACCACGGGAACCGACGTCACCGACGCAACGGTCGAGGCGGCGAAGATCGCGACTCGCCACGGTGGCCGGACGGTGCCTGACGAGTCCCCAAAAAAATCGCGCGCCGTCAAGCGGGCGCGCGGGTGGTCGATCGCGGAGCCAGCAGCGCGGCGACGAGCGCCTTCACGGCGTCCAGGGGTACGAACGGATGCAAGCCGAGCGTCAGCGCCTGGCTGACGCTCCCGGTGATGATCGCGAGCTGCGCGATGCCACCGAGGAGCAGGACGGCGGCGCCAGCCAATGCCGCAGCCCACCGCCCGGCGAGCGACGACGCCCTCTTCCCCAGAGCCCCGGCGACGAGGGCCGCGAACGGATACGCGATCAGGTACCCGCCGGTCGGCCCCACGAACCGGGCGACACCGGGCGCGCCGAAGGGCGAGAACACGGGCAGCCCTACGGCGCCTGCCAGCAGGTACAACACCATGCTCGCCGCACCGGCCGCGGGCCCGAGCCAGAGCCCCGCGAGCACGACGATGAGCGGCTGCAGCGTGATCGGGACCGGCGTGCCGGGAATCGGGATCGCGACCTGCGACGCGAGCGCGAGCGCCGCGGCGAAGCCAACCACGCCAATGGCGAGCGTGCGTGCGGGAAGTCGGGTGCGGCTAAGAACGGACGTCGCCATCAGTTGACTCGCTCCACGCTGAGGGCCACCGCGTCGCCGCCACCGAGGCAGAGCGTCGCGAGACCGCGTTCCTTGTCACGATCCTGCAGGGCGTACAACAGCGTCGTCAGCACGCGCGCGCCGCTGGCGCCAATCGGGTGGCCGAGCGCGATGGCGCCTCCGTTGACGTTCACGCGATCCCACGCCCAGCCGAGCTGGTCGCCGTCCGCGAGCGCCTGCGACGCGAACGCCTCATTGGCCTCGATGAGATCGTAGTCGGTGATGGAGGTGCGCTGCTTCGCCATCAGGTTGCGCACCGCCGTCACCGGCGCGAAGAACAGCTCCTGCGGCTCGACCGCGCCGGTCGCGTAGCCCGTGACGCGCGCCATGATCGTCAGGCCGTGGGCACGCGCGTACTCCTCACTGGTCACCACCAGCGCCGACGCGCCGTCGTTGAGGCTCGACGCGTTCCCGGCCGTCACGGTGAGGTCATCGTGCGACCCGTTCTTCGCGGGGAACGCCGGCCGCAGCTTCCCCAGCGTCTCGATCGTCGTGTCCTTGCGCGGCCCTTCGTCCGTGTCGATGGTCGTCGGCCCCTTCCGACCGGGGATCTGCACGGGCACGATCTCGTCCTTGAACTTCCCGCTCTCCATCGCCGCGACGGCCTTGCGGTGCGAGGCGACCGCGAACTCGTCCTGGCGCTGGCGCGTGATCTCGCCCTTCCGCGCCGTGTATTCCGCGTGCGCGCCCATGTGCACGTCGCAGAACGAGCACCAGAGCCCGTCCTTGATCACGCCGTCCACCAGCGACTGGTCGCCGAGCTTCACGCCGTTGCGCATCCCGTACACGTAGTACGGCGCATTGGACATGGACTCCTGCCCGCCGGCCACGGCCACCTGGAGATCGCCGGCCTTGATTGCCTGCGATGCGAGCATCACCGCCTTGAGCCCCGAGCCGCACACCTTGTTGACGGTGAGCGCCGAGACCGTAGCCGGGATGCCGCCCTTGAGCGCAGCCTGCCGCGCCGGCGCCTGGCCCACACCGCCCTGCACGACGTTGCCCATGATCACTTCTTCGATGTCGTCCACGGCGACGCCGGCGCGGCGGACGGCTTCACGAATGACGATGCCACCGAGCTCGGGAGCCGACAGCGGCGAGAGTCCGCCGAGAAAGCGACCGATGGGGGTACGAACGGCCGAGACGATGACTGGAGACCGCGATGTATCGGGCATGGATCGGAGATCGAGAAAGAGGAGCTGACGCCTCAGGCACCAGCCCCTGAAAGGTATTGGGGCATTGGGGAACCGGGAACCGGCGCCGCGCGCGCGTTGTGTCATCCCGAGGCGCGCCGCCGGCGCGACGACGGACCTACTGTGCCGTACCGGTGGCTGGACCTGCTACCAGTACCGTCGAGCAGGTCCCTCGTCGGGGCTGACGCCCCTCTTCGGGATGACACGACGCGCACGGAGCCGATCCGGCCGTTTCGGCGTCATCCGCGTCATCGTAGTTCCACCCGCTGATCTGCACGCGACGGGGAGGCCGGCCCGGCGGTCAGGCCCCGCTTTCGACGGCGCGCTAGATCAGAACCCGTAGGTCATCCGCGCGTAGTAGAACCGCCCGTTGAACCCGAACGGCGACACCCCGTTGTACGGAAAGATGCCGAAGTTCGAGTTCCCGGAGTACGTCGTTCCGTTCCCGCGGTCACTGTTCTCGTCCGGATACACGTCGAAGATGTTGTCGGCCCCGACGCTCAGGCGCACTCGCCGGAGGAACGTGTAGCCGGCACTGACATCGGTGACCCATTTCGCGGAGAACGTCTGCCCCGGCGGTTGCGGGCTGAGAATGGGCTGCTCGACGGTCACCTCGCCGAAGCGCTGCGTGCGCGCGCTCAACGACACCGCGTTTCGGTCGTACGCCACGTTGAACAGGAAGTTGTTCCGCGGTTGGCCCGTCTCGAGCCGCGTGACCTCCACGCGGCCGAACAGCACCTCGGTGAGGTCGCCGAGCTGCGGCGGTGTGGGTACGACGATCTTCGTCACCTCGTTCTTCGAGCCGTTGTACCCCGCCGTGAAGCGGAGAATGCCGCCGCCCCCGACGTTCAGCCCGTAGTTCGCGACCACGTCCACGCCGTTCGTCCGCGTGTCGATCGCGTTGGTGAAGAACCGTCCGCCGCCCGCGCCCGTGAGGCCCTGGCTGGCGAGGTACTCGCGAATGGGCGTGCTCACGAAATTCTCCGACAGCACGATGCGATCGGAGATGTTCACGCGGTAGAGATCGACCGTGAGCGCCAGGTTGCGCAACGGCTCGGTCGCGACGCCGGCGCTGTAGTTCACCGACTTCTCGGGCTTGAGCGGCCGCGCTCCGAGCGCCACGGCCACCGGATCGCGCACGGGCAGCGTCTTCACCTCGAACGGCTGGCCGCCGATGAAGTTCGTCGCCGTGGAGGTGAAGAACGACTGCGCGAGCGATGGGGCACGGAACCCGGTGGCGACGGCGCCGCGCAGCGCGAACCGGCGCACGGGCGCGTACCGCACGGTTGCCTTGCCGGTCGTGGTCGACCCGAAGTCGCTATAGTCCTCGAACCGGCCAGCGACGCCCACCAGGAACTGTCGCGTGAGATCGCTCTCGAGATCGAGATAGACGGCGTAGTTGTTGCGCGATTCGTTCGTCGCATCCGTCGGCCGGAACCCGGGGAACACCTGCGCGCCGATGGCCGCGATGCGCGTGGTCGGGTTACCGGCGGCATCGAGCACGCGCACGCCGCCGTCGATGTACGAGTTGGGCTCGCCCGCCTCGATCTTGTACTGGTCGTAGCGGAACTCACCGCCAACGGCGACGCGCAGCGGGATGGCGGCCCCGAACGAGAGCGCCCGGAAGAGGTCGAGGTTCGTCGTGGACTGGCCGAACGCCAGCGTGCCGGCGTAGAAGTCGGTGGGGCTGGCGTTGCCCATCGACGCGTTGTTGCTGTTGTGCACGTCGAAGCGGAAGGAGTTGCGGCCGTACACGCTGCTCAGGTCCCACCGCCAGCCCGCGGCGCCGCCCTTGGCGCCCGCGGTCAGCGAGCCGTCCCAGATGCGGCTCGCGATGAGCGGCAGGAAGCCGTCGGGATGAATCGAGCGCACGGTCCGGTCATCGTTAGGCCGTCGGAAGAACCCCGCCGCTTCCCCCTCCCGCCGCGACAGCCCGCCGAACGCGTAGAGCTGCACGCCGCTCGACAGTGTAACGGCCGAGTTCATGAATCCCATCGCATCGGTCGTCGCCGCGTCGCCCTGGCGGTGATTCAGCCGGTTGGCGGTCGCCTCGCGCGGGTCGCCAGCGAAATACTGCGGTCGCGGATCGGGCCGCGTGCGATTCGTGTAGCCGCGATCGCGATACTCGGCGCCCAGCTCCATGTAGCCGTCATCGCCGATCGGGACCCCGTAGGTGAGACTGCCGTGTCCCACATCGCCGTCGCCTTCGCTCGTCTGCCCGCCCGTGATCGCGAACTCGTTTCCCGTCTGCTTGAGGATGATGTTGATCACGCCGGCTATCGCGTCCGATCCGTACTGGGCCGCGGCACCGTCGCGCAACACCTCGATGCGCTCGATCATGCTCGCCGGGATGGCGTTGAGGTCCACCCCCGTGGACCCGCGGCCGATGGTGCCGTTCACGTTCACGAGCGCGCTGTTGTACCGCCGCTTGCCGTTCACCAGCACGAGCATCTGATCGGGCCCGAGCCCCCGCAGCGTCGCCGGTCGCACGTGGTCCGTGCCATCGGCGATGGTGGCGCGCGGGAAGTTGAACGACGGCGCCACCATCTGAATCATCTGCGCCGTCTCGGTGCGTCCGCTGGCGCGCAGCTCGGGCGCGCTCAGTACATCCACCGGGACCGGCGAGTTGATCACCGAGCGCTCCGAGGCGCGTGTACCGGTCACCGCAACGGCCTCGAGCGTCGTGGCGGTGCGCGCGAGCGTGAAATCCCTGGTCACGTTCTGCCCCGCGGCCACCACCACGCTGTCGCGCGTGCTGCTGTACCCGATCAGGCGCACCCGGAGCTCGTACGTGCCCGGTCGCAGCGCGACCCGGTAGCTCCCGTCCGAGCGCGTGAGCGCACCGAACTGCGTGCCGGTCACGAAGATCGTCACCCCGGCGAGCGGGTGCCCGCCGTCAGCCGTGGTCACCTTGCCCGTGACCGTCCCGGTGGTCGCCTGCGCGGGCAGCGAGCGAGCCGCCGGGACGACACCGGCCATACCTAACGACATTCCGACAACCGCGATCGTACGCCGCGTGCATCGTGCGCGAACGTGAGGATGCCACTGACGAGGGGACGCGCGCATCTCGACCTCCGTGATCACGGTAGGCCGTGTGAGCACTCGCGCCGCCCCCACGTCGGAACCACCGACGCTCACCCGGTAGCTGCAACGCTGGCGGGCGTGCGTCGCGGCCGCAAGGCCGGCGCGAGGAGCGGCCCGACGCGCTCGCAGCGCACTCGGACGCCGGGAGACGGAATCGGCGGCGGCCACACACGGTCGTCACGCATGCGCGTGGGCTACGTCAAACCGCGCCCCAGCCACTCCAGTGCGATCGGCCAGCCCCGCTCCCGGGCGAGATCGCGGAAAAACCCGAAGTGCCCGACGCGGTCCACACCGAGCGACCTCGCGGCAATGTGCCGGTGCTCCGCGCTCGCGCTCGGGTACAGTCGCAGCAACGCCTCGACGGCCGGACGCGGCGCGAACCACGTGTCGTCGTCGAAGCTGAGCGCGAGCAGCGGGCCCGCGTAGCGGGCGAAACGCTCGGCCGCGTCACCGCCCACCGCCTCGACCAGCGCGCCCGGCGAGCGACACCACCGGGCCCACTCCAGCGCGACATCGCGCGGAAGATCCTCACCGAGCCCGAATCGGCTTCCCGGAAAATAGCCGAGGACGTGCGATGCCCCGGGCATGAGCAGGTGCCAGAGCGCCCATAACGTGTACCGCTGGGGAGCACCCCACAGCCGCCAGTAGTTGTGCTGCGCGGCCACCACGAGCACCCGCCGTATGGGCGACGGGTCCGGCAACAGCCCGACGATCTGTCCGCCCACGCTGTGCCCGATGACGAACAACGGGACGTCGGGCTGCCACCGCGCCGCGTGAGCGAGCATCGCCGACTGGTCGAGCTCTCCCCACTGCCGCATGGCGGCGGAAAATCCGCGCAGCCGCGCCGGCGCCGAGTCGCCGACGCCGCGGTAATCGTACGTGAGGACCGCGAACCCGTGCGCCGCCAGATAGAGCGCGAACCGGTCGTAGTATCGCCGCCGTACTGCCGTGGCCGAGTTGACGACGACGGCCGCGCGCGCCCGCCCCACGGGCGCGTATTCCGTGGCCGCGAGCGCGAACCCGTCAGCGGCGGTTACGCCGGCGGGCCGACCGGCGAGCACCGCGTCAGGTCGGCGACAGCGCGCCCAGCGTCAGCGAGCGGGCCTTCGCTTCGGCGATGACCCGGTCGATGAACGCGTCCACCGCCATCGGCGCCGGCTTCTGCTCCTTCCCCGCCCCGCGCACGTTCACCGACACCGTGTCGTTCTCGGCCTCGCGCTTCCCGATGACCGTCAGGTACGGCACCTTCATCCGCACCCCCTCGGCGATCTTGTACTTGAGCGTCTCCGACCGGGCGTCGAGATGCGCGCGGATGCCCGCGTCGCGCATCCGCTGTGTGACCGACTCGGCCACCGCGGCCTGGTCATCCGTGATCGGGATGACGCGCACCTGCTCCGGCGCCAGCCACGTCGGGAACGCGCCGGCGAAGTGCTCGATCAGGATCGCCATGAACCGCTCGAACGAGCCGCTCACGGCGCGGTGGATGATCACCGGACGGTGCGCGGCGTTGTCCTCGCCCACGTACGTGAGGTCGAACCGCTCGGGGTTCGCGTAATCGAGCTGGATGGTCCCGAGCTGCCACGCCCGGCCTAACGAGTCGTGGACGTCGAAGTCGATCTTCGGGCCGTAGAACGCGCCGTCGCCGGCCTTGAGCTCGTACGGGCGCCCGGTCGCATCGAGTGCCGCCTGGAGCGCGCCCTCCGCCTGGTCCCACATCTCGTCGGTACCCACGCGCACCTCGGGCCGAGTGGCGAACTTGAGCGTCGCCTGCAACCCGAACGTCTCGTAGTAGCCGAGGATGAAGGCCATCAACCGATGCACTTCCTCGGTGATCTGGCGCTCCATCAGGAAGATGTGGCAGTCGTCCTGCTGGAACTGCCGGACGCGCGTGAGCCCCGAGAGCGCCCCCGACACCTCGTTCCGGTGCAGCACGTCGTACGTGTTGTAGCGCAGCGGCAGCTCGCGATACGAGTGCTTCTTCGCCTGGTACAACAGGTAGTGCGACGGGCAGTTCATCGGCTTGAGCGAGAAGTCGTGCTCGCCCGTCTCGTTGTCGAGCACGAGGAACATGTTCTCGCGGTACTTCCCCCAGTGCCCGGAAATCTCCCACAGCGCCTTGTTGTACAGCAGCGGCGTCTTGATCTCGTGGTAGCCGTCGCGCTGCAGTTCGCGCAGGTAGTCGTTGAGCGCGTTGATCATGATCGTGCCGCGCTCGGTCCAGAAGGCGGCGCCCGGCGCGTACGGGTGGAACATGAACAGGTCGAGCTGGCGCCCCACCACCCGGTGGTCGCGCCGCTTCGCCTCCTCGATGCGGAAGATGTACGCGTCGAGGTCCTCCTTCTTCCACCACGCCGTCGCGTAGATGCGCTGCAGTGTCTGGCGCCGCTCGTCGCCGCGCCAGTACGCCGCCGCCGTGTTCATCAACTTGAAGTGCTTGAGGTACGACGTGTCGGGCACGTGCGGCCCGCGGCACAGGTCGATGAACGGACCGTCCTTGTAGATCGAGATCACCTCGTCGGGCCCGAGGTCCTCGATGCGCTCGAGCTTGAGCGGATCATCGGCGAACCGCTCGAACGCCTCGGCGCGCGAGACCTCCTCGCGCACGAACGGGAACTTCTCGGCCACGACCTTCCGCATCTCCGCCTCGAACTCGGCGAGATCGTCGGGCGTGAACGGCTCGTCCACCTCGAAGTCGTAGTAGAACCCGTCCTCGATGGCCGGGCCGAAACCGATCTTCGCGTCGGGGCGCAATCGTCGCACCGCCGTCGCGAGGATGTGCGCGCCGGAGTGGCGCAGCACGGCCAGCGATCGCGGGTCCTTCTCCGTGATCACCGTGAACGCGCCGCCGCGTCGAATCGGTGTCATCAGGTCCTGGACCTCGCCATCGATCGATACGGCGATGGCGTCACGCAGCAGCCGGGCACCGATCGTCGCGACCACATCGCGCGCCGGAGTGCCGGCGGCGACTTCGCGAGTCGAGCCGTCGGGGAGCGTCAGAGTCAGCATCATTGCGTTAGCGCGTTCCGTCGAGTAGCGGCGAGACCCCACCGCCATATCGGAAGTAGAGCACGAGGCCGGCGACGAGCAGCACCAGCAGAATCACCCAGGGAATCACGCGGCCGGTCGGCACGCGGTCGTGGGGCGGTATCGGGTGAGACACGGTAAGTTCTAGGTGGCCTTCTTCTTGCGACGGGGGTCGCACAATCCTCTCGCTCAAGTTATCGTAGGCTAACAACCTCCGCCACAGGTGCGCGTCAATGTCTCCACTCCGGTATCGCGAAGAGGACTCTCAAACGAGTGGACTGCTCTACCTGGCTGCGGGCGCCGTGCTCGGACTGGCGGCCGGCCTCGTCGTCGCCGATCGGTTCGGCGGCTTCTCCGCGCTGACCTCGAAGCTCCGCGAGCGCGTTGGCCGCGCGGCCGATGAGGAAGGCGAAGACTACATCGACGCCGCGCTCGCTGAAGAGGACCAAGCGCTCGAGGAGCGCGTGCTCGAGGCGTTCCGGAACGACCCCATACTGAGCGAGCGCGCCGTCGACATCGGCGCCATCGGCGACGGCATCATCGAGCTCACCGGATGGGTGCACGAGCCCGATGAGGCGACCCACGCGGTCACGATCACGCGCGGCGTGCCCGGTGTCGAAACCGTCGTGAATCGGCTCGACGTCCGCGTGTCGGGCAGCACACCGTCCACGGAGACGGAAATCGCCAACGACCCGAGCGCGCCGCTCCCCGGCGGTCGCTGGGAAGGTCAGCAGGTCGGAACCGGCAAGCGCCGGCAGGGGAATTCGGCGGAGGCCGATCGACACGCCGACCCGAAGCCTGAGCTCGAGGACCGGTGGCTGAGCACCGAGGAGGCGCTGCGGAGCGCCGCGGGCGACGTCGAGAACGTCGCCGAGCGCCGGCGGAACACGAAGAAGTCGCCGCGGGGGGACCGCACCGGCGGCTCGCCCATCGCGCCCACCGGCGTACCGAAAGCCGATCACGTCGCCGATCCCGACACGGGCCCGGACTCGATGCGCGCCGACTGACGCGGGGCACACCCCGCACCAGACCGATCTCGAGCCGCGAGCCCAGCCTCGCGGCTCGTTTCGTTTTCACGCCGTCCGGTCCGGACTCGGCCTCACTGGGTCCCCGCCATCTCCTCGACTAACTTCCGGTCCCATGGGCACAACTTCGCCTCCCACCACGACGACCGACATTCCGCCGCAGTTCGACTTCGCCTCGAACGAGCGCGAGATCTACGCGCGGTGGCAACGCGCCGGCGCGTTCGGCGCCATCGCGTCGCACTCGACCCGGATGGGTGGCGATCGCGATCCGTTCACGATCGTGATGCCGCCGCCGAACGTGACCGCCGTGCTGCACATGGGGCACGGGCTCGACAACACGTTGCAGGACGTGCTCATCCGGTGGCGCCGGATGGCCGGCGACGAAGCGCTCTGGGTGCCCGGCACCGACCACGCCGGCATCGCCACACAAAACGTCGTCGAGAAGCTCATTGCGAAGGAAGGGCTCGCGCGCACGGACCTCGGACGCGATGCCTTCGTGCGGCGCACGGTGCGCTTCGTGGAGGAGACCGGCGGCGCGATCCTGGGCCAATTGCGCGCGCTCGGCGCCTCGTGCGATTGGTCGCGCACCGCCTACACGCTGTCGCCGGAGCTGTCGCGCGCCGTGCGCGAAGCGTTCGTGCGCCTGTACGAGAAGGGGCTCATCTATCGCGGTCACCGCGTGATCCACTGGTGCCCGCGATGCCTCACGTCGCTCAGCGATGAGGAGGCGGAGTTCCACGACACCACGGGCAAGCTCTACCACATCAGCTATCCGCTCACCGGCGACGCGTCGCGAGCGATCATCGTGGCCACCACGCGTCCCGAAACCATGCTCGGTGACGTGGCCGTCGCGGTGCATCCCGACGACGAGCGGTATCGCGACCTGATCGGTCGCACCGTGATGGTGCCCATCGCGAACGTCGAGATCCCGATCATCCCCGACAGCTACACCGATCCGACGTTCGGCAGCGGCGCGGTCAAGATTACCCCCGCGCACGACGCGAACGACTTCGAGGTCGGCCAGCGGCACGAGCTGCCGATGCCGGTCGTGATCACGGCGACAGGGCTGATGGGCGACGAGGCGCCGCATGAGGCAGGCGAGAACGGCGGTGACGGCGTGGAGCGCGTCCCGGCCGAACTGCGCGGACTCGACCGATTCGAGGCGCGCGAGAAGATCGTCGCGATGCTCGAGGCAGCCGGCCGAATCGTGAAGGTGGAGCCGCATCAGCACGCCGTACGGCGTTGCTACCGGTGCGACACCGTCGTCGAGCCCCGGCTGTCGGATCAGTGGTTCGTGAAGATGAAGCCGCTCGCCGAGCCGGCGCTCGCCGCCGTGCGCGACGGCCGCATTCGAATCGTGCCCGAGCGGTGGGAGGGCGTCTACGTCCACTGGCTCGACACCATCCGCGACTGGAACATCTCGCGCCAGCTCTGGTGGGGCCATCGCATTCCGGTGTGGTACTGCGATGGCTGCGGTCGCGTGACGGTGAGCCGCGACGACGTGGCGAACTGCCCGTCGTGCGCGGGACCCGTGCGTCAGGACGAGGATGTGCTCGACACCTGGTTCTCGTCGTGGCTGTGGCCGTTCTCCACGCTCGGCTGGCCGAAGGACACCCCCGACCTGCGCGCGTTCTACCCCACCGACGTGCTCGTCAGCGGACCCGACATCATCTTCTTCTGGGTCTCGCGGATGATCATGGCCGGCTTCGAGTTCATGGGGGAGACGCCGTACCACACGGTGTACCTGCACGGCATCGCGCGCGACACGAAGCATCGCAAGATGTCGAAGTCGCTGGGCAACGGCATCGACCCGCTCGACGTCATCGCGCGGTTCGGCGCCGACCCGCTGCGGTACACGGTGGTGGCCGGGATGGGGTTGGGCGTGGACATCATCTTCGACCCCGACGACCTCGAGAAGTCGTTCGCGCCGGGACGGAACTTCGTCACGAAGCTGTGGAACATCGGGCGGTTCCTGCTCACGAACCTGGGCACGGAGCCGGTGCGGCCGCTCTCGGCAATCGATCCGGACGCGCTCTCGCGCGCTGACCGATGGGTGCTGGCGCGGCTCGACCAGGCCATCGTCGAGAGCGACGCGGCGCTGGGGCCCGCGCGGCCGAACGGTGGACATTGGACGGTTCCGGAGCGCACCGCCGGGCTCCGCCTGAACGACTACGCCGAGACGGCGCGCCGGTTCGTGTGGAACGAGCTCGCCGACTGGTATCTCGAAGCCGCGAAAGCTCGGCTCGCCGAACCCGGCGAGGACCGGGACGTCGCGCGCGCCGTGCTCGTGCACGCGTTCGACGGTGCGCTGCGCCTGTTGCACCCCATCGTGCCGTTCGTGACCGAGGCGCTCTGGCAGCGACTGCCGGGGCGCACCGACGATGAGTTGCTGATCACCGCGGCGTGGCCGCGCCCGAGCGGCAATGGCGGTACCGGCGCCGAGGCCGCGGAGTTCGACCTCGTGCGTGACGCGGTGAGCGCCATCCGCCAGCTTCGCGGGGAGTACAACATCGCGCCGGGCAAGGTGCTCGAGGCGATCATCGTTCCGGCTCCCGGCGCGCGAGCGATTCTCGAGACCGAGTCGGCGCTCATCGGGCGGCTGGCGCGCTGCACCATCTCGCTGGCGGACGCCGCACCCACCGGCGTGGCCGCCGCCCATCAGCTCCTCGGCGACGGCTCCGAGGTCGTGCTGCCGCTCGCCGGCACCATCGACGTGGCGAAGGAATGCGCGCGTCTCTCGCAGGACCTCGCCGCGCTCGAGAAACAGCTCGTCGGCCTGCGCCAGCGGCTCGGCAACGAGAGCTTTGTGTCGCGCGCGAAGCCCGAGGTGGTGGACGCGGAGCGCCAGAAGGAGCGCGACTGGTCGGCGCGGCAGGAGCAGCTTGCCGCGAAAGTGAGAACCTTGTGCGGCGACTGATCGTGCTCGTCGCCGTCGTGGGGTGCGCGCAGGTGGGCGCGCCCCCCGGCGGCCCGCCCGACAACAGTCCGCCGCATCTGCTGCGGATATCGCCCGACACCAACGCGCTGAACGTGCGCCCGCGTAGCGTCGAGCTGCGCTTCGACGAGGTCATCAACGAGCGGCCCGCGCGCGGCGGGGAGAAACTCGACGCGCTCTTCCTCGTGTCGCCGAGTCGCGGTCGCGTGGATGTGGACTGGCATCGCAGCCGCATCGAGATCCGGCCGCGAGAGGGTTGGCGGCCGAATACGACCTACACCGTCACGCAGCTCCCCGGCATCTCGGACCTGCGCGGGAACATCGACACCTCCGAGCATCGGTACGTCTTCTCGACCGGGCCGGCACGCGCGACGGCGCTCATCCGCGGCCAGGTGTTCGACTGGGCGGCGGGGCGCCCGGCACCACGCGCGTTCGTCCAGGCGGTCCACCTGCCCGACAGCCTCACGTATGCGGAGTACGCGGACTCGCTCGGCCGGTTCGTCATTCGCTACATGATCCCGGGCCGGTATCTGCTGCGGGCGATACTCGACGCGAACAACAACCGCACCCTCGACCGTCGCGAGCTCTTCGACACGGCCACCATCACGTTAGGTGACTCGGTCACCCGCGAGATCCTGGCGTTCGTCCACGACAGCGTGGGCGCGGGCATCGCGAACGTCGAGCCGCTCGATTCGCTGACGCTGCGCGTCACGTTCGACCGGCCGCTCCAGCCGCGCGTCCCGGTGGAACCGTCGCAGTTCTCGCTCAAGGCCGCCGACTCGAGCGTCGTGCCGATCACGGCCGTGACGTTGGGGAGCGCCTTCGAGCGCGCGCGGGCCGACAGCGCGCGCGCCAAGGCGGTTCAGGATTCCATTCGTGCCGCCCAGGTCGCGGATTCCGTTCGCCGCGCGAACCCGCGACCCGCGGCGCCTGCCCCCGCCCCACCCGTGCAGCGCCCTCCGGCGGCACAACGCGATACGGCGACCCCACCTCTGAAGCCGAGCGTGCCGATACCGGAGAGCTACGTCGTGCTCCGGCTCGGCCGGCCGCTCGCGCCGAACACGTCGTACCGACTCCACGCCGACTCGCTACGGAGCCTGACGGGTGTCGCGCGCTCGTCCGACCGCGTGTTCACCACCCCGCGCGCGGCGCCGCCCGACTCCGGGCGCGCCGACACGACGCGGCCGCCGGCTGCCCCGGTGCGCCGTCCTCCCGACGGAGACGAATCGGCATCCGCAGTCCTCCGAACGGTGTTCGATCCCGCGGTCGGCCCGGCCCGGCGAGAGTCGTCAGGCGCGGAGCCCCGTCGGCCGGCTCGCGCCGCGAGCCGGCGGGTCGCGCGCCCGTGACCGATCCCCGGCGTGCGCTGCCATCGGTGGGCGTGCTGATCGAGAGCCCCGAGCTCGAGCCGCTCCTCGCCCGGGCACCGCGCGCCGTCGTGGCCGATGCCGTTCGCTCAGCCATCGATGCCGCACGGGAGGACCCATCGGCGACGCCCGCGAACCTGGACGCGTGGGCCGCCGCGGTTCGCGAGCAGCTCGCGCTGCGCGAACGCCCGTCGCTTCGCCCGCTCATCAACGCGACGGGCGTCGTGCTCCACACGAATCTCGGACGCGCGCCGCTCGCCGCCGCCGCGGTGCAGGCCATCGCCGACACGGCCGCCGGCGCCTGCAACCTCGAGTACGACCTCGAGCGAGGGGAGCGCGGATCGCGGTACGTCCATGCGGTTGCCCTGCTGCGCGAGCTCACCGGGGCCGAGGACGCGATCGTCGTGAACAACTGCGCGTCGGCGCTCGTGCTCGCACTCAACTCGCTGGCCGCGGGGCGCGAGGCGATCGTCTCCCGCGGCGAGCTGATCGAGATCGGCGGGAGCTTCCGCGTCCCCGACATCATGGCGAAGAGCGGCGCGGCACTGGTGGAAGTGGGTACCACCAACCGCACCCACGTCGCCGACTACCGCGAGGCGGTCCGCGAATCGACCGGCGCGCTCGTCAAGGTACACCGCAGCAACTTCGAGCTCCGCGGGTTCGTGGCCGAGGCAACGTTGACCGAGCTTGCTCCGCTCGCGCGAGCGCATGCAATCCCGCTCGTGTTCGATTTCGGGAGCGGCCTGCTGCTCTCGCTCGAGGAGTACGGGCTTCGCGGGGAGCCGACGGCCCGCGATGCCGTACGCGATGGTGCCACGCTCGTACTCATGAGCGGCGACAAGCTGCTCGGCGGCCCGCAGGCCGGCATCATCGCCGGCGATGCGACGGCAGTGGCCGCGTGCCGCAAGAACCCGCTCGCGCGCGCGGTTCGAGTGGACAAGCTCACGCTCGCCGCCCTCGAGGCAACGCTCGCGCTCTACCGGGACCCACCACGCGCCGTTCGCGAGATCCCGACGCTCGCCATGCTCACCGCGCCGAGCGACGCGGTGCGTGCGCGCGCCGACGCCGCGCGCGACCGGCTGCGCACGGCAGAGGTACGTTGCGATGTCATCGAGACCGAGGCTGGTGTCGGTGGCGGCGCGTTCCCGACCGCGCGCATTCCATCGTTCGCGATCGCGCTCGACGGCGACGCGGTGGCGCTGGAGCGGCGGCTGCGCCTCGGCGACCATCCGGTCATCGGGCGTATCGCCCAGGGGCGACTGATCCTCGACCTGCGCAGCATCCCCGCGTCGCAGGATGACGCGTTCACGCGGGCCGTCTCGGCGGCGCTCACGTGAGCCGTCGCGTCAGCGTCGTGAGCACCTCGTGAGCGGGCGTCGCGCCGCGTTCCTCGATCGCGACGGCACGATCATCGAGGACATCAACTACATCGCCCACCCCAGCGACGTCTCGCTCATCGCGGGTGCGGGCGACGCCATCCGCGCGCTCAACGAGCACGACGTGGCCGTGGTGGTCGTGACGAACCAGAGCGGCATCGCCCGCGGGCTCGTGACGCCGGAGCAGTACGAAGCCGTGTGCGAGCGTACGAGCGAGGTGCTCGCCGCGCACGGTGCGCACATCGATGCGACCTACTTCTGCCCGCACCACCCCGCCGTCTCGGGACCGTGCGACTGTCGAAAACCGGGGCGGCTGCTGTACGACCGCGCTCTCAGCGATCTCGGACTGGATGGTGCCGCGTCCATGTTCGCGGGCGACCGGCTGCGCGACGTGCTGCTGGCACGGACCTTCGGCGGGTCGGCGTTCCTCATCCGTGCCGCGACGACCCCGCCGGATGAGGCCGATCGCGCCGCCGAAGCGGGTGCCGTGGTCGTGGGCTCGCTCACCGATGCCGTGCGACGCTTTCTCCGAACCGGAGCGGAGGCGGCCGCCCCGTGACGTCGTATGCCTGCGGGGCCCGCCGTCCACTACCGGCACCCGTTCCTCGCCTCGTAAGATCCGCTCCATGAGCGCGCGCGTGGCAGTCCTCGCTTCGGGCAGCGGGTCGAACCTGCAAGCGATGATCGACTACTTCGCCGCGCTCGGCGATCGGTCCGACGCCGCGGTGGTGCTCGTCGCATCGGATCGCTCGAGCGCGGGCGCTCTCGACCGCGCACGCGCGCGCGGCATTCGTGCGGTCGCGCTCGACGCGGCGCAGCGCACGGCCGGAATGGCGGCGCTGCTCGACGCGGAAGGGATCGAGACGATCGCACTCGCCGGCTACCTCCGGTTCGTGCCGGCCGAGGTGACGCGCCGGTGGCGCGGCCGCATCGTGAACGTGCACCCGTCGCTGCTCCCGTCGTTCGGCGGCGCCGGGATGTATGGAGTGCGCGTGCATCAGGCGGTGATCGCCGCGGGCGTTCGCGTCTCCGGCGTGACGGTGCACTTCGTGGATGAGGAGTACGACCGCGGCCCGATCATCGCGCAGTGGCCGGTGCCGGTGCTGCCGAACGATTCCGCCGAGACCCTCGCGCACCGCGTGCTCGCGGCCGAGCACGCCGTCTACCCGCCGGTGGTGCACGCGGTCGCTCGTGGTCGAATCACGTTAGGCAGCGATGGCCGCGTGGCGGGCATAGTGGGCCCGACGGAGAATTGCGCGAGGTTCTCACTGGTGCGATCCGATACGCCGCCGTAGCCGACAGCCGACAGCCGGCAGCCGACAGCCGACAGAAGGCAACCAGCACCCAGCAACAGCTCGCGGCAAGCAGCCGCAGCAAGCAGCAAGCAGCGCCAGCAAGCAGCAAGCAGCACCCAGCAACACGCAACCAGCCACCAATCATCAGCATCTGTCGAATATGCCGCGTGCCTTACTGTCAGTCTCCGACAAATCCGGTCTCGTCGAGTTCGCCCAGGGACTTCGTGCGCTCGACTGGGAGATCATTTCCACCGGCGGCACGGCGAAGACGCTGCGCGACGCGTCCATCCCCGTTCGCGACGTCGCCGAGGTCACGCACTTCCCCGAAATGCTCGACGGCCGCGTGAAGACGCTGCATCCCGTCGTACACGGCGGGCTGCTCGCTCGCCGCGACGTCGAGGCGCACATGATGGCGCTCGCCGAGCAGGGAATCGACACGATCGACCTCGTGGCGGTGAACCTCTACCCGTTCCGCGAGACCGCCTCGCGCCCCAACGTGCACCCCGATGCCGTGATCGAGCAGATCGACATCGGCGGACCGTCCATGCTCCGCTCGGCCGCGAAGAACTTTCACGCCGTGTTCGCGATCGTCGACCCGGCGGACTACCCGCGCGTCCTCGCGGCGTTGCACGCGGGCGACGACGATCTCGACCTGCGGCGTCTGCTGGCCGCCAAGGTGTTCGCGCACACGGGCGCGTACGACTCCGCCATTGCGGCCTGGTTCGCCGAACAGCGCGGCGAACAGTTCCCGTCGCAGCTCTCCCTGTCGCTCGAGCGCGTCCAGACGCTGCGCTACGGCGAGAATCCTGGGCAGCGCGCGGCGTTCTACGTCGAGCGCGCCGGCGCCGGCCTGGCGGCGCTCCAGCAGCACGGCGGGAAGGAGCTCTCGTTCAACAATCTGCTGGACCTCGAGGGGGCGCTGGTCGCGAGCGACCCGTTCTCCGGCGAGATCTGCTGCGCGATCGTGAAGCACACCACGCCGTGCGGGCTCGCGGTCGGCACCTCCGCCGTGGACGCGTACCGGAAGGCACTGGCATGCGATCCGGTGTCGGCGTTCGGCTCGGTCATCTCGTTCACGACCCCGGTCGACGCGGAAGCCGCGGAAGCGGTGTCGAGCCTGTTCGTGGAGTGCATCGTCGCCCCCGAGTTCTCGCCCGAGGCGCTCGACATTCTCGGCCGCAAGAAGAACCTGCGCGTACTGGCCGGCGTCGCCCGCTGGGCGCCGAACGCGCTCGACTACAAGCGCGTGCGCGGCGGCATTCTCGCGCAGGAACGCGCGCCGAGCGCGATCGATGACACCACGTGGCAGGTGGTGACGCGCCGGCAGCCGACGGCCGAGGAGCATCGCGACATGCTGTTCGCGTGGCGCGCCGTGGCGTCGGTGAAGTCCAACGCCATCGTGCTCGTTCGCGACGGCGCGACCATCGGCATCGGCGCCGGACAGATGTCACGCGTGGACGCGGCGTTCCTCTCCGTCCACAAGGCTCGGCTGGCGGGGCACGAGACAGCCGGCGCCGTCATGGGCTCGGACGCCTTCTTCCCGTTCCGCGACGGCGTCGAGCAGGCGGTCGAGGCCGGAGTGCGCGCCATCGTGCAGCCCGGCGGCTCGATCCGCGACGCGGAAGTGATCGCCGCGGCGGACGAGCACGGCGTGACCATGGTGTTCACCGGCCAGCGACAGTTCAGACACTAGCGGCAAACGGCGCGATCCCCAGCCGGATCTGCATGCTGAACGCGACGCGGTGCGCCACGTCCTTCAGGCGGTCCGCGGCCTGCCCGGCGAAGCGCGCATCGACCACGCGCTCCAGCACCGACAGCCAGCGCCCGAAGTGCGCCCCCGTCAAGCCAGGCATCTCGGCGTGCGGACGGAACGCGTTGCCCGAGTAGCGACCGGTGTGAAAGAGAATCGTGGACCAGAAGTCCACGATGCGTGGCATGTGCGCGGTCATGTCGACCGGCGCGAAGTACGGTGCCAGCATGGCATCGCGCCCCACCTCGTCGTAGAACGCGACCAGCAGCGCGTGCAGGTGTTCGTCGCGAAGATCCACCCGAGATGCATCTGCCGGGGCCTCCGGGGCGCGACCCGGCTCCGGTGCGCCACCGGGGACGACGGGGAGTCGCGGCGCACGCTCGCGCGCGCTCACGGGCAGACGACGTCGAGCACGTCCTCGTGCGCGACATCGCCGAAGTAGTCGCTCACCGCGATGCCCTCGAGCGCGTGGGTGACCGCGGCGCGCTCGTAGGCGACACCCGTGAGCCGCCGCTCGAGCGCGGCCACGTCCAACCGCCCCATGTAGTCGCCGAAGAAGCGGAGGCTGGCAATCGCCCCCTCGCGCACGTCGATGCGCACGTCGATCTCTCCCGCGGGAAAGCGGCGCGCGCGCTGGACGTTGCACGCCGGGTCCTCCCCGAAGTTCCAGCTGCGCGCGCCGTACTTCGCCGCGACGAGCTCGCGCACCGAGGTCCAGTCGGCGGCCGTGAGCTCGATGCCGGGAATGCGCGCGCGGTCGCGCGTGCCGAAGATCCGCTCGAGGATCCGCTCCCGCAGCTCCTCCACGGTGATGGGCTCGCGCACGAACTCGCTGATGTTCGCCACGCGGCTGCGGATGGACTTCACGCCCTTCGACTCCACCTTCCCCGGCTTCGGGCGCAGCGCCGCGGTCACGTCATCGAGGTTGGAGTCGAAGAGGAGCGTGCCGTGGCTGAACATGCGCGACGGGGTGGCGAACTGCGCGTTCCCCGAGATCTTGCGCCCCTCCACGAGGATGTCGTTCCGGCCGCCGAGCTCGGCGGGAACGCCCAGCGCCTGTAGCGTCTCGAGCACCGGCCGCGTGAAGTGGTCGTAGCGGTTGAAGCGCCCCTGCACGAACGGCGTGAGAAAGCTGAAGTTGAGATTCCCGAGGTCGTGGTACACCGCGCCGCCGCCCGAGATGCGACGCACCACGTGGATGCCGCGCGCGGCGACGACGTCGGGATCGATCTCCTCGATCGTGTTCTGGTTGCGGCCGATGATGATCGACGGCGTGTTGATGTAGAACAGCAGGCAGTCGTCGTCGGTCGGCTTGTGCCGGAGCACGTACTCCTCGAGCGCGAGGTTCACGTGCGGGTCGGTGATTCCGCGATTGTCCACGAACAGCATCGTGCGATGATGTGGCAGAGAGTGAGAGAAGCGATTCGCTCCGCGTCGCGCTCCCGAAGGCACGCCGCGCCGGCGGGGGCGTGGCGTGACGGATGTCACGCGGAGCGCCGGAGCGTCACTTCATGCAGGGGAGTCAGCGCGAACACCTCGCGAACGTCGGCCAGCACGGACGCCGCCGTCACGCGTGCGCGCTCGGTGCCGCGCTCCAGGATGGCGAGCACCGAGGCCGGGTCCCGTGCCAGCTCGGAACGACGCTCCCGGATGGGGGCGAGCAGCGCCTGGAGCACCTCTTCGAGCCGGCGCTTGAGCGCGACGTCGCCCAGCCCTCCGTGCCGGTAGCGTGCCTTGAGCTCTTCCACCGCCCCCGCGTCGGGATCGAACGCGTCCAGGTACGCGAATACGACGTTCCCTTCGACGGTTCCCGGATCGCTCGCGCGCAGGTGACCAGGATCGGTGAACATGGCGTTCACCGCCGCCCGGATCGCGTCGGGCGAAGCCGAGAGCGCGATGGCGTTCCCCAGCGACTTGCTCGCCTTGCGACCGTCCACCCCCGGCAACCGCGGCGTGTTCGAGAGCAGCGCCCGGCACTCCGGCACCACCGCGCGCCCCGCGAGGTGCGTCAGTCGGCGCACGATCTCGTTCGTCTGCTCGATCATCGGCAACTGGTCCTCCCCCACGGGGACCAGCGTGGCGCGCATCGCCGTGATGTCGGCCGCCTGGCTCACCGGGTACGCGAGGAACCCGGCCGGCACGTCGCGCACAAATCCGCGCAGCCCGATCTCCGCACGCACCGTCGGGTTCCGCTCGAGACGCGCGAGCGTCACCAGGTTGAGGTACAGCACCGTCAGCTCGGCAAGCTCCGGCATGCCCGACTGCAGGGCGATGGTCGTAACGGTGGGATCGATCCCGACGGCCAGGTAATCCAGGACGACCTCGAGCACGTTGTGCCGCACGTCCGCCGGACGGCCGGCGTTGTCCGTCAGTGCCTGCAGGTCCGCGACGAGCACCGTCTGGTCGTGATCGCCCTGCAACCTAACGCGGCTCCGGAGCGACCCCGCGTAGTGGCCGAGATGAAGCGGCCCCGTGGGACGGTCGCCCGTGAGGATCACCTCGCGAGACGCCGGGTACGGCTCGCTGGTTGACGGCGCGCCGCCGGACGCGTCCGGAGACTCGAAGGAAGACGACTCGAAGGAAGGCATGGATGGGACTCCAGGGTGCTCGGTTCGGTGAAGGGCTCGCGGCGCCTCCGAGACCCGGACTGCCCCGTCCACTCGCTCAGCCGGGTCCGCTCCGGGCTGAACGCGACGCGGCGGGCCGCCCGTCTCGGAGCGGCCCGCCGCGGATGCGTACGACGAAGCTGGGGCCGCTCAGGAGAGGGGCCACCGCCAGCCAAGCGTCGCGCGCGACGATGTACGCATGACTGGATGATACTCGAAGCCGAGGCCGACCGGCAACTTCCGCCCGCGCCCTGCCCCCTCCGGCCGGGCGCCCGTCCCATCGAGATCTTCCGTGCCGGCGACTAGCTTTTACCCCCGGGCGTGACTATTCCCCGGCCACCCTGGTTGTCATTGTGGGCAATCGCGCTTCGCGACCAACGCCCTGCTCTCCCGATACCCGAACTCCTGATGGCTTCCACCGTATCCGCCGACCTCGACTACCGGCCATCGTATCTGGCGGCCGGCATCGCGTCGGTGCTCGTCTTCGCGCTGTACATCGCCACGCTCGCGCCCTCCACCGCCATGTGGGATACGAGCGAGTACATCGCGGCCGCCTACATCATGGGGCTCCCGCATCCGCCCGGGAACCCGTTTTTCGTGCTGATCGGGCGCTTCTTCTCGCTCCTCCCGATCGCCGGGTCGGTGGCGGCGCGCATCAACATCCTCGCCGCCGCGTCGAGCGCCGTGTCGGCCGGCATGTGGTTCCTGATCACCGAGCGCGTGCTCGTGAGCTGGTTCCCGCAGCGCTGGCAGCGGATCGTTGGTGGATCACTCGCCGCCCTCATCGGCGCCACGGCATTCACCGTGTGGAGTCAGTCGGTGGTGAACGAGAAGGTGTACACGGTGAGCCTCGTCGGACTCGCCCTCGTCGCCTGGCTCACCGTGCGGTGGTGCGACGACCCGGACGGCCCGAAAGCCGACCGCATCCTCGTGCTCATCGCGTACATCCTCGGCCTGGGCTACTCGAACCACATGGCGGGGATGCTCGCCGCGCCGGCGGTCGCCGTGGCGGTGTTGATCCGCCGCCCGCGCACGCTCACCCGCTGGAAGCTCCTGCTCGCGTGTGTCGGCGCCCTGGCACTCGGCATCACGCCGTTCGCGACCCAGCCCATTCGCGCCGCGTACTTCCCCGCGATCAACGAGGGGGAACCCACCGCCTGTCGCACCGAGCTCAAGGCCGACTGCACCTTCTCGAAGGGGACCTGGGAGGCGTTCAAGTACAACTTCAACCGCGAGCAGTACGGGAAGCCGCCCGTGGTCGAGCGCCAGGCGCCCATCGGGGCGCAGGTCGGCATGTGGTGGATGTACTTCAAATGGCAGTGGCTCCGCGACGCGCACGGGGAGCGGCCCGCGCTGCAGACGGCGCTCGCCACGGTGTTCCTGATCCTCGGCCTCCTGGGCGGGTGGGTGCACTGGCAGCGGGACCGGCGGTCGTTCTGGTTCTTCGGCCCGCTCATGTTCACCATGACGCTGCTGCTCATCTACTACCTGAACTTCAAGTACGGCTACTCGCAGGCGCCGGAGCTGGGCGACAACGTCGCGCGCGAGGTGCGCGACCGCGACTACTTCTACCTCTGGAGCTTCTCGGCGTGGAGCGTCTGGGCCGCGCTCGGGATCGTGTACGTGTGGGAGACGATCGCGGCGATGGTCGGGTCGGAGACCGTCCGCCTCGGGCGCGAGACGTTGCAGCTGCCGCGCAAGCGAAGCTGGGTGGTGGCGTCACCGGTGCTCGCGCTCGCGTTCGTGCCGCTGTTCGCAAACTGGAGCGCCGCCTCGCGCGCCCAGGACACGACCACGCGCGACTTCGCGGCGGATCTACTCAACTCGGTCGAGCCCTACGGCATCCTCGTCACCGTCGGCGACAACGACACCTTCCCGCTCTGGTACGCGCAGGAGGTCGAGGGCATCCGACAAGATGTGATCGTCGCGAACACATCGCTCCTCAACACCGACTGGTACACACGCCAGCTCATTCGCGCGCCGGTGCGCGAGTACGACGAAGCGCGGGGCCCGGCCATCTACCGTGGCGGGAACTGGAAGAAGCCCACGGGCCCGCCGGTGAACATGACCATGGCGGAAGCCGACGCCATTCCGCTCGCGTACGACATGCGCGAGCCACAGCAGTTCACCGCCGGCAAAATCCAGGCGACCATCACGCCGCGTACGCTCACGCGCGCGGACATCTTCGTGCTCCGGATGATCAAGGACAACACGGGCCGGCCGGTCTACTTCAGCCGCACATCGGGCGGCTACGGCAGCCAGGAGCTCGGGCTCGGGCCGTACCTCGTGACGCAGGGGTTGGCGCGCAAGCTGGTCCCCGACATCCCGCGCGCGGGGAGTCGCGACACGATGCTCATCGCCGGCGAGGGATTCGTCGACGTGCCGCGCACCACCGCGCTGTGGGACAGCGTCTTCCAGGCGCCGCGATCGATCATCAGGAAGAACGATTGGGTCGATCGGGCCTCGGTGGGCATTCCGGCGCTCTACGTCTCCACCGGGTTCATGCTCGCGGAAGCCCACCGCATGCTCGGCGACACCGCCGAAGCGCAACGCGTGCTCGCCACCACCGAGCAGATCGCGCGCGCGACACGCCTCAGCGACCTGTTCGCCGCCGTGCAGCAGCTCCCGCCATTGGGTACCGAAGGCGACAGTCGGGCGATGCCCATTCCGCTGCCGGTACAGCCGGAGAGCGGGAAGAAGCCGTAACGCCGCCGCTGTCGTTCCGAGCGGAGCGGCGGGGAGACTGTCATTCCGAGCGGAGGGCCGCAGGCCCGCGGGTGCCCGCTCCGCGGGCAGATGAGGAACCCTCACCGTCCCGGTAGAGGGACAGGGCCCTCGGTCGGGACGCTGAGGGCTCCTCGACTCCGCCGCTTCGCGGCTCCGCTCGGAATGACAAGCGAGTGCCTCCGCCCGGAATGACAGCCGAGCGAGGACCGGCGACACACGCCTAACGCGGTACCAGCTCCACCCGGACCGCGGTCACGTAGGCCGCGGTCGTCCCCTCGAACCCCGAGTCGATGCCGACGATCAGCCAGAGCCGCCCGCTGCCGTCGGTCCGGAACGTGAGCGGCATGCTTCCGCTGTCGAACTCCTTGAGCTCGTAGCGCGGTACGCTGCAGTTCGTGTTCGAGGTCGCCAGATCCCCGACGGAGGCGGCGTTCCGGCCGCCCGCGAGCTGCGAGCCGTAGTCGAAGGTCGCGCGATAGTACTGGCCCGCGTCGACGATCCGCCCCGGCTCCGTGGCCGTCGCCCCCACCTTGAGCACCACCGATTCGCCCGGCGCGCCGCCGATCCCCGCGCACGCCTTCGGCGCGTTCGTCGCCAGCGTCACGTGAAATCGGGCCGAGTATGATGCGTTAGGCGCGAGACCCGTGAGCCCGCGCGTGAGGTACATGAACAGGTCGTCGCTGTGGTTCACGCCGGTGAGCAGGATGGCGGACCGCGACGCGTCGAGCGGCGCCGGGAGCGGTGCGAGCGAGGAGCCGATCGCCCACTCCGTCTCCTTCCCCACCGGATAGTCGGCGAAACCGGCGACCCACCCCTGTATGCCCTTCGAGAAGTCGAACTCCAGCTGGATCTCACCGTCGACGAGCCCGGCCGAGTCGGAGCAGGCGGCGAACGCCGCGACCAGCAGGACGGCGAACGCGCGTGTCGCGTTCCGTCGCGTCAGCCGACGCCCATCGGCGTCGAGGATCAGTGAGGTTGTGCGTCTGCGTGTAGCGACTGCGTGCTGTTGCATCTGGACGATCGCTGCGTGCGTGGTGTACGTGGTCGAGCGCCAGGAATGTCGATCGGCGCACCCCGCCTAACCTCGCTCGCTCGTGCACCGTCACCCACGCCGCGTTCCAGGCGCGACCGGCGTGGTGCGCGCGCAGCGCACCACGCCGGTCATCGCGTTACGCGATCACTGCTTGCATGCGCCGTTCGGGTCCGGCTTCGGCTTGTCCACGAGCGGGCGATGATCGAGGTTCGCGACGCGTGCGGCCACGTCGTGAATGAGCTGCGTCACACGGCGGTACTGATCGTAGTCGAGGTACTGCGGCTCGTCCGTCACCTGATGGTAGTCGCGGTGACCGCCGGTGGTGAAGAACACGATCGGGATGCCGTAGCGCGCGTACATGTAGTGGTCGCTGCGGCAGTAGATGTTCTGCGGATGGCCGTCGGCATCGAGGTTGTAGTCGAGCTGGATGCCGGTCTTCTGCCTGGTGTTCACGTCCTCGACGATGTCACCGAGCTCGGTGGAGAGGCGGCGTGACCCGATGAGCTGCACGTAGCCCTCATCGCGCCCGTGCAGCAGCGATCCGTCCTTCGCTTCGCCGGTCGCATCGTCCGTCGCGCCGCGGCCGATCATGTCCACGTTCAACTGCGCCACGATGGAGTCGCGCGGCACCATCGGGTGGTCGGTGAAGTATCGCGAGCCGAGCATGCCTTCCTCTTCCCCGATGTGCCAGACGAAGAGCAACGAGCGGCGCGGCTTCTCCTTCGCCGTCGCGAACGCCTCCGCGATCTCGAGCACCCCCATCGAGCCCGACCCGTCGTCGTCCGCGCCGTTGTTGATGGAGTCCCGCCGCGCGCCGTGCTTCGCGCGGAGACTGTCGGTCATCGCGCGAATCCGCGCGATCTCCTCGGCCGTCGCAGGGCGGTTCGGGCTGTCCGCACCCTGCGGTCGCACCACCGCGTTGTAGACGCGCGTGGAGTCGTGGTCCACCGCGCCGTTCGAGCGCACACCCACGTGATCGCTGTGCGCACCGATCGCCACGTACTGCGCCTTGAGCTTCGGGTCGCTGCCCGGGAGCACGGCCACCACGTTGCGGGCCGGCCGACGCGTCAGGAGGAACTTCACGCTCACGTCCGCGCTCTTGCCAGCGACCCCCTTCTCCGCCGTCGCACTCGGCGCCCCGAGCAAGGCGTCGGCTGCCGGCTGCGTGACCGTGAGAAGCGCCGGGCCCTTCGGCGCGGAGTCGGGCACGAGCTGCACGAACGTCGATGGCGTGAGCGCGTTGCGCACGGCGGCCGGTGGAAGTTGCGGGCCGCCGATCGCGCCCACCATTGCGGCGGCGTTCAACACGGCGACGTAGTGCTTGTAGCCGTCGGAGGCGAGCAGCGCCGGCACGTTCTGCGGCGGCGCCGACGCCGGCCGGAGGAGGAGCAACTTCCCGCGCACCTGATCGACGGGCAGGAGGTTCGTCGTGTCCAGCGCGTACCCGCCGTAGATCACGTCGAGCGTACGCGACGCGGCGGGCGTGCCGAGTTGCGCCTGCGCGATGAAATCGACGCCGGGTTTGAGCGTCGTCTCACCGATGATGATCGTCGACGACGAGTCGAGCGCCTGTGCGCCCAACGGCACGCCCTGGAAGTAGCTGCCGCTGTCGCCGGCCGGCTGGAGACCGAGCCGCTTCAGCTCCGACGCGATGTACTCCGTGCCTTTCATGGCCTCGGGGCTGCCCGCCATGCGCCCGCGCATCGAATCGTCGGCGAACCGGTAGATCCGGGTCATGAGGTCAGCGGTGGTGATGGCGGGCGTGGTCTTCCTGGGCTCGAGCTTGAGTGGCAGCGGCTGCTGCGCCGACGCGGTGGTGGCGGCGAACACCAGGCCGGCCGCGAGCAGGGTGCGTGTGTGGGTCATGTCAGTAGGCATGGATGGGCCGAGGCGCCTCGGTGCGCGCCTCGCAGTGCGGAGTGTCCGGGAAAGATGAACGTCCAGCCGCGACGAAGTGGCATGGCTGGCCGTATGCACGCTGGGACCGTCTCGCGGTCGTCGTTCCACGAACGGTCGTGCATGGTTCGACGACGGTCGGTCACGTCGGACGGTACACAGGGTTGACCTGCCGCGTTCCCCGGCTAGACTGATTTGACCGGGAGGGCTAGTCCTAATTGGTAAGGCAGCGGTCTTGAAAACCGCCGCGCCGAAAGGCGCTTACAGGTTCGAGTCCTGTGCCCTCCGTACGTGCACCGCGGCCTCAGGCCTGCCGCCGGAACCGCAGCGTTCCCGAGTCCATCGGGAGATCCAGGTACAGGTCGCCGTCCTTGAGGAAGTAGATCGCCGCGCGGCCGACGTCCCTGGCGAATCGGTCCGACAGCGATCCGGCCGGGCACATCGCCCTCGTGAGTGCCATTGGCCCGAACGTGATGCGCCGATCCGCGCTCACGGAATAGCGGCCCGAGCCTCGGTTGCAGTCGGCTCGCAGCGCGACACGCCCGGCGCTGTCGAACCGAATCGTGTACCGCTCCGGCGCGTCGACGGTCAGCCGCTCGACCGGTGTCGTTAGGCTCACCCACTGCCACGTGACGCCCACCACGTCGGCGGGCATGATCGAGTAGGAGGACACTGCCACGGACGGCGCCGAGGCTCCCGGTGGTGCTGTGATCCCGTCCTCGCACAGCCGCCGAGCAGTCCCGCGAGGAGGGCCAGCCACGGGAGCGAGAATCGCGGGGTATGCATGTGACCTCCTTGCCGCGGCTCTTCCCCGGTCGCGAAGACGATGCTAGTGTGAGCGTGCGCCGGCCGTGAACCGCCGACGACTGGCACGTCACCGGGGCCTGCAATTTCGAGTCCTGCCCCGTCCGCCTCGCTCCTCCAACCCGCCGTGAAGATCCCCCGCAAGACCATCCGATACGAATGCGTCGGCGGACCCCGGGACGGCGACATCGTGCTCATCCAGCGCACCAGGCAGCACGTGACGCTCGACGGCGCGCTCTACGAAGTGCGCCTCTGGGCAAAGATGGACGAGAATGGCCAGCGCCTCCTCTGGAAGCGCGAGGCGCTCGTCTGGGAAGGGTTGCTCGTCAGCGACCAGCGCACCGACCAGAGCACCGAACCCCCTCCGCGACAACCGGTTGACTGCCCCGCACCGGAGGGCTAGGTTCCGGGTTCGCCACGAGCCGGCGGACCGTCGCTCCCTCTCACTTCGAGCGCCGGCGTAACTCTGGAGAGATGGCCGAGAGGCTGAAGGCACCGGTTTGCTAAACCGGCATACGGGTTTACACCTGTATCGAGGGTTCGAATCCCTCTCTCTCCGTCGAACAGTCGCCCCACCACGAGGTGTCAGGATCGAGGTACCGCTCACGCGGCCCCGTCCTCGACACCTCGTTTGCTAGCCGGTTGCGGCAACGCTTCGGCGCACGTTCCAGACGCTTCAGCGCACGTTCGTTTCATTCGATAGGCATCCGCGTGTCCACGCTTCCCACTCCCCTGCGCGTCCGATTCGCGCCGTCGCCCACCGGCTACCTCCACGTCGGCGGCGCGCGCACCGCGCTCTTCAACTGGTTGCTCGCGCGCCGGTACGGCGGGACGTTTCTGCTCCGCATCGAGGACACCGACAAGGCGCGCAGCACCGACGAGAGCACGCGCGCGATCTTCGAGGGGCTGGAGTGGCTCGGCCTCTCATGGGACGAGGAGGTCACGTACCAGGGCGCGAACCTCGCGCGCCATCAGGCCGACGCGCGACGCCTGCTCGAGACCGGTGCCGCGTACCGGTGCTTCTGCACCGCCGCCGAGCTCGAGGAGCGCCGGCGTGAGGCGGAGTCGCGTGGCGAGGCGTTCAAGTACGACCGTCGGTGCGACCGCCTCCCACCCGATGAGATCCAGCGGCGACTCGACGCCGGCGACCCGTTCGTGCTCCGCTTCCGCGTCCCCGAGGGGTCCACCGAGTGGGACGACCTCGTGCACGACCACATCGCGTTCCCGAACAAGGACATCGAGGACTTCGTCATCCTCCGCTCCGACGGCACGCCCATCTACAACATGGCCGTCGTCTCCGACGACATCGCCGCGGGCATCACCGTCGTCATGCGCGGCGACGACCACATCTCGAACACGCCGAAGCAGATCCTGCTCTATCGCGCGTTAGGCGCCGCGCTGCCGGTGTTCGCGCACCTGCCCATGATCCACGGCACCGACGGCAAGAAGCTCAGCAAGCGGCACGGGGCCACCGCCGTCGGCGACTACCGCCACCTCGGCATCCTCCCGAGCGCGATGGACAACTTCCTCGCGCTCCTCGGCTGGTCGCCGGGTGGCGACCGCGAGATCATGACGATGCCCGAGATGATCGAGCTGTTCTCCACCGACGGCCTGCTCAAGAAGGCATCGGTGTTCGATCCGAAGAAGCTCGAGTGGATGAACGGCCAGCATCTGAACATGCTGCCACTCGCCGAAGTCGAGCCTCTCATCACACCGGCCATCGTCGCGGCGGGGCTCGCCACCCCCGAGTGGCTCGCCGAGCACCGCGCGTGGTACTTCACGCTGCTCGGACTGCTTCGGGTCCGCGCCCGGACCATCGACGACATCGTGCGCCAGGCCCCGCCCTACTTCGGCGATTCGGTCGTGCTCGACCCCGATGCGGTCGCGAAACACTGGAAGGACCCGGACACCGCTGACCTCCTCGCCGCCGTACGCGATCGGCTCGCGGCGGTGACGGACTGGTCTCCGGCCACGCTCGAGGAATCGTTGCGCTCGCTCGCCGAGTCGCGCGGGATCGGGCCCGGGAAGCTGTTTCAGCCGTTGCGCGTCGCACTGACCGGCTCGAGCGTCAGCCCCGGTATTTTCGAAGTGCTCGAGCTGCTCGGTCGCGAGCGGTCGCTATCACGGCTGAGCGACGCGCTCCGGAACCTTCCGAGAAAGCCCGCGGTCTAACCTCCAAGGACCCCGCTCGCTGGTGTCGCGATGTGGGCCGTCAAGGTAGAGGCCGCATAGGTTGACCCGTACCGTGCGAACGATACATTTGGCGGTGAACGAGGCTCGCCGGGTGAGCTTGTACAGGCCCGGCGAGCCATTTTCCGGGGGGCCCGGATGCCGGAAGCTCTGACCACCATGGAACGGCGGGTATATCACTACCTGCTCGACTTCCTCGGCGAGAACACCTACCAGCCCAGCATCCGCGAGATCGGCAAACGGTTTCGGATCAAATCCACCAAAACCGTCTCCGACGTTCTGCAGTCGCTGGCCGACAAGGGGTACATTCAGCGAGACCCCGCCCGTTCCCGCGGGGTCCGGCTCCTCGGCTACTCCACCGTCGGACGCATGCAGCCGGTGCCCTTCTACGGGAAGATCGCCGCCGGAGAGCCGATGCTGATCCCGGACAACCGGGAACGCTACATCACCCTCGACCGTGCCTTCGTACCGAGCGAGGATTGCTTCTTCCTCCGCGTGTCCGGCGACAGCATGATCGGCCGTGGCATCTTCGACCGCGACTTCGTGCTCGTCAACCCGTCAGCGCGCGCGAACGACGGTGACATCATCGCGGCACGCATCGGGAGCGAGGCGACGGTCAAGACGCTGCAGCATCGTGGCGCGACCATCGTGCTCGAACCAGCCAACCCGGACGACCGGGAGCTGGTCATCGGACCGCACGAGGACTTCGCGGTGATCGGTACCGTCTGCGCGGTGTTCCGGCCGTTTCACGACGCCGCGGAGGAGAGCGACGAAGCCGGAGCGCCGCCGGAGTAGCGGAACGAACCGGCGCAGCGCCCTCCGCCGCCGGGAGCTGCGTTACGGCACGACTGGCGCGGTGCGGCTCGCCTCGGGCGCCGTGATCGTCTTCTCGCCGCGCTCCTTCTCCTGCTGCTGCCGCTCCCGCTCCTTCCGCTCGCGGAGCGACTTCACGGCCTTGCGGAACTCCTGCTCGTTCAGCGCGCGCTGCGACTGGAATTGAATCTCGGCGCGCATCGAGGCCATCTCCTTGTCGCGCTGAGCGGCAATTGGATTGCCCTGCGCGTTCAGCGGGAGCAAGGCGAGCAGCGGCAGCGGAATCGAGACCTTCCCGAGCCGCACGTACTGGTTGTCGATTCCGTACTTCTTCCCGCCCTTCTCGAACGTCCAGTCGCCGCGCTCGAACTTGTTCGGGGAGTAGCTGTTCGCGGCGATGGAATCGCGCGCGTGCTCGACCGCGCTTGCGACCGTACTGTCCATGCGCGCGTCTGCCGACTTCGGGGCGCTGACCACCGGCGCCGAGGGTACCCAGATTCTGGGGTCGGAGTACGAGGGCTGTACTCCCTTGGCAGGCCCGCCACGCCCGACCAGTGGACCGGTGCCTTCCTCCCCGCCGCCCACGGCCGGCGCCGGCGCGGCAGGAGCTACCGGCGGCAGCGTTGAGGGAACTTCGGTGGGCGCCACGATCGGGGGAGCTTCGACTCGCGGCGGCGTTTCCGGACGACCGTTGCCGCCACTCTTCCCGGGCGAATCGGCCGTACCCGACCGAGGCAGCGCGAGGAAGCTGATCCGCTCGGGCTCGATCGGCTGCTCCTTGGTACTGAACAGCGACTTGAACGGGTACGGGATCATGAGCACGCGCAGCAGCGCGGCGCCGATGACGACGTGGAGGACGATCGATATTACGACCGGTCCAGAGAGCCGGCGCTTACCCCGCTCGTCCTCGCGATGCGGATGACGGCGGCGCTTCGCCGGGTCGGTCCGTGTCGCCTCAGTCGTCGGTTGGGTCAGCGGTTCCTCCAGGTCGGCAGCGGATTGGCGCGCACGAACGGCCAGCTTTTATAGCCCGCGCGGGGCAATCGAGTTCCCACGATAGCCCCTGTACGTAGCCAGCGCTATGCCGAGGCGGCGGCAACCGGGTTGGTGACCGTGCTCACCCCCACTACTTCGACCTCCACCGTATCACCCGGGGCCAGCGGCCCCACCCCCGACGGAGTACCTGTCGCGATGAGATCACCGGGCTCGAGCGTCATGATCCGCGAGATGTACGAGACGAGAAACGGGATCGTGAAAGCCATGTCGGCGCTACGGCCACGTTGCCGCTCCTCGCCGTTCACGCGCGTGACGACCTCGAGCGCGGCCAGGCTCACGGCCGCCGGTCGCGGTGTTCCGACCGCGCAGAACGTGTCGAATCCCTTCGCGCGCGTCCACTGGTTGTCGCGCCGCTGGAGGTCGCGTGCGGTCACGTCGTTCAGGGCGACGATCGACTGGATCCCTGCCACGGCGTCGTCCTCCGACACGTTGCGCAGCCGCCGCCCGACCACGATGCCGATCTCCCCCTCGAACTCGACCCGCTCCGATTGCGGCGGCAGCACGATGGCCTCGCCCGAGGCGATCAGGCTCGACGGCGGCTTCAGGAAGAGCAGCGGCTCGCTCGGCAGCTCGTTGCCGAGCTCGCGGGCGTGCTCGAGGTAGTTGCGGCCTACGCAGACGATCTTCGACGGACGTTGAGCGAGCATTGCGCGGAGGGTGAGTGGCGTGGAATGGAGCCGTGGCGCGCCGGGCGGCGCTACCCGGCCTGGTAGAACGATCGAACCTGCTCCAGGATCGTCGGCCACGGCCCGATGAGCCGGCGAGCCGGTGGCAGCGCGTCGAGCAGCGTTCGCCCGTACGACTTGGAGATGACGCGCGGGTCGACCAGAACGATGACGCCCCGGTCCGTCGCGGTGCGGATCAACCGGCCGAACCCCTGTTTCAGTCGGAGCGATGCGTGCGGCAGCATGTACTGGCGAAACGCGTCGCCGCCATGCTGCTCGATCGCCTCGCAGTGCGCCGCCGTGACCGGCTCGCTCGGCACCTTGAACGGCAGCTTGGTGATCACGAGCGCGCGCAGCGCCCGCCCCGGCACGTCGACGCCTTCCCAGAAGCTCGCGGTGCCGATGAGGACCGCCCGCTCCGAGTCGCGGAACCGGGTGAGCAGGGCGTCGCGCCCATCCTCGCCATGCACGAGCAGCGGCCACCGGCGCTCGACGCCGCGGGCGCGAAGCTCCGCGGCGGCGAGGCGCACGTCGCGGTGACTCGTCGCGAGGACGAACATGCCGCCGTCGGACGCGGCCGCCACGTCGAGCGTCACGCGCACCACGAATTGCAGGTGCCCGGCCGTATCCACGTTAGGCGCCGGCGCGTTCGTGGGGACGGCGAACCGGGAGCGTGCCGGAAAGTCGAACGGCGACGGGTAGAGCGCGGTCCTGGGCTCCAGCTCCGGGTGATCGAGACCGAGGCGTTGCCCGAGAAAGTCGAACCGCTGCTCGGCGGCGAGCGTCGCGCTCGTCACCACGGCGGTGCGAACGCGCCGGAACAGGTCCTCCCGCAGCACCGGCGCGAGGTCGAGCGGCACCGACGTGGCGGCGATGTTCCGCTCCTTCCCGCGCACCTCCACCCACCGCACCGCCGGCTCGGCGTCGGTCGCCGGCCGCAGCGTGCGGCGTAGCGCATCGCCGGAGGACTGCAGTCGGCGCGCGACGCCCCGGAGCTCGTTGAGGAGCGGCGCGACGGCCTCGGCGCGCTTGCTGTCGGATTCGAGCCGCTCCCGCACCACGCGCAGCCCGTCGTGCAGCAGCTCGATCTCCCCGAGCAGCTCGGTGAGCGCGCCATCGAGGCCGCTGCGCCAGATGCGGTGCCCCGCGAAGTCGTCCGTGAGCCGGAGCACCGTCGCGCCGCTCTCGTCGAGCAGCGTCGCCAGCAGGTCGAACACCAACCCCGCGCGGTCGCGCGCCGCCACCACCGCCGGGGCGAGTCGCGTGTGCGCCAGGTCGAGGCTCGCCGCGCTGAGCAGGTCCTTCCCTTCCCCGAGCCGCGCCATCAGCGCCGGGAGCAATCCCTTCCCGCGCCGATCGAGACGCGAGAACAGCCGCTGGAGCGCGCGACGGGTAACCGTCGCGCCGAGGTGTGCCGCTGCCGCATCCTCGATGTGATGCCCTTCGTCCACCACCAATCGCGCGTACGCCGGCAGCACCGCCGCGTCATCCCAGTTCTGCGAGGCCCGCCGGACCGCGACGTCGGACATCAGCAGGTGGTGATTCACGACCACCACGTCGGCCTGCGCCGCCTTGCGCCGCGCCGCGAACAGGAAGCACTTGTCGTAGTGCTCGCACCGGAACCGGAGGCAGAGGTCCGGTTCGGCCGACACCTCATCCCACACCTCCGGGCGCGGCGGCGTGGGCAGGTCGCTGAGTGAGCCGTCGCCGGTGCGCTCCGCCCACGCGGTGAGCGTCGTGATCTCGCCGCCCAACGTTTCCTCGAACAGCGCCGCGCCCGACGATCGCGCCTGCTCGAGGCGATGGAGACACAGGTAGTTCCGCCACCCCTTGAGCAACGCGAATCGCACCGGCTGATCGGTCAGCGCGCGCGCGAGAAACGGCAGATCCTTGCCGACGAGCTGCTCCTGGAGGTTGATCGTGTTCGTGGACACGACGGTCCGCTCGCCGTTCGCCGCGGCCCAGCGCAGCGCCGGAATGAGGTAGCCGAGCGACTTGCCGATCCCCGTCCCGGCCTCGAGCAGCCCCACGCCGCCGTCGTTGTACAGCCGCGCGATGGTCGTCGCCAGCTCGCGCTGTGCCGGACGATCTTCGTACCGCGGCAGCAGCCGCGCGATGGCGCCATCGGGCCCGAGGTCGGCGTCGATGGCCGCGACGTCGAGCAGCGTGTCGGGCTCGGCCCGCGGAATCTCGACGACGACATAGAGGTCGCGCACGTCGTTGTCGATGATGCCGAACCCGACACCGTCGTCGTGCATGCGAGCCGCGACTTCCAGGTCCGCATCGGACGGGTCGAGCCGGCCAGACGGGTGATTGTGCACGAGCATCTCGCCGCGCTGCGCGAAGCCGGGGAGCGCGAGCACGCTCCGCACATCACCCCGCGCGGCAACGCGCGCCGTGCGCACCACGCCCTCCGCATCGACGGTGCAGACGAAGCACACCTCGCGCCCACCAGCCAGCCGAATAGCGGCACGCATGGCGCCGGCGGCGGATGGGGCGAGGCGGGATTGGGTGGACTCGGAAACGACGGCGGGGGGCACGACGGAAGATACGCTCCGGACACGCGCTCGACGACTGGCATTGGGGTCAGGCTAGCATTGGGGTCGGAGTCGACTCGATGCATTCGGACGCCGCGTCCGAATGCGTCGAGTCGACTCCGACCCCAATCGGCCGGCGGCGACGAGCTGCCGTCAGGTCTTCAGCGGCTTTTTCTTCGCAGCGGGGAACAGCACGTTGTTCAGGATGAGGCGGTAGCCGGGCGACGTCGGGTGCAACGCCAGATCCGTCGGCGCATTCCCGATGTTGTGCTGCGGATCCTCCGGGTCGTGCCCGCCGAGGAACGTCCACGAGCCCTTCCCGTAATCGCCGTGGATGTACTTCACCCACGGCGCGCCCTCCTCGTACGCCAGCACCGTGACGCCGGGCTTGATCACCGCCTTGTTGAAGCTCGTCGTCACTCCGTAATAATCGGGAATGACCGTCCGGTGATCCTGCACGAGCATCGTCGCCACCGGATCGAACTTGGCGGAGAACGCGAACAGCGTGAACTGTCCCAACGGCTGGCGCCGCGCGGGCACGTTCACCTGGTGGCCATCGATGTCGCTCATCGAGTTCGTGAACGGCGACTGCTCCACGTGCACGTCGCGAAACGCCATCGCGCGCTTCCAGTCCATCCGCGCGTCCACGTCCTCGTCGATGGGCGTGCCGTCGGCGTAGGCCGCCGCGATGTCCACGTTATGCGCCGCGATCGCCAGCTCGAGCGTCTCGGTGGCGCCGCACATGGCGAACAGGAACCCGCCGCCCTCCACGTACTGTCGGATGCGCTCGGCCACCGCCTTCTTCAGGGCGGGAATGTTCGCGAAGCCGAGCCGCTTCGCCGCCTCGAGGTTGCGCTCGCGCTGCTCGACGAACCACGGTGCGTCGCGAAAGCCGAGGTACAGCTTGTTGAGCTGGCCGGTGAAGTCCTCGTGGAAGAGGTGCAGCCAGTCGTACTTGCTGAGGTCACCGTTCATCACCTCGTCGTCCCAGATCGTCGTGTACTCGATCCCCGCGTAGCGCAGCGCCAGCGTGACGGCGTCATCCCAGGGCGGCGACTTGGGCGGCGTGTAGATCGCGATCTTCGGCGCCTTCTCGAGCACCACCGCGTCCATGTTCCCGGCGGCGATCTCCGAGCGGATCTGCGCCAGTTGGCCGTTGTCGATCGGCTCGACGGTGATCCCGTCGAGCGTCGCGCGCTTGCGCAGCTCGGGCAGGTCCGGGAGCAGGAACGACCCGCCGCGGTAGTTGATGAACCACTCGGCCTTGTTGGCCGCCTTGAGCGCGTTGAACGTGAGCCCGTAAGCCTTGAGGTGGTTCTGCTGCGCGTCGTCCATCGGGATGAGCAGGTGCTGCGCGGTGACGACCGACGAGCTGAACGCGAGCGACAACGCCACCGTCAGCGCGGCGGCGAGCTGGCGCGGGCATTGTCGGCGGATGCGAGTGAGGAATCGGGTCATGAGGACGGCACGCTCTGTCGGGCGAGGTCGAGCTCGCGCCGCGCTTGCGGCACGAGCGCACTTCGAGGATAGGTGAGGATCATGTGTTCGAGCCGCTCGACGGCCGCGGCGTTGCTCCCGCGCCGGCGCAATACGCGCGCCCATTCGAGCTCCGCCTCCGCGGCCTCGGGTGCCGAAGGATACTGCTCGGCCACGCGCTGCCAGAGGCCCATCGCCCCGCTGTCGTCGTGGCGCGCCGCGACGATGCGCGCCGCGGCGTTCAGGAGCAGCGGCGCCGCGTCGGGAACTGTGGGCGCGGCGGATTCGAGCTGGGCGACGGCGTGCGTGCTGTCGCCCCGCGTGAGCGCGAGGAACGCCGCGCCGACGAGCGGCGCGCTGTCGGCCTTCGTCCGCGCGAGCAGCGTCAGCGCCAGCAACAGGTCCGGATCGGTCTCGCTCGACCGGCGCAGGATGCGCCGCGCCGTCTTGAGATCGCCCTCGTACAGCGCGATCCACCCCATCGTGCGGTCGTCGTCCTCGCTCGCGGCAGTGGCGCCCAGGGCCGCGCGCGCTCTGGCGAGGTCCCCGGCGCGCACCCATCCCCAGGCCGCCATGCGGACGAGGCGGGCCCGCGACAGCGAATCGAGTCGTGACGCATTGGCGGCGATGAGCGCTTCAGCTTCGCTCGCGTGCCCGAGCGCGCTCAACGCTCGAACGCGCAGCGGCAGCACCGCGCGCACGCTCTCCGCGTCGCTGCCGTTCGCGTAGGGCTCCAGCAGCGCCACGGCCGATGCGGGCTCGCCACCGCTGAGGGCATCGGTGGCGGCACGGACGGCCAGCTCGCGCGACGGCTTCCGCGCCAGGGCGGCGGCGAACGCGTCGCGCGCGACGAGCCACGCACCCGACGCCTCCGCCTCATCGCCGAACTCGGTCCACGCCTTCACCGCGTCGTCGGACGGCGGCAGGTCGCGCAGCGCCGCCCACCCCTCGCGCGCCGAGCTCCACCGGAGCTCGAGCAGCGCCAGCGCTCGGCGCGCGTCCACCTGCACCGGGGCGGCCCGGAACACCTGCCGCACCGCGGGGCGCAGCGAGTCGGGCGTGGGGAACAGCGAGAAGACGGCCGCCTGATCGAGGTACGGCGATGCGGCCAGCGCGTCGCGCCAGCTCCGGGCGGAGAGCTCCCAGAGCCCGGTCGCGGCTCGCAGCTGTGCCATCTCGACCGTGATGTCGCGCGTGCCGCCTAACGCGCGCTGCGCGCGCTGCAACACGGTGTCGGCGCTCGCCGAGCGCCCCGCATCGAGCAGCAGCCGCGCGTAGTCGCGGTACGGCGCCGCCTCCCGCGGGGCGAGCTGCACCCAGCGCTCGAACGCGGCCGCGACCGCGTCGTCGCGATGGAGGTACGCCAGCGTGCGGAGCTGGACGGTGCGCAGCGTGTGCTCACGGGGTCGCCGCACCAGCAGCGTGTCGAGCAGCGGGAGGATCGAATCACGCGTGCCGAGCTGGTCGTACACGCGCTCGATGCCGAGGACCGACGCGGTGAGGGAGCCGTCGTCCAGCGCCGCCCGATAGGCGGCGAGCGCTTCGCGCCAGCGGCCCGCCTGTTCCAGCTCGAGCGCCTTCATCGGCAGTCCCGGCTGTGCCTGCGCCCGCGCCACGTGCGGCGCGAGCGCCACCATCCCTGCGAGCGAGAACGCGAGCGCGGCGCTACGGCTTCTCCGCATTGATGCGCTTGAAGTAATCGAGGACCAGCCGCCGCTCCTCCGGCGTCAGCCCCCGAAGGTCATTCCAGTTCGGCGGGGCGAACCGCGCCGCCGCCTTGCCACTCGCCGACGCGTTAGGCGGCAGGAACAGCTCGGCCCCCGTGGCCGCCTTCGCCTCGCGCTTGCCGGTGTCCTCCCGCTCGTCGCGCTCCAGCGTCCGGCCGGCATCGAGCATCCGGCGGAACAGCCGCTGCTGCCGGTCGATGACGTTCGGGTCCAGCGCCCCACTCTCCAGCGCCTGGGCCAGCTGCCGGGCCTCCTTCGCCAGCTCCTCGGCGCGTCCCGTCCGGTCGTTGTCGCCCATCTCGTCCAGCGAGGCCGCGACATCGCGCTGCTGCTTGCCGAGCTGCCGCGCCGACTCGCGCCCCTGCGGGTCGAGCTGCGCGCCGGGCCTCGGGATCAGCTCCGCGGTCTGCGCGTTGAGCGACCCCTGCTGCTGGGCCATGTCGCGCATCTGCTCGAGCATCTCCGAGAAGCCCGACGCCGACGACGCGTTCTGCGCGCGCTCGCGGTCGCGCACGAGCGATGCCGCGGCCTGATTCAGCGCCTCGGACGCTTCGCGCATCGAGCCGGCCGCCTGTTCGCTCTGTCGCGCGTTCGCGAGGTCGCGGGTGGCCTGCTCGACTTTCTTCTGCGCGTCGCCCACCGAGCGCTGCGCGCGCGGCGACAGCAGCGATGACTTCTGCCCCGCCTCGCCCAGACGTTTGCCGGCCTGCTGCACCCCCTGCTGCAGCGCGCTCTGCTCCGCCTGCAGCGAGGACTTCTCCGCGCCCTGTCGCGCCTTCTGCTCCAGCGTCTCCTGTTGGCGCGACAGCTGGAGCATCTCCTGGATCGATTGATCGAGCTCCGACGTGAGCTCCTGCTTCCACGCATCGATCTGCTGCTGCCGCGCATCGGCCAGCTGGTCGGCCGCACGCTGCATCGCGTCGGCGGCGTCCTTCGCGGCCTGCTCGCCGGCGCCCTGCTGCCCTTGCTGTCCCTGGCTCTGCTGGCCCTTCTGACCGGGCTGCTGCCCCTGTTGGCCCTGCTGCTGTCCGGGCTGACTCTCCTGCCCTCGCTGCCCCTGTTGCGGTGCACCGGACTGCGCCTGTTGCTGCCCTTTCTGCCCCTGGGCGTCCTGTTCCTGCGGCTTCTGCCCGGCCGCGGTCCGCTCCTGCCCTTTCTGCTGCTGGCCGGGCTGCTTCTGCGCATCCTGCTGCTGCGGATTCTGCTCCTGCGCATTCCGCTGGCTGCTTCGCTGCTCCGCGGTCTGTTGCTGCGCGTCCTGTTGCGCCTTTTGCTGCGCGTACTGCTGCGCGCGCGACTGGTCGCCGTCGCGCCGCTGATCGCTCTGCTGATCGCGTGCCGCGCGCTGCATGGCCTCCGCCGACTGCTTCACCTCCTCGTTCGCGTCGGCGACGCGCCGGGCCCCGGGCTCCGCCTTCTCGCGCTCGAGGCGCTTCTGCAGCTCCGCCACGTCCTTCGCGAGATCGCGCGACCGGTCGGCGAGATCGCGAGCGTCGCGCTGCTTCTCCTGCTTCTCCTCCGTGTCGCGCGCGCGCGCCATCGAGTCGGAGAGCGCCCGCTCGTCTTTCGCGAGGTCCTTCGCCTCCTCCTTCAACGTCTGCATCGCACCCTCGAGCGCCGCGCGCTTCAGCATCTCGACACTCTTCTCGAGTTGCTCGCGCAGCTTCTGCTGCTGCTGCGCGAGGTCGCCGAGCGCACGCTGCGCGTCCTCGGCGGACAGCTTCTGCGCCGACTCCTCGAGCTTGCGCAGCTTCTCCGCGAGCTCGGGCGTCAGCGCCTCCTGCAGGAGCTTCTGCGCCTCCTGCAAGCGCTGCGACAGCGCGCTGTCGAGCGCGCCCGTCTGCTTGAGCTGCTTCTCGAGCTGCTGCGCGGTCTGGCGAAGCTGCTGCATGCGCTCCGCGAGCTCCCGCTGTTCCTTCGCGAGCGCCTGCGCGTGCTGCGCCGACTCGTACGAGAGCGAGTTCGCGCCACCCTTGCTCGCGCCCGCGTTCTGTTCGGCGGAGCGCTGCGTCGTACTGCGCTGGCGAGCGCGGGCCGCTTCCGCGGTGCGCTGCTGAAGCGACTTTTGCGCGGCGGCAGCCGCCTGCGCCCGCTGCACCGCGGAGTCGGCCGCGGCACGGACGTTCGCGCGCGCCTCACTCGTTCCGGGAACGCGCAACACCAGCTCGCGGCTCGACCCGCTCTGGCGCCATGGCGACTCATCGACGGCGGTGGCGACGACGTGCACCGCCTCGCCCGATTGCACGCCCAGCGCCGGGAGCGAGAGCGCGGCGTCGCCGGTCCACTGCGTCGTCGGCCGCGAGAGCAGCGGCCGCGTCGTCTCGGGCGTCGCGGCGCCGCCATCCGGAACGCGCCACACGCGGAGCACCACGCTCGCGAGCCCGTGGTCGTCGGTCGCGAGGAACGAGAGCGGGATGGTGTCGGCCGCCGACACCGTGGTGTCGGTCGCGGGCGCCAGAATCTCGATGCGCGGCGCGGAGTCCGGTACGACCTCGAGCTCGAGCGCCGCGGGCAGCTCCGTGATCGCCCCGCCGATTCCCATCGCGTTCCACTCGTAGCGCCCGCTTTCCTTCACGGGCATCCGCCCGGAAAACGAACGACCGCTCGCCGCCAGCCGAACCGAGTCGGTGCCACGCGCGAGCGATACCTGCGTGAGCTCGGTCGATGAATGCCCGGAAATGGTGAGCACCGTCCCACGTGGCAGCTGCGCCGCCTCGCCGACGGGGAGCGTCTCCTCACGACGATCGAGATACGCCGGGAACGCGGCGCGCACCGCGACGTCGCCGATGAACGGGCGCTCCACCATCTGCAGCGCGGCGGTGTCGCTCACGCTCCGACCGTCGCTCGCGAACAGCGCGACGTCCGCATCCATCGGCGCGAGGCGAAGACGCGCCACCCCGTTGCGCACCTCGTGCCGTGACGAGCGCCATGCCGAGCCTTTCGCGCGCTGCCACACGGTGATCCGGCGGCGATCGGGCGCGGAGATCGTGAGCGCGACCCGCTCGCCACGCAACACCGTTGTCGGCGCGCCCTGCACCGTGAGCGGCGCCAGCAGCGTGCCGGTCCACGCGCGCACCGGGTGCGCGATTGCCTCCCAGCCATCCGGGGTGGCCGACGTCCGTGTGGCAAGGAGCAGCACACCGAGACCGCACGCCGCCACCGCACCTCCGGCGCGCACGAGCGCGCGCTTCGTCAACGTGGGTGTGAGCGACCTCCCGCCGCTCGTCTCATGAAGCCGCCGCGCCACCTGCTCGGCGTTGTAGCGACCGAGCGCTCCGGCGCTCGCAACTTCGAGCGCGCCACGCAGGGCCCCGGCGCGAAGCGAGTGCTCGCGCTCGACCTCGAGCGCGAGCCCGTTGCGCGATGCCTCGCGCGCGAGGCGTCGCCTGGTCCACCACACCGCGCCGGCCGCGACGAGGGCCACGCCCGTCCAGACGATGAACGGCGCGATGCGTGGCAAGTCGATCCAGCGCGCGCGTCCCAGCACGATCACGCCGGCGGCGAGCAGCAACGCCGCACAGCCCACCGCGGCCGCGCCACCCGCAGCCGCGATGAGGCGCGACAGTCGGCCGCGCTCGCGGTCTACCAGATCGATGACCGTCATGCCGTGGGGCGGCTCGTCACCGCGTAGACGAAGAGATTCACGCCCATCCGCAACGCCGCCTCGTGCAGTTCGGGGGGATCGTTATAGGTGCCGGTGTCTTCCCAGCCGTTGCCAAGGTCGGCCGAGAAGTCGTAGTACACCGCGAGTCGGTCGCCGATGAAGACGCCGAGTCCGCGCGCGGGCTTGCCGTCGTGTTCGTGGATCTTCGGCACGCCCTTCGGAAAGTCGTACACCAGATGATAGATGGGGTGCGTGAGCGGAACGTCGACGAGCGGCCGGTCGGGGAAGACGCGTGCGATCTCGCGACGAAAGTTCGCATCGAGGCCGTAGTTGTCGCTCACGTGCAGGAAGCCGCCGCGCAGCAGATACTCGCGCAACCGCTCGACCTCGGCGTCGCTGAACCGAATGTCGCCGTGCCCGGTGACGTGCAGGAACGCGAAGTCCCACAGCCTGTCGTCGAGGAGCGTCACGCGCCCCTCCGTCTTCTCCACATGGAGCGACGTCCGCTCGTTCACCGCCTCGATGAGGTTGGGCAGGCTCGATGGGTTCGCGTACCAGTCGCCCCCTTCGTACTGCAGGCGGGCGATGGCGAGACGCGGCCCCTCGTGGGCCGCGCCGGTAACCGCGAGCGCGACGAGCGCCGCGAGCGATGCGCGGAGAAATCTCATGCTTCGTGTGCCAGGCGATAGGCAAGATTGCGGGAGGCGCCGCCCTCTCGAACGAGCGTGGCGGCCACGTCGCGCGCGCTGAGCCCGGCATCCCGGAGCTCGCGGGCGCGCGTGCGTAGCTCGTCTTCGGCGGGCGCTTCTCGAGTACGACCAGCGAGCACGATCACGACCTCCCCGCGCGGCGGTGAATCTGCATAATACGCCGCCAGTTCGGCGACCGTTCCGCGGCGGACTTCCTCGAACTGTTTCGTCAACTCCCGGGCCACGACCGCCCGACGTGATCCAGCGCCGCGCTGGACCAACTCGGCCAGTGTGCCAGCCACTCGCGAGGGCGCTTCATAGAGTACGCCCGTGTGCGGGAGCTCGCTGAGATCGCGCAACGCGTCGTCGCGCTCGCGCCCCTTGCGAGAGAGAAAGCCGAAGAAGGTGAAACGATCGGTGCTCACCGCCGCGGCGACGAGCGCCGAGAGGAGCGCAGACGCGCCGGGCACCGGCACGACCTGAATGCCGGCCTCAGCCGCCGCGGCCACGAGCCGCGCTCCGGGGTCGGACAGCAGCGGAGTTCCGGCATCGGAGATCAACGCGACATCCCGTCCTTCGCGAAGACGAACCATCGCCGTCGCTGTTGCACGCGCCTCGTTGTGCTCGTGGTACGACAGCAGACGCGTGTCGATGCCGTGGTGCGTGAGCAGATGCCGCGAATGGCGCGTGTCTTCGGCCAGCACGAGATCCACCGCCCGCAGCACGTCGAGCGCGCGCAGGCTGATGTCGCCCATGTTGCCGATCGGCGTACTCACCACGAACAGGCGCCCGCCGGTGTCATCCCCGCGTCGATCCGAAGCTTCGGGCTCGGTCGCACCGACGCGATCGGCCTCGGTCACATCGGCGCGATCGTCGTCGCTCGCCGACGCTACCACTCGAGCTCCCAGGGCAGTGACGCGAGAAACCCCGCTGCGTGAAGCATGTGCCGACGCTCGCGCGCGGCGGCCGTGAGCACGCGTGTGGCCGCGGCCTCGTCACCATCGATGGCCTCACGGACGGTCTCGGTGACCCACGCCGCGACGGCCGCCGTCACCGCGTCCTGCGGCTCCGCGGGGTCCTCGGGCTTCGCGCCGCCGGTCACGAACGCGCGCAGCGGCGGGTGGCGGTCGAGCAGCGCGTCACGGACGCGCTCGCCGACCGCCGAGGGAACCGGCACGCCCGTGGCGGCCAGCTCCCGGTAGAGCTTCTCGATCAGCTCGCGATACGCGCTCACGAGCGCGGACGGTGCCTGCGATGGCATCGACGCCGTCCCCTGCCACCCCCTCACCCGAACGCGCGGACGCGGCTGTAGCGGGCCGAATAGGCGAGCGAGCTGTTCCGTCCGCGCCGCGCCATTATCCTCGACGAGATACGTCTGCTCGATGAGTCCGTCACGGATCACGAGGTAGTTCGCGGTGTCCCGAGTGACGACCTCGACGGTTCCGGTGAACCGAGCGTCGCGCAGATGCGGAAACAGTGCTCTCGGATCGGTGGCGGCGAGCTCGGCCGGCCATGGTGTGGCGGGCGCGAGGAGCGTCTGGTACATGCAGGCGAGCAGCTCCGGTGGCGCCTCGTGAAAGCAGATCTCGCCGAACTCGGGCTCGGTGGGGATGCGCGCCAGCGCTCCGCCGATGGAGATGGGCTCGGTTCCACGAGCCGTCGTGCTGACGGCGTTCACCACCTCGCCTTCGCGGAGGAACAGGAGGATGAACTCCTCCAGCAGCCAGACCGCGACATAACCGGCCACTCGTGCGGTCCGGTCGCGTTTGGCGTCGCTGATGAGGTTTCTGAGATGGACGTAGGCGAGCTTGGTTCTCGCGAGGAGAACACGCCCGTGCGGGTACCGCAGTTGTGCGGCGGGTGCGGGCATTGCCTGAGGTGAAAGAGAAACGCCTGAGAGGAGACCCTCTCAGGCGTAACTTGCGGAGCGCGATGCGGTGCCGCAATCGGTTCTCTCCAAGGCGGTTAGCCTCGACGGCCACTCACGCGGCGTGCTGCTTGAACTTCGACTCCAACGCCGGCTTCGGCACGGCGCCGATCACCTGATCCACCAGCTTGCCATTCTTGAAGAACAGCACGGCCGGGATGGAGCGTACGTTGAAGCGCGTCGCCGTACGAATGTTGGAATCGACGTCGAGCTTGGCCACCTTCGCCTTCCCGTGATACTCGACGGCGAGCTGGTCGAGAATCGGCGCGATCATGCGGCAGGGCCCGCACCAGGTCGCCCAGAAATCAACCACCGCCAACCCGTCGTGCTTCTCGATCTCCTGCTCGAAGTCGGCGTCGGTTACCGCCAGTGCATTCGACATTTCGGTCAACCTCCAGCGGTCGGGCTTTGCCCGACCGTGAATCGGATTAAGTTCTCGCGCTCCCGACTATATGGAATGGAGCGCCATTAACATGCCATCCGCCCCTCGCGGAACACGCCTCGCGCACATCGGGATCGCGGCTCATGCCCTCGACGAGATCCTGCCGTTCTACCGCGACATCCTCGACCTTCCCGAGGTGCCGCTCGACAACGCCGACGGGGCGCAGATCGCCGGCCTCTCGGCCGGAGAACCGCTCGTCGAACTGCTCGAGGCCCAGACTCCCGACTCGCCGATCGGCCGGTTCGTGGCTAAACGTGGGCCGGGAATCCATCACATCTGCTTTGCAGTAGATGACCTCGATGCAACGCTCGCGCGCTGCCAGGCTGCCGGTATCCGTCTCATCGACGAATCGCCACGCATCGGTGCCGAGGGAAAGCGGATCGCGTTCCTCCATCCGGCGTCGACTGGCAACGTGCTGGTCGAGCTGTCGGAATACTAATCCGGTGAGGTCGCTTTGCGTTCCACGCCCCATCGGCCGCGCAGTGAGGCGGCGCTCAGCGCGCTCGGCAGAGCGCCGTGACGGCGGCGAAATCCGCGTCCTCGACGTACCACCGGTCCGATGGACCCTTGACGGTCGTGAACCGGGGTGTCTTCGTCACCGTACCTTTCGTGAGCTCCACGCGAAGCACCCGCTTGCCGTCGTCGCCAGGACCCTCATCGATTATCCGGTGCTTGTCGCTGTCGTAGCAGCCCTGCATGACGATGAGGCGTTTCTCGAGCTCGGTTCGCTCGAACTGATCTCGAGCCGGGCCTTTCGAGGTCCCCCATGCGATCGCCATCTCCTGGAGGTCCTGGTTGTTCGCCGCTCCGAGAAATCGTTCGACGGCCTGCCGAGGCGCCGCCGCGCCCGGAAGGTTCGCCGCCCCGCCTCCGCTCGATCCGGGCGGCGGGGTCGAGGCTGAGCGGCAGGCAGCACTGGCCAGCAACACCAACAGGATCGTTCGCTTCACAGGACTCTCTCCACGCGTGACGGCGTGCAATGGTGGTTCAGCCCGCAATGTACCAGCGACTTTACATTAACATCGACCACGTTGCCACGCTGCGCCAGGCGCGGCGCACCGTGGAGCCCGACCCGGTGCTCGCCGCGGTCGAGTGCGAGGACGCGGGCGCCGACGGCATCACCGCGCACCTCCGCGAGGATCGCCGCCACATTCAGGACCGCGATGTCGAACGGCTGGTCGAAGCCGTTCGCACCGTGTTCAACCTCGAGATGGCGTGCACCGCCGAGATGGTCGCCATCGCCGAGCGGCTGCGCCCCTACCAGGTGACGTTCGTACCGGAGCGGCGCGAAGAAGTCACCACCGAGGGTGGACTCGACGTGACGCGCGACCCCGCCGGTTTGCGCGCCGCGATCGACCGGCTTCACGCGGTCGGCGTGCGAACCAGTCTGTTCATCGACGCCGACGCCGACGCGGTGTCACGATCTCGCGATCTCGGCGCCGTGGCCATCGAGCTCCACACCGGGCGGTACGCGCACCACGCGGACGACCCATCGGCTCTCAGAGCGCTCGAGGACGCGGCGGCGCTTGGCGCCCGGCTCGGTCTCGCCGTGCACGCCGGCCACGGGCTGACCACGAGCAACGTCGCTCCGGTCGCCGCCATCCCGGCCATCGAGGAGTTGAACATCGGGCATTCGATCGTCAGCCGGGCGATATTCGTGGGGATTGGTGCGGCCGTCCGCGAAATGCGTGCGGTCATGGATGTTGCGCGAACCCGAGGGTAGACCGTCCTTGGACATTCGGCTTAACTTCGTGCGGTCTCCACAGCCGGAGCGGGAATGAGCGTGGCGGTTGGTCTGCTGGACTTCTACATCCTCGAGGCGAGCGAATACGTCGACCAGCTCGACGCGCTCGTCGGCGCCGCCGTGCACGCACCGCCGGAGTCGGGGCCGTTCATCACGGCGGCGCGCGCGCTCCGTGGCAGCTCTACGATGGCCAAGCTGCTGCGCATGGCGGAGCTGGCCGGCTCGGTGGAGCGCATTGGCCGCGGCGTCCGCGACGGCTCCGTGCGGTGGAGCGCCGAGCTGCGCGGCGCGGTCGTCGCCGCCATCGACGACATCCGCATCCTGCTGCGAACGGTCCGAGGCTGGAGTGCCGCCGAGGAGCAGCGCGCCGCGGCCCGCATCGCCGAGCTTCGGCGCTTCGTGCCCGACGGGGTCGTACCCCCCAACACACCGATTGGGGGCGCGATCAGCTCGACGTTCTTCGCGTCCGAGATCGAGGGTGTGGCGTCGGCGCTGGATGCGTTCCTGGCCGCGCCGGCCGATCGCCGCTCGCTCGACGAGGCGCTCGGGCGCGTTCGCGCGCTCCGTGGCATCTCGGCGCTCAAGGACCTTCCGCCGCTTGCCGACGTCGCCGACGCCATCGAGCACGGCGCGAAGACCAGTACTGGCGAGGGCCGCTCGGTCACTCCACATCACGCCGCGCTGTTCGAGGCTGCCGCGCAGGTGCTGCACCGCGCCGCGCGCGAGCTGCGCACCTCGGGTCGGCCCGATGCCTCGACGCCGGAAGTCCGGCGGTTCGCCGAGGCGGCATCGGCGCTGCACACCAGGACTCGGAACGAGGAGCAGGTCGTTCCGGTGGAGCATCTCTTCTTCGGCGATGCCGGTCCGCACGTGATGTCGCGCGCCGACCGGCCGCCCACCACGTTCGACCGTCGCTTTCGGGCCGAGGTGGTCGCACACGCGGAACATCTCCGCAAGCTCGTGGCCGATGCGACCGCCGCGGCAAGCGTGGCCGGCCGCGATCGCGCCGCGCACGAGCTCAGATCCGCGCTGCGCACCGTTCGTGTCACGATCGACAGCTTCGGCCACGGCGATGCGGCGCGTTTCTTCGGCGCCGCGGCGTCGGAGGCCAACCTGCTCGACCCGGTGGTGCTCGCTTCGGTCGATGCCGCCGCGACGCTGCTCGCGTCCCAGTCCCTCGCACCCGCCGAGCTCGCGGCCCGGCTCGCGGAGCTGGCGCGCGGGCACGCGGTGGACCGCGCGATCGGCGCCGGCATGGGTCCGATCGATCAGCCACGCCGCACGCCATCCACCGCACTGGCGTTAGGCACGGTGACGCCGCGCGGCACCGCCGCCGTCACGACGCCGCGGGTCGCGCGGCCCACGCCGGCGCGCGGTGACGGCGCGGTGGGGCGCCGTACGCCGCTCACCCCAACCGGCCCCGAGCTGCACCAGTTCCTCCAGTCGGGCATCGCCGGCTTCCACGAGCTGGCGGAGACGCCACTCGCGCCGCCGGCGCCGCTCGACGACGCGACGCTCGTTCCGATCGACGATCTGCTGTACCGCGGCCGGGCCGCGCTCGATCGCGCGATCGAGCTGCGCAACGCCATCCGCGCGTCGGGCGGGGTCGACGCCGACGCCCTGTCCGAGCTGTTCGACCTGCTCGACCTCGCGGCCGTCGAGTAGCCCGGCATGCGATTGAACTGGAAGAGCGCGCTCGGCATCGCGCTGAGCGCCGGGCTCCTCGCGTGGACGCTCCGCGGCGAGTCGCCGGCCGAGATCTGGGCTGTCATCTCGCAGTCGAACGTCCCCATGCTGCTGCTCTCGGCGGCGGTCGCGACGTCGATCTTTCCGCTGCGCGCCATCCGGTGGCGGGTCATCCTCGATTCCAATCCCAAGCCGCTCCCCATCGGTCCGCTCTGGCGATCGACGGCCATCGGCATGATGGTGAACAACGTCTACCCGGCGCGGCTCGGCGAGGTGGCGCGCGCCTACGCGCTCACGCGCGAGACCGACCGCGTCGGGCTCGCCGCGGCCGTCGCCTCGCTCGCCGTCGATCGCGTGTTCGATGCGCTCGTGCTGATGTTGCTCCTCGTGAGCGCCATGCTGTCGCCGGAATTCCCCAGTACCACCACGGTCGCCGGCCAGCCGATCCAGCGTGGGGTCGCGATCTTCGCCGGTGGGGCCGTCGCGCTGTTCGTGGTGCTGTACGCCATCGTCGCCTTCCCCGATCGGCTGATCGCGCTCTACGCCGGCGTGGTCGGACGCATCGCCCCCCGATTCGTGCTGGGGGGGAGTCAGATCATCCGCGCCTTCTCCAGCGGGCTCGGCGTGCTCCGCAGCCCGCGCCGGTTCGCCGCCGTTTTCCTCTGGGCGCTCGTGCACTGGCTCGTGAACGCGCTCGCGTTCTGGATCGGCTTCAAGGCGGTGGGCATCGACGTGCCGTTCAGTGCCGCGAACTTCCTGCAGGGGATCATCGCCATCGGCGTCGCGCTGCCGTCGTCGCCCGGCTTCTTCGGCGTGTTCGAAGCCGCGGCGAAGGTCGGGCTCGAGGTGTACGGCGTGGTCGGCGGCAAGGCGGTGAGCTGGGCGATCGGCTTTCACATCCTGTCGTTCATTCCGATCACGCTCATCGGCCTGTACTACTTCGCCCGGCTCGGGTTGCACTTCCGCGACTTTCAGGGACCGTCCGACACGCGCGGATGATCGCCCCCTCGGCGCGAGGCAGCGTGGCGCGCGCGGTCGCGCAGGCCAAGGTCAACCTGTTCCTGCGCATCCTCGCGCGCGAAGCCACGGGGTACCACCAGCTCGAGACCCTGTTCTGTCGCCTCGCGCTCGGCGACGACGTCACCGTGCGCACGAACGCGCGCGGCCGCGCGCTCGACTGCGCCGGCGACGCCATACCGGCCGGCGGACTGGGGCCGGTCGAGCAGAACCTCGCCTGGCGCGCCGCGACCGCGTACGCCGCCGCCACCGGCTGGCCTAACGAGTGGGCGATCGAGATCCGCAAGCGGATTCCGGTCGGCGGCGGGCTCGGCGGCGGCAGCGCCGACGCCGGCGCCGTGCTCCGCTGCCTCAACGCGCTCGCCCCGCTGCCGCTGTCCCCGACCGCGCTCGTCACGCTCGCCGCACCGCTCGGCGCCGACGTCCCGTTCCTCACGCGCGAGTCACCGCTCGCACTCGCCTGGGGACGCGGCGAGCGCTTGCTCACGCTCCCCGCACTCCCCCCACGCGAGGTCGCGCTCGTCTGCTTTCCGTTCGGCGTCGCGACGCGCGACGCGTACGAGTGGCTCGACGCCGAGCGTGGCGAGGCGGTTCCCGAGGCGTGCGTCCACGACCTCGCGCGGCTCGGGGCGTGGGTCGACATCGCGCGCATCGCCCGGAACGATTTCGAGGCGGTGGTGGCCCGGCGACATGCGGACATCGCTCGCGCCCTCGCCTCGCTGCGAGCCAGCGCGAGCGCGGAGGCCGATGCGGCCTCGTTCGCCCTGCTCGCGGGCTCGGGCTCGACGGTAGCGTTCGTCTCGGGACGACCGCTCGCGAACGCCGCGACGCTGGTCGATGCGCCGGCTCGCATGGTCCACACGCGAACCGCGGATCATGTTGTTGAGGTGGAACTGTCGGACTAGCTTTCGCGTCGTTGCTGCCCCTTCGTCTAACGGTAAGACAACGGCCTTTGGAGCCGTGAATCGTGGTTCGATTCCACGAGGGGCAATCGGCTCGCCTCGCTCTCGCGGACAGACCCGCCCCGGATGGCCGACCAGGATCCCCCGCCTCACCACCGCGATGACCCCGGGCCACGGATCGACGCCGCGATCGGCCGAACGCCCGTCGTCCGCCTGACGCGCGTCATCGACTCGGCCATGGCCGAGGTGTGGGTGAAGCTCGAAGGGATGAACCCGGGCGGCTCCATCAAGGATCGCACGGCGCTCGGCATGATCCTCGACGCCGAGCAGAGCGGTGCGCTCCGCCCCGGCCAGATGATCGTCGAGCCCACGTCGGGCAACACGGGGATCGGCCTGGCGCAGGTGGCGGCGGCTCGCGGTTATCCGCTCACGCTCTGCCTGCCGGCCCAGATGAGCGAGGAGCGGAAGCGCACGCTCCTCGCGTACGGTGCGCGCCTCGTGCTCACCGATCCCGAGCGGCGCATGCTCGCGGCCATCGAGGAAGCCGAGCGCATTCGCGACGCGACCGGCGCGTGGATGGCGAACCAGTTCGGGAATCCGGCGAACCCACGAATTCATTACGAGACGACCGCGCCCGAGCTCTGGCAGCAGATGGACGGACGCATCGACGCGTTCGTGTACGGGTCGGGTACCGGCGGGACGATCTCCGGCGTGGGGCGCTTTCTTCGCGAGCGCAGCCCGAGCACGCTCGTCGTCGCGGTGGAGCCGGCGCGCAGCCCGGTGCTCTCGGGCGGAGAGCGCGGGCAACATCAGTTCCAAGGCATGGGTCCCGGGTTCGTGCCGCCGAACTTTGATCGCAGCGTGGTAGACCGCATCGTCACGGCCTGGGAGGAGGAGGCGTTCCCGCTCGCGCGCCGGTTGGCGCGCGAGGAAGGGCTGTTCGTCGGGATGTCGAGCGGCGCGATCGCGTGGGTGTCGCTCGCGATCGCCCGCGAGCTCGGCCCGGGCCATCGCGTGGCGATGATCGCGCCCGATTCGGGCGCACGGTACCTGTCGACGACGCTCTTCGAGCCGGCGACGGGCGACGCATCGCTCTGAGCATCGGCGTCGCGAGTCTCGGGGATCGCGGCGGGCTTGACAAGTGGGCGTACCGGCACGCACTTCATCGCTGGACGGGCGGCGACGCCCGTGCCACGCGACGCAGCGCGGACCCCGTAGCCTAACGATGCGAGAGCGGGCTCCCGGGAATGACGACGCCGCACCGCCTCCCGTACCGCGCGCCGGAATTGGTGGAGCGCATTCGCGGCGGGGACGAGGCTGCCTTCGAGGCGCTCTTCCGCGCGCTCGCGCCCGGGCTGACGGTGATGGCGGGGCGGTACGTCCGGTCGCGCGCCGTGGCCGAAGAGATCGTGCAGGATCTCTTCTTCGACGTTTGGAGCCGCCGCGCGGAGCTGGCGGTGGACGGGTCGATCACGTCGTATCTCTTCGCCGCGGTACGGAACCGCGCGTTGAATCATCTCAAGCGCGAACGCCGCCTCGTGGAGTGGCCACCGGCGGAGCGTCCCGACGACCCGGACGCGACCGCGCCAGGCGAATCCGAGCTCCTCGACGCGCTCGAGCTGCAGGACGCCATTGCCGCGTTACCCGCACGGTGTCGTCTCATCTTCACGCTGAGCCGCCAGCATGACCTGAGCTACGGGGAGATCGCGGCCTCGCTCAGCCTGTCGGTGAAGACGGTCGAGACGCAGATGGGACGGGCGCTTCGCGCCCTCCGGGAGCGACTCCGGCACGTGCTGGGGTAGCACCGGCCGCTCGACGGCCCATCGCGCACGCGCGTGCGTGTCAGGGTGTTCGTGGCCGCCGGTTGTCATCCCGATGACGCCGCCCGCGAACCGGGGCTCGGGATCGCGCGCGGTGGCTGGCCGCTCGACGGACCGCTCACCACGCCGCCATGCACCTCGACGACAACATCGACTGGACGCTGCTCGGGCGTTACTTCGCCGGTGAGCTCTCGCCACACGACGCCGCGGCCGTCGAGCGGTGGGCGGCGGCGGATCCGGCTCGGCGCGACGAGCTCGAGGCCGCACGGCGGATCTGGAGCGACAGCGGCGCGCTGCCGACCCCGGCGCGCGTCGATGCGATGTGGCGCTCGCTGATCGCCCGCATGCGGACGACGAGCAGCCCCGACCTCGGCGCCACTCCCCCGCCGCCCGCGCCGCCGCGGGTGCGACCGACCGGCGCCCCCGTGCTCGCCATCGTGCCACTGTCGCGGGCCGCGCCACGTTGGCCGCGCGTCGCCACGGCCGCCGCCGCGGTCGCGTTGCTCGCCGTCGGTGTCGCGCGGCACTTCGGCCTCGGGCCGACTGGCGAGCGCGTTGCGAGCCCCCCGCCTGCCCCGCGCGAGTTCGCCACAGGCCGTGGCCAGCGAGCCACGATCCGCCTCGCGGATGGGTCGCGCGTCGAGCTGGGATATGCCAGCGTCCTGCGGATTCGTCAGTTCGGCGTCGAGCGTCGTGAGCTCGTGCTCGAAGGCGAGGCGGTGTTCGACGTCACGCACGACGAGCGCCGTCCCTTCGTGGTGCACGCCGCGCACGCCACCACGCAGGATGTGGGCACGGTGTTCGGCGTTCGTGCGTACCCGGGTGACAGCACGGTGCGGGTCATCGTCGTGTCGGGCGCGGTCGCGGTCCGGCCGCGCGGCACGGGGTCCGACGCGGCACCCGGCGCGGTGCTCCAGCCGCGGCAGCTCGGCCGGCTCGACGCCTCGGGCCGACTGCACGTCGTGAGCGGCATCGACACGAGTGCGTACCTCGCCTGGATCGCGGGGCGCGTATCGTTCGCCAACGCGCCGCTCTTCGAGATCGCCGCCGAGCTCGAGCGGCGGTTTGGCGTCAGTATCCGCATCCCCGACAGCGCCGTTGCCGCCCGGCGCGTGACCGTCGACATGAGCGCACGGTCCCTCGCCGACGTGCTGGACGCGGTCATCGTTCCCATCCACGTCCGATCGCGTCGCTCGGGCGACACGATCGTGCTCGAGCGTTAGGCACGTGCCCCGCCATCGCCCCATCCCGGCGGCACTCCCGTCACCTCGCCGCGACCTCAGGAGGCTCGTCATGCGCGTCGCCTGTGTTTCAATGCTCGCCGCGCTCGCCGTCGCCAGCGCCACGCTGTCCGCGCAGGAGAGTGGCTCGCGCCAGTATGCGCTCGCGCTCAAGGCGCGGTACCTTCCGCTCGAGTCCGTGCGCGACGGTACCGTGCGCATGCCCAAAGTGCTGGAGCGCCGCGTCACCGTGCGGCGTGACAGCGTGTCGCTGCAGCAGGTCCTGCTCGACATCGCGACACAGGCCGGCCTGGGCCTCTCGTACGGCGAGGACCTGGCGCGATCGAAGACGATGGTGTCGCTCGCGCTCGCGAACGCGACCGCCGCGGAGGCGCTGGCCGCCGCGGTGCGTGACACCCCATGGGCGGTGCTGGTCACCGCGACGGGCCAGGTTGCCGTGGTGCCGTCGACGCTGCGGCAACTCGGGTTCGTCAGCGGCCGCGTGACCGACCGTACCTCCGGCGCCGGCCTGTCCGGCGCGACGCTCACCATCGAGGGAACCCGACTCGCGGCCACGACGACCGACAGCGGTGGCTACCGCATCGCGAACGTCCCGCCGGGCACCTACACCCTCGGCGTTCGCCGCCTCGGCTACGCCCGGTCGTCGCGCCAGATCTCCGTGACCGCCGACCAGACGACGCCGGCCGACTTCGCGCTCGAGGCGGCGCCGAGCACGCTCGATCAGGTGGTGATCACCGGGGTGCCGGGGGCGGTGGCCAAGCGCACGTTAGGCAACGCGATCACCACGATCGACGCTGCCGACGTGAACCAGAAGGTGGTGAACACGAACATCACCGAGCTCCTGCAGGCCAAGGCGACGGGCGTCACCGTCATGCGCAGCAGCGGCACGCCGGGCACCGGCGGGACGATTCGCGTCCGCGGCATCGGCTCGCTCACCGGGGCCGTGAGCCCGGTCGTGTATGTGGACGGCGTTCGAACGTACTCGGGCGTCTCCGGCAACTTCCGCAACTCGTGGGAGAGCCCGGCGCCGATCCTGGCGCGGAGCGGGGGCGGCCAGGATGCCTTCTCCCTCGACATGCTCGACCCCGACGACATCGAGTCGATCGAGGTGATCAAGGGGCCGGCCGCGGCCACGCTGTACGGCGCCGACGCGGCCAACGGCGTCATTCAGATCATCACCAAGAAGGGGACGCGCGGCCAGCAGCAGTTGCGCTGGACGGTGAAGGCCCAGGCCGGCCAGACGGATTGGGGGCTCGACCGCCGCGAGAGCTTCACGGCCTGCACCGCCGCACGCATCGCCGACACGCTCCCGGACCGATCGCCGGCGTATCCGGGGTGCCAAGGACGGTCGCCCGGCTCCGTGCTCGGCCTCACGAGCCTCGACCAGCCGGGCGCCCTCCGCTCCGGCAATCTCCAGAACCTCTCGCTCTCGCTCCGCGGCGGAACCAGCGGGTCTTCGTTCTTCACCGCGGTCGAGAGCGACCGCGAGCAGGGCGTGTTCGCGAACAGCGAGAACATCCGCAACGGCGCACGGGCGAACCTCGCGTTCTACCCGCGGGACCGCGTCGACTTCACCGTGAACTTCGGCTATACACGAAACACGACGCGATTCCCCCAGGGCGACAACGCGTCGAACCTTCTCGAGTCGGCCTGGACCTTCAAACCCGGCGCCGCGCCGTCGGCCGGTCAAACGGAGGGGTTCGCCTACGGCAGCCCCGACGCCCTGGCCATCTACGACAACTGGCTGCGAAGCGATCGGGTCACGTTCGGCACGACGCTCAACGTGACGCCGTGGTCGTGGTTCCAGAACCGCCTCACGGTGGGTGGAGACCTGAGCAGCAGCCAGGCGAACCGCTACATCGCCCCGGGGTCGCTCTGGTCGCCGACGGAAGGGCAGATGACCCAGGGCGCCCCGCGGAACACCGTCTACACGGTCGACTACGCCGGTACCCTCCGCCACACTCTGCCATGGCACGGACTCGGCTCGGCCTTCTCCGTGGGGGTACAGTACACGAACACCCAGTACCGGAATACCATCGCGCAAGGCAACGGGTACCCGTCGCGGAGCACGCGCGACGTCTCGCTCGCCGCCGTGCAGACGAGCTGGACCGAGTTTACCGACGTGAAGTCGCTCGGCTTCTACGCGCAGGAGCAGCTCGCGTGGAAGGACCGGCTGTATCTGACCGGGGCGCTCCGCGTGGACAACAGCTCCGTCTTCGGCGACGACATCGAGCAGCTCTACTACCCGAAGATCTCAGTGGCCTACGTGATCTCCGAGGAGCCCTTCTTCAAGGCACGATGGATCGACGAGCTCAAGATCCGCGGTGCGTGGGGACAGGCCGGCAACGCGCCCGATCCGTTCGCCGCCGTGAAGAGCTACACGCTCACGAAGGACGTCGACCCGGTCACCGGCAACATCGTGTCCGCGCTCCGGCTGAACTCGAAGGGCAACACCAACGTGAAGCCGGAGCGAGGCAGCGAGATCGAGCTCGGGTTCGACGCCGCCTTCCTGAAGAAGCGAGCCAGTCTCGAGTTCACGTTCTACGACAAGACCACGGCCGATGCGTTGATGCTCGTCCCCATCCCGCCGTCCGAGGGATACGTCGGGAGCGTGTACGAGAACCTCGGTGAGATCAACAATCGCGGCGTGGAGCTGGCGCTCGATGTCGCCGCGATTCGCGGCGACCGATTCACGTGGGACAGCCGGCTCGGTCTCTCGACCAACACGAACGAGCTCGTACGGTTCGGGTACGCGCGAGGACCCATCACGCTCGGCCTGACCACGCCGAACCAGCGCCATGCCGAAGGCTATCCACTCGGCGGCTTCTGGGTGCACTCCCCGGTGAAGGACGAGGCCGGAGACTACGTCGCGAGCGACGCGAAATTCCTCGGCCCGTCGAATCCCACCCGCGAGGTGTCGTTCAGCAACACCGTCACGTTCCTCAAGAACTTCCGCGTCTTTGCGCTGCTCGACTACAAGGCAGGATTCTACGTCCTGAACCAGACCGACTGGCGCCGCTGTACCGCGGGAGTGTGCGAGGAGGTGAACGCGCCGGGCGTGTCAGATGAGACGAAGCGACAACTGCAACTGCCGCTCGAGGTGAACGACGCGCTCTACACGCAGAAGGGCGACTTCATCAAAGTACGCGACGTGTCCGTGACGTATGCGCTGCCGCGGGCCTGGGTGCGGCGCGTCGGAACGCAGGCCGCGTCGTTGACGGTCGCCGGTCACAACCTGGGTTTCCTCTGGAAGCCCGATTACAAGGGGCTCGATCCCGAAGTGAACTTCTCCGGAGACAACGGCCCGACCGGATCCTGGGCGTTCACGCGCGTCGACTACTGGACCATGCCGATGACGCGGCGCCTGACCGCATCGCTCGAGTTCTCCTTCTGATCCCTCGACTCTCGACCGGTACACGACCATGATTCGACTCGTAGTGACCGTCCGCATAGGTCGAGCGATTCCACTGCTCGCACTCTTGGGCCTCGCCGGGGCATGCAAGGGTGCGCTCGAGGTGGAGCGTCCGACGTTGATCACCGAGCAGACCGTCAGGGGCGACTCGTCCATGATCAACGCCATGGTGAACGGCGTCGAGAACGAGTTCCGCGAGGGATACGCCTGGGTCGCGAGCTCGGGCGCCGCGCAAACCGATGAGGCGATCTTCTCGCACGCCTGGACGCCCTGGGACACGTATGACAACCGCGATGTGACCGCGAGCGCGCCCGCGCACGACATCTTCACCTACCCGTTCCTCCAGCGGTCGCGAGGAACCGCAGAGAAGTTCGTCGAATCGCTCCGTCAGGTCCTCGGCGCGCGAGCCGCCACGGACGCCGGCTTCGCGAAGGCGCTCGCGTACTCCGGCTATGCGCATTTCCAGATCGCCGCGCATCTATGCGCCATCCCGATCAACGGCGGCGCTCCGAAACCGCCCGACGAAGTGCTGCAGATGGCCATCGCGTACTTCGAGGAGGCTGTCCAGGTCGGCACCGTGAGCGGGGCTACGGACATGGTGCACCTCGCGAACGTCGGCCTGGCCCGCAGCTACCTGCAGCTAGGGAACAAGGCGAAGACGGTCGAATACGCGAAGAAGGTTCCGCCGGCTTTCTCCGCGTGGGTCCGGTACACGCCCAACCCCGATTTCGGGCAGTGGACCAAATACAACCTGTACAACCGGATCTCCGGACTGCGCAGCCCCACGGAATTCAACCTCGCCCTCGATGCGGACATCATGAAGAACGTGCGCGACCTGCGCGTGCCGTTCGAGACCGACAGCACGCGCCGCATGATGGAGGAGCGCAGCCCGCGTTACGGGTATCTGCCGTACCAGCCGTCATCCTTTTCCGAGTGGACGCCGGGCGGCAGGAAGATGATGACCGACGACGCCGACATTCGCTTCGCGTCCGGGCTCGAAGCGCGGTACATGGTTGCGGAGGCCGGTGGAATGTCCGCCGGCGAGTTGCGCGCGTTCATCAACGAGCGACGGGCGTTCGGTGGACTCCCGCCGTTCGCGGGCACGGACGCTCAGCTGGCCGACGAGCTGCTCGAGCAGCGAAAGTGGGAATTCTTCCTCGCGGGCTTCCGCATGCCCGACCTCATTCGTTATAAGAAGCTGTACGCGAAGGATCTGTGGCCGAAGGGCAGGATGTCGGGGTTCGGCGGGAGCTTCACGCAGAACTACGGCACCGCCGAGTGTTGGCCGATCGGCGCCACGGAGAAGAACGGCAACCCGAACATCCCCTAGCGCCTGCTCCTCGACTCGACCCCCGTTCGACGCGCCGCGGTTACGGCGATCGCGATCTTCGCGGCCGCGTGCAGCTCGGGCACGCGCGCGGCGCCCTCTGACGTCACGCCGGCCCACGTCGCGCCGCCGGATCCTGTCGTCACGTGCGCGGAATGGGTGCGCCGCGCCGTCGCTGATCCCGAGCTCGGAGTCGAGCGCGTGCCGACGCCCATCGCGCTCGACCCTCCGCCCATCCCCCGGCGGCTGCCCAGAGGTGTCGTCGGCAAGGACGGTCGCGCCGAGGTGCGGATCCGGGTGCTCGTCGACACCCTCGGAGCCGCCGACATGCGCACGTTCACGGTCGTGAAGGCCACGCATCCGGCGCTGACTCGCAGCGTGCGCGCCGCCGTCGCGAAGTGGAAGTTCGCCCCCGCCGAGGTGAGTGGGTGCAAGGTGCCGCGCAACTTCAACTGGGGCGCCACAGCCGGCGGGCCCAAGAGCACGGGGGCCTCGGGAGCCGCGCCTCGCTAGGCATGGAACGGCGCGGCGCGAGTGTTCCGCCAGGTCGGGGTCGCTGCCGTGGCCCGTTCCCCGCTCGAGGGCGCCTCGATGTCACGCCGGCTGCCGCCAGCACGCCCAGCGCACCGCGAAGTTCGGCGCGGGCATTGATGGGGCCGCGTGGCATCCCGGGGCCGGCTTGGTTAGGTTTGGAGGCTCTCTCGGCAGTGGCCCGATCGCTCGCGGTCTGGCGGCCGGAATTGACTATCTCGTTAGCTCCTCTTACGATACAAGGCTCGGCAATGGACGGGTTGTCCGTACCGAAGCATGGTTTCAAGCTCCTCTCGGGTACCGCGAACCGGCCGCTTGCGGAGGAGATCGCCGGACAGTTGGGTGTCGAGCTGTGCCGGCTGACGTGCAGCCGGTTCGCCGACGGCGAGATCTTCGTGCGCATCGACGAGAACATCCGTGGTGCGGACGTGTTCATCGTGCAGCCGACGAACCCGCCAGCGGACAACATCATGGAGCTCCTGCTCCTGATCGACGCCGCGCGGCGCGCATCGGCGGCGCGGATCACGGCGGTGATGCCCTACTACGGGTATTCCCGGCAGGATCGAAAGGATCAGCCTCGCGTCGCGATCGGCGCGAAGTTGTTGGCGAACATGATCGAGACCGCGGGCGCCGATCGCGTCCTCGGGATCGATTTTCACCAGCACCAGTTGCAGGGGTTCTTCGACGTTCCGGTCGATCACCTGTACGCGGCGCCGGTGATGACGTCGCACTATCGCAGGAAGCAGCTGAAGGATGTCGTCGTCGTCGCACCCGACGTCGGGTCGGCGAAAATGGCGCGCGGGTTCGCGAAGCGGCTCAACGGCACTCTCGCGATCATCGACAAGCGCCGTCCGACGGCGAACGTGGCGGAGGTGTTGAACGTGGTGGGTGATGTCGAGGGGCGGGATTGCCTCATCCCCGACGACATGATCGACACCGCGGGCACCGTCACCGAGGCCGCGCGTGCCCTCAAGAAGTTGGGCGCGAACGACATTTACGTATGCGCCACGCACGCGCTGCTCTCCGGCCCCGCCGTCGAGCGGCTGTCCGCGGCACCGATCGTCGAGGTGGCGGTCACCAACACGATCGCCATTCCGGAGGAGCGGCGCTTTCCGCAGTTGAAGGTGCTCTCGGTCGGCGATCTGCTCGCCAAGGCAATTCGGTTCACGCACAGCGAGCAGAGCGTGAGCTCGCTGTTCGACTAGCTTCGATCAGGTTCGCCTAACACGTTACACGCACACCGCAGGTTATCCCGTCATGGCCACCGCACAACTTTCCGTGAGCCCGCGCACCGCCGTCGGCAAGGGCGCCGCCCGCTCGCTTCGTAGCGCCGGGCAGGTCCCGGCCGTCATCTACGGCCACGCGCGCAAGCCGCAGCCGCTCGCCGTCCCCACGCGCGCGCTCGAGAAGCTGCTCGAGCGCGTGACCGCCGAGAGCACCGTGATCGAGCTCGACATCGGCGGCACCGTGGCGCGCACGCTGATCCGCGAGATCCAGCGGCACCCGTTCAAGAAGCAGATCCTGCACGTCGACTTTCAGGAGCTGGTCGCCGGCGAGAAGGTGTCGGTGAACGTGCCGATCGTGCTCATCGGCACGCCGGAGGGCGTCCGCAACTCGGGCGGCATCCTGAGCCAGGTGATGTCGGAGTTGACGATTCTCGTCGACCCCGTGAACATCCCGCGTCGCGTGGAGGCGGATGTCACGAACATCGCGATCGGCCACTCGCTGCACGTGAGCGACCTGACCGTCCCCGAGGGCGTCGAGATCCTCGACGATGGCGAAACGACGGTCGCCGTCGTGTCCGCGCCGAAGGTGGCCGAGGAAGCGCCCGTGGCCGAGCCGGCCGAGGGCACGTCCGAGCCCGAGCTCATTCGCAAGGCGAAGGAGGAGGGCGAGGCCGAGGGCGAGTCGAAGTAGCGCTCCCGGTTCTCCTCTAGGCGCCGTTGAAGGTCGTCCTGGGCCTGGGCAATCCCGGGCGAGAGTACGAGCAAACGCGTCACAACGTCGGCTGGTGGGTGCTCGACCACCTCGCCGACGTTTGGCGTTTGGATGGGTGGCGCCGCGACGGCGACAGCCTCACGCTCGGCGGCCTGGTGGACGGCCAGCCCGTGCGGCTGGTGAAGCCGACGACGTACATGAACCTGAGCGGCGCGGTGCTGCGGCCCTACCTGCGGCGGCCGGCCTGGTCCGCGGCGTCCGATCTGTTGGTGATCGTGGACGAGGTCGCGATTCCGCTCGGCACCTACCGCCTCCGCGCTCGCGGGAGCGCCGGCGGGCACAACGGGCTCAAGGACGTGGAACGGGCGTTAGGCACGCAGGACTACGCGCGGCTCAGGATCGGCATCAAGCCGCTCGACGCGCGGCGGCGGATCGGCGATCTCGCCGACTTCGTGCTGTCGCCGTTCGGGAAGGACGAACGCGCGGTCGTGGAAGAGCTCATGCCGCGGTTGGTCGATGCGGTACAGATCTGGCTACGCGAGGGCATCGTGAAAGCGATGAACGCGCACAACGCGGACGGGAAAGCAGCTCCGGGATGACCGCATCGTCCGGGCGGCATCCGTTCGCCGCACGTTGTTACATTTCGGCGCGACGGAAGCCTGGCTCCGCACTGCCCACCGTTGGCTGCCGGCTTCGGTTCACCGCCCTCTGCCCACTCGGGCAGCTCGAAGTACTCCGCTCGCAACGTCATGCTGAAACTCGGTATCGTCGGCCTCCCCAACGTCGGCAAATCCACGCTGTTCAATGCCCTGACCGCCGCCAAGGCGGACGCGGCGAACTACCCCTTCTGCACCGTCGAGCCTAACGTGGGCATGGTCGAGGTGCCCGACCCGCGGCTCGACCGGCTCGCCGAGGTCGTCCAGCCCAAGCGCACCGTACCCGCCGTCGTGCAGTTCGTGGACATCGCCGGCCTGGTCAAGGGTGCGGCGCAGGGCGAAGGGCTCGGCAACAAGTTTCTCGCGAACATCCGCGAGACCGACGCCATCGTGCACGTGGTGCGCTGCTTCGAGGACCCCGACGTCACGCACGTCATGGGCGCGGTCGACCCGGTGCGCGATCGCGAGGTGATCGAGTTCGAGCTCGCGCTCGCCGATCTCGCCACCGTCGAGAAACGGCTCGACCGCACGCGGCGCGCGGCGAAGTCGGGAGAGAAGGAGGCCGTCGCGGAGCTGCCCGTGCTCGAGAAGGCGCAGGCGTTTCTCACCGAGGGCAAGGGGCTCTGGGAAGCGCGGCTGTCCGCGGACGAGCTGAAGACGCTGGCGCCGCTCGCGCTGCTCACCGCCAAGCCGGTACTCTACGCGGCCAACGTCACCGACGCCGAGCTCTCCGGCGAGGAGGGCAAGTACGTCACGGCGCTTCGCCAGGCGGTGGCCGCCAGCGGCGAGCACGCCGAGATCGTTCCCTTCTCGGCGAAGATCGAGGCCGAGCTGGCCGAGCTGCCACCCGAGGACCGCGCCGACTTTCTCGCGTCGCTCGGCCTCGAGTCGGCCGGCCTCGATCGGCTCATTCGTGCCGGGTACCACCTGATGGGGCTGCAGACGTACTTCACGGCGGGCGAGCAGGAAGTGCGCGCGTGGACGATCCATCAGGGTGATACGGCGCCGGTGGCCGCGGGCGTCATCCACACCGACTTCGAGCGCGGCTTCATTCGCGGGGAAACGGTCGGCTACGCGGACTTCGTCGCCACCGGCGGCTGGAAGGGCGCGAGGGAGAAGGGGGTCGTGCGGTCGGAGGGCAAGGAGTACATCGTGCGGGACGGCGATGTCATGCTCTTCCGGTTCAATGTTTAGGGGGCGGCCGTAGTCGGTTAACCCCGCCGTTTTGTGGGTCTAGAGGGCTCTAACCCCCGAATACGGGGCGAACATCGCCGCCCTTCCCCGCCCGATGTGGCTCACTTTTGGCACACCTCACCTGCTCAGGGGAGCGGGGCGTTAGGCAGAGGGCGCGACAGGCCCAGGAACGCCCCCTACCCCGATCGTCGGTTCTAGGGCCGAAAGCGCGCGACGGCGGGGCATTCTGGTTAGAGCACGGCACTCATAATGCCGGGGTCGTGGGTGCAGATGTTCAGCATCTCCACATCGGCACCCGATTCGTAATCGGGCGGTCGTCGGTTCAATCCCGACCGCTGGTAGAGCAACGGACTTTTAATCCGTAGGTCCTGGGTTTCGCTCAGGGGACTCAAAATCCCCCGGCCTTCGGGGGTGCATACGTCTTGCCCCTTACCGACCGCGCTTCGCGTGCTCCTCTGCGCGGCGTTGCGCCATCACCGCTCGGGACGTGCGGAACCGGAACTCCTTCGGCGCTGACGGCGCTGCGGCTGGCGGCCGTTTGAGGCCGCGGACGTAGTTGCGGCACGCCTCGAGCGGGAGGCGCCAGCGCCCCGACTCGTCCTGCACCGCCCCCGCGATCTTCCCGGCCTTCGCCCGGCGGCCCCAGTAGGTCGGCGAGAGCCCGACGAGGCGCGCGACGTCCGCGGCGCTCGCGTACTCCGGCCCCCCGCGGGCCGCCTCCTTTGCCGCGAGCCAGTCCTTGAGCTTCACCGTGACCGTGATCTCACAGTCGTCAGGCAGGTTCGCCAGTATCGCGGCGACGTCGGTCTTGTCCATGGGTCGGTCGGGCGGAGCGGCTTGCGCGCTAGTCCGCGCCGGAGTTGTCGGAGGCGCGCCTCGGAAGAACGCCGGATGCGTGCGCCAAACGGGGCGGTAGGAATCGGGGTCCATCCCGCCACCGTGGGCGGCGCCGTCAGTCAGGCGTCAGCCGCGAGCTAAAAGCTCAGCCGGCCTTCGCCAGAGCTACGGTGTGTTCGGCGAACTCGTTGGCAAACTCACGACGCGCCTCGGCGTCTGTCGGAAGTCCGCGAGACTCGCACCAGGCTGCGAACTCGTAAGGCCGAAGCGGCGCGCGCACGACACAAATGCCGCGTGCCTGCAACGTCTTCTCGGCAAGCTCTGCCGCCCGAAGCCACTGGGCATACGTCCGGTGCAGCTCGCCAGCGTCGATGAACAGGGCTCGGAGCTGCGCGAAATCCTCTTTCCGAAACCAGGGTAACCCTACCGCAGAGATTGACATATGGTTGCTACGCATAGGGTTAGTTCATTGGAGCGACGTCGTGGCCCAAGCCGAGCCGTTCGTTTTGGACATCGACATACAGCTGTCGAACCCATTCGTTCCTCGGATGGACGCCGCGGCCGAGCTCGACCCAGTGCAATGCGTCATCCAAGAGTCGTGCACGTTCGGGACCTGTGACGTCGCCGCGCCGCAGCCAATCTAGCGCCATTCGTCCGTAAATGTGGTACTGGTGGGGGTCCTGACGGCGACGAATGGAGTGCCTGAGGAGGTCGAGGCCCTCGTCGAGCAGCCTCCGTGACTCGCCCGAACTCGGTTCGGCGACGGCGAGCTTTAGCTGCAGGTACGCGTACTCGGTCTGAACGAGCGAATCTTCCGGCTCGATCGCATACGACTGATTCAGAAAGTTCTGGGCGAGCTGTAGGTCGCCATGCTCGAGCTCAAAGCTACCGCGCTGAAGCCAATAATGGTGCCCCCACTGCAGGAACGGTTCGAGCTCCTCGTACAACCGACGCGCGTCGGCTACCCCGATCTGCTCCACGACCCAGTCATGGTTCATAAGCGACCGAACGCGACGGTAGTGGCGGTGACCGTATCGCGTTTCAGGTCCGATCTTCGATGCCGCGGCGACGCCGAGGCCGATCACGATATCAGCGAGCAGCCGGTCCTTCGCGAGAGCCCGGGTCAGGACGTCGGCGATGACGCGGTGCCGCACTCGAAGATCGCCTTGCGCGTCCACCGTGAGCAGGTTGCGACGTTGCAAGGTGTCGATCGAGGCGAGCGTCGCGTTACTTGCATCGTTCACCGCCAAGAGCAGCTCGTCACGCTTGAGCCCGAACCGGAGGGCAGATGCCACCGCGACGATGGCGTAAATGTCGCGCGAGTCGTCAGGCAGCTCCTGCATCTCTGAAACGAGCAATTCTTCGAATCGCCGACCGGACGTGGCTTCTAATAGGGCCACGATCAACTGGCGCCCCGCGGCCTCACGAAACGCCCCGATTTGGGCTGCGCGCGGTTGCCCCTTCAATACTCCGAGCCGGTTGTGCGCTTCGAGCGCGTCGATCACGGCGCCGATGTCGCGGTCGGCAAGGTTGGGGACAAAGAATTCCAGAACAGAAACACCGAGCGCTTCAGCGCGATCGGCGAACCTCTCGAACCCACGACCCGACCGTATCGTGACGACGATGGTCGGGCACCGAGACGTCTTGCAGAGTTCCGCGATCAATCCCGGCAGTTCGTTGCCGTAGCGATCCGCGTCATCGACGACCAACACGAGAGGGCGATCGTCTTCCTCCATCGATCGTCGTAGGTTGAGCGGAGAGATATCGATCGACGAGTCGACCCAGCCAACCGAGACGTCGCTGGCTGTCAGTCGGAGGGCCAGCCGCATGACGGCAGTGCTCTTCCCGCACCCCGCAGTTCCCGAAACGAGGATTACCTTTCCCGCCCCAAGCCCAGGCGTTAGGCTTTCCCGGACGAGGCGCTCAAGGTCGGCGTCCGATTCACGCTGGGCGGGTATTCCGTCGCGCACATCCCCCCAGGCCGGCGCGCGGCCGAGTAGGTAGTCTGCTCCACCTGGACCCGAACTCGCGGACAGGTCGCCCGCGAGTGGCACCTTCCTGACGGCCGCGGTGTCGCCGGCCGTCTCGAGAATTCGGAATCCCTCGTCCGCGACGTCTCGCGCCACGCCGAGCAGCTCCTGAGCGAACTCCTCGGTCGTGAGCGGGAGATGCACGACGTGGAATTCCTTCTCGAGTAGCTCACGCCGCGCCCGGTCGAGGCTCGGCGTGACGATGAAAGACTGGCGACGGAACTCGCGCTTGGTCCGTGTGCCACGCCGCCGCATGTTGACGTGCTGCCAGAGAGGCGACTCGTCGATCGGCGTCCCCACGAAAATCACCGGGCGAGAAAGAACGTCCGCGGCGCACTGGGCGTACAGCGGCTCCTGGCCCGCAAGTCGCTCAGCGTACTGCGTCGGCGAGAACGTCACTCCGTCCGGACCATCGTCGGCGATGCCGTTCAGATGGATCACCTCGAGTGCGCGATCGAAGTTCTCAGGAGCCGGGCGGCTCGCCCATTTGAGCGCTGAGACCGGCAGAATCTTCCGACGAACTGAGAATCGACGCCCGACCGCAACGGCGAGATCGTCGACGTTGAGCGTATAGACCCGGTACCATGGCAGAGAGAAAAGCTCCGCGTAGTACTCCGGGACGGTCTCGGTGTCGATACTGAACTGCGCGCGCAGCAGATCGGCGAGCGGGCGCGGCGACCGCGTGCGCGCCACCTGAAACAAATCCTGCAGCTTCGCCCTCTCGTCGAACGCTTCATTGGGGAAACACAACTTCCACAGTAGCGGTGATACTTCGGCCCCCAGGGGTACCGGGGTTCCCGCTCTATTCTTTGTGCCGCGCGAGAAGCCCGCGCCGGTGAACAGGATGGTGTCGGCGCGTCGTATGCGCTCGCGGAGATACTCGAGAGTTCGATTTTCAAGCGCCATGGCTCACCCCCTCCCCCCGCCGCTTCGGTTTTTTCGCAGAACCTGATCCTCGCCCCGCCCCATCATCACGCCGCCCTCGGTTGCCCGCCGGATCCGGCGCCGTGCAGTCGCCGTCATCAGTTTGAGACGTCACCACGAACCGCATCGCGGGCCGCCCGGCTCGCGAGCTCGCCGCGAGCGGTCGAGTCCATCGGCATTCCACGCGCGTCGCACCACTCGCAGAATTCCTTCGGCCGGATGTAGGCGCGGACAACGCGAACTCCCGTGGCCTGCATCGAGCGCGCGCCGGTTTCCGATTCGCAACTGCCTGCCGCGTGGCCCCCGGGATCGTCACCTCAGGGCGGCCGCTCGGCGTAAGCAACCCGCCTTGCGCCGTCGCGCAGGCGACCGCCGAAACAAGAAGAGCTGAACGCCAGCCGTGCCGGATCCGGCGCATAACGGGGAGCCTCGAGAGAGCTGAAGGGCGGTTAATATGGCCGCGTCAGCTTCGTGCTGCTACTCGGGGATCCCCTAGGTCGATCGTCGAGCTACGCGAGCCGCTCGCGACGGACCCCGCCGCACGTTTCAGGAGGGCCCTGCCCTCTAGCTTGCAGACCCGGCGAGGATGGCCTACAGGCGCGTTCGGGCCGTTGCCCGCGAACGCCAGCGGTGATGCCCGGGTACTTGTGATCGTCGCGCGTCAGTGACCGGGCAGCGTGGCGAGCAGTCGCTCACCGATCGCGCGGCGCCGAACGCTCGCGGCGTCGTTGTCCTTCGCGGTGCGCGTCCGGGCTGACCCGCCGCGCACTCCTCCAGCGCGACGGCGCGGCGCAGCACCCAGACCGCGTGCGACCGCCGGAGCGTGTTCACGCGACCGCGGCCGGCTCGGGCCGGACGGCGTCGAAATGCTCACGCCCCGCCCACCGCGCGAGGGCGTGGGCCACCGCGACGGCCGCCGGCGGGTCGTGCGGGAGCGCCTCGGCGACGACGCAGCCGAGGTCCGCGACCAGCGCCTCGAGCCCGACGTGGTGCGCCACGGCGGCGTGCGCGACGGCGCGCACCTCGGCCCTGAGCTCGAGCGACGCCGGCAGCGACGCGGGCGCCCCGGCGTACCGGTTCAACACCGCGCGGACCCGGGCGAGCGCCTCGAGGTAGCCGTGGAGTTCGCTCATGGTGCGTTGGGCGTGAGCGGCGGCGGGACGGCGGTGTCGCGAGCGCTTACGACGCCCGCAGAGACGCCGACGCGCCGAGCCGCTCCACCAGCGCGAGGAGCTGCTCCGCGTTCCGCTCCTCGCGCCCGATGCAGGCGAGCGCCTGGGGGTCGCCGCGGTACCGGTCGCGCATCGCCGCGAGCTCCTGTTGCCAGGCGCGGACCTCTCCCGCTCAGAAGTTGTCGACAAAACCCGGCCCACGCGGCGGCTGAATTCGCCGGCTTTCGTCTCGCTCTTTGATGATCACGCTGGCGCCGCACGTGTGGCAGTGGTAGGAGCGCTCCCTCAGGTGAGTCAGCCGAAGCGCCTTACGATTGCTTTCCCAACACGCGGCACAATACGGCCCGTTCGCCTCACCATAGCCTTCCCCGTTCCAATACGCATTACGGGCGTAGCGCAGATCCACCGTCGTCCGGAGCACCGCCTCGAGTTCCTCGATTCGCGCACGCAGCCTTGCATTCGCATCCTCTGCGACAAGGCGCTTCTCCCGGTGCTCGAGGGTCGCCTCCCATCGATCGAGATCACGAAGGCGTCTTAGGATCGCGGGGATCCGCTTCAGGCCAGCGAGCCACGCGATCAACCCTTCCCCCGCCGCTTCCGGTCCCGCTCGAGGAGTTCGCTCACGGCTACTTCTTCTCGGCGGCGCGCCACATGATCGCACGGCCGCCGAACTCGCGGAAATCGATGTTGGCGCTCTTCATCGCGGGGTTCCACGTCGCCATCACTTTGAACGGTGACGACTGGCCAGCCAGCAACGGTCGGTAGTCGATCAGCGCGTCGTCGCTCGAGACGAACGACTGGTCCGCGCCGTAGAAACTCGCCACGGCAGTCACGTTATCCATTGACGCGCCGGAAATGTTGCGGACCTCGCCCTCGACGATCGCGTAGCCATACTCCCGATGCCACGTCCAGTTCGTGACCTCGAGTTTCGGGGTTGATGGCGTCGATGCGGACGACAGGTCGTTGCTGAGCGAAGGACCGCTTGAGTCCGTAGCGTTGCTTCCGAGCACATAGAGCCCACAGAAGCCCAGGAAAGCGAGCAGCAGGCACCCTGGCAGCCACGAGCTGCTCTTCTTCGGTTGTTGCTGGGGCGCGCTGCGCTGCGCCACCATCGGGCGGCCGCAGTTCGGGCACGACGGTGCCTGGTCCGAAACCTCCCGACCGCAGTCGGGGCATTTCACGAGGGGCATACGCGGTCCGTGCAGACGGGGACCGCTGATATTACGACTCGTCCGGCGAGTTGCTAGGCCGGAGCCCTATCTTACATGGCCCGGCTCAACGGTCGAACTCTTGTCCCCCGGTCGATCGAAGATACGCCCACCGCTGATACGGAAGACGAAGGACAATCCGGTCAGCCGGCGCGGCTCGTAACGCCGCCAGTCGACAGAGTAGCGACACGCCGCCAGTTCGGCGCAGGCACCGTCCATCCGGCGAATCGAAGAACGGCTCGCCTTCTGCGCGCCATACGATGAGAGTCTTGCCATCGGGAAGCGCGCCGAGCGGCTGGACGGTGTAGACGCCCATTTGCCACAGAACGAAGACTGCGACGATCGTCACGATCGCCAACGTCCACCAGGCGACGCGTTTCATCACAAGGCTCCTGTTAGGGGCGGGAGGTGCCTTGAACCTCCCGTTGGAGCCACGATTGTCAACTCGGGGAACTACGAGGGGCCAGAGGTTAGGTGCCCCCCCGACTTCGCCGGCCCAACCGACACGCCGGGGCTACGGCGCCCGGAGTGCCGCCAGCAACGCCGCCTCGAGCGTGCCATTCGACACGCACTCAAAGCGCGCGGCCTGCTGACGGAGCATCGGGTTTGACCACGTCGCGCCGATGCCGACGACCGGGCGGACAGTCGTCGCCGACCTGTTGGCGCGCACCGTGAGTGAGACGTCGGCGGTCGCCTGAATGTTCTTGGCGCGCATCTCGGCGTCGTTCATGGACTGAATCGTTCGGCCACCCGATCCGCCGCAGTTCGCCCACGCGCGCCACTGCGCCCACGAGATCGGCGCCGCGCGCACGGTCAGAAGCCCAGAGGCCCGGTCGCTGGTTGTGACGGTGAGGCGCTGGCTCGCGAGATAGTCCACTGCGCGGCGCCATACGCTGTCCGCCGGCGCGGCGATGGGCGTTTCAACCGGCGAAGGCGGCGGCGGTGGCGACTGCTGAGCGCAGGCGGCCATTAACGTGAGCATCGGCCATAGCCGCAATGAGTCGGTCATCGTTTGGCGTCCGTTCCGAATCGCGCGCCTACTGCACGCGCCCCCGAATGGCTTGCTCCAGCCGCTCCTCGAGAAACCCATACGACGCGCACTCCCCCATGAATTGCCCGTAGAGTCCGTAGTACGTGAGCCGAGCCGAAACACGGAGGGTGGTCACGGTGTCGCGAGAGACCAGGATGGTGTATTGACTCCGGCCGGGGCGCGAGGTCATGCCCATTCCCTTAGAGCACTCGCCCGCTTGTTTGGCGTCGGCAGCCTTCACCACGACCTCCTCCGTTGTAATCAGCCCCGACGCTTTGTCCGAGCTCTTGATGGGGATCGACCGGTCGGCAAGAGTAGCAAGGGACGCTGACCACACCGCGTCCAGCGGAGCGGATACGGATATTGCCGCGCGAGGAACCAGCGTCGGTTGTGCCGACTGTGTGGAGGCGCAGGCTGTGAGCGCGACGGTGAACAGGAAACGTCTCATCCCGCGATGATACAGCCCCGCGGCCGGGCTGGCTACTCGGGATAAACCCCTGGAGGTCAGCGCCCGCTGTCAACTCGGGACACTCGCTATCGAGCGCGCTGGAGCTGCCCGACCTTCTCCCAACCCGCTCTCGTGGCAGAGTGCGACGGAGCGGCACCGATGCAGCGGGCAGGGCACGCCGTTGGTTAGCTCGTCGTTAGCGATCGGTTAACGAGGGCCCACTCGTTACGAGCATCCGTGCACCACCGGGGAGGGCGCCACCCGTGCGCGCCAGCAACTCGGCCATTCGTTCCGGTTCGCCACGCTCATTCTGCACGACGATGTCACCCTGGAACGCCTCCGCCACCGTGCGCCCGCCGAGCACGACGGACGCGAGCAACGCGTCGACCAGGTCGTACACGATCCGCCACGCGGTGCGCTGGGCCTGCAGGTGCAGTTGCTCGCGCTTCGCCGTAGTGGAGATGTGCTTGCGCTCGATGCGCTCTCGTAGGCGGCGCTCCACCGCGTCAATGTCAACGGGGATCCGCAGCGGGACGAACGCCGCCGCATCGAGGCCCGCCGAGTCCGGGGAGTTGGGGAGCAGCAACTCGACCTCGAGCCGCTTGGTCTGCCAGTTCTCCCGAATCCCGAACCCGCGCGCGCCGTAGCGCCGCACGAGGGTGCGCAGGTCTTCCTGCGTCTTCTCGACGGCCACCTTGGTCTCGGCAGCCTTCACGAAATCGGTTCCCATTCGCTCCTCGCGGATCCGGCTACACTCGCACCGCAGTGTTAGCCACAGTTAGTCGTCGACGCGCACGGCCGCACCAGCGCTCACGCGCAGCTCGAAGCCCATCGGCCCGCCGTGCAGCTCGATGACCGCGCCGGCCAGCGCGCCTTTCGCGGTCGGTGGGGGTACGTCGTAGGCTTCCATCTCGCGGATCTGCTGGAGCGCGTTGTTCTTGTTCCACAGCTTGAACTCGGTGTCGGTCGTCTCGATCGTGCCGTTGTCGGTGTGCATCACCCGCTTGCGCACCTTCACGCTCGACACCGCGCGCATCGCCCCCGCCGGCGCGCCGTTGCGCAGCACCACCTTGCCGTTGTCGCCGATGTCGTAGTGCTCGACGCTCGAGGTGGCGAGGCGCTTGAGCTCCGCCGCGACCCGGTCGCGTGAGGCCGCCGCGGTCGCGAGTCGCTTCTCGGCCACCTTGGCGGCGACCTTCTCGGTCGCCCGCTCCACGCCTCGGGCGATCGCCGCCTTGCGCCGCTCCACCTCCTCCCGGACGCTCGGCGAGGCGAGAATGCGTGACGCCGTCACCTTCGCGCTCGGCGCGGCATATCCGGCGTCGATGGCCGCCTGCGTGGCGTTCGTGAACCCGAACTCCTGGTATCGATTCAGGAATGCCGCCCGCCGCTCGCCCACGCTCACGCAGCGCGCTGGCCGCGTCTCGGCTGACGCCTTCCCTTGCGTCCGTGAGCGGTGCCGCTCCCCGCCAGCCGCACCCCCGCGCGCTTGCTTTCGTCGCGCCATCAGCTCGCCCGCCGCGCGTTCGGCGACGCGATCCCGACCCACAGGCACCGTCGCCCCGACCGGTCGCGCACGTAGTACCCGACGAGCACGACGTCGCGCGGGAAGACCGGCATCGCCACGCGCGAACAGGTAAACGTGATCGGGTCCGCGAAGGCGCGTCGTGGGAGCGCGACCCACAGCCGGTCACCCGGCGCGGGGGGTGTCAGGTCACGCCCGGTGAACCGATCGGCCGGCCCGCCGCAGAACGCCACGCGCGACGGATCCGCCGGTGGACGACGGCGCCGCGGCGCGCCGGTGATCAGGTGCCCGACGTCGCGCGCCATCAGGTCATCGTCCCGACCGCTTGCGCCGAGAGCGCGCCGACGGTCGCCGTGATCGTGACGGCACCGGCCGCCACGCGCGAGACGACACCGGTGCTGGTGACGGTCGCCCTCGACGGGTTGCTCGACTGCCAAGTCACCGCCGCCACGGGGACCTCGACGCCGCTCAGATCCTGCGCGACGCACCGGAGCTGGATGACCTCGCCGGCCGCGAGCTGGAACGTCGGCGGCACGACGTACACCGCCCGCGGCAGGCCCGACTGGTCGCCCCCCGTCACCGCCGCCGGCGCACGGTGCGCCCGGCTCCCGAGCGACGCCTCGAACACGACCCCGCCGATCTCCGCCGCGGTCGGGTCGATCGACGAGAACTTCACGGTGATCCGCTTCCCCTTGGCGCCGAGCCGGAACGCGTAGTCGCGCATCCCGTACCCCTTCGAGCTGAGGATGGCCGCCGGGCCCACGCCGGGCTTCCGCTCGCTGAACCACTCGACCGCCATCGTCGAGCCGGGCTCGATGTTCGCCTGCACCCGCTGCACGCCGCGCATCGACTTCTCGCGCCCCGGATCGCCGAACAGGAGCTGCGGAAACGTGATGGCCATGAACACCTCGAGGCCCCCGGTGCCGTCGCGGTTCAGGTCGTCTTTGTACACGCTCAGCATGTCCTCCTCGGTGACCCATCCCACGGCGTCGCCCCGCATGACGGTCTCGGAGCCGTTCGGCCGTTCGTAAGCCGCGAGCGCGCGCGCGGCCTTGCCCCACGGCCCATCCCATTTGCGGTTGATGTAATCGTAGATCCAGAGCGTGTTGTTCGCGCCGGCGGTGGGCAGCCCGGGCGCCGTCAGCCAGATTTCGTGCCGACCCGTGTGGTGCACGGCCACCGCGTTCGCCCAGACCGCCCGACTCGCGAAGTCGAACTCGTCGGCCACCTTCATGCCGATGTACTCGACGCTGGATTCCGAGCCCAGGTACGGCCCGCGGTCGCTCAGAAAGAAGAACGCCTGCTCGAGCGGGATGAGCGTGCCGCGCGCGATGCACCCGACCTCGGCCGAGAGCCCGTCGGTGTTGCGATCGATGCGGATGTCACTCGTGGCGATCCCGGTGAGGCGCGAGAGCGAGTCCTCCTTCGCCAGGACGAGGCTCGAGCCGCAGACCACGAGCCCCACCAGGTTCTCGTCGTCGAACGTCTCGACGGACTCCTGCAGCGCGCCAGTGCCCGTGTTGAAATTCGTCGCGTCCGACACCTGGGAGGCGTAAAGCGTCTTGGAGCCGCGGCTGATCGCGTAGAGGCGCCCCTTGTAGACCGTGCAATCGATCGCATCCGGCGGGCCGCCGATCAACGCCGTCAACGTCGTACCGTCGAACCGCTGAATCACGCCGCCGCACGCGATGAACAGGTTGGCGTTCGCCCCGACGCGGAACGCGGCGAACCGCGCCACGTCGGTCGTACTGAACACCGCCGCGCCGACCGCGGTGAACGTGCCGCCGGCGTCGGGCTTCGTGTAGAGTTGCCCGTTGGCGATCGCCACGAGCTGCCGCGCGCCGCCGGTCGGGGTCCAGAGCTGCATCCCCTGCACGGGCCCCGGCAGCGCCGCCGTGTGCATCCGGCGTGAGCCGGTGCGCTTGACCGCGACCCCGTTGACGATGCGCGCGTTCTCGGCGCGCCGCAGCTCGCCGCCGTCGAGCAGATCCTCGGCGAAGGCGGTGTTAACTCCCCCCCGCAAATCAAAACGGGCGTCCCGCTCGCGTGGGCGGGCCATTAGCGCACCCTCTCGAGCCACGGCCCATGGCTGGCCGTGCACGCCTGCCGCGGTGCCGCGCCGGTCGCGATCGCCAGTAGTCCACCGATCATTGTCGCATTCCTCGTTTCACACGTGTCGTTAGGTGCCGCGGCCCGGTCGATCCGTGCTACCAGCCGAGCTTCCGCCGCCGGAGCAGGCGCAGGCGCCGCGGCATCGGGGTGAGCGGCGGGTTCGCGATGGGCGGCTCGCCTTCCCCGCCGCCGCCGGTGTCGAAGTCCACCAGCGTGGCATCGTCGACCGCCGGTTGGTTCGAGCCCTCGAAGTCGATGAGCATGCGGGCGCGCCTCAGCTCTGCGTTCTGAGCTTCATGTTCCGCTGCTTCGCGCCGGCCGCGGTGAACTTGAGGAGGATCTCATCGGCGTTCATCTCCGATTGGCTCAGGTTCACCCGGTAGAATCCGCTCCCGATCTCGGTGACGGCGCCGGCCAGGTTGGTGAACGCGGCCCCGTCCTTCGAGACTTGCCCCGTGACGGCGAGCCCGGTGCCGGGCGACCCGCCGACCAGCTCCATGTAGAGCCCGAAATTCGCCACCGCGACGTTCTTCTTGTAGCTGGCATCGGCCGCGAGCAGCGTATCGGCCTTGCCGTCGATCGTCGCCGAGAGCACGCCCACCGCGTCGACATCGCTTGCCACGGCCGCGATGTCGGCCGCGAGGGAGGCGCCGGCGGGTGTGCCGAGCTTCGCGAGCTGCGTCGAGTCCGCATCGATCGCGTCCACGATGTCCGCGGGTGAGGCCCCCACCGCGATCGGATCGTAGTCGGTCAGCACGATCGAGAACGGCGTCATCACCGCGCCGGTCGCCGACCCCTGGAGCCGCACGCGGTCCACGCCGGTCGCAACCACCGCGTCCGGCAGATCGAGGCGATACCACCCGCCGCCGATCTCGAGGAACCCGCCGTCCGCGTGGGCCGCGTTGAGCCCCGCCAGATCGGCCAGGGTAATCGCGGTCGCGGTCGCGGCGCCCGGCCGGTAGTAGAGGATGCCGAGCCCCGCCGAGTTGAACACCAGTCCGAGCTTGCCGAGCCCCGTCGTGGCGTCACGAAAGAACACTTCGACGGTCTGATTCGTCGCGCCCTTCTGTCTGATCTCGTCCATTGGTTCGTCCGAAATGAGGAGGAAAGGAACAGACCCACCACCGCCGCCACCGGCCAGCGTCGGGTTGTCGGCGTCGAGGGTCGGGCCACCGAGCAGCGTCCCGTGTCGCGCGTTGCCGGAGTCATCGTCGGCGTCCGCGACGAAGGGCCAGTCACCCATCGCCGCGGCGATCGCCGCCAGCGAGTCCATCTCGGCGTCGATCTCGGCTTGCGAGAGGATCGAGCCGAACATCCGCACGTAGGCGATGCGGCCGGGGAACAGGTAGGTCGTGAACACGCCACCCGACCACAGGCTGTGCAGCGGTGCCTCGAGTGTCCCGCTCGGCGCCGCCTCCTCGGTGACCGGGAGCGCGCTGATGCTCCCACCTTCCGGCTTGTAGTAGAGCAGCGCGTCATTCGCGGTGCTCGATGCGTCATAGCTCGCGGCCACGCCCTGCCACGCATCCAGGGCGAGCACCCCGCCCGCTGACACCCATCGCGCGCGCCCGCCCGTCCACGCCGCCTCATAGCGGAGCTGCCCGCCAGTGAAGCCCGCGAGGCCGTGTGCCTCGGACGCCGTGTTCGTGTAGCCGAGGAGCACCGCCGCGCGCGACGAGAACGCGGCGTTCGGCTCGATCCACGCGACGATCGTGACCTGGGTGGGCCAGTTGGCGGGCGGGTTGGTAAACTGAATCCGGTCGTCAACGGCGTCAAAGAGGTAGCTCACCGATGGCCCTTGAGTTGGGTAACGTTGCCCGCCCGGGTCGCGCGCGCCGCGATCGCGAGCGCGTCACGTTGCGGGTCGTAGCCGGTCACGGACTGCATCTTCGGTTTTCGCGGCAGATCGGCGCGGCGAATTCTCGGCGCGCCCCGCCTGCCTGCGTTCGGGATCCGGCCCGCGCTCACGAGATGGCGCAACGAGTCGCGATGCATCCCGGATTCCGCAGCGGCCTGCTCGAGCGTCAACACCTCAGTCGCCGCGGCGCGCACGTCGGCCTCGAGCTCCGCCGCACATTGCCGGAACGCGACCGCCGCGCCGGCGTTGAACGGCGCGATCGTATCGGCCTGGGCGAGCCAATGGGCGATGCGCTCGGCGGCAGTCATGCGAGTGTCGGCCGCAAGTAGATGCCGTGCGCGCGCGGATCGTGGTTGATGACGCTCCGCTTCCCGCTCTCGCTCGACTGGGCCTCGGCGCCGCAGACGAGACACCGGCGCTCGGGGTCGCGGTTGTCGGGCACGATCGCCGAGCGCGAGCGCACGATCCGCTCGTGCGCCTCGGCCACGTGCTTGCGCAGGACCGCCGGGGCCGGAAAGAATCGCTCCTCCTCGAGCGCCCGATCGGCGCCACTCGCCACGGCCTCGGGCAGGTAGTCCCGCACCACGCGCTCGTAGAGATCGACCGACGCGAGGACATCGTCGGCCGTGCGCTTGTACGCGCGGGCGAAATCACGGAGCGCCCCGACCACGGCCTCCCGTACCGTCTCGGGCCGGCCGATGTGACCGGCGAGGGATTGGCTCATGACACCGCCTCGGCGCGCTCCGCGCGCATGGCTGCGAGCATAGCTTCAAACGGCGCACCGGGATCACGCGAGGCGTGAATCGGGATGACATCTGGCCTCGCCGCGCCGGCCATCGCGCGCCGGGTTTGCTCCGTTGCCCACGCCTCGCGCACCGGCTCGGCGAAGTAGTTCAGCGCGTGCGGGGGCTCCGAGCGTTTCGAGGCGAGACACGCCGCGTAGACCGCCGAGCGCGCGAAGTCGAGCGAGATGCCTTCGGCGATCACCAGCTCGGCCAGCGCGATCGACCCCGCCTGTCCGGCCGTCCACCGGGGCATCGCCTCGCCGGTCGCGCGGTCACCGGCAGCGCCCCACCGCTCGCCCGCGCCTTGGTTGCCCGCGACGGTGAGCGCGACGGCGACCGAGCGCACGCTGAGCGGTGCGACCGGCGGTTCTGCGCGCGGTTCGGCCGATGCATCGCCCACCGGTTCGGTCGCAGCAGCGGCGCCTGCTGATGCCGCATCCGTAACCGCATCCGTAACCGTAACCGTAACCGACCGAGTGGCACCGGGCGATGACGGGGCATGGCCATCCATCGCACCGTGCTGTGTACCGCCATCGGTCGGGCCCTGCCCGGCCTCGGCACCGTCATCGCACGGGGCTTCACCGGGATATGGCGGGAGTTTGGACGCCGATTCGTTCTTGTGGAACGTCTGGTGACAGGCGAAGCTCGGAATCCAGCCGTACTCCTTGCCGTCCACGACGTAGCGCTTCACGAAGCCGCCCGCGACCAGCGCCTCGAGCACCGCCGCGAAGTCCACCGGGTCATACGGCAGGATGGCCAGCTTGAGCTCGCGCGGCTTCCACACGAACCGGCCGGCGCGATCCGCCTGCGTCCACAGCCCCGCATAGGCGAGCCGCACCGGCAGGCGCGTCCGCTCCTCCAAGTCGTACAGCGCCCCGTGGATGAAGAACTCCGGGGCGATCATTCGCTTGCGCGCCATCTATTGACCCGCCCCGAGAATGCGCTCTCGGCGGATCGCCACGCGCCCGCGCGGCGGGAATCGATGGCCCGCCCGATACGTCGCCAGCCACGAGGCGGCGGTGTGTTGCGCGTTCGATTGGGGATCGTTACGGTTGGTCATGGTTCGACGCCTTCCTCGTCGGGCCGAAGGTCATGCGCGGCGTGCTCGAGAACTGGGCCTCTCGGGTGCGCCGCGCGTGCGTTAGGCGGCCTGCGTGGCTGCCTTCGGTTGGCGACGCCAGCCGCCGGGATACGCCCTGCCACCGTTGCGCAGGAACGCGATTAGCGCGTCGCAGTCGAACCGCACGGATCGCCCCAGCCGCGTGTGCGGCACCAGTCCCGCGCGAGCGAGCGAATACAACCGCGCGGTCGGGATGCCGGTGATGCGACTCGCCTCGGGCGCGTGAAGGAGAACTGGGGCTGCCGCGTTGTCAGGCATAACGCCACACCTCGACTCCGAGGGTATAAACGACAAAATCGGCCCGGCCCCTCCGCGATGGAGAGGTCGGGCCGATGGCCAGTGGCCGTATGATGCGGCGCCCCTGTCGTTGCGTCAAGACACTTCGGCGAATTCGCCGAAACTCACGGCACCTCTGGACGAAGTTGCACGGAGATGCAATCGTGGTCGCCCTTCGTTCCGCACGGTGCCCTTATGACGACCACTCGTCGCCACGCCCCACGGCCGCAGTCACGGCGAAAGCGTCGTGCCCTCGAGCTCCCCGGGCCCGAAATCCGTTTGACTCTTCCCGGCGTCGGCGAGATCGACGTTGAGCCGGACGTCGAGCACACGGCCCGCACGCGTTGGATGGGGTTCGCGGACGCCGACGAATGCATGGCGATTACCGAGCACGTGTTCGATTGCTTCGTGGAGCGCTACCGACTGGAGGGCGACCTCCCGGGGCTTGAACGCTCGGACTCTGGTCTGCCTCGGGCCACCGGCGGCGAGCAATGGCGGGCGTACATGCAGCCCTTCATGCTGGCGCACCATCCAGAGGGGTTGAACGACGAGCATCTGCACATCGCCCGTCTGGAGGTGCGGGAATGCCCGCGCATCGTCTGCGACGCCCTTGCTGATGGCGATTGGCTTCGCTGGCTCGACGCGGTGGGCGACGACGGGCGGACCGGCATCGCCGAACTCGTAGGCGAATTCACCAGTGAAGACAACGAGCAAAACGAGGAGCTCGGGCTGGAGTTCCCGTTGCTCGACGGCAGCCTGTTCTGGCTCCGGCAGCTCGGCGTGCATCCAGCATTTCGCGGGCAGCGGATCGGCGCGCGCCTCATGGCCCACGCGATGTGGGCGCTGCATCGCGCGGTCGGCGACCTCGCGGTGCTCGAGGCGCACCCGACCAAGACCGTGTTTGACGCGGAGGAGCCCACCGGGACGACCGTCGACACGATCGCTCGCCTGGTGGCGTACTACGAGCGGGTGGGGTTCCTTCGCTCACGCCCAGGGCAGCCCATAGGCGACCGCGCCGTCGCGATGCACGTCCAGTTCGGAGCGAAGGGGCTGCCGGTGCGCGGACTGCCTGGCCTGTCGCCGTAAGGTTAGTCGTGTCGCGTCCCCGGATCGCCGCGTTCATCGCGCGGTGGCTCGGCGTCAGTTTCCGCCGCTCAAGCGGTGAGCGAGCGCACCAGCGCCGGCGAGGATGGTACCGCTCGCCGATTCGCGGCCGCCAGCCTGGCCGGAAAACGCACCGGTCCGACGCGCGAACGCACGAAGGCCCCGGGAGCGCTCCCGGGGCCCTTACTTGTGCGGATCGAACTGCTGACGCCGTTAGGCGCTAGCCAGCACGAGCACGCCCGCCTTGCGTGCAGTATCCCGCACGGCGACGAGCGCGTCGATGAACGTGTCGAGATCCTCGGCGGGAAGGTCCAGGTAGATCGCCTCTCGTCCTCCGTTCCACGCGTCGAGCTCGTGCGGCGTGATGACGAGGGAAAGGTACCGGACGTCGGGACAATCGAGGACGCGCTCGAGGCGCACCGGGATCGGGGATGTGACCGCGGTGGACGCGGTAAACACGGTGAAGCCTTCGTCATCCGTGGTGTGACTGGCTCGCGTGCGGGGACGAGACTGCTTCCTGTGCGTGGCCGGCGTGGCGAGTGTCGCGATTGGCATCGGCAATTCCTTTCGTGAGAGGGTGAACGGCGCCGCATGGCGGGCGCCAGGGAAGGAGGGGACAACCGCCGGCGGGCCCCTCCGGTCGATCATGCCGCGGCTTCCCGCGGCACGTAGAGGGTGAGGGCGCGCCGCTCGCCGGCGTGCGTGGTGCGGTACCGCACACCGCCCAGGTGCCGCGCTTCGGCCACGCCGCACCAGAGCGCGCGGCAGACGCGCGCGATGGCGGTGTGCTGCTCGTCGCTGAGTGCGCGCCCCTGCTGCGAGACGGCCGCCGCGATCGCCGCGTCGGTGATCTCGTCGAGCGAGCGGAACGACCGGCCGCAGAACCGGCGCGCGACCCACGCGCTGACCCGCGCCTCGTAGTCGCGCTGGCGCCGGTCGAGCTGCGTGCGCCGGTGCGCCTCTGCGATCGGGCAGCGATGGAACGCGCCGCCCAAGCTGTTGAAGGTTCCTGCTGCCATGGCTGGCCCTCCCTCGGTTGTGCCGAGTGACCAGCCCCGTATATTCCGGGTGCGGCCGCTTCGGCGGTTGCACTCAGCGCCAGTCCGTTTCTTCTTCGCGGGAGTCAACGGCTGGCGCTTTCTCGTGCTCTCATAGTACACGTTACGTGACCTATTGTCAATAGCGTGGCCTAGTGCCTATTATGTGTACCAACCCCTGACCCCCGCGCGGATGATTCGAGTGCTGCTCGCGAAGGTTCTCAACCAACAAGGCTGGACGCCCTATCGCCTGGCGAAGGAAGCCGGGTTGCCCAAGACGGCCGTCTACCGACTCGCACGGGCCGAGGGCGGTGCTCGACGCATCGACCTGACGACGCTCGACGCGATCTGTCGGGTTCTCGGCGTGCAGCCGGGCGAGCTGCTGGAGTACGTGCCCGATCGGAAGCGAGGGCGATGAGCGACTCCATCACCGATCCCTTCGCACGGTTGGTTGAGTCGCTTGCGTTCGAGCTGCTGGTCGCCCTTCTCGTGGATGGCACGCCGATCAGCGGGAAAGAGAACCCAACATGAACGACCCAGCCGAGGTGCCGCTCTTTGTGTTCGCCGATGCGGCCAACGTGTCGACGGACAACAAGCTCAACATCACCGGCATCTTCCATTTCATCGTCGGTGACGAGTTCCCGCTGGCCGTCCCGACGATCGCGATGGTCGTGCAACTCGTGCTCTCGCTGGAAGCGGCGCGAACCGAGCATCGCCTTGAAGTAACGCTCACAGCGCTGGACGCCGTTGAACCAATGCTGCGTGCGCAGTGGACGCTCGCCCCCGGCGCACCGCGTCACATGGATCTTCCTGACCCGAGGGTCGCGACCACGATCATGCAGCATCTGCACGGGATCGTGTTCCGCGCCCCCTCGACCTACGTGGCTCGTGTGCTCCTCGACGACGTGGAAGTGAGGAGCATGCCGCTTCGAGTGGTGACGCGAGACACCTACCGCGGTGACTGATCGGCGCGCGCTGGAGGAATGCATCGCCTGGCTGCACGGCCGCCGCACGGGCGTCCGGTACCGCGACCTCGCTAAAATCCTGCAATCGTGTGACTGTACAGAGGTTGCGGGCAAGAGCAGTCATCACGTCTGGGCGCATCCGAGCCAGCCCCTCCGCCTGCCGCTAGTGGATAGTGGCCGTGGCGACGTCCTGCTCGTATATATCGTGAAGACCCGCAAGTACCTGGAATCAATCCTCGAGACGCTATGACCGTCCTCCAATTCCCACCCGTAGAAGATCGCGAGGCCGAGGCCTATCTCGGGTTGAACTGGACCTGGCGAGCCCGATGGTCCGAGGAGTTCGAGTGCTATCTCGTCTCCATCGACGAGGTGCCCGACTACTTCGCGGCCGGAGTGACCGAGGCGGAAGCCTGGGCGAACTCGCGCGACGCGTTCATCGCCTTGGTAAAGGCCTATCGCGCGCAAGGGGTCGGCTTCCCGGCTCCGGAGCCCGCCACACCGCCCCACGAGTACCGCGTCGTCCGGTTCGGCTAGCCAGCGCGCCATTACCGGAGCCTCACGGAATCGCTGGGCCGCGCCCGCCGATTCTTGCGGCATCGTGAGACCTCACGGGTAGGTGTGTCGGTCGCCACACGGGAGGGGGCGCCAGAATGACCCGCGCCGCTCCTACGCGCCTTGCTGAGTCACGAGGGGCGAGTCCGACCGCCCCCTTGAAACGTCGGACATCGCGCTAGGCTTTTCACGGAGCTCGCCGGGCCCACGCCATTAGTGGTCTGGGCACTGGTCAGTACCCCGCTGTTCTGGATCGTCGCCGCCGGCGTCGTCGCGGGTGGGCTCGTGCTCGCGTTCCTGTTCGGGTGACGCCGAGGCGCGCGTCCGGTGCGCGGCGACGACGGCGAGCCCCGATCACCGACCCCCGCGCGGAGGGTGAGTCATGAAGAAACGACGTGCCTGGTCGAAGGTCATTGAGGAATCCGGCATCAGCGTCCGCCTCTACGAGCGCGAGCCCGGCGGCGTGATCTACCGCGACGTGTGGAACGGCGACGCGCGCGACCGAAAGTCGTTATGCCACGCGGACCGGAAGCTGGCCGAGCAACAGGCGCGCGAGCTCGCGCGGCGTCTGTCGGATCTCCGACACGCCGGGCACACGGGCGCGGTGACGTTCGGCCAACTGGTCGGGCTCTACCGCCTCCACCGGCTCCCCCTGCTCTCCCCGGTTAGGCAACGCGCCGTGCGGGGAATGCTGGCGCTGCTCGAGCGGCATTTCCCGGCGGATCGCGTGGTCGACGAGCTGGGCCAGCCCGATATTGACGCCTACGTCGCCGCGCGCCGATCGGGCGCCATCGTCTCGCCGCGCCATCGCACGGGGGAGACGGGCGTCCGTGACGGCACGATCCGCAACGAGGTGCATCTCCTGATGTCGATCGTCGCCTGGGGGCAGACGCACCGCGTGAGTGGTCGCCGCTTGCTGACCGTGAACCCCCTGCACGGGGCCACGCTCCCGCGCGAGAAGAACGCCAAGCGGCCGATTGCAACGGAAGCCCGCTACCGGAAGCTGCTCGAGGTGGCCGATCGCGCCGAACGCACCGGGCGGTTCCGGCTCGTGTTGACGCTCGCGCGCGAGACGGGGCGACGAATCAACGCCATCTGCAAGCTGAGCGTTCGCGACCTACTCCTCTCCCGCGACCAGCTCGTCACCGCGCTCGGCGCCGCGGGGCTCCCGCTCCAGTGGGCCGAGCAGTGGCCGCACGGCGCGATCCTCTGGCGCGCGGCGAACGACAAGAAGGGGTACGAGTCGATCGCCCCGCTCTCCGCGGCGGCACGCGGGGCGCTCGACGCCTACCTCGCCCGCTACCCGATGGCCGGCGACGTGCCCCTCATCCCCGGCCGCGGGAAGCCGGACCAGTCCGTGAAAAAGGAGATGGCCGGCTATTGGCTCAGCCGGGCGGAGACGCTCGCGAAACTGCCGAAGCTGGCGCGGGGTGGCTATCATCCGTTCCGCAGAATGTGGGCGAGTGAGAGGCGTCACTTGCCAGCGCAGGACGTGGCCGCCGCGGGTGGCTGGCGCTCGCTCGAAGTGATGCGCCACGCCTACCAGCACGCCGACGCCGCGGGGATGATGTCGGTCGTGGACAACCCCCGAAACGCGCCCGAACCCGAGCCGACCCGGCACACAATTGGCACAGCCAAGCAGGAAAGCGCGCAGTAGCAACACCTTACGGGCGTCCTACACGTTCCGGTTCAATGTGTGACCGCGAGCCCCGGCCCACGGCACCGAGCCGGTCCGTGATCGAGCTCGTGGACTCCGCGGCGGAGCTCGTGGCCTCGTTGCCTGACGAACCCGGCCCGGGCGTGGCGAGACGGGTCGGCGAGCTGCTGAGGGCCGTCGAGCGGGCAACCCCGGGCGGCGCCCCGCTTCACGCGCGACTCGACACCGTCGGCAAGTGGGCCGATGCGCTCGAGCAACCGCACGAGCACGCCCGGTTCGGCGGCACGCCTCACGTCCGCGAGCACGTCCTCGCCCAGCTCCGCCTCACGCGTGCGGCGGTCGAGGACTACTTCCGCGAGCAGTAATGGCCGGTCAGGGGCTTCAGGGGTGCGCCCATTGTGCCCGGTGGGCCGAACCCATTATGTTGCAAGGCTTTTGACAACGGGCGGGAACTCATCCCCGTCCCCATTCCCCTCCCCCTGCTTCCGGCAACCGGCGGGGGGCGGACCCAAGACCAAAGGGAGGATTGCCGACACGTGTCTCGCGAATACGAGGCGGTGTACATCTTCGACTCTACACTCGAAGACGCCGCCATCAACGACAAGCTGACCCGCTTCCACGGGCTGCTCCACGCCGCGGGCGACATCAAGACCGACCACTGGGGACGTCGCCAGCTCGCGTACCCCATCGGCCCCCGCGAAAACGGCTACTACGTCGTCGCCCGCTTCACCACCGATCCCAAGACCCTGCCCGAGTACGAGCGCGCGCTCAGGCTCGACGACGGCATCGTTCGCTACCTCGTCACGCTCCACGAGCACGAGGTCGGTGCGCCGCCCATGTCCGAAGAGGAAATGGTCGCCGCTCGCCGTCGCGACGAAGACGACGAGGATGAGGACTGACCATGCGCCGATCCCAGAAGTCCTGCCCGTTCTGCGAAACGCGCGTCCGGTTCATCGACTACAAGGATGACCGCACGCTCGGCCGCTTCATCACGGACCACGGCAAGATTCTCCCCAGCCGGCTCAGCGGCGTGTGCGCACGCCACCAGCGCCAGCTGTCGACGGCGGTGAAGCGCGCGCGCTTCCTCGCCATCATCCCGTACATCCGCGGTCACCAGGCATAACGCGGCGACGGGAAGGAGGAGCTATCCAGCACGACGACGCGCCGAACGCGCCGGACGCCCCGGCGCCGGCACCACGGGAGCAGGGATGGAGACGCATCATCCTCGCGCTCGTGGCGTTCGTGCTGGTGCCAATCGTGCCGCTCGTGCGCGTGGTGGTGCCGGTCGAGCAGTCGCTGTTGCTCATCGTGCCGGCGCTCGCCGCGTGTGCGCTCATCGGCTGGTGGGCGGGGGGACGGTTCCTGCTCGCCCTCAGCTGGACGGCCCTCGCCGTCTGGATGCTCACCACGCATCTCCCGGGGACGCCGTCGTTCCTGGCGCTGTCGCGGGGCTGGGCCCTCCTCCTCGCGGCGTCGTTCGGTGTCGTCTCCATCATGAGTCCGGGCCGACCGTTCTTCCCGCGCGCGCTGTCGGCGACGGGACTCTCGTTCGCCCTCGCGCTCATGCTCGCGCTCCTCGGGGCGGGCAAGGCCGCTCGGATCGAGACGACGGTCCGCGGCGAGTACACCCGGCGCGTCGACGCGTGGCTCGCCGACTGGGACGCCGTGGCCCAGACGCGCGAGTGGCAGCAGCTCACGCGTGACAACCCGGGGATGGACACGCTCGCGCAAGAGAGCGCCGATCGGCTGAAGGAGATGCCGCCGGTGTCGGCCCGACTCTTCCCTTCCCTGCTGGCGCTCGAATCCCTCGCGGTGCTCGCGCTCGTGTGGGGACTGTTTCACCGGGTGAGCCGCGTCCGCATCGGACCGCCGCTCGCGCCGCTGCGAGAGTTCCGGTTCAACGACCAGCTCGTCTGGGGGCTCGTTGCCGGGATCACCGCCGTCGCCGTGCCGACGCTCGCGGCGTTTCGCGTCGTCGGTCTCAACCTGCTGGTGTTTTTCGGCGCGCTCTACGCGCTGCGTGGGCTCGGGGTGCTGACATGGTTCTTCGCCCCGGGCCGCATGATGGTGACGTTGATGATCGCGCTCGCCATTTTCATGTGGCCGCTCCTGGGGGTGTTCGCCCTCGGGGTCGGCCTCGGAGATACCTGGCTCGACTGGCGCAGCCGACCGCGCCCGACCACATAACGACCGGAGTCAACATGGAAGTCATCTTGCGCCAGGCGGTCGAGAAGCTCGGCCAGCCGGGAGACGTGGTGAAAGTATCTCCGGGCTACGCCCGGAACTATCTGCTCCCGCGAGGCATCGCGTACGCGGCGACCGACGGGAACCTGAAGCGCATCGCGCAGGAAAAGGCCCGCCTCGAGGCCGCCGAAGATGAGCGTCGGGGCGGCGCGAAGGAGATCGCCGCAAAGCTCGAGAACGTGTCGCTCACCTTCTCGGCACGCGTTGGCGAGGAGGGAAAGCTGTTCGGTTCGGTGACCGCGGCCGACATCGCCGAGCAACTGCACGCGCAGGGCTTCGAGATGATCGAGAAGCGGCAGATCGATCTCCACGAGCCCATCAGGGCACTCGGCGTCTATCGCGTGCCGGTTCGACTGCACGCCGACGTGAAGCCCGAGGTCAAGGTCTGGGTGATCAAGCAGTAGACGCCGGCTCCGCGGTTCCTGGTTGGGGTACGGCTCGGGCACCGCGCGGTGCCCGGGCCGTTCGTGCATCGGGGCCCGGAGCGCCCGGCCGGCTCGCCAGGCGTCACGACACCTCACGACGTTCGGGTATCGGTTGCGACGCCCGGACATTATGCTTTGCCAGAACGGACCTCGTGCGCCGCGCCCCGCTCCGGCGCCGCCGCGAGGAACCTTGCATTCTCGGCCTGTAACAACACCGTCATCTGCACCGGAGCCCCCTCCCCCGAATGACCGGTCCTACCGCTCCCGCTCCGGCCTCTCTCGCGCAGCGTGCGGCCGCGCTGTGCCTCGATCTCAAGGCCAATGACGTCGTCGTGCTCGACGTGCGCGGCGTCACCGACATGACCGACTACTTCGTGATTGCGAGCGGCACGTCCGACACGCACGTTCGCAGTGTGGCGGAACACGTGCTCGACGAGTTACGCAAGGAAGGCTCGCGCGCGCATCACGTGGAGGGGGTCCAGCAAGGGCGCTGGGTGCTCCTCGATTACGTGGACATGGTCGTCCACATATTTCACCCCACGCTCCGCGAGTTCTATCAACTCGAGCGCTTGTGGAGCGATGCGGCCGTTGTCGCGGTCGATCAGCAGCAAGGAGCACTCAAATGAGACTCGTGAGGGCGGGCGTGTCGGCGACCGCGCTCGTCGCCCTCGTCGCGGGGGCGGCACGGCTGGAAGCGCAGTCGTACTTCGGCCAGAACCAGGTGCAGTACGACCGGTTCCGCTGGACGGTGCTCGAGACGGAGCACTTCCTCGTGCACTACTACCCCGAGGAGCACGTCGCCGCGATGGACGCCGCGCGCATGGCGGAGCGCTCCTACGCCCGCCTGTCGCGACTGCTCAACCACCAGTTCCGCGAGAAGAAGCCCCTCATCCTCTTCTCGTCGCGCGGTGACTTCGGCCAGAACAACGTCACCGGCGACCTCGGCGAAGGCACGGGCGGCGTCACCGAGGCGCTGCGCCATCGCATGCTCCTCCCCTTCACCGGGGACTACAAGAGCTTCGAGCACGTGCTCGCGCACGAGATGGTGCACGCGTTCCAGTACGACATCTTCGCACGCGGGCGCGCTGGCGCCGGCCTGCAGACCCTCGCGCAGGTCGACCCCCCGCTCTGGTTCATGGAGGGGATGGCTGAATACCTCGCCGGCGGCCCGAACCACGTCCTCACCCAGGCGTGGGTCCGCGACGCCGCGCTCAACGGCCACCTGCCGACCATCGAGCAGATGACCGTGCGGCCCGACCAGTACTTCCCGTATCGCTACGGCGAGGCGCTCTGGGAGTACGTCGGCAACCGCTGGGGCGACGAGGTCATCGGCGAGATCCTCAACTCCGCGCCTAACGTCGGCATCGAGCGGGCGTTCAAGCGGGAGACCGGCCTCGAGCTCGAGGACCTGAGCGACGAGTGGCGCGAGGCGATGCAGACCAAGCACCTCCCGCAGGTCGCCAATCTCGACCGGGCCCGGAAGTTCTCGCAGGCGCTGCTCACCGAGCGCAAGAGCGGCGGCAGCCTGTTCCTCGCGCCGGCGCTCTCGAGCGACGGCAAGTACATCGCCTTCGTCTCACTCGGCAGCTTCCTCCGCGGCGAAGTATTCCCCGACCTCTGGCTCGGCAACGGCGAGACCGGCAAGCGCATCAAGCGGCTGGTGAAATCGACGACCGACCCGAACTACGAAGAGCTCCGCCTGCTCTACTCGCAGAGCTCGTTCTCGCCCGACGGGAGGCTCCTCGCGTTCACCGCCCAGCGCGAAGGGCGCGACGTGCTCTACCTGCTGGACGTCCGGCGGCGCAAGACGATCCAGCGGTTCGATCTTCCACTCGAGGGCGTGACCAGCCCGTCGTGGTCGCCCGACGGCCGGCAGCTCGTGTTCAGCGGCGCGCAGGGCGGGCTCACCGATCTGTACATCGTCGACCGCGACGGCAAGAACCTCCGACGCCTCACGAACGACCGCTACGGCGACATGCAGCCGCAGTGGTCGCCGGACGGCAAGACGATCGCGTTCGCGTCCGACCGCGGCCCACAGACCGACTTCGAAAAGCTGCGGTTCAGCCGGTGGCAGATCTCGCTGTACGACCTCGAGTCGGGACGCGTGACGGTCATTCCCGCGCAGCGCGGCCAGAACCTCAACCCCATGTGGGCGCCCGATGGCAAGTCGGTCGCGTTCGTCTCCGACCGCACGGGCATCCCGAACATCTTCATCTACGACTTCGAGAAGAAGGACCACTTCCAGATCACGAACGTCGTGGGCGCGGTGCTCGCCGTCACCGAGTACAGCCCGGTGATCACGTGGGCGCGCGAAGCGGACCGGCTCGCGTTCGGCTACTACGAGAACGGCGACTACAGCGTGTGGTCGGTGAACAACCCGCGCCGCCTGATGAAGGAGCCGTACCGCGACTCCACGGCGACGCCGAAGCCGGCGGTCGTCGCGCAGGGTGCACCGAGCGCGGGCGCCGCGGGCGCTCGCGCCGGCGAGCCCCGCGTCGGGAACGACGCCACCGTCGCGGCCGCGCCGGGTGCGTCGAGCGTCCCGAGCGGTCAGCCGCCGGCATCGGGCCAGCCACCGGCCGCGCCGCCGCGCACCGACTCCACCGGCCTAACGCCACGCGTGCTCGCGAACCGCGACTCGGTCGCGCACGACGTGTCGGTCTATCGCGGCGCCGCCGGGATTCGCGCCTCGGCCGAGCTGCCGACCGAGGCCGAGCGCGCCGAGACGGTAGTGAGCGTCGCGCAACTGCTCGACAGCGCCTCCATCGCGCTCCCCGACACGACCACGTTCCGCAAGTACGGCTACAAGATCGGCTTCCAGCCCGAGTACATCTCGAGGCCGAACATTGGCTACGCGCAGGACAACTTCGGTCGGGGGGTGTTCGGCGGCACGACGATCATCCTGAGCGACCTGCTTGGCGACCATCGCCTCGCGTTCGCCGGGCAGGTGAACGGCCGCCTCAGCGAGGCGTTCCTGCTCGCGGCGTACACGAGCATGGGCAACCGCACGCAGTACACCGTGGGCGGGTTGCAGCAACCCATCTGGTATCTCACGGACGACAAGTACGTCCCGTTCACCGACGGATCCGACGGTCTGTGGGAGCAGAGGCAGGCGATCACGCGGTTCATCACGCGCCAGATCTTCGGCATCGGCGCCTACCCGCTGAACCGGTTCACGCGCATCGAATTCGGCGGAAGCCTGAGCAGCGTGGACCGCTCCACGCAGTGGTACTCGCGCGGCATCTCGCTGAACGAGGGGCTGGCCACGCAGTTCCGAATCGACAGCGTCGTCAACCGGTCGGGAATCACGTACGGCGCTCCGTACCTCGCCTACGTCTCCGACAACACGATCTTCGGTTACACCGGGCCGATCGCCGGTCGCCGGTTCCGGTTCCAGATCGAGCCGACCATCGGCTCGTACCGCTGGATCGAGTATCAGGCTGACTACCGCCGGTACTTCCCGATTCTCTTCAACTTCCTCACGCTTGCCGGGCGTGCGCAGACGAGCATCTCGGTGGGGCGCGACGAGACGGTGCTTCAGAAGTACATCGGTCGCCCCGAGTTCGTGCGCGGGTACGACCGTGAGGAGTACAGTTTCGCGTGCACGGTGATCCCCGGAACGCCGCAGACGCCGAGCCAGCAACAGGGGTGCAGCGCCATCCAGTTGCTCGGAAGCCGGGTCGCGTTCGCGAACGCCGAGCTCCGGTTTCCGCTCGTCAGGCGGTTCGACCTCGGATTGCTCCCGATCTCGCTGCCGCCGGTGGACGGCCTCTTCTTCTACGACATCGGCCTGGCCTGGTCCAGCGGCCAGAAGGTGTCGTGGCAGCGGCCGGAGAACAGCAACATCTCCCTCACCCGCAGTCCGGTCCGAAGCTACGGCGCGGGGATCCGGCTCAACCTGTTCGGTTTCGCGCTGCTGCGCTGGGACTACGCGATCGCGCTCGACCGGCCGGGTGGCAAGAAGGGATACTGGACGTGGACGCTGGGACCAAGCTTCTAACTCTCGGGAACCGGGAACGGGGAATCGGGAACGGGGAGCTGAAAATGCAAAGCCGTCGGGACGCGTTTAGCGCGGGTTCTAGGAGTCAGAGTCGTTGAAACCGGAGGTTTCAACGACTCTGACTCCTAGAACCCCTTGAATCGCGGTTCCCTGATTCCCGATTCCCGATTCCCGACACTCCCTATTCCCGATTCCCGCGTCCGCACCTAGCTTATCGCCGTGCGTACGACCGTCGTCCTGGCGCTCGTGCTCGTTGCGTGCGGCCCCTCCGATCGCCGCGAATCCCCCGCGCGGCACGACGCACCGTCCGCTCCTTCATCGACCGGCCCTGACCCCATCATCCTGCGCATTCCGCGCAATGGCGGGGTCGTTCGCGCATACCACTATCCCGAGCTCGACTCCGCCATCTGGACGTCCGCCGCACCGGCATCGGCACCGGCTCGCGTGCTCGCGTTCGACACCGATGCGGGGTCGCTCGCCTACGTGGATCGCAAGGGCGTACCCGGGCGCATCGACCTCCGCGCCGGAACCGTCGGGGTCGCGAGCCGCGCAAAGCTGGCGTCGCTCACGTCGGGCGACGGTTGGGCGATCTACGGCATCGCCGGCAACGGCGGCGTCACACGTCTCACCCCCACCGGCGACTGGTCGTACAAGCCTCCCGAGCGGGCACGTCTCGTCCTTCCGCAGACGGACGGCACCGTGCTCGTGCTCACCGACGGCGGCGACGAGCTGCGAGTGCTGCGCATCCACCCGCCGGAAACCGATGTGACCGACAGCGCAGCGGTTCCCGCCGCGCCGCGTATCGTGCACGCGCAGGCCGGAGACCGCATCTATTTCGGAATCGACTCGTCGCTCATCGCGTTGCGCGGACGCACGCTTCAACCGACCCCAGCCCTTCACTTCAGCCACGACGTTCGCGCCATCGCCCCCACACCCAGTGGCGACCGCCTCTTCGTGGCCGCGGACTCGAGCCGTAGCCTCGCCGTCGTGGATCGCTATCGCGATCAGATCACGCGGACGATCGAGCTCCCGGGCGTCGTCTCCACACTCCGCATGGACCCGCTGGGCCGCTACGTGCTCGCACGTCCGGCGAAGGGCGACTCCGCCTGGATCGTCGCCGTGGGCACGGCGCGCGTGATCGGGACCGTCGCCACCGAGTGGCGTGACGATCTGCCGTTCGTCGCCCCAGACGGTGCGCTGGCGCTCGTCGATGGCGACGACGTACGCATCGTGGACGGTGAGACGCAGCGACAGCGCGCGGTCGTGGAGGGTGGGGCCGATGACTACTGGCACCTCGTGATGTGGAACGGGTTCCGCCCGCGCGCCGGCAACCTCGACCAGCCGGTGACGTTCGGCGGGCCGGACTCGGCCGCCCTCGCGGACTCCGCGGGCATCGCCGACACCACCGCCCCGCCACCGATCACTCCGCCCGATTCGCAGCCTGTGCAGCAGCCCGCACCGGGCATGACTCCGCAGCCGACCGCGCGGCCGCCGCGAGCGATGCCCCCGCGGCCCACACCGCCGCGACTTCCCGTGGACACGAGCGCCGGTGACGCGTCGCGAATGCGCGGCTGGGTCGTCTCGTTCGCCGCGTTCGTCTCGGAACCGCCGGCGCGACAGCGCGCATCATCGATCGTCGTTGCCGGACAGCACGCGCGAGTCGTCACGTCTCAGACGGCAGGCACCACCGTGTACCGCGTGGTGCTCGGGCCCTACCCGACACGTGACGAGGCGGAACGCGTCGGACGCGAGTCGCGTCAATCATTCTGGGTCTACGAAGGCAACCCTTGACCGGCCAGGCCGTGGGCGAATTCGAATCGGTGTGGGAATCGGCAGGCGGCCGCGTGGGGCCGTCGCTCGACGAAGCGAGCGCCGTGGTCGTCGTCGGTCACGACCCGATCGCGACCGCCGCGGTGGCGCTCGGCATCGGCCGCGCGCAGGCTCACCACCGTCGCGTCGCGGTGGGAGACCTGATCGGCGATGTCGCGCCGCTGCGCGAGCTCGTCACAGACGATGACCCGCACGGGCTCACCGACGCGTTCCTGTACGGCGTGTCGCTCAACAAGATCGCGCGTCAGATCGACACCGTCGGCAACCTGCACGTGCTGCCCAGCGGGAGCGACCAGGTCATCCAGGAGGAGATCCTTCGGAATGATCGGTGGCGCCGCCTCGCGAGCGGATTTCACGAGGTCGGCGCGCTGCTCCTCATCGCCGCCCCCGCCGCGGTTCCCGGCATCGACGATCTGATACGCATGCTCGACGGCGTGGTGCTCGTTGGCGGTGCGCCGAATCCGGCACCCGGGTCTCCCGTATTCGCCGAAGTCTCCTCCGCGGCCCGGCGTTCGTCCCCACGCGCCGCGGGGCGGAGGCCAGAGGTCACGGTCGCACCCGCCCGTCGGCGGCGTTGGGTCGTGCCGGTGGCTGCCGTCCTCCTCGTTGCCGCCGCGGCAGTCATGAGCCAGAGCTATCTCGGCCGCCAGCAGGCGGCCGCGCCGACGCTCCGGCGCGACTCGGCCGCCGCATCCGACAGCATGATCGCCGGCGCTCCCCTGCCCATCGACTCTTCACCGCCACTCGTGCCGGCGAATGCCGCTGACTCCGCGAACGCGTCGCAGTACGCCGTGCAGATCGCGATGGTCGACACCGAGGATGGAGCCGCGGTCCGCGTGCGCACGGGCGGCGGCGACTTCCCGGCCGGGACCTACGCTCCGGTGAGTCGCAGCGCCGATCGCGGCACGTGGTACAAGGTGGTGACCGGCGCCTACACCGATCGTACGCGCGCGGAGGCACTGCTCACCTTTCTGCGGCAACGCGGTCAGGTTCCGCAAGGATGGGGATCGGTGATCCGCGCACCGCTCGCGCTGCAGGTCGCGTCGGCGCCGTCGGCAACCGAAGTGGCGGCGGTCATCGCCGACTTTCAGTCGCGCCGCGTTCCCGTGTACGGCCTGCGCCAGCCCGACGGCTCCGTGCGCGTGTACGCCGGAGCATTCGAGACACCCGAAGAAGCGGCGCTGTTCAAGTCGGCGCTGAAGACCGCGAACATCGATGCGACCCTCGTCTACCGGGTCGGGAGAGCCTTCTAAGTGCGTTTGACGAAGCTGGAGTTGCAAGGGTTCAAGTCGTTCGCCGACTCGACCATGCTCGCGTTCGAGCCCGGCGTGACGGCCATCGTCGGGCCTAACGGGTGCGGCAAGTCGAACGTGTCCGACGCCGTCCGCTGGGTGCTCGGTGAGCAGCGTGCGCGCCTCCTGCGCGGCGCGAAGATGGAGGAGGTGATCTTCCAGGGCTCATCGGCGCGACGGGCCGTGAACCTCGCCGAAGTGTCGTTGCACTTCGACAACTCCGAAGGCGCGCTCCCCATCGCGTTCAAGGAAGTCGTCATCACGCGCCGGCTCTCCCGCTCGGGTGAGAGCGACTACCTGCTCAACCGGGCCCCCTGCCGGCTGCGCGACATTCACGACCTGCTGCGCGGCACGGGGCTCGGCGGCGACTCGGGCGTCGTGATCGAGGCGAAGGCGATCGACGCACTACTCTCCGACCGCCCGGACGACCGGCGCGAGCTGTTCGAGGAAGCGGCCGGCGTCGGGTTGTATCGCGACCGGCGCCGCAGCACCGAGCGCCGGCTCGAGGAGACGACGCTCGACCTCGCGCGAATCGATGACCTCATCGGCGAGGTGCAGAGCCAGGTCCGCTCGCTCGGACGCCAGCGCAAGCGTGCCGAGCGTCACGCGGAATTGATGGCGCGCCGGTTCTCGGTCGAGCTGACGCTCGCCTCACGCGAGATGCACGCGTGGCACGAGGAGCTCACGACCCTCGAGGTTCGCGTGTCCGAGCTGCGAGCGCTGGTGCCGACCGCGGAAGCGGCCGTCAGCGAGCACGAAGTCGCGCGCGACAGGTTGCACTCCACCCGCGCGGCGGCCGAGGCGCAGCGGGCGGAGCTCGCCCGCCTGGCCGCCGGGCAGCGGGAATCCGCACAGCGACTGCGTGGCGAGATCGCGGTTGCCGAGGAGCGCCAGCGCAACGCGCTCATGCGCCGGCAGCGCGCCGAGGAGGAGCAGCGTGAAGGCGAAGTGCTCGGCGAGCGCGTGAATGCGGATCGCGAGCGCGCCGGTGCCGAGCGTGCGCGCCTCGATGCCGAGGTGCGCGAAGCCACCGAGGAGCTCGCCTGCCGCGTCGCCGACGAAGACGCGGCTCGCCGCGTCGTGGCGGAGGCTCGCGCGGCAGTGGAGGCCGCGGAACGGCGAACGCGCGAGAGCAGCGACCAGCTTCGCCGCCTCCAGATCGACCACGAAGGCGCAACGCGAGAGCTCGGCGACATCGACCGGCGTGGCATTGCACTCGAGTCCGAGCGCGCGACGCTCGCCGATGCCGCCGCATCGGTGGCCCGCGAAGCAGCCGCAGCGAACGAGTCGGTGGAGTTGGCCCGCGTGGCGGTGGAACAGGCGGACGCGGCGCTCGCGGCCGCGCGCGCGGGCATGGCCGAAGCGAAGGAGTCTGAAGCCACGGCGCGGCACGAGCTGTTCCGCGCCGACGAAGCGCTCACCGCGCTGCAAGGCAAGGTGAACGCGCTCGAGTCGCTCGAGCGCGAACGCGTGGGACTCGCGCCGGCTGCGGCGCGGCTGTTGCGCGAGAAGGCGCAGTTCGGCGATGGTGCCGTGCTCGGTCCACTGTCGGACTTCGTGAACGCGAGCTCCACGTCGGCGCTGCTCGTTGAGCGATACCTTGGCGCGACCGTGCACGCGGTGGTCGTGCGCGACCGCGCGACGGCAGAGGTGGTTCGGCTCTGGCATGCGACCAGCAATCCAGGAGCGCTCCTCCTCTTGCCGCTGGATGCGGTGCGCGAGGCGGACAGCGCCGCGTCGAACGGCGATCTGGTGGCCGATGTCGATGCCGCCGCCCCTGCGCAGGCCTGGGTGCGCGCACTCCTCGGGAACGTGCGCGCGCTCGACGACGGCGCGGCGTTCGTCGATGCCCGCGGGGCCATCTGGCTTCCGGGAGCAACCGGTGGGCCGGGTCCGCTCCGCCGGCGCGCTGAGCTGTTCGCGCTGCGCGCCGAGCTCACCGCCACCGAGGCGGCGCGGCAGACTGCATCAGCCGCGGCGGATGCCGCGCGGACGGAGCTCGCCGCGGCGAACGAGCGTGTCGCGGCGGCATCCGATCATGCGGCGCAGCGGCAGCAGGAGTCGCGTCGCGCGGTCGAGCAGCGCGCGGAGTTGGGGCGGCGTCTCCAGCGGGCCGAGCGCGAGGCCGCCGAGGCGGCGGCTCTCGCGAATCGGCTGCAGGCGAGAGCCGATGAGCTGCGCCAGCGCATCGCGATGATGGATGCGTCGATGGCGTCGCTCGCCGAAACCATCGCGGAGCGTGACGCCGCGACGACCGCCGCGCGCGCGCGGCTCGCCGAGGCGGAGCGTGCGCAGGACGAGGCGCGCGACCGCCGCACCGCTGGGCAGGTTGCGGAAGCGCAGGCCCAGGCGCGGCTCCAGGTGGCATCCGACCGCGAGCGACGTCTCGCCGAGGAGTACACGTCGGCGTCGGCGCGGCTCGCGTCGCTGGAACACGAGCTGAGCACGCTCGCCGACGCCGATCGATCGCTCGCCGAGCAGGTGGCGGCATGGCAGCTCGATCTCGACGCGCGGGACGCGACGCTGCGCGACACCGACGAGCGCCTCGCGGCGGCCGAGGAGGCCGTCCGCTCGGCCGACGCCGCGCTGACCGAGGCCGAGCACGCGCTCGACGACGTGCGTCGGCGCGCGCACCAGGCGGCCGACGAGCTGCACCACGCCGAGCTCCGGTTCACTGAGCTGTCCGGCCGTCGCACGGCCATCCGCGAGCGGCTCGAGACCGAGTGGCGCAAACCGCTCGACGATCTGCTCGCCTCGTTCACGCCGGTGGAGGTGGACGACGAGACGCTGCGCAGCGAGGTCGAGCAGTTGCGCGCGCAGCTCGAGTCGCTAGGCATCGTGAACCCGCTCGCCATCGAGGAGCACGAGGAGGAGACGAAGCGGCTCGACTTCCTCACCGCGCAGCGCGCGGACCTGGCCGAGGCGAAGAACTCACTGCAGCTCGCCATCCGCGAGATCGACATTACCGCCCGGGAGCTGTTCCTCGCGACGTTCACGCAGGTGCGCGAGAACTTCCGACAGATCTTCATGACGCTGTTCGGCGGCGGCGAGTGCGACCTGCGGCTCGAGAACCCCGACGCGCCGCTCGACTGCGACATCGAGGTGCACGCCTCGCCGCGCGGCAAGCGCACGCAGCGCATCCACCTCCTGTCCAGCGGCGAGCGCGCGTTGGTGGCGCTCTCGCTCCTGTTCGGCATCTTCCTCACCAAGCCGAGCCCGTTCTGCCTGCTCGACGAAGTGGACGCGCCGCTCGACGATGCGAACATCGGTCGTTTCGTGCGGATGCTGAACCAGTTCAAGAGCAAGACGCAGTTCATCGTGATCACGCACAACCCTCGCACGACTACCGAGGCGGCGGACGCGGTGTACGGCGTCACGATGCAGGAGCCCGGGGTGTCGTCGATCGTGAGCGTTCGGATGCGCGGGGCGGCGGTCGAGGAGCTGGCCGACGTGATCGGCGAAGACGCCGAGGCAATCGCGGCACCGGCGTGAGTCGAGCAACGCTGCTGGCGGCACTCACGGCGGCGGGCGCCGCCGCCGTGGGGGCGCCATCGCCCCACGCCGCCGCGCGTCCGCCGGCGCCCGTTCGTGGGGACACTGGAACGCCGGCCGTCACCCTGCTCTATCAGAATTTCCCGAACCCGTTTCCGACCGCCCAGTCGCAGGCAACCTGCATCTGGTTCGATCTGAGCCGCACGACGTCGGTGAGTCTCACGGTGCACGACGTGCGCGGCCATCTCGTGCGGCGCCTGATGCCGACGGCCACGACACCACAGCTCCTCGCGCCAGGGCGCTACGGTCGCGCCGCACCGACCGCCGACGCGGGGTGCGACCCGAACTTCACCTGGGACGGCCGGGCCGATGACGGGTCGGTCGTGCCGCGTGGCGTGTACCTGATCCGGTTGCGGGCGGGCGGGGTGCAGTCCATCAAGAAAGCCGTCTTCCAGGGGCCGTAGTGCGCCTCACCACGGTCGGAACGGGGACGGCGGCGCCCACGGCCGGGCGCGTGCAGAGTGGCCACCTGATCGACGCGGCGCCGGTCCGGCTGCTGATGGACTGTGGCAGCGGAGTGGCCGCGCGCATGGCCGACCTCTCGATCCGGTGGCAGGACATCACGCACGTCGCCATCACGCACTTTCACGCCGATCACATCATCGACCTGCCGACGCTGCTCTACGCGTGGCGGTACGGCGATCTCCCGCCGCGGTCGCGCGGGATCGAGATCGTCGGCCCCCGGGGCACGGTGCGCCTGCTCTCGCGGTTCGCCGGCCTGTTCGGCGAGGGACTCCTGTCGCTCGGTTTTCCGGTCACGGTGCGCGAGCTCGCGCCGGGAGACCGCGTCATCCTCGGTGGCGACGTCGCGCTGAGCTGCGTCGAGGTACCACATACCGAGGAGAGTGTGGCATATTCCGTGGAGTCGGGTGGGCGGCGGGTCGTGTACACCGGCGACACCGGCCCCGACGAGGCCCTCGGGCGTTGGGCGCGGGAGTGCGACGTGCTGTTGAGCGAATGCTCGCTCCCCGACGCCATGGCCCTGGCCACGCATCTCACGCCGACGCAATGCGGCGCGTTAGGCGCCGCCGCCCGGCCCGGGCTACTGGCGCTCACGCACTTCTACCCTCCCGTCGAGGCCGTGGACATCCGCGCGCTCGTCGGTGCGTCGTTCGACGGACCGGTGGCGCTGGCCACCGACGGGTGGACTCTCGAGCTCGAGGAACGGTAATGCTGGTCGTCATGCAAACCGACGCAAGCCAGGTCGACATCGATCGGGTGTGCGGCGTGATCAGGGAGATGGGATATCAGGCGGTGCCGATGCCCGGCGGGCAGCGCACGGCCATCGGGCTCGTCGGCAACGACGGCCGAGTGGACGACTCGCGCGTCTCCGGACTGCCGGGGGTCGCGCAGGTCATCCACGTGTCGAAACCGTACAAGCAGGTGTCGCGCGAGTGGCGCCCGGAGAACACGGTGGTTCAACTCGCGCCGGGCGTGAGCGTCGGCGGCACCGACGTCGTCGTCATCGCCGGACCGTGCTCGGTCGAGTCGGAGCAGCAGATCGTCACGGCGGCGCGCGCGGTGCGGGCGGCAGGGGCCACGGCGCTGCGGGGCGGCGCCTTCAAGCCGCGCAGCTCGCCGTACGCCTTCCAGGGGCTTGGCAAGCAAGGGCTGGAACTGCTGGCGCTGGCGCGGCGCGAGACGGGGCTGCCGATCGTCACGGAGGCGATGGACGAGGCGGGCGCGCATCTGGTGGCGGAGTACGCCGACTGCATTCAGATCGGCGCGCGCAACATGCAGAACTACTCGCTCCTCAAAACGGTCGGCCGGCTCGACAAGCCAGTGCTGCTCAAGCGCGGCATGGCGGCGACGATCAACGACCTGCTGCTGAGCGCCGAGTACATCCTGGCCGAGGGAAACTCGCAGGTGGTACTGTGCGAGCGCGGAGTGCGCAGTTTCGACAGCGCGGCGCGGAACATGTTCGACCTGAACGCGATTCCGATCGTCAAGAAGCTCTCGCACCTTCCCATCATCGCCGACCCGAGCCACGGGACCGGCCTGCGGGACAAGGTGACGCCGATGGCGAGGGCCGCCGTGGCTGCCGGCGCGGACGGCGTGATCGTGGAGGTGCATCCGAACCCCGACCGCGCCCTCTCCGACGGCGCGCAATCACTGTTCCCGGATCAGTTCGCCAAGCTGGTGCACGAGCTTCGCCTGATCGCGCAGGCCATCGACCGCGCGATCGCCCCGTTGCCCGGAACAGCGCCAGTCGAGGTGGGTTAGAGAACAGGGCCCAGGAGCAGGCCCAGGGCTCACGGCCGACGGGTGCTGGCCGAACGCTGATGGCCGCGGCCGCTGGCTCCGATCCTGCTCCTGGTCTGGGCCTACTCCAAGGGGGAACGGTGAGATTGAATCACATATATGTTGCCGCCGCGCTGGCGCTCGCCGCCGGAGCCGTGCAGGCGCAGAGTCCGGTCGATGCCATCATCGACAAGGCCGTCGCGGCCTACGCGAAGACCAGAACCTCGACCGGCACGTTCGAGCAGGCCATCACGAACCCGCTGACGGGCTCCACAGCGCGCGCGCGGGGAGCGTTCGAGCAGCAGCGCCAGCCGGCCAAATTCTCGTTCCGGTTCACCGAGCCCAAGGGCGACCTCATCGTCGGTGACGGACGTTGGCTCTGGGTCTACCTGCCGAGCACGACGCCCGGCCAGGTCATCAAGATGCCGATGACCGAAGGCGGGGCCGGCAGTCTCGACCTCGCGTCCCGCTTCTTCGACTCACCGAAAACGCGCTACACCATCACCGATGCCGGCGCCGCGACGGTGGCTGGGGAGGGAACGCGGGCGCTCGTGCTCGAGCCCAAGGCGAGCACCGAGCCGTTCACGCGCGCCAAGGTGTGGATCGACACGTCCGACGGCACGCTCCGGCAGTTCGAGATCCTCGAGCCGTCGGGGATCAAGCGCCTGGTGACGATCACGGCGGTCACGCCGAACGCGCCGGTGAATGTGGCGGCGTTCACGTTCAAGCCCCCCAAGGGGGCGCGCATCGTCGATCAGAAGGCGTTAGGCGGCCGCTGAGCCTGGTCGAGCGCGGTCGAGATCTCGGCGAGCCGGTCGGGCGGCGTGCCGCGCTCGCGTGCGAGCGTGAGCGCGGCGCGTGAGAGCGTGACGTAGGCGGCGAGCGCGGGCGCATCGTCGGCCAGCGCATCGAGGTGGCGCCGCACCGAGGCCACGTCGCCGCGCGCGATGGGACCCGTGAGCACGTCGTGCGGGCGTCCGGTCTCGAGGTTCGAGACCGCCGCTCCCATCAGCCCCAGCGTCGCCGCGCGCGCCTCCGTCTCCGCGACCCCCGCCTCCACCAGCAGCCGCTCGGCGAGCGCGGCCACGACCACCGGAAAGTTCGCGGCGAACACCGCCGCGGCATGATAGCGCGCCTTCTCGCCGGCGGGGATGGTCAGCGCGTGCGCACCGAGGCGTTCGGCGAGTCGTGTCGCCATCTCGACGGCGGGCCGGTCGCCGTCCACGCCGATCCACGCGCCACGCAGGACGTCCACCGCGCGGGCCGGATCGGCCAGCGGCACCAGCGGATGCAGCGTGCCCACCGGATGGCCGTGCGCGCGCAGGAGCGCCGCTTCGGCCGGGTCGGTGGCGCCACTGGCGTGGAGCACGACCGCGCCGGGCGCCAGGTCGGCCGCCGCGAGCTGGCGCAGCGCATCGCCGAGCTGGGCGTCACGCACCGTGACGAGTACCACAGCGGCCCTACCTAACGACTCCGGCAGCGGCCCCGCCGACACTGGCGGCACCGCCGCGGGGTCGGGGTGGCGTCCGTGCACCGCCACCACGTCGACGCCGGCAACGACGAGGGCGCGGGCGAGCGATCGTCCCGCTCGACCCGCGCCCAACACGAACACGCCGTCGGAGCCGCGCTCGGCGGCGCGCGAGCTCACTCGCCGCCGGGACGCGCCTGTCGCTCGCCGACTCGGGCGAACAGCTCCTTCTGTGACGTGACGCCACGCGTGAGCGCGACGGCGCGCTGCACGACCGGGTCGTCCTGCACGAGGCGCCGCTGTTCCGCTTGGCGCCCGAACGCGTAGCGCAGGATCTCGTAGCTCAGCAGTCGTGACACCACCGGCGCGGCGGCGTCGTACACACCGCGGTCGATGTCGATGCCGCGCTGGCGCATGCGCTGCCACAGCGCATCGCGCATGGCATCGGTGACCACGAAATCCACCGAGGTGACGGCTCGCGACCCCTTCACGCTCATCGCGTAATCGGTGATGGCGTCGCGGAACTGCGGCACCTTGCGACCCAACGCCGTCTGAAGCGCGAGCTCGTTCGCGGTCACCGTCGTGTCCCCGGCCACGACGTCGGGGGTGATCCCACCGCCGCCGTATACGATGCGCCCGCCATCGGTCTTGAACTTCTCGCGCTCGGCGGTCGGTGTCGGCTCGGTCACGGCCTCGGCCTCGTTCTCGTCCTCGTTCTCCGCGGTGGCCGGTTTCGATATGGACCGCCCGACCGGCGTGAACCAGCGTGCGGTGGTCAGCTTGAGGGCGCTGCCCCCGGTAATGGGATAGAGCGTCTGTGCGCTTCCCTTCCCGTACGAGGTGTGTCCCACCACGACGGCCCGGTCGTGGTCCTGCAGCGCCCCGGCGACGATCTCGGACGCGGATGCCGAGTACTCGTTCACGAGGACCACGATGGGCAGCGTCGGCCACCGCTGCGGCGCGTCGTCCACGAACGAGCGGTTCGCCTCACGCAGCCGCCCGCGCATCGTGACGATCTCCTTGCCCCGATCGAGGAACAGATCCGAGACACCGACGCCCTGGGTGAGCAACCCACCCGGGTTGTTGCGCAGGTCGAAGATGAGGGCTTTCATGCCGGCACGCGACAGCGAGTCGATCGAACGGCTCAACTCACTCGCGGTCGAGTCGCTGAACACGTCGAGGCCGACGTACCCGACGCCGTCGGACAACAGCAGCGAGCGGCCCACCGCGCTGCGGTGAATCTCCTGCCGGACGAGGGTGATCGGCCGGCGATTCCCGTTGCGCTCGATCACGAACGAGATCGACGTCCCTGGCGCGCCGCGCAGCGCGTTGCGTGCCTCCTCGATGGTCCACGAGCGCGCGGACTTGCCTGACACCTCGACGATGCGATCACCGGTCTCGATGCCGGCGCGCTCGGCTGGAGATCCGGCGAGCGGAGAGACGACGATCACCCACCCATCGCGCGCATCGATCTGGACTCCCACGCCACCGTAGTTGCCGGTCGTGCTCTCGTTCAGTCGCGCCAGTCGATCGGCGCGGAGATACACCGAGTGCGGGTCGTGGAGCTCCTCGAGCATCCCGTCGATCGCCTTGCCGTACAGCTCCGAGGTGCTCACCGAGTCCACGTAGTACCGCTCGATGTGAGTCATCACGTCGCTGAACAGGCGTGGCCCGGAAACGGACGACACGCCATCGAGCCCGCGGGCGACGAGCCACCCGCCGGTCACCAGCGCGGTACTGAGGACCATCAAGACCACGAACGCACGAGAGCGCATGCCACCCCCGGAGGTTGAACTGCGGCGCATTCAGCGATGAGACCCGACGGCGGGCCGGAATGTTTCCGGCCAGTATCGCTCGAGCACTTCAATGACTTCGGCGGCCACGGCGTCGACCGACCCGGCAGCGTCGATCGCCTCGACCGGCCCGCACTCGGGGTGCAGCCGCTGCCACGACGGATCGGCGAACCGGTCGAAGGCCGCCGCGACGCGGCGATGGAAATCGTCGTCCGCGGCTTCGATGCGGTCGCGCGCCCCGCGGCTGTCGGCACGGGCGAGCGCGGCCTCGACCGGCAGCCGCAGGAGCACGGTAAGATCGGGAACGAGCCCGCCGGTCGCAAATCGATTCGCCGCCGTCACGTCCGCCTCGTTCAACCCTCGACCGGCGATCTGATACGCATAGGTGGAGAGGAAGAACCGGTCGGCGATGACGTGCTCGCCGCGCGCGAGCGCGGGGCGAACGTCACGCTCCACCAACTCGGCCCGTGAGGCCATGAACAACAGCGCCTCGGTGCGGGCGGAAAGCTCCGGCCCAGGTTCGAGGAGGAGGCGCCGGATCTCGTTGCCGATGGCCGTTCCGCCGGGCTCGCGGACGCCGAGATAGTGGACGCCGCGCGCGGCAAGCGTCTCGCCGAGGCGGCGAATCTGGGTCGTCTTTCCGACCCCTTCCGCGCCCTCGAAGACGATCAACCGGCCGCGCCGTACACTCATCCGAGCGTGATGATCGAGCTGGTGGCGCCCTTCCGGATCCCCTCGGTGATCCAGTTGTTCACCTGGAGCATGGTCTTGTCGAAGTTCTCCTGCGCCGCGACCGCGCGCTGGTAGTTCGGGTTGACCTGGACCTTCCCGAGCAGGTCATCGAGCTGCTGCTCCATGTCCGGCGTCGGGTTCTCGCCGCGTTCGATCATGCGCTGGGCCTGATCGCGCAACTGGTCCATCTGTCGCAGCAGGGTCACCGCATCGCGGTCGCCGTTCAGCGCCTCGTTCGCACGTTTGAGCGCCTGGTATTCCGCGCTCTGTCCGATGAGGCGGCCAAGCTCTCGGGCTCTCTCGTCGAGCATGACACTCGGGTTGGGGTACGAACGAATTGTAACGGGTAGTTCGTCGAGCTGGGTGTCGGGCGCGTGATGCCGGTGGGGCGTTGCGTGATCGGGTTTGGGGGCGCGAGACGTTGCGGGCGACGTCGCTCGCGACCGCTAGCTTCGTCGGGCGAGCACGAATCGCTCGCGGCCCGTCAGGTCGAGGTGAACTGCGACATCGCGATAGGCGCCGTTCGTCGCGACCGCTTCGGCCACGAGCGAGGCACGGCGCGTATCGACCTCGAGAGCGAGCAGCCCACCGGGCTCGAGCAGGAGGGGAGCAGCCTGGATGATGGCGCGCGTGGCCGCGAGCCCCTCATTGCCGCTCAGCAGCGCCAGCGGTGGCTCCCAGTCGCGCACCGATGGCGGGAGCTCCTCCACCTCGGCGAAGGCGATGTACGGCGGATTCGACACCACCACCCGGGCCGTCAGCCCGGCCACCGGCGCGAGCAGCGATCCATGGAGGAATTCCACCGGCGCGCGCAGCTCGTCGCGGTAGAACGCCGCGTTGTCGCGCGCGACCGCGAGCGCGTCGCGCGAGACGTCGGTGCCGATCACACGGTCGAAATCGCCCTCGGTCGCGAGCGCCAGGGCGATGGCGCCGGAGCCGGTGCCGACGTCGACGACGCTCCCCTGCCCCCGGTTCTCCTCGGCCAGCACGAGGTCGATGAGCACCTCGGTCTCCTGTCGGGGGATCAGGACGCGCGCGTCCACGGCGAGCGTGAGATGGCGGAACGCGGCGCGGCCCACGGCATAGGCGAACGGCGCACCGCGCGCGCGTCGCGCGGCCGCCGTGCGCGCCTCATCCATGGCCGTCGCGTCCAGGAGCGCGTCGCGGTGTGTCGCGGGCCAGAACCGCGGCACGTCGAGCACGGCGGCGACGATGTCGCGCGCCTCGTCGCGGGCGAGCGGAACGCCGGCGCGCGCGAGGCCGGCGGCCAGCTCGTCGAGCAGCGCACCTAACGATGCCGGCGCGGTGGCGTCAGCTCTCACCGAGACTCTCCTCGTCCGCCGCCTGCTGCAGGGCATCGATGACGCGGCCGAGGTCGCCGTCGAGGATGCGCTGGAGATCGTGGACGGTCAGATTGATCCGATGATCGGTGACGCGGCCCTGCGGAAAGTTGTAGGTGCGGATCTTCGCGGAGCGGTCGCCCGTGCCCACCTGGGTCTTGCGCATGCGCGACCGCTCGGCCTCCTGCGCGGCCAGCCTCGCGTCGAGGAGTCGCGCCCGCAGCACCTCCATCGCCCGCAACTTGTTCTGGAGCTGCGAGCGCTGGTCCTGCTGCGAGACGACGATGCCGCTCGGCAGGTGCGTGATGCGCACGGCGGAATCGGTGGTGTTGACACCCTGCCCGCCGGGCCCGGACGCACGGAATACGTCGATCCGGAGATCCTTGTCGTCGATCTCGACGTCCACGTCCTCGGCCTCCGGGAGTACGGCGACGGTGGCGGCGGACGTGTGGATCCGTCCCTGCGCTTCGGTGGCCGGCACGCGCTGCACGCGGTGCGTCCCGGACTCCCACCGCAGCGCGCCGAACGCGCCGTCGCCGGTGACCTTGAACACCGCCTCCTTGAGGCCGCCTAACGTGCCTTCGGAGTAGGACAGCGGCTCGAACCGCCAGCCGCGGCGCTCGAGAAAGCGGGTGTACATGCGGTAGAGATCGGCGGCGAAGAGCGCCGCCTCATCGCCGCCCGTGCCCGGACGGATCTCGACGATCGCGGGCCGGTCGTTGAGCGGGTCGGGCGGTACGAGCAGGCGCTTGAGCTCCTGCTCGAGCACGGCAATGGCCTGCTCGGTGCGCTCGACCTCCGCGCGGGCTTCGGACGCGAGTTCGGCGTCGTCAACGACAACGAGCTCGCGCGCCTGCGCGAGCTCGTCATCGAGTTTCTCCAACCGCTGGGCCAGCGCCGCGACGGCGGTGAGTCGTTGGTGCTCTCGTCCGAGCGACGCGAGTCGTCGTGCGTCGCGGACCGTCTTCGGATCGAGGAGCTCGCGCTCGACCTCCGCCGCCCGCGCGAGCGCGTCGGCGAGTCGATCGCGGAGACTCAGGCCGTCTTCCCGTACTTCTGCCGGAAGCGCTCGACGCGCCCGGCGGTGTCGACGAGCTTCTGCTTCCCGGTGAAGAACGGGTGGCAGACGTTGCAGATGTCCGTATGGATCTCGGCGACGGTGGAGCGCGTCTGGAAGCTGTTGCCGCAGGCGCACTTCACGGTCGCGGTTGCGTATTCGGGATGGATATCGGCTTTCATGGAACTCCTCAGTAGCTTTGGAGACAGCTGGGTAATATACCCTGTCCAGGGCGCAAAGGACAAGGCGACAATGACTTGGCTGCGCCCGTGCGCTCCGGGCCCGTTGCTCTCGCTCCGTCGCGAGGGTATCGAGGCGTGACGCCCCGACACATCTATTCGTGACGCGGCGCCGGTGACGGCGTCAATCCTAGCGAACAGCAACTCGATCCGCCGCGCCCGTTCGGGGCCGCGCCGGCGGGTTCTCTCTCGGAGCAATCGGACTGATGGAGATCGCCAACTTCCTGCGGACAGTTCCTCTCTTCACCAAGCTCGACGACGCCGAGCTCCAGCGCTTCGCGGAGCTGACGCGCGAGAAGAGCTACCCGAAGGGCAGCGTCATCCTCTTCGAAGACGACCCCGGCGACTCCCTGTTCATCGTCCGCGACGGGCGCGTGAAGGTCGTGCTCGTGGGCGAGGATGGGCGGGAAGTGATCCTGGGCGTGCTCGGCCCGGGTGAGTACTTCGGAGAGCTGTCGCTCATCGACGAGCAGCCCCGCTCCGCGCACGTGATCGCCATGGAGGACACCAACGTGCTCGTCCTCCGCAGCGACGATTTCCGGCGGCGCGTGGAGTCCAACCCGGCAGTGGCCTGGGTGCTGATGCAGGAGCTGTCACGCCGCCTGCGCCGCGCCGATGGAACGATTCACGGGCTGGCGCTGTTGGACGTTCCGGGTCGCATCGCGCGCCTGCTGCTCGACTTCGCACCGGACGACAACGGCGACAAGATCGAGCAGCCGCTCACCCACCAGACGATCGCGCACATGATCGGCGCGAGCCGCGAAACCGTTTCGCGGACCATGCGCGACTTTCAGAATCAGGGGTGGATCGCGGTCGAGCGGCGCCGGATCGCGCTCGCGGACCGCGCCGCGCTCAAGCGCTGTGCGCAGGCAAGAGTCTAGGGCGCCGCTGGGAAGGATCGCGGTATCGTGAACCCATCAGCCATCAGCTTTCAGCCTGCGACGGCTGACGGCTGACGGCTGGCGGTTCTCTTTGCTTCCCATGTCTTTTCGTCTCCGCTTCTGGGGCACTCGCGGGTCGATTCCGACCCCGGGGCCAGCGACCGTTCGGTACGGCGGCAACACGCCGTCGATCGAGGTGCGCACGGACACCGGGTCGCTCGTCCTGCTCGATGCGGGGACGGGGATCCGCGAGCTCGGGCGCTCACTGATCGCGCGCTCGAACGGGTCCGCGATCCAGGGCGACATCTTCCTGACGCACGCCCACTGGGACCACATCCAGGGGATCCCGTTCTTCGCGCCGGCGTTCCAGCCGGGCAATCGGTTCACGATCTGGGGCGCGAAGTCGTTGGCCGCGAGCATCCGCCGGGTGATCCGCGACCAGATGTCGCCGGTCGTCTTCCCCGTCGCGTTCGAGGAGCTCGCGGCCACGTTCGAGTTCCGCGAGCTGACCGACGAGCGGCACGCGTCGGATGGCTTCGACGTGCGGGCCATGCAGGTCAGGCATCCGGGCGGCGCGTTGGGCTATCGTTTCGCATCTCCGTCGGGTGCGCGCGCCGCGACCGGGACACCCGATGCCAACGCATCGTTCGTGTACATCTCCGACAACGAGCTGCGCGCCGGCGAACCGGGAGCGGCGAGTGATCGATGGCGCTCGAAGCTGGTGGAGTTCGTGCGTGGTGCCCGGGTCCTGATCCACGACGCGACCTATACCGAGCAGGAGTACGACGCGCACCGTGGTTGGGGGCATTCGACGTACGACGACGCGTTAGGGCTCGCCCTCGCGAGCGGCGTGGAGACGCTCGTCCTCTTCCACCACAGCCCCGACCGGAGCGACGCCGAGCTCGATGCGCGCCTGGCCGAGTGCCGCGCCACGGCGGCCGCGAGCGGTCGGCCGCTCGACGTCGTCGCGGCTGCCGAAGGCATGGAGCTCGAGGTCTAGCCGCTCGTCCGTCTGCGGGTCAGTCTCGGTGCGCGACCGCACGGGGCCTGAAGAACCACGCGCGCGATGGACGGGGCAGGACGAGGAGCGCGAGCGCTACGCCGGCGGCGCCGACGAGGAGGCCGTACGCACCCGGCGAGCCCACCCCGGCGTCGAGGCGCTGCAGCCCGATCACGACCCAGGCGGCGAGCCCGGCGACACTCAGCGCGTAGATGAGCCGCATCCGGAGCGCGAGCCCGATCACGAACAACAGCGCGATGATCGGCCCGCCGAAGAACGCGATGCGCCCGGCCGGGCCGACGAACCACTGCGGTCGCACGGCCGTGAGACTCGCCAGTAGCACGATGAGCGCCGCGGCGATCGCCAGTGGCAACGCCGCGGATCGGCGGGCCGTCGCGTCGAGCGATTCCGGCCCTCGGGTGGTTGCCTGGCGAGCCACCTGCACCTCCTCGGTCGGGCGCGGCGATTCCGCCGCGCGGTAGAGAGAACCTTCGTCGGGCACACGCTTCGCCGCCCCATCGCCGTCCGATGCGATCGCGCGGCCAGCGACGGAGGGAAGCCGGTCGCGCGACGCTCGGCCTCGCACCGTCAGGCGGCGTCGCGGACGGCCGCCCTCACCGTCCGCCAGCGGTCGGCATGAGCCGCGTCGGCGTCGTCCGATCCACGTACACGAGCATGTCGAAGCGCCTCGCCACCGGCGTGGGGGAGAACGCCCGGTCGAGCGCCATCGAGCCGATGCTGCGGAAGTCGTGCGGCTCCACGAGCCAGCCGCCGTCCCGGCCCTGTGCCGCGGCGCGCAGGTCGAGCGCCAGACGCGGGATGCGCGTGGCGCGCAGCACGGCCTCCACCGAGCCCGGTTGGGGCGCCTCCGCGGGGTAGCTCGTGAGCCCGCGCCCGCCGACGGCGGTGTAGTCCCCGTCACCCAGCGCGAAGCCGACGACGCGCATCGCCGAGCCGTACGCGGCGTCGAGGTGTCCGCCCATCCACCCGTTCGCGCGCTGCACGTGGCCGTTGTGGGCCCAGAGCACCGCCTTCGTCCCCGACGGCTGGTGGTCGAGCATCCAGCGCACGTTCGCCGCCATGCTGCTGTCGCGCGAGGCGCTTCCGGGCATCGCGCCGGCGGCGGCCCCGGCGCCCTGCAGCACGATCCGCGCGTACTGGACGGCCCAGGCGACCGCTGTCGTGTCGCCGTGCGCCGCCGGGTAGCTCCGCTGTTGCGCTTCCAGGTGCGCGAGGACGCGGGCCGCCTCGTCGCGCCAGAGCCCGAGCGCCGTCGGTGAGAGCGTCCCCGCCCGCCGCTCACCTAGCACCTGCTTGACGCGCCCGTACGCGGTGTCCAGTGTGGCCGCGAAGCTCGGATCGGCGCGCGCGATGAAGGCCCGGACGCTATCCATCGCGACGTTAGGCGTCTGGAGGTCGAAGCCCCAGAACTCCATGCGGCCCTTCCCGGCCGCGTTGTACGCGCGCATCCACTCGATCAGGTCGAGCACCTCGCGCGTGTTCCACGTCCAGAAGTACATCCCCGCCAGCAGCGCCGCCGGATCACCCCGGCCGGTGAGTACATAGTCGTTCACGCGCCGCGCCTCGGGCATGTTGGCCTCGATGGCGAAGACGGTGAACCCCTGGCCGGCCAGAAACTCGGTGAGCCGGTGCTTCATGCGAAAGAACTCGCTCGTCCCGTGCGTCCCCTCGCCGAGGGCCACGATGCGCGCGTCAGCGAGGACGGGGCGCAGCGGCTGGAGATCGGCCGCCGGCGCTCCGGCGTCCACGCCGGCTAGCGGGATGGCGTTCGGCCGCACCCACGCCTGCTGCTCGGCCGTCGGGGCCCACGCCGGCGCGGCGTCGGCCACCGGCCGGCCGTCGACGTCGAGAGTGAGGGAGTCGAACCAGGCGGTGCCGTCGCCCGGGTGTAGCACGCCGAAGACGATGTTGACGGCGGCCGTGTCCACGGGGAGCGTGATCTCGTACGCCTGCCACGGCGTCGTGGCGGTCACGCCGCGGGTGCTCATGTTCTCGAGCGCGAGCATCCGCCCGGGTGTGGCGTCGGTGCGGAGCCAGAGTCCGGCGTACCCCTGGGTGATCCCCTCCGTCCGGATGTAGCCGCGCAGGCGCACCGTCCTGCCCAGCGCCGGGCGCGCGGCAACGCTGCTCGTGGCGACCCCGAACGCGCGTGCCTCGGGGCTGCCCTGCGGCCGGATGCGGAGGCTGCGCGCGCCGGCGAAGGGAGCCGTCGTGTCGAGAACGACCTGGTACCCTTGGCCCCCGACGTACCAGCCCACCGGCGCCCCCGGCCTGACGACGCTGGGAGCCTCGAAGCCGAGGTTCAGCCGGTCCGCGTTCAGCGCGGGGACCTGCCCGGCCTGTGCGAAGAGCGCGGGGGAGGCGCGCACGGCGAGCAGGAACAAGGCCCGCCGCAGAGCGCTCCACCGGACAGGGCGCGCGGGTCGACGGGTCGGAGCCCGGTCGGCGCCTAACGTGGACGACTCGATCATGCACGCAGGGGCGTGGGCGGGGCACCCAGACGGTGGGCGTACTGCGCAATCGGAAGCGTCGGCTGCGGCGGCCGGGCGCTCGACAGTACGTCCGACTGCCCGGGCCCGCAAGCGCGAGGTGACGTGTGCGCGCCTGGCGCTGCGGTGAGCGCGGGACAAGCCCGCGCCGGATGCGCGCGTTGCGCGCCCGATCGCGGCCGATCCAAAGCGTACCCAGATCTTGTACCGAGACTATTTCGTGCCGACGCCCAACGTCGGCATGAAGAAGTCTTGGGACGCGAGATCTGCAGACAACATCTGGGACGCTCGAAAGTGCCCGAGAAATCGGGCGGAGTTACGCCACTCTCTCGCCCATCCTCTGCGCACGGCTTTGGGCGGCTTAAGCGTTTTGGCGGCCAACAGCATCGTATCCGGGTCGAGCCGGCTGGACTGCGCCCGATCGCGTTGTGGCCCACCGCCATTCCCGGATGCCCTGAGGACCGTGTCGAGAATCTCACGCGCGACGCGACCATTGGTCGCCCTGTCGATAGGATTCTGCGGCGCCGTCGCCGCCGCCCACGCACAAGGGCGGGCCGGGACCGGAGCCCGCGAGACGATTGTCGGGCTTCCGTGCGAGGGGTGCGAGGCCGTTTTCGAGGGACTTCCGGCGAAACTCTCCTCGGTGACCAGAATCGCGCCACGTGGCGAACCGGGCGAGCCAATGGTGGTCGATGGCGTCGTACGGGATTCGCAGGGCGTTCCCGCTGCCGGCGTTATCGTCTACGCATACCACACGGACGCGCGCGGCGTCTATCGATCGGACGAGAACGCGCGCGGGCGTTGGGCGCGCCGGCACGGCCAGCTCCGCGGCTGGGTGGTGACCGACACCCTCGGACGTTACCGCTTCCTCACGATCAGGCCGGGGCACTACCCAGGCCGCACCGCGCCGGCGCATGTGCACATGCATGTCATCGAGCCCGGGTGCTGTACCTACTACATTGCCTCGATCCACTTCGATGACGACCCGCTGTTGAGTGACGAGGCACGTCGCGAAGCAGCGGCCGGGCGCGGCGGCAGCGGGCTCACGAGCCCTTCCCGCGACGCCGACGGCACCTGGCACGTGAGGCGCGACATCAGGCTCGGCGCCGGCGTTCCGGGCTACGGCGAGTCCTCCCGGCGGCGGCCGTGACGTCGAGTTCTCGCCAGGCACGGCCGAGGCGCCGGACGGCACTTGCGGCGACGTCGCTGCTCGTAATCGCGCTCGCCATCCAGCTCGTGCGTCCGCGGCGGCCCCAGGGGGAACTGCCCGGAGACGGAGTGATGCCCGACCTCGTGTCCGTTCCCCGGCACGTCGACTCTCTCCTGCGACGCTCCTGCTACGACTGCCACTCCGCCGATACCCGGTGGCCCTGGTATTCGGAGGTTGCTCCCATCTCGTGGCTGATCATCCGCGACGTGCGACACGGACGATCCAACCTCGACTTCTCGCGCTGGTCCACCGACCCGATGCGCGAGCCGACGCCGGAACAGCGACTCCGCTGGATATGCCGCGACATGCGGCGAGGCATCATGCCGCCACGGCTCTACCTGCTCGCCCACCGCAACGCGCGGCTGAGCGACGGCGACAGGGACGCGCTCTGCGCGTGGACCGATGAACAGCTTCGTCGGCTCGGTGGTCCGCCGAATACAGGGTAGCGGCCGCGGTGCCTAACAACGCCATCGGCGCGATGGTGTCCCAGAACGTACCTACTACTATCGGTCCCCGAACTATTTCGTGCCGGCGCCCCAGCCTCCGCCGCCCGGCGTCATGACGGTCACCACGTCCCCCGGCTCGAGCTCGAGGCGACACTTCGCGGGCAGCGGTCGGCCGTTCAGCAGGTTCGCACCCGGCAGCCCCGCCCCCCCGCCGGCGGTGCCCGACGGGGCACGCCGGCGGCGCTCGGTCAGCAGCGTGACCGTGCAGCGCTCGAGCACCCGGTAGCGCCGCACGACGCCGTCGCCACCTCGATGTACGCCGTCACCACCAGAGCCGCGCCGGATCGCGTACTCATCGATCCGGATCGGATACGCCCGCTCCAGCGCCTCGATGGGCGTGTTGCGGGTGTTGCTCATTCCCACGTGCACACCACTCGGCCCCGGGCCGCGCGGCCCGGCGCCCTGGCCGCCGCCTAACGTCTCGTAGAACGTCCACCCCGGCCCACCGAACGTCACGTTGTTCATCGTCCCCTGCCCCTGCGCCGGGACGGCGACCCCCGCCGCGCCAAGCGCGGCGACGATGGTGTCGGTGATGCGCTGCGACATCTCGACGTTGCCGGCGGCCACGGCCGACGGCCAGCGCGCGTCGATCGCGCACCCCGGCGGGATGCGCAGCTCCAGCGCGTCGGCCAGGCCGTCGTTCGTCGGCACATCGTCATCGAGCAGCGTGCGCAGGACGAAGACGGCCGCGGCGCGCGTGACCGCGCGCGGGCAGTTCACGTTGCCGCGCACCGCCGCCGACGTGCCCGCGAAGTCGAGCACGAGCGTGTCCCCGCGCGTGCTCGCCTCCACCGCCACCACCACGTCATCGTCGGTCACCCCGTCGCCCTCGAGCGCATCGCGCGCGACGCCATGGATGTCGCCCAGCTCGGCAATGCGCGCGGCGGCGCGCCGCCGAGTGTAGGCCAGCAACTCGGCGCAGGCGGCGTCCAGGCGATCCCCGCCCTCGCGAGCGCGCAGCGCGCGCCAGCCGTCGCACCCGGCGGTGCACGCCGCGCGCTGCGCCTCGAGGTCGCCGCGCCGCTCGTCGGGCGTGCGAACGTTGGCGAGCACGAGGCGCATCACGTCGTCTTCGACCACGCCGCGGCGCACGATGCGGACGGGCGGCACGATCAGCCCTTCCTGAAAGAGCTCGGTGGCGCCCTGCGGCATGCTGCCAGGGCTCATCCCCCCCACGTCCGCATGGTGTGCTCGCACGGCGGCGAAACCGACGATCGCGCCGCGCTCGCCGATCGCCTCCACCATCGTGAGGTCGGGGAGGTGCGAGCCTCCGGCATACGGATCATTGAGGAGGAAGACATCGCCCGGCTCGGGCGAGCGCGCCATGACAGCGCGCACCGATTCGGGCATCGCGCCCAGGTGCACGGGAATGTGGGCGGCCTGCGCGACCATGCGACCGTGCGCGTCGAACAACGCGGCCGACGCGTCGCGCCGCTCCCGGATGTTGGGTGAGAGCGCGCCGCGCTCGAGCACCGCGCCCATCTCCTCGGCGATCATCGCGACCGCGTGCGACATGACCGTGAGCGCGAGCGGGTCGAACGCCGCCGCGGTGTCGCGCGTCATGGGGCGCGCTCCACGAGCCAGCCGCCGATCGGCAGCGCCCGTGCGTCCCATCCCTCGGCGACGAGCAGCGTGGCATCGGCGAGCGTCACCGTGGTTCGTCCGCGCACCGCGACATCGAGCTGCCCACCGTCGTCGCGGCGCGCGGCGTCGCTCCATGACGACGGCCCCCGCCGCGCGAGCTGGAGCTCGCGTGCGCCGGTGGACACAGTGCAGCGGGCACTCACCACCTCCACGGGCCGGTCGAGCACGAAGCCGTACCGCTCGCGATGCTTCTGGGCGAACCCCTCGGCGAGTCGCTCGGGGCCGGTCGCGGGCTCGAACGGAACGTCGAGCTCGTGTCCCTGCCCCACGTAGCGTGTGCGCGCCGACCACTCCACGGTGGGCCGGGCCGCGTCGTCCACCCCGTCGCGAACCGACGAGACTCGCTCGGCGAGTCCGGTCGCCAGCGCCGCCAGCGCCGCGGCGTCGATCGCCTCGACCCGTTGCATGACGCTGGCGGCCGCGAGCCGGCGGCGTGGCGCGATGGCGAGACCTAACGCGCTGAGCACACCGGCGTGCGGCGGTACGACGATGCGGCGGATGCCGAGTCGGTCGGCGAGTCCGCAGGCGTGCAGCGGTCCGCCACCACCGAACGCGATGAGCGCGCATTCGCGAGGATCGATGCCGCGCTCGACGCTCACGCGGCGGAGGGCGCGGGCCATGGCCGCGTCGGCGATGGCGACGATCGCCTCGGCCGTCGCGCGTCGGTCCGCGCCGAGGCGCGCGGCGAGCGTGTCGACCGCGACGATCGCGCCGCCGATGTCGAGATCGACGCCGTCGCTCATGACCGTCGCGGCAATGTTGCCGAGCGCGACGTGCGCATCGGTGACGGTGGGCTGGGTGCCGCCACGCCGGAACGCGACGGGCCCCGGTCGGGCGCCGGCGCTGCGCGGGCCCACGCGCAGCGCCCCACCGTCATCGACCCAGGCGATGCTGCCGCCGCCGGCGGAGACGGTCTCGACGAGCACGCGCGGGAGCGCGATCGGAACGCCCGCGACGGCGCCGCCCGTCTCCAGCAGCGGCGCACCGCCGAGCACGAGCCCCACGTCCGCGCTGGTGCCGCCGATGTCGATCGTGAGGGCCCGATCGATGCCTAACGCGCGCGCGATGAACGCGGCGCCGGCGACCCCCCCGGCCGGACCCGACAGCGCCAGCGACGCGCCGTGCTGCGCGGCTTCGGCCGCCGGCGCCGTGCCGCCGCTCGACGACATGACGCTCGGTGCCGGAAGCCCTGCCGCCTCGAGACGCGCGGCCAGGTGCGCCACGTAACGTCCGACACCAGGGCGTACGTAGGCCTCGCAGACCGTCGTCGCGGTGCGCTCGTACTCGCGGATCTCGGGCAGCACGTCCGCCGAACACACGACCTCGCAGCGCGACCCGCGCGCGTCCAGAGCGGCCGAGAGCGCGCCGGCGAGGCGCCGCTCGTGTGACGCGTCCGCGTAGGCGTGGAGCAGCGACACGGCGACAACTTCGGCGCCGAGCTCGATGACACGCGCGACCACGCGGTCGACCTCGTCATCGCCGAGCGCAACGACGACCCCTTCGGGCGCGATCCGTTCGGCCACGCCGACGACGCGCTCGTGAGGAACGAGCGGCGGCGGGTGATGCACCGAGAGATCGTACAGTGACGCGCGCTCCTGACGCCGGAGCTCGAGCAGATCGGTCGCGCCGGCGGTGGCACAGAGCACCACACGGGCACCTGTGCGCTCCAGCAGCATGTTCGTGACGACCGTGGTGCCGTGCACGATGCCGTGCACCGGCGCCGCGCCGTCCGGCAACCGCCGGAGCGCGCACTCGACGGCCTCGCTCTGGTCGCCCGGCGTGCTCGAGACCTTGAGCGCGATCACACTGCCGTCGTCTCCGACCGCGGCGAGGTCGGTGAACGTGCCACCGACGTCGACGCCCACCGACACGCCAGTCACGCGGCGGTGCGTGACGCGACGGCACCCGCGGCGACACCCGCGTTCGCGGGGCTCGTCTGCGGCTCGACCACCACCAGCCGAACCGCCCAGGCGAGTGCGAGGTGCGCCGGCAGCGCGAGCGCGATGACCGCGCCGTTCGTCTGGTCGAACCAGGGGAGCAGCTGCATCGCGAACCCCACGACCGCGATCCCGGCCACCGCGGCGGAAAGAATACGAGCGACGCGCGCCGCCCCGGCGTGGCGCGCGAACGCGAACGGGAGCACGACGGCGAGCGCGAACGACAGCGGGTCGAACTGCAGGAGGTTCTCGTTGTGGGCCATGAACACGTGGCGCGTCGCCGTCCAGCCGATGACCAACACGATGCCCAGCACCCCTCCGAGCGCCGCCCAGACCGTGGCGGCAGTCGCGAAGCCCGTGCGCGCGAGACGTCCACCGGTGCGCGCCGCCCGCGCGAGCAGCACGAGGGCCGCGGCGACGGCGGCGCCGATGAGGAGGTTCCGCATCGTGTCATCGGGCGGCTGGGCCGGCTCCGGCGGGCGCGATGCGGCGAACAGTTGCTGCTCCTGCTTCACCAGCGGATGCGTCGCGCCGCTGGCATCCCGGATTCGTACGCTTCGCAGATGCTCCTGCAGGCGGGTGGGCAGGAACATCTCCTCCCACTCGGTGATGGGGCGATCCGCGTCCTCACCGAGCCCGATCATTGTCCCCAGGGCGACGGCACGGTCGAACTGCAGGAGCCGCTGCGTGTGAAACCGATACGTCGCGCTCGTCAGGCGAGACGCCGTGCTCGCGCGGAGTTGGCCCCCGACGACCCGATCGATCACGTCACGAACGCGCGTGGAGCAATTGTCGAGGTAGTAGTCGTACCTGTAGTAGCGGTTCTCGGGAAGCGCGTTCCAGGCGATGAAGTCGCGCACGGCCGCGCGCTCGGCCGGAGTGAGATCCAGCTCCTGCATCCAGACCGAGCGATTCAGGTAGCGGTACGTGTTCATCGTTTCCGCCATCCCGTCGCCCTGCATCCAGTACAGAGTGTTGCCAGTCATGAAACGGCGGAGGAAGTTCGGCTGGCGAAAGTCGAATGTCCCCCAGTTGTACACGCTGTCTGTGCCGCGTGCGGCGTCGACGATGCGGATCGCGTTGTGCCCGAATCGCTCCCAGACCTGGTCGCCGTAGCCCATGGTCATGAGGTAGATCGTCAGTTCGGAACCAGGCTGGGGAACCGGGAACCGGGAACCGGGAACCGGGGCTGGTTGCTGCGCGCTGCTTGCAGCTCCAGTTCCCGGTTCCCTGTACGCGGCTCCCGGCGCTTCGGCGACCGCCGACATCAGCGCGAGGACCGCAGCAGCCACGATGATCACAACCTCACCTCCTTCCCTTCATCCGCCGAACGGTACGCCGCCTCGATCACCTTGTGCAGCACCACCTGGTCGGAGGGCGCCTCGTACGGCGTCTCGTCACGGAGCACGGACAGAAAATGCGCGAGCTCCGCTCGGTACGACTGGTTGAACGAGTTCTCCCGCGCGGCGGCGCCGCCAGGCGAGACGTCCGTCGGCTTGCCGTTCAACTCTTTCACGACGCGGAGGGGCGCAAGCCGCGCGCTGCCGCGCGACGACAGCGTCTCGAACCACCACCGCTCCTCGTACCCCACGTAGGCCCACGAGATGTCGAACGTGAACGCGACGCCCGACGCGCACTCGAGCGTCACCAGCGCCGACTCCTCCACCGCGGTACCGCGAGGACGGTCCATGTGCGCCCAGACGCGCACCGGCGCCGGGAAATCGGCGAGCCACAGCGCCAGGTCGACCATCGGCAGCCCCTGGTCGAACAGGACGCCGCCCCCGGCCTCGGCGCGCCGTGCCCGCCACCCTTCGTGGCGGATGCGCGGCTGATACACGCCGGCGCGTACGCCGGTGAGCTTCCCGAGCTCTCCTCCGCGCAGAAATCGGTCGAGCGCCTGCACGTCGGAGCGAAAGCGGTGGTTGTTCGCGACGAACACCTTCCGGTCGGCGCGGTTCGCTGCCGCGAGGATTCGCTCGACGCCCCGCGCAGTGAGCGACAGGGGCCGCTCGCACAGCACGTGCACCTTCGCCGCGAGCGCCTCCACCACGTGTGGCTCGTGGAGGTGGTTCGGCGTCGCCACCACCACCGCGTCGAGCTCGTCGAACTCGAGCAGATCCTCGATGTCGGTGAACACATCGGGCACGTCGAACCGGTCGGCGAGCGCGCGCGCCTTGGGCCGGTCGTTGTCGCACAGGGCGACGAGCTCCGCCCCGCGCATCTTCGAGAGAAGCGGCAGGTGCGCGAGCTGAGCGATGGCCCCGGCGCCGACGACGCCGACGCGGATGTTTGGCTTCATCGGGAACGGGAACGCGGAGTGTCGAAGTAGTAGCTCGCGCCAACACGGAGCGAGGAGAACCGTGCGAGACTGAGGAAATCGTACCGCGCCTGCCCCTCGAGCGCGATGTGGGGGAGCACGCGGACGTCGGCGCCGACCGCGCCGGCGATCCCGATGGCGACGATGTCGGTGGCCCGCTCGACGAACGTGCCGTCGATGAGACGGCCGTCGGCGTTGACGATGTGCGCCACGAGCCCGCCGGCGAGGTAGGGGCGGACCCACGCACTCGGGAACCAGGTGCGACGCGCGTCACCGCCGAGCGCGATGTCCGAGACCGTGATGTCGCCGAGGAGAACGCGCGCATCGCCCGTCGGGTCCTCGATGGCGTTCTTCAGCGAGTCGGCGTACGCCTGCACGTATCGGTCGCGAAAGCGGGAACCCCAATACGTGGCGTTGAACACGATACGCCACCCCGGGGCGATCTCGCCGTAGTCGGCCTGGAGTGACCACGACGTCGCCGGCTCGATGCCGTGCGGATCGACGCGACCAACCTGCGCACCAAGCGCGGTGAAACGCAACCTGTCGATGCCCAGGCGCCCGGCCCACGACTCCTGCGCGGCCAGCGCACCCGGAAGAGCGACGGCGAGGCCGAGCACGACCACGACGCGAAGCACCGCCGATAGCTTCTCAGTACGCGCGCGCAACGGTGGTTCCCGGATAGTACGTTCGGAGGATGGTGCGAAAGTCCTGGCCCGCGCGCGCGCGCCCGATGGCGCCCCACTGGCACATCCCGACGCCGTGGCCGTACCCGAGCCCGCGGAGCGTGAGCCGGGCGACGCGGCCATCGGGGCCCTCCACGACGTCGGGCGAAAAATACGTACTGTTGAGCATCTCGCCACCGGGCGAGCGCAGCACATACCGCACGTCGTTGCCCTGTACTCGATAGCTCCCGCGCTCGGTGTCGATCCGGATGCCCGCGACGCGCCCTGACACTGTTCGCCCTTCGATGCTGATGCCGCGGATTGCGCCCGCCGGCACAGCCGCCGCGCCGCGCGTGTAGGCGCGCAGATACCGCTCGATCACCGCCGTGAGCGTATCACCGCTCCATGCACGCTCCCAGCGGAAACGCGGCGCGATGTCGCAGTAGTAGCGGTCGGTACCGGGAATGCGATCGCTCACCCGCTGCAGGAACGGCTCACCGCGCTCGCGCCAGACCTCGTCGGGTTGGGCGGTGCTGCCCCCGCACGTCGAGAAATACGGGGCGCTGACGATGCGATCGCCGTAATAGAGCACGAGCCCCTGAGTGGCGGCGATTGCCGCGTCGGCGATGGCGTTCTCGGCGTCCACGCCACCGTACACCTGATCGCCGGTGGTCGCGACGAGATCGAACGCGCGCGATGCATTGGCGAGTCGCACCATCGCGTAGCTGCGCGCGGCCACGGCCTGAGCCTCGAGTGCCGCCTGCTCGGCGGATGAGCGCACGCCGAGCTCGCGTGGTACGACGCCTCGGAGATAGGCCTCGACCCCCACGTGGTTGATGACCTGTACCCCGGAGTCGGTCGGCGCGAGCGAGAAACCGCCGCGATACCGTCGCCCATTCACCGATACCGCCGCCTCGCGCGCGGTCGTCGCCAGGCGCAGCGGCGGCGTGATCGCATCGCCATCGAGCGCCTCACGCGGCCCGATGCGAAGCACGCCGCCAGAGGCAGACACGGTGATGCGATCGCCCGAGTCGCCGCGCACGACCACGCGCCCGGCGCCATCACTGAGCTGCCAGGCTCCGGTCGCACTCAGCGTCGCGCCGGTCATCACACCCAATGACACCCGAGCGACTCGCACGTCGGCCGCCGCCGGCGCGGGCACGTCGTGGCGCGGGGCCGCGCCGCGCGCGCAGCCAACCAGCGCCGCTACCGCGATCGCGATGGCGAGATCACACGCCGCGGCGAGAGTGGAAGTCGGGGTGCGGGCCGGCCTCCACATCCGTCAGCGCCCGAAGCTCCCGATCGTCGTCGTCACCGGCAGCGCGCGGCCGGCGCGGGCCGGGCGCGCCGCGCCACGGGAGAGATCCACCACCTCCACCGCGGTCGCGGCGAAATCGTAGTCATCCTCCACCGCGTCCATGTCGACCTCGACGAAGTCGCCCGGCCTGACGTCGCCGGCCAGCCGGGTGACGCCGTCGACGTCATCAGCCTGCCAGGGCGCGCGCGCCTGCGCCCGCCCCGTGACGTCGGGCGGCCGATCGACCAGCACGCGCACGCGCTTCCCGATGTGCGCCTCGTATCGTTCGGCGGTGATGACGCGCTGCAGCTCGGTCAGGCGCTCGAGCCGCTCGCGCTTCACATCCTCGGGCACGTCGTCAGGCAGCGCCCACGCGCGCGTCCCCTCCTGCGCCGAGTACGTGAATGCCCCCACGCGGTCGAACCGCGTCTCCTCGAGGAAGTCGAGGAGCTGCTGGAAGTCATCGTCCGTCTCACCCGGGAATCCGACGATGCACGTGGTGCGGATCGCGACATCGGGCACCACGTCGCGAATGCGCGCGATCCGCTCACGCTGCGTGGCCTGCCGCTCGGGGCGGCGCATCCGTTTCAGCACGGCGTCGGAGGCGTGCTGCATCGGCATGTCGAGGTAGCGGAGGATGCGAGTCTCCCCGGCCATGAGCTCGAGCAGCCTGGGTGTGAGCCCGGCCGAGTAGAGATAGAGCAGTCGAATCCACGGGATCGACGTCTCGGCGATGAGCGACTCGAGAAGCTCGGGGAGCCCGACGCCATCGCGCCGGTCGCGTCCATAGTGCGCGAGATCCTGCGCGACGAGGTTCACCTCGCGCGCGCCCTGCAGCTCCAGGAGCTGCGCCTCGCGCACGACATCCGCCAGCGCGAACGAGCGGTGCTTGCCACGCATGAGCGGGATGGCGCAGAACGCGCAGCCGTGGTCGCACCCCTCGCTGATCTTGAGGTAGCGCACGTGCGGCAGATCGCCCGAGTACACGCGCACGCCGGGATGGTCGGCGAGCGGATCGCCGAGGAGCCCGCGCTCCGTGAGCTCGGGCACGAGGCGATCGGTTTCCGCGGCGCCCAGGAAGATGTCCACTTCCGGGAGCACGGCCGCGAGCTCGTCCTTGTGCCGTTGCACGAGGCACCCGACGGCCACGACAGCCTGGCACACGCCGTCGGTCTTGTAGCGACCGGCCTGCACGATGGCGTCGATCGACTCGCGCTTGGCCGCGTCGATGAAGCCGCAGGTGTTGACGATGATGACCTCGGCCTCGTCGAGGTCGCCCGTCTCCTGGGCGCCGTGCGCGAGGAGCTCGGCGAGATAGCGTTCGCTGTCGACGGTGTTCTTGTCGCAGCCGAGGGTGAGGAGACCGACTTTCACGAAGAGCGGGAATGCATGGGCCGAAAGGTAGCCGGGCGCTGCGCTCCGGGAACGGGGACCCGGGAACCGGGAGTTGATGGCTGCCGGCTGTCGGCTGTCGGCTGATGGCTCTCGCCGGTGCCGCGCCGCCGAATTACGAAACGATTAAGACGCGGTCAGCCGCATAGACCCTCGCGCGAGCCTTGCACACATTCTGAAAAGCGCCGCTCGCGAGAGGTGACCGCTACATGTTCAGCACGTGCCTGTTTTGCCATGCGCGGCTCGGCAAGAACGACGTCATCGAGCATTTTCCCATCGGCGAGCACCTCGCGTTCGACAGTGCGCGAGGCCGACTCTGGGCCGTGTGCCCCGAATGCCGGCGGTGGAATCTTTCGCCGCTGGATGAACGGTGGGAAGCGATCGACGAGTGCGAGCGCCTGTATCGCGGCACGCGCGCACGCGTGTCCACCGACAACATCGGCCTCGCCCGGCTGCCGAGCGGGCTCGACCTGATTCGGATCGGGAAGCCCCTTCGGCCGGAGTTCGCCGCGTGGCGCTTCGGCGCGCGGCTTCAGTGGCGGCGCCGGCGCGCGGGGGTGGCGGTCGGCGCCCTCGGCGCGGCGGGTGCCGTGGTCGCCGCTGTCTCGGGGCCGGCGTTGGTGACCGCGGCTCTGCCGCTCGTTGCCCCCTTCGTTGGGATGGGGTTTACCGCGCCGCTCTGGGTCGTTCCCGGGATGATTGCCGTGGATCTCAAGGACCATTGGCAATGGGAGCGAGTGGCGCTCACGATCCCCAGTCCGCAGGGGCGGAGACTCGTCGTTCGCGTCAGGCATCTCTGGGAATCCGCGTATTACACGGACCGTGATGGTGACAACCTCGCACTCCGGCTCGTGCACGATGGCGGGGTGACACGCTACGACGGTGCCAGGGCGCTGTCGGCCGGAGGACGATTGCTCGCGCGGGCCAACTGGCTCGGGGGCGCGAGTGGGCTGGTCCGGCGCGCCGTCCAACAGATAGACGAGAGCGGCGATGCCGGCCGCTTCCTGCAAAAGACCGCGTACCGGTTCTCGCGCTTTCACGGCAGGCGCCTGATGGCGAGCTACCGTCGCATCGGGGCGATGAGCCTCCTGCCGGTGGAACGCCTCGCGCTCGAGATGGCGGTGCACGAGGAATCGGAGCGTCGCGCACTCGAAGGAGAGTTGGCGCGGCTCGCGGCCGAGTGGAAGGAGGCCGAGGAGGTCGCGGCGATCGCGGACGACCTCTTCGTGGAGCCGTAGGGAGAGGGCTGGGTCCGGCGGGGTCAGCGATAGTTGCCGAACTTGAGCTCCACCCCGAAGTCCTTGGTGCGGAGTAGCTGCATGACGGCCTGCAGCTCGTCACGCGACGCGGAGCTCACCCGCACCTGGTCGCCCTGAATCGCGGCCTGCACCTTCTTCATCTTCGCGTCCTTGATGGCGGCCACGACCTTCTTCGCCGTGTCCCCGTCGAGCGACATCTTGAGCGCGACCTCGCGCCGCACGGTGTCGCCGCCGGCCGGTTTGATCTCGCCGATGTCGAGGTTCTTCACCGGTACGCCGCGCTTGATCAGCTTCCCCTGGAGCACGTCGAACAGCGCGCGCATGCGAAAATCATCATCGGCCGTCAGCGTGATCTTCCCCTCTCCGCGCTGAAAGTCGATGGCCACCTTCGAGCCCTTGAAATCGTAGCGCTGCGCGATCTCCTTCTGCGCCTGGTTGATGGCGTTGTCGACTTCCTGCAGGTCCACACCCGTGGTGATGTCGAAGGAATTGAGCTGGGCCATGTGTCGCGGGAACAGGGAACCGGGAAGAGGGAACGGGCGCTGCAGGTTGGCAACAGAAGACCGGCACCGCGCGATCGAATCGGCCACCGCCGCGCCGGCTGCTCCGGCGCCATCACTGCGGCTGTAACTCGTCAGGCGTCACGGGGCGCAGCAGGAGGTCGAATCCGAGCCAGATGAGCTTCGAGAAGGGGAACAATACGAACGGCGCCAACGCCATCGCCAGCGGCGCCGCCCACTCCAGCGTATCCCACGGTACATCGGGCCAGGTGATGAGCAGCGTCGCGATGAACAGCACCGCGAACAGCAGCTCCGACACGACGAGGTTGAACATCATCGAGCCGATGAAGTAGTCGCGCTCGCCACGTTCGAGCGCCAGCCCGCAGTTCCCGCAGCGCGCACGCAACTTCCAGTAGTGCTCGAGCACCGGGCCGCCGCCACAGTTCGGACAGCGCAAACGCAGCGCGCGTCCCAGCACGGTGGCGACACCACGCATCCCCGGCCAGGCCATCGGCCGGGCGGACTCGCTGGATTCCTCGATGAGGGGCTGGTCCGTGGAGCGCTTTCGTTGCCTCGCCGCCATGATACGAAGCTAACCGGCGGGAGCCCCGATGCGCGAAGAGCGGGTCCTTACGACCCGCTCTTCGCGCGTGGAAGCCTGACGTTCGAACGGCCGTAACCGCTCAGCCGAGGAAGCTCTCCAGGGCGCGCGCACGTGACACGTGCCGCAACCGCGACAGCGCTTTCTCCTTGATCTGACGCACGCGCTCACGCGTGATGCCGAGGAGCGATCCGATCTGCTCGAGCGTCATCGGCTCCTCCCCGTCCAGTCCGAAGTAGAGACGGAGGATCTTTGCCTCACGCTCCTTGAGGCTCGACAGCGACTCCTCGATCGCCTCGGTGAGCGCCTTCTCGAAGGTCTGCTCATCGGGTGTCGGGTTGACGTTGTCGGCGAGGTAGTCGAGGAGCTTGTTGTCTTCGCCGGGCGTGAGCGGCGCATCGAGGGAGAGGTGGGTCTGCGAGATGGACATCGTCTTCGCGACCTCTTCCTCGGTGATGTCCATGCCGTCGGCGATCTCCGCGTGCGTCGCCTCGCGGCCGAGCTCCTGCAACAATGCGTTCGCCCGCTTGCCAATGCGGTGCAGCGTGCCCGCACGGTTGAGCGGCACGCGCACGATGCGCGACTGCTCGGCCAGCGCCTGGAGAATCGCCTGGCGAATCCACCACACGGCGTACGAGATGAACTTGATGCCCTTCGTCTCGTCGAACTTGTGCGCGGCGCGAATGAGGCCGAGGTTGCCCTCGTTGATCAGGTCCGAGAGCGACACGCCCTGGTTCTGGTACTTCTTCGCAACCGAGACGACGAATCGGAGGTTCGACCGCACCAGCTTGTCGAGCGCCTCCTGATCGTTCTGGCGGATGCACTGCGCGAGCCGGACCTCCTCGTCGCGACTGATCAGCGGATAGGCGCTGATGTCGCGCAGGTACTGGTCGAGCGAGCCTTCCTCATAAGAGGATTTCTTCGGCGGGGTGACGGCCATACGACCAGCGGCTCCTTCGGTATTCCTCTTTTCCCACCGCGCCTTGGCGCGCTTCGTGAGACGATCGGAGGGGCGGTCCATATCGGAACGGGAGGTCAACGCACGCGCTCCCCGATGCGCGTCCACCGAATCCGGGTCAGCCACGAGAGCCGGTCGGTGGAGTCCGGCGAGTAGCTGTAATACACGAACATCGGACGTCCGCGAACGAGCGAGTCGGGAACGAACTCCCAATACCGGCTGTCGAGCGAGTTGTCCCGATTGTCGCCGAGCACGAAGTATTCGTCCTCCGGGACGACCAGCGGGCCCCAGTTGTTTCGGGACGGATGCGTACTGATCTCCGCCGCGGCCGCCGTGGTGACGAGATACTTCCGCTGCCAGTTGAAGTCGTCGGCCGTGGGATCCATGTCGGGCTCGCTATGCACCACGTACCGTTCGTTCTGGCGCACGCCGTTCACCCAGAGGTCGCCGTCGCGCATCATCAGCGTGTCGTTCGGCAAGCCGACGAGCCGCTTCACGAAATTCTTCGTCGGGTCGACGGGCCACTGAAAGACGATGACGTCGCCGCGCTGTGGTCGTCGGATCGCCGGCAGATGCTTGCCCGTGAACGGAACCTCGGCACCGTAGACCAGCTTGTTGACGAGCAGGAAGTCGCCCACGAGCAGCGTCTTCTCCATACTGCCGCTCGGAATCTTGAACGCCTCGACCAGGAACGTGCGGACGAAGAGGAACAGGACGATCGCGATCGTGAACGACTTCGCCCACTCGAGGAACAGCCCCCAATGCTGGCCAGGGCTGCGGTTCACACGGCGCAGTGCTTCGGCGCGATGCTCCTCGCTGACCGGCGGGCGGGCTGGCGTCGGGCGTGCGACTTCGCTCATTGCGAGGACGGACGAGAGGACGAGTCGCTGACGAACGAGACGGAGGCCGACAACCGCGCGGCTGCGCGCTCGGCGGCGGCCCGGGCGCCGGCGGCGAGGCGAACGGTCGCGACGGTGTGGCGGCCAGACGAGCCGGTTCCCATGGCCAGAGGCGAAACCGCCTCGGCCTCCAGTGCGGCGCGAACACGCGACCCGAGGTCCGGCGCGGACGGCGCCGTAAAGACGGCGACGATCGAACCAGAAACAGCGTCGCCAGGCGACGAGGCGTTCGCGAGCCGATCGAGCGCATCGGAGACGCGATCCACCGCGTCCTCGATGACGTGGCGAGGAATGCCTCGCCCCTCGACCCTCCGACGCACCCGCTCGGCGAGCGCCCGACGCGTCTCGTGTGTCAGCGCCATCACCACCTGGTGAATTAATTCGCGGTTGCTTGCGTTCGCAAGCGAACCGGCCGCGGGCGGCGCGCGTAAACCCCGTCGCCCCGACCACAGGTCATGTCGGACTGCCAGCGTAATTGTCGATCTGCGCCCGCTGGAGCGACCCCGAGAAATCGATGTAGCCGACCTTCGTCTCCGAGTAGAACTCGTAGACCTCCCACCCCCCTTCGCGGTGACCGTTGCCGGTCTGCTTTACCCCTCCGAACGGCAGGTGTGCCTCCGCGCCGATGGTCGGCGCGTTGACGTACGTGATGCCGGTGTCCAGCTCGACGAGCCCGCGATACGCCACGTTCACATCGCGCGTGTACAGCGACGACGACAGCCCGTACTTCACATCGTTGTTCACCGCGAACGCCTCCTCCGGAGAGGACACGCGAACGACCGACAGCACCGGTCCGAAGATCTCCTCCTGCTCGAGGCGACTCCCCGGCTCGACGCGAGCGAAGATCGTCGGCTCGAAAAAGAACCCGTTGGCGAGCCCACGCGCCTCGGGACGCCGCCCTCCACACAGCAGATCGGCGCCTTCGGCCTGACCGATGTCGATGTACTGCTCGACCTTCGCTCGGGATGCCTCGTGAATCAGCGGCCCAACGTCGGTGCCCTTCTTCCGTCCATCACCGAGTCGCAAACCCCTTGCCTTATCGACGAGCATCCCAAGGAAGTTGTCATGGATTCCACCCTGCAGAATCAGACGACTGGTAGCGGTGCATCGCTGTCCCGTGGTGCCGAACGCGCCCCACAGCACACCCTCCAGCGCGAGGTCGAGGTCGGCGTCGTCCAGCACGATCTGTGCGTTTTTGCCGCCCATCTCCAGCGACAGTCGCTTGTGCATCCGACCGCACACTTCGCCCACGACCCGGCCGGTTTCCGTGGATCCGGTGAACGAGATCACCGGAACGAGAGGATGTGCGACGAGTGCCGCGCCCACGGTCTCGCCACGGCCATGCACGAGCTGGATCACCTCGGGCGGCAGTCCGGCCTCGAGGAGGATCTCGACCAGCACCGTGGCGGTGTGCGGCACATCCTCCGCGGGCTTCAGGATCACCGCGTTCCCGCACAGGAGGGCGGGAAACGCTTTCCAGGTCGGGATGGCCAGCGGGAAGTTGAACGGCGTCACCAGCCCGCACACGCCGATGGGGCGGCGGAAGCTCATCGCCCACTTTGCGCGCAGTTCGCTCGGAACCGTATGGCCGAAGAGGCGGCGCCCCTCGGTGGCCGCGTAGTAGGCCGTGTCGATGCCCTCCTGCACGTCGCCACGCGTCTCCTGCAGCGGCTTGCCCATCTCGCGGGTCATCAGCTCGGCGATCTCCTCCTTCCGGCCGGACAGCAGATCACCGACACGGCGCAGGACGTCGCCGCGGGCGGGCGCTGGCGTGCGCCGCCACAGCTCGAAGCCGCGCTGTGCCGACGCCACCGCCTTGTCCACATCGTCGGCGGACGAGAGCGGAAAGCGGCCGATCACGTCCGAGGTGTCGGCGGGGTTGACGTTCTCGAAATGTTCGCCGGATACGGGGTCGACCCAGGAGCCGGCGATGAAGTTGCGGAAGATTTTCATGAAGGAAGCTATCAGCCGTTAGCCGTCAGCCGTGAGCCATCAGCGGCTGATGGCTGACGGCTGACGGCTCTCTCGACTCGAATTCTAGCCGACGGCCAGGTTCAAAGAAGGCCACACACAGGTCTCGACGGGCGCACCTCACGGGCACGCCCATCCCGCTCTCGCCAGGTCGGGTTTCGCATACCCCGTCCGCGGGAGGATCTCGATCGCGCCGAGGGTGCCGCCCCACAGGATGAGCAGCAGCGAGAGGATGTGGCCTCGCGAGCTTCGGTGGCGCCACGTCCAGATCGACGTCCACACACCCGCACCGATCACCACTCCCACGGCCGCGAGATAGGCCGCCAGCCCGATTCCGCACCGAGCGTCGTACGGCCAGAACAGCATGGCGACGCCAAGCGTCACGGCCAACACCAGGCGCGCCATGACCCCGAGCGTGCTCGTTCCCTTCTGCTTCGCGACTGCCTCCGCTCTGGCCTGCGGCGTCCCAGCCGACTTCGCCGGGAGGAGCGCTTCATCCGACGCGCCCTCCAGCATCCGATCGATCTTCTTGAGCTTCGAGTCCCAATCCTCGCTCATGACACCGACTCCCGCGTCAGCCGGTAGCGTTCGATCTTCTTGTAGAGATTCGACCGCGGCATGTCGAGCGCGCGCGCGGTCTCGGATACGTTCCAGTCGAACTCGCGCAGCTTCGCGAGCAGGAAGGCGCGCTCGGCGGCGTGTTTGAACTCCTCGAACGTCTTGCAGTCGAGCAGTGAACCGAGGCTCGCCCCGTCGGCCACGCGCCGCCCCGCGAGGCGTTCGACGTCGGCCACGATGATGCGCGGCCCCGATGACAGAATCAGCAGCCGCTCGAGCGTGTTCCGCAGCTCGCGCACGTTGCCGGGCCAATCCATCTGCGTGAGCACTTCCACCGCCGCGGGATCCAGCACGCGCGGCGGCACGCCCTCGCGCTCCGACAGCGTGCGCACGAAGTGCGACGCGAGGAGCGGGATGTCCTCCCGTCGCTCCCGGAGCGGCGGGATGTGCAGCGGCACCACGTTGAGCCGATAGAAGAGATCCTCCCGGAACCGGCCCGCGGCGATCTCCTCCTCCAGCGTCTTGTTCGTTGCCGAGAGCACTCGCACATCCACCTTCACCGGCTTCGCGCTTCCGATGCGCGTGACGACGCCGTCCTGGAGCACGCGCAGCACCTTCGCCTGCGCCGTTAGGCTCATGTCCCCGATCTCGTCGAGGAACAGCGTGCCGCCGTCGGCCTGCTCGAATTTTCCGGCGCGATCGCTCACCGCGCCAGTGAACGAGCCCTTCATGTGCCCGAACAGCTCGCTCTCGATCAGCTCGCTCGGAATCGCGGCACAGTTGACCTCGACGAACGGCTTGTTCGCGCGGGGGGACTGGCGGTGGATCGCGCGCGCCACGAGCTCCTTGCCGGTGCCGTTCTCACCGGTGATGAGCACCCGCGCGGGCGTGGCACCGACCTTGTCGATCTTGTCGATCACCGCGCGAATGGCGAACGAGCGGCCCACGATCTCGTAGCGCGACTCGATCGTCTGCTTCAGCCTGACGTTCTCTTCCTGCAGGTCGAGGTGCTGCAGCGCGTTGCGCAGCAGGACGAGAATGCGGTCGGTGTCGAGCGGCTTCTCGAGGATGTCGTACGCCCCGAGCTGCGTCGCCTCGACCGCCGTCTGGATGGTCGCGTGGCCGCTGATCATCACCACCGTCGCCGACGGATCGATCTGCTTGATCCGGCGGAGCCCCTCGAGCCCGTCCATGCCGGCCATCTTCACGTCCATGAAGACCAGATTCGGACGCCACTTCTCGTACTCGGTGATGCCGTCGGCGGCGTTGCCGGCCGTTCGGACCTCGTAGCCCTCGAACTCGAGCAACTGACCGAGCGCGGCGCGAATGCCCTGCTCGTCGTCGACGACCAGAATGCGCCGGCTCACCTGACGGTCTTGTAGAGGGTGATCTTCCCAGCACCGACACGCGCGTCGCCGAGGTACGTGGGCACGACGAACGGGAGACCGTTGTCCGCGACGCCGGGCGGTGTCGACCCGCGACGAATCTGGCGCAGCAGCTTGGGGATGCCGCCGCGCGGAATCGGAAGCTGCCCGATGCGCACATCCTCCACCAGGAATTGCGCGAGCCCCGGCTTGATCACCGCGAACGTGCCGCCGAGCTGCAGTCGCTCGCGCCGGCTCACGAAGCCCGCGAGCGGGCCGAGCGCATCCGCGGCCTTGAAGTCATCGAGCGACACGACCGCGCGCACGTACATGCGGTCGCCGATCGTCGTCGCCTCGATGCTGTCGGCCGACGGCGGCAGCAACTGCGAGAGCGCGATGTAGAAGTACGAGGCGAGGTCACCGGGACCGAGGTTCACGAACACCGGCCCGCTGCGGCGTCCGAGGGACTCGATGGCCTGACGCGCCCGTGCGGCGGCCGCGTCGCTCACCGGCTCCCACGTGGGCCCGGTCGCCGTCGTCCGCGCCGGGGGCGGTGTGCGCCGGATGAGCGACATCCACCGGTCGCGCGTGACGTAGGCCGCGGCGGCCACGACGAGCACGAGGGCCAGACAGCCGATCTTTCGCAGACAGCCGAACATTCACGTTCCTCGTGCTTGGAGGGGCGCGGCAGCCACGACCGAATACCGGGAGCCGCCAGGGGCGAGCTCGCTTTGCATCAAGTCTACCGTCTGCACCGCGAACCCGCGCCGGGGGCGGGTACCGGTCGCGGCCTTCGCCAGCGCGACCGCGCCGGCCGCGGTCAGCTCGTGCTTCACGCGGCCGAGCGTCAGATGGGCCTGAAACGCGCGTCGCTCGGGCTCGATGCCAAGGAGCGCGAGCGCGGCATCGAGATCGCGCGCCAACGCGCGCAGCGGTGCTTCACCGGTCATTCCGAGCCATACGACGCGGGGACGGCGGAAGTTTGGGAACGCACCGACGTCCGTCGTCTCGGCCGCGAACGACTGGTGCCGCGCCGCCACCGCCACGAGCGCCGCACACAACGCGTCGACCGCACCCTCGGGATGCTCGCCGAGGAACTTGAGCGTGACGTGCAGCTGCGGCGCGGCAACCCACGCGACCCCTCGAACGGCCGCCCGCAACGGTGCCGCGTCCGCGTACACCGCGTCGCGAACCGTCGCGGGCAGGTTAGTCGCGATGAACAGCCGCATCGTCGCCATCGGCCAGTAGCTCGAGAGCGACGTGCGTGAAGCCGTGGCCGCGAGCCGCCTCGATCGCGACCGCACGGCACGCGCGCCCGGTCCACCGATCGACATCGCCCGACGCGACGCGGAGAAGCGCGAGCCGCTCGCGCGCCTCCACCGCGCATCGGAGGTCGCCGCCCTCGAGCGCGGCCGCCAGCCCGTCGGCATCGCCGCTCGGGTCAGCCGCGCGTGCACGAACGAGCGGCTCGGCCAACACGCCACCGAGCACGTTCAGCGATCCGGAGCGAAAGCCGCGCAGATCGATCGCGACGCGATCGAAACCGGCCGCGCGTACCGCGCGTCGCACGGCGTCGCGCGCCGGCCGCGCCAGCCACGCGTCGAGCACGTCGGCACCGACCTCGACGCGCGCGAGGTCGCCGTGGTAGCGCACCCGAAGGTCGCCACTCACCCCTGTCTCGCGCAGCGAACGCTCGGCATGCTCGATCTGCCGCAACCGATCGATCGTGACCGCGGTGCCGTACGGGATACGCGACGACAGGCACGGCGACGCTGGCTGCGCCCACGTCGAGATGCCGCGCGCACGCGAGAGCCGCCGGATGGCCGCCTTCGTGAACCCGAGCTCGGCGAGCGGCGAGCGCACCGCACGCTCGGCCGCCGCACGATTGCCGGGGCGGTGATCGGACAGGTCATCGGCGTTGGTGCCGTCCACCACCACCGCCAGTCCGTGCTCCCGCGCGATGGGCGCGAGCACATCCCACAGCTCGGACTTGCAGAAATAGCATCGGTTCGACGGGTTGGCCGCATAACGCGGATCGTTCACCTCGTCCGTCGCGACCTCGAGCACGGGGACGTGGAATCGCGCGGCCACGTCGCGGGCTCGGGCCCACTGCTCCGCGGGATACGATGCGCTGCGTCCGATCACGGCGAGGACGTGCTCGGCCCCCACGGCATCGACCGCGACGCACGCGAGGTACGCGGAGTCCACCCCGCCGCTGAATCCAATGAGCGCCGAGCCGCGCTCCCGGAACCACGCGACGAGCCGGCGTTCCTGATCGCGATCGTCAGGCGACAGCGCGTCGGCGTCCGGGCGCTCGGCATCGAGCGAGAGTGGCATCGACATAGGAACGAAGTTAACGAGCGTCAGCGGGTTCGGGTGACCCGCCGAGGATGCGACGGGGCGGCGCCGGCGGGACGGCGGCGCGCGATCCGTCAGTCATCCGCCCCCCGCGGCGGCACGACCGACGGGTGCGCGTCGGGTACCAGCTCACGCTCGAGCACCCGCAGTCCGTCGGCGCCGGCGGCGCGGTCCGCTCCCCACTCGGCCGCGGCGGCGGCCACGTGCGCGCGACGCACGGCGATCAACCGTGCGAGCACCTCGCACCCCGCGGGCGTGACGCCGAATCGTCGGGCGCCATCGGCGCGGACGCCGTTGCCCGCGATCAGGCCGCGACTGGCGAGCTGCTCCACCGCCGCATCGAGTCGCGCCGGATCGATGCCGTACATGCGGGCCAGCACCGCCGGCGCCGTACCCGGCTCCTGTTCGAGACGTACGAGCAGCCACGCCGCCGCCGGCCCGAGGTCGACGTGCGCTTCGCGCACGATCCGCTCGATGTACTGCCGTTGCGCTTCGCGGCTCGCGAGGGCGGCGAGCCCGCGCCGCAGCTCGGCGAGCGAGTCCGGGTTCACCGGCATGGCGAACGCTTCGCCCACCTTGCCGCCACCTTGCGCGGTCTCCGCCGCGAGCGTCGTTCGCAGCGGAAGCTCGGGCAGAAGCCAGCTCAGTGCAAAGCCCACGGCCGACACGGCGGTGGCCACGAGGAACACCGTCGAGAGCGACGCGGTGAACGCCTGTGAATACGCCGCCCGCACCGGGGGTGACAGCGTGGCCAGCATCTCCGTCGTGATCGCGGCGCCCGACTGTAGCGCGCCGGCAGTGCCCTGTGGAAGCAGGTGCGCAAGCTCCGACCCGAGGCGTGCCGCGAAGATGGCTCCGAGCACCGCCGTGCCTATGGACCCGCCGATGAAGCGGAAGAGCGTGGCGCCCGAGGTCGCGACACCGAGGTCGCTGTAGCTCACCGCGTTCTGCACGACGATGACGAGTACCTGCATCACCATGCCCAGTCCGAGCCCCACCACGAGCATGATGCCCGACGCCGCGAGCCTGCCCGTCTCCGGTGTCATCCGCGACACGAGGAACAGTCCGACCGTGATCACCGCCGTCCCGATGATCGGGAAGATCTTGTAGCGGCCGGTGTGGCTGATGATCTGCCCCGACGCGATGGACGTCAGCAGCATCCCGCCCATCTGGGGGAGCATCTGGAGCCCCGAAGCAGTGGGCGTCTCCCCCTTCGCGACCTGGAGGAACAGCGGCAGATACGTGACCGAGCCGAAGAGCGCAAAGCCGACGACGAAGCCGACCGCCGATGCGATCGCGAACGCTCGATTCGCGAACAGGCGCAGCGGGAGCACCGGTTCGGCGGCGCGCCGCTCGACGGCGACGAACGCGATGGTCGACACGACCGCGATCGCGGCGAGCCCGAGGATGAACGGCGACGTCCACGGGAAGCTCGTTCCGCCAAGGTCGGCGACGAGCACGATGGCGGTGAGTGCGGCCGCGAGCAGCGCGGCGCCGGGATAGTCGGTCGCGTGATGCACCCGCTCCCCGCGCTCGGGAAGCGTTACGGCGAGCACCACGAGCGCGAGCGCGCCCAGTGGCAGGTTGATGTAGAAGATCCAGCGCCACGAGAGATGGCTCGTGAAGTAGCCGCCCAGGAGCGGGCCGGCCACGCTCGCGACGCCGAACACCGCGCCGAAGATCCCCTGATACCTCCCACGGTCGCGTGGCGGCACGATGTCGCCGACGATCGCCTGCGTCGTGACCATCAGCCCACCGCCGCCGAGCCCCTGCAGGCCGCGGTAGATGATGAGCTGCGTCATGTCGCGGCTCGAACCACACAACACGGAGCCGACGAGGAACACGACGATCGCCGCCTGCATCACCCCCTTGCGGCCGTAGAGGTCTCCGAGCTTGCCGTAGAGCGGTGTGACGACGGTCTGCGCGAGCAGATAGGCGGTGACCACCCACGAGAGGTGGGCGAGACCACCGAGCTCGCCGACGATGGTCGGCAACGCGGTCGCGACGATCGTCGAGTCGAGCGCCGCGAGCAGCATCGCGAGCACGAGCCCGCTGAAGACGACGAGCACCCGCTTGTGCTCGATGGGCCGGGCGACGGGCTCCGCGGCGGCTGCTGACATCAGGCGGGATGGATTGGCATGCGGGCGGTGGCGTACCGAGCGGCGACCGAGCTGCCGGCGCTCGTCTCGAGTAGGTCGCCGGCCGTTCGAGGCAAGATGAGTGCTCCCGAGCCGCGCGCATCTGGATGTGCATCGCTAGCCGGCGACGGTGGCACCACCCGCCGTCTCGGCGCCATCCGCGGTCACGACGGGAGCCGTCTCCTCCTCTCCCTTCGGCTCAACCGGTCGGTAGCGCAACGCCTCGGCAACGTGCGGCCAGCGCACGGCGTCGGAGTCGTCGAGGTCGGCGATGGTGCGCGCGACCTTCAGCACGCGGTGGTACGCACGCGCCGAGAGTCCGCATCGCTCGGCAGCCGATGCGAGCAGGTCCCGCGCGTCGGCGTCGACCGGCGTGCGCGTGTCCAGCCACCGGCCGGCTGCGTGTGCGTTGCATCGGACACGCGACATGGCCGCGTAGCGTGAGCGCTGCCGGGCGCGCGCACGCTCGACGCGGCTCCGCACCGTGGCCGACGATTCGCCGCCCTGCCGACGGCCCAGCTCGCGCACCGGCACGGCGGCAAGCCGCACCTGCATGTCGATGCGATCCGCCAGCGGGCCCGAGAGGCGCGATTGGTGTCGCGCGATTTCCGACGATGCACACGCACATCCGCCTCGCGGATCGCCGGCGCGGCCGCAGGGACACGGATTCATTGCGCCGATGAGCGTGAATTGCGACGGGAACGCCACCGCCGTGGCCGCACGGGCGATGATCACGCGCCCGTCCTCCAATGGCTGGCGCAACGCGTCGAGCACATGGCGAGGGATCTCCTGCAGCTCGTCGAGGAAGAGCACGCCGTGGTGCGCGAGGCTCACCTCCCCGGGACGCGGAATGCCTCCGCCGCCGATGAGCCCGGCGGCCGACAGCGTGTGATGCGGCGCGCGGAACGGTCGAGCGACCAGGGGCGCGCTCCCGGGCGCGAGGAGCCCCGCCACCGAGTGAATCGCCACGACCTCGAGTGCCTCCTCCTCGGTGAGGGCCGGGAGAATCGTCGGGAGGCGCCGCGCGAGCATCGTCTTCCCCGCGCCCGGCGGCCCGATCATGAGCAGGGCGTGCGCGCCGGCGGCGGCGATCTCGAGCGCGCGCTTGGCCACGTCCTGGCCGACGATCTCGGCGAGGTCGACGGCCTCCGATGCCGGGGAGGCCGGACCGGCGGCGTCGGTCGGCGCCGCGGGCTCGAGCCGCCCGTCGCGCAGCTGCCCCACCAGATCGGCCAGCGTTGCCGGAGCGACCAGCGGGAGGCGCGACACGAGCGAGGCCTCGGCGACGTTAGGCGGCGGGAGGATGAGCGTGGCCGCCCCGGGGCGCCGGCGCCGGCCCGCACCGGCGAGGCGGCGGGCGACCGAGAGCGCGCCGCGCACCGGCCGGAGCGTGCCGTCGAGCCCGAGCTCGCCCACCGCGACCACCGGCTCGAGCGCGGCCGGGTCGAGTTGACCGGTGGCGGCCAGGAAGCCTAACGCGATGGGGAGGTCGAACGAGGTCCCCTCTTTCTTGACGTCCGCGGGGGCGAGATTGATCGTGACTCGACGCGGCGGCACGACGAAGCCGCTGTTCACCAGCGCCGCGCTCACGCGGTCGCGACTCTCCTTCACCGCGCCCGCCGGCAATCCGACGATGGTCCACTGCGGCAACCCCGGCGCGACATGCACCTCGACGATCACATCGTACGCGTCGATGCCGAGCACGGCGGCGGAGCGAACGGCGGCGAGCATGGGGGGACGGTACGCGTGCGCCGCACCCCACGCGCCATCGAAAGACCGCGGCGCGGAGCGAACCGTCCGCGGCGAAGGCTGACGGGCGGCATCCGCCGCGCGTGCGACTGCACCGCCTGGTGCGCCAGCGCATCACGACGTCGCCGCGGCCCAGGAGGTGCGGTGGGCGCCGACACATTGGCGCAGGCCATGGCCGCGGTGAGCGCGACGAGGGCCGACATGGCGATGCACTGGCTGTACGACATCCCGGATTGGCTCCTGGCGGTGCTGGTCGTCGCCACGACGGTGGGGCTGTCCGTCGGCGGGTTCATCGCGACGCGTCCACTGCGCTCGCGCACCGCGAATGATGTGGCGAGCGCGCTGCTCGCCGCGGTGAGTCTCGTCCACGGCATCCTGCTCGCCCTCGTCGCCGTGGCGGCGTGGGGCAACTACACGGCGGCCGGGGACGCGGCGGAGCGCGAGGCGGCCGCACTGGCGAACATGTTCCGCCAGTTCGACGGCTACCCGGAGCCGGCGCGGCAGCGCCTGCAGGCGCGACTGCGCGCCTACCTCGAGCTCCTCATCGGGGAGGAGTGGCCCGCGCTTCAGCGCGGGCAGACCGGCGAGCGCACTGCAGAGGCCCGAGACGCGCTGGCGCGCGAGTGGGCCACCTTCGACCCGAAGGCCGGCCGTGAGCAGGTCCTATACGCCGCGACCGCACGCGAGGTGGAAGCGTTCCTCGACGCCCGGCGGGCGCGCCTGGCGGCCGGCGGCGCGGGGCTGCCGGTGTCGCTGTGGGTGGTCGCCCTGCTCGGCGCGGCTCTCACCATCGGCTGCACGTACCTCTTCCGCATGGAAGACGCGCGGGTGCAGCTCCTGATGACGTCCACCCTCGCGGCATCGCTCGGACTCGTGATCTACCTCATCCTCGTCCTGGATCACCCGATCTGGGGCACGCAGGGCCTGAGTCCGCGTCCATTCGTGGATGTGTTGCAGAGCCTGGCGGGGCGTTAGAGGCTCACGGTGCGCCGCCGCGCATCTGGAAGCGCCGCCAACGAGCGCTCAGCGAATCTGAAGCAGGTGAATGAGCCCGATTCCCAGCGCCACCAGGGAGAGCAGCGATGCCGAGACGGCGGCGACCACGCGCGTACCCGCGCGCGCCACCGAGCGAACGTCGGCGTTGAGGCCGAGTGCGGCCATCGCGATCACGGTGAGGTGCGACGACAGCAGGCGCACGGGACCGACCCAGCTCACCGGTACGATGTCGGCCGCGCGAAGCGTGGCCAGCCCGAGGAACCCGATGATGAACCACGGCACGAGGGCGGTGAGCCCGGGCACGCGGCGCTCGGGTGGTGCGCCGTCGTTCGTCCGAGCGCGCGCCGCATCGCCACGCCTGCGCCGCTCGCGAAGGGCGAAGAGCATCACGACCGGTCCGAGCATCAGCACGCGCACGAGCTTCACCAGCGTCGCCACCTCGCCCGCCAGCGCACTCACCGGGAACGCCGCCGCGAGGACCTGCGGCACCGCGTACACCGATAGCCCGGCGAGCACGCCGTACTGATAATCGGAAAGGCCGAGGAGCCCGATCAGCAGCGGCAGTCCGAGCACCACGACCACACCGAGGATCGCGGTGAACGCGATGGACGACGCGACATCCTCGGCGTCCGCTCCGATCACCGGCGCGACGGCGGCGATGGCGGAGTTTCCGCAGATGGCGTTGCCGCACGCGACGAGCACGGCGAGCCGCGGGCGAAGCCCGAGCACGCGACCGATGCCGATTCCGACACCCAGCCCGATCGCGACGACCGAGATGATCGCGGCCGCGAGCGCCGGCCCCGCGCGAACGAGCAACGGCACGTCCACCGACGCGCCGAGCAGCATCACCGCGACCTCGAGCACCTGCTTGCCGGCGAACCGGATGCCGGTCTCGAACCGCGCTCCGGGCGTCCACGCGAAGCGCACGGCCATCCCCAGCAACAGCGCGACGACGAGTGCCTCGATCACCGGGTGTCCGAACGCGCGCGTCTCCACTGCCGCCACCGCAAGCGACGCCACGGAGACCGCGCTCGCGACCAGCACGCCGGGAAGGAGCCGCCGCCACCTGCCGGCCGGACGGGACGTGCGCGTGGACGCGAGCGGAAGGCTGATGGTCATCCGGCGAACGGTAGGGGCGGATGGGGAATAACTCCAATACATTCCTCTCACTACCTCATAACCATTCGTCATGGCTCTGAATCTGAACGCGCTGCGCGTCTTCGCCGCCGTGGTCGAGCGCGGCGGCTTCTCCCGTGCCGCCGAGTCGCTGCGCGTGAGCCAGCCCGCGGTCTCGAAAGCGGTGCGCGAGCTGGAACGCCAGGTGGGCGTCGAGCTCCTCGACCGCCGACAGCGCACACCGCACCCCACCGAGGCCGGCGTACTCCTGGCGGAACGCGCACGGGAATTGTTCGCCGCGGAGCGAGCGGCCGAGGAGGAGCTACGCGCCGTGCGCGGACTCGCGCGCGGAGCGCTGCGCATTGCCGCGAGCACCACCGTCGCGACCTATCTCCTCCCTGCCCTGCTCGCGGCATTTCGCCGCCGCCACCCCGGGATCTCGCTGTTCGTGGCGAGCACCAACACGCGGCGGGTGGCGCGGCTTCTCGTGCACCGCCGCGTGGAGGTGGCGCTGGTGGAGGGGCCGGTCTCGCATCCGCGCATCGAGGTCGTGCCGTGGCGCGAGGACGAGCTGATCATCGTCGCGCCAGCAGGGCACCCGCTCGCGCGGCGGCGCGCCGTGCCGGCGCGACTCCTCGCCGGCGAGTCGTTCATCGTGCGCGAGCCGGGGTCGGGCACGCGCGCGGTGGCACACGCGGCGCTGCGCGCCGCCAACATTCAGGCGCGCACGGCGCTCGTACTCGGGAGCACCGAAGCCATCAAGCAGGCGGTGGGTGCCGGGCTGGGGCTCGCCGTCGTATCACGCGACGCCTGCGCCGACCAGCTCGCGTCGGGCAAGCTGGCCCAGGTGCGCGTGGCGAACCTCGTCATTCGACGGCCGCTGACGCGCCTCATCCTGCGCGGCACGAAACCCACCGCGGCGGCCGCGGCGTTCGAGAGCTTGTTAGGCTCCGGGAGCTGATCCGGCCCGGCCGTTCACGCCGCGCACGTCACCCGCACCGGCCGCCCCACGTCGAGCGCCGCCGCCGCACGACGGAGCGTCACGAGCGTCACCTCCGGCAGCGCGCCGAGGCGGAACGGAATCCCCCAGTAGCCCGTGCCGGGATTGATGTAGAGCAACGCGTCCTGCTCGCGGTACGCGCCCATCGCGTGCTTCACAAAGGGCGATGCGAGGCTCCACCCGAGCGCCGGCACCGCGAACTGCCCCCAGTGCGTATGGCCGCTCAGAGTGAGTGAGACCCCGCGCGCAGCCAGCGCCGGCCACAACGCCGGATTGTGCGCCAGGGCAACCACCGTCGCGCCGTCAGGCGCCCCCGCCAGCGCCAGGTCCACGTCCGGCGCCACTCGGCTCTGCCCCCGCCGACCACCCGCGGGGTCACCGGTACCCGCCAGCACGAGCGTCGCCCCGCCTCGGCGGATGAGGTGTGCCTCGTTCAGCAGCAGCCGCGCCGGCACGTCGGTGCGCAGCCGGAGCTCCACGGCCTCCCACCCGGCGTAGACATCGTGGTTGCCCGCGATCATGAACACGCCTAACGGCGCCTCCAGGTCGCCGAGCACGGCCGCGTAGGCGGCCACGTCCTCGGCCCGGTCATCGACGAGATCACCGGTCACCGCGATCACGTCGGGCGCCAGCGCACGCACGGCGCGCACCACGCGACCGAGGAACCGGCGCGACGTGTGCGGCCCGACGTGCAGATCGGACACCTGCGCGATGGCCAGTCCGTCGAACTCGGGCGGCAGCCCAGGAATCGATGCGTCCACGCGACGCACCACCAGCCGGCGCGACCCGAGATATCCCACCAGCAGCAACGCTCCCACGCAGGCGAGCACGGCACCGGCCGCAATCCGGCCACCCTCCACCGCGAGGCCGAACGGCGCGCCGATCAGCACGCCCGCCGTGCCAGCTACCGCCGTGAGAGGCAGCAGGAGCTGGGTGTACCAGAACGGCCGGATCACGAGCAGGCGAAATGCCGCGCCGGGATAGAACGGCCAGCCGCGCCAGCGCGCGAAGATGAGCAGCGGGATGGTCGTGTAGAGCGCGAGCGCGCCCACGGCGAGCACCGCGCCCGGGAACAGCCCGCTCGCGAGCATGGCGATCGTGAGCCAGCACGCCGCGAGGTAGAGCGCGACGCGAATGGCGATGACGTGAATCCTCATGCGACGAAAGCTAAGCGCGCCTAGCCGAGCACCGACCGGAGCTGTGTCACCAGGGTCCACGCCCCCATTGCCGCCATTGCGACCGCCACCACCCAGCCTGCCGCGCTCAGCCACGGCGGATGCCGGTAGTCGCCAACGATCGAGCGGCGGCGGGCGGCCACCAGCATCACGCCGAGCGAGATCGGGAGAATCAGCCCGTTCAGCGCCCCCACGAGGATCAACGTCCGCACGGGACGGCCGACGATCGCGAACACCACCGTGGACACGGCGATGAACGCGATGACGAGCTCGCGCCACCGCGCGTCGAGCGTGCCACCGAGCGAGCGCAGAAACGACACCGAGGTGTACGCGGAGCCGACCACCGACGTGATGGCCGCGGCCCACATCACGAGCCCGAACACGCGGTATCCGACGGCGCCGGCCGCGAGGCGGAAGACCGACGCCGGTGGATTCGCCTTGTCGAGCGCGACCCCCTGCGACACGACGCCCAACGCCGCGAGGAAGAGCACGACGCGCATGACCGACGCGACGCCGATCCCCGACCCGGCGGACCGCATCACCTGGCCGAGCCGCGCGCGCCCCGTGATGCCGGCATCGAGCAGGCGATGCGCGCCGGCGAACGTGATGTACCCGCCAACCGTCCCGCCCACGAGCGTCACGATCGTCAGCACGTCCACGCGCGTGGGCGCCACGGTGCGCACGATCGCCTCCGCTACGGGCGGCCGCGACGCAATGGCGACGTAGATCGTGAGCACGACCATCACGAACCCCATCAGTTGCGCGAACCGGTCCATCGCCCGTCCAGCCTCTCGCACCAGGAAGATCCCGATCGCGATGGCCGCGCTGATCATGGCGCCCACGAGGACCGGCGTACCGAGCAGCGCGTTGAGACCGAGCCCGGCCCCCGCGACGTTCCCGATGTTGAACGCCAGCCCGCCGAGCGCGACCAGCGCGATGAGGAGATGCCCGAGCCCGGGCAGCAACTGATTGGCGACATCCTGCGCGCGCCGCTCGGTCACCGCCACCACGCGCCAGATGTTGAGCTGTGCCCCGAGGTCGAACAGGATCGAGATCAGGATCGCGAAGCCGAAGCTCGCGCCCACCTGCTCGGTAAAAACGGTGGTCTGCGTGAGGAAGCCGGGCCCGATGGCCGACGTGGCCATCAGGAACGCCGCGCCGATGAGCACACTCCACACGCTCGAGGAGGTCGCCGCCGCGGGCCGGGGAGCCACGGCAGCGTCGCGCGCCTCGTCGGGCGCCAGGTCGGCCTCGCTCACGCCATGCTCGACGCGCTCGCCCCGCCGGTCGTGGCGGCCGACACCGGTACCGCGCTCGCGAACCGATCGCGGAACCGCTCCCGCAGCACGCTCTTCATGTACTTGCCCGTGCCTGAGCGCGGGATGGACTCGACGCACACGACGTCGTCGGGCAGCCACCACTTCGCGAAGCTCGGCGTCAGGTACGCGCGAATGGACTCGAGGGTGGGTGTACGACCCGCGCGCGGAACGATCACCGCTACCGGCCGCTCGTCCCACTTCGGGTGTGGCACGGCGATCACGACGGCCTCCGCGACGTCGGGATGCGCGAGCAGCGCGCCCTCCAGCGCCACGCTGCTGATCCACTCGCCGCCCGACTTCACGAGGTCTTTCGCGCGGTCCTGAATCGTTATGCACCCACGTCGGTCGATCGACACGATGTCACCGGTGCGGAACCAGCCGTCGGCCGTGAAGCGGTCGGCCGACTCGGGCGAGTCGTAGTACGCGCATGCCACCCACGGGCCGCGCACCTCGAGCTCGCCCATCGTCTCGTCGTCCCAGGGCGCGAGCTCGCCATCGTCGCGGCGCGAGCGAATCTCCACGAACGGCAGCGGAATCCCCGCCTTTGCCCGATACGCGAACTGCGCATCGCTCGGCGCCCGGCCGAGCTCGCTCGTCACCTGGCTCACCGACCCGACGGGACTCGTCTCGGTCATCCCCCAGCCCTGCTGGATGTACAGCCCGTGCCGGTCCTGGAACGCCCGGATGAGCGCCTCGGGTACCGCCGCTCCGCCGACGAGCATCTTGCTCAGCGCCGACAGGTCGTGGCGCGCCGGGTTCGCGTCGAGGTACTGCAGGATGCCGAGCCAGATCGTCGGCACGCCGGCCGCCATCGTCACACGTTCCCGCTCGAACAGCTCGACGAGACTCGCCGCGTCGAGGTGTGGCCCGGGCATCACCTGCCGCGCGCCCGACAGGGCGGCCGAGAACGGTATCCCCCACGCGTTCGCATGGAACATCGGCACCACGGCGAGCACCGTGTCGTGCTCGGTGCTTCCCATGACTTCGGCCAGGAGCGTGCCGAGCGTGTGCAGGCACGTCGAGCGGTGTGAGTAGAGCACGCCTTTCGGCCGCCCCGTCGTTCCCGACGTGTAGCACATTATCGCCGCCTCGTCCTCGGCGAGCTCCGGGTACACGTACGCCGGATCGCCCGAGGCTACGAGCGCATCGTAGTCGATGGTGCCGGGAACGGACTCGCCATCCTCGCTCACCACGATGACGTGCTCGATCGACGTGCGTCCGAGGAACTGCTCGGCCAGCGGGAGCAGTGACTTGTCGACGATCAGCGCGACGTCGCCGGCGTGGCCCGCGATGTAGGCGAGCTCGTCGGGGTGCAGGCGAATGTTGAGCGTGTGCAGCACCGCGCCCGACGACGGCACGCCGAAGTACGCCTCGAGGTGTCGGAGATGGTTCCAGCACAGCGTGGCCACGCGATCTCCGCGGCGCACCCCGAGGCGATCGAGCGCCGAGGCGAGCCGGCGCGCACGGCCGAGCGCCGTGGCGTAGTTCGAGCGCTCGATGGACCGGTCGGCGCGCCGCGAGACGATCTCCTTGTGGCCGAACATCGTCTCCGTTCGGCGCAGCATCGCGGCGATGGTGAGCGGATAGTCCATCATGAGCCCGTCCATGGCCGCCTCTCCGGTTCGAGGACGCGCCGGCGTCCAGCGCCGGCGCGCCACGAACGTGCCCCGCACCGCGAGAGCTGTAAAGGGTGCTCGCGGAACGCGCCGAGTCAGAGCGCGCCGCGCGCGGGCCGGAGGACGGGAATGGCTTCGGCCTCGGGCACCGGGAGAAAATCCTCCCCCGGGTTGATGAACCGGTCCCGCTCCACGCGGTACTGCTTGTCGTAGAGCTGGCGGTAGCGGCCGTTCGCGGCGAGGAGCTCGCCATGCGTGCCGCGCTCGACGATGCGCCCGTCCTCCATCACCAGGATCTGGTCGGCGCTCTCGATGGTGGACAGCCGGTGCGCGATGACGAACGTCGTGCGCCCGCGCCGGAGCGAGCGCAGTCCGTCGCGGATGAGCGCCTCGCTCTCGCTGTCGAGGCTCGACGTCGCCTCATCGAGGATGAGAATGCGCGGGTCGGCGAGAATGGCGCGCGCGATCGCGACGCGCTGTCGCTGGCCGCCCGAGAGCTTCACGCCGCGCTCGCCCACGATCGTGTCGTACTTCGCGTCGAACCGGTCGATGAACTCATCGCAGTGCGCGATGTGGCTCACCGCGCGCACTTCCGCGTCGGTCGCGCCCGGTTTCGCGAACGCGATGTTCTCGCGAATCGTGCCGTCGAACAGGAAGTTGTCCTGCATCACGACGCCGAGATTCGAGCGGTAGTCCCGGAGCCGAAGCGTCGCGATGTCCTGGCCGTCCACGAGCACGCGGCCGGCGGTTGGCCGGTTGAACGCCGTGACGAGCCCGATCAGCGTGCTCTTCCCCGCCCCGCTCGAGCCCACGAGCGCGGTGGTCGTGCCGGCCGCGGTGTGGAACGACACGTCGCGCAGCACCGGTACGCCCGGCACGTATTCGAAGTTGACCTCCTCGAACGTGACCTCGCCCGTGACCTCGGGCAACGGCTGCCGCTGCTCGTCCTCCTGGTCCTCGGTCGGCGTCTGCCGGATCTCACGAATCCGGTCGAGGCCGGCGAACGCCTCGCTCACCTGCGTACCGATCGAGGCGATCTGGACGAGCGGCGCGGCCACGAGGCCGATGAAGAAGATGTACATGACGAAGTCGCCGAGCGTCATCGAGCCGCCGACGATGGACCGGCCGCCGACGATGATCATCAGCACGCCGATGACGCCGACGATCACCGTCGTCGCCGCGGCCACCGCGGAAGTACCCGTGATCGTGCTCGCGATGTTCCGGAACAGCCGCTCGATCCCCTCGGCGAAGATCCCTTCCTCGCGCGACTCGGCGGTGTACACCTTCACCGTCCGGATGCCGCCTAACGCTTCCGCCAGTCGCCCGGTGACCTCGGCGTTGATCTCGTTGCGCTTGCGGAACAGCGGGCGGAGGCGCTTGAACGCCACCGCCATCATGCCGCCGAACGCGAGCAGCACGATGATGGTGGACGCCGTGAGGTGCCAGTTGAGGTAGAACAGCACGCCGAGCGCGATGGTCGCGGTGAGCAGCCCGCCGGCGAGTTGCACGAGCCCGGTGCCGATCAGGTTCCGGATCCCTTCGGCGTCGCTCATCACCCGCGAGATCAGCACGCCGGACTTCGTGGAGTCGAAGAACGAGACGGGCAGGCGCAGCACGTGGCGCTGGATCTCGACGCGCATGTCGCTGATGGCGCGCTGCGCCGCGACGCTCACGATCTGCGACAGGGCGAACGACGTGATCCCCTGCACCACGGTCGCACCGCCGACCGCCAGTGCCAGTGGCACCAGCTTCGCGAGCTCCCGCTTGCCGAGCACGTCATCGATCAGGTACTTGGAGCTCGCCGGCAGCACGAGGCCAGCCAGGCGGTTCACCAGCATCAGGGCGAGGCCGAAGGCCAGGGAGCGCCGGTGCTTCCAGATGAGGGCGCGCGCCTCGGGCCACGCGCGTGCCATGTTCACGCGCGGTCGGGGAGAAGTTTCGGTAGCTGCCATCGGATATCGGCGCTGAGTGAAAATTCCGGGTGACTTGGCACTGCGAACAGGCCGTCGACCCAAGCGACCGCGCGCCGACGATGCCAATGTTGTGGTGAATGCCCGACGGTGGGCTACCTTGGGCGTAGTCCGTCAGCCATCGCGACGACGTTGATCCGCTGCGCGGTGCCTCGCTCCGGTCGCTTTTAGGGCGCGGGCGAACTCTCCAAGCAGGAATGCGGACCCGCCGCAGACACGGAGCTGGCGCGCATTAAGGCCTACGTATCGCCGGAGCATGTTCCTAAAGGCGCTCGCCGAGCCAAACCGCAGCGCGAGCGCTGTGTGTTCGACACTTCTCATCGGATCTTCAAGAATACTCGCTGCTGCTAGCAGGCGGCACCAAGCTACGATAACGTGCGGCTTCGGAAGACCTGCCGCGGTTGAGCGGTTTGTGAGGGTCTTGCGGTCAACACCGACCGCTCGCGCAACCGCAGCGACCTCAAGCGGCTGATCGCCATGGGCAAGGCAATGCATTAGGAACGGCCGCATTCCCGGCCCGACGAGCGGTCCGAGCACGTCGGCAGCACTCGCCATACCGGATCGCTGCCTCGCATCCTTGAGCAAGCGGGGAAGGGCCGCCGCTGTGTCATCTCGCCCGCGAAAGATGATCGCATCCGCTCCTGCTCTCACTAAACAGAGCAGCTGGCGAGTTTGTTCACACGTGCAGTCACAATACACGAGGACGGGCACCGACGGGAATCCAAGTTTGAGCTCGCGGACTAGCGGCGCGGTCGAAGCACCTGTGAAGTCGCGAACCTCAACGATGACTGCCCGAGTGAGCCATCGAGCGACAGCCTGGCGAAGGTCGCCGCCTGATTCGAGAAATATGACGCTGCCCACCTGGCTCAGCGCCCGGCGAAGCTGCATGCGGGAATCGCCGTCGAGTACCATCGCCGCGACAGTCGCGTCGCGCCGACGGAGGCCTCTAGCAGATTCGTTCGGCTGCGACCGGCTTCTCGCGGATGAGACGCGCATGTTGGTGCGAATCGACCACGTTTGCACGTGGGCTCGTTTCTCCCTAGCGCGATTCTACTCGCCCAACCCTATGGGATGACTGCGACCCCACCGGGTTGCGGCGCTCGGGCACAGGGCAACGTGGACACGTGGACACGCCGTGTCAACGCCTCCAGACCGAGCCAAATATTCGAGCCTGGGGTAGGAGCGTCCTCACGATCTAAGCCGAAACGCCGATCGACCGCTCGTCGCACTTTCTTGGCGTGGGAACTGTGGAGCCACGCGAGTAGTCGCCATAAATCCGCGCGCTCAGCACGAGCCCATCGTCGCCGCCGCGTCCACTCTCCAACCAACACCTACTGCCGGTTTGCGTGCGGGACTTGATGCAGAGAAGGCCCGCGGCAGCGCTGGGTCTCGCTACCGCGGGCGAAGTTTGGCCAACATGGTGCGTTCGGAAATCAAGTTGACGACGCCTCGCCAAACCTGACTCCGCACGATTGGGGAACGGCACAACCCGACGGTGGCTGGGTCATGCTCCGTGGCGCTGTCAAACGGGCCCGGCTCAGAACACGCGGGAAAGTCGGCGCGTCGCTGCAAGCGCGCTGCAGGTCCCATCACAAGCTGCGAGCCACATGGGGCCGCACCCTTCCTCCGTCTGCGAGCACATCTCCGGACCGTCGAAACACTCCTCTCCTGGGCAGTCCTGGTACGACACGTTGCATTCGCACACAATCGCGTCAGCGCTGCTGACCGCCGAAATCGCCGGGGTAAGCGCACGTGTGAGTTGCCGCGCATTGAGATAGGACGGCGCCCGCGCGGTTCGGTCGAGCATAACCGCGAGCGTGCGTGTCTGCTGGGGTTCCGGTCCGAGCCGCGAGAACACGGCCACCCGGAGCGCGTTCGGGAACGCGGACGAAACCCGTTGCATGAACGCGTCTGCGGCCTGCTGCCGATCAGCGCGATCTACCGTCGGATCGAAGAACCCATCCAGACCCGCGACGGCCTCGCGTACCATGGCCCGCTGCGTTGCGGTCAGCGGCGACTCCGATTCAAGGAATGATGTGAGATGCTCCCGCCACAGCTCGCGTTGGACTTCCACCGGAAGCGCTCGGAAGATCGCCCTCCGATAGATCATCGAAAAGCCGGAGAGCCCGGCTTCGGTAGTAGGCAGGTCACGCATGTGCGCCGCGACCCACGCGGCGGCAACCACGCATTCCGGCGGCGAGTACACGGGCGCCGGGATTGTCGTGGCGGTGACACCACCTGTCCCGAGGAGCACGAGAGGGGCGATCATGAGAATTCCGGTCCTGAGGGCTGCGTGCATCTTTTCCTCCGGTAGCGGTTCCGCAACACGGGCTCGTGAAGGGCCTGCCGTGTCACCTTAATGCCACGGTGGCTGGTTTGGTCCTTTGGCGCGAGTCCTATTTGGGCAACCGCCGCAACACTAGGGGGAGATCACCGGGCCACACACCTCCTGCCGCTACCCGTGGAGAACAACACCGGCGTTTACGGACCTACTCTAACTAGGCGCCAGCCAGGGCGTCGCGTCCACGCCAGATTTGCTTGGCCAGCGGCTTCGGTGTATCGATTGCCTTGTGCGGCCGAGAACAGTTCCCGTTGTGCGGCGTTAGGCCCTCGCCTAGTGGAGCACCACGTCATGTCTCACCTGCGCTCCGTCACATATGTGTTCTTAGTGGTGCTTTCGGCCAGTACGGCCCTCGCCCAGGCGGCGCGTGTACAGGTCGTCGAGGCGGGCAACTCGCAGCCGATCGCGGGTGTCATCGTCTCGCTTATGCGAGAGGATGGCCGGCGGGTCGAAGGGAGGCTTACCGATACTGACGGCAGCGCCGTGCTTCGGGCCGACACCGTCGGGACGTACCGCGTTCGTGCGGAACGAGTGGGGTTCGAAGCGGCAACGAGTGCTCCGGTGGAGTTACGAGGGGGCGATCAGCTGGTTCGCATCGAGCTCGCCCCGCGTCGGGTTCGCCTCGGCGCTGTCACGGTCAAGGGGAAGCGGCAGTGCGGACACGACGTCGCTCAGGCAGCCAACACGCTCACGTTGTGGGACGAGGTACGAAAAGCGCTCACTGCGAGCGTACTGACGCAGGGCGAGCGGCCCGCGATGCTCCCGGTACGTACCTACTCGCGACTGGTCGACCGACGACTCCGAGTCGAATCAGAAACGACCCACGTACGCACATCGACCGGCGGGTCACCCTTTCGGAGCGCCCCTCCAGACGATCTCGCCCGCAAAGGATTCGTCCGCGACCTCGGGGGGATGGTCTTCGATTTCTACGGGCCCGACGCGGCGCTCCTTCTCTCCGACCCGTTCGTTCGCGATCACTGCTTCTCCATCGTGCAGGGGCAAGGCGAGAACGCTGGACTCGTCGGGCTGGCATTCCAGCCGGTCGACGGTCGTCAGGTGTCCGACATCGCCGGCGCCCTGTGGCTCGACCGTCGTAGCGCCGAACTCCGCTACGTCGATTACCGGTATACGCGCCTTCCGCAGGATGTCCTGGCGGAGCGTGCCGGCGGCCGCGTCGAATTCACACGCTTGCCTGACGGACGCTGGATCGTCGAACGCTGGCAAATCCGGACGCCTCGGCTCGCGACGACGCCGGAGCGACAGATCGGCGGATTCTCCGTCGCACGGCGATACGAGGTGATCGGCTACAAAGAAGAGGGTGGAATGGTGCTGACGCCAGGCGCCCGCGACCTCGCGGCCAATGCCGCTCGACCGCAAGCGGAAGTGGGGTCGGTCGAAGGCGTTGCATACGATAGTCTCCGAGGTACACCGCTCGTAGGAGCGCAGGTGCGGCTCGAAGGGACCGCGGCGCGTGACACGACCGACGCGCTTGGACGATATCGGCTCGGTTCGCCCCTTCCTGGCGAGTACACGCTCTCATTCGAGCACGCGAGATTCGCGGAGCTCGGTATTCCGCCCGTCAGGCTTCCGGTTCGGCTGTCGCTCGGATCCGACTCGCGCGTCGATGCCGGTGTGCCGTCCGCATCGGCGCTGCGCGAGCTCCGGTGCAACGACCCGCGATACTCGCGGCCCGGAAACAATGTCGAAGGGGTGCTGGTGATGGGCGTCGTACGCCACGCGGACGGCGCAGCGGTACCGGGGGCCGCGATCGAGATCTGGTGGAGCGGCTTCGGGTTGCAGCGAAGCAGCGGCATCGTCGCGGTTCAGCGTCATGCCGACACCGTCGAAGTACAGGCCGACAGCCTGGGGGCGTTCGCATTTTGCGGTGTGCCTCGCGAAAGCGACGTAGCAATGCGCGCTGTACCGGACGGGGCGATCGTCAGGCGCACGTACTCGGCCGACGATGTCCTCGCAGAAGTCGTCCTGACAATTGGGGCTCGACTGGATCGACCGGTCGCGATACGCGGCCGCGTCGCTTCAACCAGCGCAGGTCGACCGCTCGGCGGTGCCGAAGTAACGATCCTGGAGCTCTCACGATCGACTCGCACCAGCGATGACGGATCATTTGCGTTCACGTCGGTGCCACCGGGCCGCTACCAAATCATTGCGCGCAGCGTGGGCTACAGCCCAGAGCAACGATCCGTGCTCGTCGATCAATCAGGGGTGGCGGCGCTCACGCTTTCGCTGTCCCCCGTGGCTCCGGAGTTGGCGGGAGTGAGCGTCGAAGCGCGCCGGGTGCTTCCGGGGAATCAGCGCGAGTTCGAGCGGCGTCGAGCGGCTGGGACCGGCGGAACATTTCTTACTCGCGAAATGCTGGCGGCACGCGAGGAGTCAAGACTGAGCGACGTGCTCCGAACGCACGCGAGCGGGGTTCGCTTCGTTGCACTCGCGCGAGGTGGGAAAGCGGCCGCGGGGCAGCGATCGAGCGCGACGATCGACTCGCGGCGCCCTCGCGAGTGCTACATGCAGATAATCCTTGATGGAGTCCGAGTTTTTACCCCGTCTCAGGCCAGTTCGACGAACCCACCCCCGGACATCGACCAGTACGCACCTAACGGGCTCGAGAGCATCGAGGTATACGCCGGCTCGGCGGACACCCCGGTCGAGTACGGCGGGACGGAAGCGACCTGCGGGACGATCGTGCTGTGGACGAGAGATCATTGAGGCAGCATTGCAGCCCGGCGGTTAGGCGGTAGGCGCGCGATCAGCCGCTCGGGCCAGACGCACTAGCGGAGTCTGGGAGCCGCCTGCGCGGTCATGCCCCGGCTCGCACGCGGCCCGCCCGCACCCGGAGCGGCCACTCCACCGTTCGACGTGCGGTGGGTGGTCCCCAGTGCGGCAGCAACTCCTCGATCAGCTCGACCACCGGGTCGCGCCCGATGGCCGCCGCCAGCTTCCGCGTGGCCGACCAGGTGCGGATGTAGCCGGCCAGCTCGTCGAGTGTCAGCTCCGCCGTCATCGACAGAGGCGGCGACGGAATCTCGTCGACCGGCAGCTCGATGGTGCTGTAGCCGGTGTCGACGAGCGTTCGCTCCGGCGCCCAGTGCGCCCCGACCGTTTCCGAGTAGTAGCGTTTGATGACCGCGTCGATCGCGGGATCGATGCGCGTTCCGCCGTAGCTCCAGACGGCGAGCGCTCCGCCCGGCGCGAGAACGCGTCGCACCTCCGCGACGAAACGATCGAGCGGCAACCAGTGGAGCGCCTGTGCGACCGTCACGAGATCGATCGTCCCGCTCGGGAAGCCGCTCGCGTCCGCCAACGCCACCGAATACGCCACCCGCGCATGCGGTGTGGCGTGCGCGAGCTGCGCGCCGCTGGCGTCGGTCGCGATCACCCGATCGAAGTGGTCCGCGAGCGGCACCGCGGCCTGGCCGCTCCCGGTCGCGCAATCCCACGCCACGCGGCGCTCGGCGGGCAACGATGCGACGAATCGGAACAACTCGGGGGGATACTTCGGCCGGAACGCGGCGTACTCGGCGGCGCCCGCGGAGAAGTAGTCCTTGAACGTTGGAGTCGACATGGCGGTGCGCGTCTGGGCCCACGAGGTCGCGCTGGCAGGGCCGCCCGACGGTCGGCTGACACGGCCGGCCAGCGCCGCCCGCGGCGGAGAGCGAACGTCGCTGGAGATGAATAATGTTTGATCGGGGCGGCACCGGAACCCGACCGCGGCCGCCGCTACGCGGCGCACGCTCGCTCGTCATCAACCGTCGGTCGCCATGTCCTCGACTCAACCGCGAAGAGTACCCGTGTTCGTCCCAAAGCTGTTCACGACGCTCAAAGGCTACGACCGCCGGCACCTCCTCAACGACCTCACAGCCGGCGTGATCGTCGGCATCGTCGCGCTCCCGCTGGCCATCGCGTTCGCCATCGCCAGCGGCGTCACCCCCGACCGCGGACTCTACACCGCCATCATCGCCGGCTTCCTGATCTCCGCGCTCGGGGGGTCACGGGTACAGATCGGTGGCCCCACCGGGGCGTTCGTCGTGGTGGTGTACGCGATCGTGCAGCGCTACGGCGTGGACGGGCTCGCGGTCGCGACGCTGATGGCCGGCGTCATTCTCGTGCTGCTGGGGGCCTTCAAGCTCGGCACGCTGATGAAGTTCATTCCGCACCCGCTCGTCACGGGCTTCACGTCGGGCATCGCGGTGATCATCGCGTCCAACGAGATCAAGGATTTCTTCGGACTGCGGATCGACAAGGTACCGGCCGATTTCGTCGACAAGCTCGAGACGCTCTCGCGCCATGTGGGGACCATCAATCCGTGGGCGGTCGGCATCGCCACGTTCACGCTCGTGCTCCTCGTCGTCTGGCGACAGCTCGACTTTCGCATCCCGGGACCCTTCGTGGCGCTCATCGTGACCGCGGCGGTCGCACGCCTCTTCAACCTGCCGGTGGAGACCATCGGCAGTCGGTTCGGCGTGATCGATCTCGCGTTCCCGGTCCCGACGCTTCCGACGATCTCCTTCGCCGACGTACGCAGCCTCGTCGGCCCCGCGTTCACCATTGCCGCACTCGGCGCCATCGAGTCGCTACTGTCGGCGATGGTCGCCGACGGCATGATCGGCGGGCGCCACCGCTCGAACATGGAGCTGGTGGCCCAGGGCGTCGCGAACATCGCCTCACCGCTGTTCGGCGGCATCCCGGCCACCGGCGCCATCGCGCGCACCGCGACCAACGTGAAGAACGGCGGCCGCACGCCGATCGCGGGGATCACACACGCGCTCACACTGCTGCTCATCGTCCTGCTCTTCGGCAAGTGGGCGGCGCTCGTGCCCATGGCCACGCTCGCCGGCATTCTGATGCTCGTCTCCTATCAGATGAGCGAGTGGCGAGCGTTCCGCTCGGAGCTGCGCGGGCCGCGTGAGGACGCCGCGGTGCTCGTCACCACCTTCCTGCTCACCGTCGTCGTCGATCTCACCGTCGCAATCGCCGTCGGCATGGTGCTCGCCGCGTTTCTGTTCATGAAGCGTATGGCCGAGACGACGAACGTCGCCGCGGTCACGCGCGACTTCAGAGCCGACGGCGACGACGCGACCTACTCGGCCCCCGGCGCCATCAGTCGCCGGACGGTACCGCGGCGCGTGGAAGTGTTCGAGATCAGCGGAGCGTTCTTCTTCGGCGCCGCCGAGGCGTTCAAGGAGGCGCTCGGTCAGGTGTCCGGTCGGCCCTGGGTGATCATCATCCGCATGCGCGACGTGAGCCTGCTCGACTCGTCGGGGATGCGGGCGCTGCGGGAGGTGGTGCACCGCTTCCGGCGCGATCGCACGCTCGTGCTGCTCTCCGAGGTGCATGCGCAGCCGCTGGCGGCAATCCAGAACTCCGAGCTCTTTCACGAGTTGGGTGACGACATCTTCATGGACATCGATGACGCGCTCGACCGCGCACGCGCTCACGTATCCACGCGCACGAGCGGGACCACACACGCGGTGCCGGCGCAAGCGCCTCAGTGATCGCGCTGGCACGCGTCCCGAAAACATCACGACGCCGCGCCGAAATCATGTTCGGCGCGGCGTCGTGTGTGCTGGAACGCGCGCTGGCGCGGTGCGCTCAGCCCGGCGGAAGCGAGCGGCGAATCTCCTTGTTTCCGGCCGCCACGCCCAGCCCGACGCTCAGGCCGAACATGATGGCCGTGCCGGCGCCGACGAGCGGCAGCATCCACACGATGGGCGCCGCGATCAGTGCCGCACCGGCGCCCGCGACGACAGGCGCGATGGGACTGTGTGCGGCGTCGACGTAGCGCAGCCGCCGGCTGACGAAGTCCTTCGCCTGCGAGAATCCTATGATGACCGCTGCCGACGACAGCGCGAATGCGATCAGCTCGAACACGAAGCCCCTCCTGGTAATGTCCTCCGGTACCAACTACCCCCTGCGGTCCGTACGGCACGCTTTCGAGAGCGGTTTCGAGCGAGCGCCGAATCGACATGGGGCTGGCCCCGCCGGGCCGGTGCTGTCTAGCATACACCAAATGCGAGCCGTCGTCATCACCCGCGCGGGCGGACCCGAGGTTCTCGAGGTTCGGGAGGTCGAGCCGCCCACCACCGGTCCGGACGACGTGCTCGTCCGCGTGCGCGCCGCGGGCCTCAATCGCGCCGATGTCCTGCAGCGGATCGGAGGCTATCCGGCACCCGCCGGATCGCCAGCCAACATCCCCGGACTCGAGTACGCCGGGGAGGTCGTCGACACCGGCAAGAGCGTGACCGACCTCGCCGCGGGCGACCGAGTGTTCGGGATCGCTGGAGGCGGCGCGCATGCCGAGCTGATCGCGGTGCCTGCAAGCACGGCCGTGCGCATCCCCGGCTCGCTTTCCTGGACGGACGCCGGGGCGATACCGGAGGCGTTCATCACCGCGCACGATGCGCTGATCACGCAGGCCGGGCTCGTTCGCGGGGAAAGAGTGCTGGTGCACGCTGTCGGCAGCGGTGTCGGGCTCGCCGCGATTCAGGTGGTGCGGGCTGTTGGCGCCATCCCGTTCGGTACCTCCCGCACGCCCGACAAGATCGAGCGGGCAGCCGCGCTCGGTCTCGAGCGCGGTGCGGTGATTCACGACCCTGCCGAGCTGGAGGAAGCGGTGCGAGGATGGGCTCCGCAGGGCTTCTCGTTGGTGCTCGACCTCGTCGGCGGCGCATACACGCCGGCGAGTGTCGCGCTGCTCGCTCTGCGCGGACGACTGATGCTGGTGGGACTGGTTGCGGGCTCGAAGGCGGCGTTCGACCTGCGCCGCATCCTCTCGCGGCGCATCAGCCTCATCGGCACGGTGCTTCGATCGCGCTCCACCGATGAGAAGGCGGCAGCCACGGCCGCCTTCGCACGGGATCTCGGTCCGCTGTTCGAGACCGGCGCACTGCACGCCGTGGTGGACCGCGTCTTCCCTCTGGCAGACGTCGCCGACGCACACCGCCGCCTCGAATCCAACGAGTCCTTCGGAAAGGTCGTGCTGGTGCCGTAACCGGTCCCTGGGACGGGTCGGCGGGACCACGCGCCCCTTGCGTGCCGCGGCCGGACCATCTCGCGCGCGTCTCGTACCAGCCACGGCGCGCCTCGTCACACCGGCCGGGCGCGGCGCCGCGCCCGGCTGTCATACTGCAAACGAGTTCATCGGGCGCGCTCAGCGCCCCGGCACGTCCCGCGACAACGTCATCGCTCGTGACAACGCGGAGGCAGCTTTGGCCCGAGATACGTTCGTGCTGGCCGCGGTGTTGGCGTTGGAGGGGCCGTTCTTTCCCACGTCGCTGGCACCGCCGACGCCCCGGGCCGACAGCCGTCGATGCTCCATCGGGGGCGCGAGTACGCAGAGTGACTGCGCCCTCATCGGCGCGCAGTGGGTGGTCACCACGGCGGGGGCCGTAGCCGCGGCGCGCACGACGGGCGGCAGGTTGCGCGTTCACATCGGTGACGACGAGTTCGCGGTGGAGCAGCTCGTCTACCACCCGAAGTGGAATGGCGGCCCCAGGTTCGATGTCACGTTGCTCAAGCTGGCGGACCGCGTGCCCGCCTTTCCGCGGCTGCCCCTGCCCGGCGAGCTCCCGGTGAACGTGACGCGCATCGCCCAACACGCGCTGGAGCACCGCGTGTGGGTGTCGCAAACGATCGGCCCGTCGCCGCTGTGGGATGCGCGGGGATGCGCGACGGCCGTCGCGAGACGGTCCGCACTGTTCATGCGCGTACGTACCCTCGTCGGGGTCTGGTCCGGCCGCACGAGTAACGATTGAGTCGCGCTTACGGCTCCTCGGCGACGAACGCCAGGCGATCGCCGCGCGGGCTCACCGCGAGGCGGGTGATCGACCGTACACCGCGACCCGAGAGGTCGGCGACCGTGCGCCAGTCATCGCCCGTCTGTCCGGACCACCACAACAGTGTGCTTCCACGCCCACACAGCACGGAGCCGCTGGGGAGCCACGCGTAGTCCTCGACACCATCGGGCAACCGGACGAGTCGCGTCGCCTGTCGGGTTCCGACATCCAATGACTCGATCCACCACTCGGTAGGCGCCACCTTCCGCACGAAGCTCACGCGCCGCGTCCCGGGGATGCGATGCAGCGACCGCCCGATGTTCGTGGCGATGGTGTCGGCGGAGCTGGTCCGCGAGTCCGCGAGCTGCAGCGTATTCGGCGAGCCGAGCACGAACAGCGCCAACATGCGATCATCGGCCCACGCGTGATAGCCGACCGGCTTGACCCGTTCGAGAATCACGCTCGGAGCACCGCCATCGAGCGGAAATCGCCACAGCCGCTGCGCCGAGTCGCGCTCCACCCGAACGACGGAGATGGCCCGCCCGCCCTCGATGGGCGTGGCCGAGTATTCGCTCTCGGGCGCCGTGGTCGTGACGCGTGAGAGCCGCCGCGTCGCGAAGTCGTAGCGGTAGATGTCGGCCTGCGCATCGTCCCGCACCGATGTGAACAGAACCCCCGACCCATCATCGAGGAACGCCGGCTGGTTGTCGTAGCCCGCCCGATTGGTGATGTTCATGGGCGACCCTATGGTGGGCACACCGTCGCGCACCGTGAGCGGGGCGAGATAGACGTCCGGCGATCGCGGAGCCGTGCGCACGCGGGGCGCGGGCTGTTGCGCGCTCGCGGCCGTCGCGGCGACGCCCAGCGCGCAAATGGCGGCGATGAGACGCGAGCGGGCGGCGCGTTCGCCGTTCGCGAGTGCGCGCGAAGCGAACACGGCGGGAATTCGGGGTACCAGGGTGTGGCGATTGGGCGGCACGGTCGGCTCGGGAGGGTTCACGCCGTTACGAGCGTCGCGATTGGGGCTGGAGTGGAAAGCTCGCCACGGCGTGAGCATGGTACGATACGGGTCGTCGGCCGCGCAACACATCGGTCGAGCTTGCTCTTGCCGGAACGGGCGTGGTATGGCGCTTGCCCCCGCAAGCTGGCGGGAGGCCAGCGGTTAGGCACTCGCCACGAACAGAACACGGAGATCCACATGCGTCGGGTCGCGGGAGCGGGAACGCGGTCGATGATGCTCGCTGCCGCGCTGGCGGTGGCGGCGCCGTCCATGGTCGAAGCGCAGTACTTCGGGCGCAACAAGGTGCAGTACGAGAAGTTCGATTTTCGCGTCCTGAGGACGCCTCACTACGACATCCACTTCTACCCGGCCGAGTCGCTGGTGACCGCCGACGCCGCGCGCATGGCCGAGCGCTGGTACTCGCGGCTGTCGGGCATCATGCGACACAACTTCAACCGGAAGCCGCTCGTCTTCTACGCCGACCATGCGGACTTCGAGCAGACGAACGTCATCGGCGGACTCATCGACCAGAGCACGGGGGGCGTGACCGAGTCGCTCCGCAGCCGCGTCGTGATCCCGTTCACCGGGGTGTACTCGGACAACGACCACGTGATCGGCCACGAGCTGGTGCACGTGTTCCAGTACGACATCGCCGCAGAACCGACGAGCGGCGGCTTCGCGGGATTGAACCAGCTCCCGTTATGGCTCATCGAAGGGATGGCCGAGTACCTCTCGCTGGGGCGTCAGGACCCACACACGGCGATGTGGATGCGCGACGCCGCGCTGCGCAACGACCTGCCCTCCATCAAGAAGCTCACGACCGACCCGCGCTACTTCCCGTATCGCTACGGTCAGGCGCTGTGGGCGTACATCGGCGGCAAGTGGGGTGACCAGGCGGTGAGCGAGGTCTATCGCGCATCGCTGCGCGGCGGGTGGGATGCGGCGTTGCGACGCGTGATCGGTGTCTCGAGCGATTCGCTCTCGGTGGAGTGGCTGTCGTCGATCCGGGCCACGTACACGCCACTCATGGAAGGACGCACGCGTCCTCAGGACGTCGGGCAGACACTCATCGGCAACCGCAAGGAGCCGGGCGAGATGAACCTCGCGCCGGCACTCAGCCCCGACGGGAAGTGGGTGGCGTTCTTCGGGCGGCGTGGCCTGTTCACCGTCGACCTGTTCGTCGCCGACGCCAACACCGGTGAGGTGGTGAAGAAGCTCACCGGGCCGAACACCGATCCGCACTTCGACGCGCTCAGCTTCATCAGCGCGTCGGGCTCGTGGTCGCCCGACGCCCGCAAGCTCGCGTTCATCGCCTTCCAGGAAGGCGACAACCGCCTCGTGATCTTCGACGTCGGATCGCGTCGCGAGGAGCGCACCATCGCCCTCGGGGGTGTCAGCGCGATCAACGACGCGGCGTGGAGCCCCGACGGAAACTTCATCGCCATCAGCGGCTTGGCCGGGGGGATCAGCAACCTCTATCTCCTCGACGTGCGCAACGGCCAGGTGCGGCAGCTCACGAACGACCGCTACGCCGAGCTGCACCCGGCGTGGTCGCCCGACGGGTCGACCATCGCATTCGCCACTGACCGAGGACCCGCGACGAGCTTCGAGCGGCTTCAGTATGGCGAGATGAACCTGGCACTCATGGATGTCGCGAGCGGGAACGTGCGCACGCTCGAGATCTTCACCGGCGCGAAGCACATCAACCCGCAGTATGCTCCAGACGGTCGCAACCTCTACTTCGTGTCCGACCGCGAAGGGTTCAGCGACATCTACCGCCTCGATCTCGCGAGCAACGAGGTGTTTCAGGTGACGCGGACCGCCACCGGCGTGAGCGGCGTGACCGCGCTCTCGCCCACGCTCAGCGTCGCGCGCCAGACGGGCCGCCTCGTATTCTCCGTATTCGACAACGGCGGCAACGTCATTCATGCCCTCTCGCCCGAGGACGCGCGGGGGGTACCGGTGACGCGCCTCGCGGCGCAGGGTGGCATCCCGGCCGCCGGCATTCTCACCCCTGTCGATGCCGTGGGGCGGAGCATGGTCCAGGCCTATCTCGCCGACGCCACGACAGGGCTCCCCGCCACCACGCCGGGCCGGGTATCCGACTACAAGCCGTCACTGTCGCTGGCGTATCTGGGCGCCCCGACGGTCGGCGTCGGCGTGAGCACCAGCAGCTTCGGCAGCGGCATCGCCGGCGCGGTGTCGGCCGGCTTTTCCGACATGCTCGAGACGCGCGAGGTCGGGGCGGCGCTCGCCGCGCAGGGAACGCTCAAGGACATTGGCGGCGATGTGTACTACAAGAATACCAAGCGCCGCTGGAACTGGCTGACGGACCTCAGTCACATTCCGTACCTGACCGGGTTTCAGTCGATCAACAACGACGTCGTCGAGAACACTCCCGTCGTGCGCGTCGACCAGGTGTTGCAGCGCATCTTCGTCGATCAGGCGGCGTTCACCACACAGTATCCGTTCTCACAGACGCGCCGCGTCGAATTCACGGCGAGCTACATCCACTACGGATTCGACAACGACGCCGAGTCGTTCTTCTTCTTGCCTAACGGGCAGTTCCTCGGACAGCAGAACAGTAACATCCCGGCGCCGTCCGGAGTCGGCTTCGGGCAGGCATCCCTGGCACTCGTGGGCGACTACTCCTACTTCGGGTTCGCGTCACCCGTGGCCGGCGGACGCTACCGGTTCGAGGTCTCGCCCGCGGTCGGCCAGATCACCTTCACGACCCTCCTCGGCGATTATCGTCGGTACTTCTTCGCCCAGCCGTTCACGTTCGCCATGCGGGGGCTCTACTACGGACGGTTCGGCAGGGATGCCGAGAGCGGTCGGCTGTCGCCACTCTACCTCGGGCAGGAAACGCTCATTCGCGGGTACGACGTCAACAACTTCGATCCGGGCGAGTGCACGCAGACCGGCAATCAGAACGCGTGTCCGGAGTTCGACCGCCTGCTGGGCAGCCGCATCGGCGTCGCGAACTTCGAGATCCGGTTTCCGCTCTTCGGCGTGCGCGAGTACGGCCTCATCAACTTCCCGTACCTTCCCACCGAGATCGCCCCATTCTTCGACGCGGGCGTCGCATGGGCGAAGGGCGAGCCGACGGACTTCAAGTTCGCGCGCCGCTCGACCGATCGCATTCCGGTGTTCAGCACAGGCGTGAGCGCCCGGATGAACGTGCTCGGCTACCTGGTGCTCGAGGCGTTCTACGCGTACCCGTTCCAGCGCCCGGACAAGGGGGGACACTTCGGATTCGTCCTCTCGCCGGGGTGGTAGCGGGCTGAACATGGAACCGGGCCCGGCGGCGCGAGACGCTCGCGCCGCCGGGCCTCACGCATCAGGGCGCGGTCGCCGGCGACTCGCGCGCCTTTCGCACCATCTCGCGCACGTCGGCGAGCAGCGTCGCGACATCGAACACGACGCCATCCTTGATGGTGTATTTCACGCCGCCGCGCTGGACGAGGCGCCCGTTCTCCTCGACCTGTAACCCGGTCGCGTAGAGCACCTTCATGTTGTGCAGCGGGTTGCCGTCCACGATGATCAGGTCGGCCTTGAAGCCGGGACGCACCACGCCCGTATTCGTCAGGCCGAGGAGCTTCGCGCCATTCGACGTGGCGTGCTGGATCACCTCGAGTGGGTGGAATCCGGCCTCCTGCTGCATCTCCATCTCGCGGATCGTCGTGAACCCGTAGAGCTGGTAGATGAAGCCGGCGTCCGAGCCCACGGTGACGTTGCCGCCGCGCCGCGCGTACTCGCGCACCCACCGCATCCAGATGCGATAGTTGTTGCGCCACATGACCTCGTCGGCGGTCGTCCAGTCGAAGTGGTACGACCCGTGGCGCGCCGCGTCGGGCTCGAAGTTCTGCATCACCTGCGGCAGCGCGTAGTCGTGGAACCACGGCTGCGTTCGTGCCCGCTGCAGGTCCCGGTTCGCCTCGTAGATGGCGAACGTCGGATCCCACGTCATCCCGTGCGCGAGCATCGTGTCGAGTACCGCCGAGAGCCGCGCCGAATCGGCCTGCCGCCAGATGTCGCCCGCCCAGCGGAATCGATCGAGCTCGTTGTCGTAGTTGTAGGAGTCCGGAAAGTTCTGGGGTCCGGGCGTCGCCGCGTCGGGAATCCCGTACCAGTGCTCGATGCTGCGCACGCCGAGTCGGGCCGCACCTAACGCGTCGAGCTCCTGGATCTTCATGTCCGTCGCGATCGGCAGCCCCTGCCGCTTCGCTTCGTCGGCGATCGCTTCCCAGACGTCTGGGCGATTGATGAACACCTTGAGCCCTTGCGCGCCCTGCTGCTTGAGCCGCCGCACGAGCGTACGCGCCTCGTCAGGGGTGTTTGCCGCGGCCACCGCGTACGGCACGATCGTCGGCGCCGCGATGCGGTTCTCCGCCGACAGCCGCGCGTGCGCGACGATCGTGTCGATCCCCTCGGTGGAGCCGGGGTCCCGCACCGTGGTGATGCCGTGCGCCAGCCACAGCTTGTAGACGTAATCCTTCGGCATCGGCTTCCCCGCCCGGCTGAACTGGATGTGGCCGTGCACGTCCACGATCCCGGGCATCACCGTCATTCCCGTCGCATCGATCACCCGATCGGCTCGCGGCGCCAGCGGGCCTTCCCCCGGGATGCTGCTGCCCGAGAACTCGACGGCGCGGGACGCCTGGATCGCGACGATCGTGTTTCCCTGCACCAGAATGTCGAACGGCCCGCGCGTCGGATTGCCGGCGCCATCGATGACGTTCGCGTTGCGTATCAGCAGCCGTCCGTAGCGCTGCCCGGACGACGGCGCGGGTGGTTGCGCGCTCGCGGCAAACGGCGCGGCGCACACGCTGAGCGCGGCCAGCAGCACGGCCGGCGCGAGCGAGAAGCGGCGAGAGGTAGGCATGGCCATAAGGTGCACCGCTCCCTGTCCGTTGACGAGAGGGTTCGATGCGGGCCTCGTGACGGCCGCCGACGGTGATTCGCGAGCTCAGCGGGTCACTGGAACGAAAGCTGCGCGACCGCGACGCCGATCGGCTCGCGCACGGCACCGCTCACTCGATCGAACCGCTTCGACCATGACTCACGCTCGCACCCTGCTCCGCGTGGTCCTCGCGCTGGCCACGCCACTCACCCTCCTGGCGTGCGGCGATGATGATTCGCCCACCGGGACGGGCGGGAGCAGCTCGCGCCTCGCCTTCGCCTCCGACCGCGACGGCAATCTCGAAGTGTACACTGTCAACGCCGACGGCTCGGACGTGCGCCGCCTCACCAACAGCGCCGGCGACGACGGCGAGCCCGCGTGGTCGAGCACCGGGCGGATCGCGTTCACGTCCACGCGCGATGGCAACGCCGAGATCTACTCCATGAACGCCGACGGGTCCGACGTGCGGCGGTTGACGAACAACCCCGCCGACGATGGGCTCCCCGCCTGGTCGCCGAACGGTGCACGCATCGCCTTCGCGAGTAATCGCGACGGTAACTTCGAGATCTACGTCATGAACGCCGACGGGACCGGCCAGACGCGACTCACGACGAATGCCGCCACCGAGAGCGGGCCACGGTGGTCGCCCAACGGGGCACGTATCGCGTTCCACTCCGACCGCGACGGCAATTTCGAGGTGTACGTGATGAACGCGGACGGCACCTCGCCCACCCGCCTCACGAACAACCCAGGTGTGGATCTGTTCTCGTCGTGGGCGCCCGACGGGCAGCGGTTCGCGTTCCAGACGTCGCGCGACGGCCCGACCGAGATCTACACGATGAACCTCGATGGCACCGGCATCACGAGGCTCACCCAGAACACGGCCATCGACAACTACCCCATGTGGTCGACCGACGGGAAGCGAATCGCGTTCCACTCGAATCGCGACGGCAACTTCGAGATCTACTCGATGGCGTTCGATGGCACCGATGTCGTACGCGTGACGAACTCTCCGGCGTTCGACGTCTTTCCCGCGTGGCGGCCCTGACCGGGCGGCGCTAGCTTGACGTGGCACGCACGGTCCAACGTGCGACTCCCGCGCCGGCATGGCTTCGCTTCACCGCTCCGCACTCTCCCGCCGCATCCTCCTCGTCGACGCCGACGCGTTCTTCGTCGCCGTCGCGCGACTCGTCGATCCCGAGGGAGCCGGACGCGCCCGGCTGCTCATCGTGGGCGGCGCGCCGGGAAGCCGCGGCGTCGTGTGCTCGGCGTCGTACGAAGCGCGGCGATTTGGCGTTCGCTCCGCCATGCCGATCACTCGGGCGCTGCGTCTCTGCCCCCAAGCCGTGTACGTGCCCGTGCCGCGCGCGGCGTGCTCGCGGAAGAGCCGTGAGATAGCGGCGGTGCTCGAGCGGTTCGCGCCAGTGGTCGAGTGCGCGAGCATCGACGAGTGGTATCTCGACCTCAGCGGGACCGAAGGTGTGTACGCCAGCCATTCGCTCGCCGGCGTGGCGGAGATGATCCGTGCCACCGTGAACGCCGAAACGGGCCTCGGCGTGTCGATCGGCGGGGGCACGTCGCGGCTCGTCGCGAAGCTCGCGGTGGAACTCGCGAAGCCCAGGCCCGATCGCCCGGCGAGCGGCGTGTTCGTCGTCGACCATGGCGGCGAAGGCGTGTTCATGCAGCGATTCGCGCTCGGCGACCTGCCCGGCGTCGGCCCGAAATTCCGCGAGCGGCTCGAGCGTGTCGGGCTGCGCACCGTCACCGACGTGCTGCCGCACGACGTGGCCGCGCTCACGCGCCTCGTGGGGGAGCGAGAGGCCACCTGGCTCTACGAGCGCGTTCGCGGCATCGATGACACGCCGGTCGCGGCCCGCGACCGGCCGAAGAGCATCAGCCGCGAGGACACGTTCGCCACCGACCTGACGAGCGACGATGACCTCGAGCGCGAACTCCTGCGCCTCGTCGTTCGTGCCGCGTCCGATCTGCGCGAGCAGAACCTCGCGGCGCGCACCGTCACCGTGCGGCTACGTGACGCCGACTTCGTCACGCGACAGGCGAGCCGCACGCTACCCGAGCCGGTAATCGCGGACCGCGTGATCTACGCTACGGCGCGCGCATTGCTCGCGCGACTCCGGCGCGAGCGGCGGGTCAGCGCGCGCCTCCTCGGCGTGTCGCTGTCGTCGCTCGATGTCCCCGACCGCACGGCGCAGCTCTCGTTGTTCGAGACGCCGGCGCCATCGCTCGAGACGGCGCGCGACCGGGCGCTTGCCGGCGCCGTCGATCAGCTTCGCGCCAGGTTCGGACCGGGGGCCATCGTGCCAGGCCGCCTCACGCGGCGTTCGTGACGCCGTCGCGGCGCGGCTGACTCGCCGGACTACCGGACGCGCAGCTCTTCCGCCCCGACTACCGCGTTCGCCGACGCCGCGTCGAAGCCGTGCCGAACGAGCCCCGCGGCCAGTTCGGCACCCGTCAACGAGCCGACCCGGCCGGCCAGCCGCCGCGCACCGGCGAGTCGCGCCACGCCGGCCGCGGCGTTCACCAGCGCGGCCGCCACGTGCTCCATCGGCCGCGACTCGTCGCGACCAGGGCCGGTGATGAGCGACGGGCGAGCGATCGTGTACGGCAACCCGCTGGCGCGCAGCATCGATTCCGCACGCCATCGCGCGACCAGGTACCGATTGGACGTGTGCTCGCGCACGCCGAGCGACGACAGGTAGACGAACCGGGGCGCGCTCCCCGAGGCCACCGCGGCACGGATGAGCATCGCGGTGAGCCCGTAATCGATGGTCTCGTAGCTCTCGACGATACCGCGTGACGCCGACTCCCGGCGCCGGGCCCGCGTCGTTCCGAGCAGCGAGAACACGTGCGTCGGCTGCAGCGCCGTCAGCGTGCTCGCCATCGCCGCGTCGGTCCACGGCGTGCTGTCCACCGCGGCGCCCGCGGCGTCGAAGCGCTCGCGCCATTCCTCGAGGCGAGCCGAGTCGGGACGCACGTGCGCGACGGTCCGCACCCCGCGCGCGACGAGAATCCGCACCACCTCACGCCCCGTGTAGCCGGTGGCGCCCGCCACGAATGCGATCTGCACGCCGATGTGCGCGATGGAGGGGAAAGGAGTGAACTGGTCTCGCGCTTACGCCGTTCCCACGGCGCGCGATGGCGGCGACGCTTCGTCAGCGCGTCGCACTCGGCAACCCCGCGGTGAGCGCGTCCTGCACGCGCTCGATCAGCCGGCCGTTGTCGCTCACGAGTACGGCCGCGAGGTTGTTCGACGTGATCAGCGTGGGCGCGACTTTCCACGGGCCAGCGGCGCCGGCGCGCGCGACCGTGACGGTGTCGATCGCCGCGACGGCACGCTCGCGATCGCGCGCGGACGGAAACACGTAGACGTAGAGCTCGGCCGCGCCGAGCGTATAGCGGGCTCCCTCGACCGGGAATACGCCGCCCGGCGCTGCGCCATCGTGAACCGGGCGGTACCCCGCATCAGTGAGACGCTTCTCGACCTTGCACGTTCGCCACTCACCCTCGAGCGGACACGTGTTTTCGGGTGCGGGCGTCGGTCGCGAGGCGGCGGACGTGCTCCCTGCGCCGCTGTCTGCGGTGGCAGCGGTCGGCGGCGGCGCTGGTGCAGCGGCCGCCGCCGAGTCGCGGGGCGTGCGCTGCTCGCCGCCGCAGGAAGCGGCTACCGCGACGACGAGTGCGAAAGCGCACGACAGCGGAACACGACGGCTCGCCGACCGTCGCACCCGGACTGCGGGAGTGGCGAGCGCCGTGTGGCTCACTCGAACGCCGATCCGAACCCTGCGGTGGCGTCGAGCTCGAAGCGCGGGATCTGCGCGTCGAACGTCGAGTCGTCGGCGCGCACGAAATGATAGTCACCTTCCATGTGGCCGCTCGGCGACTTGAGGATCACGAAGCTCTGATACTCGTGAACCTTCCCGGGCGCGATCACCGGCTGCTCGCCGATCACTCCCTCGCCCTCGACGAAGTTGTCCTCGCCGATGGAGTCGTGAATGCGCCACCGGCGACTGAGCAATTGAGCGGCCTGCTCACCCACGTTCTCGATTCGGACGTAGTAGGCGAACACGTAGTGGCGCGCGTGCGGTCGCGACTGTTCCGGCAGGTACGTCGGCCGGACGGTGACGCGAATGCCGTGCGACTCGCGGTAGAAAAACGGGCGGCGGGACATGCTTCCGGAAGTTAGGGACGCAGCCGCGAATCGGGAATCGGGTAGAGGGCCGGCGACCGTGACTCGGGGCTGCCACCGCTTGCCGCACGCTGGAGCCGCTTGCGGAAGCCGCGCGCGGGAACCGCTCGCGACCCGCTACCCTGCACGCAGCCAGTCGCGCACCACTCAGCTTCGGTTCCCCGTTCCCGTTTCCCCGTTTCCCCGTTTCCGCTTCCCCGTTCCCGGCTCGCTGTTCCCGTCTACACCCCTCCGTACCACTCGTACCCGCGATCGCTCCAGTAGCCGCCCGAACTGCTCGGCAGGAACAGCACCCGCGTCAGGTACTTCGTGTTCTTGTAGCCGAGTTTCACCGGCGAGTGCACGCGTGCCGGCGCGCCGTGGCCCGGGCCGAGCATGTGGCGGTCCATCCCGTACGCCACGAGCGTCTGAGGGTGGAGTGCGCTGTCGATGTCCCACGACTCGTGATAGTCCGAGTCGAATGACTGAAAGTCGACGTACTGCGCGTCGGATGTCGCGCCGGCCAGGCGCGCCAGCTCGCTCACCCGCACGCCGGTCCACTCGGCGCGCGCGGTCCACCCTTCGACGCAGAAATGGTCGACCTTCTGCGTCACGCTGCGAAGTCGCATCAGATCATCCAGCGTGAGCGACAGTGGATTGCGCACGGCGCCCCCTACCTCGAGCCGCCACGTGCCCCGCTCCGCGGCGTTCCACACCGGCATCGTATCCGACACGAAGTACCGCGGGAACGAACGGCCACTCAGCCGCGCGCCGGCGGCGACACGATCGCGCGATCCGGACCTGAAGATCCAGCGCTCCAGCTGTTCGTTCTTTCGCTCCGCGAACTCGAGCAGCGATCTCGCGTTGCGCGGACCGAACGAGTCGCACGCGCCGAGCACGGCACCGGCCACCGAGCCGGCGCCGAGCGTGAGGAATCGCCGACGATTCATGGTTCGCTCTCTCCTGCGTGCCCCGTGGCCGCCGGGGCGGCGCGATGCCAGTAGAATGGACGCGCATTGCGGGCCTCGGGAGATTTGGCCGGGTTGTACCCACCCGTGATCATCGACCGCAACGAATACGGATCCACTGCGAACACCATGATCACGTGCACCACCGAGAGGAGCACGAGCCCCAGCATGACGACGAAGTGCCAGTAGCGCGCCCACACGTAGCCGCCGAACAGCGAGGTGAGGGGAGCCAGTTGCACAGGCTTCCAGATGGCGAGCCCGGTGAGCACCGCCAGGACGCCCAGCACCGTCATCGTGAAGTATGCGGACTTCTGCAACGCGTTGTGCTTACCCTGATGGGGATGGTTGCGCCGGACGAACAAGTAGAACTTGACCATCTCCCAGCTGTCGCGCGCGTCGCCGCGCCGGGGCGTGAGATCACGCCATTCCCCGTGCAGGTAGATGAACGCGAGATAGACCAGCCCGTTCGCGAACAGCAGCCACATGGCCGCGAAGTGCCAGTTGCGCGCGCCGGCCAGCCAGCCGCCGAACGTGAGCTCCGCCGGAATCGGCGTGCCCGCGAAGGGATAGCAGCAGAACGTCTCGCCCTTCCGCGCGAACGCCGGGTACGCGTTGAAGATCCGCAGCCCGCTCGCGACCATCAGGCCGAGCGCGACGACGTTGACCCAGTGTGTGACCCGCACCACCCAGTGATGGCGTGGCCGCCTCCCTGTGGCGGGTGTCCGCTCCTCTCGGTCCATGGCGCCGCCCGAGTCGCTCGTCGCGACGTTCGGGCTGCCTAACGGTGGTTCAGCCCCTACCGTCATTGCGTTTCCTCCGCCCGGATGTCGACGCGAGGCGCCGGCCGCCCCACGCCTGTCGAGCCCTGAGCAGACGCCACCGGTCACCGAATACGCTACGACGCGGCGAGCACGGTCGGAACCCGCACACCCGGACCCCGCACCCGTTTGACCCTCGCCCGGCGGCGACAACGTCCGCGTGCCGGTGAGAATACCGCGGCACGCGGGCAGGTTCCCAACCGCGACCGGCAGACACCCAGCCGCCTCGGCGGTCCTGGCATCGCTCGGATCGACCCCAGCCCGACGTGACTCGAGTCACAGCTCAACAGTCACTCGTGGAATCACCCGACGCCGCATGCCGACTCGCCTCGCCTTCGCCCTCGCCGCCTGCACGCTGCTGCTGATGCGCACGCCGCTTCCGGCGCAGCAGCCGGCGTCCCCGAGCTCGAGCGTGAGCGCGGACACCGCGCTTCGTCCGCTCCTGGCCGATTCGAGCCGGCGACCGACGGGTCCGAGCATCGATGCCGCGCAGGCGGGTGTGCGGAGTGCCCGCGGTGATCGACTTCCGATGGTCTTCTACGGAGCGCTCGCCACCGCGGCGGTGACCGTGGCCGTGCTGCACGTGGACCCCGATTCGGGGGGCTATCGCGACGGTTGGACCACGGCCACGGACTTCCCCGACAAGGCGGTGCACGCCCTGGCCGCCTGGGCCATCACCAACGTCGGCATAGACCTTGGCGCGCGCCCCCGATACGCCGCGCTCGCCGTGTGCGCCGCCGGCACCGCGTTCGAGTTCGCGCAGGGCTACGCGTCGCCCTACGACGTTGCCGCCGATTGCGCTGGCGCCACGGGGGCGGCCCTGTGGCAGGGCTGGCGCGCTCGCCGGCGCGCTCGCAGCGCCGGCACCACCGCCGCCTCGCGCTGAGGCAGACTACCGGCGCGCGCCGCGCCTGTATTCATTTCGCTCCGGCGGGCCGCTCGCATGCCCGCGTTTGGCGCCGACGCGGCCACGTCAGCCGCTCGGCTCCGATCCATCACCGAGCGATGAGGGAGCAATGGCGGACGAGATCGATTACAAGCTGATCGGCGATGACCTGCAGGGCGTCATCATCACGCTCGATCCCGGCGAGGCCGTCGTCGCCGAAGCCGGCGGCATGATGTACATGCAGGACGGCATTCGCATGGCGACCAGCCTCGACATGACTGGGCGCGGCGGTGGCAAGCTGTTCGACAAGCTCATGTCTGCCGGGAAGCGCGTGTTGTCCGGCGATTCGTTCTTCGTCACGTGGTTCACGAACGAAGCCTCACGCCGGCGCGACGTGGCGTTCGCCGCTCCCTACCCGGGAAAGATCCAGCCGATCGATCTCGGCGAGATTGGCGGAACGCTCATCGCACAGAAGGACTCGTTCCTCTGTGGCGCGCGCGGCGTCGACGTGAGCATCGCCTTCTCGCGTCGGTTCGGCGCGGGGTTTTTCGGCGGTGAGGGGTTCATTCTCCAGAAGCTCACCGGCGACGGCCTCGTCTTCCTGCACGCGTCGGGCACGTTGCACACGATGGATCTCGCGCCGGGCGAGGTGCTGAAGGTCGACACCGGGTGCCTGGTCGCGTTCCAGCCGTCCGTGGATTACGACATCCAGACCGTTCCCGGCGTGAAGACCGCGCTGTTCGGCGGCGAAGGGCTCTTCTTCGTGAAGCTCACCGGACCCGGGCGCGTCATCCTGCAGACGCTCCCCTTCTCGCGACTCGCGGACCGCATCATCGCCGCAGCTCCGCGCGCCGGCGGCTCGCGTCGCGAAGAGGGTGGCGTGCTCGGTATGCTCGGCGGCATGCTCGACGGAGACAACTCGTAAGGCACGGTCGTCGCATCGGGCTGTCACATGCCAATCGCAACGATCAACCCTGTCACCGGCGAGACGCTCCGCGTCTTCGACGCGTTGACCGACGCCGAGCTCGAGGAGCGGCTCGCGCGTGCGGCCGGCGCGTTCCGCGCCTGGCGCGACGTGCCGGTCGATGATCGTACGCGCATCGTCGCGCGCGCCGGCGCGCTGCTCGATCAGAAGAAGCACGAGTACGGCCGGCTGATGACGGTCGAGATGGGCAAGCCACTGAAGGCCGCCGTGGAGGAAGCTGCGAAGTGCGCGCTCGCGTGCCGGTACTACGCCGAGCACGCGAGCGCGTTCGTGGCACCCGAGCACATCGACGGCGATGAAGTGCTCTACCAGCCGCTCGGCGTCGTGCTCGCGGTGATGCCGTGGAACTTCCCGTTCTGGCAGGTCATTCGGTTCGCGGCGCCCGCCCTGTGCGCCGGCAACGTGGGCCTGCTGAAGCACGCCTCCAACGTTCCGCAATGCGCGCTCGCCATCGAGCAGTTGTTCACCGAGGCCGGCGCGCCGGCGGGCGTGTTCCAGACGTTGCTCATCGGCTCCGACCGCGTCGAGCAGGTCATCGCGGACCGGCGCGTCGCCGCCGTCACGCTGACGGGGAGCGAACCGGCCGGCCGGGCGATCGCCGCGGCGGCCGGTAGCCACATCAAGAAGTCGGTGCTCGAGCTCGGCGGGAGCGATCCGTTCATCGTCATGCCGTCAGCCGACGTTGCCGCCGCGGCCGACGTCGCGGTGAAGGCCCGCATCATCAACAACGGGCAGTCGTGCATCGCCGCCAAACGGTTCATCGTGCACGAGCGCGTGGCCGACGAGTTCACGCGCCGGTTCGTCGACCGCATGCGAACGCTACGCGTCGGCGACCCGATGCTTCCCGACACCGACATCGGTCCGCTCGCCACGCGACAGATTGCCGATGACCTCGCGCGGCAGGTGGCCGAAAGCGTACACCGTGGCGCGCGCATCCTCGTCGGGGGCAAGCGCGCCGCGGCCGGCGGCAACTTCTACGAGCCGACGGTGCTCACCGACATCCCGAGCGACTCACCCGCCTACCGCGATGAGTTGTTCGGTCCCGTTGCCTCGCTCTTCCGCGTCAGCGACGTCGAGAGCGCGATTCGTCTCGCCAACGACACGACGTTCGGGCTCGCGGCCGCCGCGTGGACACGCGATGATGGCGAGGCATCGCGATTCGTGCGCGATATCGAGACGGGGACCGTCTTCATCAACGGCATGGTCGCGTCGGACCCGCGGTTCCCGTTCGGCGGCGTGAAGCACTCGGGGTACGGACGCGAGCTCGGCCCGTGGGGCCTTCGCGAGTTCGTGAACGTCAAAACCGTTAGGCGCCAGGCGCCACCAAGCAGCGCACACACGGAGTAGCCGGCGCACGGGTCGTCACCAGCGCATCAGGCGCCGCCACCACGGCGCGCGCGGCCCCGGCGCGCCGTCCGATTCGACGGGCGGCACGATCGACGAGCCGGCTTCAGCCGCCCGCACGAGCGTTCGCCACTCGGCCTGCATCACGGCGGCGTCGGGAAACCGCTGCTCGGTGTCTGCCGCGAGCCCGCGGCGAAGCCACGCCGCCAGTTCGGGCTCGAAATCGCTGAGGTCCACCGTGCCCGCGAGCTGCTGCGCGAGGATCGTCGGACCGGTCCTACCGGGAAACGGAGGGCGCCCGCGCAGCACGAACACCACGATCGCCGCGACGGCGAAACAGTCCACGGCCGGTCCCTGCGCCTCACCGAGCAGTTGCTCGGGGGCCGCGAACGCGGGCGTGCCGCTCGCGCCGCCGGCATCCTCGCCAGTCACCTTCGCGATGCCGAAGTCGGTGATGCGCCATCGCCGATAGCGGTCGATGAGGATGTTCTCGGGCTTGAGGTCGCGGTGGATGATGGCGCTCGCGTGCGCGGCCACGAGCGCGTCGAGCACCGCATCCACCTGCGGCGCGATCTCGGCGAACGGCCGTGGCCCGTTGCGCGTGATGAGATCGGCCACCGAGCCACCCTCGGCCAGCTCCATCGTGTACCACGACACGTCGCCACGACTGTCCCAGTCGAAGATCGGCACGATGGCCGGGTGCGCGAGCTGCGCCGCCAGGCGCGCCTCACGCCGGAACCGCGCGACGGCCGACTCGTCGCTCGCGATCACCGGGTGGAGCATCTTCAGGGCGACCTCGCGTTCCAGCGAGAGATCGCGCACGCGCCACACGGTGCCGAACGTGCCCTTTCCCAGGAGCGCCAACACATCGTAGTCATCGCCGACAGCCCAGCGCAGCCGGGCCTCCTCCGACTGCCACTCCAGGTCCGGCGCGATGCCGCCGGCCACGATCACGCTGCGGGATGCCGACAACCGGTCGAGCGATCGGAGAAGCGACAGCATCGATCGGTGTCGCTCGCCCGGGTTCTCGCCGAGCGCTCGGTCGAGCGCCGAAGCGACGGTCTGCGGCACGTCGGGGCGGACGAGCCGGATCGGCGGCGGATCCACCGGTGGCGGAAGCTCGCCGGTGAGTGCGGCAAAGCACGTGGCGGCCAACTGCCACTGATCGCTCGCTGGCGTCGGCGCCCAGCCACCGACGGTCCACTCGGGGGCCGTCGGGGTCCAGCGGCGATCGGGCGCGATGCCCGGCGGAAGCTCCGCGCGCGGAATCGCCCACTGCCAGCCGAGCAGCCAGATTCGCCCCGTCGGCGCAACCCACATGTGCTCCGGTGACAGCGCGCCGTGCGCAACGCCGGCGTCGTGCAGGTACGCCACCGTCGAGCCGACGGCGCGGAGCAGCCGGAGCATGTAGGGCACGTCCTCCGACCCCGTCCGCCTAACGTGCGCGCCGACCGTTTCGCCCTCGATCCACCGCCGCAGGTACCCGGGCCCCCGCCGAACGTCCCGGTATTTCGTCCAGTAGTGATACGTCGTCGGAATCGACGGGTGGTTCCGGTGCCCGAGCAGGCGGGCCTCGGCGGCCAGCCAGCCATGATGCGCGGGGTCGGGCGCGGTCACGAGCGACAACGAACGCCCCAGCGCGTCGATGATCTCCTGATAGTGCCGGAACTCGGCGAGGATTCCTTCGCCACCCCACCGCCAGTCAGGCGGGAGCTGCCAATCGGCGAGGTGCGCCGGCAGCTCGGTGGTGAGACGATTCGGACGGGGGTGGTCGGCGCTGACACGCAACGCCCGCACCCCATCGACAGGAGTCAGAGCCATCGCCGAAGGATGCTATGTCTCGGCGGCGGCTGCCAGCACGATCACCACGCGCGTGCCGGCGCCGCGCCTGCTCGACACCGAGATCTCGCCGCCCCACGCGTCGAGAAGGCTCCGGCTGATCGCGAGCCCGAGTCCACTGCCGCTCGTGCGTGTGGAAAAGTGCGGCTCGAAGATCTTCGGCAACACGTCGTCGGGGATGCCGTCGCCGTCGTCGGCCACGACGATCTCGACCCGGCCGTTGGAGCGGCCCACGTCCACCGCCACCTGCTTCGCGTTGGCGAGCCGCGCGTTCTCGAGCACGTTGAGCAGCACCTCGCGGAGCTCGTCCTCGCTCGCGATGGCGACCGCGGGATCGCCGGCGCCCGACACGCGCCACGAGACCTCCCCCTCGCCCATCCGCTCGAGCTCCACGACGTCGCGAACGATCTCGGCGACGTCGATCGGTGAGCCCGGCGGTCGCTCCGCGGGCGCCGTCCCATAACGGCTGAACGCGCGCGCGATCTCGTCGAGCCGGTCGATCTCGGCGAGAATCCGCCCCACGTTCTGGTCGAGCACGCGTTCGTAGTCCACGCGTCCGTCGCGGTGCGCGCGCTTGAGATGCTGTACGCCGAGTCGGATCGGCGTGAGCGGATTCTTGATCTCGTGCGCGACCTGGCGCGCCATCTCTCCCCACGCGAGCACGCGCTGCGCCCGCGCAAGCTCGGTCACGTCGTCCAGCGTCAGCACGGCACCGGCGTCGCGCGACAGGCGCGCAAGCCGGCCGTGAATCTGCCGACCGAACAGCTCGAGGTCGAATTCCTCTTCGTCGTTCCCCCGTTCACTCTCGAGGAATTGACGCACGCGATCGCCCAGCTCGCGCCCGGCCACGCGCTCGAGCGACGTGCCCGGCGGCAGCGGCACGCGCAGCAGTGCGTCAGCCTGTGGATTCGCGAGCGTGACGTCCAGCTGAGAATCCACCGCGATCACGCCACTGGCGACGTTTCGGAGCACCGCCGCCGTGCGCCGCTGGGCCCCCTCGAGCGCAGTCCGGCTCGCGGACAGGTCGGCCGCCATGCGCCGGAACGCCGCGAACACCGGACGGAACTCGAGGAGCGGTTGCTCCGCCAGGTCCGGCTCCCGCTCGCCGGCGGCGATGGCGAGCGCGGCCCGCCGCAGCGTTCCGATCGGGCGCGCGAACCCGCGCGCCGCGATGCCGCTCAGCCAGAGCGCCGCCAGCGCGCCCGCGGCCGTCGCGAACAGCACGAGGATGCCAAGATCGCGCCGCTGCCGGTCCAGCGCCAACTCGTCGGTGCGCGCCGGAGCCGCGGCGACGATGCGCGGCGGGCCGCTTCCGGCGATCGGTGCCGCCCGATAACCGACGAGCGTCGGTACGCCGCCCACGTCCTGCCGAGCGCTGCTCGCGACCTCGTCGCCCAGCGCGACGCTCAGCGTGATGTCCGGCGGAAGGAAGCGGCCGAGCGGCGCGATCTCGTCGTAGAGCGAGTCGCTCGTGGCGCGCAGCTCGCCATCGGCATACAGGAAGAGCGGCGCACCGAGGCGCTCCTCCTCTTCGGGCAACTGATCGAATCGGCGCGCCTCCGTGAACGCGCGAAGCGTCTCGCGCACGAGGAGCTCGCGCGACTGCCGGTCGTCGCTTCGCAAGCGCTGGTATGACCAGATCGCGAACACGACCGCCGGGACAACGAAGAATCCGAAGAGCGAGAACGTCAGGCGCGCGCGGTAGCTCTCGACCCATCGGCCGACGCGCCCGCTCGCCCAGCGGAACAACCCGCCGTCCGCCGCCGCGTTCAACGTCCAGATGACCGTGATGAGCCCGAGGTCCAGCAACACCACGAGCACGCCCCGTTGAATGAGCGCCGCCGGCGAGCGCAGCTCGACCTCGACGTGCACGCGCGCCGGTCCTCCTGACGCCATGATGATCCAGTCGCCGTGCAGGTCGTCGTCGATGCGCTGCCACCGTCCCGCACGATTGGTCCGATCCTCCACCGCGTTAGGCGCGAAGTTGAGCGAATAGGGCGGCTCCGCCGTCGCCGGTGGCGCGAGCCCGATGAGCGCGCTGAACGGATCGTCGCGTATCAGTCTCGTACGCGGCGCGACCGTGACCGAGGTGATCCGGCCGAAGCCGTGCGGCACGGCCAGCACGAGGTGTGCGCCCGAGGCGCCCCGGCCCGCGCGCGTCACCGGCGCGCCGCTGATGCGGGCCTCCGAAACGACCGATGCCACCTCGGACAGATCCTGCTGAAACTCCGCCAGCACGAGCGATGCCGCCGGCCGCAGCCCGGTTTCCTCGGTCCACGTCCAGGTCGTCAACTCCGCCGGGTAGCCCGCGTCGTCGAGATCGGAGCGCACGTACCGCTCGAGCAGATCGGCGCGGCTCGTCGGTGGATCGCCGAGCTCCAGCTCACCCGCCATCCGGTTCAGGAGATCCCTCGCGGCGGGGTCGGGATTGCTGAGCCCCGCCACGTCACGCTCCGCGAGCTCCACCCGCTTCTTCGCCACCGTGCCCCACACGAGCGTCGTCGCCCCGCATGCGGCGACCACTGCGGCCGTGAGCACGAACCCGCGCGCGCGCCTGGCGAGCGCGAGCGAGCCGATCGCCACGATCCACAACGCCGGATACCAGTCCGGCCAGCGGCCGGGCGCGTCCCACAGGAGCGGCGCGATCACCGCCGCCACTGCGGCGCACGCGGGCGCGATGAACGGCGACACGCCACGGCGGGGCCCCAGGACCGCCTGCCCGGCCGAGACCCCGGCGAGGAGAATCGCCACGCCAGCCAGGAAGAGCGCCACTTCCCACGCCAGCCACAGCGATGCGGTCGCGCCCCACGGCGGCGGACTGATGCCGCGCGCGAGATCCCTGAGCAGGAACGGGCCGAGCGCCGCGATCACGAGCACGACGCCTAACGCCAGCCACCGCGACCGGAGACGCGCGGACGAGCGGAGCACCGCCAGCAGCCCGAGCAGCATGATCCCGCTCGTCAGCATGAGCGCGCCGACGCTTGCCGTGAGTGGACCCCCCAGCGGCGCGAGATAGACCACCGGGTCGAACAGTCTCGTGACGCTCGAGAACGTTGGATTGAGTGGAACGAGTGCCAGCGCGACAATCGCGGCGGTGAGCGACAGGAGTCGTTGCGCGAGCGAGGACGGCCGCGCCCACGCTCCCACGAGGAGAAACGTCAGCGCCACGGCGAGCAGTACGGCTCCGCGCCGTGTGGCCTGCTCGACCGCGCGCAGTCGCGCTTCCGGCGGCGTGATCGGCGCCGGGCGTGCGCCGAACAACGTGTCCGATCGAGACGCGAACAGCGTGAAGCCGGTCTGTTCCTCGGCCGCGTCCTGGTACTCGTAGCCGCGAACGCCAGCCTCGCGCGCGACGGCGCCGTCGAGCGGCGCGGACAGCCGGTCCGCGGGCGGGTCGGCGTGCACGAGCGCCGTTGCCACGGTACGCGCATCGCCTCGCTGCGCGGTGGCGTACAGCGTCAGGTAGAACGACGAGAACACCGCGCCCAGTCGTGCGTCGAGCGAGTCGGTGGCGACGCGCGTTCGACCGGCCCAGGCGACGGGGCGGCCGGCGCGATACAGCACCACGCCGCGCTCGCCCGCTCCCGTGGTGAGCGGCGCGAGCGCATCGAACGCCGCCTCGGGCTCGGCCGGGGCGTCGAGCGCGCGCGCCGCGACCTCGCTCAGCCCGGCCGCCGTCTCGAGCAGCGCGCGCTCGAGGCGGTCGGCCGCCCCGAACTCGATGTCCGCCCGATACGCATCCCACTCATGCTCGATCCGGGCAGCCGACCGCTGCGCGATGGCCGCGGCCACCGCGAACGCCGTCATCGCGGCGACGAACCCCGCCGCCCAGCGGCGCCGGACGCGCGCGGCGAGCGCCACGGCCAGTGTGGCGCCGGTGGCGACTGTTGAACCGACGAGATAAGGTACGGACGGCGTGCGAAGCCACTGCGCCGCCGCGAGGACCGCCACCGTACCGGTCAGCAGCCAGAGCGAGTGGCGCCAGGCCGATCGTACCGCCCCTTCAGCTCGTGTCGGAATGACCGCTCCCTCGCCGTTGCCTGCCGCGAAGCCTCGTCTCCTCAAGGAGATGATCCCCTCGGAAGTCACCGCGGCGCAAGCCGACGACCCGCGGCTCATTATACCCGTCGGCACGTGTGAGCAGCACGGCCCTCACCTGCCGTTGGGATGCGATACGCTGATCGTCGAGCGGCTCGCCGACGACCTCTCCGCCGAATTCGGCGTCATCCGCGCGCCGACCGTCGAGTACGGCGTCAACTCCGCGACAGAACGTGCCTTCGCCGGGAATGGCTCCGTCCGGAAGAAGACGCTGCACCGCATGCTGAACGACCTCCTCGACTCGTGGGAATCGAACGGCTTCCAGGAGTTCATCCTGTTGACTGCCCACGGGAACGACCCACATCAGGAGGCGCTGGAGACCGTGATCACCAAGCGCGCCCGCGTGCGTGTCGTGGACATGTTCGCGGTCAACATCTCCGATCTCCTCGAGGGGCAGCGCGAGCCGATGCACGGTGATGAGGTGGATACATCCATCATGCTCTACATCGCGCCGCACCTCGTGCGCATGGAGCTCGCCGAGGATTATATGGTGTCGCGCGAGGCCCTGCGACGATACCGCCGCGGTTGGTTGCGGGTTCCAAAGGGCAGCCCCGGCTCGATCGGGCGCCCGTCGCTGGCGTCGGCCGCGAAAGGCCGGGCCATGTACGAGCGCATCCGTGCCCGCATCAGCGAGCGGATCTTCATGGCACCGCCCATTGACGAGTAGCTCCACTGGCCACCAGCAGGCCAGCTCACAAGTGAGTTGGCCATACGATCTTACGCCCACCGCGACGTCGCCGGCAGTGCATCACAGAACGGACCAGACCCGCAGGTGTATATTCCTCCTATGAAAACGCTCACGCTGGTTGCCCTCGCGGCGGCTACCGCGTCGCCGCTCGCCGCTCAGGTGGCAACCCTCGATGAGGGGAGCTTCACCATCTCGATGAACGGCCAGCGGGTGGGTCGCGAGGACTTCCGCATTCGGAGCACCCCCGGCGCCGAGGGACCCGAGCTCGTGGCCACCGCGACCGTGACCTATACCGACCGCCGAGTGCAGCCGCAGATGCGCTCGGATTCCGCGGGTGTCCCGGTTCGCTACGTGGTCGAGGTGAAGAACGGCCCCGGAGCGGAGGAGAGAGTCACCGGCGTGGTCGGTGGCGGGCGGGTGCGGGCCCACGTGAACAACGCCCGCGGCGAATCGGCGAGCGAGTTCGTCGTCACGCAGGGCGCGCTGGTCATCGACGATGACGTCTTTCATCAGTATTATTTCATCGCTCGACGCGGCGCGAAGGCCGCGGGGCCGGTGGCTGTCATTGTCCCTCGCCGCAACGTGCAGGTGACGATGCGGGTTACCGTCGCCGGGTCGGACAAGGTGACGATCGGCGGAACGACGATCGACGCACAGCGGTTCACGATCGCCGAACCGGGCGGCGCCATCCGCGAGGTGTTGGCGGACGCCGAGGGACGGCTGCTCAAAGTGAGCATCCCTTCGCGCGGGATCGTGGCGCTCCGCGACGATCCACCCCGCTGACGGGCGCCGGCCCTCGAGGTGCGTCTCGAAACGCTCCGCCGATGGCGGAGCGTTTTTCGTTGGCGAAGTCATGAAACCGGTCTTTAGCGTCCCCCGTACGACCAGCCAGACTTCAGTCCAGGACCCTCTCTTCATGCGCTTTTCCGCTTGTGCGCTGCTCGCGCTCGCATCCGCCGCGCCTGCGTTCGGGCAGTCCCGTGATTCGGCTGCTACCGCGCCCGTGTTGACGCTTCAGGACGCCATCTCGATCGCGCGCCGCAACAACCCGATCTTTCTCCAGTCGCGAACGGCGCGTGCGCGCGCCGGCGCCGCGCTGCGTACGTCGTATGGCGTGCTGCTCCCGGAGGTGTCGACGAGCTTCTCCAACTCCTACCGCGAAGGTCGTCCGCAGTTCTTCGGCGGTCAGGCGTTCGGATCCACGTCCGACGTGATTTCCTCCGACGCGTCGTTGAACGTGAGCGCCACCTATAGCGGCTCGAATCTCTTGGCGCCCAAGGCGCAGCGCGCGAACCTCGACGCCGCCGAGAGCGACCTCACGAACGCGGAAGCGGTGCTTCGGGCGAACGTCATCGGGCAGTACCTGAACGTGCTCGCCGCCTCGGCGCGCGCGCAGCTCAATGACACGCTCCTCGCCAGCGCGCAGGCGCAACTCGAGCTCTCGCGGGCGCGCGCCGCGGTCGGCGCGGCCACCACGCTCGATGTACGCCGCGCCGAGGTGCAGGTGGGCCAGGCACAGGTGGCCGTGCTGCGCGAGCGAAACAACGTCGAGACGGAGAAGCTCCGGCTCTTCCAGCAGCTCGGCGTGGAGCAGCCGACGAACGTGCAGCTCACCACGGAGCTGCCCGTCGACGAGCCGACACTGAATCTGCAGGACCTGCTGTCGACGGCGCGCCGCCAGAATCCGGGGCTCGCGGCGGCCCGGTCGCGCGAATCGGCGGCGGGCGTCGGAGTGAGGCAGGCCCGTAGCGCCTACCTCCCGTCGCTCCGCCTCTCGACGGGCATCAGCGGTTACACGAGCCAGGAAACGGACATCGAGGGCTCGATCGAGCAGCAGCGCCTGTCGACCGCGCGCGGCCTCTCGAGCTGCCTCGGCACCGACTCGCTTCGTGTGCGCACCGGGCTGCCGAGCACGGCCACGACGTGCAACAGGAACTTCACCTTCACCGAGGCCGACGCAGCGCTGATGCGGCGCGAGAATTCGAAATACCCCTTCGACTTCACGCGCGACCCCATCACGTTCTCGGCCTCGCTCTCTGTTCCGATCTTCAACGGCTTCCAGCGCGAGCAGCGCGTGCAGGAGGCCGAAGCCAACCGCAACGATGCCCGGTACAACGTGCGGGCGCAGGAGCTTCGCGTCACCGCCGAAGTCACGAGCGGTTACAAGAATCTGATCACGGCCTACCAGGCCGTGCAGATCCAGCGGCAGAACTCCCAGGCAGCGCGCGAGGCGCTCGCCCTGGCCCAGGAGCGGTTCCGCGTTGGCGCGAACACGTTCGTCGACCTGGTGCAGGCCCGCGCCGATTTCGAGCGCGCCGAGAGTGAGCGCATCAACGCGATCTACGAATTCCACCGGGCATACGCCACGCTCGAGAGCGCGGTTGGCCGCCCCTTGCGCTAGCACGCGCTAGCAGAGGACGAAATGAGCAAACGGGTGAAGTGGTCGATCGGTGGCGCCGTGATCATCGGCATCGCGGCGTTCATGGCCGTCACCGCGGCGAAGCGCGGCAACAAGGGCACCGAAGTGCGTATCGAGGCGGTGCAGAAGCGCGACCTCGTCGCGTCGGTCACCGCCAGCGGCCAGGTCCAGCCACAGACGAAGGTCGATGTCGCGGCCGACATCAGCGGTCGCATCGTCAGGCTCGCTGTGAAGGAAGGGCAGATGGTCGCGAAGGGACAGTTCCTCCTCGAGATCGACCCGTCACAGTACATCGCCGCGGTGCAGCGCGCCGAGGCGGCGGTGAGCGCGTCCAAGGCCCAGGAAGCACAGGCCAAGGCCAACTTCATCCAGGCGCAGCGCAACTACCAGCGGTCGGCCGAGATCAAGAAGGCCAACGCGCAGCTCGTGTCCGAGGAGCAGCTCGAGCAGCTCCGCACGCAGGCCGAGGTGCAGGAGGCGCTTCAGGAAGCCGCCATGCATCAGGTGGAGCAGTCGGCGGCGCAGCTCCGTGACGCGAAGAGCAGCCTCGCGAAGACGACGATCCTGGCTCCCATGAGCGGACGCGTGACGCGCCTCGCCGTCGAGCAGGGGGAGACCGCGGTGCCCGGTACGTTCAACAAGGACGCGGCCACGCTGCTCACCATCGCCGACATGAGCGTGCTCGAGACGAAGGTCAAGGTCGACGAGACCGACGTCGCGCGGATCGAGGTCGGCGACTCGGCGATCGTGCAGATCGACGCGTTCCCCGATACGACGTTTCTCGGCCGGGTGACGAAGATCTCGAACAGCTCGGTGAAGGCCGCGACGGCCTCGGCCGGTTCCGCCGACCAGGCGGTGGATTATGAGGTGACGATCCAGCTCCTCAACCCACCGAAGGACACGCGCCCCGACTTCTCGGCCACGGCCAAGGTCGTCACCGACGCCCGCAACCGGGTGCTCTCGATTCCGATCATCGCGCTCACCGTCCGGGAGAACGAGGCGCTGGAGAACACGGACACCGCCGCGATCGCGCTCGGCCGCTCCACGAACACCAAGCAGGTCGGCAAGAAGGACGTCGAGGGCGTGTTCGTGGTGGGCGCGGACAACAAAGTGACCTTCCGGCCCGTAAAGGTTGGGATTGCCGGCGAGAAGTACTTCGAGGTCCTGACCGGCCTCAAGGACGGAGAGCGAATCGTCGGCGGCACCTACCAGGCGATCCGCGAGCTGAAGGACGGCGCGCTGGTTCGCGAGCCCAAGAAGGACGACAAGAAGCCACAGGTGACCAAATCGTGACCGCACATACGACGGGTGAGCACGCGGACGACGCGCTCGCCACCACGGGCGAGCACTCGCTCAGCACCACCGCCGAACGACGGGCCGTCGTCGAGCTCGCCGGCCAGGCGCCGGGGAAGGAGTGGGTGATCGTCACGCGCGGCCTGAAGCGCGAGTACGACATGGGTGGCGAGGTGGTACGCGCGCTCCGCGGCGTCGACATCGCGATCCACCGCAACGAGTATGTCGCGATCATGGGACCGTCGGGCTCCGGCAAGTCGACGCTCATGAACCTCGTCGGCTGCCTCGACACGCCGAACGGCGGCGAGTACTGGTTGAACGGCACGCTCGTCTCGGAGATGAGCGACGACGCGCTGGCCCGGGTGCGGAACAGGGAGATCGGGTTCGTTTTCCAGACGTTCAACCTGCTCCCGCGCGCGACCGCGCTGCACAACGTCGAGCTGCCGCTGGTCTACGCCGGCGTCCCGTCGGACGAGCGCAAGCGGCGCGCCCGCGAGGCCCTCGAGCGGGTCCAGCTCGCCGACCGGATGGACCATCGGCCTAACGAGCTGTCGGGCGGCCAGCGGCAGCGTGTCGCGATCGCGCGCGCGCTCGTGAACAACCCCTCGATTCTCCTGGCCGACGAGCCGACCGGGAACCTCGACTCGCAGACGTCCGAGGAGATCATGAAGGTGTTCGAGGGGCTCGCCACGCACGGCCAGACGGTGATCATGGTGACCCACGAGCCCGACATCGCGGCGCACGCGCGGCGGGTCGTCGTGCTGCGCGACGGTGTCATCGCGAGCGATGACCGCCGCGCCGCGTTCGCCGCCCGCATGGGACTCTGAGTGAAGTTTTTCGAAGCGGTTCGCCTGGCGCTGTCCCAGATCAGGGTGCAGAAGCTGAAGAGCTTCTTCACCCTGCTTGGCGTCGTGATCGGTGTGATGTTTCTCATCGCCGTCGTCTCGATCGTCGAGGGGATGAGCCGGTACGTCGAGGAAGACTTCGCCGCCAAGATCATCGGCAAGAACACCTTCTCCCTGCGCCGCCGCCCCGACGTGAACGTCGGGAACGTGAGCGAGGAGACGTGGCGCGAGTACTCCCGCCGCCCGCGCATCTACGAGCGTGACGTTGCCGTCGCTCGCGGCGCGCTGCCGCCGGGAACGGTGTCGGCGGTCGAGAACATGACGTTCGCGTACGCCAACTCGCCCTATGCGCGACCACGCCAGGTGCAGGTGATCGCCACCGAGGCGGACTATTTTCGCATCAAGGCGTACAACCTCACGGGCGGCCGGGTCTTCTCGCCACAGGAAGCCGAGCTGGGCTCGCCGGTCGTGATCATCGGCACCGAGGTCGCGAGCCATTTCTTCAAGGGGCTCGACCCGCTCGGCCGCGAGATTCGCATCGGCGGCACGCCGTACACGGTCGTCGGCCTGCTCGAGAAGCAGGGCAACGTGTTCGGCTTCTCGCTCGACCGCATGGTGATCGGGCCCTACAAGTCGCCGCTGTCGCGCGTGACGAACCCGCGCGGGGACATCGACGCGCTCGTGGTGCAGGCACCGACGCGGGAGTTGCTCGGCGATGCCATGGAGAGCGTCCGCGAGGTGATGCGCGGCTTCCGGCGCCTGCCGCCCGCCCGGCCGGACAACTTCGCGCTCGAGACGGCCGACGCGGCGCTCTCGTTCTTCGACGAGCTGATGGGCCGGCTGATCCTGTTCGGCACCGCGCTCCCCGCCATCGGCCTCGTGGTCGGCGCGATGGTGATCATGAACATCATGCTCGTCGCCGTCGCGGAGCGCACCCGCGAGATCGGCATCCGCAAGGCGTTAGGCGCGAAGCGGCGCGACATCCTGTCGCAGTTCCTCGTCGAGTCGGCGACGCTGAGCGTCGTCGGCGCGGCCATCGGGATCGGCCTGGGGATCGCGCTCGCGAAGGTCGTCGCCGCCGTGTCGCCGCTCCCGGCCAGCGTCGCGCCCTGGTCGATCGTGCTCGCCCTGGCGGTCGGCGCCGGTGTCGGCATCGTCGCGGGGATGTACCCCGCGAGCCGGGCCGCCCGCCTCGACCCGATCACCGCCCTTCGGCAGGAGTAGATCATGCGACTGCTCGACCGGCTGACGATCATCAAGGAGGGCGTCGGCATCGCCATCGACGCCATTCGCTCGAACAAGGTGCGGGCGAGCCTCACCATCATGGGCGTCGCCGTCGGCGTGTTCGTCGTGACCGCCATGGCGGCCGCGGTCCACGGCATTCGCGCCAGCTTCCAGGGCGACGTGGACGCATTCGGCGCAACCTCGTTCCAGGTGCGCCGACGCGGCATCCAGCTCGGCGGCTGCGACGGCACCGACGACACGTGTCCGGACCGCCGCAACCCGGCCCTCACGTTAGGGGAGGCAGCGGCCATTCGACGCCTGCCGTCGGTCCAGGCGGTCACCGTCATCTGGGGGGACTCGCGGCCGTTTCGCTACCGCGACCGGTATCTCCAGGACGTCGGGTACGACGCGCTCAGCGCCGAGTGGCTGGAGACCGATGCCGGCGACATCTCGCCAGGCCGCAACTTCTCGGCGCTGGAGGAGCAGTCCGCGGCGCGCGTCGTGATCATCAACGACTCGCTGCAGTCCCAACTGTTCTCCGACGGCGACCCGATCGGGAAGCAGGTGCAGATCGCATCGCAGCCGTTCACGGTCATCGGCGTCTATCACACGAAAGCCGGGTTCCTCAAGACCATGGACGGGCGGGGCCCCGACAAGCCGCGCGCGATCATTCCCTTCATGACCGCGCGCCGGCATCTCGGACTCTGGGAGCGCGGCGTCGTCATGATGGTGAAGCCACGCCCCGAGGCGCAGCAGGCCGAGGTGATGGACGACGTGACCGCGCTGCTGCGCGGCATGCGTGGCCTGCGGCCGAGTCAGCCGAACAACTTCGCGCTCGTGACCTCCGAGCGGATGATGGAGACCTTCGACCAGATCTTCGGCGCCATCTTCATGGTCGGACTCGCGCTCTCGGCGGTCGGGCTACTCGTCGGCGGCGTGGGCGTGGTGGCGATCATGATGATCTCCGTGACCGAGCGCACGCGCGAGATCGGTGTACGGAAGGCACTCGGCGCGACGAAAGGAACGATCCTCTGGCAGTTCCTGGTCGAGGCGGCAACCCTCACCTCCATCGGCGCGGTCATTGGGCTCGTGGGGGGCGCCGGCATCGCGATGCTCATCAACCAGCTGTCGCCGATCCCGGCCTCGGTCCCGGCGCCGGCCATCGTCGCCGCGCTCCTCGGCAGCGCGTTCACCGGGATCCTGTTCGGCATGATGCCGGCGGCGCGGGCGGCCCGCCTGGATCCGGTGGAAGCGCTCCGGTACGAATAGCGCCGCTGCCCATCCCTTCCCCGTCGCGATGGCTTCGGATCCGGCCGCCCGGGTTGGGTGCCACGGTCCGATTTAGCCACAGCTAACTACAGACTTCCCATCCGTTCAAATTGGCCGGCGCATCGCGGTCGCGTATCTTCCATGTGAATTCATTCACAAGATCGCGCCCGGACGTCGATCTGCCGGGTACGTGACGCACCCGACCGCATGCGATTCACCGACGTCCTCACCATCGCCATCGGGCAGATCCGGGCGAACAAGCTTCGCTCCTTCTTCACCCTGCTCGGCATCATCGTGTCGGTGGCATTCCTCGTCGCCGTCGTGGCGATCATCCAGGGGATGAACGCGTACGTCCGCGAGAACATCGCGGGCGCGGTGGTGGGGGCGAACGCGTTCCAGGTGCGGCGGACGCCGCTTCAGCTCGCTCCCGTGAGCGACGACGAGATGGACCGCATCCGGCGTCGCCCGCGCATCACGCCGCGCGACGCCGAGGCCGTGACTGCCGCCCTCCCCGACGCTGAGGCGGTGAGCATTCAGTCGGGATGGCCCACCCCGCAGGCGGACGTGATCTGGCGCGACAAGACGCTCGGTGACGTGCCGATCTTCGGCGTCACGCCGGCATACCAGGTCGTCCAGGACTATCGCATCGCCGAGGGGCGTCCGCTCACCGAGATCGACCTGACGCAGCGCCAGCCGGTTGTGGTCGTGGGCGCGGAGGTGGCCGAGAAGCTGTTCGAGAACGTTGCCCCCGTGGGTCGTGACATTCGCATTCTCGGGGAGCGGTTCACGATCGTCGGCGTGATCGCGGAGAAAGGGCGCGTGCTCGGCCAGTCGTTCGACGCGTTCGTGCTGATGCCGCTCACGCGGTTCGAGATGCTGTACGGCCGGCGCAACACGACCACCATCTCGGTGAAGATGCCCGCCGCGGCCGACGTGGCGCCGGCGATGGCGCGCGCCGAGGAGGCGATGCGCATCGCGCATGGCTTGCGACCGAACGAGACCAACGACTTTTCCGTCGAGACGGCCGACGCGCTCGTGAACTTCTGGAAGACGCTGACCCGCGTGCTGTTCAGCGTCATCCCGGCCGTCGTCGCCATCGGGATCGTCGTCGGTGGCATCGTGATCATGAACATCATGCTGATGGCCGTGAACGAGCGCACGCGCGAGATCGGCATCCGCAAGGCGGTGGGGGCAACGCGTGGCGACATCAGCCGGCAATTCTTCGTGGAGACGATCGCGCTGTCGAGCCTCGGCGGCGCCATCGGCGTGCTCGGCGGCTGGGGGTTCGCGCTGCTCATCGCCACGGCGTCTCCCCTTCCCGCCCGCGTGAGCTACTGGTCGGTGCTCGTCGCGCTGACGCTCGGCGGCACGGTTGGCGTGCTGTTCGGCGTCTATCCGGCGCGCCGGGCGGCGCGGCTCGACCCCATCACGGCGCTGCGCGCCGAGTAGCCTGCCTGCCACGGAGCGCGCCGCGTGAAGGTCTACGATCAGATACGCGAGAACGTCGGCATCGCGTTCGATGCGTTGCGCACGAGCAAGACACGCTCGGCACTCACCATCCTCGGGGTGGTGATTGGCGTGGCCACGGTGATGTCGATGGCGGCGATCGTGCGCGGCATCCAGCGGCAGATCGTGCGCACGATCGAGATCGCGGGGCCCACGACGTTCTACGTCGTGAAGGTGTACTCGCAGTCCCCGCTCAACCCCGACGCGCTTCCGAGATGGGTGCGCATTCGCCCCGATCTCACGAAGCGGGAAGCCGACCGCATCGCACAACTGCCCGAGATCTCGTACGCGGCCATCTGGGCGCAGATCCTGGGCCGGCTGGAGTACAAGGGCCAGCGCACCCAGCCCACGCAGGTCTTCGGCGCCGACGATCGGTTCACCGAGATTCAGGGCGGTGAGCTGGCCGTGGGGCGCTGGTTCACGCGAGCCGAACTGGCGAGCGGCGCAGCCGTGGTCGTGGTGCAGGAAGACGCGGCCCGTCGCCTGTTCGGCCGCGAGAACCCCATCGGCAAGACGATCCGCCTCGGCGGCCGACCGGTCGAGGTCATCGGCCTCTACGTGCCGCCGGCGAACATCTTCGCGCCGCAGGGGACCGAGACCGGCGCCATCGTCCCTTACCTCCTGCTCGACCACCAGTTCACCATCGACAAGACGAACAGCCAGTACATCGCCGTGAAGCCGCGTTCGGGCGTGACCGTCGAGCAGGCCCAGGAAGTCGCGACGGTCCTCATGCGAGAGCTGCGCCATCTGCGGCCCGCGGATCGGAACACGTTCGACATGATCACGCAGGATCAGATCCTCGACATCTTCGAGAAGCTCACGGGCGTGTTCTTTCTCGTGATGATCGTGCTCTCGTCGGTGGCGCTGATGGTCGGCGGCATCGGCGTGATGGCGATCATGATGGTCTCGGTCACCGATCGCACGCGTGAGATCGGCGTACGGAAAGCGCTCGGCGCGACGCGGGGCGACATCATGCTGCAGTTCCTGATCGAGGCCGCCACGCTCACCGGCATTGGCGGGGCCATCGGGATCGCGCTGGGGCTCGGCACGGGCTGGGGCGTGACGCGGCTCATGAACGTGGATGCCGCGCCCCCCGCCACGTTGACGGCCGTCGCGGTCACGGTGTCCATCGGCATCGGCATCGTGTTCGGTCTCCTCCCCGCTCGTCGCGCGTCGCGGCTCGATCCCGTAGAAGCCCTGCGCTACGAGTAGTAGCTTCATCGCATGTCCGACCTACACGTACTCGCCATTGCGGCGCACCGGGACGACGTCGAGCTGACGTGCGGCGGAACGCTGATCAAGCTCTCGGCCCTGGGCCGTCGCACGGGCATCCTCGACCTCACGGAAGGTGAGATGGGAACGCGCGGCTCGGCCGCGCTGCGCGCCGAGGAGGCGGAGAACGCGGCCGCGGTGATGGGGGTCGCCGTGCGGGAGAATCTCGGGCTCCCCGATGCCGGCATCGTGAACACGCCCGAGACGCGTCTCCTCATCGCGCGTGTACTACGGCGCCTGCGACCGGCCATCGTCATCGCGCCGGCGCAGCAGGGGCGGCACCCCGATCATCGCATCACGTCCGAGCTCGTTCGGGACGCGTGCTTCGTCGCCGGCCTCGCGAAGCTCGATCCGGAGCTCCCGAAGCATCGCCCGCGCAAGGTGCTTCACTGCCTCTCGTACCGCGAGGACCATACGCGCCCCACCTTCGTGGTGGATATCTCGGCCGAGTTCGGCCGGAAGCTGGACGCGATTCGTTGCTACGGCTCGCAGTTCGACAGCGTCACGCAGGCGGGAGAGGTGTACCCGAACGGAGACCCGCTGTACGACATCGTACGCCATCAGGCGGCTCACTACGGCTCGCTGATCCGAACCCGCTACGGCGAGCCATTCTTCACCACGGAAACGATGCGCGTGGACGACATCACCACGCTCGAGGTATCCACGTTTTGACCGCCCCTTCGGAACCCACGCCCGGCGCACCGCTCTCGTACGGGTCGTACCTCGCGCTCGACGAGCTGTTGACCCTGCAGCGTCCGCGCGCGGTGCCCGAACATCCCGACGAGCTGCTCTTCATCGTCGTCCATCAGGCGAGCGAGCTGTGGTTCAAGTGCATGCTGCACGAGATGGATCATCTCGTCGACGCGATGGAACATGGCGAAGTGATGTACGCGGTGCTCGGCGTGCAGCGCCTCAACGCCCTCGTGCGGATCGTGTCCGCGCAGCTGGCGGCGCTCGAGACGATGCCGCCGCAGCACTTCGCGCAGTTTCGCGGGTACCTCGGCAGCTCGAGCGGGTCCCAGAGCGTGCAGTTCCGCGCGCTGGAGGCAGCCTCCGGAACGCGCGACCCGCACTTCCTGCACGCCATCCAGGAGCACGGCGAGGTGCCGGAGCTCGTGCAGCGGGCGCTCGCGCGGCCGACGCTCGAGGAGCTGTTCGAACGGCTCGTCGCCCGCGAGGGAACGACGGTCGAAGCGCTCTACTCCGGCCCCGCACCAACGCCACTGTTCCTGCTCGCGGAGGGTCTGCTCGAGTACGACTCGGGCTTCGCACGCTGGCGGTTCCTGCACGTGCAGTTGGTCGAGCGCATCATCGGGCCCGACACGGGCGGGACGGGCGGCACGTTAGGCGCGCGCTACCTGCAGCGCACCGTCTCGCACCGATTCCTCCCCCGGCTGTGGGCGGTGCGCGCGACCTTCTTCGGCGCCCCCCGCGTCGACTCCGACGCGCGGTGATCCGGGACATCACACCCACCAACCCGCGCGAGGGCTCGCCGGTCACGTAACGGGCCGTAGCCCGCGAATTCGCCCGGTCGCGAGTCGTGCGAGTCACGCGACTCCCGCGAGTTCGGCACGCT